>JACCDH011416718.1_pt1 | contig 204365 bp, 168 predicted proteins | sample 7442481 | NCBI WGS metagenome assembly JACCDH01 (sample SAMN15323433, study PRJNA562643) | freshwater metagenome | isolation source: river surface water | place: USA:Blue River Watershed | collected 2017-08-15
AAATCAAAAATCTTTCTTGGGTTTCCAAACGTGCCATTCAATGCGGTGGTTTTTGGGGGTTTAGATTTTTTTGGGTTACCTCAAAGGAAGTTCCTCGAGTGGACTCGAGGAAATCACCTGTAGAGGTCAAAAAAAGCAAACTCTCAAAAATTTATTTAGCTCTGTAAATAAAAGCCTCATTGCGGCACTAGCTTTTTCTTTGCTACTTTCTTTTTTGCAATGAAAATAGAAAGTAGAGGAATGAAGTAAATGAAGATTTTGTTGAAAAACCGAACCTATTTTAGAAAGGAGAAGCAGAAGTTGAGTGTAAGAAAAAAATTGTCAGGAAAACTATCACCTTTTTCTACAACACACCTTGATTATAAACTTAAATCAATTAATAATACTGGCACAATGCCAAACCAATCAAAAGAAACAATGCTTCACCACTAATAGATTTATTCCCTTCCTGTTTTTGAATGGATTGTTTAATTGATTTAATCGCTATGGTAATTTGATTTTCAACCGTTTTGGGAGTGATGCCCATTATTGCCCCAATTTCTTTGTTACTTAATTGTTCTTTTCGGCTCAATATGAAAATTTGTTTACACTTGCGGGGTAGCTTATCTATGGTTTTGAAAATCAATTGTTCCATTTCTTTGCCTTCCATTTGTTGTAATACGTTAGCATTGTTATTGGGGATTGACATAAACACATCAGTTTGTTCAAACACCATTCTTTTTTTCTTCAAGAAATTAATGCTTTTGTTTTTTACAACCGTGTATAAGTATGATTTAATAGAATCATCTAACGCAAGTTGATCGCGTTTTTCCCATAGGGCTATAAATGCGTCATTTACTATTTCGCTAGCATCTTCTTCATTTTTAACATATTGCAAGCAAAACCAATGCAGCGCTGAATGCCATTTTTTAAAGAGTGTTTCAATATGTTGATACTCAGCGCTGCTAATAGTTTTATTTAGTTAAGGCGTTGTTACAATGTATAAAAACAGGCTAGTTTGCCATGTCACTGATAAATTGAAGACGCATCAGTTGTAATTCCTCATAACTGAAATCATTGTCGAAAGCATTTACCGCTTGGTCCAAATCATCTTCTTCTTGTGATTTAAAGTAGCTGAATATTTCCTCTTGGTATTCTTCTTCTATGATTTCGTCAATGCAGTATCTTAAGTCCAAGCTAGTGCCATTGGTCACCATTTGTTCTAATTCTTCCATTAACTCTTCATAGCTCATGCCATTGCTTCTAGCGATGTCATCTAGTGCCATTTTTTTGTCAATATTTAGAATAATAGCAATTTTCTTTTTAGATTTTTCACCAGATGTTTTTACCACCACATCCAACGGACGGTCTATGTTGTTCTTTTTAACATATTCATCAATGTATTCTATAAATGCTTGACCATATTTTTGAGCTTTGTTTTTTCCTACGCCATGAATTTTTTCCAACTCATCCATTGTAATTGGATAACGTGTAGCCATGTCATCCAAAGAAGGGTCACCAAAAATGACGTAAGGAGGAAGACCTACTTGTTTGGAAACTTTTTTTCTTAAATCCTTCAAGTCGCGCATTAAAACCTCATCTGCAATGCTGTCCATTACCGCATTTTCGAAATCTTCATCGGACACAAATTGGAATTCAGTATCCATTGCCATTGCGTATGTTTTAGGTGATTTTATAGCATTTAATCCTTCGGGGGTTAAACTTATTAGGCCGTATTTTTCAATGTTTTTGTGAATGAAACTGTTGAGTAAACCAATACGGATAATTCCTTTCCAAAAAACCTTGTCTTTGTCTTTTCCAACCCCAAACATTGGTAATTTATCGTGTCCATGGTCTTTAACAGAATCGCTTTTTTTGCCAATGATGAAATTAACAACATGTGAAATTGGCATTTCGCTTTTTAGGGAGTCTATGGCTTGTAAACCAATTACAACTTCATTACTTACGTCAACTTTTGGTTTAGGATGACGGCAGTTGTCGCACATTTTATTGCAATTGTCTTCGTCGAAACTTTCGCCAAAATAATTTAATAAAGTTCTTCTTCTACATTGGGAGCTTTCCGCAAATGCACTAGTTTCGTCTAGTAAGAGTGTTCCAATTTCTCTTTCAGCAACGGGTTTGTCTTTCATAAACTTCTCAAGCTTTTCAATATCGCTTGGGTTGTAAAACAAAATACAGTCGCCTTCCATGCCATCTCTTCCGCCTCTTCCAGTTTCTTGGTAATAACCTTCCAAACTTTTGGGAACGTCAAAGTGCATCACAAAACGAACATCCGGTTTGTCAATACCCATTCCAAAGGCAATAGTAGCCACTATAACGTGACAATCTTCCATAAGGAAGGCATCTTGATTGTGAACACGGGTTTTGGCATCTAATCCAGCGTGATAAGGAAGCGCTTTAATCCCATTCAAGTTGAGCATTTCAGCAATTTCTTCCACGCGTTTACGACTCAAGCAGTATATAATTCCAGACTTTTCGGGTCTGTTTTTAATAATAGTGATGATGTCTTTAAAAACTTTTTCTTTACTGCCTTTTGGTCTAACTTCATAATACAAATTAGTTCTGTTGAAGGAAGATTTAAAAACTTTGGCAGTTAGCATACCTAAGTTTTTTTGAATATCGCTTTGAACTTTAGGAGTGGCAGTTGCGGTTAAAGCAATCATTGGAACATCATTAATGGCTTTCACCATTTCTTTGATTCGTCTGTATTCTGGTCTAAAATCATGTCCCCATTCACTGATACAATGGGCTTCATCTATAGCAACAAAAGAGATTTCCATACTTTTTAGGAACTCAATTGTTTCTTCTTTCTTCAGCGTTTCAGGCGCAATGTATAAGAGTTTTGTGTTTTTTTGTTGCATGTCCTCTTTCACTTTAGTGATTTCTGTTTTGGAAAGAGAAGAGTTTAAAAAGTGGGCAATATTATCATTTTCACCAAACCCTCTGATACTATCAACCTGATTTTTCATTAAAGCGATTAGGGGAGAAATAATGATAGCAGTTCCGGGCAACATTAATGCGGGGAGCTGATAACACAAGGATTTACCGGCTCCAGTAGGCATAATAACAAAACAGTCTTCACCGTTTAATACACTGTTAATTACGTCTTCTTGATTTCCTTTAAATCCATCAAATCCAAAAAATTCTTTGAGCGCTAATTTTGCATCTAACTTAGATTGGGTACTGGTCATTTTTTTATTTTTTTTATCGTCTGAAATAGTACACTAAATTAATATGGTCGAAACCATATTACCAAATCTTTTTTTAATAAATTTTTAGTATCATTTTTTAAGTTAAATTTGCAGGCATTTAATCATTCATGACCGAACGAAACTTAAATTCAAGCATTATACAATATGGTAAGCAAACCATTTATGAGGAAATTAATGAGGTTTCTAAATTGGCCGATTATATCGATGATGCTTTTGTAAGTGTTGTTCAGTTGGTGCTTTCTAGTAAAGGAAGGGTTATAATGTCGGGAATAGGTAAAAGCGCTATTATTGGTCAAAAAATAGTAGCTACTTTAAACTCTACAGGTACACCTGCTGTTTTTATGCATGCAGCGGATGCCATTCATGGTGACTTAGGCATCATTCAAAAGGATGATATTGTTTTTGTGATTTCTAAAAGTGGCAATACTCCTGAAATAAAAGCTTTGGTTCCTTTGGTTAAGCAATTCGGTAATCCTTTGATAGCTATTGTAGGAAATACACAATCGGTGTTGGCGCTTTCTGCCAATTATATTTTAAATGTTACAGTAAGTAAAGAAGCTTGTCCTCATAATTTAGCGCCTACCACAAGTACTACAGCTCAATTGTTAATGGGTGACGCGCTTGCTGTTACTTTGCTTAAATGTCGCAATTTTTCATCTCAAGATTTTTCTAAATACCATCCTGGTGGCACATTAGGAAAGCAATTGTACCTTACCATAGGTGAATTGGCGGCACAAAATGAAAAGCCTGCAGTAGATGAGAATGCACCTATTAAGGAAGTGATTTTTGAAATATCTAAAAAAAGAATGGGCGCGACTGCGGTTGTTAACCAACAACAAGTCATAGGCATGATTACAGATGGGGATATTCGCCGTATGATAGAACAAACTACACAATTGGCAGACATAAGCGCCAAAGATATAATGTCATTGACTCCAGTTACGGTTGATAAAAACGAGTTGGCGGTCTCAGTTGTGGCGGTATTAAGGGAAAAGAAAATAAGTCAGATTATAGTGTTAGACCAAGGCGAATATTATGGCATGGTTCACATACACGATTTTAATAAAGAAGGTTTACTATAAATAATGGAGAAAGATAAAAACAGTTACGTTGTGATAATGGCAGGCGGCATAGGAAGTCGCTTTTGGCCTTTAAGTAAAAAAAGCTATCCAAAACAGTTTCATGATATATTGGGAGTAGGCAAGTCTTTATTAAGGCTTACTTATGAGCGCTATTTATCGGTTATTGAACCTGAAAATATATTTGTGATAACCAATGCTAGTTATACGGTTTTGGTAAATGACCAATTGCCTGAATTGCCAATTGCGAATATTATAGATGAACCTGCCTCTATGAATACTGCCCCATGTGTGGCTTATGCAAGTTTTAAAATATATGCACAAAATCCAATGGCTAAATTGGTGTTTGCTCCCAGCGATCACCTCATTACCGATGAAAAAGATTTTGTAAAAAATATTAAGAATGCTCTAAAGGTGGTTGAAAATAATGCTTTGTTATTAACGTTAGGAATTAAACCCAATCGTCCTGATACAGGATATGGGTATATTCAGCATGTTGACAAGCCTATTAAAGCCAATAAAAGTGTGTTTATGGTGAAAACATTTACCGAAAAACCATCGCTAGAATTGGCTCAAACTTTTTTGGAAAGTGGTGATTTTTTATGGAATAGCGGAATTTTTGTGTGGAAAGCCAAAGATATTATTGATGAATTTGAATCGCATCAACATGATATGTACGAGATTTTTAAGAAAGGTATGAAAAAATACAATACTTCTCAGGAGTCAGCCTTTATTAATAAGTATTACCCCTTGTGTAAAAGCATTTCTATCGATTATGCTATCATGGAAAAAACCAAAATTGCGTCTATCATTCCCGTAAACTTTGGTTGGAGTGATTTGGGAACTTGGAAATCATTGTATATGCTAAGGGATAAAGATGAAAATGGTAATTTATTACATGGTAAACATATTAAAGTTTATCGCACCAATAATTCTCTGATTATGCAAGAAAATTCTGACGATAAATTAGTGGTTGTGGAGGGTTTGCAAAATATGCTAGTGGTGGATACTCACGATATTTTGTTTATTAGTCATATCGAAAAAGAACAAGAGGTGAGAGAAATAACCTCTGATATCAAAGAAAAATACAAAGGAAGATATACCTAAAAGGGGATGTTCTTAATTTGTGTAAACTTTGTTTAATCAATTTTAAACAAAATGATTTGTTTTATTAAATCTTATTTTATATTTGCACCCGATAACGGTTCTTTTTTGTAGATGTTTACTTATAAAAAAGATTAAAAGGGAATTGGGTGTAAGTCCCAAACATTTCCCGATGCTGTAAGTTTTTGCATTGTTTGTTCAATGCCCTTTTTTTGAAATAATAACCACTGTTGACTTTGTTGATGGGAAGGTTCAAAAAAAGCAAAAAAACAAGTCAGAAGACCTGCCTTTGTCAAACAAATTTTCAATGCTTTCGGAGAAAAAGCAAGAAAAGGTAAGTGTCATACATTTGTCATTTCGTTTTTTTTCTATTGTATTGATTTTAAAGAGAAATTAAAATGAAAGGTCTATTCATCATCAGCTTGTTGTTTTGCCAAGGACTTATCCTTGAGGCTCAAAACGTCAACGACACTTTGTTGTTGAAAGGCTATGATTTTAAATGGACTAAATCCAATCATCCCACCGGTACCCTATCTATTTCTTTGCCTTTTGGTGAATCGCAAACATTAAGTGATGCCATTAGCAGTCAAACTTCACTTTTTGTAAAACAGTATTCACCAAGCAATTTAGCCACAGTTTCTATGCGTGGAATGGGAGCGCAACATACGTCAATGCTGTGGAATGGAATTAATTTACAAAGTTGCATGAATGGACTCAAGGATTTGAATCTTATTCCTTTGTTTTTTATAGATGAAGCAAGTATTGAAACTGGTGCAAACTCTAGTCTGATGGGACACGGAACCATCGCAGGAACAGTGCAACTGAAAAACCAATTGGAGAATGAAAAAAGAATAAAATTGGATATAAATAGAGCCAGTTTTAATAATCAAAGTATCGGATTCTCAATTTCTGGGGTTAATAAATACTTTAAACACCGTACCCGAATTGTTTACAGGTCGGGAGAAAATGATTTTGAATTTGTCAATTATTTTAAAAGAGAATTACCCATTGAAAGAATTCAAAACAACCAATTGAAACAGATAGGTTTGATGCAAGAATTTTCGTGGGTCATAAAAAAACATTCTTTTTATTTCAATACTTGGTTAATGCAAACAAGTAGAAAACTTCCAAGCCCCATAGGTGTTGTTAATAATTCTAATGAGTACCAAGAGGATTTTAACTACAAAATGTATTTGCAACACCAATACAAAATATCTGCTAAAAGCAAGTTAAGCCAAAAGTTATGTTACATTGACGAATTTCTCAACTATTATAACAATGCCTTATTGCCTTCTCTTAGTCGTTCTAAGTCTGCCATTTTGGAATCTGAATGGAATACGCAGTTAAACCCCAATCTTGAATTTACAAGCAATGCCAACTTTACCCACCAACTTGCTTTTTCCGATGGGTATCGAATGGGTGTAACCCGAAATGTATTTACATTGTTCCAAAGAATAGATTGGTACAATAATTCTCGCCGAAATAAATTTTCATTTTCTGTTCGTGAATTGTTTTACGACAACAGAATTGCGCCTCTTTCACCTGAGTTAGGGCTCGAAAAAAAGCTGAGTAAAAAATGGATGTTGAAATCAAATGCTGCCCTTAGTTTCCGTTTACCAACGTTTAATGATTTGTATTGGCAGCCGGGAGGAAATAGTGATTTGAAGCCAGAAAAAGGTAGAAAAGCAGAAGTAACCGCTTTGTATAACACTCGTCATTGGGAGTTTTCTGTAACTGCCTTTAAACATGTGGTTGATAATTGGATCATGTGGTTGCCAACCCAAAGTGCTGCTATTTGGATTGCCCAAAATGCAAAACAGGTCAAAAGCAATGGACTAGAGTTTAACCAAACCCTTCACAAAGTATTTTATCAAAAACATCATTTTAGGCTTATAACGCGATACCAATTTGTAAAAACTGTAAATACTCAAACCTACCAAAACCAATTGGTACAGTTAGGAAAACAATTGATTTATACGCCAAATCACACCGGTGTTTTGAATCTGGATTACAGATACAAGTCTTTTAATGTATTTGCGGAATCACAATATATTGGAGTGCGTTACTCTCAGTCTGACCAACATATAGACAGCAAGTTGGACGACTATTTACTCTTTAATTCTGGTGTTTCAATACGTTTGAATACCAAGCGACACCAAGGCACTCTAGTGTTTGCGGTCAAAAATATTTTCAATCACACTTATCAAGTCATGGAAAATAGACCTATGCCTCTCAGAAATTATCAATTAACTTTAAAAATAAATATCAATTATGACTCAAAAAATCAACGTTAAAATCTTTTTCTTTCTATCATTTTTATTGGCATTCAGCGCCTGTACGAAAGATGAAAAAATCACAGTAGAGGCCGATAATTATAAAGGTGTATTTATTGTCAATGAAGGTGGTTTTAATAAATCAAATGGAAGTATAGGTCTTTACAAACCGGGTACAAATGACTATTTTGATGCCTATAAAAAAGCCAACAATCTTCCATTAGGGGATGTAGTTCAATCAATGAGTTTGCTTAATAATAACTACTACATAGTGGTTAATAATTCCAACAAAATTGAAGTCGTTAATCAAACAAGTTTCAAAAATACAGGAACTATTAATTTAACTTCACCTCGTTATATTTTCAAAGTGGATGCGAATAAAGCGTATGTAAGTCACTTGTTTTCAAATGAATTAAGCGTAGTTGATTTAAATTCTAATACGGTAGTTTCTAAAATTAATATTAACCATTGGAGTGAACACATGAGTGTGGTAAACAAAAAAGTATTTGTTGGAACTAATTCTAATAAAGTGATGGTTGTGGATGCTGTTAATCAAGTATTGGTAGATTCTATCGTTATTGGTAAAGGGATTAATAAAATATTGGCATTGCCAAACTCAAAACTATTGGTTTTCAATACTGGAGATGTTGATTGGAATTCTGGCGCAGTGACAGAAAAAGGGCGTATAAGTGTTGTTTTAGCTGATTCAAACAAAATCGAAAATTCTATTGAATTGAGCAGCGGTAGTTATGGCGGTTCTATTATTAATAACTCCAAAACTGGAAAAGTATATTACTCATTTGGTGACAATAAAATATATGAATACACCGAAAATGCGACGCCAGTATTGTGGTTGGAATTGCCTTCAGGACAATCTATTTATGGAATGAGTCTTGATGAAGCCAATCAACAAATTTATATTTCAGATGCTGGAGATTTTAATGCGGCAGGTAAAGTTTATGTTTATGACCTGTCAAAAAAATTAATCAAAACCATAACAGCAGGGATTGTTCCAAATGGGGCTGTTTTCAATTACTAGGGTCCCATTTCTGATTGGGGTATTGTCTTTGCTAATATGGGCTTGTAATCCATTGCCTTCATCAAAACCCGATGGTATCACTTATGGCAAAGTGCAGTATTCCAAACAGTTTGGATTTGCTGAAACCAAGCAAACGCAATTTCTGTTTTTTGTGAACAATAAAGACACGCAATGGATAGAGATTGAAAAAAGTAAATTGAAGGAAAAACAACCTCGAATTGTGGTTCTTTCTACGGTTTTTTCTGGATTTATTAATGAACTCAATGCACAAGAATGTATAGTTGGGGTCGATAATATCAATTATTACTACGATTCTGTGTTACACGCTCAATTTGGCCAAAATTTAATGATAGAAGTAGGAGATGAGGGGCAAATAAACGAACCTAAATTATTGGCTTGTAATCCTGATTATGTTATTAGTAGTGGATTTAATACGCTCAACAAGGCATTCAAAGAAAGATTGAAACAACAGAATATTCAATTGATAGTTTGTGATAACTACAAGGAACAAGACCCCTTGGCACGTGCTGAGTGGATTAAGCTATTCGGGGTTTTGTTAAACAAACATGCAAAAGCAGATTCATTATTCAACAGTGTTTGCGACAATTATCACCAAATTCAAGCAAAGGTTAAATTGCAAAAAAACCAAATAAAAGTCATGACCGATGCAATGTTTTCTGGTGTTTGGAACGTGCCTGGAGGCGATTCTTACTCAGCAAAATTGATTAATGATGCTGGAGGATATTATGTATTTTCTGATTTAAAACCCTACTTTTCATATCCATTGAATTTGGAAACTGTTATGAAAAAAGCTCAGAATTCGGACGTTTGGATACATGTAAATGTGTTTAATAATTTGAATGAAATGGAAAAGTCTGACAGTCGTTATGCTTTTTTCAAACCATTTAAGACCAAACAAGTTTACAATTACAGCAAAAGAATAAAGGCAAATGGAGGTAATGATTATTGGGAAAAAGGAGTGGTTCGTCCCGACTATATTTTGAGTGATTTGGCTCAAATTTTTTCAAATTTCAAATTTTCTAAGGATAATTTGTATTTCTATACAAAGCTTGATTAGATTTGCTTTTTAATTTTTAAAGCGCTTGTTATTCAATTCTTGGATATTCTTTTTGTTTCTGCCTTTGGTGTTTTCGGCCTATTATGTGTTGCCGCATAACAAGCGATGGATACTGTTGCTAATTGCTTCTTATGTTTTTTATGGGTGGTGGCGTTGGGAATTTACACTGATTGTTTTATTGTCAACTTTAATTGATTTTGTTAGTGCCCAAAAAATCGATGCCATTGAATCTCCTAAAATAAGGAAACGATGGCTGATGTTAAGCTTGATTTCAAACTTAGGAATATTATTTCTTTTCAAATACTTTTACTTTTTTGTGGGGAGTACAGATTGGATTCAACAAATGGTTCATCCTCATCAAAAAATTAGAGATTTTGTTGACTTTTTTGGGAAAGCATTACCTGTAGGTATTTCATTTTATACTTTCCAAACCATGAGTTACACGCTCGATGTGTATTATAAAAGAGCAAAACCTGAAACTAATTTAGGTCATTTTGCTTTGTTTGTGTCTTATTTTCCACAGTTAGTAGCAGGTCCCATTGAGCGATTCAATCATTTGAATGAACAACTCAAAGAAAAACATAAAATTAGCTATGCCCAATTACAACAAGGGTTTAGGTTAATGCTTTACGGTTTTTTTGTCAAAATGGTAATTGCCGATAATTTATCATACACGGTGACTTCTGTTTTTAATGAACCAAGTAAATGGCCGTTTTATTGGAATTGGGTTGGCGTATTTTCTTTTTCATTTCAAATTTATGCCGATTTTTTTGGCTATTCTCTAATAGCACAAGGGGTTGCTAAATTAATGGGGGTTAATTTGATGGATAATTTCAACCGCCCATATTTGTCAAAGTCTATTTCTGAGTTTTGGAAACGATGGCATATTTCGCTCAGTTCATGGTTTCGAGATTATGTTTATGTGCCATTAGGTGGCAATAGGGTAAAGCGTGGAAGATGGATTTTTAATGTGCTTTTAGTGTTTCTGCTAAGTGGTTTGTGGCATGGGGCCAATTATACTTTTATTATTTGGGGTGGCTTACATGGTTTGTATTATTTAATAGAAAGATTTTCTCCCGTTAAAATTAGAGTTACTTGGTTGAAAGGAACATTGACTTATTTGTCGGTTGTGTTTGCTTGGATATTTTTTAGAGCCAAAGATTTAACAGAATCTTCACTCGTTATTAAAAGCTTATTTGGAATCAATGATGGCGAAAGGCAGTTGGATACACAGCCCTTTATTTTTCTTTTGGTTTTATTGTTTGGATTGCTCGAGTTGCACCGCAAGGAATTGAGATTTGATGCTTATTGCAACCGTTATAATGGCATACAACGATGGACTTTATATTGCTTTATGCTATTTTGCATTTTGGCTTTGAGTGGTACAGAATATCAACCGTTTATTTATTTTAGATTTTAATGGAAAGCATTTCTCTGAAATATCTCATTTATAAGATAATAGCTGTTATTGTAACAGTGGTGATGAGTGCTTTTGTTTACAAGTCCATTTATTGGGAGCCTGAGTTGAAAGATCAAGGGCACATGTTATTCAATTTAAGGGAATTTCAGTGGCACAATGACGTTTTGTATATTGGAGAAAGTTCTAATTACTGGGTTGCTCCCGATGATGAAGACAAACGCACAATCAGCGACATGATCAATGATAGTTTGGATGGTATGCGCCTCAGTGGTATGCAAGTTCCTGCCTATCATGCAGGGATGTTTTTGCCAATTATTGAACACATTGATACCTCAGCTAGGGTCAAAAAATTAGTTGTGACAATGAACTTAAGGTCGTTTGACAAACCATGGATTTATTCTGGTCAGGAGGCGGCTTTGTTGCGTTCTAAATGTTTTTATTACACTTCATCGCCGTTGTACAACAGACTGTGTGCGGCATTGCAATTTCATGCACAACCAAGTGCCGAAGAGCAAGAAAAGAAAATGTTGCACTGTTTTGAGTTTGATACGCTGAAAGTAGATTTTCCGTTGCCTTTCAATACGATTAAAACATGGTGTGAACAAGAGAAATTCCCTTTGCCACAAGGGGGAGAGGATTTTCCTAAAAGAGTTTTGGCCGACCATTATATCAAAGCGTATGCCTTTCAAATTGATGTCAATACCAATCCGAGAATTAAGGATTTTGATAGAATTGTTGAAGTGTGTAAAGCCAAAAATATCAAATTGTATTTTAATCTTTTAGGAGAAAATATTGAATGGGCCGACAGTTTGGTTGGGAAAGAATTGGTGTACTTTATGAAAGCTAATCGCGATTTACTAGTAAACCGTTATCACAAAAATGGAGTAACTGTTATAGACAATCTAGAAAAAATTCCTGGCGATTATTTTGGAGAGAAAGATTGGACTACAGAGCATTATAATCAGTATGGAAGATTGATTGTGGCCAATAATGTAGCCCGAGTGTTAATGGCTGATTTCTACAAAGAAAAGTCTGTTAAACTTGTGAAATGATAATTATTAAACAAAATTAATTATCATTGTAAACATGAAATTTACCTTTGCCAACTCTCTTAACAGAACAGGTTTTAAGCAAAATTATTTACTTTGGATTATAACGGTTGTATTTACTGTCGTTTGGGCAAATTCATTGATTTGGACCAGCGATATTAACAATTGGTTGCTCGAAAATGCATTGACTTTTTTGTTTCTAGTCGTCTTGTTTCTTTTCTACAAAAAGTATCAATTCAGTGACTTAACTTATTTGTTAATTGGTTTTTATCTTTGTTTGCATGTGTATGGTTCTAAGCATACTTATGCCGACAACCCGTTTGGATATTGGTTGCAAGACGTGTTTCAGAGTGAGAGGAATCACTACGACAGAATTGTACACTTTAGCTTTGGTTTTTTGTTGGCTTATCCCATGCGTGAATTGTTTTTGAAGTGGTTTCAATACCCTAAAATGGTGGCTTGGATATTGCCAATTGAAATCACTTTATCAATAAGTGGTTTGTATGAGTTGATAGAATGGGCCGTTGCGGATGTTTTTTTTCAGGAACAAGGTGTTGCTTATTTGGGTACACAAGGGGATATTTGGGATGCCCAAAAAGATATTTTTCTTGCATTTTCAGGAGCATTGTTGTCAACCAGTATTGTTTCTATTCTAAAGAAAGTAATCAAGAACTAATTTCTATTAAGTTGCATAATCTTTTTTCTATCCTATTTGTTTATTTTTTTATCCATTCATGAATTCATACATATTAATTACAGGCGCATCCACAGGAATAGGCGCAGAAATGGCCAAACAATTGGCAGAGAAAAAATACAATTTGATTTTGGTTGCACGAAGTGAAGATAAACTTGAACAACTTAAAACAGAACTAATCAGTAAATACCAAATAGAAGCCGTTGTTATACCCTCAGACTTGTCACAAAAAAACGGGGCACAGCAACTTTACAATGAAGTAAAATCGCGCCAATTAAATGTAACACATTTGGTTAATAATGCTGGTTTTGGCGAATATGGTCATTTTGTTGAAACCTCCTTGGAACTTGAATTAAATATGATACAAGTTAATGTTACAAGTTTAGTTGTACTAACCAAATTGTTTGCACAAGACATGGTAAAAAATGGGGCAGGTAGAATTATGAATGTTGCCTCTATTGTGTCTTTTATTCCTTTGCCTTATTACGCCATTTATTCTTCAACAAAAACTTTTGTTTTGGCATTTTCGGAAACTATAGCGGCAGAATTGGAAGGGACTGGTGTCGTTGTTACTGCACTTTGTCCTGGTGCGGTTGAAACCCCTTTTCACACTCCCAAAATGCGCCAAACTATGGCGATGAAACTAAATCAACCTATCTCTGTTCAAGCATTGGTTAGGGAAGGCGTACAATTGCTTTTGACTGGTAAAGGGAAAAAGGTAGTTGGTTTTATTAATTGGTTAAGCTCCAACTTGCCAAGAATACTGCCCGACGTGTTGATGATGAAAATAAAAAAACAAATTGCTAGCCCTTACAAAAAATGATTTTAGTTTCCTTTATCTCTCAGTTAAAAGCCAGAAATGAGTTCCTTTTTTATTATGGAATTCTCTGTTTTATCACAGCTCTCTTTTTTTTGATGATGAGTAAAGTTTCGCCGGTCCAATACAATCATGTCAGCGCTTGGTATAAACCCTTTAAGTTTGCCTTTTCTACTTTTACTTTTGTTTGGGCTATGGCTTGGTATTGTTATTATTTGCCCGATTTTAATGTTCCATTGTTCAATTGGTCCATTTCTCTTTTGCTTGGTTTTGAAATTGTCTATATTGCCATAATGGCCTCTCAGGGAAAGGCATCGCACTACAATGTGAGCTCTCCATTTTTTTCAATCATGTATTTAATGATGGCTTTGGCAGCCACTCTTGTTACGCTATACACCGCTTATGTTGGACTCTTGTTTTTTACAAATTCTTTTCCCGAATTACCTCACTATTATTTGTGGTCTATCCGATTAGGGATTCTAATATTTGTGGTTTTTTCTTTCGAAGGTTTTTTAATGGGTAGCAGAATGAATCATTCGGTCGGTTTATTGAATGACAATTCCACAATGTTTATTTTAGGGTGGAGTAAAAAAGTGGGCGATTTGCGAATAGCGCATTTCATAGGAATGCACGCATTACAAGTATTGCCAATTCTCTCTTTTTATATCCTCAAAAACACAAAACTAACTTGGTTTTTTGCATTCTTATATGTCTGTTTAGCTTTGTTTGTATTAATACAAGCCCTAAATGGAAAACCATTGATTTCTTCAAAATCTCCTGATAACAATGTTCATATAGACCAATAATATTTAATCTATTGGCTAAATAGCGTTTTTACGGTTCGATACTGATTTTTTGAGTAATTTTTTCTGACTCAGTTTCAATGGTTAGTAGGTAAGTTCCCCCTTTGTCTAAGTTTTTGAATTTACGCTGAAATGTATTTTCTCCAAGAACAACATCATTCAAGGTTTTCTCTTCAATTTTCTTGCCTTCTGTATTGTAAAGCGTGATTTTTACTTTACTCAATTGGGTTAAATTAAACTTAACTACAAAATTACCATTATTAGGATTGGGTGACACCTGAAGTTTTAGCGTGCTGGTACTTTGTTTATTCAACTGATGTAAATGACTTGTTTTGTCTTTGCTCACATACACTTTGAATATTTGACTGCTAGCGCTACTTTGAGTGCCATTATTGGTGAAAAATATATTGGCACCTGTGCTACTGATGCCGCCATAAATATAGCCAACAAGTGTGCTATCATCACTTAACTCGTCTAATTTAATGACTTCATTTTTGTAAATTGAAACATTGGGAACTATAATAAATTCCGCGCCTGCGCCCAACAAACTTGGCATTTCTACCGGAAGTTTATATTCCGACATTATTCCTTTAGAATCTCTTGTAACTCTAGCTATTGTTTTTACAAAAGGAACATTGTTGTCTTGAATTAAAACCCCCATACTGTCGTAATATTGAGCAATACCACCAAAAAAAACATTGTGCATTTCGTTTTTAGAAGCCGAATACATTGGCAAAACCGCACAGTGGTAGTGGTTGTAATATTGCTGAAAGTTATTGTTAACTACATAGCCAACGCTGTCTATGTTTACGCAATTTAAGTAGGGTAGGTCTGCCCCAACTTGAAAAACACCCGAAAAAGCAGTGATTCCTTCTGTGCCATCCGTAAGTATTTGAGGAACCGCATTGTAGTCGCGGCGGTGCAAATTGGTAGCATCTGTAATAGTTGGTAAATGGCTAACAGAGATGGTCGTACCATTGTCGCTAATATTAAATTTGCGAATGGCATTGGTATAAACTTGTGTAAAAGTTGGGTTGCCCATGGGATTGTAGTTACCATCAAATTTGTTGCCACCAATCAAATAATAAGTATTGTTTATTTTCTTTAAATGACCGCCAGTAACCGCAAATTGTGGGTCGCTTATTTGTCTTATATATCCGCTAATGGAATTGCCTGTGATGACTGCATTTATTAGTTCTTCAACTTTTAAAGCACTTAATTTATCAAAGGTTTTTCTTGAACTTGTTGCGTTGTTAAAACCATAGCCGCCAATGATATATAACATATTGCCATTTTGATGAAACTCCATATTGGTAGAGCTTAATTGTTCTTGAATGTCGACCGAAAGAGAACTCAATGGAGCCGTCCATTTTTGTTTTGAAACGGGGTCAACAACGATAATCTGATTGTTGTTCCCTGCTACATCAAAAGCTGCAAATGGCTGCCTACGGTGTAATCCGTCTAATCGCCCACCAACTATGAGCCATTTGCCATTGTGTTGTGCAAAAGCAAAAGATTGAAGACCTCCCAAACCATCAATATTCATAGGAACGATGGATATATTAAAAGGCGCCGTTTGTGAATGGAGCGTAATACTGAGTAAAAATACGAAAAGAATAAGTAGTTGTTTTTTCATTTTAAGCAATTATTTTAAACAAAATTAAAATAAATAAACAGATACTTATGTAGCATTTGTTACATAAGACTTTTTGAATGAAAATTTACTCTTCACCCATGTTTTTAAGTTGCATGAGCAATGTGTAGGCTCCTTTCGTTACAAAAATATCATCGGCTGTATTAGCTGAATTAGGAATACTAATTTGGGTTAGTCCATTGTCGCTTGTTCCTGAAATAACTTCTGTCATTTTGAAAGTAGTAGGGTTTTGCTGTATAAATACATATTCTTTACCTTCATTTTTGACAATAGCCTCATTAGGAATGACATACTCTAGCGATGATGCCACATCAATTTCTGCATTCATATACATCCCCGGAATTAAAGTTTGGTCTTTCGTATTGAATGTGCAATAAACAGTTAACGACCTGTCTGCTGAAATGTCTTTGCCTATCGTTTGGATTTTCCCTTTGAATTTCTCTTGACTAGATTGGTTTGAATATGCGATGATTTCTTGACCAATTTTGAGCTTATTAATGTCTTTTTCAAACACTGTTAATGACAAGTACAAGTCGTTAGGATTGGTAAGTTCAAATAGTACTTCGGTTGGGCTCACATATCTTCCTATTGTTGTTTTTACCGATCTTACAAATCCGTTAATAGGAGAGTAGATGTTGATGTTGCGGGAAAGATTCGTTTCATTGAGTTGATCAGGATTGATTTGAATCAATTTAAGTTTCTCGGACAAGGACTTAATCAGTATTTTTTGACTTAAATAAGTTGCTTCAGCATTTTCGAAGATTTTGTCGCTTGTCGCTTTGTTGGCGTTCAGTGATTTTTGTCTCAAATACTCTTTTTCTATTCCCGAAAATTGGGCTTTTGCACTTAAGTAATCTTGCTGAATCTGAATGTATTGTTGGTCCTCTAAACTGGCTATTATTTCGCCTTTCTTTACTTGTTTGCCTTCAGTCAAATTCGTCCATTTTAAGTAGCCTCCTAATGGGGCACTAATCGAAATGGCATTTTGAACAGGAATACTAATTTTGCCATTGACTTTGAGCTTATAACTCATGGTTTTTTGTTCTAATTTTCCGGTACTTAACTGTGCATTTTTTAGCTGTGCATCGTTGAGCTTTACAGTATTTATAACTTCTTTTTCTGCACTAACCTTAGTTGTTGCAGAAGGTTTGCATGCTATTATTAAACCTAGAAGTAAGGTTATGATTAAATTGTTTTTCATTGTGTATTTTATTTTGCGTTTAAATAATAGAGTTGAATCATGGATTTGTTAAGTGTTGTTAAAGCATCTGTATATTGGCTTTTTACAAGTGTAGCATTGTTGATTAGCATCATCCATTCTAAATAGTTGATATTGCCATTCTCAAGCTGTTGTTGAGCTGTTGTTATAATGGTTTCGGCATTCTTTAAGGCATTGGTCTCATAGTAATTGACGTTTTCTAAAGCCGTTTGGTATGTTTTATAAGCGATGTCTATTTGGTTTTGTAACGACTGCATGCCAGCATTCATTGAATTGTCTGCTATTCTTTCAAAGCTTTTTGCTGCGCTAATTTTTCCTTTTTGTGAACCAAAGAACAAAGGAACGCCAACGCCAAATTGGACTGAATTAAAACGGGTGCTACTGCCATATAAACGGTTGTCGGCACCAACTCCGCGCATACTCATACTGTAATAACCTACATTCAAATTGGGAAGTAATTTGTTTTTTTCCAATTGAGTGTTCAGTGTGCTAATATTTTTTTGCTGATTTAAAATCAAGTAAAGAGGATGTGAATTGATGTTCTTATTTAGCATGTCAATAGTTTCCTCTGTTTTAAATTCTGACTTTATTGGTTGGTAAAAAAGGCGTGTGTTTAAGAGTAATTGAAATTGTAATTGATTAATTTCAATGTCGTTTTTCAAAGAGTTTAGTTGTGTTGAAATCTGACCTCTTTGAAGTTCAGCACTGGTTTTTTCAAGAATGTTTACATCCCCTTGATTAAATTGCAAGAGCACTTTTTTTAAATATTCACCATACAGACTGTCTGTTTGTTCCAGTATTTTTTTCTTCTCATACAAATAGAGGAGTGTGAAATAGCTTTCCCTGACTTGTTTTTTTAATTCAATCTCTTTTAAATTAACGTTAAACAAACTGTTTTTATATTGTTCGTTCTGAATAGATTTTTGTTTGTTATAAATGCTTGGAAAACTAATTGATTGCTCTAACCCAATTTTATTATCGCTGTAATAACTATTGATTTGGCCATATTCTGTTACCACATTTGCTTGAGGAATTTCAACACTTGTTTTTATTAACATCCTTTGGTATTCTGCATTCAACTGTTCGTTTTTCAAAAGCAAATTGTTTTTGAGTGCAGAATCAAGAGCGCTTTGTAAATCTATCTTTGTTTGAGCTTGTGCCAAAGAAAAAGAAGAGAATAATAGGATTAGTAATCCCGATTTAGTTAAAGTAGTTTGATTTTTCATTTTTTCATCCTTGTTGAAAATTAAATACAAGACAGGCAATACAAAGAGGGTTAAAAAAGTAGCGATTAATAATCCGCCTATCACTACTGTTGCCAAAGGTCTTTGAACTTCGGCGCCCGAACCGTGACTGAGTGCCATTGGTAAAAAACCAAATGAAGCCACAAAAGCGGTCATTAATACAGGTCGTAATCTATTTTTGGTGCCATTTAATACGATAGTAATAGGATTAGTTTCGCCGGCAGCTTTTATCCGATTAAATTCTGCCAATAACACAATGCCGTTTAAAACAGCCACTCCAAACAATGCAATAAAACCAACTCCAGCGCTAATACTGAAAGGCATATCGCGAATGGATAACAATAAAATGCCACCTATAGCAGACAATGGAATAGCGGAATAAATTAATAATCCTTGTTTCACTGAATTAAAGGCAAAATATAAGAATACAAAAATAAGTAACAACGAAACAGGGACGGCCAGTGACAAGCGTTGTTTGGCTGCCACTAGATTTTCAAAAGCTCCTCCATAAGTGATGAAATATCCACTTGGAAGTTTTAACTGACTTTCTACCTTTGTTTTAAGTTCATTGACCAAGCTTTGAACATCTCTGCCTTTTGCATTAAAACCAACGATGATTCTTCTTTTGGCATCTTCTCTTTGAATTTGATTAATACTTTCTTTAACAGAGACATCGGCTACTTGGTATAAAGGAATTTGAGTGCCTTGAGCTGTTGGAATTAGTAAGTTTTGAACATCTTCAATATTTTGTCTGTTTGCACTATCAAGTCGCACCACTAAATCAAAGCGTTTTTCATCTTCAAAAACCAAACCGCTGTGCTGACCAGCAAAGGCAGCATTGAGAACTTGATTGATATCTTTGATGTTTAATCCAAAACTAGCCAAAGCATTGCGTTTGTATTTGATAATCAATTGCGCCTGACCATCAATTGGTTCAACATAAATATTTTCAACCCCATCAATCGGTGTTGCTAAATGACCTAAAAGTTTGGAATATTTAGAAAGGGTGTCTAAATTTTCGCCAAATATTTTACATACTATGTCTTGTTTCGCTCCTGTCATTAACTCATTAAATCGCATGGCGACAGGATATTGAAAACTATAACTTACGCCAGGAATGTCTTTAAGGGCATTACTCATTTTTTCAGAAAGTTCATCCCAAGTATTGGCTGACGTCCATTCCGATTTGTCTTTGAGAATCACCATCATGTCTCCGGCATCCATTGGCATTGGGTCTGTAGGGATTTCGCCACTCCCTATTTTACTCACCACTTTTTCGACTTCAGGAAACTGCTCTTTGAGTATTTTGGCTCCTTTCATACAAGCCTCCTTGGTTGTAGTGATACTGCTGCCTGTTAATACTCTCGTTTCAACTGCAAAATCTCCCTCAGGTAATTCTGGTATGAATTCGCCACCCATTCGGGAAAGTAATAGGATGGATATGGCAAATAACCCTAAAGAAAAGGCAATGACTGTTTTGGGAAAACGAAGTAATATACTCAAATATTTTTGGTGGATACCAACTAAAAAATCCATCATTCGGTCAGATAAATTTCTTTTGTGTTCAGTGGTTTTACTCAAAAATAAAGAACTCATCATTGGAATATAAGTCAATGACAACAAAAAGGCTCCCAATAATGCAAAAGCGACTGTTTGTGCCATCGGTTTAAACATTTTACCCTCTATTCCTTCCAACGTAAAAATAGGAAGATAAACCACCAAAATAATAATTTGTCCAAAAACAGCACTGTTCATCATCTGACTGGCCGATTTCGTTACAACTTTATCCATTTCAGGTTGACTGAGTTTGTTAAAAGTATGCTTGCTTTTATTCAAGGTCAAGCCATGCATTACAGATTCTACGATAATGACCGCCCCGTCAACGATAAGCCCAAAATCCAATGCCCCTAAACTCATTAAGTTGCCACTAACCCCGAATAGGTTCATCATTACTATTGCAAACAACATGGAAAGAGGAATGACCGAAGCAACAAGGAATCCTGCTCTGAAATTACCCAAAAAAACAACCAATACAAAGATGACAATGAGTGCGCCCTCAAGTAAATTTTTAGAAACCGTCCCAATGGCACTGTTTACCATTTTACTTCGGTCTAAAAAGGCTTCTATTTCAACTCCCTCAGGAAGCGTGTTTTTTATTAATGCGACTTTTTCTTTGACCGCCTCTATCACACTGTTACTGTTTTCGCCTTTCAGCATCATAACCACACCGCCAGCCACTTCACCATCACTGTTGTAAGTTAAAGCACCGTAGCGGGTGGCACTGCCTATTTTTACCTCAGCAACATCGCGAACCAAAAGGGGAGTTCCATTGCTTGTTACTTTAACAACAATGTTTTCAATATCATTGATATTGCCAATTAATCCTTCTGATCGGATGTACAAAACTGTAGAGGCCTTTTCTATGTAGGAACCTCCGGTGTTTTGATTGTTCTTTTCGAGCGCAACAAACAAATCATTGATTGTAACACCCAAAGCATTTAGTTTTTGAGGATTTACAGCAATTTCATACTGTTTTAGTAATCCACCGAAACTGCTAACATCTGCCACCCCTTTTACACCTAATAATTGTCTTCTCACTATCCAATCTTGTATGGTTCTTAGTTCTATAGCATTATATTTAGCTTCGTATCCTTTCTTGGGTTTTAGAACATATTGGTAAATTTCTCCCAAACCAGTGGTTACAGGTGCCAGTTCGGGTAAACCTAAACCTTCGGGAATTTGTTGTTCAGCTATTTTGAGACGTTCACTGATTTGTTGTCGAGCCCAATATAGGTCGACATCATCCTCAAAAACGACTGTAATTAAGGAAAGGCCAAATCGCGAAAAGCTTCTCATTTCCTTGATACCCGGAATATTGCTAGTGGCTTGTTCTATGGGAAAGGTAATGAGGCGTTCCACATCAGGTGCGCCAAGTGATGGGGCAATAGTGATAACTTGAACCTGATTGTCTGTAATGTCAGGCACAGCATCTATGGGTAGTTTGGTAAATTGGAAACTACCATATCCAATAAGGGCGATTACAAATAGCCCAATTATGAGTTTATTCTTGGTTGAGAACTCAATGATTTTGTTCAGCATTTTTTTTGTGCGGTTAATAAAATAAATAAAACACGGTCAGTGATGACTGACAATGGCATTTTAGACTATCGAATGATAGGTTTCGTATGATAATTAACCGAATTTGGGCGGTTGCCAAATATTGCTCAAAAAAGCAGAAGAATATATAACCCCTTGATAGATGGGAGTTACTTTAAGTAAAAAAGAGTGAGGCCTGTTAATGGTAACAGAATGAGAATTTACATAAGGTAAAACAGAGTGCACTGTAGCGCAATCGGTTGTCTTAAAAGGAAGGTTGTGATGTTCTTGGTCCGAATGGTCAGGGTGTGAAGAGTAATGTTCGGATATGAAATTGACAAAGGATTCTTTATGATTGATTTTTAAGTGGTCGAGATAATGATTCATCAAAACAGGCAATTTCAGTAATTGATGTAGTTCAGTATTAGAACCTACAAAAACCAAAAGAAACAATATGACGATAGTTTTTTTCAACGGGACAAAGATAAACAGATAAAAGCATAGAATTTATTGCTTTTTTTATTTTAGAATCAATATAATTAGTGATTGTTATCAGTCTGGTTCCCCTTTCAAACTCTGTTCTCGCTCGCATATACGTTCTCGCTCGCATCTTGCGAGTGATTGATTGAATCGCCTCTGGCGTAATTCGTGCCGTTGTTGGTGTTATCACCAACGGCAAGTAATTCGAATATAGATTAAATGTTATAGATTTTAATAAAATGAATATATTTGTGGTAGGATATTATTATTGCAATAAAATATTACAAAACATCAATGCAAACATAGAAAGTTCATTGAAAACATTAGAAATATGAAGATAAGTAAAAGAAATGCCAGAGGCAAAGGTTTTTTCAACTCGCAAGATGCGAGCTAGAACGGGTTATTGAATATTATGATTATAAAGTTAATTAATAAACATACAGTTTTGTTTGTTGTTTTTATTTTGTTTACTATAAATTTTATTTTTGCTTACATGTTGTTATTATTCATGTTTTCATATATTTATTATAAGTTTTCAAATAAGGGTTTATCGAATTCAATTCAGTTTTTTGTTTCATTAATTTATTTACTTTCTTACTTCGTTATTTTGTTTTTTTATTCAGATTTGTTTTATATAAATTCTATCCCTGTATTACTTTATTTTATATACTTTGTTTATGTTAATATAATGTTGTCAGAACTTTTTACTAGGTTAAATATAATTCAAATACGACATAATTTTATTGAATCAAGTTTTGAAACTCAAAAATACATATTATCACATCTTAATGAATTGGTTTTAACGAATAAAAGCAATGGAAATAATCATTCTAGCGAGTCAAACTCAAAATTAAAAAAGGAGGTCTATTACACTGTTTTTAGTGTTGTTGATGATATTTCTGTATTTAAAGATATTTCTTATAAAAAAATCATTATTGATGCTTTAAAGCATTGGCAATTCAATAAAGGATTAATTATACATAATTGGTGCTTATTGGACGATTCATTACATTTGATTGTTTCTGCAAAAGAAAATAATATCAAAAATTTAATTGATGATTTAAGAACTTATATTAGTCAAAGTGTTATTTTATCAATTCAGTCTCATACTAATGAGAATTTTAAATCAAATTTGTTAACATCGTTGAATAAAGAAAACTTTCATAATCAATTATGGAAAAATAATTTCGAACTAGAGTCTATTTTATCTAAAGATTCATTAATAAATAAAGTGAATTTAATTCATAATATTCCTAGAAAGTTAGGGATTGTAGCTCTAGCAGAAGATTATTTATACAGTAGCGCAAAAGACTATGGCTTTAGAGCTGCTTTAATTGAAGTTGAATCGATAATTTAAGATTTTTCAGTGGGTTGAAATGCTGCATAGGTGTGTACAATGAGTTCCAAGCAATATTCAATTAGTTCAATTAATGCAAACCTTTTATATTTGTAAAAGATGTTTGGTTTAAAGGATAAAAATTGTGAAAAGTGTAGCAAGGTGCTTGTTGGCATTCTATCCAACTTTGCTTCATATAAACTACAGTGAAAAAAAATAAAAAATGAAATCAACTCCAAAATACTATATTGTTTTTTTAATTGCAATTATTTTTGCATTGTTAATTGCTGTATTTTATGACAATATTTTCATTAATAGAAATGAACAAAGGTTTGTTATAGAACAAGATTCTGTTTCTGTTTCATGGGATTATGTTACGGTATCATGGGATAATAAACATGATAAAATTTATTTAAGTTATTTTAATGATAGTATTTATTTTAATTGGAGAGAAGTTAAACAAAAGCCTGATTTTATTGATTTTTCTAATATTAAAAATGCTAAAAAAACATTATTTTATAAAAGTGAAATTGAAAAGGTTGAATTTGACTCAATACTACTTGTTGAAAATAGTGTCAACTATAATAATACATATTTAATAACCAAAGATAGCATTTTTATACAAAAAGTATTTTTAAGTGGTTGTATAGGTGAAATTTATCATTCTAAATCGCAAAACAAACAAACGCTATATTCTAAATTTCTTTGCTTATTTATTGAAAAAAATTGGAGTTTTAAACCAGAATATTCAATGGGAGAGCCAAATTCTACTAAATCATTAAAAGTTTACTTTAAACATCCAAACTCCAATTGGAAAATTTATAATTGTGAAGTTGGTCATTATGCATCTACAGAAATGTTTTTTAATTTATTTGATTTATATAATAATGAAATGAAAAATCTTAAATATTATGATTCATTTGATTTTGCTTGTTGCCCATAAATTTAATTCAAGTGTTTTGTGTTTTCCAATTAGTTAGTATGCCGCTATGGAATTTACAATGAGTGCCAAGCAATATTCAATTAGTTCAATTAATGCAAACCTTTTATATTTGTAAAAGATGTTTGGTTTAAAGGATAAAAATTGTGAAAAGGGTAGTAAGGATGATGTAATTCTATCCAAGCTTTGCTTCATACTAAACACAGTTAAAAATATGAAATTAAAATATTTAATACCAGCCTTAGGATTTTATATTTCTGTTATAGACATTTTTACTTACCTTTATAAATCTTCTAAAAAAGAATTGAAAGGTGCTATTTTAGGTCTTTTTGCTAATTTACTATTCACATGTTTATTGTTTTATATACTCGAGGAGTCAAATAGTTTTAAAAAAGAACTTTCAAGTTTTACTCAAAAAAATTTTGTAAGACTTGATTCTACAATTTTATTATACAAACTCAAATACAATTCATTACCTGATAGTCTAGTTCAATTAAATAGATTAGGAATTACTAGTATACATTTAACTGATCATTTTAAGCAAACTATTTTCAAACACAATGATTATGAAAATTTTTTTATTTATTATAAAAAGATTGATAGTAATAGGTTTTTATTAAAGTCTGTTGGCATTGATAGAAAAGAAAATACTAAAGATGATTTAATCTATTATGGTCATGTTAAATAATTGCTTGTTGTTAGTCTCGGTTTAGCCGAGACCAACAACGGCCTAATAAATGTAAATGGATTATTGAAAAAGGAATATATTTGTATTGTTATCAATTTCGAAATAAGAAACGATAATAAGTCAATGCAAGTTTGGGCTGACCTTTAAAAGAACTAAAGAATGAAAACAAATCAAAGAGATGCCAGAGGCAATGAAGTTTTACACTCGAACGATTCGAGTGAGAAGGGAAGGGTAATTTACTAAATGTTAAAAAACATATATTTATACATTTACTTGATATTTGTTATTGTTTATTTTTATATAATTAGTATGAAGGTTTTTGAAAAGGAATTTGTTCAAAAGGATTTGTTTATAACAGATGTTTATGATAGACCATCTGGTGATGGCTATTCCCGTTCGCGCTCGCATCTTGCGAGTGATTGATTGAATCGCCTCCGGCGTAATTATGCCGTTGTTGTTCTATGCTTGGCTTATACCAAAAACGGCCTAATAACAGCCCATGGTTTCAACCATGGGCTGTTATATAAGCAACCCTAATCCTATCGAATTGCGGTCACAATATAGCTTTATAACCCAAATTGCTATTCCTGACTTAAAAACGCCTCAACTTGTTTTTTTAGATTGGGTAATTCTCGGCAGACAATGGCCCGTTCTCGCTCGCATCTTGCGAGTGATTGATTAAATCGCCTCTGGCGTAATGAATAAATGTTTATTGGGTTTTTAAAAATGAATATATTTGTGGTTGAATGTTTTTGGAAAAAAAAGAAATTGCAAAATTCAATGAGCAAGCATAGATAAATCAATAAAATACGAGAAATATGAAGATAAATAAAAGAGATGCCAGAGGCAAAGAAAGAGTTCTCTCGCAAGATGCGAGCGAGAACGGAGTTATCACCAACGACAAGCTAACCGAAAATAGGTTGTTGGTGATAACACCAACAACGGCCTAAACTTTAATTATTTAAATTTAGAATGTTTTCTTCTGCCAAAAAGAAGAAACAAAATTTGAAAAACAATGAAAATAGAGATAATGATCAATGGTTGTTTTAAACTGTAACCACTCGAATCGCGGTCAAATTCAGTAAAAATAAAAAATAAAGTTACTGCAATGATGGGAAAAAGAGTGAAAAGTGCACCTAATTTGTATTTGTTTTTAAATAAATAAATCAAAAAAAGCGTAAAATTCAATAGGAATAACAATATAGTAACGATAAAAAATCCAAAGAAATAAGCCAATCCAGGTCCCCAAATATCAAGTATAATCATGTTTTTATCTAAAGTTCAAAAGTAGTATTTTAAGTTGAAAAGAGAAATAAAAGTGTTGATTTACAGGCACAAACAAATACAATAGAACAAAAAAAAACCACACTTGAAGTGTGGTTCTTTTTCTTTGGTAGCCCGTAGGGGAGTCGAACCCCTCTTTAGCGGATGAAAACCGCTTGTCCTAACCGATAGACGAACGGGCCATTATGTTTCCGTTTTTCGGTTTGCAAATGTAATACAAAAAATTAAATCACAAAATAAAGTTTTAAAAAAAAATAAAATTACCTTTGCAGCCCCCAAATTTTAATAATTAAAAATGATAAGAGTAGCTATTAACGGTTTTGGCCGTATTGGAAGACTGGCCTTCAGAGTGATGAGCCAAAGAAATGACATCGAAGTGGTTGCTATCAATGATTTGACAGACAACAAAACTTTAGCGCATTTGTTGAAATATGATTCTGTGCACGGTAAGTTCAACGGAACCGTTGATTTTACTGAGACAAGTCTAATTGTTAACGGTAAATCCATCGCTGGATTAGCTGAAAAAAATCCTGCTAACTTGCCTTGGAAAGACATGAATGTTGATGTAGTCCTTGAATCAACTGGTCGTTTTACTGACAAAGAAAGCGCTGGTCAACATTTAACTGCTGGTGCAAAAAAAGTAGTAATCAGTGCGCCTGCAACAGGTGAAATGAAAACAATTGTACTTGGTGTTAATGACAACTCTCTTGATGGTAGCGAAACCATTCTTTCTAACGCTTCTTGTACAACCAATTGTTTGGCACCTATGGTAAAGATTTTAGATGAGTTGTGCGGTATCGAAAATGGTTTTATGACCACTATTCACGCGTACACGGCTGACCAAAACTTACAAGATGCACCTCACAAAGATTTAAGAAGAGCGCGTTCTGCAGCTTACAGTATTGTTCCTACAAGCACAGGTGCTGCAAAAGCGGTTGGTTTAGTAATGCCACACCTACAAGGTAAATTGAACGGTAACGCTATGCGTGTGCCAATTCCTGATGGATCTGTAACCGACTTTACTTGTAATGTTCGTACAGCCAAAACTAAGGATGAAATCAATGCTGCTTTCAAAGCTGCTGCTGATTCTAACCTAAAAGGTATTTTGGAATACACTACCGACCCTATTGTTTCTATCGATATTATCGGTAATCCACACTCTTGTATTTTCGACAGTGATTTAACTATGGTTATCGGAAATACCGTTAAAGTGGTTGGTTGGTATGACAATGAAGCTGGATACAGTAACCGTATCGTTGATTTAATAGCTAGAATAGCTTAATTAGTTTCATATAATATTTGTAAAAGCCCCGATGAAAATCGGGGCTTTTTGTTTGAGTTAATGTTATTTGTGCCGTTGTTGGTCTCGGCCAAGCCGAGATCACCAACGACAAGCAAACTGAAAAAATGGTTGTTGGTCTCTGCTTAGCCGAGACCAACAACGGCTTAAATGCAATACAGTTGTCATGTCGACGAAGGAGACATCTTTTTCCTGCTGCGTTTCAATAAAACCGAGATACCTCCGCTATTGGTATGACAGCCATTTAGATTAATGAATATTCACTTATAAAAAAAAGCTGTCATGTCGACGAAGGAGACCTCTTTTCCCGACAGCTTTTCAATGAGAATCGAGATACATTTAAAGTCGTTATAATAAAATTTAATGGTATTCGAATTCTTAGTTCCCCTCTCCGAAGGAGAGGGACTTTTGTTCACGGTTAATTATTTGATTTTAATGATGGAAACTTAAAGTTTTAATTTACTTAAAGTGATCTCTTTTAAATTGCAACAATCAGAGATAATATTACTTGTTAAAATATATTCTCCTTTATGGTTTTTTTGAATATAGATCTCATTGTTATTTAAATGAAAAATAAATGCATCATAATCAGATACATACTGCCAAGTTCCAATTCTATTTGCTTTTTTACATTTATTAACTTGAATAGAAAACTTGTTGTTATTTGTAATTTCGATTGTAATTTCTTTGGATGAAATATCTTTGCCAATATAACTTCCAATAATTTCATTTGTTTTTATTTTGTCATCTATTCTATTTATGAGAATTAAAATAAAAGGTATAAGAAATAAAACCATAAATATGAATAGTGAAATTTTCCTTAAAAGAACTCTTCTGAAAATTAAAATGCTTGATAATAAGAATAGTATTGAGGGAATCCAAAAGATAATAATGTAAAAAAATAAAGTCATTGGTTCCATAGATTCAAAATTGATTGTTATAAAATTGTATCTGATTTTAAATAAAATTAGAAATTGTAATTAACTTTTATTTCTTTTTAAATTTAAATCAATACAAAGAAACAGAAAACAATATTCATATACAATAAGCTATCAAACAATTTAAAAATCCTGAAACCTATGTTGAAATAGATTCTGAATAAATTTTGAGGACAAAATTTTCCAGAATGAATGTCGGACAATGAATCTATCAAGCTGCACGACCTGAAACAATTCAGCAATGCAGCAATTCAACAACGGCTTAAAAATAAATTAACAATACAGCTGTCATGTCGACGAAGGAGATATCTTTTCCCGACAGCTTTTCGGAAATAGAACTATGCATATTCTATTTCAAATGTGTTCGGTTCTGCATCAAAATTTTCATTTACTTTTAATCTCTTTCCTACTTTTTTATGGGAAAAAAGTAGGGCAAAAAGCCCACCACGAATGAAAAACTTCAATTTGCCTTAACACACACACCAACTCCCCAAGCTGTCAAATTGAAATTTCGCGCCATTCGTGGACGCCTCCGCACAGTTTGCGGTTTTTGTGCCGTTTTCAACGGCACAAATTTTCCAGAATGACTGTCGGACAATGAATCAATCAAGCTGCACGTCCTGAAACAATTAATCAATGCAACAATTAATCAATGCAACAATTCAACAATAAAACAATGCAACAATTCAACAATGCAACAATGAATTAATCAATCTTTAATCCAATCACATTGTCGGAACCGTCTGCATTTTTTCCTTCAATTAATAAGGCTCCTTCTGCTTTTTCTAAAATTGCTTTGGCTTGTTGTGGGCTACTGATGCTTTGTTTATCGATTTTGGTGATAACAAATCCGTTTGGCAATTTTCCTTTAAATGGACCTGCACCAATTTTATCAACTTTTACACCATTGCTTATTCCCAATTGTGCTTTTTCTTCTTTGCTTAAAGCTGTTATTGTTAATCCTTTTACAGTGTTTGCTTCATTTTTATCTGCCAAAGTAATGGTTTCTTTGCCATCTAAACCTTTCAATATTGCTGTAATTTGTTTTACATCTCCTTTGCGATTAATCGTAATGTTTAATTTATCGCCAGGCCTGAATTTGCCCACAGCTTCTTGTAAATTCGAAACTGAATTGATTTCAATCTCATTTACTTTTAATATAACGTCTCCTTTTTTAATGCCCGCTTTAAGTGCAGCTCCACCTTCTGTCACGTCTTGAACCATTACCCCTTTTAGTTCTGACAAACCTTCTTTATTGGCCAATTCTTGTGTAATTTCTTGAATAGATACGCCCAAAACGCCACGTTGTACTTTGCCAAATTTTAGCAAATCATCCATTACTTTTTTAACCAAATTGACAGGAACGGCGAATCCATAGCCTGTGTAACTGCCAGTTTGTGAAGCAATGGCGGTATTAATACCAATCAATTCTCCTTTGGTATTCACTAATGCACCTCCACTGTTCCCTGGATTGATAGCGGCATCTGTTTGAATGAAATTCTCAATAGCATACTGATTGTCTTGACTTCTTAACAAATCAATACTTCTGCCCTTAGCACTGATAATCCCTGCCGTTACGGTGCTCGTTAAATTCATCGGATTACCTACTGCAACTACCCATTGACCTACTTTGGTTTCATCACTGTTGCCAAATGACATGAAAAATAAATTTTTAGCTTCAATTTTCAATAAAGCCAAATCAGTCGTTTTATCAGTTCCTATTAATTCAGCAACATAAGTGCGTTTGTCGTTAAGAGTAACTTCAATTTTGTTGGCGTTGTCAATAACGTGATTATTGGTAACGATATAGCCGTCTTGTGAAATAATAACGCCACTTCCTGTTGCCATTCCGGGACCGCGTGGCATGTCAAAGTCAAATCCATGGTCACGGAAAAATTCAAATGGGTCAATCCCTTTTTGAGTGCCCGAAGAACGATTGCTTTCACCTGAATAGTGCGATTTAATGTGTACAACAGTGGGAGTGCTTACTTCGGCAACTTTCACAAAGTCAAAGCCATATTGACCATTTTCTTTGTTTTCAAATAAACTAGCAAAACGCGCGTTCCTTTGTTGCATTTCATCAAAGTTACTGCCTTGAGATTGCGTAAAAAATAATTGATTAATGCCTAGGGCAACAATTCCACCCAATACGGCAATGGCAAAAAAACCTAATACTTTTTTCATTTTCATTTCTTGTTTTTTATTAAAATTTTATATTTCAAATTGTGTTCCAAAAATAATTAACTTTGTAACGCAAAATAGAACATAAAAGTTGTTTCCTCATTTACCTTTATCGACTAAATTGTATTAATCATCCACAAAGGTGCTAGGTAGAAAAAAACGAAACGATTTAGAGCTCATTGAAGCCATAAAAAGCGGAGATAGAAACGCCTTGATTCAACTTTATAAGGATAATTTTATGTCAATTAGAACATACGTGATTAATAACAGTGGAACAAATGATGATGCAGAAGATATTTTGCAAGATGCAACCATTGTTGTGTGGGAAAAAGTTAAAAATACAGAATTTGTGCTTCAGTCTAAATTGAGTACTTATGTGTTTGCCATTTGTAAAAATTTGTGGTTAAAACGCTTAAGTAAAAACAGTAGAATGTCAGTTTTAGATGACAGTTTTTCTGAAAATTTGACAGAAGATTCTCAGCCATTCATGAACCAAAACCATCAAATAGTAATGCAAATGATGGATACTTTGGGCGAAAAATGCAGGGATATTTTGCATTTATTTTATTTTGAATCATTAGATATGGCAAGTATTGCCAAACAATTGAATTATAATAATGCGGATACAGTTAAAGCAAAAAAACACCAATGTTTTAAGCAACTGCAAGCCGAATTTTTACTACAATATAAAAAAAGTGATTTTTTAGGAAATTGAAATCAAACGAAACACATATCGAATTATTTGATCAATATCTATTGAATCAGTTAAGTGCGGAACAAAAAAGCGCTTTTGAAGAGCGCTTGTCCAAAGAACCTGACTTGAAAGAGGAATTTGAAATACACCAACTATTGGTTCAAGGTATTCAGTTCCATGGCAAAGCGGAGTTAAAAAATTTTTTGAAAGAAAATGCAACTGTTACTTTTTGGGGAGGGAATATTTGGCCCAAACAAATGAGAATTGCCTCTGTTGCTGTGTTTTTAGTATTTGCAGGACTGTATGCCTTGGTGCATTTTTATTTACAACCCCAAAGTCAATCGAATAACACCGCTATTGTTACAGAAAATACAATTGAACCTACTGTAGATAAAACTATACCAACTGACTCTAATTCTGTGCCACCTGCCCCTGAGTTGCCCAATACGCTTAGTAATGTCGAAGTGATGGACGATGAAATTCCTGCGATAGAAGATGACTATCAAAATCCTAGTGAAGAAATGGAGATAGAGGAAAATAAAATGGAATCTGAAGTTTCTGGAAAAGAATCAATGGATTATCAAGTATTAAAGGAACGCAAATTGTCTGATACTGTCTTGTTGGCAATGAATGTGCCTAATAATAGTTACTACAAAGAAAATGTATCGATCAAATCTACAAAAAAATCAAAATCTCCAATTATTCCAAGTAATGCTCAAAATTCGCCATTAAATAACAATGCCGGTCAACAGAAATTAGATACATTGTCGAGTGCAAAATATGAGACTAACGAACGAAAAGATAATTTGAAAAAAATAGTTGGACCAGCGAAATACAATGTAGAATTTTGGACTTCTCCAATTAATTTCAAAGGGTATAAATTAATCAATCAGACCCTTCAATTGTATGGATTGAACAATAATCAAGTGCAACTAAAAATGCTAAATAATCAGTTGTATTTAATTCACAAACAAACCGTTTATGTATTGAATACATGTGTGGATGGTTGTGCATACAAACCGTTGAATGATGAAGAAATAGAACTATTATTACTCAACAAAGATTAAACTACCATAAGAAATGCATTTTGTAAAATACCAAGGTACTGGGAATGACTTCATATTAATAGACAACAGAGAACGTTTGTATGATCATTTGGATGTTAAAACTTTATGTCACCCCAAATTTGGAATAGGTGCTGATGGATTAATGTTGTTGCAAAATAGGGAAGGGTATGATTTTGAAATGGTCTATTACAACAGTGATGGCAATGTCAGTACCATGTGTGGCAATGGAGGAAGATGTATTGTTGCCTTTGCAGCCAGTTTAGGAATCTTGAAAAATGAAAATGTTTCGTTTATAGCGATAGACGGACCACATGATGCGGTTTATATTCAAACTAACAACGAGGTATTTGTTGAATTAAGATTAAATGATGTTGCCAATATTGAAATGTTTAATGGTGATTATGTTTTAAATACGGGTTCGCCACATTATGTCAAGTTTATAAATGATGTTGATGCGATTGATATTATTGCCGAAGCACATCAAATAAGATATTCAGAAAGGTTTAAAAAAGAAGGCATAAATGTCAATTTTGTTGAAATTGTTAACGACCATTCTATAAAAGTAAGAACTTATGAAAGAGGCGTAGAAAATGAAACATTAAGTTGTGGTACAGGCGTTACGGCATGTTCTGTTGCCTTGTATAAACACCTTAATTTTTCGGAATTACAATCTGAAATTTCAATTAAAACCATGGGTGGCGATTTGAAAGTGTCTTATCAGCGCACCCTAAATCATGTGTTTCAATTAGTCACACTAAAAGGTCCCGCTGTCCGTGTTTTTGAGGGAGTGGTTGCCGGTTAAGTTGTTCAGCGAGATTGTTTAGTTGTTTATTCGTTTATTTGTCACTCTGAGAGCCTGTACTGAGCTTGTCGAAGTGCTCTCGATGAGTGTTTATGTGTCACTCTGAGGCTCTCGAAGAGTGTTTAGGTTTTTAAAGGGTTTAAATGGTTTTTATTGTCCTTTTGTGATCGGTAGAGACGCCATGCTTGGCGTCTGCCTTGCATCGTGAGATTTAATTCTATAAACGCCATGCTAGGCGTTTGCAAATTATAGTGTCTAATGATTTAAATAAAAAAAAGCCCCGATTTAGTCGGGGCTTTTTAATGAATTATTCTTTATTTAAGCCTGAGCGCCTTCTTGAACATATGCTTCAATTGGCAAACAAGCACAAATTAAATTTCTATCTCCGTGGGTGTTATTAACACGCGCCACACTTGGCCAGAATTTTTTAGCGACAACAAACGGAAGTGGGAATGCCGCTTTTTCACGACTGTATGAATGATCCCAAGTGTTATTGCAAATTTCTGTAGATGTATGTGGTGCATTTTTCAACACATTGTCTAATTTGTCAACGGTTCCATTTTCAATTTCGCTAACTTCATTACGAATCGCAATCATGGTGTCGCAGAATCTATCTAACTCAGACAAACTTTCACTTTCTGTAGGTTCTATCATCAATGTGCCTGCTACAGGGAATGAAAGAGTAGGAGCATGGTAGCCATAGTCCATTAATCTTTTCGCTAAATCTTCTGCTTCAATACCTGCACTGGTTTTTAGAGAACGGGTATCCAATATCATTTCGTGCGCACAGAATCCATTTTCACCTGTGAACATAATTGGGTAATGTTGTTCTAATCTTGATTTGATATAGTTGGCATTTAAAATCGCAATCTCAGTTGCTCTTTTTAATCCATCTGCACCCATTAACTTAATGTAAACATACGAAATCAATAAGATACTAGCACTGCCATAAGGAGCCGCTGAAATAGCTGAAATCGCTTTTTCTCCACCTGTTTTTACAACAGCATGTCCTGGTAAATAAGGTTTTAAGTGTTCTGCAACACCAATTGGCCCCATTCCAGGTCCACCACCACCGTGTGGAATACAGAAAGTTTTGTGTAAGTTTAAGTGACAAACGTCTGCGCCAATTAATCCAGGACTTGTTAGTCCAACTTGGGCATTCATGTTAGCACCGTCCATATAAACCTGTCCACCATGTTGATGGATAATGTCAGTGATTGTTTTAATCCCCGATTCATATACACCATACGTTGAAGGGTAAGTAACCATAAAGGCAGCTAAATCGTTAGAGTATTGCGCTGCTTTTTCTTTTAGGTCTTCAATGTCAATATTACCATTTTCAAGATTTTTTACAATCACAATTTTCATGCCCGCCATTGCAGCACTTGCTGGATTTGTACCGTGAGCTGATTCAGGAATTAATGCAATGTTACGGTGGCCTTGACCAATGTCTTTTAAATAAGCTCTGATAACCATTAATCCAGCATATTCACCTTGAGCACCAGCATTTGGTTGAAGACTCATGCCAGCAAATCCTGTAATTTCTTGTAGGTCAGCAGAAAGTTCATTAATCATTTCCAAGTAACCTTCGGTTTGATCGGCAGGTACAAAAGGATGAATTTGGTTAAACTCAGGCCATGTTACTGGAATCATTTCTGTCGTTGCATTCAATTTCATGGTACAACTTCCCAAAGAAATCATGCTGTGACACAATGATAAATCTTTAGATTCTAATCCTTTGATATAACGTAACATTTCATGTTCACTGTGGTAGTTATTAAACACAGGGTGAGTCATGTAGTTAGAAACTCTAACAAATTTTGAAGGCCAAGTTAATTCTTGACTGTTTGACCAATCGTTTAATTGTGATAATTGAATTTCTTTTTGATTGACACCTGCAAATATTTTAACGATTGCGGCAATATCATTCAAATCACTGGTTTCGTCTAACGAAATACCAATATGACCATTTTCAAAATATCTGAAATTGATTTCATGTTGTAATGCCAATGTTTTGATCGCTTCGGTATGTCCATTGCTGTCAATTAACAAAGTATCAAAGTAGTTAGAGTTTAATTGTTTAAATCCTAAATGTGTAATGGCTTGTTCTAATGTTTTGGTTAAACCATGTATTTTAGAAGAGATACGTTTCAATCCATCTGGTCCGTGGTAAGTTCCAAACATACCTGCCATAATTGACAACAATACTTGAGCGGTACAAATGTTAGAAGTAGCATTTTGTCTACGAATGTGTTGTTCTCTGGTTTGTAAAGCCATACGAAGTGCTCTGTTACCATGTCTGTCCACACTTACGCCAATAATTCTACCTGGAATTTGTCTTTTGTATTCATCTTTGGTAGCAAAAAAACCTGCATGTGGTCCACCAAATCCAAGAGGTACACCAAATCTTTGTGAGGTTCCAATAACACAATCTGCGCCCCATTCACCAGGAGGGGTTAATAGAGTCAATGCCATTAAATCAGTCCCAACACATAATTTAATGCCCATTTGTTTTAATTGAGCAGCAAAGTCTGTATAATCTTCAATTTGACCTTCGTTATTTGGGTATTGAATGTAGGCACCAAAGAAAGTTTCATCTAATTGAATGGTTTTATAATCGCCTTTTACCAATTCTATACCCATAGGTTCAGAACGGGTTAATAATACATCGTATGTTTGAGGGAAAACGCTATTGTCAACAAAGAATTTAGTTGCATGGTCGCTTTTGTGAACACTTCTAAGCATCGCCATAGCTTCCGCAGCAGCAGTTCCTTCGTCAAGCAAACTTGCATTAGCTATTGGTAAACCAGTTAAATCGATGATCATGGTTTGGAAATTTAACAAAGCTTCAAGTCTTCCTTGTGCAATTTCGGCTTGGTAAGGCGTATATTGCGTGTACCATCCTGGGTTTTCCATTATGTTTCTAAGGATAACTCCTGGTGTGTAACAGTTGTAATAGCCCATACCGATAAAAGATTTGTAGCTTTTATTCTTAGAGGCAATTTTCTTTAAGTTTTTTAATAAGTCTTGCTCGCTTACGGCTTCACTCACTTTCAGGGAGTGTTGCATGCGTATACCCGATGGAACCGTCTTGTTTATTAATTCATCAACAGAAGATGTACCAATGGTTTTAAGCATTTTTTCTAAATCTTCTTGCGCAACAATACCGTTGTGTCTGTTAGCAAATGGGTCAGTTTGACCTGTAAATAATTTCATTAAAATAGAGGTTTTTAAATTGTGGTGCAAATCTAACAAAAAAATAAAGTAATTTGTTTCAGAATTTGGCATTTTAAAAAAGTTATTCCCAAAATATTCATAATCACTTGTTCTTCTTAAAATTGACTCACTAAAATAATGATTACAGGCGCTTGTTTATGATAGAGTTAGCGGTTTTAAATAGTATTTTGATTCTTTATTTCAACGATTTTAGTGTGAAAAACTTTGAATCAAATGATAAAATGTTAATTAGCATTTTTTTGACACTAAAATAATACATATTTTTGCGGTTTACATAATAAATATGGCTCAATTTGAATTGATAATGCCTAAGATGGGCGAAAGTATTGCTGAAGCGACAATAACAAAGTGGTTAAAAAACGAAGGAGATACCATCAAATTAGATGAAGCAGTGGTTGAAATAGCCACAGATAAAGTGGATTCTGAAGTGCCTTCAACGAATGAAGGTATCCTTGTTAAAAAACTTTGGAATGAAGGTGATGTGGTGCCTGTAGGTGCTGCAATTGCTCTTATTAGTTCAGATGCAAGTCAAACAGTTACTCCTGTTGCTCAAGCTCCTAAAGAAGTGGTTCAAGAGGCTGTAAAACAAGTTGAACAAATGGTTCAAAATGCTGCTTCTACTGTTGCAGTTCAATCTATCTCTAACAATGGTTCTAGATTCTATTCTCCATTGGTGTTAAACATTGCCAAAACTGAAGGAATTGGAATGGCTGAGTTGGAAAATATTCCCGGAAGTGGAAAAGACAACCGTTTAACTAAAGGAGATATTATTAAATACATTGAAGGTGGTCGCACTGCTGCGGTTCAAACTTCAACAAGCGCTGTTTCTACACCTGCTGTTTCTGCTGTTGCTGAAACACCAAAAACTGAAGTTGCTAAACCAACGGCTTCTAAAGTGACTATGATGGCTGGTGATGAAATTATTGAAATGGACAGAATGCGTAAATTAATTGCCGACCACATGGTAATGAGTAAAGCAACTAGTCCGCACGTGACTTCCTTTGTTGAGGTAGACGTTACCAATATGGTAATGTGGAGAGAAAAAATCAAATCTAAGTTTGAGAAAAAAGAAGGTGAGAAAATTACTTTTACACCAATATTCATTGAAGCAGTTGTTAAAGCAATCAAAGATTTTCCAATGATTAATATTTCTTTAGATGGTCAAAATATCATTAAAAGAAAAAACATCAATATAGGTATGGCAGCAGCATTGCCATCAGGGAACTTAATTGTTCCTGTCATCAAAAATGCTGACACCAAAAACTTATTAGGTTTGGTTAAAGATGTAAACGATTTGGCAAAAAGAGCCCGTGAAAACAAATTGGCTCCAGATGACATTCAAGGTGGTACTTACACCATTACTAACGTAGGAACCTTTGGAAACGTAATGGGAACTCCTATTATTAACCAACCTCAAGTCGCTATATTGGCCATTGGAACAATTAAGAAAAAACCAGCAGTTATTGAGACAGAATATGGTGATGTTATTGCAATAAGACACATGATGTTCTTAAGTCACAGTTATGATCACCGTGTGGTTGATGGAGCCTTAGGAGGTTCGTTTGTTCGTCGTGTTGCTGACTATTTGGAGCAATGGGATGGTAACAGAGAAATCTAAGCATCTTTATAGTATTTTCTAAATATTACAATTATTTTACAATTTAATTGTCATGAATAAACAATTTTGTGACTAATATTGTATTATTGATTATGAAAAGTAATATTGTAACATTTTCTTTGCTTAGCTTTTTTGTCTTAGTTTTGTTTTATTCATGTAAAAAAGACAGCGCTGATGTTATGTTTCCTGATAAAGGAGATTGTGTAACAACAGACATGAAGTTTTCTACTGATATTAAACCCATTTTAGCTAATTCGTGTTCATTTGCAGGTTGTCATTCCACTACTTCAAAAGCGGGCGGTTATGCCTATGAAACATACGAAGAAGTAATACTTTCTGCCAATAATGGTTCGCTAATTGGGGCTATCAAACACCAATCAGGCTACAGCGCTATGCCCAAAGGAGGTTCAAAACTTAGTGATTGCCAAATTAGAAAAATTGAATCTTGGATTAGCAGTGGTGCTCCAAATAATTAATTAATAATAAAATGAAAAAAATAATAATTGCCATTGTTTTACTTGTAATTGCAGGGGTTTCTGCATACTACTACAGTGTAGCTTCTAAACACCCTGACCCGTTAAAATCGGACGATTATATTGCCGTTTCTTCTGTTCAATTGTATGCTGATTTTGAAAAAGATGAAGTTGCAGCCACAAAGAAATATGCAGATAAAACCCTAAAAGTGGATGGTATAGTAACCAAAATTGAACTCAATGAAGAGCGTTACACGTTGTATCTAAACACAAACAATGAAATGGGAAATGTAATTTGTGAGATGAATGTGTCTGAAAATGAAAAATTATTGCCAATTATCAGTCAACCCAAGCAAATCGAAATTTATGGCACTTGTAATGGTTTTTTAATGGATGTCCAAATGAACAAATGTAAAGTTGGCAAAATTATTGATATAAAATAAACATCATGAAACTAAAAATTGTATCCTTATTGCTTTTAAGCTTTGTTTTGAATTTTTCAATTGAAGCACAAACTTATTTCACAAAAACAGGCACTATAAAATTTGAATCGAAAACAAAGTTAGAAGATATTAAAGCTGAAAACAGAAAAGTATTGAGTGTATTAAATACTTCAACCGGAGCTTTGTCTTTTACGCTTTTGATGAAGGCTTTTGATTTCCCAAACAAAATTATGCAAGACCATTTCAATGAGTCTTATGCAGAAAGTGACTTGTATCCAAAAGCTTCATTTGCAGGTTCTATTTCTAACATCAAACAGATAGATTTTACTAAAAATGGAACGTACACTGCTAATTTTACAGGTCAATTGACCATTAAAAATGTCACTAAAACCATAAGCGACCAAGCCACTATTGTTGTAAAAGACGGTAAGATTTCTGCCACTTCAAAAATTAAAGTAAAACCAGCTGATTATAATTTTAAAATCCCTGCACCTGTTGTTGGTAAAATCGCTGATGAATTGGATGTTTTTATTCAATTAAATTACGAACCAAAAAAGTAAAATGAAACTAAATTTCACCCTTTTCTCATTATTGATTTTAATTGCCTCACCTGTGTGGTCTCAAATTGATACTACAACGCTAAAATCAGTTTCTACAACGCCTGGTTTGGTCGGAGATACGTCATCTTTAATTCCTGATATTGATATTTTTGAATTTGATCAACCGGATTATGTTAACAGTACTTTCAAAGGAAATAGAATAATAAATTCGCAAAGTATTGAAATGATGGGTAAGCAAAATTTAGATTTCAGAATCAGTCACCGTTTTGGAGCTATCAATTCCGGCGCTTACGATTTGTTTGGCTTAGACCAAGCATACCAAAGAATGAGTTTTACTTATGGAATCAGTGATTTGGTGAATGTTGAAATTGGTCGTAGTTCTGTTAATAAAGTGTATGATGGTACCCTAAAGTTCAAATTAATGAGACAAGTAGTAAAAGATAAAAAACGCCCTGTGAGCATGGTATTTTTATCCAATATTGCCGTTAATACGATTAAAATTTCAGATCCCAATCAAACCCCTTATCCTTTCACTAACCGCTTGTTTTATACCCATCAGTTATTAATTGCCCGTAAGTTTAACAAACATTTTTCTTTGCAATTAATGCCGACAGTGCTTCACCGAAATTTTATTGAAAATTCACAATATAAAAACACAACTTTTAATTTGGGAATTGGAGGAAGAAATAAAATAAGCAAGAAAACTGCCATTACTTACGAATATTTTTATGTGTTACCCAATCAAATTAATGAGGTTAATAAGAACTCATTGTCTTTGGGGGTTGACATAGAAACAGGAGGACACGTGTTTCAATTGCACTTAACGAACAGTTTGGGTATGAACGAATTTTTGTTTCTTAACGAAACAAATGGCGATTGGCTGAAAGGTGGAATTCATTTTGGATTCAATATTTCAAGGGTGTTTTATATCGGTAGATAAGCCCGTTGTTTTAAATAATATACAGCAAGGTTCTCTTGTTTAAAACTCAAAGTATCTAATTGAGTTTCTTCACCTACCTTTGATAGATGAATTATTTTTCGAAAGCCGTATTATTAAGTTTGACTTTGGTAGCCTGTGTGCCTCAAAGAAAGTTAGATGAATTGCAGGTGAAATTTGATGAGTGTCAAGTTTCCAAAAAAGAATGCAACGATCAATTAACTTCTGCTCAATCGGCAAATGAAAAGTGTAATGAAAATAACAAGGCGTTAAAAACCAGAGTTTTAAGTCTTCAAGCTGATTCATTAGAATGCTTTAATTCACTGGAGAGAACTCAAAAGCTTTACCAACAATCTGAATCTACTTCTCAAAAAATTATAGACAACAACCGTTATGAAAACGAGAAGTTAGCAAGAGAATTAAATGCCAAAAATGAAGCATTAAAAAGTAAAGAAAGTGAATTGAATGACAAGGAAGCTGCGTTAATGTTGGTTCAAAATAAGAACAGAGATTTGTCAAGCACTTTGGCTCAAACAGAACAAGATTTAAAAAAGCGTGAATTAAGAGTTGCTGAATTGGAAGCAAAATTAAGAGCTAAAGACAGCGCAGTTAACGCACTAAAAGCAAACATACAAAAAGCATTATTAGGGTTTCAAAACCAAGGTTTGTCAGTGGAAATTAAAAATGGCAAAGTTTACGTAAGTATGGAAGAAAAACTATTGTTCAAGTCGGGTAGTATCGAGGTTGATCCCAAAGGAGTTGCTGCATTATTAGAACTTTCAAAAGCACTCAACCAAAATGCTGATGTTTCTATTCTCGTAGAAGGTCACACCGACAATGTGCCAATGAAATCGCCTACTATCAAAGATAATTTAGATTTAAGTGTATTGAGAGCTACTTCAATTGCTAGAATTATTACAAGTCAAGGTAGCGTAGACCCAACTAGAGTAATGTCTGCCGGAAGAGGAGAACACTTCCCAATTGACACGGCAAATACACCTGAAGCCAGAGCTAAAAACAGAAGAACAGAAATTATTCTAACACCGAAATTAGATGAATTGTTCTCTATTTTAGGGAATTAATCTACAATGGTTCATGTGAAATTAATAGTCATTGGAAAAACCAATGAGAACTATGTGAAGGAAGCAATAGAAAAGTATAAATTGCTTTTAAGTAAGTATTGTAAGTTTGAATTAATAGAAATTCCTGATGTTAAGAATGGAAACAAACTCCCGTCAGAGAAACTTAAAGTGGCGGAATCGGAATTGTTACAAACCTATATCAATCAAAAATCAATCACTGTTTTGTTGGATGAAAAAGGTAAGAAAATGAGCTCAGAAGAGTTTGCTGCCTTTTTCCAAAAACAAACTATATTGTCTTCAAAAATCAATTTCATTATAGGCGGTTCATACGGATTTACAGAACAATTAAAGCAAGAAAGCTTGTGTATCTCATTGTCATCTATGACCTTCAATCACCAAATGGTTCGCCCAATTTTAATGGAACAAGTATTTAGAGCATACACTATTATTCACCAAACGGGATATCACCACTAAAGTTAGAGTTGTTAAAAACTAAGCTTTTGAGCAGCTTCTATAGCGCTTGGAATACCACTCAATAGTTTACCACCCGCAGTTGCATAAAAAGCTTGTCCGCCACCACCACCTTGAATGTGTGTCGCTAAGTCTTTGATTATTTTTTGGCAGTTGATATTTTGAGATTGCACTAAATCGTCGGAACAGAAAACAGCAAGATTAGGTTTGCTGTTTTGTACAAAGGCAACAATTCCTAAAATACTTTCATGTTCTTGGCGAAGTTGGAAACAAATATTTTTGATTTGTTCACCACTGATTTCACCCACATTGGCAGCAACAAATGGGATGTTATTTTTAGTTACAATCAACTGTTTCAACTGACTTTTTATTTGTTGTCCTTTTTCAGCTTCTAAAGATTCTAGTTTTTGTGCTAAATCCTTTTTTTCTTCTAATAATTTGTTAATTGCAGTTTCAATATCCTTAGGTTGACCTAATTGCGCTTTTATTTTATTAATTAAAACCTCATTATGAAGGTTGAGCTCATCTACTTTTTCGGCACTAATAGCTTCTATTCTTCGAACTCCTGCTGCTACCGAGCTTTCTGATAATATTTTAAAAGAACGTATTTGTCCTGTATTTTTCACGTGAGTTCCACCACAAAGTTCAACAGAATATTGATTGTCAAAAGTAATAACTCTAACCGTGTCACCATATTTTTCGCCAAACAAAGCAGTTGCACCTAGTTGTTCTGTTGCAACTTTAATCGGAACCATTCTTTGTTCATTTAAGTCAATGTTTTCTTGAATTTTAGAATTTACTATAGCTTCTATCGCCGTTAGTTCATCATCACTTACTTTGGTAAAATGGTTAAAGTCAAATCTTAGGTATTCGTCATTCACCAAACTGCCTTTCTGAGCAATGTGTGTACCCAAAACTTGTTTAAGTGCAGCGTGTAATAGGTGAGTAGCAGAGTGGTTATTGCTTGTAAGTTGTCGTTTTTTTAGGTCAACTTTCACGCTAAAACTTTGCGTTTTGTTTTCAGGCAATTTATCACACAAATGAACAATAAGGTCATTTTCTTTTTGTGTGTCCAAAATCTGTATTAATTCATCATTGACAATTCCTGTCATTGTGCCTTTGTCACCAACCTGACCACCACTTTCGCCATAAAAAGGAGTTACATTAAAAACCAACTGAAATTGTTCTTTGTTTTTAATGGTCATTGTTCTGTATTTAACAATTTTTACAGTAGCTTCAGTAAAGTCATAACCAATAAATTCTTCGTGGTCATCGTCTAATAAATAATGCCAATCGCCAGTCGATTTTTCAGCATCTTTTTGACTTCTTTTTCTTTGTTCGTCTAATAAAATTTGAAAACCATCCAAATCAACAGAGATGCCACTTTCTGAACAAATTAATTGGGTTAAATCGATAGGGAAACCAAAAGTATCATAAAGTTCAAAAGCTGTTTCGGCATTAAGTTGTTCCGGTTGTTTGGCCAAATAAGTAGATATTTTTTCGAGTCCTATTGACAGGGTTTTCAAAAATGTATTTTCTTCCTCTTGAATCACTCTTGAAACAAAAGATTCTTGCGCTTTTAATTCTGGAAAAACAGTACCAAATTCATGGTTCAAAACAGGTAACAATTGGTAAACAAAAGGCGTTTTAATTCCTAAGTAACTGTATCCATATCTGATGGCACGTCTTAATATCCTTCTTATTACATAACCTGCGCCATTGTTTGAAGGAAGCTGACCATCAGCAATGGTAAATGCAACCGCTCTAACATGGTCCGCTATTACTCTAAAGGCGATGTCTTTTTTGGTGTCTAATCCTTCGTATTGATAGCCAGTTAGTTTTTCTATTTCTTTTATTATTGGGGCAAATATATCCGTGTCATAGTTGGATTTTTTGTCTTGTAATACACGGGTTAATCGTTCAAATCCCATTCCTGTATCCACATGTTGCGAAGGGAGTTTTTCAAGAGAACCGTCGGCTTTACGGTTAAACTCCATGAAAACATTGTTCCAAACTTCAATGACCTCAGGATGGTCGTTGTTTACTAATAATGCGCCATTTATAGCCTTTCTGTCTTCCTCAGAACGTAAGTCAACGTGTATTTCAGAGCATGGTCCACAGGGTCCTGTGTCGCCCATTTCCCAAAAATTGTCTTTTTTATTGCCTTTTAGTATTCTTGATGGGTCAATTAATGCAGACCAATATTGGTAAGATTCATTGTCAAATTCTAATCCTTCGCTTGCATCGCCTTCAAAAACGCTAACATAAAGTCTGTTTTTATCAATTTTGTAAACTTCAGTCAACAGCTCCCAACTCCATTCTATTGCTTCTTTTTTAAAATAATCGCCAAAGCTCCAATTACCCAACATTTCAAACAAGGTGTGGTGGTAATGGTCTACCCCAACTTCCTCTAAATCATTGTGTTTTCCACTTACACGTAAGCACTTTTGAGTGTCTGCAATTCTGTTGTATGGCGCTCTTTTGTTCCCTAGGAAATAATCTTTAAATTGATTCATTCCTGCGTTCGTGAACATTAAAGTTGGGTCGTTTTTGATAACCACAGGAGCAGAGGGAACAATGTGGTGATTCTTTCTCTCGAAAAACTCTAAAAAAGTGTGTCTTATTTCTTTGGCGCTTAACATACAATTATTAAAATATTCTATTATTTTTGAAAATTCAATTTTAAGGTTGCAAAAGTACAAAATACATTACAGTAATTAAGCATGGCAAAGACCAAATATTTCTTTAATCCCAAAACCCTCAGTTATGAGAAATATAAATTAAGCCGTTGGGTCTTGTTGCTCCGTGGTATTGGTGTTTTTTCGTTTTCAATTATTTTGGGTTTTGTTTTCTTTTTATTGTTCTCTCGCTTTGTGGACTCTCCGGGTGAAAAGAAACTAAAATCGGCAAACTATGACTTAGTAGCAGAGTTGGAAAGTATCAATTTGCAGTTAAATATGTTGAACAATGAACTTAGCAAGCTAAAAGAAAAGGATGTTAATGTGTATCGTTCAATTTACGAAACGGAACCACCTGCGGAAAAAGGGTCTTACGCTGACAATGCAAAAATGCTCGAAAAATATTCAGCTTTAAGGAAATTACCCAATTCGGAATTGTTGATTGAATTGACCCAGAAATTGGATAAAATTCAGTCGTTATACGCACAACAAAACAAAAGTTTCGACCAATTATTAATGTTGGCAAAAACAAAAAAAAATTTTTTGGCAAGAATTCCTGCCATCCAACCTGTTGCTAACAAAAAATTAGAAAGAATAGGTTCAGGTTTTGGATACCGTCAAGATCCTTTGTACAGAACCCAACGTTTCCATGCAGGAATCGACTTTACAGCACCAAGAGGCGTAGAGGTTTATGCCACAGCAGATGGTGTAATCTCATTGGTGCAATCTGATATTTGGGGATATGGCAAACACATTCGCATTAACCATGGCAATGGATATGAAACATTGTACGCGCATTTAAGCAAGTTCAGTGTGGCTCGTGGGGCCAAAGTAAAACGCGGTCAGTTAATCGGTTTGGTGGGTAGCACAGGAAAGTCAACAGCGCCACACTTGCATTACGAAGTGCACAAAAACGGACAACCAATCAATCCAGCCTTTTTCTTTTACAACGATTTGACCAACGAGGAATACCAATTGATGTTGGAAAGAGCCTCAGCACCTAACCAATCATTCGACTAATGCCAAAACTAAAAGACGATACAATAACCGAGAAGTTATATTACAGAATGGGAGAGGTTTCCAAGCTAATTGGAGTGGCACCTTCTTTGCTTAGATTTTGGGAAAAAGAGTTTGATTGCCTTAAAAACATTGAGAAAAACAGAAAAGGAGACCGTTTGTACACCGCCAAAAATATTGAAGATTTAAAGATGATTTTTCATCTAGTTAAAGAGAAGGGATATACACTCAGTGGGGCGAATGAATACTTGGGTGGCTATGTAAATGAGAAGGATAAAAAAATGGAAATCGTAAAAAGTTTAGAGGTTTTGAAAAGGTTTTTTGAAGAATTGAAACAAAATTTATAACTTTGTTGAATAAATAAATAATAATAATCAATCATCGTATGGAAATAAAACAAAATGAAAAAGACAAAAAAAGTAAAAGGTATTTACTGATTTTGATTGGTATCTTGGCTGCATTGAATGTAGGTATTGGATACAATTTATGGAACAAGAACAAAAAACAGGAAGTTCAAATTACTGAATTAACTGCCGATAAAGTTCAGCTTGAAAAAGATTTACAAGAAGAAATTGCAAAATTTGAGCAATTAAGTTCTGAAAATCAAGACCTAAAAGGACAATTGCAAGAGCAAAATGCTGCTTTAAATGAAAAAATCAATCAAATTAAAGTTCTCCTTAAAAAAGGTAAATTGTCTGAAGCTGATTACAAAAAAGCAAAAGCTGAAATTGCTGAATTAAGAAGTCAAATTGACAATTACAAAGCAGAAATTGATGAATTAAAACGTCAAGTTCAACAGTTGACAGATGAAAATTCAGGCTTAAATCAAGAGTTAGGTAGCGAAAAAGCATTAACTGCTGAACAAGCTAGAACAATAGAATCTAAAAACAGAACAATCAGTTTAGCAAAACGATTAAACGCAGGTTCTATCTCAGCTGTGGGAGTAAGAGAACGTAAAGTGTTTGGTAAAAAAGAAGTTGAAACCAACAAAGCAAACCGTACCGAAGAGGTAAGAGTGAAATTTGTTTTGAACAAGAATGAAATTTCGGATGCAGGTGAAAAAGAAATTTATGTTAAAATTATAGGGCCAGATGGTGCTCCAATTGCTAACAAAGTTCAAACGACCAAAGTTGATGGTACCGAAACTTTATTCACAGAAAAGAAAATTGTTGACTATCAAAACGAAAAGTTAGAAGCAACCGTTTATTGCAAAAAACAAGGTGATTATCCAAAAGGAACCTACACAATAGAAATATTTACTGAAGGTTACAAAATTGGAACCACTCAAATGATTTTAAAATAGTGACTTTTTAGTTCCTAACTGGATGATATCAAACGAATGAATAAAATTGCAGTAATGACATCCGGTGGCGATTCACCTGGAATGAATGCCTGTATAAGAGCAGTGGTGAGAACCGCTGCTTTTTACAATAAAGAGGTTGTAGGTATTAAAAGAGGCTACCAAGGAATGATTGATAATGATATTATTCCACTTTCCGTAAAGGATGTAGCCAATATCATTCAGTATGGTGGTACTATCTTAAAAACCGCTAGAAGCAAAGACTTTCATACCAAAGAAGGCCGACTTAAAGCTTTCCAAAATTTGCAAAATGCTGGCGTTGAAGGTTTAGTTTGCATTGGAGGGAATGGAACTTATACAGGTGCTGAAATTTTTTACAATGAATTTGGTATTCCAAGTGTAGGCGCACCGGGAACAATAGACAATGATTTATATGGTACCGACTACACCATTGGTTTTGATACCGCAGCTAATACAGCCTTAGATGCGATTGACAGAATAAGAGATACTGCCGATTCCCACAATAGAGTTTTTTTTATAGAAGTAATGGGCAGAGACAGCGGTTTTTTGGCTTTGTACGCAGGTATTGCTGGTGGTGCCGAAGGAATTTTAGTTCCCGAAATATTTACTGATTACGAAGGATTAAGACAGCATTTTAATAACCCTGAACGCAGGATAAAGGATTTTAGCATTATCGTAGTTGCCGAAGGTGACACCGAGGGTAACGCCTTTGAAGTGGCAGATAAGTTTAAATTAGAATTCAATCATGCCGATGTAAGAGTGTCTGTGTTAGGGCATATACAAAGGGGAGGTAAGCCAAGTGTAAACGATAGAATATTGGCAAGCAGACTTGGTAGTTCTGCTGTGGAATGTTTGTTAAATGGGGTTAAAAACAGTTGTGTTGGGGTGGTGAATAATGAAATAATTATTACGCCATACAATGAAGCAATAAACAAATCAAAATCTATAGATAAAAATTTATGGCGCTTGTCCCAAATATTAAGTAGTTAAATAATGCTCAAAAGACTCTCTATTCAAAATTTTGCTATTATTAAACAACTTCAAGTCTCTTTTCATGAAGGATATAATGTAATTACAGGTGAAACAGGTGCAGGAAAATCAATTTTAATTGACGCACTTGGACTTATTTTAGGTGATCGTGTTGATTTGAAATCGCAAATAGACGACTCAGAAAAGTGCGTTATTGAAGGTGAGTTTTTAAATGAATCTTCATCTATTCAAAAATTATTCGAACAAATGGAGTTGGATTTTGAATCTCCCATTATTATTCGAAGAGAATTCAGTAAACAAGGCAAGTCAAGAGCTTTTGTAAATGATACGCCTGTAACAGTAGTTCAACTCAAAAAAGTAACAGAAAATTTGGTTTCTATTCACTCACAACATGAAAATATGGTGCTGAGTGATGCCGCTTTTCAATTTAATTTATTAGATACCTTTGCCCAAAATAAAGACGTTTTATTCGCCTACCAAAAAGTGTTTACCTCATTTAAACAAGAGGAAAAAACGCTTATTGAATTGAAGAAAAAACAGTCTGAAATGCTCAAAGAAAAAGATTATTTAACCTTTTTGGTTAATGAGTTTGATACATTACAGCTTAAATCGGGAGAAGAATCCGAGATTGATAAAGAGTTGCAACTGCTGAATCATGCTGAACAAATTAAACAGTCGGCTGAATATGCGGGTATTTCTATTTCAGATTCAGAACAATCTGTCATCGTTGTTTTAACTGCAGTTAAACAGAAGTTAAAAGGCATGGCAAGTTTTAGTGAGGTTTGTAACACTTTGTATGAAAGGGTTTCATCGGTTATTATTGAGTTGAAAGATATTGCAAATGAAGCCAATGATTTGTTGGAGAAAGTAGGGACAGATCAATCCCGATTAGAAGAGCTAAATGATAGGATGAATGCCATCTATCAGTTGAAACGCAAGCACAATGTAAACGATTATGAAGAGCTTTTAGCAGTGTATGAAACCATTGCAAATCAACTGAATGGAATTGGTTCAATAGAACAACAAATAGATGAAAGACAAAAGAATGTCAATGAAGCATTGAAGGAAATGTCAAAATTGGCTAAAAACTTACATCAATCTAGAACGAAGTCAGCTTCATTGTTAAAATTGGAAATTGAACATTATTTGCATCAATTGGAGATGCCTAAATCTGTTGTAATGTTTGAATTGAGCGAAACAGAATCCTTTAATGAGTTTGGAAACAGTAATTTAGCTATTAAATTTTCAGCCAATGTTGGTATAGCGCCTCAAGCGCTTGACAAGGTTGCTTCGGGAGGTGAATTGAGTCGTTTGGCATTGGCCATCAGAACCATTGAAGCCAAGTCGAACCAATTGGGGACTTTAATATTCGATGAAATAGACACGGGCGTATCGGGAAAAGTAGCCGCTAATATTGGTTCTATGTTTAAATCGATAGCCCAACACCATCAGTTAATTGCAATTACTCACTTGCCTCAAGTGGCCGCTTCGGGACAATACCATTATTTTGTTAGTAAGTCCGAGAAAGACAATAAAACCTACACGCAAATTCATCAATTAAGTGAAACTGAAAGAGTTGAACAATTAGCAAACATGTTAAGTGGTAATGCAATAAGTGAAAGTGCTATGCAGAATGCCAAAGAGTTATTAAGGCAAGCTTAATTTACCATTTTAGTTCAGGCATTGGACTTTGGAATTGGTCTATTTTCCCTTCATTTACATGCCAAAACAAGCTGCCAAATTGTTTGGCAATCTCCAAATCATGGGTTGAAGCTATGATTAGTTTATTTTGATTTTTTGAGATGTTTTTAAGGTTCTCAAAGAGTTGTATTTTTGAAGGATAATCCAAAAAAGCACTAGGTTCATCTAGAATGATGACAGATGTATTTTGAGCCAAAGCTCTTGCAATATTGGTTTTTTGCCATTCGCCATCACTGATTTTATTCAAGGTTTTTTTTCTAATAGGTTCAATCCCCATTGTAAAAATAGCTTCTTCAACAAAATGGTCATTTTCTATTTTACCATTGTGATTATAACGCCCCATTTTTACCAAATCTTCGACCGTAATATAGGATTCTTCAATACGCTTGTTGTTAACAATAGCGATGTAGTCGGCACGTTTTTGAATAGATAACTTGGAGAGATTGGTGTTGTTTATTTCAATAACGCCATCAATAGGAGGAATAAAACCCGATAAGTGTTTTAATAATGTAGATTTTCCAACGCCATTTCTACCACTTAAAATAAGCAGTTCGCCCAAATTAACCGAGGCATTTAAGGGGGCAATGATAGGTTCTTTATACCCTACAACTAAGTCAATCAATTTTATAAATCCGCTCATTTTTTGAAAGAATTAAAAAGGATATAAAGCACAAAAGGTCCGCCTATTAATGAAGTAGTTACATTTATTGGGATTTGAAAGCCCCAAATATCAAGGGAAGATATGATGTCTCCAAGAATGGTCATGATGCTGCCTAATAAGCAATTGGCAATCAATAAGGTTTTAAATTGCACGCTTTTAAACAGTATTTTTACCAAGTTGGGAACAGCAATTCCGACAAAGGCTATAGGACCACAAAAGGCAGTGGCAACACCTGTAAGTAATCCCGTACAGACCAAAAGTTGGAAGGAGGTTTTGCGAGTGTTAACGCCCATAGAATTGGCAACTTCATCACCTAAAATCATCACAGACAAAGGATTCATTAGGAAATAGGCCCAAGCCAAACCAATGATAACGGCAATAACTAATAGCACTAAGTCGGTTCCTATTACTTGATTAAATGAACCCATACTCCAAAGGCTCAAATTTTTAATTTCCTCGGCAGAAGCTAACGAAACAAGGAGGGATTGAAAGGCGCCCGTAATCATGCTGATAATAACACCAAATAAAAGTATGATGGAACCATAACCATATTTAAGAGATAAACTTGAAATAAGGAGAAGGATAAGGGTAGCGCCTAAAATGCCTGCCAAAGACAAACTAATATGTCCCAACAGAGGCCACGTATTGATGCCAAGAACTAAGACAATTGCAACCATTAAGGAGGCGCCTGAACTAACCCCCAATATATAAGGGCCTGCAAGCTGATTTCTAAACAATTGTTGTAAAATAAAGCCAGACACGGATAAAGCCGAACCAACCAAAAGAGCCGTTAGTGTTTTGGGGAAACGGTACATTTTTAAAATAAACCAATCGCTTTCAATGGCATTAAATGGATTGATAATTTGAGGTACAATGATTAAGCTAACAGCGGTAAGTGTTATTAAAACAAGTGTTAAAACTAAAAAATTGAGATTGATTTTCAATTGAATTTAAAAAAGAATACAAAACAAGTAAAAAAAAATTAAAAAAGTAGGATAAGTTATGCGCAATAAATCAAAGACATAACAATATAGAAATGTGAGTAGATTGCTATTCGTGTTTTTTTTGTTTTTTTTAGTTACTTTAAAGGTTCATTTGTTTTAAATTTTCGTTATTTTTGCCAAAATTTTTTATACATATCAATGAATAATCAAGACATCATATCACATGTTATCGATAAAGCTTCCAAAGCTTATTTGAATTTATCAACAGACGAACTTGTTAAAGTAGCCTTAGAGAAAAAAGAAGGAATTTTAACTGACAAAGGCGCATTGGCTGCAGATACTGGTGAGTTTACAGGAAGATCTCCTAAAGATAAATTTACGGTTTGTGATGCCAAAACTGAAAACACAGTTTGGTGGGGACCCGTTAATACTAAATTTGATGAAGCTAAGTTTGATGCATTGTTGAACAAAGTATTAACTCATTTTGAAGGTAAAGAATTGTTTGTTAGAGATGCTTATGCTTGCGCTAATCCTCAATACCGTTTAAATATTAAAGTTGTAACGGAATCTGCCTATCAAAATTTATTTGCAAAGAATTTGTTCTTACGTCCACAAAACGAAGCGCAAGAAACGGAATGGATTATTTTAGCAGCGCCTTCTTTCAGAGCTAATCCTGCTGAAGATGGAACCCGTCAACACAATTTTTCAATTATCAATTTTACCAAAAAAATCATTTTAATAGGTGGTTCAGGTTATACCGGCGAAATCAAAAAAGGAATTTTTACAGTATTGAATTATATCCTACCTCAAGAAAGAGGGGTATTGTCAATGCATTGTTCAGCAAACATAGGAAAAGCGGGTGATACTGCTGTATTCTTTGGATTGTCTGGAACAGGTAAAACAACATTAAGCGCTGACCCTGAAAGAAAATTAATAGGGGATGATGAACATGGTTGGGACAGTGAAACTGTCTTTAATTTCGAAGGTGGATGCTATGCTAAGTGTATCGATTTGACCGAAGAAAAAGAACCACAAATATGGAACGCCATTAAACATGGTGCTTTGGTTGAAAACGTCAGATTTTTCTCAAATACAAACACCCCAAATTATGAAGATGTATCGGTAACAGAAAATACGCGTGTTGCATATCCTATTGAACATATTGAAGGAATAGCAGTGCCATCTATGGGCAACGCACCTAAAAATATTTTCTTTTTAACCTGCGATGCTTACGGTGTATTACCTCCAATTTCTAAATTAACGGCTGAACAAGCAATGTATCATTTTATTTCAGGCTATACGAGTAAAGTGGCTGGTACTGAAGCTGGAATTACAGAACCGCAAAGTACATTCTCTGCGTGTTTTGGTCAAGCTTTCTTGCCATTACACCCAACCAAATACGCTGATTTGTTAGGTAAAAAACTAAATGAGAATAAAGATGTAAAAGTTTGGTTATTAAACACCGGATGGAGTGGAGGAGGTTATGGCGTAGGAAGTAGAATGAAACTTTCATTAACCCGTTCCATGCTTACTGCGGCATTAAATGGTGAATTAGACCAAGTTGAATTTGTTCAACATCCTGTTTTTGGTGTACAAATGCCAATAGCTTGTCCTAATGTACCAAGTGAAATATTGAACCCAAGAAATACTTGGTCAGACAAAGCAGAATACGACAAAGCAGCCAATGCTTTAGCAGACAAGTTTAACGACAATTTCAAAAAATTTGAAGAAGGAGCTTCTGAGGCTATTTTAAGTGCAGCACCTAAAGCGGTGATGACCAATATCTAAAAATAATTTTCTAATAGAAAAGCCATTCGTCTAATACGGATGGCTTTTTTTATGGATTGTTTTGATATAAGAGAATCGTTTGTTTCCTTTGGGTGGTCACTACCTCAAGGAGCTTGGCTTCAGACCCTACACAGGGAAATTTGTTTAAGTCGAGGCCAACATTGGTAAACTAATGATTACTTGAAAATAGGAAATTTAAATTTCACTCTAAAACAATTTTAAAAAAGGAATGTTAACTAACAGTTGATTGTGTTTTATAAGTTTTAACTACAGAAAGTCATTCATTTGTTTGAATGGCTTTCTTTTTTAGTCAATGTCTACTCTAAACCCAAAGAAAAAACGGATTCCTTGATTGGGCGCAAAGATATAACCGGGGTCAAAAGTAAGTGCATATTGGTTGTTTGAGTTGGCAATTACATTTCCATTAGTATCAAATTTTACTTGTTTGTCAAATGGGTCATTGGCTCGGGCAATAATAAAAGGATTGCCTCTATTAGGGGTATAGTTTAGTAAATTTTTGATACCTCCATAAAGTTTTATTTTTTTGAATCCATTGTATGAAATTTGAATATTTTGGATACTCCACCAAGGTGATTCTGATTTTCTAGGGTCTAATTCGTTTAACACAGGTAAACGCATAGGACTGTATAAATTTCCTGTGTAATCTATGGTGGTTTTTAATTTTTTGAAGGGGTATGAAATTGACCAAGTTCCAGAAAAGTATTCTGTTAAAATAGGTCTGATTTTTTCATTTCCATTCACTGTTTTAAGGTCAATAGCTGTCCAACCGATTTCGGAACGTAAGCCGTTTTTCAATTGAATGGTAGAGTTAAAGCTCCATCCTGCGGTGTAAAAATATCCCAACATGTTGTCAATGATAATTTTGTTGGGGTCTTGGTCGTAGTCAGGTAATATTCTGTTGTAAAAATGATTGTAAAATAAGCTTGTTTCGATATTCATTAAATTATATTTGGATAATCTAAATGACTTACTCAAACTTGCTGTAGAATTGATAGATTGTTCGGGTTTTATCTGATTGTTGATTTGAACAACTCTTGCACCTGTCATAAGCGCGTGTTCTTCTGTTAGTAAATTGACAACCCTAAATCCTGTTCCTGCATTCAACCTGAAAATGGTACTTGGATTGAAATTGTATTTATAAGCAAAACGAGGGGTAAAAATAGGGCCGTGAAGACGGTAATAATCAAATCTCATGCCTAATAAGAATTGGTGTCTTTCGTTTTGTTTTCTCTCATATTGAATAAATAATCCCGGGATAGAACCCGATGGATTATTGATTAATGAATCGGGTAGAGATTGACTCAATATATTGTCATTGTAGCGCATGTATTTGTAGGCAATACCTGCCAACCAATCATTTTTTCGAACCGATTTAGTCCAAATAGATTGCAAAAAGAATAGTTTTTGGTCTGCCACGTATTCAACATTGCCATAAACGCTGTTTTGATAGTGTGAAGTATAGCTTGACTGAATTTGAATGTTTTCTATAATTGGAAGTTGGTAAGCGCCTATCCATTCAAACCTTTTGGTGATAATGTTTTCGCCATAAATGCTGTCTCCTCCACGAAATTGTTTGGTCCATTGGGTTTCGCCTCCCCAACGGTCTTCATTTAATACCCTAAGCCCAATCGAAAATAGTTTGTTTTTCTTGCGTTCAATATTGTATTTCTGGAAAACAGAAAGTCGATTTTGTAGTGCAATGTCTGTGAAATTATCCTTGTTTTTGTCGAAAATTTTTGAGTTGTTGAAGTAATTGATGCCTGTCAAAACAGCTACTTTGGGTGAAAGTTTGAGTTTAATTGACAAATCATTGTTGATTTCATTCCATGAAGTAATCATTGAATTAAAGGAGATTAAGGGAGCATATTGTGGTCGTTTAGTTATCACATTGATTAATCCACCGATGGCCTCAGAACCATAAAGCGAAGAGGCAGGTCCTTTTACAATTTCCACCCTTTCAATCATGGAATTGGGGATGCCACTCAATCCATAAACCGAAGCCAAACTGCTTACTATAGGCATTCCGTCTATTAAAATCATGGTGTACGGACCTTCAAGTCCATTGATATGAATATCGCCTGTATTGCACACACTACAGTTTATTTGTGGTCGAACCCCATTCACATTTTGAAGCGCTTCAAACAAATTGGGACTTGGATTTTTTTTCAAAAAAGCCTGATTGAATTGCTCAACAACTATAGGAGAGGAGGATTGCTTGGTGGTTCGCATTGTTCCCGTTACAACGAATTCTCCTATGGTTTCAACCTGTTCCTTGACTTGTAGAACAATTAAAGATTGATTGTATTTTTCAGTATTGATGACTAATTCATGTTTGTAAAAACCTAGACAATTAAATGTGAGGGTAATGGTTTTACTGTTATTGTGCTCAATTTTAAAGTAACCCTGACTGTCGGATAAAACATGTTTTTGCGTTTTTTTGATTGAAATACTTGCAGATGCTACGGGTAAACTGTCATTCATTACTCTTCCATATATAAACCGACTTTGTCCCAATAAGGTAAATGGAAGAAAAATTAGTAATAAAGAAAGTAATGGTTTCATTTTATGCTACAAAACTACAAAAGTTAGACTAATCTAACAAATTTAGTTTGATTTTTTTATTATCTTTGCAGCATGTTGTCATTCACCGAAGAAAATTATTTAAAAACATTGATTAGTATTACGCTTAAAGAGGAGTCGAGGGGGGAGGCTGGAACGAATGAATTGGCAGATAAATTGGGTTTAAAACCTTCTACAGTCAATGACATGTTGAAAAAGTTGAAAGAGAAAAAGCTGATAGAATATGAGAAATACGGTAAAATAAAATTAACCGATGAAGGGTATAAAATAGGCATTTACATCATAAGAAAGCACCGTTTATGGGAAACATTTTTGTTTCAAAAGTTGAATTTTAAATGGGATGAGGTTCATCCTATTGCCGAACAATTAGAACACATTCAAAGTGATGTTTTGATAGATAAGTTAGACCAATTTTTGGGATACCCTGAATTTGATCCTCATGGAGATGTTATTCCGAATGCACAAGGGGAACTAAAATACAAATACAACAATACGTTATTTAATATAAAAACAGGAGAAAAATGCCGCATGGTTGCAGTTAAGGACAACAGTGTTGCTTTTTTAAAATACGTAATTGAAGTTGGATTGGGGATAGATAATGTCATCCACGTAGTTTCTATCAATCCTTATGATGAAATGATGGAAATAGAAGTAAAAGGAAAACATGTGTTTGTTAGCAAAAAATTTGCTGAAAACATTTATGTTGTTTGTGAATCGTGTATGAACAATAAAGTCTGCAAGGTTCACTGCAAACTATAATTGTTTATTTCTCCATCGCTTTTTTAATGAACTTCACAAAAATTGGATGTGGTGCTTCTACAGTACTTTTTAATTCAGGATGGAACTGCACGCCAATAAAAAATGGGTGTGAGTTAATTTCCACGATTTCACATAAGCCTGTCTCAGGATTTATTCCTGTTAATGACATTCCATTTTTTTCAAAATCTTTTTGATATTGATTGTTGAATTCGTAACGGTGTCTATGGCGTTCACTTATTTTGCTTTTGCCATATATTTTGTAAGCCAAACTTCCTTTTGTTAAGTTACAATCATAAGAACCTAAACGCATTGTTCCACCTTTCATGGTAACGTTTTTTTGTTCACTCATCATGCTGATTACAGGGAATTTGGTGTTTTCGTCCATTTCCGTACTGTGTGCATCTTTCATGCCCATTACATTTCGGGCAAACTCAATAACACAACATTGCATGCCTAAACAAATTCCAAAGAATGGAACTTTATTTTCACGAACGTAACGAATAGTAGTTAATTTACCTTCAATCCCTCTACCACCAAATCCTGGCGCAACCAATACACCGTCAAAGTCTTTTAACTTGTCAGAGACATTTTCGTCGGTGATAAGTTCGCTGTGAACATATTTCAAATTAACCTTACATTCATTGGCAGCACCTGCATGGATAAAGGCTTCGTTTATTGATTTATAAGCATCAGGTAATTCAACATATTTACCAACTAATGCAATATTAACCTCATTTTTAGGATGTTTGATGTGTTGTAAAAACTCTTTCCATTGTTCTAAATCAGGTTCTTGTTTGGCTGCTAATTTTAATTTAGATAAAACAACTTTGTCTAATTTTTCTTTGAGCATTACCAAAGGTACATCGTAAATGGTGCTAACGTCTATGCTTTCAATTACAGCATTAACGTTAACATTACAGAACAAGGCAATTTTACGTCTAATTTCGGCATTCAAAGAGTGTTCAGTTCTACAAACTAAAATGTCTGGTTGAACACCACTTTCTAACAAAAATCTAACAGAGTGTTGGGTTGGTTTGGTTTTTAATTCACCTGCAGCACTTAAGAAAGGGATAAGCGTTAAATGGATAACAATCGCATTGTCATCACCCATTTCCCACTGAAGTTGTCTTACCGCTTCTATAAATGGCAAAGATTCAATGTCACCAACGGTACCGCCAATTTCTGTTATGACAATATCATAGTTGCCAGAATTGCCTAATATTTGTATTCTTCTTTTTATTTCATCGGTGATATGGGGAACAACCTGAACAGTTTTACCCAAATAATCACCTCTTCTTTCGTTTTGAATAACAGTTTGGTATATTTTACCAGTTGTTACGTTGTTGGCTTGCGAAGTAGGAACATTTAAAAAACGTTCGTAGTGACCTAAATCCAAATCGGTTTCAGCACCATCTTCGGTTACATAACATTCGCCATGTTCGTAAGGATTCAATGTACCCGGATCTACGTTGATGTATGGGTCGAGTTTTTGTATCGTAACACGATAACCTCTTGCTTGTAATAACTTGGCTAATGAGGCTGAAATTATGCCTTTACCTAATGATGATGTAACACCTCCGGTTACAAATATGTATTTACACTTCTGTTCCATTTTGCTGATTTTGATTGGTTATTTGATGCTGATTTATGTATAAAGTACATGGCACAGATGGAGCAGATAACCGGATGACAAAGGTAGTAGTTTTTAGTCTATCATTTCAGGATTGCTTTTCAAGAAATTTTCAACAGTTAATAAATCTTCAGGCGAATCTATAGCAGGACTTTGGAAGTCAGTTTCTAAGACATTGATTTTAAAACCATTGTCTAGCCATCTTAATTGTTCTAAACTTTCCATTTGCTCCAATGCACTTACTTGTAAAGATTTTAATTCAGGAATTATTTCTGTGCGAAACCCATACAATCCAATGTGTCTGAAATAGCTGTAATGACTCACCCAATCCTCACTTTCAATTCCTCTTAAATAGGGGATTACCTGACGCGAGAAATACAAAGCATTGTTGTTTTTATCGGTAAGCACTTTAACATGATTGGGGTTCAATAAATCTTCTTGGGTTATAATTCTTTTTTTTAAGGTTGTTATTTTGGTATCAATATTCATTAACCCCTTGGCCAATGTCTCAATTTGATTGGGTTGAATAAATGGTTCGTCGCCTTGTAAATTGATTAAAATATCAAAAGATTCATTCAGCTTTTCTAAGACCTCAAAGCAACGGTCTGTGCCACTTTGATGGTGAACTCCTGTCATCATGCATTCGCCAAAAGTACTTACATGTTTGTGAATTCTTTCGTCGTCTGTTGCCACAATTACACGGGCGTTTAATTCATTTTTTTGAGCCTGTAAATAAGTTCTTTGAATTAAGGTTTTGCCGGCAATGTCTATCAAAGGTTTGCCTTCAAATCGTGTGGACCCAAATCGGGATGGTATGACTATTAATGTTTTCATTGATTTAAAAACTAACGCTTAATCCAACTTTAATTGCAAATTTATTAACATTAGGATTGTCCAAGTGTGTTAATCTGTGAATGGCAACCACTTGCAATACTTTAAAGATGTTTTCTATTCCATAAGCGACTTCAATGTATGGTTCTCGGTTGATCGAATTAGTAATGGGTGTTACAGGCTTGCCTTCATATTCTCTGCCACCAGGAATGATGTCTATGTTTCTTTCACTTAGTTTTCCTATTACCATTCTACCTTCGGCAAATTCTCTCCACTTCAGTTTTTTCATTAAAGGAATTCTATTGAAAATAGCGCCGTTAAAATGGTGTTCCATTTTGAAAAATAAACTTTGATCGGTTACGAATTCAAAAAAGTTCATCAAATTGTAGGCAGATGTATTGTATATAAAAGATTGATTTCCTCTGTGAACTTCTAACAATGGATAAGGGAGTCTTTCGAATATTTTTGTTCCTGAAAGTGTAAAATCTGTGCGTCCCCAATATCCAAAACTCAACCCTTTTTCAATGGAGGCGGTTACTCTGTTGTAATTAAATCGACTGCCCATAAATCCTTTCAATCCCCTAGTGTAGTTTACCGACAAGGCAAGTCCGCCGGGTTTAGACTGTTTTACACGCTCATTGTCGTTTTGTAAATAATACTCTTTTGGCGCCCATCTTAGTCCCAAAACTAAAGCAGCATTGGTGAAATTGCTCGAAATGTTATTGCTGTCACTCAGATTGGTTTCGTATGCAAAATTGAAATTATTAACGGGTTGAAAAATGTATTCCTTGTGAGTAAAAAGAGCTTTGGCATGCCATCCTTTGGTAAATTCACTGTTAACCCAAACTTTTGATTCTTTGGTTCTGTTTAACTGACTAGCAGCAAAAATAGAAACAGCTGTAAATAAATTACTTGAACCATAATAATCGTCATTGACACCAATTTGTTCTATGTCATTTTTGTATGACAAGCCCGAAATGGTCCAATGTTTCCTATGTAAGACTCTTTCGTATTGCAATTTATATTTCCATAAATCATCTCCCAATCCGTATGCAGCATAACCACTCAGTATGTTTTTTTTGCTGAATTTGAAATTAGTTTTGGCGCCTACTCTTACTCTATGTCCCTCCAATACATTGTATCCATACAATAAAGCATAAGGTCCCCAATCTACTTTTCCAATTGTTTTGTATCCATTGAACAAAATATTGATAAACTCAACATAATTTTTAACGACTTTAACATTGGTTAAGGTGTCAATTTTTGACAATGCTCTTTTTTCATCAACCGATAATTCTTCGTGACGCATGGTATCCCAATAAGCCTCACTTTGATGAGTGGCATCCTCGTTCATTGAAACAGAGGCATCAAAAAACTTTGGAGAACGGTCTTTGTTTACAATAATTTTTTCATAAGAGTTGGTAAACAAGGCAATCATACCCGCTGATTTTTTTGAAATTTCAGCAATGTCAATCAAAATTCTGGTTTTGACAGGCACATAAGCACCCGCTTCAGTCGTTTCTAACTCTTGGGTAATTTTTAGTTTTTCCACAAAGTTTAAATTGGCCTTATTGGTAATACTCAACGTTAGTTTTTTGAGCGCAAAAGAGCTGTCTTCAATCCAAATATAACCAGTAAATACAAGGTCGAGCGGATTTTTAGGAGTTACTTCTATTTGGTAAATTTTGCGTTCAGAACCCGGTTCGTAAAAAGAGCCTTTAAGTTGGTAGTTGTAATAATTGAATGAGGATTTACTGATAGGTGAAATAAAGTTCTTTTGTAATATCGGTAAAATATTGTCATTGAAATTGTACTGTTGAAATGTGGAACCCAAAAGTTGAGAAAGAAACGAACCATCATCCACCCCAATTCCTTTGATTCTTGAAGCGACAATGACTTCCTTAACTAGTTTAGGGTTTTTGTTAAAATAAAAATTACTCAAATTTTCAGACAAAAAGATAGGCAACACTTGTTTGTTTTTATCTTCACTTAGGTAGGAGAGAGTGTCAAAAATGCCTTCGACACTTTTTAATAGTTTTTTGTTTTTCAAATCTTCCGACACATTGTTTACGGCAATTTGAACTTTGGTAAAACTTTCACACTCAAAAGAATTTAGTTTTTCGAAATTGTAATTGGCTTTGTTTTCTTGTGCTAATTTAACAATTCTTAGAGCCCTATTGATTTTAGTTGAAGTAGTTACACCCTTAAAAAGTAATTCTTCTTGCTCTAATTTAACATTGATTGTCTGTGTGGTATAAGGTTTTATAGGGTAATACAACGTTTTGTAGCCAACATAAGAAATAATAATAGTGTCAGAAAATTGATTGGTTTTTATAGAGTACAAACCATTGAAATTGGAATATCCACCTTCTTCAAGTTTGTTAAATTGAACAGAGGCTCCTGTAACAGGCTCGCCTGTTTTATAATCCGTAATTTTGCCCTTAACGACCGTTGTCTGTTGAGAAAATAAAGGAAGACAAGCGAGGCTATAAATGAATAAAATTAAGCGAAGCATTTTTGCAAAAGTATTCATTTATTTTAATAGATGAACAGACTGGTGTACACTTTTTTGCTCAGTTGAAAACATTTTTAATTACTTAGACTAAATACATTCAATTGATTTGAGTGAATTAAGCGTCTATTTTTTAACTTTTTTTGTGCTTTATTATGTGTATTTTGTTTAAAACTCATTTTGCATAACAACTTTAAAACAACTTATTTTTGCCTAATAATGCATAAAACTGCTTTTACTAACCATATTTATCTTTTACTGTTTGTTCTTTCAACGCCCTTTTTAAGTTTAGCTCAAAGGACAGCAGGTAACGAAGACCGTATCAAATTGTATAATAATGCAATGGAGTTGTACGACAAACAACTTTACAATGCTGCTATTTCTATTTTTATGGATTATTTGCCGTATGCAAATGATGCAGTGAATTCTAGTGATGTGGAATACTATATTGCAAGTTGTAAAATCAAATTAATGCACCAAAATGGACTAGCGAATATGCTTGATTTTATTCAAAGACATCCGCAAAGTCGAAAAGTTAACAATGCCAATTTGGAAGTTGGAGATTATTACTACAACACCACTAAATTTAGAACAGCACTTTCTTATTATAAAAAAGTAAATCCAATGGGTTTGTCTACAGAGGAAAAGCAAACATTGTCCTATCGAAAGGGCTATTGTTTGTTTAAAACCGCTAAATTTAAGGAAGCAAAAGAGGAGTTTTATCCCCTCACAACTACTGAAAATCCTTACACAACCGAAGCAACTTACTACTATGGTTATGTTAGCTACATGAACAAAGATTACAAGGAAGCGCTTAAAGCATTCAAAAAAGTAGAGGACAAAAAAGAAGAAGTTAAACTCTATATCGCCGAAATTTATTATTTGCAAAACGAATATCAAAAAGCGGTTGACTATGCGGCGGGTAAAAACTTTGAAGGTCTCAACAAAAACAGAGACATGTTACTTGGCAAATGCTATTACCGCCTCAAAAATTACGACAAAGCTCTTGAATATTTTGAGAAAAGTAACTACAAACTTTCTGAATTAAACAATGCTGAAGCCTATGAAATTGGGTATTCTTATTTTGTCAATAAAAACTGTATTAAAAGTTCTGAACTGTTTGAGAAAATTGCCAATGCAGGAGATGTGCTTGCGCAAAGTGCAAGTTACAACTTAGCCGAATGTTTTCTTAAAGTAGGTAAAAAACAAAATGCGTTTAATGCTTTCTATGAAGCTCAAAGAACTGATTTTGACAAAACTATTCAAGAGGAATCAATGTATGCTTATGCCAAATTAGCCCACGAATTGGATTATAACAATAAAGCCATTGCCGCATATCAAAAATTCATAGAATCTTTTCCTAAATCGACCTACAGAAACGAAGCAAGAAAGAATTTAGCCAATATTCTCCTCTCTGCCAATGATTACAAAGCTGCCATTAGTGTGTTAGATGATATGTCAATGACCGACCAGACTACTCGTGAACTATACCAAAAAGTCTTGTTTCTAAGAGCGCAAGAATTATATCTTCAAAGAGATTTTGCCAATGCGGAATTGATGTTTAAGAAATCAATAGCCAATAAGGTGGACAATAACTTGGTTGGTGAGTCATACTTTTGGTTAGGTGAAATGGACTACAAACAACGCAAAGACGATAACGCAAGATTTAACTACCAACGCTTTCTTGAAAATGCGGAGTCTAAAAAAACAAAGTATTATCCAGATGCCCTTTATGCTATCGGATACACTTATTTTAACCAAAAAAAATACCAAGAAGCTGCCATTTATTTTAACAGATATAAAACAAGTGTGGGCTATACTTTACCAGAAAATATGTTCCACGATGCTACTTTGCGTTTGGGTGATTGCTATTTTTCAATTTCTGATTATAACGCAGCTTTGGATGCCTATTCTTACATAGTAAGTAACAAAAAAACAGGCGCTGATTATGCCATGTTTCAACAAGGAATGATTTATGGATTGCAAAATAAATCAGCAAATAAAATTGCCATCCTAAAGAAAATTTCAAGAGATTTTCCCAACTCACCTTATATCCCCGAAGCCATTTACCAAACTGCTAGAGAATATTATGATTTGGAAAATTACAAAGAGGCTGAGAGATATTATCGCTATTTAATAGACGATTATCCCAATTCATCTTTAGCAAAAAATTGTTACGAATCTTTAGGAAGTATCTATTACATACAAGGGGATTATAGCAATGCTTTAATTCAATATAAATATATCGCCAAAACCTATCCAGGGACTCCCGAAGCTCAAAAAGCAATTAGAAACGCTGAATCGGTTTACAAAAAACAAGGAAACATTAAAGAATATGTTGAATGGGTTAAATCTTTGCCTAACGTAAACATAAGCACAACCAAAGAAGATTCTCTATACTTTGATGCAGCCTACCGCTTGTTTCTTAACAAAGAATACAGCAAAGCTTCTGTTGATTTTGAAGATTATTTGAAAAACTTTAGCAGTGGATTCTTTATCTTTCAGTCAAATTACTACGCTGCAATTTGTTATCTAAACCTATCGAATGAAGAAAAAGCAATTGCTAAATTAAAATTCATAGCTGACAATCAAATCTCTGAATTTAAAGAAGATGCACTTGATAGATTAAGTGCTATTTATAAAAAGAATGAGGACTGTGCCAATGCGTTACCTTATTTTGAACTACTAGAAAGGTTCAGTACCAATAATGCCAATCTCAAAAAATCGTTAATGGGTCAAATCAGTTGTAATAATTTGTTGGGAAATAGAGAAAAAGCTAAAACAAAATCTGAATTATTACTTAAATATGACAGGTTAAGCAATGTTGAATTTGGAGAAAGTAACAATACCATTGCCAAATACTATTTACATGACAGTTTGTACAAATCAGCCAATGCTTATTTTGCTAAAACATTAAAGAATCAACAAGACGTTTATGCGGCAGAAGCCAAGTATTTCCAATCTTATATGTTCTACATGCAAGACAGTTTGGACAAGTGCAGAAAAAGCATCATGGAGTTTAACAACCAATTCAATAATTATGATTTTTGGTTAGGAAAAACTTTTATTTTATTGTCTGATTTTTACATCAAAAAAGGAGATAAGTTCCAAGCAAAAGCAACATTAAACAGTGTTTTGGAGAACTTTGATGATGCCGAAATTCTTAGAATTGCGAAATTGAAATTAGAAGCTTTAGAGCCTAAATCAAATAGCAATGAATTGTTGAACGAAGATTAGCGGTTTAACAATTATGCCTAAAGAAATAGAACTAAAACTATTGCCTGAGCATGCTTTTGATGAAACAATTATCATTGAAAGAGTTGCTGCTATGCTTCATGTTTCTGTTTCTGATATTTCTGCACTTCGTTATCTCAAACGCTCTATAGATGCCAGAAAAAAACCACATGTTTTTTATGTGCTCAAAATTCTGGTTTTTATAAATGAAGAAGTAACGGAAGATGATTTTGACAATGGTTTTGCAAAAGAGCCTTTAAAAGAACATGAATCGGTAGTAATTATTGGTTTTGGTCCAGCAGGGATGTTTGCCGCATTGCAACTCATAGAAAAAGGAATAAAACCAATCATTTTTGAGAGAGGCAAATCAGTAAGGGACAGAAGACGAGATTTGGCACAATTGAACAAAAGCCTAAGTGTAAATCCCGAAAGTAACTATTGTTTTGGGGAAGGTGGTGCCGGAACCTATAGCGATGGTAAATTGTACACGCGAAGTAAGAAAAGAGGAAACATCAAAAAAGTGTTACATTGTTTGGTTAATCATGGGGCCTCACAAGATATTTTAATAAATGCTCATCCACACATTGGGACAAATAAATTGCCTCAAATAGTCGAAAATATTAGAGAAACTATTCTGGCTGCTGGTGGCGAAGTGCATTTTAATTCCAAAATGACGGACATGCAAATTGTAAATGGAAAAATTACCTCCATTACCATTAATGCTCAAAAACAAGTGCCTGTTTCTCAATTGATTTTAGCTACTGGACACTCTGCTCGCGATGTTTTCGAATTGTTAAATGATAAGAAAATTCACATTGAGTCTAAGCCATTTGCACTTGGTGTGCGAATAGAACATCCTCAATCGGTGATAGACCAAATACAATATGGCAGGAACGACAGAGGGGAATATTTGCCGCCAGCCTCTTATTCTTTGGTCACACAAGCGGCTGGAAATGGTGTTTTTTCTTTTTGTATGTGTCCCGGTGGTATTATTGCACCTGCTGCTACTAATGCCAATGAAGTGGTTGTAAATGGATGGAGTCCAAGTAAAAGAAATGGTTTTTTTGCAAACAGTGGCATGGTCGTAACTGTAAATCCTGAACATTGGCAAGCCCAATATGGCAACCATGCTTTGTCTGCACTGAATTTCCAAAAAGAGGTTGAACACAAAGCTTATCTTCAATCAAACTCAATAGTTGCACCCGCCCAAAGGATGGACGATTTTATTAGGAATAGTGCATCACGTTCTTTGCCAGAATGTTCTTATTTGCCAGGATTAGTTACTGCTGACTTGCGTTCCATTCTACCACCTTTTATTAGTCAATCATTGGCAGAGGGATTGTCGCATTTTGGGCAATCATTGAAAGGGTATAGAACCAATGAGGCCGTTTTGGTGGGAGTAGAGAGTAGAACTTCATCACCGGTAAGAATACCAAGAGACAAAGAAACACTAAACCATGCCGAAGTTTCCAATTTATTCCCTTGTGGAGAAGGCGCCGGTTATGCCGGTGGAATTATGAGCGCTGCTTTAGATGGAATGGCTTGTGCCTTGGCAACTATCGCATAAAGACAGTTTCCGCAAAACTATATGTTTGATTCATTGTTACATTATTACATTTTAAAATTATCTATTAATAAGCTTAAAATTAATTGTAATTTTGCAACCCATTTCAATAAAGTATGTCTGAACAAATAAAATTAGATTCCATAGAATCAGCAATAGCCGATATAAAAGCAGGTAAATTAATAATCGTGGTGGACGATGAAGACAGAGAGAATGAGGGTGATTTTTTAACCGCTGCTGCAAATATTACGCCTGAAATGGTTAATTTTATGGCTAGAGAAGGTCGAGGATTAATCTGCGTTCCATTGTTGCCTGAAAGATGTTCTGAATTGGAACTGGAAATGATGGTTAGTTCTAATGATTCTCTTTACGAAACGCCGTTTACTGTTTCGGTTGACCTAAAAGGTCATGGAACTACTACCGGAATTTCAGCGTCTGACAGAAGTAAAACCATTCAAGCGTTGATTAATCCTGACACAAAAGTGAATGACTTGGCACGTCCTGGACATATTTTTCCATTGAAAGCACAAAAAGAAGGTGTTTTAAAAAGAGCAGGACACACCGAAGCCGCAATTGACTTTGCACGATTAGCTGGATTTGAACCAGCAGGATGCATCGTGGAAATATTGAAAGAAGATGGTGAAATGGCTCGCCTTCCTGAATTGATGGTCATCGCCAAAAAATTTGACTTGAAAATTGTATCTATTGAAGATTTAATCAAATACAGAATCAAAAATGAAAGTCATGTTAAACGAGAAATATCGGTTAGTCTTCCAACAGAAATTGGGGATTTTGATCTTATTGCCTTTTCTCAAGTTAACGATGGAACTCAACACTTGGCATTAACCAAAGGTGAATGGCACAAAGATGAACCTATTTTGGTTCGTGTACACAGCAGTTGTATGACGGGTGATATTTTTGGTAGTTGCAGATGCGATTGTGGTGAACAATTACATGCTGCCATGAAAATGATAGAAAAAGAAGGGAAAGGGGTTATTTTATATATGAACCAAGAGGGTAGAGGGATTGGTTTGCTCAACAAACTGAAAGCCTATAAATTACAAGAACAAGGTATGGATACCGTTGATGCCAACTTGGAACTTGGTTTTAAAATGGACGAAAGAGATTATGGTATTGGTGCCCAAATTTTAAGAGATTTAGGCGTTTCAAAAATGAAACTAATGAGTAATAATCCTAAGAAAAGAACAGGTCTAATTGGATATGGACTCGAAATTATTGAAAATATTCCCATTATCGCACAACCTAATTTTCACAATACCGCTTATCTAAAAGCAAAAAAAGAGAAAATGGGACACGAAATTTAGTTTTCGTTGTGCTTTATTTGACCTGCACTTATTGTCATTTTAACTTTAATATTTTTAAATTCAGCTTGACTGGTTTTTAATAAATCTTTGTCTAAGATGACAATGTCTGCATCTTTGCCTTTGCTTAAACTTCCCTTTTTATGTTCAAGTCTACATGCTTTAGCCGCCCACAATGTGATGCCGTACAATGCCTCTAGGGGACTTAAACTTTCGTCTTTCAAATAAACAGTTTGCTTAGGATCATTGATATTTGCTCTAAACACTGCACTGAAATAGGTGTTTAAAGGAGCTATTCCTTCAACAGGGAAATCGGTCCCCAATGGGATATAGCCGTTCTGTTTAAGTAAAGTTTGGTATGCATAAGCCCCTATCAATCTGTGCGAACACAAACGGTGTTCCATCCATGGTCCATCACTTGTTGCATGCGTTGGTTGAACAGAAGGAATAATAGAAAATTTATTAAACAGTTCGAAATCTTTTGAGTCTATAACTTGCGCGTGTTCTATGCGCCATCTTTCGTCATTTTTACCCTTTAAATGTTTGCCATAAATTTCTAATAATAACCGGTTTGCAGAATCACCGATACAATGGGTGTTGACTTGATAGCCCGTTGGTAAAATCCATGAACACCATTGATTGAAATATTCAGGACTGTTCAGTAACAAACCAGTGTGTTGGTCTTGGTCGCAATAACTCTTTTTTAATTTAGCACCTCTGCTTCCCAAAGCACCATCGGCATACAATTTAAAGCTAGATATTTTTAAATGTTCATTTTCTAAAATTCCTTTTTCTTGAGCAAATTTCAAGCCATTAGGAGTGGGATTTAACATGATATACTGATAAATACTCAACTCTTTTTGTTGGTAAAGCGAGTCAAGAAACAAGGCTGTTTCAATATCAAGACCTGCATCTGCTAATGTCGTTAAACCCGTTTTGTAACAATGAGTTTCTGCCTCTTTTAAAGCATTAATTAATTGTTTTTGAGGGGGATTGGGAATGAAAAAACGAATGGAGTCAACGGCATTGTCTAAAATTACGCCTGTTAACTTATTGTTTGATTGTATTAATTCACCACCCATTATTTTAGTATCGATATTGAATTTTGCTAAATCCAAAGCGTATTGATTGCAAATGGCCGCATGTCCGTCAATCCGTTGTAAGAAAACACCTCTGTTGGGAAAAAGCTTGTTCAAAGCTTCGTTAATTGGAAACGATTTATTGTCCCAATCATTTTGGTCCCAACCTCTGCCTATCAACCAAGAATCAGGATTTTTTTTCGCAAAAACCTCAAGACGTTCTATTACTTCTTGCCAACTTTTAGTGTCGGTTAAGTCGCAATTCATTAAGGTTTTTGAATAGCCATAAAAGTGACAATGGGCATCAATAAATCCGGGGTAAACAAAAGATTGTTTTAAATCAATCAATTGGTTTGAAACGCAAGTGTATTTGTCTCGAATTTCATCGTTACCTAATGCAAGGATTTTACCATCTTTGACAACAATACAAGTGGCCGATGTTAAACTATCGTCGAGAGTTAAAACTTGACCGTTATACAATATCATGTCAACCGTTTCTTTTTTATTTTGACAGGCAAATAAGCAAGAAACTAAGGTTAAAATTGCGATAAATTTCATATTAAGGGCTTACAAGATTGATACTTACGTTGACGTAAGGTGCTAGTCCAACTTGGTTCAACATTAAATAAGATTGATTACCAAAAAATCCTCTGAAAAAATCATTGCCACCATCTAATGCATCCACATTATAACTTAAATCATAACGAATACCACCTTGAATAGCCAACCACACAAATCCCTTTAATTGTCTTTGGTAATCAAGTCTGAATCGCAACTCACTTCTACGGAGTTCATAGCTTGATTTTTTTACCCAAATATTTGGATCCGCAGTTTGAACAAAGTTTCCCATGTTATATAATCTATAACTGGTGCCTTCCAATTCATAACCGGCTAATAATAAACTTCTGGAATTGAATTTTCTTCGGTAAGAAGCACGCGCTGGAAATAAAATCTCTGTACCCCATTTTCTGTTAACAGAGGTGTAATTGTACATCAAAACAGGAATATAATTCAATTCACCTGCGCGGTAAGTTCTGGATAATCCAACAGCCCATTGTAATCTGTCATGTGGTCGTTTGCCATAAAGCGCACTAACTGAACTGCGAATAGTTGTAAAATCAGGTTTATGCGATTCGTGAGAAAGATTGTAAGTGCCATTTAATTCACCCATAGCCTGAACGATGATGAAATTTTTCTCGCCTGTTGGAACAAAAAAAGTAGAATTTAAATTGGTGCTTGTTAAACCAAATTGTTTTAAAGGACCTATAAAAGTGGAATGATCATCGTCTCCTTTTAACTCAAAATCTGAATTATGTTCATACAAACTACGGATGTAGCCGCCACCCATTTGCCACAAAAACTTAGGTTTAGAAATAACAGGCACATTGGCATTAACTCTTAACCCATGGGTTGTAAATTTACTGGTATTTGGGGTGAAATTCTTGTCTCCATCTTGATAAATACCATAGGGTGACGTTGTCATTTTGCTATTGAAAATATAATCATAGCCAACCGATACAAATCGATTCGGACTTAAGTCAAATATTTTGGGGTTACAATAGATTTTAATTTTCCCTTCAGAACTTACATTTTCGTATTGACTGTAATCTTCTTCGGCTGTCGTATCAATTTGAGAATATAAAGTGTACGAAAAAGTAGCTAAAAGAATTAAAAGAGATTCTTTTAAGAATTTAGACATAAGCATTCTATAAAAAAAAGAGTTTATTTAACAGTTAATCTTTTCCAATTATCTGTTCTTCCTAATGCTTTAATACCGATATAGCCACGAATATCCAAAACATTGTCGTTTTTCATGTTAATGACACAGTTGTATGTGCTTCCGTTTTCAGGGTCGTAAATGGTGCCTTCTGACCATTCATTTTTACCTTGATAAACAAAGTCTTTTAAAATTCTGTAGCCTTTCAAAGGGACATTACGCATAGAAGTATCTGGATTATTTTTGTCAACTTTGTTTTTATTTGTATTAGGGTCAATTGGTTCTTTAAGCCACACAATTTTGCCAAAATATTTTGCGCCAATTTTTTCAATTTTAATTCTAGACCTGCCGTTACTAGGTTCCCAAACGCCAATTAATCTGTCCCCTTTAGGGTCTTGTGTTGTAAATCCAAATGGAAGGATACTTATTAATACAAGGATAAGTAAATGTACTTTTTTCATATATGATATTTCTTTTGGTTATTATTTGTGTGAAATTTTAAAATTGATTTTGCACTTTATCTTAAGATTTGAATCCGTGTCTTGAGTTAAAATAGCATCAGCAATGATATAAACGTTGTCTTGTTTTAAAACTTCGATTAGTTTTTCTTGCTCTTCTGCAATTTTTAAAGTTAAAGATTGGCTGTTTTTTTCAATTGGATTGATTAATCCTAGTTTAATCATGTCAGTTTGGTCAGATACTATCTGTAAAGTGATCGATTGAAATAAATCAAAATTAGTGCTGTCATCTGTTGTTAGTACAATTTCACTAACCTTAGCACTGTTGAGTTGTTCATTGGTTAATTTGTGCTCATTTAAAAAATCGGATAAGGGTGCTTCAATAAGAGCTTGCCCTGTGTTTGAACCCTCAAAAAGAGGACCTTCTGCCATTATTTCAATATTTTCAATAAGCAAATCTTTTTCTGAAGATTCACTATTGCCACATCCCACTAACACAAATATTAGTGTGAAAATTAAAGGTAATTTTAAACGTCTCATAACGCAATATTAATAACACATTGTCGAACTACAAAATTTTTTTAAAAGATACCTGTAAATCGATTTTTTAAATTAATCGCATTAAGATAGTTTTGCAAAATGTATCTTAATCAATCGGAGTTATTTATCAAGCATTTTGAATTGTTTAAAAAAATTGGTGAATTGGCCGATAAACAGAATAAAGAAATTTATTTAATAGGAGGGTTTGTTAGGGATATAATATTGCAAAGACCTTCGAAGGATATTGATTTTGTTGTGATTGGAAAAGGAATCGATTTTGCTAAATCTTTGTCGCAGGTCTTGGGAAATGCGAAGGTATCTTACTTTGAAAATTATGGTACTGCACAAATTTCATTTGAAGATTTAATCATTGAATTTGTAGGTGCTAGAAAAGAAAGTTACCAAAGGGATAGTCGAAATCCTATAGTCGAAGACGGAACATTGAAAGACGATCAAGACAGAAGAGATTTAACCATCAATGCAATGGGAATTGGTTTGAATCGTTCTAATTTCGGACAACTCATTGACCCATTCGATGGTTTAGGGGATATAGAAAGACAAACCATAAGAACACCTCTCGACCCTGATAAAACTTTTAGCGATGACCCTTTAAGAATGATGAGAGCCATCAGATTCTCAACTCAATTAGGTTTTAAAATTGAAGAAGAAACATTTGAAGGGATTGTTAAAAACAAAGAAAGAATAAGTATCATCTCTCAAGAGAGAATTACTGAGGAGTTAAATAAAATAATAATGTCTCCTGTTCCTTCTATCGGTTTTGAATACCTTTATTATACGGGCCTTTTGGAGTTAGTGTTTCCTGAAATGCAGGAGCTTCATGGTGTAGAAACGATTAACGGTTTTAGTCACAAAGATAATTTTTTCCATACTTTACAAGTGTTAGACAACTTGTGTCAATTGAGCGATGATTTATGGCTGCGTTGGGCTGCTATTTTACATGATATTGCAAAACCTGCGACTAAAAGATTTGAACCCGGAATTGGATGGACTTTTCATGGGCATGAAGACAAAGGAAGTAGAATGGTGAAACCAATTTTCAAAAAGTTAAAATTGCCATTAAATGAGAAAATGAAGTTTGTAGAGAAGATGGTTCTTTTACACCTTCGCCCTATTGTTTTGTCACAAGAAAAAGTAACAGATAGTGCAGTTAGACGTTTGATGATGGAAATTGGAGAGGATATTGACCAATTGATGAAACTGTGTAAAAGTGATATTACAAGTAAAAATGAAAAGAAAGTTGAACGTATAAAACAAAATTTTGCAGTAGTTGAAGAGAAAATAAAACAGGTTGCAGAAAAAGACTATCTTAGAAATTGGCAACCGCCCATATCAGGAACCGATATCATTGATAGGTATCAAATTATAGAAAAGGAACACATTGGACTGCTGAAAAATGCCGTTAAACAAAGTATTTTGGATGGAACAGTGGCCGATATTCAAACAGAAGCTTTTGTTTTTTTGGATCAATTGGCGAATGAAATGGGGATTCAAAAGAAATAAAATTTTAATTTCAAATTGATTAGATAAGAAATGAAGGAATCGTATTAATTTACTTTGACTTGTTTTTAATTTATTTTACATTTGCAAAATATGATCTATCGTTTTAAGGTTTGGTTCGAAGAAGATGAAGATATTTGCAGAGTCATCGACGTTTCACCAATTTCGAGTTTTGAAGTTTTCTTTAATGCAATTATCGATGCAATCGGTTTTAATAAAAAACTAGATTCATCTTTTTATATCTCTGATGACAATTGGAGAAAAGGGAAAGAAATAAGCTTGAAAGATTCCACTAAACTTTTAATGAGTCAAGCCAAATTAAACACTCATATCAATGACCCTCATCAAAAATTTATCTTAATAACAGATTTTAATGAAGAATGGACTTTGCTTATAGAATTACAAAGCATACAAAATGATGTAAAAGGAATTAATTATCCATTAGTATTCAAGTCGGTAGGAAAAGCGCCTAAACAAAATGAAGGCGTTGGAAGATTCAAGATTGTTGATGAAAATGAATTTGACGAAATTGCAAACAAATTAGTCAGCAAGCATGCGCCTTTAGTTGAAGATGGATTCGATGAAGAAGGATTTGGAGAAGAAGGTGAAGATATTGATGAAGAAGAGGATGAATTTGGCGAATCATTTGGCGAAGGTCCAGAGGAACTTTATTAATGAAAATTAAAGTTACTGTTTTAGGCTCAGGTACTTCTCAAGGTGTTCCATTAATTGCTTGCAATTGTTTGGTTTGTAACAGCAACAACGATAAAGATAAAAGATTAAGAAGTAGTATTAAAATAGAAGTTGAGAATAAAACTTTCGTAATAGACAGCGGTCCAGATTTTAGACAGCAAATGCTAAGATCCAAAACCAAACAACTCAATGCCTTAATTTTTACCCACGAACACAAAGACCACATTGCAGGAATGGATGACATTAGGGCTTTTAATTATGTCAATAAATCTGCTATAGATGTCTATGCGACGGATAGGGTAGAAGATGCTTTGAAAAGAGAATACGCCTATATTTTTTCGGATGAAAAGTATCCTGGTATCCCCGAAATTAATCTAATAAATATAGAAAATAAACCGTTCATTGTTCAGGATGTTGAGGTTATCCCAATTCAAGTGTACCACTATAAACTGCCAGTTTTGGGTTTTCGCTTTGGTGATTTTACCTACATAACCGATGCCAATTTCATTAATGATAATGAAAAGGAAAAAATAAAAGGCTCTAAAGTGTTAATCGTTAATGCACTAAGGCGAGAACAGCACATAAGCCACTTTACTCTTGAGGAAGCAATTGCTTTGGGTCAGGAATTGCAAGTTCCGCAAATTTACTTTACACACATCAGTCACCAACTTGGCTTGCACAATGAGGTAGAAAAGGAACTGCCTCCAGGATTTCATTTGGCCTATGACGGTCTTGAGATTGTAGTTGACTAAAATGTAAATTAACTTCTTTAAAAATAAATTTCAAACCAACCATAAATGGGGTTAGTAATCATAATTTTTGATTACTTCTTTATAAAAACTTAACCATTGTTTTGTAACACTTTGGTTGTCATAATTTGACAATGCCAATTGATAACCATTTTCTGAAACAGTGTCTCTCAATTCAGGGTTTTGAATCAACTCAATTATAGCATTTGCAAAAGCTTCGGCATTGTCAGCAATGTAACAATGTTTTTTGTCTATCACATCAATTCCTTTTGCGCCAATGCTTGTGCTAACTATTGCCTTTTTGGCAAACATACCTTCAATCGTTTTTATTCTAATGCCACTTCCACTCATTAATGGAACAACGAGGATGGATTTATCGGCAGTAAATTTGTTTAAATCATCGACTTGACCCACAACATGAAAATTTTCAGTTTGTAATTTAGAAAATGCTTCGGGCATGTTTTTGCCAGCCATATAAAAGTGAGCGTCAGGTATTTTGTTAATGACTAACTTCCATACGTTCTCCGCAAACCATAGCATGGCTTGATGATTGGGAATCCATTCCATAGAACCAATGTGGTAAACAAATTTTGAATTGACTTTGCTTTCAGGTGGATTAATGTTATTAATAATGCCTGCCGGAATAGTGGTTAGTGTATTGAGGTAATTATTCTGAGAAATGACAGATTCATCCGTTTTGGCAATGGTTGCAATGCCATCAAAAAGGTTAAAAACACGGGTTTCGAATTGCTTGATTTGCTTAGCAAAATACTTAAATAGGATTTTTTTGTGAATGGCTTTGGTGTTTGATGCCAAGGTTTCCCATATTTTGTATTCAATATTGTGTTGCCTTAAAACCAAAGGAGAATTTGCCATTTGTGAAATGTTGTATGCGTATTTTGCAACATACAAACCTTCAAAATGAATAATTTTGAAATTTTGTGACTGAATGTATTGTATTAATTCATTTTCGAAATCTGAGTCGTAAAAACGGTCTAAATTATAGGAACCTCCCGTAAAAAAACTTTTAAGTGCGGATTTCAACTTGATGTCGGTATCCAAATAAAAGGATTTAATTTTTTTGAGAAATGAAAAATGATTATTTATGGTGGATTGATCTACAAAATGCTTTTTCGTATTTATAGAAAAATAATGAACCTCAATGCCAGCATCAGACAAGCCCTTAAGCATGTTGTAGGTAGCAATAGCCCCACCGTCATGAAGGGGATAAGGAATGCGACTGCCAATTACAAGGACTTTCATTTAGAAAAGGGAATGTAGAGTTTTAGAATTTAAGATTAAAAAGAAGCTAAAAATGCAGCAAGTATAAGTAAACCAATGATCATCAGAGCAAAATAAACAGCAAGAACACTTAGCGCCATACCATAACCTCTGTAGGCATATCCAGTGGTTTTAATAACTCCCAATGAGTATGCTGATAATAATAATCCGGGAAGAACCATAACGATAGAAATATAAGGAATAAATAAACCTAAAAACAATCCTCCATAAAACAATATACCGCCCCACATCGCATTTCTTTCATAGGGTCTATCATCGTTTTTCAACTTGGGCTGATTGGGTTTTAAGTATGATTTAAGGGTTGCTTTTTTCTTTTCTATTTTGTCTAATAATGGTTTTTTGGGGATTTGATTGATTTCTAAATTTGATTTGTAAACTTCATTTTCAAAGTTTGAAAAAGGAGTAATGGCGGTAACAACGTCAGAAGATAAGAGTGTATTTTCTTCAATTGGAGTTTGAGTTTGTTGAAGAATTGGGGTTGCTTTTCTTTTTTCTTTAGATTTTTTTGCGACTACATTCTTTTCGGAATTTTTGCCAAAATCAAGATTGATTTTAAGTCCATTTCCATAACGCGCTTTTGTAATCACACCACAAGAAGAAAGGGTTACTAAAACAATAAACAATAAGGTTAATTTACTTTTCATAAGATAGCAAAAGTAATAAAAAATGCATTTGTTTGATGTCATCATAAAAAAAACTAAAATAAATTGATTTTTTTTTAATAGGTATTGTATTTTAAATATAAAGTGTTACATTTGCAGTCCTTTTTATAGAAAATGGCAAATCATAAATCATCCATCAAAAGAATCAGACAAACTGAGGTTAAGAACGAAAGAAATCGTTACCAACATAAAACAGCACGTAACTTAATTAAGAAATTAAGATTATCAACTGATAAAAATGAGGCGATATCTTTATTAACTACTACAATAAGCAGTATTGATAAGTTAGCAAAGCGTAACATTATCCACAAAAACAAAGCAGCTAACTTAAAGTCTAGCTTAACTTTACACGTTAATAATTTAGCGTAATAAACAATATTTGAAAAAAAATTCAGCCTCCGGAAACGGGGGCTTTTTTTATTGTAAAAATCACATACATTTGCAATAAGTTTGTTAAGTCAAATAAAAGAGCATTAATTTTAAAAAAATAAATAGAAAATTTTACATTTATGTCAGATATATTCGAAAAAGTGATAAGAAATATGGGTCCTTTGGGTGCTCATATCAACGAAGCGCATGGTTATTTTACATTTCCTAAATTAGAAGGTGAAATTGGACCTAAAATGAACTTCAATGGAAGAGAAAAATTAAATTGGAGTTTGAATAACTATTTAGGTTTAGCAAATCATCCTGAGGTTAGAAAAGCGGATGCTGATGCTGCAGCACAATACGGTTTAGCATACCCTATGGGTGCAAGAATGATGAGTGGTAATAGTAATCCTCACGAACAATTAGAAAGAGAGTTAGCTGCATTCATGGGCAAAGAGGATTCAATTTTGTTGAATTTTGGTTACCAAGGTGTTTTGTCTATCATTGATGCAATGGTTGACCGTCACGATGTGATTGTATATGATGCTGAATCTCACGCTTGTATAGTTGATGGTGTTAGATTGCACCAAGGTCAACGTTTTATGTTCAAACACAATGATATTGAAAGTTGTGAAAAACAATTACAACGTGCACAAAGATTGGTTGAAAAGTCAGGTGGTGGAATATTTGTAATTACAGAAGGTGTTTTTGGAATGAGTGGTAATCAAGGTAAACTAAAAGAAATAGTTGAATTGAAAAAATCATACAATTTCAGAATATTCGTTGATGATGCGCATGGTTTTGGAACTATGGGTAAAACAGGTGCTGGAACTGCCGAAGAACAAGGTGTAACAGATGAAATTGATTTAATTTTCTCAACCTTTGCAAAATCAATGGCTAGTATAGGTGCTTTTGTTGCAGGACCAAAACTAGTTTTAAATTACTTACGTTATAACTTACGTTCTCAAATTTATGCTAAATCATTGCCAATGCCTCTAGTTGTTGGTGCATTGAAAAGATTAGATTTGATAAGAACACAACCACAACTTAAAGAAAAACTTTGGGAAAATGTTAATGCATTACAAAGCGGTTTGAAAGAAGCTGGATTTAATATTGGAACAACATCTACTCCTGTAACGCCAGTTGTTTTAAATGGTACTGTTGCAGAGTCTACCCATTTGACTTATGATTTAAGAGAAAATTATGATATTTTCTGTTCAATAGTAGTTTATCCTGTTATTCCTAAAGGATTGATAATTTTAAGACTTATTCCAACTGCTGCACACTCTTTAGCTGATGTTGAAAGAACAATTAAAGCTTTCAAAGAAATTAAAGCAAATTTAGAAGCTGGAAAATACCGTAAAGAAGAGTTGATGAATGCGGCAATCAAATCATAATTGATTCCTTTTTTAAATAAGTAAATAAATTTTAAATGTCCATTTAATAGTATTTAAATGGACATTTTTTTTATGAAAAAAACACTAAAAAATTTATATAAATCATACTTTTCCCTTTCAAGAGGGGAGAGAATAGGTTTACTTGTTCTTGTAGGTTTGATTTTATTGGTAACGGTTATTCCTTTTTTTGAAACTAAAACCACCAAAGAAACCACAAATTTTGATTCTTTCGATTCGTTGGTAAATGAATTAAACAGCAATTCAAAAAAGGAGAAATTTGAACAAATTGCTAAGAGGGAAACTGTCCGCTTTGAATTTAATCCAAATACAATAGAAGAAGATGGACTAATAGAATTAGGTTTTACAAGTTATTTAGCAAAAAGAATAGTGAATTTCAGATCCAAAGGAGGTTCATTTAGAAATGCCGATGATTTGTATAAAATATATGGGATAGACAGTGGATTGGTTACGGAATTAAAACCATTTATTTCGATTCCTTCGGTTAATAATGAAGAAAACAAACCCTTTGAAAAGTACACGAATAATAACAAGGGTCAGAAGAAATCTGAAATACCAACAGATATAAACAAAGCAGATACTTCAGAATTCAAGAAAATATATGGAATTGGTAGTAAATTGGCCAACAGAATTGTACTATACAGAGAAAAGTTGGGAGGATTTTATAGTTACAGTCAGTTAAACGAAGTGTGGGGATTAAATCCTAGTTTAATTGAATTATTGCAAAAGAAATTTGTTGTTAATATAGAAACAATAAAAAAAATAAACATCAACACGGTTGAGCAAAAAACACTGGAACAGCATCCTTATATAGGTTTTAAAACGGCCAAAAATATAATGGCATACAAGAAACAACATGGTAAATTCAATACAATTGAAGATTTAAGAAAAATTATTTCGTTGAAGGACAGTGTTATTATTCGATTAAATAATTATTTAATAGTCGAATAGGTGAATAAATAGAAGGATTTTTTTTAAATTTGCCCGAATTATGAATTTTAATATCTCCGAAAGCCAATTAATGATTAGGCAAATGTGTAAAGATTTTGCAGATAAGAATATCCGTCCATCAATTATGGAATGGGACGAAAATCAAATATTCCCAAAAGAGCTATTCAAAGAAATGGGTGAGTTGGGATTAATGGGTATTTTGGTCCCAGAGGAATATGGTGGATCAGGTTTGGGTTATTTCGAATATGCCGATGCCATAGTTGAAATAGCTAGAGTGTGTGGGTCGATAGGTTTAAGTATGGCGGCACATAATAGTTTATGTACTGGACATATTTTGCAGTTTGGAAACGAAGAGCAAAAAAAGAAATGGTTACCCAAATTAGCTTCAGGAGAATGGATAGGCGCTTGGGGTTTAACCGAGGCAAATACAGGTAGCGATGCTATGCGTATGAAAGTAACGGCAAAACAAGAGGGAGAATATTGGGTTTTGAATGGTGCTAAAAATTGGATTACACACGGGATTACTGGCGATGTAGCTGTGGTTTTGGCGAGAACAGGTGAGTTGTTAGACTCTCATGGAATTACTGCATTTGTAGTTGAAAGAGGAACAGCAGGATTTAAAGCTGGAAAAAAAGAAAATAAATTAGGAATGAGAGCCAGCGAAACAGCGGAGATGATTTTTGAGGATTGCAAAGTTCACGAAAGTCAAATCTTAGGAAAGGTTGGAGAAGGTTTCATTCAAGCAATGAAAATTTTGGATGGTGGTAGAATTTCCATAGCAGCATTATCACTAGGAATCGCCAAAGGTGCTTACGATGCATCAGTAAAATATGCACAAGAGAGAGAGCAATTTGGTCAACCGATTGCTAATTTTCAAGCGATAGGATTCAAGTTGGCCGATATGGCAACTCAAATTGAAGCTTCAGAATTATTGATTCAAGAAGCTTGTTATTTGAAAAATGCAGGTCAAAGTGTAACTAAAGTTTCGGCAATGGCCAAATATTATGCAAGTGAGGTTTGCGTAAAAGTATCAACAGAAGCCATTCAAATATTTGGAGGTTATGGTTATACCAAAGATTTCCCAGTTGAGAAATTCTACAGAGATAGCAAGCTTTGCACCATAGGTGAGGGCACATCAGAAATTCAAAAATTAGTTATTTCAAGACAAGTTCTAAAATAATTATTAATTTACTTGCATTTACAGAAATAAACATTAAATTTGCACTCCATTAAATAAAGAAATGATTTACATAAACGTAAAAGAAAACGAAAGCCTAGAAAAAGCGTTAAAAAAGTACAAGAAAAAGTACGAGAAAGTTGGCGTAGTTAAAGAACTAAGAAGCAGACAAGCCTTTGAAAAACCATCTATCACAAGAAGAATGGAAATAAAGAAAGCTGCTTACAGAGAATTCGTTCAAAGAGAAGAAGCAAAATAATTCAAAAAAAAATATTAATTTAGCGTCCATAATTCACATTATGGACGCTTTTTATTTACAACAGTTTTTCGATTACCTTTCAATAGAAAAGCGTCTGTCAAAACACACTGTTTTGGCATATTCAAACGACTTAAGTCAATGTCTTAAATGGCTTTCAGAGGCCTATGAAATAAAGCAAGTTGACGATATAAGTCATTCCTATATTAGAACATGGTTAGCTTCATTAATGAATGCTGGATTAGATTCTAAAAGTATTAATAGGAAAATTTCGGCATTAAAAACATACTACAAATATTTATTAAAACATCAGTTAGCTGAAAAGAATCCGATGTTAAAGGTAAGTTCTCCTAAAGTTTCCAAAAAGTTACCGGTTTTTGTAACAGAGGACAAAATGAATGAAATGTTAAACGATTTTGAAAGTCATTTAACGGCAGAAGATTCACTTGCAGAGGATTTGTTATCGACGCTTTATCATACAGGAATGCGTTTAAGTGAGTTGATTTCATTAAAGAAGTCGGATGTTAATATTTCGCAAATGACATTAAAGGTATTGGGAAAAGGTAATAAGGAGCGAATAATACCAATGACCAATGATTTAACTCAGATAGTTTCAAAATATTTAAGTTTATCGATAGATTCAGAGTTTTTATATAATACTAAAAAAGGGAAGCAACTTTATCCTAAATTTGTATATAGGTCAGTAAATCAATTATTAAATAAGTACACAACAATAAAAAAGAAAAGTCCACATATTTTAAGGCATTCTATTGCGACACATTTATTAGAGAATGGGAGTGAATTGAATGCGATAAAAGAAATACTAGGACATGCCAATTTATCAGCAACACAAATTTATACGCACAATTCTATAGAAAGATTAAAAAAAATATATAATTTAGCACATCCAAAATCGACACAATAACCAATAAACTGAAAGGACTAAAATTAAACAATAAAAAGATTCTGAGACTTGTGCTGAACTTGATTCAGTATAAAATCTGAGAACAAATTGCGCAGAATGACTAACCCCCTAAACAATTAAACACTTTAAACCTTTTAAACACTTTAAACACCTAAACGCCTAAACAACTAAACGCCTAAACACTTAAACAATTAAACCATTTAACAATAAAACAATATGGATATTCAATTTCAAACCCCACATTTCAAAGCAGACAAAAAGCTTTTAGATTTAATTTCACAAAAATTGAACAAATTAGAACACTTTTATGACAAGATAATTGACGCATCGGTGTTTTTGAAGATAGAAAAGTCGGACGACAAAGAAAATAAAGTACTTGAGATAAAGATAAATGTACTAAATGCGACCTTATTTGTTGAGGAAAAGGATAAAACATTTGAGAATGCTTTAGACAAAGCAGAGGATGCTATAAAAGCCAAGCTAATAAAGTACAAACAGAAGATTTCACAAGTAAGTTAACCCCTTTTTTTGTATTATAAAACGGTGTTAAAAGCAATGTTTTAAAGAGCTAAAAATAATTTTTTTAAAAAAAAATTAAAAACGCTTTGAAAAGTCAAATTAATTCGCTTTTTTTGCAGTCCTTTTTACAAAAATCTAAGTAGACAAAGTAAAAAAGACAGTTCTTTAAAATGCCACTTTAGCTCAGCTGGTAGAGCAACTGATTTGTAATCAGTAGGTCGTTGGTTCGATCCCGACAAGTGGCTCATTGCAATGCATTGGGGAGTTTCCAGAGTGGCTAAATGGGACAGACTGTAAATCTGTTGCTTCGGCTTCGGTGGTTCGAATCCACCACTCCCCACTCATTCTTTTATTTATAGAGAATAGAAGTTTGTGAAGATAGGCCTTAAAATTGCGGGAGTAGCTCAGTTGGTAGAGCGACAGCCTTCCAAGCTGTAGGTCGCGGGTTCGAGCCTCGTCTCCCGCTCGCTTTAAGTTGATAGTCAACAAACAAGTGAGTGATTATCAAAGAATGAGCAAAACGACAAAACATTGCCGTTGTAGCTCAGGGGTAGAGCACTTCCTTGGTAAGGAAGAGGTCAAGGGTTCAAATCCCTTCAATGGCTCAAAGCAAAAAAAATAGAAACATAACAATAAAAATAAAATATAATTAAATTTAAAAATCATGGCAAAAGAAACATTTGACCGCTCTAAAGCCCACGTTAACATTGGTACAATTGGCCACGTCGACCACGGTAAAACTACATTAACAGCTGCTATTACTTCAGTATTAGCAAATGCTGGTTTATCTGAAGCTCGTTCTTTCGATTCTATTGACTCTGCTCCAGAAGAAAAAGAAAGAGGTATTACAATTAACACTGCACACGTTGAGTATTCAACTGCTACACGTCACTATGCTCACGTTGACTGTCCAGGTCACGCGGATTATGTTAAAAACATGGTAACGGGTGCTGCACAAATGGACGGTGCAATATTAGTGGTTGCTTCTACTGACGGTCCTATGCCACAAACACGTGAGCACATCCTACTTGCTCGTCAGGTTGGTGTACCTCGTCTTGTTGTATTTATGAATAAATGTGACATGGTTGACGATCCAGAATTATTAGACTTAGTAGAAATGGAAATCCGTGACTTATTAAGTTTCTATAACTTCGATGGTGACAATACTCCAATTATCCGTGGTTCTGCTTTAGGTGGATTAAACGGTGAGCCAATGTGGGTTGAAAAAATCATGGAATTAATGGCAGCTGTAGACAACTACATTCCAATTCCACCAAGATTAGTTGATCAACCATTCTTGATGCCAATTGAAGACGTTTTCTCAATCACTGGTCGTGGAACTGTTGCAACTGGTAGAATTGAAAGAGGTGTTGTAAACGTAGGTGAGCCAGTTGACATCATTGGTTTAGGTGATGAAAAACTATCTTCTACTGTTACAGGTGTTGAGATGTTCAGAAAATTATTAGACAGAGGTGAAGCAGGTGATAACGCAGGTATCTTATTAAGAGGTATCGATAAAGAAGCGATTAAAAGAGGTATGGTTATCTGTAAACCAGGTTCTGTAACTCCACACGCTAAATTCAAAGCTGAAGTTTACGTATTAAGTAAAGAAGAAGGTGGAAGACACACTCCATTCTTTAACAAATACCGTCCTCAGTTCTATTTCCGTACCACTGACATTACAGGTGAAGTTTCATTACCAGAAGGTGTTGAAATGTGTATGCCAGGTGATAACATCACTATTACTGTTCAATTAATTGCTCCAATCGCGATGGAAAAAACATTACGTTTTGCAATTCGTGAAGGTGGTAGAACAATTGGTGCTGGTCAAGTAACTGAAATTTTAGATTAATTTCACTGAAATAATAAATTATTCAAAGGCTGTTGGTTGAAACACACTAACAGCTTTTGACATAGACGGGAATAGTTCAATGGTAGAATAGAGGTCTCCAAAACCTTTGATCAGGGTTCGAATCCTTGTTCCCGTGCAAAAAAAATAAAAGAATGGAAAAAATTAAAAATCTTTGGAATAGTTCAGTTGATGAATTGCTTAACAAAGTATCTTGGCCAACTTGGGATCAATTAAGAGAAAGTGCAGTTATTGTACTAATCTCTTCTATAATTTTTGCAGTATTTTTAATGCTTTTGGATTATGGTATTGGTTTTGGCTTAGACTTTTTATACGGAGTAACTAAATAATGGAAGCAACAGATTTACAATGGTATGTTGTCCGTGCCGTTTCTGGACAAGAGAAAAAAGTTAAGGCAAATCTTGAAAGTGAGTTGATTAAAGGTAAACTTACTGAATTTGTGCCTCAAATTTTAATACCAATGGAAAAGGTTTACAAAATTAAAGACGGTAAAAAAGTTGCTAAAGAACGCAATTATTTTCCAGGATACATTTTGATACAAGCCAAATTTTTCGGAGAAGTTGAAGCAACTATCAAAGGAATTAACGGTGTAGTTGGTTTTTTAGGAACCAAAGACAAACCAGTTCCATTAAGACAATCAGAAGTAAACAGAATATTAGGTAATGCAGATGAAAACGGAACAATACAATCCGATGTTGCAGAACCATACATAGTAGGAGAGGCTATTAAAGTAACTGATGGTCCATTCAGTGGTTTCAGTGGAGTAATAGAAGAGGTAAATGACGAGAAAAAGAAATTGAAAGTAATGGTAAAAATCTTTGGAAGAAGAACACCATTAGAGTTAAACTACAATCAAGTAGAAAAAGAATAAAGAAAAAACACAATATATAATATGGCAAAAGAAATAACAGGTTATGTAAAATTGCAAGTAAAAGGCGGACAAGCAAATCCCGCACCTCCCATTGGACCTGCATTGGGCTCAAAAGGTGTAAACATTATGGAATTTTGTAAACAATTTAATGGTCGTACACAAGATAGAATGGGTAAAGTATTACCTGTTGTATTAACGGTATATTCTGATAAGTCGTTTGATTTCATCATTAAAACACCACCAGTTGCTACACAAATTCTAGAAGCAACCAAAGCTGCAAAAGGTTCTGCTGAACCAAATCGTAAAAAAGTAGCGGAATTAACTTGGGATCAAGTTAAAACCATTGCTGAAGAAAAAATGCCTGACTTAAATTGTTTCAATGTAGAATCTGCAATGAACATGGTCGCTGGTACAGCAAGAAGTATGGGTATAACAATAGCAGGAGATAAACCTTTTTAACAATTTATTAGAAAACAAATGGCACTTACAAAGAATAGAAAAAAAGTTATTGGAAATGTAGATAGTTCAAAAGTTTATTCACTTTCTGAAGCTACAAACCTTTTAAAAAATATAACATTTACAAAATTCGATTCATCAGTAGATATCGACGTAAGATTAGGAGTTGATCCAAAACAAGCTAATCAAATGGTAAGAGGTGTTGCAACACTTCCACATGGTACAGGTAAAACTGTAAGAGTATTAGTTCTTTGCACTCCCGATAAAGAAGCTGAAGCAAAAGCTGCAGGAGCTGATTACGTTGGTTTAGACGATTATATCGAAAAAATTAGCAACGGTTGGTTAGACATTGACATTATAATTACCATGCCTGCTGTAATGGCAAAACTTGGTAAATTAGGTAAAATATTGGGTCCACGTAACTTAATGCCAAACCCTAAATCAGGAACTGTTACTCCTGATGTGGCAAAAGCAGTGACTGAAGTAAAAGCTGGTAAAATCGACTTTAAAGTTGACAAAACTGGTATTATCCATACTTCAATCGGTAAAGTTAGCTTCCAACCCAATCAAATCGCTGAGAATGCTGTAGAGATTATGCAAACTCTTAGCAAGCTTAAGCCCTCTGCTTCCAAAGGGACTTATTTCAAAAGCGTATACATAAGCTCAACTATGAGTCCTAGTATTTGCATAGACATCAAATCAATTCCAGGAATTTAATCTACTTAAATGAAAAGAGAAGAAAAAAACGCAGTTATTGCCGAACTTACAGAAAAGTTCAATTCAGTAAATTCATTGTACATTGCCGATACATCTAGTATTGGAGCAATTGATACAAATCACTTCAGAAGAGAACTTTACAAAAACGGTATTACAATGCTAATCGCTAAAAACACCTTGATTTTGAAAGCGATGCGTAATTCAGGTAAAGATTTTGGTGAATTAGAGGGAGCTCTAAAAGGTACTTCAGCTTTGTTATTTAGTGAAAACTTTAAAGCACCAGCTCAAGCTATCTTAAAGTTCAGAAAAAAAGGAGATAAACCTAAATTAAAAGGAGCCTATGTAGATAGCGCAATTTTTATTGGCGATAATCAACTTGAAGCTCTAAGTCAATTAAAATCTAAAGAAGACTTGGTAGGAGAAATCATTGGAATGCTCCAATCTCCTGCACAAAACGTTATCTCAGCTTTACAAAGCAGTGGTGGAACAATCGCAGGTATTGTTAAAACATTATCAGAAAAAAATTAATCAAACAAACAAAATTTAAAAAATCAAAAAAATGGCAGATTTAAAACAATTCGCAGAACAACTAGTAAATCTAACAGTTAAAGAAGTAAAAGAACTAGCAGACATTTTAAAAAATGACTACGGTATCGAACCAGCAGCAGCAGCAGTAGCAGTAGCAGCTCCAGCAGCAGCAGCAGAAGCAGCAGCAGAGAAAACAGAATTCACTGTAACTCTAAAAAATGCTGGTGCAAACAAACTTCAAATCGTTAAATTAGTTAAAGATTTAACTGGTTTAGGCTTGAAAGAAGCAAAAGAATTAGTAGACGGAGCTCCAAAACCTGTAAAAGAAAATATATCAAAAGCAGAAGCTGAAGATATCAAAAATAAACTTACAGAAGCTGGCGCAGACGTTGAAATCGCTTAATTCTACATATTTAATCCTATAACGCCAATAGACCCACTCAAACCGATGGGTCTTTTGGTGTTTTTTTACATTTTCCATAAAATCGGTTTAAACAAAACATAACAATAATTAATTTTACAAAATTGGCAACAAAAGTAAAACAACCAAAAAGAATCAACTTTGGCTCTATTGATAAAGTCGTTGATTACCCAGATTTTCTTGATGTTCAGTTACAATCTTTTAAGGAATTTTTTCAGTTAGAAACTCACGTTGATAAAAGAACCGATGAAGGTTTGTTCAAAGTGTTTCAAGAAAATTTCCCAATTAACGACACAAGAAATATATTCACATTAGAATTTTTAGATTATTTCGTTGATCCACCAAGATACTCTATTCAAGAGTGTATCGAAAGAGGATTAACTTATTCAGTGCCGTTTAAAGCAAAATTAAAACTATCTTGTAACGACCCTGAACATGAGGATTTTGAAACAATTGTTCAAGACGTTTATCTAGGAACAATTCCATACATGACTCCAAGCGGAACCTTTGTAATTAATGGTGCCGAAAGAGTTATCGTTTCTCAATTACACCGTTCCCCAGGCGTTTTCTTCGGACAATCTTACCATACCAATGGTACTAAATTGTATTCTGCAAGAGTAATTCCATTTAAAGGTTCTTGGATTGAGTTCGCAACTGACGTTAATAATGTCATGTATGCTTATATTGATAGAAAGAAAAAATTCCCAGTAACTACTTTATTAAGAGCTATTGGGTTTGAAACAGATAAAGACATTCTTAATATCTTCGGTTTGGCTGAAGAAGTTAAAGTTTCTAAATCTGGATTAAAAAAACATATTGGTCGTAAACTTTCTGCGAGAGTTTTACGTACTTGGGTTGAGGATTTTGTGGATGAGGATACCGGTGAGGTTGTCTCTATCGAACGTAACGAAGTTATTATCGAACGTGACACTATCTTGGAAAATTCTCATATCGATGAAATCGTTGACGCAGGTGTAAAAACTATTATATTAAATAAAGAGGAAGAAGGTAAAAATGATTTCTCTATTATCTATAATACGTTACAAAAAGATGCTTCTAACAATGGTAAAGAAGCGGTTGAGTTAATTTACAGACAATTAAGAAATACTGATCCACCCGATGAGGAAACTGCTCGTGGTATCATTGAAAGATTATTCTTTTCTGATAAACGTTATGACTTAGGTGAGGTTGGTCGTTTCAGAATCAACAAAAAACTTAACTTAACCACTAGCATGGATGTTAAGATTTTAACGAATGAAGACATTATTAAAATCATAACTTACCTAATTGAATTGAGTAATAGCCGTTCTGAAGTGGATGATATTGACCACTTAAGTAACAGACGTGTTAGAACAGTAGGTGAACAATTGTATGCACAGTTTGGTGTTGGTTTAGCACGTATGGCTAGAACTATTCGTGAAAAAATGAACATCCGTGACAATGAGGTATTCACTCCAACTGATTTGATTAACGCCCGTTCTTTGTCTTCTGTTATTAACTCATTCTTTGGAACTAACCAATTATCTCAGTTCATGGACCAAACAAATCCATTGGCTGAAATTACACACAAAAGAAGAATGTCTGCACTTGGGCCAGGTGGTTTGAGTAGAGAAAGAGCAGGTTTCGAAGTACGTGACGTTCACTATACTCACTATGGTAGATTATGTACGATTGAAACGCCTGAGGGACCAAACATTGGTTTGATTTCTTCTCTTTGTGTTCACGCAAAAATAAACAGTATGGGCTTTATTGAAACGCCTTATTGGCCAGTTGAAAACGGTCGTGTGGCTTTTGATAAACCAGTTGTTTACCTAAGTGCTGAAGAAGAAGATGGAAACGTAATTGCACAATGTAATGTTGATACTGACAACAATGGTCAGTTTAATACTAACGAGGTTAAAGCCAGATTTGAAGGTGACTTCCCATTGGTTGAACCAGAAAAATTACATTACATGGACGTTGCGCCGAACCAAATTGTGTCTATTGCAGCTTCATTAATTCCATTCTTGGAACATGATGATGCGAACAGAGCCTTGATGGGATCAAACATGCAACGTCAAGCTGTACCTTTATTAAGACCAGAAGCTCCAATCGTTGGAACAGGTCTTGAAGAACGTGTAGCCAAAGATTCAAGAGCATTAATCATTGCTGAAAATGATGGTGTTGTTGATTTTGTAGATGCAAATGAAATCAGACTTAAATACGATTATACAGAACACGATGAGTTAGTAAACTTTGTTAGTAATACTAAATCATACATGGTAACTAAGTTCTTAAGAACTAACCAAAGTACATGTATCAATCTTCGTCCAATTGTTAAAAAAGGACAAAGAGTATTAAAAGGAGATGTATTGTGTGAAGGTTATGCAACTCAAGATGGTGAATTAGCAATAGGTAGAAATCTTAAAGTGGCATTCATGCCATGGCAAGGTTATAACTTTGAGGATGCTATCGTAATTTCTGAGAAAGTAGTAAGTGACGATTGGTATACTTCAATCCATATTGATGAATATGAATTAGAAGTAAGAGATACCAAAAGAGGTGAAGAAGAATTAACCAATGATATTCCTAACGTAAGTGAAGAAGCAACCAAAAATCTAGATGAAAATGGATTAATTAGAGTTGGTGCTGAAATCAAAGAGGGAGATATTATCATCGGTAAAATTACACCTAAAGGTGAAACTGAACCTTCTCCAGAAGAAAAGTTATTAAGAGCAATTTTCGGAGACAAAGCAGGTGACGTAAAAGACGCTTCATTAAAAGCATCACCATCTACTGAAGGTATAGTAATTGATAAAAAATTATTTACTAAAACCAAAAAAGAGAAAGGTGCTAAAACTGAAGAAAAAGCTAAACTTGCTAAAAACGAACAAGAACATAAACGTAATAAAGAAAAACTAACTGAAATATTAGTTCAAAAATTATTCAAAGTTCTTAACGGTAAAACTTCAGCAGGTGTTAAATCTGTTTATGGAGATGACATGATTCCAAAAGGAACTAAATTTACTCAAAAAAATCTATCAAGTGTAGATTATGATAATGTAAACTTTAGTAGTTGGTCTTCAGATGCTGAAAAAAATGCAATAGTATATCAAATTCTGAAAAACTATAAATCTCAAGTAACTGAGTTGTATGCGTCATTCAGAAGAGAATACTATGCAATAACAGTAGGAGATGAGTTACCAACAGGTATCCTTAAAATGGCTAAAGTTTATGTTGCTCAAAAACGTAAATTAAAAGTTGGTGATAAAATGGCAGGTAGACACGGTAACAAAGGTATTGTTGCAAGAATTGTTCGTGCAGAAGACATGCCTTTCTTAGAAGACGGAACGCCAGTTGACATTGTATTGAATCCGCTAGGGGTTCCATCAAGGATGAACTTGGGTCAGATTTATGAAACCGTATTAGGTTGGGCTGGAAAAGAGTTAGGATTAAAATTTGCAACGCCTATTTTTGATGGGGCTACACCTGCAGAGATTAACGACTACACTATTAAAGCTGGATTACCTATTAATGGTCAAGTATATTTATACGATGGATTGAGCGGGGAGAGATTCCACCAACCAACTACAGTTGGTATCATTTATATGTTAAAATTAGGACACATGGTTGATGATAAAATGCATGCTCGTTCTATTGGACCATATTCAATGATTACACAACAACCATTGGGTGGTAAAGCTCAGTTTGGTGGTCAACGTTTTGGTGAGATGGAGGTTTGGGCTCTAGAAGCATTTGGAGCTGCTAATATCTTAAGAGAAATATTAACCATTAAATCGGATGATATCATGGGTAGAGCGAAAACCTACGAAGCAATCGTAAAAGGTGATAACATTACTCAAATTGGTATACCAGAATCATTCAACGTATTGATACATGAATTAAGAGGACTTGGAATCGAAATGAATTTCGAAGAATAGTTCAAACAGGAAACATAATTATTTAACTAGCAAAAAAAAGAATGTCAACAATAAAAAAGAGTCAAAAAATAAAAAGTAACTTCACCAAAATCAGAATTGGTTTAGCTTCTCCAGAAAGTGTTTTACAAAAATCTTTCGGTGAGGTTATGAAACCAGAAACGATTAATTACAGAAGTTATAAACCAGAAATGGGTGGCTTATTCTGTGAGAGAATTTTTGGACCTACAAAAGACTATGAGTGTCATTGTGGTAAATACAAAAGAATTCGTTACAAGGGTATCGTTTGTGATAGATGTGGTGTTGAAGTAACAGAGAAAAAAGTAAGAAGAGAGAGAATGGGTCACATTAATTTAGTGGTTCCTGTTGCACACATTTGGTACTTTAGATCATTGCCTAACAAAATTGGTTACTTGTTGGGATTAAGTTCTAAAAAATTAGACTTAGTCGTTTACTACGAAAGATATATCGTAATTAATACAGGTGAACATGAAGGCGTTAGTAAATTAGATTTATTATCAGAAGAAGAGTACTTAGATATCTTAGAAAAATTACCAAAAGAAAACCAATACCTAGAGGACAACGATCCTAAAAAATTCGTTGCTAAAATGGGTGCTGAAGCTCTTTGGGAACTTTTAAGTACTATTGATTTAGATGGTTTAAGCTATAGCTTAAGACACCAAGCTGCCAATGAAACATCTCAACAACGTAAAGCAGAAGCATTAAAAAGACTTAAAGTAATTGAAAGCTTCCGTTCTGCAAACAGAGATGGAAATGTGAATCGTCCTGAATGGATGATTCTGAAAATGTTGCCTGTTATTCCACCAGAATTAAGACCATTGGTGCCTTTGGAAGGTGGTCGTTTTGCAACATCGGATTTAAATGATTTATACAGACGTGTTATTATTCGTAACAACCGTTTAAAAAGATTAATAGAAATTAAAGCCCCTGAGGTAATTCTAAGAAATGAAAAAAGGATGTTACAAGAGTCCGTGGATTCATTATTAGACAATACCCGTCGTGCTAGTGCTGTAAAATCTGATGGTAACAGACCATTGAAATCTTTGAGTGATATGCTTAAGGGTAAACAAGGTCGTTTCCGTTTAAACTTATTAGGTAAACGTGTAGATTACTCTGGACGTTCTGTAATTGTGGTTGGACCTAAATTGAAATTGAGCGAATGTGGCTTACCAAAAGCGATGGCTGCTGAATTGTTCAAACCATTTATTATTAGAAAATTAATGGAAAGAGGCGTTGTTAAAACGGTAAAATCAGCCAAAAAAATAGTAGACAGAAAAGAACCAGTAATTTGGGAAATTCTTGAAAATATTTTGAAAGGACATCCTGTATTGCTAAACCGTGCTCCAACACTTCACAGATTAGGTATTCAAGCGTTCCAACCAAAATTAATTGAAGGAAAGGCAATTCAATTGCACCCTTTAACTTGTACTGGTTTTAACGCGGATTTTGACGGTGACCAAATGGCTGTGCACGTTCCTCTAGGAAATGCTGCAATATTAGAAGCTCAATTGTTAATGTTGGCACCGCATAATATTCTAAATCCTGCCAACGGATCACCAATTACAGTTCCTTCTCAGGATATGGTGCTTGGTTTGTATTATATAACCAAAGGTAGAAAACATACTCCTGAAAAACCAGTTAAAGGTGAAGGAATTATTTTCTACTCTCCAGAGGAAGTAACAATTGCATACAACGAAGGAAAAGTAGATTTACACGCCCACATTAAATGCCGTTTATTAGACCTTAACGAAAAAGGAGAAACAGTTACTAAATTAATTGAAACGACTGTAGGTAGAGTTTTGTTTAATAAAGTAGTTCCTGAAGGTGTAGGTTATATCAATCAATTGCTAACTAAAAAATCTTTACGTGACATCATCAGTATGTTCGTAAAAGAAGTTGGAGTTGCTAGAACGTCTAAATTCCTTGATGATATCAAAGATTTAGGTTTCTATTACGCATTTAAAGGTGGTTTATCATTCAACTTAAACTACGTAGAAATTCCTGACGATAAGGAAGTAATTGTTGAAGCTGCAAGAAAAGAAGTAGAAGAAATTAAATTCAACTACGAAAATGGTTTCATTACTAATAATGAAAGATACAACCAAGTAATTGACGTTTGGACAAAAGTTAACTCAAGAGTGGGTGAAATTTTGTTAAAAGAATTGGCTCAAAATGACCAAGGATTTAACCCAGTTTACATGATGTTAGATTCAGGAGCAAGGGGTTCAAAAGAACAAATTCGTCAGTTAGGTGGAATGAGAGGTTTGATGGCTAAACCACAAAAAAATGTTGGTGGTGGTGTCGGAGAGATTATTGAAAATCCGATTTTGTCAAACTTTAAAGAAGGTCTATCAGTATTAGAATACTTTATCTCTACTCACGGTGCTCGTAAAGGTCTTGCCGATACAGCGTTAAAAACTGCCGATGCGGGTTACTTAACCAGAAGATTACATGATGTTGCTCAAGACGTTATTATTACTGATTCTGATTGTGGTACATTAAGAGGTTTAAATATTTCTGCATTAAAAGACAATGATGATATTGTTGAAAGCTTATATGAAAGAATTTTAGGTAGAACTGGTTTATATGATACTTACAACCCATCAACAAATGAGTTAATTGTAAAAGCTGGTTTAGAAATTACTGAAGAAATTGCAGCAGAAATTGAGAAAGCTGGAATAGAAGAGTTAGAAATTCGTTCAGTATTAACTTGTGAGACCAAAACAGGGGTTTGTGCAAAATGTTATGGAAGAAACTTAGCAAATGGTAGAATGGTTCAAATGGGAGAGGCTGTTGGTGTTATCGCTGCACAATCAATTGGTGAGCCTGGAACACAGTTAACGTTAAGAACATTCCACGTGGGTGGTACTGCAAGTAGTATCGCAGCAGAATCTCAAATTGTTTCTAAACATGATGGTATGATTTCATTTGATGAGTTAAAAACAGTTCCAAGAGAATTGGTTGATGACGAAACAGGTGAAACAATCAAAGTTGAACTTAACATTAGTAGAAGTGCAGAGGTTCGTGTATTGGATGTAAATACCAAAAATATATTGAATACTTTCATCGTTCCTTATGGTTCATTTGTGTTCCTTAAAGAAGGTGCTAAATTGAAAAAAGGAGATAAAATATGTTCATGGGATCCATATAACGCTGTAATCTTGTCTGATTTAGCTGGTAAAATTGTTTTTGATAATATCATTGACGGTATCACTTTCAGAGAAGAAAATGACGAAGTAACAGGTTACGGTGAAAAAGTTGTTATCGAAACTAAAGATAAAACTAAAACACCTTCAATTAAAATTGTAGGAAAAGACAAAACAGTTTTAAAAGAAATCAGTTTACCAGTTGGTGCCCACTTAGCTGTAGAAGATGGCAAAACCATTATTGCAGGTGATATTATCGCTAAAATCCCTCGTTCTGCTCGTGGTACTCGAGATATTACAGGTGGTCTACCACGTGTAACTGAGTTATTCGAAGCACGTAACCCATCGAATCCAGCAACAGTTGCTGAAATTGATGGTGTGGTAACTTATGGTGGTATCAAAAGAGGTAACAGAGAAATTGCAATTACAAGTAAAGATGGTGAAGTAAAGCATTATATGATTCCATTGTCTAAACATATTTTTGTTCAAGATAACGATTATATTAAAGCTGGATCTCCATTGTCTGATGGTGCAATTACTCCTCAAGATATTCTTAGAATTCAAGGACCAACAGCTGTTCAACGTTATATCTTAAATGGTATTCAAGAGGTTTACCGTCTACAAGGGGTAAAAATCAATGACAAACATATCGAAATTATTGTTCGTCAAATGATGCAAAAAATGATAGTTGAACAACCTGGAGATACTCAATTCTTGGAAAATGAAATCGTTGAGAAATGGGAATTGTTCCAAGAAAATGATTGGATTTATGGCCGTAAGTTCGTTCTAGATAGTGGTGATTCTGACAAATTAAAAGTTGGTCAAATCGTTTCATTAAGAGAATTAAGAGAAGAAAATAGCCTATTAAAACGCCAAGATAAAAAAGAAGTATTGTGCAGAGACGCTGTAACGGCAACTGCAGATGCTGTTCTTCAAGGTATTACTAGAGCCTCTTTGGCAACTAGAAGTTTCATGAGTGCTGCATCGTTCCAAGAAACGACTAAAGTATTGAATGAAGCTGCAATTGCAGGTAAAGTAGATTATATGAGAGGTTTGAAAGAAAACGTTATCGTAGGTCATCTAATTCCAGCAGGAACAGGTATGAGACAATACGATGGTATTGTGGTAGGTAGTAAAGAAGAGTTTGAGAGATTACAAGCTTCTAAACAACAATTAGAAGATAATCAATCAGCTGCGGCTTACTAGAAAATTGATTGTTATGTTTAAAAAAGGTTGCCCTAATTTAGGGCAGCCTTTTTTGTTTGTTTATTTTCTGAAATAAAAAAAAATGACGTCTTTCGGTAAACATGTAATAACATAAATATGTGAGGTGTGTTTTTTAATTTGCTGATATATAGGCAAATGTGATTTTAAAATTTATTTTTTTAATATGTTTTAATTTATTTGATTTGAATAAATGATATTCTAAAAAATGAACCATATCACAAAAATTGATTTTAATTACCAAAATTGGGAATTAATCAATGATGCAAATTTTCTTACTCAGTTCAATGATTCTCATTGGAAAGTAAATGAAAAATGGTCGGATAATGAGATCAGTTTAAACCAAACTTCGTTATTCATTTCGTTATATCATTTAAAGGTAAATCATTTTAAATCCTTTCAATCAAATTCAGCTTCAGAAATTCAAGTTATTCCCAGTCAAACTTATTTGTTTAAAGTTAATACTGAATCTTTCTTGCTTGTAAATGTTTTAGAATTTCCTATCCAATTCAAGTATTTCTCAACAGAACCTAGCAATCTTTCAGACATCACTATTTTGATTCACGAACAATTGAATAAGTTGATTTCTGATACTAGTATTACCAATCATGGTTATCTTAAAAGAGATTCCAAACATCAACTATTATTGAATCCTGTTAAACAATATCTTGATGTATTGGATGGTTTTTTAAATGAAATTAAAGTTTTGGAATTGGATTTTTGTGTAAATAATGAGGCAAAAATCAATTCGTTGTATTTGTCTATTTATACAATGTTTCCCTTGTTAGGGGAAGCTTATGTAAATTTACTAATATTTGTTTTGTCTAAAAAAGAATACCGTCAAAACCCAAGATTATATGATAATTTAATTAATCAGCCTTACTTGGTGAAAATTAAGACCTTACATTTGAATTGTGAAGGTTTTTTAAGTGGTTTAGTTCATGAGTCTGATGTTGTAAAAACATTTGTTTCTTTAATGAAAAAACATACTGATAACTACAGACAAATGATTGATCCTAAACAAATGATGTGCGAGGAATTGAAAGAATTGTATGTAAAACCTGCTGTTTTTTTGGCAAAAAACACTTATTTGTCTTCTAAATCGCAATATTTTAAAGTTAATTTCAATAGCCATTTAGCCTTTCAATCCGTACAAATTATCAAGGATTTTATATCCTACAGCATCAATCTTTTAAAGGAATCTGAAAAAAATAAATTAATGGCGATATTAGAATCTGATTTCTTGGTTTACGATTTGAAAGAGGAAAATGTTTATGGGCTAAAAAGCAACCAATTATTGCAACAATAGTCTTAATGCCAAACAAAAAAAGCTCTAATTTTGTCTGCTAATTGCCTAACTTTTAATGCATTTAAATTGATGAAAACCCCAATTAGAACTATTAACATTCCAGATAATACACTGATAGGGTAGCTGTCATCAAACAAGAATTTACCGATTAGTACAGCCCAAATAATACCAATGTAACTTACACTACTAATTCTCGCTGCAGAATCTGCTTGGTAAGCGCGGGTGATATAGTATTGGCCAATTTGTGTAAAGATTCCTGTGCCTATTAAGAAAAACCAATCCATTGCTTTAGGAATTGCGATTTGATATGGAAAAATAAGCATTATTAAAAGAATGAAAGGGAGTGCAATCAATGGTTGGTAAAAAATAATCACATCTGCGTCTTCTTTACCTTTCATATTTCGAATGGCATTGTATGCTAATCCCGTAAAAAAGGCACCTGCAACCCCTATAGCGAAGTCAAAAGTTGTAACATTTGAAAATCCTTTTACCATCAGAACTCCTGTAATGGAAATAGCAAATGAAATCCATTGAATTTTTCTAACAGATTCTTTAAGAAATAAGAGAGCTATAATGGTAGTAAATAAAGGGCTTAAGTAATGTATAACGATGGCATTAGCAAGTGCCATTTGTTGTAATGTATAAAAATAACACAATAATCCTAATGCACCAAAAATACCTCGAGCGATTAAAAATTTGTGGTGGTTTCCCCATGGATTAACGCCTTTTTTCTTTAAAGTTATATAACTGATAATAAGGGTTACAATAGCTCTAATGAAGATGATTTCAACAACAGGAATATGGTCAATGTATTTAACACAAGCATTCATCCAAGCAAAGGATATGCTTGCGATTAGCATTAGTTTTACGCCATGGGTAAATTGAATTTTAAACAATTTTAGTTGAAGTTTATTTCAGCACTGTCACCTAAGTTCATACTGTGAACTGTTCCATGTAATGAAGCATCATTGCCAATTAACGAATGACTTAAAACAGCGTTTTTGAGTTCCGCAAAGGGGCCAATGATAGATTCTTTGATAATTGAATAATCAATACTTGCATTTTCCCCTATGCTAACATTTGGACCAATTATACTATTGCTGATTTTGCAGTTTTTGCCAATGAAAACAGGTTCAATTATGATAGAATTTAGCAAGTTTGATTCTCTAAAATCTTTGTTTAACCCCCTTTTTAATAAGAGTTCATTTGTTTGTAATAATATTTCTTTTTTACCACAATCGAACCAAAGGTTCACATTGTATGTTTTAAAAACATGCCCTTTGGAAACCATACACATCATAGCGTCTGTTAAGTGAAATTCATTGTGGGTTTTAATATTGTTTTGAATATTATAATCAATGCAATCCATTAACTCTTTAGTCTCTTTTATTTTGTAAATTCCAACTAATGCTAAATTTGATTTGGGAATAGTTGGTTTTTCAACTAATCGAGTAATTATTCCATTAGAATCCGTTTCAGCAACGCCAAATTGACGAGGATCTTCTACTTTTTTGACGCCCAAAATAGATTGTTCACTGTTTAGTAATTCTTGCCAATTCAATTCACAAATGGTGTCACCAAATACAATTAAAATTTCATTGTTTGCTATAGCATCTTTAGCAAGCCAAATAGCATGTCCTGTCCCTTTTCCAGTCGTTTGAATTACAAATTCCGCATTGATATTAGGGTAATTATTAACAATATACTCTTCTATTTTATCTCCTAAATAGCCAATAATAAATATGAATTCATTGATGCCTGCTTCCACTAGTTGGTCAACTATGTGGGCTAAAATAGGTTTTCCTGCAACCGGAATAAGTGATTTGGGTTGAGTATGGGTGTGGGGGCGTAAGCGAGTCCCAATTCCTGCAACGGGTATTACGGCTTTCATTAATGCTGATTGATAAACAAAAATATTATTCTATTGACAATTAAACAAATAAAGATTCATTGATTTTTACATAAACTTATTGATAATAAGTAACGCTATGTTTTTTATTGTATTTCCTTATTTTTGCCATTACAAATGGAAAAGGTAGTAAGTGGTATTAGACCAACGGGTAAACTTCATCTAGGGAATTACTTTGGTGCGGTTAAAAATTTTATTGAAATGCAACATTCTTATGATTGTTATTTCTTTATTGCTGATTATCATTCATTAACAACCCATCCAACTCCATCCGACTTACACCAATCTGTAAAAAGAGTTCTTGCCGAATACATTGCATTGGGGTTAGATCCAGAAAAATGTACGCTTTACCTTCAAAGTGATTTGCCGCAAACGGCCGAACTGTATCTTTTCTTTAATATGAATGCCTATTTAGGAGAATTGGAAAGAGTGGCCTCATTTAAAGAGAAAATTAGAAATCAACCCCAAAATATCAATGCAGGTTTGTTGACTTACCCAGTCTTAATGGCTGCAGATATTTTAATTCATAAAGGTCAAAAAGTACCTGTAGGGAAAGACCAAGAACAACATTTAGAAATGGCTAGAACATTTGGGAATAGATTTAATCGTTTGTATGGAAATGATTTTTTCCCTGAACCTCAAGCTATTGGTTTTTCGGGTGAGCTAGTTAAAGTCCCTGGATTGTCTGGTCAAGGAAAAATGAGCAAAAGTGCAGGCGAATCTGATTGTATCTATCTGGGTGAAGATGAAACGGTCTTGAATAAAAAAATCATGAAAGCGGTAACAACAACGGTTGAAGGCCCAAGTGAAAAGGGGAGTGTCAAACCCGTTGCGATTCAAAACCTATTTGATTTGATGAAATTAGTCTCAGAATCATCAACTTTCAGCTTTTTTGAGGACGCATTTTATCAAGGAACTATTCGCTTTGGTGATATGAAAAAACAACTAGCAGCGGATATGGAATTGTTTGTAGCACCCAAAAGGGCATTGATTAACGACACTTTAAACAATGACGAATTAATCAGAAAAGTAGCAAAAATGGGTGCAGAAAAAGCAAATGAAAGTGCCAATAAAACCATGCAATCGGTGCGTGAACTGATTGGAATTAAAAAGTTCTACTAAATTTGAATGAGCTTTGATTCAAAGAATAATTACAGATATAAGAGTCTTTAAACACAAATATCCTTTGTTTTTTTATCTCAATGGATTTTTGATACTTGTTTATCTTTCTCAATTTGTAATTAAAGCTGAAATAACTCCGCTTGGCTATTTTTCGTTGTATAGTCAAGCTGCAAGTCAACAAAAAACCTATTCTCAAAATTTGCCTTTTAACACATTAAGCAATCAACCTATTAATATCTACAATTCAAAAGGAACATCATTTTTGATACACGAAATTGTGACAACTAGGTATGAAATTTTGGGAAATTCCTCCTTTTGTAATCCCCAATTTGAAAAAGCAAAAAAGTTCCATTTACCTGTTGCTAATGATTGTAAAAAGTTACAAGAGTTTAGAAAATGGTATTATCAATATTGTATAAATAATCATATTCAAGTACCCTCTTTTGAATATTTTACTATAAAAAAATGCCATTTTAGTGAAGGTAAATTAATCGGTTTTGAAGATGTTGAAATCAAAAATTAATCCTACATCCATTCAGTTTTATAAGTCAATTCTCTTGACTTTTATTACTCTTTTGATAATGTGGTTTTGGTATTCAGGGTTAATGATTCACCATGTTTGGGACTCTCCATTTAATTACAAAGCGGCCGACCCTATTTATTATCTATTGGATACTCTTTGGATTTCTAAGTTGGTGTTATACAATAGCAATTCCGCACTTGTATTTGATGGTTTATTGATGGTTTCGTTGTTAGCGAGTTTAATATTTCCTAATAGACTTATTTTTGTTCGATTTACAGCCATTTTATTATTGATTTACCATGTGTTGTTGAATACAAAAATGGGATACCATGCACACCATTTATTTGCATTGCATTTTGCACTTGTGCCATTTTGGGTTAAATCAAAATATTTTGTTCCTGCCTTTTTACTGTCCCGAAATTTAGCTTGCCTAACCTATTTTACAGCAGGTTTTTTTAAATTATACCACGGTGCTTGGCTGTCAATGGAGAGTTTTTCAGCGGTATTGTCCAATCAACATGCCGCCTATTTTTATTTCAATCCTAATACATTGCGAACAATAATAAGTCAATGTATAATCCAAAATCCTTCGGTTGGATTGCTGTTTTTTGGAACATCTATGTTATTGCAATTGAGTTTTTTTATAGGATTTTGGACTAAGAAATATGATAAATTGCTTGTTATAGGCATCGTAGTTTTTCATTTAATGGATTGGTTTTTAATGAATTTGGGCGTGTTTTTGTCTATGATAAGTTTAGTTTGGTTGTTTTTGTATCAAATCAATCAACATAAAACGACTAAATCTATTTAAAGTCCTCATTTACTTTATTTTAACTTTAAAATAGCGAAACATTTCCACATTTTGCCTCTGAAATAATTTATTTTCAATTATTTCAATATGTTTGCAGTTGAAATGTCGAAAACTAATAATAACATAAAACATATTGCTGTAGCGGGAAATATAGGAAGCGGAAAAACCACTTTAGCCAATTTATTATCCAAACATTACGATTGGGAGGTGCAATTGGAAGATATGGACGATAATCCTTATATCACAGATTTTTACGATGATATGCAAAGATGGAGTTTTAACCTTCAAGTTTATTTCTTAAACATCAGATTTAACAATGTTAAAAAAATAAGAAGTAATGATAAAACAGTCATTCAAGACAGAACAATTTATGAGGATGCCAGAATATTTGCACCCAATCTTCATGCAATGGGATTGATGTCTACGAGAGATTATGAAAATTACATGGCATTGTTTGAATCATTGAATCAAATGATTAAAGCGCCTGATTTGTTGATTTATTTAAGAGGTTCTATTCCTACCTTGGTTAAGCAAATACAGTTGCGCGGAAGAGATTACGAGGATAGCATCAGATTGGATTATTTAAAACGTTTAAATGAACGTTATGAGGCTTGGATTAGTACTTATAACCAAGGTAAAGTTTTGATTTTAGACATCGATGAAATCGATTTTGCTAACGATACCGATGATGCCAATCAAGTAATCAATAAAATCGAAGCTGAATTAAACGGCTTGTTTTAGTTTCCTGCTTTTTTTGTAAAATAATTTTTGTAATCTTCCTTGTCTAATTGATAGTGCGATGCTTTTAAGCAAGTCGTAAATACTATTAAACTGTTAATTAATTCACTTTCACTTTTTAATGAAGTAAGTGCCTCATTGTATTTTAAATAGCCTTTAGGCATTGCCGGCATTTCATGATTGGCTATCTTGTAAACAGCTGAAGGGCTTATGCTTTTTATTGAAAACTGATAATTACTGTATTGTAAATTGTAAAAGAAATTACAAGTCATGGTTTTGTTAAAGATGGTGGCATCAACTTCGATTGTAGAATCAAGCCACTCGTCATCATTTAAAGGTAGAGCAATAGCGGTTTCATACTTTCCATGTTTCTTAAGTTTTTCTTTGGAAATTGTAGTGAGTAACGAATCGTTCTGAAAAACAGTAAGCATACCACTTCGGCACAAGGAAACTAAATTTTGGTTAATGTTGTTAATCATCGTTTTGCTTTTGTTTGGAATAGAATCAATATGGATAGTATTGTTGAAACTGAATCTGTCAATGTAAAGTAATTGGTCAGGGGTGCAAAATTTGTAAACCTCTTTTTTGGAAAGCATCCATTTGAATCCATCGGTATTAAATTCAAAAAAATCTTTACTTGTTTTAAAAGACTTGATAAATTCTTCCTTAAAAAATCCCATTACTGAATCTTTTCCAATTTCAGGATTATTCATATCAGTTTGGATAAATACGGTGACAAGATTGTAGAGTTTTTCACTCATTTTTTTTTCACTCATTTTTAATTTTTCGGTTTCATAAATCTGTACACTTCTTAAATTGATAGATTGAATGATTTTTTCAGAGAACTGACTGTGTTGCATAAAAGCCCATGTTCCCATGTCTTCTTCATTAACAGAACACAATGTGTTAGATTGACTGAACAAAAGGGTAGGAATAGAAAGTAATAGAAGTAAGGTTTGTCTCATTTAAGGTTTATTTATATTTCAATTATAACTAAAAAAAACGAATAATATTGTTTTTGTAGTGAAATGCTCGAATAAAAAAATTATTTTCGCAACTCCAACAATATGAAATATCAAGCAATCAACTCACAGTTATTTATAAGTAATCGTCAAAGATTTATTCAAAAGATGAAGCCTAATAGTATTGCTATTTTTAGGAGTAATTACGAATTTGTAAAAAACGGAGATGCCTCTTTGGATTTTAAACAAAATTCTGACTTATTTTGGTTGTCAGGAATCGACCAAGAGGATTCTTTTTTAGTGTTATATCCCGATTGTCCCGATGCCGCTTTCAGAGAATGCTTGTTCTTGAAACAAACAAATGCCACAATTGCAGTGTGGGATGGTCATAAATATACCAAGGAAGAAGCAACGCAAACATCTGGAATTAAACATATTTATTGGAATGATGGCTTTTGGAATACCATACGTTCGAAAGTAAATTATGCAACAAACATTTATTTAAACTTAAACGAAAATGACCGATTCTCATTCAAATCTCCCTACAGTGATTTAGATTTTGCTAGAGAAATGAAAACGCATTTTCCATTGCATAATTTTGAACGTTCGGCCCCTATATTACAAAGATTGAGAAGTGTAAAATTGGATATTGAAATGGAATTGATAAAGCATGCAATTGGTATCTCAAAAAAAGGGTTCGAAAGATTGTTGAAGTTTGTTAAACCAGGTGTTATGGAGTATGAGGTTGAAGCAGAATTGATACACGAATACATCAGAAATGCAGCAACAGGGCATTCATTTCATCCTATTGTAGCTAGTGGTTCAAGCGCTTGTGTGCTTCATTATGTCGAAAATAATAAGCCTTGTAAAGATGGTGACTTACTTTTGGTTGATTGTGGTGTCGATTATGCCAATTACGCCAGTGACATGACAAGGGTTATACCTGTCAATGGAAGATTTACCCAAAGGCAAAAAGACGTTTACAATGCAGTACTAAGAGTTATGCGTGAAGCCACCAAATTGCTTAAGCCGGGAACCATGTTGATGGATTATCATCAAATTGTAGGGAAAGAATTGATGGAAAAGGAATTGGTTGATTTAGGTTTATTGACAATGGATGACATTAAGAATGAACCAGCTGATTGGCCTGCATACAAAAAATATTTCATGCATGGAACCAGCCATTTCTTAGGGATAGATGTGCATGATGTTGGAATGCGATACGAGGCTATGCAAGTTGGACACTTATTTACCTGCGAGCCGGGTATTTATATCCAAAGTGAAGGTATTGGTATCCGTTTGGAAAACAATATTTTAATTACCGAAGATGGACCATTTGATTTGATGGATGCAATCAACATGCCTTTAGAGGTTGATGAAATTGAAGCCATTATGAATGCTTAAAACCATCCATGCCTCGCCCTCAAAATCCAAATTTAAACTTTAATAGTTTATTCGTCTTAGTCTTTAAACTAAAACGAATATTAGAGTCTCAAATTGAGGCTGAAATACAATTTAAAGGCATCAAATCGTTTAAATCGACTTATTTGCCAGTGTTTTTGTTTTTGTTTAAAGAGGGTAGCACCACTGTTTTAATTGCTGATGCGTTGGGAGTAAGTAAACAAGCAGCCAGTAAATTAATTCATGAAATGATGGCGGAAGGGTTAATAAAAACTCAAATTAACAAGCTAGACCGACGTTCTTCTATTATTTTATTATCAGCAAAGGGTAAAAGAATGGCTATCGAAGTAAGAAAAACCCTGCATCGCTTAACCGAAAACTACAAATCTCTGATGGGAAAAGAAGAGTTTGAGTTAATGGTCACTTATTTAGATAATTTGTTGGGATTGCACGAGTAAATTTAGTAGATATTAAGCAATAAGTTTATATCCTTGAACGGCATATTGAATTTTTTAGACAAAAATTCATTCACCAATTGTCCTTTGTATAGGTAAACGCCATTTCTGAATCCAGGAGCAATTTTTATAAGATCGTGAAAACCTCCATAATTTGAAATGTCATTCAATACTGGGGTGAAAATATTGCTCAAAGCATAGCTAGCGGTTCTAGACACACGTGCTGTGATATTGGGAACGCAATAATGAATGACTTCATGTTTTTTGAAAATAGGGCGTTTGTGATTGGTAATTTCTGAAGTCTCAAAAACACCACCTTGGTCGATACTTACATCAATTATAATGCTGTTTGGTTTCATTTTAGCAACCATTTTTTCACTAACCACCACAGGACTTCTGCCTTGTTCTCCCCTTAATGCTCCAATGGCAACATCACATGTTCTGAGTGCTTCAGCTAAAATGTTGGGTTGGATAGTCGATGTAAATATTTTAGAACCAATATTGTCTTGAAGTCTTCTTAAACGGTACAATTCATTGTCAAATATCTTAACATTAGCACCTAATCCCAAGGCTGCTTTACAAGCATATTCTCCTACAGCACCTGCTCCAATAATAACTATTTGAGTAGGGGGGATGCCCGTAAAACCACCTAATAATTCGCCTTTTCCAATGTTTGCATTGTTGAGATATTCACTAGCCAAAAGAATAGAGGCATGACCCGCAAGTTCACTCATCGCTCTGATAATTGGGAAAAAACCAGAATCATCTTGAAGGAATTCGTATGCTATGGCATTTATTCTCTTTAATAACATCCTATTCAAATTGATAGGATCCATTTGATCGAGTTGTAAGGCAGAAATTAATAATTGATCAGGTTTCATCAACTCAATTTCAGAAGCCGTAGGAGGTTCAATTTTTAATATAATATCGGCATTAAAAATTTCTTCATGAGATTGAATGATTGTGGCACCTGCTTCACTGAATTTTTGGTCAGAAAAATGACTAGCCTCACCCGCTTTAGATTCAATAATGATTTGATGACCATTTTGCACTAAAAATTCAACAGCAGAGGGCGATAATGGAACTCTATTCTCTTGCGAAGTGGTTTCCTTTGGTATGCCAATAAATAATTTTTGATCCTTTTGCTTGAGTGGTGCAGCCTTTTCTAATGGATGCATTGCAAAAGCTTCTTTGGCAATGTCATTGAATGTAATAATCCCTTTTTTACTATCGCTCATTGGTGAATGTCTGATAAAGTATTCAGTATGAGCAAAATTAGGAATAAAAATGGATAAAACAATCCAATGATGAATAATATTTTGTTGTTATTTGCGTTTCCTTACTTTAGATTTGCAACACCATGTTCATCAAACGATTGTTACTTTGCTTTATTCTCTTTTTATTGAGTACACAAGCGTCCATTTATGCGCAGAAAAATTCAATTTTCAGAATAGATAGTTTAACACATGTGTTCATGTCACAAACGTTGAGTAAACCTCAAATTAGTTTAACAACTGACGAGGTGTTAACATTGACTGAAGATAAATTCAATGATTTGGTTCTGACTTTAGGAACAACAATTCCTTTCAAATTTGATGAAACTGTTAGGACTCAAATGCATTACATGAAACATCCATCAAGTTCGTTTTTGAAAAAAGCACAAAGTAAGAAGAATATTTATTTCAGAGTATTTGAAGAAGTACTCGATCGCAAAGGGATGCCCGATGAAATAAAATATTTATCCATTGTGGAGTCCTTATTGAGTGCAAATGCGGTAAGTTGGTGTGGAGCAACTGGCTTGTGGCAGTTTATGCCTGCAACAGGTAGAATGATGGATTTAACCATTAATAACGAGGTTGATGAAAGAAAAGATTTATACAAAAGTACTGAAAAGGCTTGCGATTATCTTTTGAGTATGTATAATTTGTATGGCGATTGGTTGTTAGCTTTGTCTGCATACAATGGTGGTCCAGGCAATGTAAACAAGGCCATTAGACGCTCAGGTGGTAAAAAAACATTTTGGGAAATTAAGCCTTATCTTCCCAAAGAAACCCAACAGTATGTTCCTAAATTTTTGGCAACAGCGTTTTTAATGACTTTCTCACCTCCTGAATCTGAAGAAGACAGCCATTTGTTGAAAGAACATGAAACTTTAGTGCCTGTTGTAATGTGTTGTGAAGTGGAAATGAAATACATTTGTGCCGTTGTTGAGCTTAATGATTTTGAAAGACAAGAATGGAATAGTACCTATACCAGTGGAATTATCCCATCTACAATGACTGATAAAACAGTGGTTTTGCCATACACCAAAGCTATGAAACTAGCTGAATGGCAAGACAGTATTTATGATATCATTTCTCAATCCTTTTCACCTCAAAAATACATTCAAAATAAAACTGAAACAGTTTATCATACCGTTAAAAAAGGACAGAATTTGCCAGTTATTGCTGCACAATACGGCATAAGTGTTTATCAACTTAAAAAATGGAATCACCTTAAGTCAAGCAAAGTAAGTGTTGGACGAAAGTTAAAAATAGTGAGAACGACTCACGAAGTTCTTCCAATTGTTGTAGATGAATCAACTACTTTTTTTTATTACATAACTGAAAATGCTAATGAATCTATCATTGATGTTTGTGGTCGATTTAAGGAGTTTGATATTGATAAAACTTGTTCTGAGAATGGGTTAGTATCACCAACCACTCTTATCGAGAAAGGGAAATTAATAAAATTGTATTTAAATAATTCTATATAAAATGTATTCAAAAATTTATGTTGCACTAAGTGTTTTACTCTTATGGTCATGTTCTCGTCAACAACAAAATGATTTGCCTATTTCAACTGGGAAATTAGGAAGTTTAGTCGTTGTTTCTGATGCTGAAACACACAAGGTGATGAATAACAGTATTGAAGATTTATTCTTGAGTCCTGTGCCCCATTTGCCAAATGGTGAGCCTTACTTTGAGATTGTTAAACCTGAACCCTATGATTTCAGCCGTTTCTTTTTTAATCATAAATCCGTTTTGGTTTTGGTCAATGAAAGTAATTTGGAGTCAATGCAAGAACTGCTGAAGCCATTTACCGAAAAAACGATTGAAAAACTAATGAATGATACTACACCTGTGTTAATGAACAAGAAAGATTTGTTCGCTAAGCACCAACACATTGTATACTTATTTGGTAAAGATAAAAAAGATTTAAACACAAAATTTTTAAAAGTTAAAAACGAGATTTTAAGTGCATTGATGGATTTTGAAATTCAAGACCAACACGATAAAATGTATGAAGATACTTCGAATATCACTAAGTATCAAAAACAAATTATGTTAGCACATGGTATGACGGTTCAAGTCCCTGGAATTTTTCAACTTAAAAGAATTAAAGAAGATGTGTTTTGGTTTCAATTTGATGCTACTGAGGGAGAAACACCAAAAAATATTGGTCTTTTGATTCACTCATACCCTTATAAAGACACTTCCGACTTTTCATATTCTTCAATAATTTCTGAGAGAGACAGTGTTTGTAAATACTTAATAGCAGGGGAATTGCCCGGTACCTATATGGGAACAACCGAAAGTGAATATTACCCACCGCGTTTTAAAACTATTGAAAATATTAAAGGCAGATATGCTGTAAAAATAAGAGGGTGGTGGACGATAAAAGGACTAAGTCAAGCAGGTCCGTTTATTCGATATGTCATTCACATGCCTGAAAAAAACCGTTTGTTTGTGTTCGAAGGGTTTGTTTACAAGCCCAATTTAAATACCAAAGAACGTGATTTAAGGTTTATTGAATCCATTGCTAAAAGTATAAAGTAATGGCTAAGAAAAAAATCGTCATTTTTGCATCAGGAAGTGGTTCCAATGCCTTGAATTTAATTCAATATTTTAATTCAAGGGAAACGGCTGTTGTTAATGCCATTTTTACAAACAATAAAAATGCAGGGGTAATCGCTAAAGCAATTGACAACCGAGTTGCTGTTCAAAGGTTCAATAAAAGTGATTTTTACGAAACTACACAAGTCATTGATTGGGTTGAAATTTATAATCCCGATATCATTGTTTTAGCAGGCTTTTTATGGTTGGTGCCTTCATCATTTATAGAACACTTTGAGGGTAAAATCATTAATTTACACCCTTCCTTATTGCCCAAGTTTGGCGGAAAGGGAATGTATGGCAAAAATGTCCATCAAGCGGTTTTCGAGGCGCATGAAACGGAAACAGGAATTACCATTCATAAGGTGAACAAAGAATACGATAAAGGTGAAATTTTATGTCAAGCTAAGTTTATGATAGAACCAAGCGACGATATTACTGCCATTGAATCAAAAATACATCATCTTGAATTTATTCACTTGCCTAAAACCATAGAAACACTCCTTGCGAAATAAGCTAACTTTCGTATTCCTTTTGGTTTGTTTAGTTTTTTCAAATCATTCAAACGCTTGGGGATTTTATGGTCACCGCAAAATCAATGAAATTGCCGTTTTTACATTACCTAAACCATTGTTTGGGTTTTATAAATACCATGTAGATTATATTAAAACCCATGCAGTAGATGCAGACAGTAGACGCTACATGATAAAAGAAGAAGCTTGTAGGCATTTTCTTGATGGCGATTTTTATGAATGTTGTTTGCCCATAGACACAATCCCCAAAAACTACAAAGATGCAGTGTTAAAATATACCGAAGATACTGTTCTAGCTCATGGAATTGTTCCATGGCATATTCAAACCATGATGTGGCGATTAACGGAGGCTTTTAAAGCTAAAGATATTGTTAAAATACTCAAATACAGCGCAGACCTTGGACATTATGTTGCCGATTGTCATGTCCCTTTGCATGCTTCCTCTAACTACAATGGTCAAAAAACCAATCAAGTTGGTATTCATGCCCTTTGGGAAAGCCGTTTACCTGAGTTGTTCAATGAATCTTACGATTTCATGACCGGATTAGCTCAATATGAAGAAAACCCTAAACTTAAAATTTGGAAAGCTTATGAGGAAAGTTTTGGTTTAGTAGACAGTGTTTTAAGGGTTGAAAAAAGGGTGTCTCTACTTTTTGAGGACGATTTAAAATACGCTTATGAAACCAAAGGGAATCAAGTACTTCGTGTTTATTCCAAGCCTTTTTCCGAATCCTATCACCAAGCTTTGGGCAACATGGTTGAGCAAAGAATGAGAGCCTCTATTCAGCTGTTAGGAACCTTGTGGTACACGTGTTGGGTCGATGCTGGTCAGCCAGACTTGGAAAATATGCCTTTGGAACAATTGCCTGTTAAACCTACAGAGGATGAAGTGCCAGCCAATACACCGGTTAATGATAAGATGTTGGGCAGACCCGAAGATTGATTAAAACCAGTTTTTGCGTTTGAAATAATAAAGCATTACAATTACAACCGTAACAGTTAGTCCCCAAAAGTAGTAATAAGCATAGGGATTGTTTAAGCCAGGGAAATAACCAAAGTTCATTCCAAATACTCCAGTTAAAAAACTCAGTGGCATAAAGATAGTACTGATAATGGTTAAAACTTTCATCACCTGATTTAATCGGTTACTCATACTCGACAAATAAATGTTCATTAAGTCACTCAACAAACTCTTTTGATTTTCTATGTTTTCTGAGACTAAATAAGCGTGATCGTAAATGTCTTTAAAATAATTAACATTTTTGGTCTCAAATAAATCATTGTTACCTGATATTATTTTGTTCAGCATATCTCGCATAGGTTGAATATTTTTACCAACTAACATCAAATTCTTTTTAAGTTCTTGAATTTTTAAAGACGTTTTTTGAGTTGGTTTATGGGTAATTTCAATTTCAATCTCTTCCGAAATATCACTGAAATGGTCAATCAAAATAAAATAATGGTCAACCACGGTATCCAATATTTTATAGAGTAAATAGTCTGTTTTTCTTTGTCTTATAGAACCAATAGATTCCATCAGTCTGTCTTTTATGTCTTTGAAAAAATCAATGTCTCTCTCTTGAAATGAAATCAGGTAGTTTTTTCCAATGATTAAACTAATTTGTTCACTCTCAAGTTGGTTTGTTTCTTTACTCAGGTATAAATATTTGAAAGTGATAAAAAAATAATCATCAAATTCCTCAATTTTAGTTCTTTGTTGGGTGTTTAATATGTCTTCTTGAATCAGTGGATGTATGTCAAAAACGGCACAAATTTCAGCTATTTTATCTGAGCTATGAACACCATTAACAGAAATCCATTGGTTGTCTAATTTAGATTTGTAGTTGGTCAATTCATTGATCGAAGCAATTGTTTTTTCCTCAAAATGATCTTTTTGGTAGGTTATTAATTTGACTTCGATAGGGTGATTCCGGTCTTGACCCACATAAACTAAACTCTCAGGCGGTAATCCAGTTTTGCTGGAAAACCGATGCTTTATTTTGGATGTCCCTTTTTTTAGTTTGTTAATCATACAATCAAAAGATGATTCCAAAAGTAGGAATATCTATTTGATTTTCAATTAAAAAAATAAACTACTGCTTAACTACTTTAAAATGAAGGAGTTCGTTTTGGTCCGAAACTTTAATCAAATAAATTCCGCTTTTCCAATTGTTGGTATTTATTTCTAATTGATTTTCGTCAACGTAATCACAATCAAATACAAGTTGCCCATGAATATTATAAACCTTTATTTTTGAATCAGAATTGATGTTGGTTAATCGTAATTGATTATTAAAAGGATTGGGATTGATATTGATTTTTGATTTGTTATTACTGCTAATTTTACTAAAGTCAGGGATAGTTAAATTCTGTGAACTAGAATCAATGCAACCAGTATTGTTTTGAGTTTTTAATTGCACTACTAATGACTTACCCGAATAAGCAAGGAGTGATTTAATTAAAGTTGCATTTCCAATAGTTTTGGAAGTATCCACAAGCCATTCATAGTTGTTCAATGACTTTTCTACCGCTTCGAAAGTATAGTTGAACCAATTTTTTTCAACAGTGAAGTCTGCATTAGGTAAGTCAAAAGTTTTTACAATTTTAGGGGCATACGTTTTTTGACAAGATTGATTACTAACCGTTAAAACAAGTTGATCGCCATTTGCCAAATTGGTATACTTGTAAGAAGGTAAAGTACCCGAACTAAGAAGAGTGCCATTTTTAAAGAACTGATAATTTGAGTAAATAGTTGGCGCACTAAAAGTGTATTCATCGCTACAAATTGATAAGTTTTGAGCCATTCCCACACCTTCATTGTCGATAGAATCAACAGTATAATGGAGTGTTTCTTGAATTGGAGGGCAATTTAATTTAGAGCTATCAATGATTGAAATTTTAATAGAATCAGATTGAGTTGCTTTTATTTTGAAGACAGTATCAGTGCTGTAGTTCGAGTTATTAAAGGAAATACTATATCTAGAATTGAATAATTTATTAATATTAAATTGGATAGAATCACCTTTGCAAACACGATTTTTATAGTTTGTTGTATAGCTTAGGTCAGAACAATCATTGGTGCGAATATTTAATAGACTATCAGAAGATTGACAAACATTGTTTTGAGTACTTCTAATTGTGATTCCATAAAGTGTTCCAGCACTTAATCCACCAATAAAGATAGAACTGTCAGTGGTTGAAGAAATAAATGAACCTTGGTTAATAGAATAAAAATATTGATTAATTAGAGTGTTTTTATTCCATCTTATTAAGATAGAGGAAGTAGTTCTTAGAACAGTTATGTTGCTAGGATATTGTTTCTTGCTTATCTTTAAATTCAAAGTATTTAAGAACCCACTCAGGCATCCATCTACACTCTTCAGTCTGGCTTGAACTGTGCAATTTTGATTAGATGAAATACGTTCTCCATTCCCTTTGGTTTTGGAATAGAGTGAACCATTTACAAACCAATACACACTGTCAATGTTTTGACCATTAACAAAAAAACTATCATTTATAAAGTCGCAATAATTAGTATCATTGGATTTGTTGGTTAATACACCGGAAGCACTTCTGTTTATATTGACTCTAAAAGGGGCGCTTATTGAAGTACAGCCAGTAGATGTAATCGTTGCTCTTACTCTAAAGGTACCGGAATCTTTCACTATTTTTGTTCTTCCTACAGACGCATTGGGTGTCCATGAATAAGTGGTATTTGCTATAGCATTTGCTTGAAGAATTATAGAATCCCCACTGCAAAGATTTGCCGAACTGCCATTGGTAATTGATACATTTGGAGAGGACGAAAGGCTAAGTCTTAAGGTGTCTGGTATACTGCTTCCTTTGCTGTTTTTTACTGTTAGTATTGCAATTCTTTGTCCAGATGAACCCCAAGTTACAATTGGGTTTTGAACATTACTGGTAGTTGGCGAACCATTGACTATTCTCCAAGAATAACTATTGGTTGAATTTGTTCCAGATCCATTAAGTTGTATGTTGGAGTTGTTACAAAGAGGAGAGGTGCTGGTACTTGCAGTTGCTTTTGGAAGTAAATTGGATGGGTTTACTTCAAATGTTTTTGCATAGACCAAATCGCCGCTGTTGTTCTGATTGTTATTGTCCGTTGCCATAACTACTACGTAGAATGTTATTTTTCCAACATTGGAATTGGGTGCTTTCCAATCAAATGTCCATCTAGTACTGTCTGTACCAACCGAAGCGGTTCCTGTAGAAGTATGTTGAATGTACTCTCTGGTTTTTGAATTGATAGAACTTGTTACACGGCTGGTTCTATTGTTTGTATTAGTGAAAGTTCCAATAGGTTCATTTGCTGCATTCAATGCAGTGATTTGAAAGCCGAATTTGGAACGACCAGATTGTTTAAAAGTGACTTCTAAGTTGTAAGTTGAGTCGGGAATATACCCGCTACCAGTAAAGTTACCTTTAAACCGTAAACTATTGAGTTGAGTTCCAGTTGTTATTAAACTACCTCCATGGCACGAAACACAAGAACTTTCGCTAGGCGCATTGGTGTATCCACCACCAGGACCACTGGCATTGTTGATTGCTGAACACAAGAAGATAATAAAGAAAAGTCCGATTAAGACGTTGAGTTGTATTTTTCTATTCATTTGAATTAATTCCGACTTCAAAGTTAAATTAATAAATGTTGTAGATTGGCCTCTCAAAACAAATATTGCAATATTTTGACAATTGCAGGCTTTGTTTTAATAAATGCAAGTGTTTTTAAATTAAATACTTATCTTATTGAAGTCGATGGTTGACTATGTAATCAGCTTTTTCATAAAGTTGAAATGGCGATAATTTTCGCCAATCCATTTCGTCTAATTCTCCACCATAATTGACATAGTAATCAATTCCTGCCGCATTAAATTCATCTAAAACATGAGGACGGAAGTTGATAAAACTTATCCAACCATCTTCAATATCATTAAACCACTCTTCATAATATGAATCATCAGAAGAATGGAAGTTAAGCACATTTTCACCAATGATTATGAACTTATTGATACCTTCATGTAATATCAATTCCAAAATTTCCCTCTTTAGTTGCATAATATCATTATTAATAACATCGTTCCATTCACCAATTAATTCGATAATACAATAACCTTCATTATAATCTGCATATAAAATTTTAAGGTAAAGGGTGTTTGAACCAAAGTTGTCCCATTGGGGGTGGATTAAGAAATTATAAATGGCATTAGTGAATTCAAATTCACTGTGAATTTGTTCGAAAAAAGGCGATTTTTCATCATTTTCCGAGTTGTACAAATGCAACCAAGTATAATGGGGTTCAATATCATGCATCTTTGCAAAATTATATCCATTTTTTTATTTATTTAAATTAAGTTTGCTCAATGAAGACGTTTTTTTTCTTAATAGGTTTTACTTGTTTAAATCTGCACAGTCAAGTGCAATTAAATCAACAATTTAAAGGGGGAAATGAGCCATCGTTAGTAATAAATCCCAATAATAATGCTGAAGTTGTATTGGCGTTTAATACCAATCATGTTTTTAAAAGTAAAGATACAGGAAAAACATTTCAAAGGATTCAGGTCAGTTCAAAATTTGGATTTTATGGTGACCCCGTTTTAGTGAATGGGATTAATAATGTTTATTTGGTCCATTTAGCAAAAAATGATAAATTAAAATGGCCTGAATCTTTTGATAGAATTGTCTTTCAATCTTTTGATTACAATTCTAAAGTTGTTAAAAAAAGTGTTGGAATTGGTTATCAATTAGGGAAAATGCAGGACAAACCATGGCTTTTTGTTCAAAACAATACTGAAGAAAAGAAACAATCAACCATTCACCTAACTTGGACTAGTTTTGATAAATATGACAGTCGTTCTCCACAAGATTCATCTCGCATTATGCACGCCTATTCCACCGACAATGGGAGGCATTTTTCAACGCCACAGGTAATAAGCAAAGTCAATGGAATAGCAGTGGATGGTGATTCGGCAATGGAAGGAGCAACGATGGCAATGGACAAAATAAATGGACATCTTTATTGCCTTTGGAGTGGCATGAATAAATTATGGTTGGCCCAATCTAAAGATGGTATAAAATGGGAAATACCTAAAGCAATCAATGAGCACGAAAATGGTTGGAATATATCTGCCCCTGGATTTTGGAGAGCCAATGGAATGCCCTTTTTAGTTGCCCTTGATAGTCATTTAATGGCCGTTTGGGCTTCAGAGAAAAATGGAATTTCAAAAGTGAATTATTTGTTTTACAACGTTAGAAATCAGACTTGGAGTGATATCAAAACAATAGAAATTGAAGAGGGTGTTAGCTCCTTTATGCCTTTTGTTCAAACAAAAAACAACAACGCTTACTTAGTGTTTTATGGCGTTGGAAAAAGAGATTCAATAACACTACTAGCTGAAGTTTCTGTTTACACTGCAAAAATTAGTGAAATTCAAAAAGACAAAAAAGTGGAAGCCAAAAAAGTAGAAGGAACAAGCTTTATTTCAAAAAACAGTTTTTTGGGCGATTACATTGCATTGGGACTTTTTAACCAATCAGACAAAGAGGAAGGACTAATCGCTTTTACGACATTAATCAATCAAAAACAGACTTCTATAGCCACTGTAAAAATAAAGTTTTAGTTTTTTATTCATTAGATTTGATTTTTAGCGTTTAAAAGTATTATTTTGCAAATCTTTTAAAAAATATGGCTGTAATTAATAAATTAAGAAATTCTAAATGGGTTTTGATTGTAATCTTAGTTTCCCTTTTGATCTTTGTATTAACAGATTTCTTTACTGGAAATAACAATATCTCTACATCTCCTGAAAATGTTGGAGAAATAGATGGAACTGGAATTACCGTTCAGGAGTTTGAATCTAAGTATAGAGAAATATTGGCACAGTTTGAAGCAAATGGTCAAGCTATTAACGATGAAACCAAAGAGCAAGCTTCAATGTATGCTTGGAATCAATTCATACAAGCTAATATCATTGAAAAAGAATACCTCAAATTAGGTTTAGATGTTACTTTAGAAGAATCATCAATTTTGTTGTATTCTGATAATGCTCATCCAACTATTAAACAATACTTCAGTCAAGATGGCGTTTTTAGTCCTTCTAATGTTATTAACTTTAGAAATCAAGTGGCAGCTAAAGACCCTAAATCAATGGAGCAATTTGAATTAATTGTTAAGCAAATTGTATTAGAAACTAAGTCAAGAAAATATACTTCCCTTATCAGCAAATCAATGTATGCTACCTCTTTGGATGCTGAAGATGACTTTTTTGCAAGTTCTGCAGAAGCTAAAGGAAAATCAATCACTTTAAATTTGGGTAATTTAGAAGACAAAGATTTTAAAGTGACAGACGATGAATTGAAATCATACTTAAAAAAACATGCTTCTGATTTTAAACAAAAAGAAGGAAGAGATTTGGAATACATAATGGTAAGTGTATTGCCTACAAGACAAGATACTTTAGCTATCAAACAAGAAGTTGAGGCATTAATTCCAACTTTTAGAACAACAGATAACGACTCTTTGTATGTTGCTATAAATAGTTCTGAACCGTTTGATCCTTATTTTCAATCAAGAGGTTCTTATGACAAAGCCATTGAATCAAAATTGTTTTCAGCACCTAAAGACAGTGTTATTGGGCCATTATACGCCAATGGAATCTTCAGTTTGGTTAAAGTAATTGACACAAAACTAGACTCTGTAAATTACATGACAGCATTTAGAGCAGAGATTTATGTGAAAGGAACAACTAAACAAGATACATTAGATGCAATTGCTAAAGCTAAAAAATTAGCTGCTGAATCTAAATCATCTCCTGATCCACTTTCTTTTTTACAACAAAAAAATTACATGGGTGAACTTGGAACTGTAACTGATATGGGATGGTTCAGAGAAGGAACTCAACCAGAAGAATTCAATAAAGCGCTTAAAACCTTAGCTTATGGTGATGCGACAGTTGTTCAAGCCCCTTATGGTTTGTTCTTATTGAAATTAAACCAACCAAAATCAAACCAATTAATCAAAATTGCTCAAGTAAAAAGAAAAGTTGAACCATTGTCTTCTACCCAAGATAGTTTGTATCAAGTAGTTTCTGAATTCAGAAATGAATTAGTAGGTAAAGATGGTGAATTTGATGTTATTACAAAAAAATACAAATTGAACAAAGGTATCGCCAATAATGTAAAAGCTACAGACAAAGTGATGACAGGTATTCCAGGTACTTCTGAAGTGGTGAGATGGTCTTACAATGATAAACGCGAAAATGGGGATTATTCAGATGTAATTGTAACTGATAATTTCTATATTGTTGCTCACTTAACTAAAATTAAAGAAGAAGGTACTGCTGATTTTGAAGATGTTAAAGAAAAATTAACACGTTTGGTAATTGATGAGAAAAAAGCTGAGAAATTGAAATCACAAATGAATGATGCCATTAAATCATCTAAAACAGTTGATGATATCGCAGTTAAATTAAATACAATGGCACATCCAATTCAAAATCTATATTTCAATGCAGCTGCTGTTGAATTTACTGGCAATGATATGGCTTTAGTTGGTTATGTTTTCGGATTAACACCTAAAAAAATAAGCAAACCAATTGTGAGTAAAAATGGTGTTCATTTATTCTTTGTTGATGAAATTAAAAAACCTGAGTTACCTACATCATTAAAATCAAGACAAGATATCTTATACATGCAGAAAAAACAACAAGCTTACTCATTGTCATACGAAGCATTAAAAAAAGCAGGAGATGTTGTTGACGAACGTTACAAATACTATTAATAATTAAACTAAACTCTTTTTTTATGACAGACAATAAAGTTGATTTTTTACCATTACATGGTACTGACTATATAGAATTATATGTAGGTAATGCCAAGCAAGCTGCTCACTTTTATAAAACAGCTTTCGGATTTCAAAGTTTAGCTTATGCTGGTCCTGAAACTGGAGTTAAAGACAGAGTTAGTTATGTGTTAATCCAAAATAAAATGAGATTAATGCTAACCACGCCATTACGTTCCGATTCGCCAATTGCTTTGCACCATTTAAAACACGGTGATGGTGTTAAAACTTTGGCTTTAATGGTGGATAATGCTTATAACGCTTTCAACCAAACAACTCAAAGAGGTGGAAAACCGTATATGGAACCTACTACTTTGAGCGACGAAAATGGGGAAGTTAAAATAAGTGGTATTCATACTTATGGTGAGGTTGTTCACTTGTTTATTGAAAGAAAAAACTACAATGGTGTGTTCATGCCTGGTTTTAGAAAATGGGAAAGCACATACAATCCTACAGAAACAGGGTTGCTTTATGTAGACCATTGTGTAGGTAATGTTGGTTGGAATCAAATGAATCCTTGGGTGAAATTTTATGAAGATGTAATGGGTTTCAAAAATATCCTTTCATTCGACGATAATGATATTTCAACTGAATATTCTGCTTTAATGAGTAAAGTAATGAGTAACGGAAATGGATATGTTAAATTTCCTATTAATGAGCCTGCCGAAGGAAAAAGAAAATCACAAGTTGAGGAATATTTGGAATTTTACGAAGGTGAAGGAACACAACACATAGCCATTGCGACTAACGATATTGTTAAAACTGTTAAAGAATTAATGTCACGTGGTGTTGAATTTTTGCAAGTTCCAACAAGTTACTATGATGATTTATTGGATCGTGTTGGTCCTATTGAAGAAGACATTGAACCTTTAAAAGAACTTGGTATTTTAGTAGACAGAGATGACGAAGGTTATTTACTTCAATTGTTTACTAAGCCTGTTGAAGACAGACCAACCATGTTCTATGAAATAATTCAAAGAAAAGGTGCCAAATCTTTTGGAAAAGGTAATTTTAAAGCCTTGTTTGAAGCGATAGAAAGAGAACAAGCCAATAGAGGTAATTTATAATTCAAAGTGATGCTTAAAAAAGCATGGATAGATATGATGGGTAGAAAGGTTGAAATACCCCAATCTCCCCAAAGAATTATATCTTTAGTTCCCTCACAAACTGAATTACTATATGACCTAGGATTACAAAATAAAATCGTTGGTCAAACCATTTTCTGTATTCATCCTCAACAATATTTTTTAAATAGCACCAAAATTGGTGGAACAAAAAAAGTCAAGTTTCAAGTAATTGACGACTTAAATCCAGATTTAATCATTGGAAATAAAGAAGAAAATACTTTGGAAATGATTGAACAGCTCTCAATTAAATATCCAGTTTGGTTAAGCGATATTTATACAATCGAAGATGCCTGTTCAATGATAAATCAAATAGGAGAAATTTGTAATGTACAAGTTCAAGCCAATCAGGTTTCTGAAAAAATTCAACATTCTTTTGCCCGAATTACGCCTCAAAATTTAGGAACTTGCTTGTATCTAATTTGGAAAGACCCTTACATGTCGGTTGGTCAAGATACCTTTATCAATCATGTTTTAGAAACCATAGGGTTTACCAATGTAATTCAAAAAACAAGATATCCTGAATTAACAATAGAAGAAATTGTAAACTTAAATCCACAAACAATCCTACTTTCTTCTGAACCATATCCTTTTAAACAAAAACATATCGATCAACTCCAAGAAATATTGCCAATGGCAAATATAAAATTGATTGATGGAGAAATGTTCAGCTGGTATGGAAGTCGATTGAAATATTCAGTTGACTACTTTAAAGAACATTTTAATGTATAATATCAAGTAAGTCAAGCCATAAATCTTAAAAAGAAGACTTATCTTTGTGGCAATTATGGCCATTATTATTAAATCACCTGAACAAATAGAGGGGATTCGCAAAAGCAGTCGTTTAGCCGCTGAGACGCTTAAATATTTAGAACAATTTATTAAACCAGGAATTAAAACCATTGAATTAGACAAACTTGCTGATGATTTTTTGCAAAAACATGGTGCAGTAGCCGCTACCAAAGGTTACAAAGGGTATAAACATGCCACTTGTATTTCACCAAATGATGTCGTTTGTCATGGAGTTCCAAATGAATATGCCTTAAGATTTGGTGATATAGTCAATATAGATGTTACCGCCATTGTCAACGGTTACTATGGAGATACTTGTAGAATGTATGAGGTTGGAGAAGTGAATGATTATGCCAAAAAACTAATGAAGGTGACCAATGAATGTTTACACCTTGGAATGAAAGAATGTTATCCAGGAAATTACTTGGGAAATATTGGTTATGCTATCAATGAACATGCTGTAAAACACGGTTATTCTGTGGTTTATGAATTTTGTGGACACGGTGTAGGAATCAAATTTCATGAGGACCCACAAGTAGAACACAAAGCCAAAAAGAACTCAGGTCCTTTGCTAAGAGAAGGAATGACTTTTACCATAGAACCAATGATAAATGCAGGTAAACCTAAGTGTAAAGTTGATCGTAAAGATGGTTGGACAGCTAGAACCATTGATGGAAAACTCTCTGCACAATACGAACACACCATTTTAATTACCAAAAATGGATTCGAAGCCTTAACGGATATCAACGGCGATTACTAAAGGTTTTTCCTTGTTTGATGTGTCAAAATAATATTGGCACAACTTGTGCAATAAATCTAATTATTCTAAGTTAATTTAGCAACATGATTAGATGTCTCATATTTCTTACTTTCTTTTGGTCATCCTGGTTTGTAATTCAAGCTCAAACTAGTTTTAATTCTGATCCAGTTATTTTTATTGAAGAATTTTCAAAATTCATGAAGGAATCTAAAAAATCAGAGATTCAAAAAATGACTGATGTTTTTTCAAGTAATTGGAAGTCAGGTAAATATACGCCAGATCAAAAGAAGTTTATTATCTCTATTTCAAATGAAATAATGTATAAGAATTTAGCAAGAGACCCTTATTTGGAATTAATGCTGATGAATTTAGACTATTTTTCTCAAAAGAAATTTAGTCCTAATATCCTGAAACAATGGCAAGAAATTACCAAAGCATTGTTGGAAAAAAAGCCTAAAGATTATTTATTTTTCCTGCAAACTGCCAATACTTTGTTCAAAGACAATACTTTAGTTCAGTCAAATGGATTGAGATGGTACAGTAATAGCAGTGAGTTTGAATTTGGATTTGTTAAGAATAAAGTAAGTATTCAGTTCAAAAATTTAGATTTAATTTGTGAAGCTGGTTTAGATAAAGTTAAAATATTTAATGCTTCAGGTGTTTTCTATCCCGATAAAAAAAACTGGGAAGGAACTCAAGGACGAATTAATTTTGAACGTGTTGGTCTTACGGAATCTGAAGTTTATGTTTCATTTAAAAATTATAAAATTGACATGAATACTGGCGGTTTTATTGTTGATTCAGCTCAGATGGTTTATCCTAAAATTTCATCTCAACCACTTTTAGGTAGATTAACCGAACGCATTTCGCAGAGTAATTCAATTGATTTAATCAAAACATCCCCATTTCCACAATTTGTGGCTTACGAACCAAGCATAGAAATCAAAGACATCGTGGGAACTGAAGCGAAATATCTAGGTGGTTTTTCAATGAAAGGTGCCAAAATAAACAGTCAAAATTTTGGAGACGGTGAGTCTAGCATTCAATTACTGTACAAAGGAAAACCAATGATGACGGTGCGTTCAGAAACTTTCCGTTTGGATTCTAATAAAGTAATGTCGCAACATGCTGCTATTTCAATTGTGGTTGATACAGGTTTTATAACCCACCCGAATGTTAAATTTTCTTACGATATTGTTAAAAAGAAAGTAACCATTACGCGCGGTACTGACGGGTTAATGCGAATGCCATTTTCCGACAATTACCATGGCGTTGAAATTGAGGTTGATCAAGTGTTGTGGGACCAGAAACAACCTTTTATTGATTTTGATATGATGACCAATGATAAGGCTGCTTATGTGGAAACCAATAGTTTTTTCAAGAAATTTTTATTTGACAAAAAACAAGGGGCATTGGCAATGAATCCACTTACTAAAATGTTTCAATATTGTCGAGAAAACCGCTTAAGAAGTTTTAATTTAGAGCAGTATGCCAATGGAATTGGATCAAAAAAAGAATATTTATCACAATTGGTGATGGATTTGGCCGATGATGGGTTTATTTATTACAATAAAGACAATGATTCAATTTATGTAAAAGATAAGTTATACAATTGGATCTCTAACAGTCAAGGGACTAAAGATTACGATGTAATACGTTTTCAAAGTGTTATTGCCGGTCGTCCAAATATTACTTACAATATGTTGTCGCACGACTTGAAATTGGAAGGTGTAAGAAGATTTACATTCAGTGATTCACAAAATGTGGTAGCTGTTCCAAATGAGCAATTGGTCGTTATTAAAAAGAACAAAAATGCACAATTTTCTGGAATGATGCGTGCTGGTAGAATTGACTTTTATTCAAAGGATTTTTTCTTTAATTACTCTCAATTTCAAATCAATAATACCACCATGGACAGCATGGTTATTTATTATCCCGATATGAATAGTAACGCATTGCGTAAAGTTAACAGTGTGTTGTCTAATACCTACGGTAGAATTTTAATAGACAAACCCAATAATAAGTCGGGGCTCAAAGATTATGCAGAATATCCTATTTTTATAGCAGAAAGAGGTTCGGAAATTAATTACGACCGCGCATCAACACATAACCATGCCTATAAAGCTGACCGATTCAAATTTCAAGTCGATCCGTTTATTATCGATAGTTTGGACAATTTTACAATTGCAGGTTTTGGATTTGCGGGAACACTTATTTCAGACGGTATTTTTCCTGATATTACCAATACTGCGAGGATACAACCCGATTATTCATTAGGATTTGTTGACAAAGTTAAATTGCCAATGTATGGAGGTAAAGGAACAGGTGATTTAACCATTAATTTAAGTAATAGAGGGTTTTATGGAAATGGAGATTTAATTTACCAAACCTCTGTTTCAAAATCACCTGAATATTTATTATTACCCGATGCTACAACAGGGGTAAGTACAAGTTTTGATTTGCCAGAAAGTGCTAAATATCCATTAGTAGCTGGGGTTAATATTCAAACACAATGGTACCCGAAACAAGACAGAATGATTCAAACCAGAATTGACAGTAATTTCTCTATTTTCAAAACAAGGTATGCTTTTGATGGTAAAATGACATTATCCCCTGAAGATTTAAGAGGCGATGGTCATTTAAAATGGAACGAAGCAATGTTTACAAGTATGGACATGGTTTTTGGAAGAAATAAAGCAAATGCAATGAACTCTTCTATCAAAATATTTGCTGTCGACCCAAGCAAGTTTGCCTTTGAAAGTAACAATGTAAAAGGGGATTTAGACTTTGATAAACGTGAAGGTAAATTCTTGTCCAATTTTGTCGGTTCTTACACCCATTTTCCATACAATCAATATTCTAGTAACATGAATGATTACAAATGGGATATGAATAAGAAGATGATGGAAATAAAACCAGGAATAGCAATGGCAGGTATCAAGCCAATATTTGTAGGATTGCCTCCTAATCAAACAGATAGTTTAAAGTTTGAATGTTCATTTGCTAAGTTTGATTTGGTTAAATATGTCATTAATATGGAAAAAATTCCATTTATAGATGTGGCCGATAGTCGTGTTTATCCATTTGCAGGAAAAGCAATTGTAAGAGAAAAAGCTATGATGGACCGTTTGGACAGTTCAAGAATTGAAGCCAATAAAACAGACAAATTCCATGATATTAAAAATTGTAGAACAACCATATTAGGCGGTAACTCTTTGTCAGCAACAGGTTATTACAGATACATTGACAAATACAAAAAAGAACAACCGTTGTTCTTGGATAGTATCAGAATAAATACGGATAAAAATTTGGTAGGATATGGAAAAATATCGGATGAAAGTAATTTCAGATTAGATGATAAAATAGCATTCAAAGGTTTGTTTGAGGTGCTAAGTATTCGTAAACCAATTGAGTTTATAGGCTATGTGCGACCAATGCATAGTTTTGCTTACATGGAAACTCTGTGGTTGAGATATAGAAACGTTGTTGATCCACAAAATGTAATCATAGACATTACCAATCCACGAGACAAGGACAATAAAAAATTATCAGTTGGTTTGTATTTTGCCAATGACAGCAACCATGTTTATCCTATTATGTTGGATTTGAAACGCAGATACAGCGACCCTGAATTGCAATCGGACACTGGTATTTTGTTTTATGACAAAACCAAAGATGCCTTCTTTGTAGGTAACAAAGAAAAGCTTCAAAATGACGCACTTAAAGGGAATTATATGCAATTCAATGAAAAAGACAAAAGCGTTTATGCTGAAGGGATTTTTGATTTCCGTGTAGTAGCGCCTAAAGTTCGATTTGAGTCTGCGGGTAATGCGGTATTAGCAAAAGGGGATAGTACCTATAGATTCAACCTAATGACATTGATTGATTTTCCATTCCCAACGGAGATAAACAAGGCGATGTTAAAAGTATTGTCAGCAGAAGGAGCCGGAGTGCCAACAACAGCAGCCAATACTGAAGAAAATATAAAAGCCATACATGAGTTAAATCAGGATGAAAGAGTAGCTAATAAAATTTCAAATTCATTAGAATCCTCAGGCGTAATTACACCAGAAGGAGCCTTTAACTCAGGATTCTTATTTACCGACATCGATTTTGCTTTCAACAGAATTAGAAGAAAATTCATTGCAGCAGGTCCTATCCATTTGGCATTGATGAATGGAACAGTCATTAATAAGAAATTCACGACTACTATAGCACTTGAAAAAAGAAGAGGTAGTGATAAAATATATCTTTACTTTATTACTGATAATGGAGATTGGATTTATATGGAATACAGCAAAGGGTCTATGTTATTTGCAACAAGTAATGCCGAATTGTTAGCCGCTATCGAAGTGGCCTCTCAAAAATTGGCAGATGAACAGTTTGTAATCCGCATAGGAACAGAGCGTCAAAAAGAGAATTTCTTGAAACGAAATGACATTGAATTGGACGAATAATAAGAGTAAAGAACTTTTAATAAAATTATTTATATTTGCAAGCTTAAGTATTTTTTGAACACCGCATGGAATTGATTATTATTTTGTTACTATCTATTGTTTCCTATCTTTTAGGTTCAATGCCAACAGCACTATGGGTAGGCAAAGCTTTTTATGGAATTGATATTAGATTTCATGGAAGTGGAAACTCTGGGGCAACTAATACTTTCAGAGTTTTAGGCAAAAAAGCAGGTACCATTGTATTGCTTTTAGATGTTGTAAAAGGATTAACAGCAGCCTCTTTGGTTCGTTACTTGCCTTTTGTAGAAATGGGTACTATCCGATTCGTAAACTTACAATTGCTGTTTGGATTATTAGCTGTATTAGGACATATTTTCCCAATTTATGCCAAATTTAAAGGTGGAAAAGGAATTGCGACTCTACTAGGTATGGTTATTGCCATACATTACTTATCCGCACTAATTTGCATGCTTTTGTTTTTGGTTATTTTATTTTCAACCCGTTATGTTTCGCTAAGTAGTATATTGTCTGCTGTTGCTTTTCCAATTATTGCGGTAATAATTTATAACAATCAAGAACCTCTGTTTGTAGCATTCGGAATTGCTGCGGCTTTAATGGTGGTTCTTACCCATCAAAAAAATATAGTTAGATTGGTGGCTGGAAATGAAAACAAAGCCAATTTATTAAAAAAACACAGAAATAGATATCCTTAATATGAAATTCAATTTGGATCATAATGAGTCTTATCAAACAGAACTATTAACTGAAATAAATTCACTAAGTGAATTTGAGTTGATATTATACAATGATGATTATAACACGTTTGATCATGTAATAGATTGTCTAATGAAGTACTGTAAACATACTTCAGTGCAAGCAGAACAGTGTGCTTGGATAGTTCACACAAAAGGCAACTGCAGTGTTAAAGAAGGAACCTACAGTGCTTTAGAACCTTTATGTACAGCATTGTGCGAACAAGGTTTAAACGCACAAATTGAGTTAGTCTAATTCAAATCAATTTTTACTTATCTAAATAAACAATGAAAATGAAAACCATTTATGTAATCCTGTTTGCAAGTATAATTTTATCATGCAATAAAGTACCTATTACAGGTAGAAAACAAACAACTTGGGCAAGTGAAGCCGAATTAATGAAAATGAGTGATATAGAATATCGCAAATTTTTGTCCGAGAATAAGGTTGTGAATAATACACCCCAAAGTGAATTAGTTAAAAAAGTAGGGGTCAATATTTCAACTTCCATTAATGAGTTTTTTAAAACATATCAAAATGGAAAGTACAATCAGTTGATTTCAACATTCAATTGGGAGTTTAACACAATTGAAGATAAAAATGTAAATGCTTGGTGTATGCCAGGAGGAAAAGTGGCTTTTTACACAGGGATTTTTCCTATATCCAAAGACGAACAAGGTTTGGCCGTTGTAATGGGGCATGAAATAGCACATGCTGTAGCCAAACATGGTAATGAAAGAATGACACAACAAATGAAAGCTCAAGGTTTAGGAACTGTTATTGGGGTTGCTGTTTCAGGAAGTCCTCAAGCTACACAAGATATTTTTTCAGTTGCATTCGGTATTTCGGGTAATTTAGCATTATTAAAATATTCACGTAATCATGAGTCGGAAGCAGATAAATTAGGATTGGTATTTATGGCATTAGCTGGATATGACCCCTCATCAGCTATTCCTTTTTGGGAAAGAATGGCAGCATTAAGTTCAGAAAAACCACCTCAGTTTTTAAGTACACACCCAAGTGATGCACAAAGAGTAAAAGACTTACAAGCGTGGTTGCCAGAAGCCATGAAGTATTACAAAAAAGCAAATTAATGGTTTCGCAAACCGTATTCGATAAAACATTAGAACTTCATCAATTAGATGAAGTTCTTTTTTTGCTCAATAATGAGTTAAGTCAAACAACAGTATTGTTATTAGAGGGAGATTTGGGAGCAGGTAAAACCACCCTTACAAAGGCATTGCTACTGCAAAGGGGCATTAGTAAAGAGGTGAGTAGTCCTACTTTTAATATCGTCAACACTTACACCGCAGAGAATCAAACTAAGGTTCATCATTTTGACTTGTATAGAATAAAACATATTGAAGAATTGGATGAAATTGGTTTTTGGGAATATCTAGATTCAGGTGATTTGTGTGTTATAGAATGGCCTGAAATGATTGAAGAGTATTTGGATGTTGATTATTTAAAATTAAAAATTAAGCACAGTGGGGAACAGCAAAGGCAGTATTTGCTAACGAAGTTAACTTAGCTTAGACTCCCATTTAGAGATTATAATTTCCCACTTAAGTCATTCCGTAAATTGCTGCGCGATTAGAGGCCGTGACCAACAAAGGCGGAATTTTTTATACATATTAGAATCTATAAACTATATTTTTGCATATAATTCACACGATGAGATTAAATAAAGAGTTTTTTGAAAAAAACAAAGAATACATAAATTTTTATGGTGTAATTATTTTAATTGCTTCTGTAATGTTTTTTGGACCAATGTTTTCTAAATGGTATGGAAAAAAATTTATAAATAAAGTAAATGAAAACGGTAAAATAATTGAAGGTAAAATTATTGGAATTGGAAAATACTACAAAGTAAGATACTATTACAAACATACAGTGTATACTCACCAAGAAGGTATCAAAAACATTGATTTGAAGGTAGGTCAAGATTTAGAAATAATGGTGGACACAACGAATCCATTTGATGCCTATGTTATCGACAATAAATTAGATATTGAAGATTAATTGGGAAATATTAAAGATAGATTATTGTTTCAGGTCTACACATAAAAAAAACCATTCGCATTATACGAATGGTTTTTTCTTTATAGTGTTATTAGTGATTAAACCAATACCACAATTTTGTTTTTTAGAACTTCTACAATTCCACCATTGACATTGAATGATTTTTTTTCAGAACCATTGTCAACCACCACTTCACCTTTTGACAAGGCAGAGATAAGCGGGGCGTGATTGTTTAAAATTTGGAAGCTACCATTAATTCCTGGAAGCGTTACACATTGTGCATCTCCAGAATATAAGGCATTATCGGGTGTTAAAATATCAACTTGCATAACTCTTATTTGTTAGCGTCAGCTAATAATTTTTTACCTTTTTCGATAGCCTCTTCAATAGTACCAACTAAGTTGAATGCAGCTTCAGGATATTCGTCAACTTCACCATCCATAATCATGTTAAATCCTTTGATGGTATCTTTAATGTCAACCAATTTACCTTCCAAACCAGTGAACTGTTGAGCCACAAAGAATGGTTGAGATAAGAAACGTTGAACACGTCTTGCACGGCTAACTACTAATTTATCTTCTTCGCTCAACTCATCCATACCTAGAATCGCGATAATATCTTGTAATTCTTTGTAACGTTGTAAGATTTGTTTTACTTTTTGAGCTGTGTTATAGTGTTCAGCACCTAAAATGTCTGGAGTCAAGATACGAGAAGTTGAGTCTAGAGGATCCACCGCAGGGTAAATACCTAACTCAGCAATTTTTCTACTTAATACTGTAGTCGCATCTAAGTGGGTAAATGTAGTAGCTGGCGCAGGGTCAGTTAAGTCATCCGCAGGAACATAAACAGCTTGAACTGAAGTGATAGAACCTCTTGTTGTTGAAGTAATACGCTCTTGCATCACACCCATTTCTGTTGCTAACGTTGGTTGGTAACCTACCGCCGATGGCATACGACCTAAAAGTGCAGAAACTTCAGAACCTGCTTGTGTAAAACGGAAGATGTTGTCGATAAAGAAAAGGATGTCTTTTCCTTGACCTTGACCATCACCATCACGGAAATATTCAGCAACAGTTAAACCAGACAAGGCAACTCTAGCACGTGCTCCTGGAGGCTCATTCATTTGACCGAACACCAAGGTAGCTTGAGAGTTTTTCAATTCTTCTGTATCTACTTTACTCAAATCCCATCCACCTTCTTCCATGCTGTGAACGAATTCTTTACCATATTTAATAACCCCTGATTCGATCATCTCTCTCAATAAATCGTTTCCTTCACGGGTTCTTTCACCAACACCAGCAAATACTGACATACCTGAGTATGCTTTTGCGATGTTGTTAATTAATTCCATAATCAATACTGTTTTACCAACACCAGCACCACCAAACAAACCGATTTTACCACCTTTAGCATAAGGCTCTAATAAATCGATAACTTTGATACCTGTATACAATGGCTCAGTACTAGTTGACAATGTATCAAATTTAGGCGCTTCAGCGTGAATCGCTCTGCTTTCTTTGTTTGCAAGAACATTGATACCATCGATAGCTTCACCTACCACATTCATCAATCTACCTTTAATTTCATCACCTACAGGCATTGAAATTGGTTTACCTGAATCTGTAACTTGAGAACCTCTAACTAGTCCGTCAGTGCTATCCATAGCAATTGTTCTAACTGTTTTTTCACCTAAATGCTGTTGTACTTCCAAAACGACAGTTGTACCGTCTGATTTTTTAACATACAATGCATCTAATATTTTGGGAAGATTTGAACCTTCTTCACTAAAGTTTACGTCCACAACAGGACCAATTACTTGAGAAATTTTACCGGTGTTAGCCATTATGTAATTTGAATATTTAAATTTTTTGCAAAAATAGGCATTTTTTTGATATTTGTCGAGTGCTTTTTGAACATTTTTTCAAATTAAGAACAGGTGTACAAAATTTCAGACCTTTTTAGTTTTTTTTATGTGATTTGTTTTGACTCTTTCAACTTGATTTGTTGAGTGATGGTAGGGGATAGGTCCGTTTTTAAAGGGCAATAAAAAAGCGAAACTTTTTAGGGTTTCGCTTTAATAATTTTAAACTGGAATAACTAGTGCTTAGTATCTTTTGTTATAACCACCGCCACCGCCATTGTTGTTTCCGCCTCTGTAATTACTTCCACCGCCATTGTTTTCTCTTGGTCTAGCTTCGTTAACTACCAAGTTTCTTTCCATGAATTCTTTTTCATGCAATGCGCTAATAGCAGCATTTGCTGAACTGTTGTCATTCATTTCTACAATAGCGAATCCACGAGAACGACCTGTGAATTTGTCCGTAATGATTCTAGCCGAGCTAACTTCACCGTACTGGGTGAAAAGGTTTTCAACATCTTGCTCGCTCGCACGAAAGCTAAGATTTCCTACATAAATGTTCATCTGTTTACTATAAATTAAATCTGTGTATTAATTATACACGATACAAAGGTAGGTGAATAATTGACATATCCTACTCTTTTTCAAATAAAAAGAGCAATTATTTTCAATTTTCTCTTTTATATCAATGAATTGTCATAACTACCTTGGTTTTTTGTTACTTAATGGCAATAGTTGAAGTTTGAACCGATTTTCCTTTTGGTATAGTAATATTTAAAATACCATCTGTAAAACTTGCTTCTATTCCACTAGGGTCTGCATCTCCTACATGAAAACTTCTTGAAAATTTACCGTAACTAATTTCTCTTCTATAGTATTTGGTATTTTCTTCTTTACTATCATGCTTTTTTTCTCCCTCTACCGTTAATAAATCCTTTTCGAAAGTTATTTTTACATCATCTTTTTTAACACCAGGAATCGACAGATGAATTTCATAGTGTTTTTCTTTCTCAATGATGTCCGAATTGGGTTTGAATCCAGAAATGATTCCTTTTATTCCTTTCTCATCAAAAAAGTTTTGAAATAATTGGTTTAATCCTTGTGGGAAATAAAGGTCTGATTGAAATGGGTCGTTGTTTGATTTAATGATACTCATAATCTTGTATTTTTTTATTGGTTATACAATGCTAATTTTCAAAAGATATTCCACTTGTAATATAAATGACAATTTGACTTATTTTGTTAATTTTTGTATGGAAATAATATGACAAATTGTCAATATTATAACTATAATCAAATGTCCAAAATACCATAATTTGATGTGGAAAGATTTTGAAAATACAAGTCGTTAAAAATACGATATTTGTTTTTCAAATGAATATTAAATCGATTTCTTTTTTTGCTGTTCTATTACTCTTTGGTCAACTCAATGCACAGAATTCTAAGGACACTTCAACGAATAAGGAAGTAGTAATAGGGTTAAAGTATCAACCTATTTTGATAGATGCTTATAAAATTGAATCGGTGCCTGTTATCAACAAACCGACGCCACAAGCACCTAACTACACTTATCAAATTCCAAGTAAGCAAGTGGAAACGCCCAAAATAGTAAATCCAATTCCTGCTGCTGATTTCTTTAAAAAAGAATCGTTTGAATACCCTTCTAGTTATGTGAAATTAGGTTATGGTAACTATAAAACACCGCTAGCTGAACTCTATTTTAACAACAAAAAGGACGAAAAATACAGTTATGGAGCCCATTATAAATTCTTGCAAACCAATTCCCACTTGAATAAAGGTTTTGCTGATTTTACCGACCACAATGCAAAAGCATATTTGAGAACCTACACCAACGTGGGGGAATTGGGTATGGAACTATCTTACAAACAAAACGATTATAATTTCTTTGGTTTTAATGACACACTTGAATTGACAAGAAATGACCTCAAACGCAGAATGAGAAATTTTGATGCTTTGGCCTATTTTAATAGTACACCAAATTCAAAAGACAAAGTAAAACACCGATCTTCTTTTAATTTTAATCAGTTTCAGATTGACCAAGTTAAAGAAACTAATTATGCTTTAAAATCAAATATTTACAGTTCTATTTCTAATTTTAATGATTTGCAAAATGGGGTTTTAAGTGCGCAATTAGGACTTAATTACATGACAACTAAGCTTGATACTAATACAACTTTCAAACGTTTATTCATTCAAGTTGATCCAAGATTTGATTTCGTTTACGAGGATTTGAAATTCTCGGTTGGTTTTAATTCCACTATCTTTTTCAACGGAAATGATACTGCATTGCCCTTTATAAACCCTGTTATCAAAGTGACTTATCCATTAATCAAAGATGTGGCAAACTTATATGGTGGAATTGATGGAAAGTATCATCAACAATCAGTTCGAAACTTAATTAATACCAACCCGTTTGTTGACCGTTATGACCTAACCAATACTTTTGATAATGTAAAACTATACGCAGGTATAACTGCCAAAGTGGGTTCAAGTGCAGATGCCTTATTTGAAATCAATTACGCAGATATTTCTAATATGCCTTTGTACATCACCCGTTATGATACTGTTCCTCGTTTAAACTCATTTACTACCATTTTCAGGCAGGTAAATATGGTTAAATTTTCAGGAGCATTTAATTATAGTTTTAGTGAAAAGTTCAGAATTGGCGTATTGGGTAATTTCTATAATTACACGGTTAATAGAGAAGACGCTGCATGGCAATTGCCTGATGTAGATGCCAAAGTTAATTTGAAAATGAATATCAAAAACAAAATCTATCCTCATCTTGATTTTGTGGCAATGGGTTCACAGCAACAAAGAACAGGAATTGCAGAAGCAACTAAGTCAATCAGTAAAATTGATGCCTTTTATGATATTTCTGCGGGTATAGATTTTAAATTTAAGAAGAAAATTTCCCTTTTTGTTCAAGCCAATAATATCATGTCAACGCGATACCAAAGATGGTATAATTACCAAGTGCTTGGGTTCAACTTGATAGGTGGTTTAACCATGTTGTTCTAAGATTTTACAACCCAAGGCTTAACTGCTGTGGTAGCAGTGTAAAAGACATTCTGTGGTGAATACATGGGCCTATTTTACGAATGGCATTGCGGTGTTCCATGGTTGGATAACCCTTGTTCTTTGTCCACTGGTATTCAGGAAATTCTTTTGCAATAAGTGCCATGTAATCGTCGCGATGGGTTTTTGCCAATACCGAAGCTGCTGCTATTGATTTGATTTTAGAATCCCCTTTTACCACCGTTGTGTATGGAATATCCTTGTAAGGTTTAAAACGGTTGCCATCAATAACAATGTGTTCAAACGGACTCTTAATTTGATCAATCGCCAACATCATCGCTTTAATGGACGCATTCAGGATGTTGATAGAATCTATTTCTTTTTGGTAAACTGCTGCAACAGCCCAAATACATTCAGCTTCTATTTGTTGCCTTAGTTCTATTCTTTTTTTTTCTGACAATTGTTTAGAATCATTAATTAGGTCGAGGTTTACACCCTCAGGAATAATTACCGCAGCAGCAAAAACAGGGCCTGCCAAACAACCTCTTCCGGCTTCATCACAGCCTACCTCAATCAGATGTTCGTTTAATCTTGTTTTTAACATCGTTTCAAAAATACATAAATTTATTACCAATTTTACCTTTGTATTTTTAGCTAATATGGCTTAATATTGTAGAATATGAAATCAACCTTATTATTTTTAACCCTATTAATGAGTTCAACTCAAGTTTTATTTTCACAAGCTTTGAAAACACCAACTCCAAGTCCTATGCAAACTTTAAAACAAGGTTTTGCATTAACAGACATCAGCATAGAGTATTACAGACCTAGTGCCAAAGGCAGAACAGTTTTTGGTGATGTAGTTCCTTTTGGTAAAATATGGAGAACGGGTGCCAATGGTGCTACTAAAATGACGTTTGGTGAAAATGTAAAAATTCAAGGAAAAGATGTTCCTGCAGGTACTTATGCTATTTACACCATTCCTAACAAAGACAATTGGGAAGTTTTAATTTACAAAGACCTAAAACTGGGTGGCAATGTGAATGACTACAAACAAGAAAATGAATTAATCAGATTCACAGTACCTGTTGTTAACATGAATGACCATGTTGAAACTTTTACTGTAAATGTTGCAAACATTCAAGCAAGTTCATGCGCCATTGAATTGACTTGGGAAAAAACCAAAATATCTTTCAATGTTGTTGCTGAAATAGACCAAGCGATAATGGGTTCTATTGACAAAGCAATGAACGTAGACAGCAAACCATATTACCAAGCGGCATCTTATTATTACGAGAATAATAAAGACATGGCCAAAGCGTTAGAATGGATTACCAAAGCGGTTGATCAAAATCCAAAAGCTTATTGGGTTGCTTTATTAAAAGCTAAAATTGAATTAAAATCTGGCGATAAAAAAGCGGCTACAACATCAGCACAAAAAGTTATTGAATTGGCCAAAGAAGCTAAAAATGACGATTATGTAAAAATGGCTGAAAAGTTGATTAGCGAGGCCAAATAATCCTGATGCCTGAATTTTATAAAAAAATATTTAACAATAATAAAGAGTGGGTAAAATACCACTTGGAGACTGACCCTAACTATTTCAAAGATTTGAGTGAAGGTCAGAATCCTCCTATTTTATGGATAGGCTGTTCAGATAGCAGAGTGTCAGCCAATGAAGTAACGGGAACCAAACCCGGACAGGTTTTCGTTCATCGCAATATTGCAAATATGGTAGTTCATACGGACATGAGCATGCTTAGCGTTTTGGACTATGCTGTAAATGTATTGGAAGTTAGACATGTAATAGTATGCGGTCACTACGGTTGCGGAGGTATTAATGCAGCTTTAACTAGTAAAAAGTTTGGTATTATCGATAATTGGCTAAGACATATTAAAGATGTTTACCGTATGCACAAAGAAGAAATTGATGCATTACAAACCGAAGATGAAAAACAAAGAAAAATGGTGGAACTGAATGTTCAAGAACAAGTGTTCAACTTGGCCAAAACCTCCATTATACAACAATCTTGGGCAAATGGCAATTTTTTACAAGTACACGGTATCGTTTATGATATTGCCAATGGAATATTAAATGATTTAGGAGTCAATTTTAATTCAAATGAAGACATGGACCAAGTGTACAGGTTCGATTTTTAATCAATTTAAACATAAATTATTAGTTCAATGAAAACGTTATTTATTTCAATCATCATTTTTTGCACTCAATCAATAATGGCGCAAACCACTGTTACAAAAGAAGAACAAACCCCTTACATAGAAGTAATGGGGAGTTCTGAAAAGGAGATTGTGCCCGATGAGATTTATGTTGAAATTGTTTTAAGAGAGCGTTTTGACAATAAACTTAAAATAACCATAGAGGAACAAGAGAAAAGTTTGATGAAAGCGCTTCTTTCTATTGGAATCGGTTTAGACCGATTGACCTTATCAGATGCCAATGCCAATGTGGTAAAGATAAATTGGAGAAAAAATGACTTAATCAATAAGAAAGAATACACTCTTAAATTGTCAACAGCACAAGAAGTGGGTGCAGTATACACAGAACTCGATAAAATTGAAATTACACAAGCAAACATAACCCGTGTAACTCATTCTAAATTGGACAGTTTGAAAAAGGAATTGAGAATAGAGGCCATCAAAAATGCCAAAGAGAAAGCCGATTATCTGTTGAAAGCAATAGGTGAACAAACTGGTTCTCCGTTGATTGTTAAAGAGGTAGAAAAATCATCAATAAATTCTATCAATAATGTATCAGGACGAGGTGCTCGAGGTGGAATGGATATGGATAAAGTTTATCTGTTTGAACCTGAGTTGAAAGGTGTTATTCAGTTCCAAAAAATCAATCTACACTCCAGCATTTATGTAAAGTTTGGTATTAAGTAGTTTTATAAACGAAAATGAATATTTGAGCCGAGACCAACAACGGCGTTAATTAATAGGAGACCAACAACGGCGTAACAAAGGCAATAATCCACAATTTCCTCCTTTTTTAACTAAAAATACAGTTTTCGCCCTCGCTAGCAAAGACAAGCATTTGCACATAATCATGTTACATTGTTTGGGTAAAAAAGTATTTTGCAGATGGTTGCTAATTCACGCTTCGCATTTGGATTAACCATTCTAAACCCCTTTATTTGTAAAGGCTTATCAAAGATTGCGTATTGTTACCAATTCTAAATTTTAACGAATTTATTAATAGTGAATTAGTTCTTTTTTTGTACAGCCATTTATTGATTTATAACAAACTAAAATTAACACTTATACACCTTGAAATTAACGAAGGAACAAGAGGCAATCATCAACTCAACGGGTGATATTAAAATAAACGCAGTTGCAGGTTCGGGGAAAACTACCACCATCATAGAATACGCCAAAACCAGACCACCACAAAGTAAAATACTTTATTTGGCCTTCAACAAGTCGGTGAAACTGGAAGCGCAAAGAAAGTTTACGGAAAAAGGACTCGACAATGTAAAGGTGGAAACAGCCCATTCTTTGGCGTATAAATACATCGTTTTTAAACACGACTATAAAGTAAGGGCACAGGGATACAAAACCCATGAAATTGCTGACCTACTCAATTTGAAAGGCAATGAGGAAAAACACACCGAATACATTATTGCCAATCACATCAATAAGTTTATCGCTTATTTCTGCAACAGTGACAAGCAAAAGGTTCAAGACTTGAACTATTTGGACACGATTACGGATACCAAAGCCAAAGCTTTTGTTACTACTTTTTACGAATACATAGTCTCCCAATCGCGGATATTATTGGGTAAAATGGACAAAGGTGAAATTGAGATTACCCATGATTTTTATCTCAAGAAATTCCAATTGTCGAATCCCCAATTGCCTTACGATTTCATCTTGTTCGACGAAGGTCAGGATGCTTCGCCTGCCATATTGGAATTGTTTTTAAAACAAAAGGCCACTAAAGTCATCGTTGGTGACACCCATCAGCAGATTTATGCGTGGCGATATGCCGTTAATTCGCTCGAAAAAACGGATTTTAAAACATACCACTTGTCAAGCAGTTTTAGGTTCAATCAGAACATAGCCGATTTGGCTTTGGAAGTATTGAAATACAAATCGCACCTTCAAACACCCAACCAATCAACCTCCAAAACAACCGACAATACCATACAGATACACGGCAAGGGGAGTAGCAAGAAAATTGATACTAAAGCGATATTGGCACGAACGAATTTGGGTTTGTTGCTCAAAGCGATTGAGTTTGTAACGGAAAACAAAAAGGTTAAAAAAATCTATTTCGAAGGCAATATCAATTCTTACACTTATGCCGAAGATGGCGCATCGCTTTATGATGTGTTGAGTTTATACAACAACAAACACCATTTGATTAAAGACAATTTGATAAAGTCGATGGCCAATTTAGAAGAGTTGGAAGATTACATTGACAAAACCGAAGACGTTCAACTGTCGATGATGTTGGAGATTATAAAAGAGTACGGCAATGAAATTCCTCAGATTATAAAAGCCATTAAGGACAAGCATGTACCAAACGACCAAAAAGAAAAGGCAGAGATGGTTTTTTCGACCATTCACCGTTGCAAGGGCATGGAGTATGATGCGGTGGAATTAGTCAATGATTTTATGACCGAAGACAAGTTGATAAAACTGTTGAAGGACAAGAACGGTGAAGAGATAAATTACACCAAACTCAACGAAGAAATCAATTTGATGTATGTGGCAGTTACGCGCAGTAAAAACAGGTTGCGCATACCCGAATCCTTAATGCCGATTGATTTTCCGGAGCATTCACAGATAGAAGTATTGGAGGTAAAAGAAGAGGAGGACGAAGCCTTCCACATGGCATTTGAGGAAATGAGTAGGGGGAGTGTAAAGGAAGCAAAAGCAGCCAAAAAGCCAGAGAAAGGAACAGGTTTTAAGGAGATAAGAACCAAGCACAAAGACGCCTACCAACCGTGGACGACGGAATTAGACAACAAGTTGATAGAATTGTTTTGCAACGGCATCAACATCAAGGAAATGGCCCTGTATTTTGGACGCACGAAAGGAGCCATAGCCTCCCGACTCCGCAAATTGGAGATAGAGGAGTTGTATGGGTGATGAGAGGATTTTATTTACAAACAGAAAAAATACCTAAGTTATTAATTTGTTTTTAAGGGTCGAAGATTGTTTATTTGTAAAAATTAAAATTACTAAAAAATAATATGGAAATACAGAAAGGTTTTTTGAATAATTTTTTTAAAAATTACAATGAGGTAAAAAATCTTCATAAATTCTTACAACACACCTTTTAGAAATTACATTAATATGAAAAAAATTAGAGTAATAGATTTCTTTTGTGGTGCCGGAGGTTTTTCTGAAGGATTTAGACAAATGGGCTATGAAGTTATTTATGGATTTGACCATTGGAAACCTGCAGTAGATACTTTTAATCACAATTTCAATTTAAATTGTGATATAAAAAATATTTTAGATTTTAAAAATTCAATAGATGAGATTGAGAATTTACCTAATACTGAAATTATCATAGGTAGCCCACCTTGTGTTAGTTTTTCAAGTTCAAATAAATCAGGTAATGCAGATAAATCTTTGGGAGTTGAGTTAACTGAGACATTTTTAAGAATTGTTGCTGTAAAAAAACACCAACCTGATTCCATTCTCAAAGCTTGGTTTATGGAAAATGTGGTAAACTCAAAAAGATATTTACAAACTGCCTATACTTTTAAGGATTTAGGGCTAACGGAATGGGCAAATAAAAATAGAATTAGTCCTCTAAAGATTGCAATTGATTTGTATGAGAATACAGCAATTATCAACTCAGCTGATTACGGCTCTTTTCAAGCTAGAAAAAGAGTAATATCTGGTGAAATAATTAAGAAAGGGAAATTGATTATTCCAAAAACAACACATTCGGAAGAAGGACTGGATGGAAAATTAAAATATTTAACAATAGGAAAGATGAAACAGAATTTTCCTCACCCTTTTACTAAACTTTCAGACAGTATTATTTTAGATCCTCAATATCAAATTGAAATTTCACAAAGTCAATTAACCGATCATTTTTACGATACCGGAATTTATAAAGTGGAATGGAAGTTTTCAAACTATTGGAAAACAAACCATCCATTTATGGGGAAAATGTCATTCCCTGAAAACGAAAAAAAACCAAGTCGAACAATAACTGCAACAAAAATTGCAAATTCTAGAGAGTCTATCATTTATAAAACTGAAATAAACAGAATAGGCGATGGTGAATACCGCCTACCTACAGTAAGAGAAGCTGCAATAATAATGGGGTTCCCAATTACATATCAATTTTTAGGTTCAGATAATAACAAATGGCGTTTAGTTGGAAATGCAGTTTGTTGTTCGGTAAGCAGAGCACTTGCAAAAACCGTTTTAGAAGAATTGAAAATTGTAATTCCAAATATTCTTTTGTTAAATAATAACACTAAACTTGATGGTTTAATAAACCTTAATACATACAAATTAAAATCATTTGATAAACCACCAGTAAAAAATCAAGGATCTAGATTTAGAAGACACGCCATTAAAGATGGTAATTTAACTGTTACTTTATCCAACTATGACATTGAAAAGAATACTAAATCTGCTGAAAGCAAATGGTTAACCTCTATTCAATATGGAACAGGTAAAGGATTTCCAATTCAGAAAATTAGTGACACTTATTATAAAGAAATTGAAGAAATAATTAGAGAATTTAAAGGAGGAAAGGAGTTTTTAAAATATATCAATAATGGATTTACTGAGAAAATTGGAAATGCTAAAGAACTGCAAAAGCTTTATGAAGTACAAAGGTCAAATTCTAAGTACACAGAACCAACAGAATTAGTTGATTTAGTCAAGGAAATTATTAATAAGCTCAATATTGAAAATGAGGAAGTTGAACAAGAGAAATTGTTGGTTTTCAAACACAAGGAAAAAGTTCCAATAAGACAATTCTTCGCATTATATGCTATAAATAAAATATCAACAATTGCAAACGGGAATTAATTATGCCAGTTCACTTTATAGATAATTATGCCAAGCAGAGTTTAGAAAATGTTATTGTCAATCAAGATGGTAAGACCCTATTTGGTGAACTTTGGGTTTACCAACAGTTTTTAGCATTTAATGAAAATAAATATTTAGAAGATGAAGTTTGGTATTTAAAGCATAATTACAATCTTTCAACGCATCCAGCAAGCAAAAAGAAAGTAGAAGGTCAAATTGATTTTATTCTACTTTCTAAATACGGAATATTAATTCTTGAGATAAAAGGTGGTGGATTAAGAGTAGATGAAAATGATTGCTATTTCTCATTTGATAAAACTGGAGAATACGAAAGTCAAAATCCCTTTATACAAGCTAAAGAATATGTACATACTTTAAAAAATTATATTGATTCGTCTGTTTTTGTTTATAGGGCAATTATACTTCCTCACGAAGCCGGATTTGTTTTGAAGGGCCCACAATTAGAAGGATATAAGGATATTTTCTTTTCAAAAGCTGATATTGATGGGCTTGACGGAAGGGCTATACAAAATAAGTTTTTCACATTCATTAATAATTTAAATAAAAATTCTAGACTTAGGGCATTAAAAAAATCATTTAAATCACTTAATTCTGGTAACTTGATAAAAAAGGCCAATGAATTATATCCATTATTAAACGGTAAGGATATTAAACGATTAAGAAACGAATTGTTTCCTGTTCAATCAACCTATGGTTATAATCCTGATAAAATTAATGCAGAACTTATTTGCAAAGAAAACTATGAAATTTTAAAAGGTTTAAGACGAAATAAAAATATTATTGTACAAGGTGGACCTGGCACAGGTAAAACTGCTTTAGCAATTAAATATTTAGCTGAGAACTTATTAAAACAACAAAAAGGAGTTGTTTTTTGTGCAAATAAACTAATTCGGTCTAAGTTAGAGCATATAATACTTAATGATTACATATTAGATCCTAATAATATTTCTTTTAGGATTTTTACAGATGTGGTAACACCAGAGAGTGTTGCAAATGATGTGGATTTTTTAATTTTTGATGAGGCTCAAGAATACTTTGAAAAAGGATTGTATGATTTTATAGAGAAGATTAATGCTAAACTTGAAAAACCTAAGATACTTGTTCTCTATGATCCAGATCAGGCAATCGTATCGAATATAAATGAATTAGAGTGGTATACAGACTTTTTTATTGAAATGGGATATTCTCATTACTATTTTGATGATAACTATAGATGCATACAAAACAAAAGCATTGCGGAAGTATCAAATTTTATTTTGTTCAATGAATACGGAAAAATAAAATCAAAATACGGTAATATGCTATCTTATGTTGAAGACTTAAAGTCAAAGTTAGAAAAGTTAAAAGAGATTATTACAGAGACCAGATTTACTGGCATAGAGAAAATAATATTGGTGCAAAGCCAATTAATAGAAGAATTCACTGCCATTATAAATGACTACTTTAAATTGGATATTGAAGAAATAACTGAAGCAAACATCAATATCCCATCAAATAAAATTAGATATACAAGTCCTATTAAGTATAGAGGGTTGGAGAATGATTCTATTTACCTTATCACAAACGAAATAAAGGATTCAACTAAGATCCAAAATTATGTTGGCGCAACAAGGGCAATGGCTGCATTAAATATTATTTTATGGAAGTAACAATTGATAAAATACATGAAGTTGTACTTGAAACCTTAAGTCCTAAAAAGGAACATGCTACTATTTTAAAAGTCATTGGTAGATGGTATTATAATTTTTTACAATCACCTGATGAGAAAATTACACTTCATGTACCCAAATATAAAGAGGAGTCTATAAATTTAGCATACAACTATATGCGCTTGTTTTCATTAACATATAGATTGGTTAACAGACCTGAATTAATTGCTTTTGAAAACACGTGTCTTTTTAATGTGTTCGATTACAATAAAAGAAGAGGGCAATTTTTAAATAACACAAAACCAACTATTGATTTTGTAAAGCAAGAAGGCGAAGTGCTTCATTGGTCAGACAATGTCCTAACTTCTAATAATAGATTTATCCCGGTTTTCATTAAAGAACAAATTGAGAATTCTCATTGGGATGATGCCTATAATACATTTAATCTTTTTAAAATTATTGAGAATAAAGGATTAATAAATCATCCCGTTCTAATAAACTTTAGAGAAGATTTGTGTCTTTCTTTAAGTACCGGGGATAAAATTACAGCTAATCCGTTTGTTCAATTCAAAACAATAAATTGGGATTTGAGAATATACTCACAAGATGATGCAATCGAAATAGAAGATGAGTTGCTTAAACAAGATTTTACGCATCAAGTTTCCGTTAAGTATCCTTACCATAAAAACATACACAGTTATCTTCTTGATGTTGGTAAAAAACGAATGGGCTTAGTTTTTAATTCCAGATTCTATTATCAAAATATAGTTGAAGCGGATATATATTTATTACCAAAAGAAGTTCATGAGAATGAACTAGTATATGAAGACTTCTTCTCAAAATTTAAAATATTTGACACGAACCATAGCCTTCCCTTATTTGAGGCTTTACGTGAGTTTAGAATAGCATGGAGAGCTTATGAATTTAATAAGTTTACTACCCCTTTTCCTAAGTACTGGTTTTTATTTATAAATCAAAGTATTCCAAAAGAAGAGTGGTTTGAGATGTTTAAAATAGATTATCCAGATGTTTCAGAACGTCCAATAATAAATTTAATTAAAGTAATAATTGATTTAGTACATGATTTAAATTGGAGTAAGTTATTTATTGACGGTGCAAAAGATCCGCTAATATTACTTCCAGAAGTTAGAGGGTTAAAAAAGAAAAAACTAGAAAAATCATTAAATTCATTTAAGACTTATTTATTAAGTAAAAATAGCAAAACGGTTTTTGTAGAGAATAATGATGATAATGAATACAGTGAGCATAAGAATTTATTAGTATTAGATGGCTTTAATATTATTAATCTGCTTAATATCTTTCAGCAAAACGAAAATTTACAAGTAATAATTCCAGATTTCCTTTACTTCAATTACCAACCTTGGATAAAGTACCAATTGTTTAGCTATCAATTTGATGCTTTACTGAATCCAAAAAGAGAATTTCTTGATCAAAATTTTAGTGTAAACAAGGAAGTTTATACAAAACAAAAGTTTGAATTAATTCAGGAGATTAAGTCCGAAATTATACGGTATCACAAAAAATACAATATTGAAGAAGAAATTGTAGTGATTGAAGAAAACCTTCCTACTAATGAAGATATTGTTTTTAGAAATGAGGAGGAGCTAGAAATTATCCTTAGTACTAAAGAAAAAACTATTGAAACTGAGTTACAAATTGAAACAACAAATGGTAAGTTTTTAAAATTAAAAAGCAGTAATCAAATTTTACTTCAACGAACTTCGATTATATCATGCCGTGCATCTTGCCTAATTTCCGGGGATAGTTTTATTCCTATGGATGAAATTAATTCTGTAATTGATAAAGATGCAATTGTAAATAAGCTTAGTCGCATACCAGATTCTGTTTTTAATTTTCAAATTGAATTAGGAAAGAATTCAGCGGTTTATAACACTTTGGAAAAGCATGGTTTAGTTTATAAAAGTGAAAAGTATTTTAACGATAAGTATATTTTAAAAGAAGAAGATTATACAAAAGAAAAATTCATCCTTCCAAAAAAGAAAGATAATTGGAAAATCATCTGTGAATATTTAGGAATTAACTCTATTGATTCTAATCAAGCCTGGATTTCATATTATGGCAGAAGTCATATTAATGAAATTAAGGGAATCTATGAGCGGATTTTAAATCTTTGTATTGATGGTAATTATTTGAGTGAGGCAGAGAACCCTGAATTGATAAATAAAATAGCAGGGTTTTTGGAAGAAAAGAAACATGTATTCGAAGAGGGAGAAGGAACAAATACAATGGATCTTGCAAAGTCCATCATTTCAGCAATAATTAACGAACTTTCTTTTCATCAGGTAAAGGAAATTAAAACAAATTAAAATGAGTGGTTATAAAAAAAAACGAGAAAGTTTAGAATTATTTGTTAAAGAACAAATAATTGGTCCTGGCGCGTTTAATAAACGCTATTTCTTTATTGAAAAATTTGAGGCCAATGAATTTAAAGGTATTGACATTAAATCAACTTCAGTTAGGGCTTTTGATAACAAAAGCGAAGTTTTAACAGAAGTGCCGGCTTATCAATATAGTTCTGCGATTTTATTTCCAGAAACTAGGACAAAATTACCGAAGGGTTCGGCTGTTAAATCGCCATCTATTTCTATTGAAGATGCGGATGCTGATGATAGTGAAACGGAGGAGGTTAATACAGGTGCAGATGATGATAATATTAAAGATGATTCAGGTGAGAGTTTGGTAAGTAAACAACAGAATTATCCTAACTCTTTAGGCTTATCGTTTGTTGTTGGTAAAGATACCAATTTGCAAAAAGATATAATGTTGGGGGTTTCTTTTAGGAAATACGTAAACATTAGCAAAAAAAGTTGTTTAAATAATAAATTATCTTGTTTAGTTTCAGAGTACGAAGTTGAAATTGAAAATGCTGTGGCAAGTTATTTTAATCCTTTATTTGTAACTACACGAATAAATAATAATCTTTTTATTTATTTAAATCAAGAAATAAATAAAACAAACATTTATGATGTAGATTATATTCATCTTAACAATTACCTACAATCTAAATTAATTGATACTTTAAAAAGTGTTTTCGGAAACGATTTAGCCGAATTAAAGAACAAAAATGGCGTTACTTATTACGGTGTAAAAGCGAATTATGAAGTACAGCTTTACTCAATTGCTGAATTAATAAGCTATGGCGGGACTGAATACAAAAATGTAGCAGCCTTATATGACAATAGCCTGATAAGTTTTATAAAGGATAAATTAAAAGAAGATATTATTAATTATGCCACATACAAAAATTTAATATCAGAAATAGAAATATTTAATCAACTAAAAAATTATGTTACCGATTTAAAGGCTGTATACAAGCCTAGAAATGCTTCACCAGTTTGGGAATCTAAATCATATAACAATATTCCGCTTGCTCTACCAGTTTTTGAAGGTGAGGGACATGTGTTTCGGTCAAAAGAATTACTTGTTGATGCAGAAAATAAAGAGATTTCAGATTTAAAATATTATGTACAATATATTCTTAAAAACGATGAGATTTTCGTTAAAATTATTTTATTAAATAATGGAAGTATCCTTTTGAAGGAAAATGAACCTCCACAGTTAAATAAAAAAGATGAGGCAAATGAAAAAGCATTTTTTGGTGTAAAAATATTGGTTGAAGAGAAGAGTAAACATCAACTGAAACAGTACAATCCGCCCCAATTGTTGGATTTTGATGAGGAAGACAACTTTAATAAATTATTGTACAGAAATTACCATGATTATGGCGAAGGCTATAACACTTCAGTAAATTGGGGTAAAAACGATGCAAATTTAAATTATATATCAACTGAATTTCTTCCAGAACAGGAAACTCCTAAGGTAGATTTTAAGCCGAGTAAAATTTTATCAGGTAAAATCGTATCTCGATTAAATGTAAAGAGTGAATCCGTTCTTTCTATGCGCTATCTTTCAACGTTATCTAGTTCAAGTGATGAAGATGTGCTAGATGGATTAAAAGAATTTGTGAATGAATACAAAATATGGATTGACGAAAAAAGAAATGAGCTTAAAGGAGAATCTGGGCTCAATACTGACCAAGCAGATTTACTATCAAAACAACTATTAGCTTGTAATAATGATTATAATAGGTTGATTAGGAATATTTCATTGTTAGGCGCTGATTCAAAGGCAATTGCGGCATTTAGAATGATGAATACTGCAATGTTTATGCAATTACATCATAGTAATTTAAAGAAAAATAAAGATGAGATATTAAACACAGAACTTTCAGAACAATACTATAAAGGTGTTGACGCAAATTACAAATGGCGTTCTTTCCAAATTGCTTTTATCCTATTAAATATTGATGCTTTTGTAAAACCTGACATTGATGATAAAACAGTTGAAAATATATTCACTAAAGGCTGGCCAGAAAGAAATGAAATTGCGGATTTAGTTTGGTTTCCAACTGGTGGTGGTAAAACAGAAGCTTACCTAGGAATAATTGCTTTTGTAATTGGTTACAGAAGATTTATAAAAGGCGATAAGGGGAATGGAACCACTATTCTAATGAGATATACTTTGCGTTTACTGACTCTTCAACAATTTCAAAGGGCCACTATACTTATTTGTGCCCTTGAGGTTATAAGAAAGGATAATTATACTATACCTCATAACAACTCCTTAGGTACAGAGAGAATTTCTATTGGATTATTTGTTGGAGGAAGTTCATTGCCGAACACATGGAAAGAAACTAGCTTCGCTTCTGATAGTAGCATGGAAAAGGAGCTTAATAAAATTATTAAACAAATTGATAGCGGTAAAGAAATTAGCACCAATTTACCCTTTACAGACTGTCCTTGGTGCGGCAGTAATCTATTTATTGAGAAGGAATTAAAAAATGTTTCCAATAAGACAGGCGGAGAAAACTATGGGATTAATGATCAGTTTAGTATATGTTGTAATAACACCAAATGTTCTTACAAAGGGATGGGTCGTAATAGACCTACAAAAGATTTCAGTTTGCCATTTAGGTTATTTGATGAAGACATTTATAAGTTCCCTCCAACTTTACTTTTTGGTACAGTAGATAAATTTGCAGCTTTGGCTAATAATGTTTATTCGGTTGTTGGATACAGATACAAAGATTCAAGGCGTTTGTTTGGTCGTGGTCACAATCAAAATTGTTTACCTCCAGAATTAATTATTCAAGATGAGTTGCATTTGCTACTTGGTCCATTAGGGTCTGCTGTTGGTTTATTTGAAAAGAGCATAGATTATTTATGCACCTATGAAGAAAATGGGTTAAAAATTAAACCAAAAATAGTTACATCTACAGCTACAACAAGAAATACAGACAAACAAATATTTGCCTTGTTTAATAGAAGGTCGGAAATATTCCCAAAACAAGGAATTCTCTCAGATGATTCGTTTTTTGCGTATTATGAAAGAAACGAAAATAAAGTTGATGAGTATTTAGCAAACAGAAAATACATTGGGATTTTGCCGGTTGGTAAAACTCAGGTTTGGATGCAGTTAAGAGTTGCTTCCATTGCATTGGCTCATAGACTGAAGTATTTAAAAAATTGCTTTACTAATGATGAGATTTTTGAAAGACCGGATGCCTTAGAAGAATTTAAAGGCGTATTTGATTATTACCACACAGTGTTATCTTATTTTAATAGTTTAAAAGACGTTGGAAAAACACAATCTCAATTAAGTCATTATTTACCAGGAGATTTGAATTTTGTAATAAAGAATACAACGTCTTGGAGCTTTTTAGATAAGTTAATAAGAGATGAGAGTAAAATAGAATATTCAGAATTGACCGGTCGTCTTATTGGGGAGGAGGTAAAATCAAACTTGTCCAACATAGAAAAAAAATGGAGTCTAATTACTAGTGAAAATGACAAATCAACTCTTAATTCAAATAACCCTCCTGAGTTTGTGATTTCTACAAATATGATTTCGGTTGGTATTGATGTTTCAAGGTTCAATACGATGATAATTAGTTCTATGCCTCGTAATATTGCAGAGTACATCCAAGCATCAAGTAGGGTTGCTAGAAGTGTTGAAGGTATTGTATTTACAGTACATCATCCATTTAGATCAAGAGATATATCACACTATCAAAAATTCAAAGAATTTCATGAAAAGTTTTATAGTTATGTGGAGCCAATATCAGTAACACCATTTGCAAGCAAAGCCATGGAAAGGTATTTAGCAATGTTTGTTTCTGTAATGGTAAGACACAGTTCAACATTAGGTCTAGTTAACAATGAGGATGCCTCGGCAATTGATGATAATAAAATAAAGCTAATTAAGAAATTAATTGATGATGAAATTATCGAGGTAAAGGATAATGCAATAAAATTAGATACTTATTTAAGGAACCGTATGGCAGGAGTTAAGTCAAGTGTTGATGGTATAATTAGTAATGACGAATTGATTGATTTGAATAGTAAATTAGATAATTTATTACACAGTTGGATTTCAAGGATACAAGGAAGCGAGCCTCCACTAAACTTGGAATTTAGGCTAACTAATAATTTAAATGAATCACTTTTTATAGCAGAAAGTGATGATAATTATCCAACACATTGGAAAGTTGGATTTTCATTACGTGAAATAGATCCTTCAGTGGTAATAAAAACAGTTCAACAATAGTATTATGGCAGTAAAACAATATTTTGAAAACAGTCAAGCAAACGAATCTATTAGTAAGTTTAAATTACTATCAGCATATGGTGGTCCTGGGTCGATTGTTCATACTTCGTATGGCAGTATTATAGTTTCTAGTATTGAAGAATGGGGGTTTTTAAAAAAAATTTTAGATATTCAAAAAGAAGCAGTTGATACTGGCAAGAAGGATAAGGAGATTAAAGGGTATGTAATTGACCAAGCTAAATTAGAACGTAATGGGTGTATTGTACTCTCCAATGATTCAAGACTTCTTAATTCACTTAAGGAGAGAAAAAAATTATCTGAATTAAGATATTTAGTATTAATACCTAATGTTGAAGTTCAAGGTTTTTCAAATAAAATAAAATCTGATGGTAACATAATGGCAATAAATAGTTCATTTATGCCTAAAATATTTGCTGATGGTAGCCATCAATATAAAACATATAAAGAATGGTATAAAGAATGGCTCAAATCTGATAGAAAACAAGATGAGCAAGAGTTCGACTGTGCATCACGATTCTTCCCACCTAAATACAAAACTATAAAAGGGTATGATAGGAATTTAATTCAAGACAATATTGTTTTAATATGTGAACATGGCCACATAAGTGATTTCCCATGGTCTAAATATTTGAGATGGAGAAAGGACACTCCTAGTGAAATTAATTCAGACCAACCTGTTGATTTATTTAATTCACCGCCATGTTGTGGTACTGCTGATAACTCTACAGCCAAGATAAAAATTACGCAAAATAAAGCGAGTGCATCAGGATTTGATGGGAAATCTATTAAATGTGAAAATTGCGGGAGGCAAACATCACTGATGGGATTAATGAGTGTAAAAATTAAATGCCCTGGTCATAAACCTTGGGAAGCTATAACTTCAAATAATGGAGAACTGAAATTCCATTCAGGTAATTCAAATTCAAGAAATCAATTGCCTCCTTCAGAAAGATGCGCATCTCCCAAGCCAATGAAAGTAGCATTAACGACTGGTAACAACCTTTATTATTCAAGAATGCTATCTAGTATTTACATGCCAGACGAATTGTTTTTAAGTGATGCTTTGCTAAAGAAAAAAGAACTAGAAAAAGCAAAGGAATTAGCTAAAGATGAGGATAGATTTGAAGATGCAATAAGAATTAATGAAGAAATTAAGGCAATTGAAAAAGATATTGAAAATCAAAGCAATGAAGAAACAACCGAATTGCAAAAGGACATTATTTATCGATTTGAAGAATTTAGAGCACTATCTAAGAAGACTGAAGATGAAATAAATGTAGATAAAGTTAACGAGCATTTAAAGGTTAAAGATGTCACTAAGAACCTTATTGGAACTGAATTATTAAGTTATTTTTCGCGTATACTTAGAATAGATAATATGAAAATAACGTCTGCTCAATTAGACTTTTCTAGAGTAGTTCCTGTAGATTCAGACGCTGATGGCATTATATCTAAGAACATATTTAGAAGTAAGGCAGATAGTGTTCAAGTTTATCCAGTAGTTGAAAATTATGGCGAAGGCATTTTCTTCGCATTCAATGAAGAGTTAATTAATTTGTTTTCAAAAAACGATAGTGCAATAGATTCTCTAAATGAAAAATTAAAGAACTTAAATAGTAATAGTGATGCTTTTTCAGAAAACGCTATCAAGTATGGATTGGATAATAACTGGCAATTGTATTTAGTACATTCATTCGCTCATCTAATCATGAGAGAATTAGAGTTCAAAAGTGGTTACCCTACTGCCTCACTATCAGAGAGGATTTATGTGTCAAATGACTTAAATTATAGAATGTATGGGTGCATGATATATACTGCAGAAGGTGCTGAAGGAAGCATGGGAGGCCTAATAGCACAAACAAGACCTGATAATTTGATTAAATTAATTACTAATGCACTTGAAAGAGCTAGGATATGTAATAGTGATCCTTTGTGCTGGGAATCAGACGGACAAGGATTATTTGAATTGAATTTTGCTTCTTGTTTTTCATGTAGTTTAGTTAGTGAAACATCATGTGAGCACAGAAATATTTATTTAGATAGAAGGATTTTGGTGGATGAAAATTATGGTTTTTTTAAAGACTTATTAAAATGAGTTTTCTAGATAAAAATAAAAATTTTATAAACATTAAGTTTCATAGTGATATGAGAGGAATGTCTTTGGATCAAAAGTTATTTCACTACAATACATCTTTAAAAAAGGATACCTTAAAAAGATTAAAAGAGTATTTAAAAAATTCTGAAGATGAGATTGATAATGAGGATTTTAAAAATGAAGATTTAAACTTATTTACATCTACTCAAAAAGTGTTGCAAAATAAAACAAGAGACTATTTAGAAATAATAGATTTACTAAAAGATTTTGAATTTGAATCAATTTTATACTCAATATACTTTGAAGATTCTAATAAAAAACTACTATCTTTACTTGATGACAAATTAATTAAAAACAAACCTATTGATTTTCATGATGAATTTTTGATTTTAGATTCTTTGAAAAATAATGGGAATCTAACTCAGATTATTTTAACCGAACATTTAAATTTAACTGACAAAGATTGGCTAGAAGAAAGTGTTAATCGAAATCCAATTGTAAAAAAACTTACCGAATGGTTAGGTTTAAAATTAATTCAAAATAATACAGAATCTGAAATTAAGCTAGTATTGTTTCATTTCGCTAAATTTTGGAAAACCAAATATACAAATCCATATAATGAAATAAAAGGTATTGTTTTACTGAATGACTTGATTTCAACTTTAAGAAAGGAACTTCAAAATTTGAAAATAGATTTGAAAAAAATTTTGAATGAATTGTTCTTCTACCTTGATTCATTATTTTACGATATTGATTTACCTCCGTTTTTAGAAAATGAATTAACTTTAAGAAAATCAAAAATTCCAGGATATGAAATCAAAAAGAATGAATTAAAACTATTGCTTGAAGAATCATGCAATTATTTAATTAATTATGATAAATTAACTAATAAGGAGCTTTTTATAAAATATTTTGATTCAAATGAAAATATTCAGAGATTGATATTTGAAAACATTAAGAATAGATTATCTAATAATTATAAATGTAATGAAAATGAAATTGAATATTTTATAGAACATTTCTTGTCAAACAATAATGATAGTCAACAACTTATTAAATACTTTTTTAAAAGTAATTACCTATTTAATTGTTATATATACTAAATGCCTAAAAACAACTGGACACGGGAAGAGCTTATTCTTGCCTTTAATTTATATTTAAAAATACCATTTGGTAAAATGAGTAGAACTAATAAAGATATAATTCATTTGGCTAGTTTAATTGGGAGAACTTCAAGTTCTGTAACTTTAAGATTAGTAAATTTTGCAAGTATTGACCCTGTTTTACAAGCAAGAGGAATCAAAGGGATGGTGGGCGGAACAAAAGTTGTTAAACCCATTTGGGATGAGTTTTTTAATAACCAAGAAGAGTTGGTCTTTTTAAGTGAGCAAATACTCGCAGAGAAAGAAAATTCAAGCATTGAAAATAAGTACCATGAATTGCTTTTTGATTTAAAGGAAATAAAAGGAGAAAATGTAATCCGAGAAGTGAAAACAAGAGTTAATCAATCCGTTTTTAGAGAAATGGTTTTGGCAAATTATAATGTTAAATGTGCAATTTCAAATATTGATATTCCTGATTTGTTGTTAGCAAGTCATATTATGCCATGGTCTAAAAATGAAGAACATCGCTTAAATCCTGAAAATGGTATTTGTTTGTCTGCCTTGTATGATAAAGCTTTTGATAAAGGCATTATTGGTATCAATCAAAATTATGAAGTTGTGCTTTCATCATCATTGAAAAAGAAAAAAGACACCCCATTTTTCAAACATCATTTTGAGCCAATTGAAAATTTGAAAATATCAGAACCATCCAAATATCTCCCCCGAAAAGAATTTTTAGAATATCATATGGATACTATTTTTAATAAGTAATCATTCTTGTTTTCTCAAAACCCCAAACAATCTCTACTAAATTCAAATACTAAATTAAAACAGACAATATCTGCTTAATTTACCAAGTCAATTATTCACTTTCCCTTGTTGCCATTCCCCTTTTATTCAAGAACACTTGGATGAGGTAGGCGAGAAGCATTAAAAGGAGGGTGCCAATAAGGTTGAGCCACAAAAAGGCGCTCAATTCATTGATCCACGCATAAATGACAAAACATTCTGTGACTATGGCTGCCCAAAATACTGCTACACTGCCTACTTTTTTGAGGTAAAAGGCCACTAAGAAAATGCCCAAAATGGTGCCGTAAAACAAAGAACCTAATATATTAACAGCCTCAATCAGGTTGCCCAGTTTTTGAGCAAACAAGGCGACAATGATGCAAAAAACACCCCATAACAAGGTGCTTATTCTGGAAACAGTGAGGTAATGTCTGTCGTTTTTCTCTGTTTTTTGGTGCCTTTTGTAAAAATCTATGACCGTGGTGGAGGCCAATGAGTTGAGCCCACTGGCAGTGGAACCCATGGAGGCCAAAAAGATAATGGCAATTAGTAAACCCACCACACCATGTGGCAAGTACTTGGTCACGAATATTAGAAAAACAAAATTGGTGTCGTTGGTGTCCGCCTTTTCGTTGTTTTTGAGCATCAGGTCGGTTCCTTTTTTCTTGATGACTAAACATTGTTTTTCAGCATTTTGTAGTGCTGTTTGTGCTTTGTCTATTTGAACTTGGTCTTCTGTTTTTAGCGCAGACACCAAGTTAAGCACATCTTTGCCTTTGGCTTCATTGGCCGCTTTGTATTGTTCTTCAATGCTTACAAATTCGGCAGCATAATTGCTTTTTTTAATGGTATTGATTTCATACTGATTGAAAAAAATGGGAGGCGTATTAAATTGGTAAAACACAAACACCAAAACCCCGATAAAGAGAATGAAAAACTGCATTGGGATTTTGATAAGCGCATTCATCAACAAACCAATTCTACTTTGCTGTATGGAACTGCCGGTCAGGTATCGTCCCACTTGCGACTGATCGGTCCCGAAATAGGAGAGTTGCAAAAAGAAACCGCCAATTAAGCCTGACCATAAGTTGTATTTATTGTCCACATCAAAGGTGGTATCAATGGCATTCAAACGGTCCATTTTTCCGGCAATTTGTAGCGCTTCCCCAAAGCTGACGTTTATTTTGAGCAAATCGATAATGATAAAAGTCGCGATAATTAATCCCCCGAAAATAATGCTCATTTGCAACATTTGGGTATAAGAAACCGCTTTAGTTCCGCCATAAACGGTGTAAGTAATCACCAAAATACCATTGATGATAATGGTGGTAAACAGGTCGATGTTCAGGATGGTTGACAGCACAATAGCAGGTGCGTAAATGGTTATTCCGGTTGACAAGCCTCGTTGTAACAGGAACAAAAAAGCGGTTAAACTTCGGGTTTTGGTGTCAAACCTTTTTTCCAAATACTCGTAAGCTGTGTACACATTCAAACGGTGGAAAATTGGAATAAAAGTCACGCACAGCACAATCATAGCTAGGGGCAAACCAAAGTAAAACTGCACAAACCGTAATCCATCGCTAAAACCCTGTCCGGGTGCAGACAAGAACGTAATGGCACTGGCTTGAGTGGCCATCACAGAAAATCCCACTTGATACCAAGGCAATTGTTTGTCTGCCAGCAAGTACCCTTGAATGTTTTGGGCATTCCTGCTTTTCCACATACCGTAAAAAACGATAAATGAAAGCGTTAAACCAGTGACTAACCAATCAAGTTCACTCATTCGTAATATTGGGTAAGTAAATACATGAGTATGATATTAAGTAACAAAGATAAAATGACCAAAAGGTATCTTATAAGCCATTTTCTTTCAGGATTATTCGGCGCTGTTGTCATTGTTTTTTAAGCTTAATAAGTTAACAAATAGTTTCATAGCCCCTTCATTTCCCTCAGGCAACTGTCTGAAAAAGGCAAGTCCGGTATATATGAAATGCCCTTTGCCATACTGACCCACAATAAGACTTCCCAATAATTCCGCTTCATCGGGGTCGTTCATGGCAAGCAAATCTGTGTAGTTTTTGTCGTATTGCTGTGCAAAGTAGATGCCTCTTTCTTGAACCCAAGCATCAAAATCTTTTTCGGTGATGGGATTAGGTTCATTAAAGGCCGGATGTTGACTTTGTAAAAACCTAACAGGCGAATTTTCATCAGTGACACGGTTTCTTGAAATGTCAAAAGGATAGGGGCCAATATTGTTTTGCACCGGTCCCACTCTGGAATTGGTATTGTATTGAACCAAGACATTGCCACCGTTTTTAATGTATAAGTTGAGTTTGTCTTTTGCTAAGTTGATGCTAGGATGAATGTTTAAAGCACGAACTCCAAAAACGATAGCGGAAAAGGAAGATAAGTTGGTTTCGTTCAATTGTTGAGGGGTTAAAAAAGTGATGTTATAACCTAGTTGTTTCAAAGATTCGGCAACATCATCGCCCGAACCTTCCACATAAGCAATATTCAATTGAGCGGTTTTTACACTAAGGAAACACAGTTTTATTTCGGCTTTTTCAAGCAGTAGTTGAGGGGGAATGTGGTCATACTCAATTCTGTTGAGGATGTGCTGAAAAGTATTCGATTCGCTGCTAATGTAGGGTTCCAAAAGACTGCAATCGTGTTTTTGTTGTGCTTTTACAAACACATCAAACGTGTATTCTTCACCTTTTTTCAAATTTTTAAACTCAGGATTTAGAATTTCTATTTTAACATACTCATTGGGTTTAAAATGGAGCGAGCCACTCACTTGGTCTTTGATAGCTTTGATAGTTAGTTTAAACAACTTTTCATTGATGTTGTTAATCACAATTTTGGAATTGAACGGCATAAACACAATTTCTGGAAGTACTTCTATCGGTTTGTGTTCTTCGCCCTTAGTTGGGTCGGTATTTTTGTAAAAAACAGGAACCGAGTAAGTGAATTTTTCGCCATAAACAGTCAATAACACAGAAACCATAAAAGGAGGCTTGTTTTCTGCCAACAAAAGCAAGGAGTCCTTTTGGATGTTAAAAACATTGTTTTGAGGGGCCGCAGAAAGCCAATAGGGATTGGTGTATGGAAAAGATTTAGGAACAATAAAAGTCCTTTTCAGTTGGACCATTTCATTGTAGTTTAATTTTTTGTCAATAGCAGTATCCGTTCCGTCGGGGTAAGTAACAGAAATCAGGTTAACTTTGGCTTGGTTTCTAAGAATTACTTGTGTATTAAGCGCGATTTTTTGAGAAGGACTGGTGGTATTGACCGTCGTACTGCTTTCAATAAACAGACCTAAGCAAGCTTTGATGATACCGTCCAATTGGTTTAATTTAGGACTGACCCAGTGTTTGTTTTGGGGATTATTAAGGGCCTGCAGTAATTTTCTGATTTTTAACAATGCAGGAATATTATTGGCAGGTTCATTGTAATTGAACGTTTGAATTAGTTGACTAATTGCTTTTTGGACAGCGGCACCATTTTCAAAGCGTTTATAGGAGGTTTCTATGTTATCGAACAATTCTTTTTGTGCAGAATCGCCTTTCATCAGTTTGAAATACTCTAGGGATTGACCGCGTTGTTTGGCCGACCCAAACCCTTGGCTTTTGTGCATGGTTCTGCTATCGGCAGCTATTTCACCATAACTTTTTCCCAAGAGAGGATTGTAGCCACCCACATCAATTTTTAGTTGATTGGGGTTAGTGGTATTAATTGTTCCAAAATTGAAAGTGTTCCAATACATACGTTTGCATTTCCAAGTTTGGGTGGTTTTGAGTTGTTCCTTGTAAGCTTCGGGATTAGCGGCAAGGTCAAACGCTTCCATAGCCAATAGAGCAGAGGCTGTGTGGTGTCCGTGTCCACCTTCGCCTGTGGTAGGGAAACGGCAAATAATAACATCGGGTTTAAATTGTCTGATAATCCACACCATGTCTTTGAGAAGGCTGTCTTTGTTCCAAAATTGCAGGGTTTCTTTGGGTGATTTAGAATAGCCAAAATCGTAAGCACGGGTAAAATATTGTTCAGCGCCATCGGTTTTGCGGGCTGCTATAAGTTCTTGAGTACGGATTATGCCGAGAGAAGTGCCTTTTTGATTGCCAATTAAATTTTGACCACCATCGCCACGGGTTAGAGAAAGGTAAGCGGTTCTGTAATGTCTGTCATTGGCGAGGTAACTGAGTAGTCGCGTGTTTTCATCATCGGGGTGTGCGGCAATGTATAGCACGTTCCCAACAGTGTTAAGCGACTGTAATTGATGAACAATATGAGCACTGTGTGGGGTAGAATTGGGTTGCGCTTGTAGGCACAAAAGTTGAAATATTGAAAAAAGTAAGAGAGAGGATTTAAACATTAAAATAATTTTGATTCTTAAAATAGCAAAGATATCAAAAAAAATAAAAAAAGAGAGATAAAAACCCCTTAAATAATCAAATTATGGCTCAATTTGAATGAGTTTAGCACCATTGTAGTCGAGTATTACTTTGGACAAAGGCAGTTTGACTTGGAGACTGTCGTAAGCAATTTGACTGCAAATGAAGTAAGGTGTTTTAACAGATTCAAAGTCTTTGGCAACTTCTATTTGATAGCCATATTCTTGGTTATACACTCTTTGGTAGTAGAAAAAATTGGGTGTTTTTTCTTCATTTTGCAACAAAGTAATTTGCTTGATATGGGGTTGTATGGTTTTAGCATCTCTTAAAACATAGCCCAAACGGCAGGTATTGCAATAGTCGATAGGTTGGATTATTTCTAAAAGATGTTTAGAATACGGTTTGTAGGCAAGCAGAATAATAGAAACAGGAAAAGAAATTGACCATAAAAGCTTCAGTTTGGGTAATTTATTACTGAGCCATTGATAGCTTAAAAACAAGGCTATAGAAAGTGCAAAGACAAACAAAGGATAGAGAGGTGCCGCATACCAATACAGTTTTGTTTGTGCCAAAGAAATAATCAATAGAATAAACAAACATTGCAAAGTGAAATAGAACATTAATTTGTTATTTCTAAGAAAAAAGAGCAGTAGGGGTGTAAAGTAAATCCAAGGAGTTAGGAGATTGTCGTTATAAAATTTGTTGAAGTAAAACCAAAAAGGCCCTTGGTGGTCTAGCACTTTAGTAAAGCGTTGATGATTGTGGAAATGGAATGATTGGAATAAATAACTAAAGATTAAGAATCCTAAAAAAAGGATTAAAGGAATCAACAATCGCCTGTCGCGTATTAAAGTTTTAAATTGACCTTGCAGTATTATCCATATTCCTAAGGCAGGTAAAGCCATTAACATCGCCACACTTTTTGTAAGGAAACCCATTACAAAAAAGAGGATTAACAAGATTAGATTACTTAATTTTTTCTCTTGAATAAATTGGAATGATTGGTAGCAAAACAGAAGAAAAAACAAAGCAAAAGGAACGTCATGGTCGCCGAAGCGGGACATGTGATAATCGTTAACCCCTTTAGTTGAAATAAAAAGGAGTATTGCAATTATACCAACGGTGTATGATTTGAATGTTTTTTTTGAGATATACAGGAACGAGAAGTTAATGGCGACAAAAGAGAGTGCAATAGGAAGTCTGAGTGCAAATTCTGTGGGTCCAAAAACTTTCATAGCAAGTGCTTGAAACAAGGTTACAAATACCGGTTTAATATTTGGGTAGTTCAACATAGGGCTAATTTCCGAAAAGTGTTGAAGTACTTTACCTTCCGAGTATAAAAAATAGGCTCTTAAAGCAAAAAGAGCTTCGTCCCAAGGTTGGATACTTAAAAAGTGAAGGTTATAGAAGGCAGGAAAAAGAATCAATGCCAATAAAATAAAGGCAATAATTAGTTTGTAAATGAATGAAAAGCGTTTTATGTTACTTAAAATAAAAGGCAATTTTTGGGTGTTTAAAATAAGGAAATTAGTGTTTGGTCAATGGCATCAGAAGCATGGTAATTCGTAACAAACTGTCTGCCATTTTTGCCTTTTGATAATATAGTTTCTAAGTTATTTTCAATTAGATTAGCAATGTATTGGGCATCGTCTTCAATGCTATTAACAGGAAATAATTCACCAAAATTCCCCAATTGTATTTGTTCTTTAAACCCTTGTATTTCAGGAACGATAACAGGAATATTTAGGGAAGCACATTCCAAACTTACAATAGGATATCCCTCGAATAAACTAGGGAAAACGCCAATATCAAAAAGTTGTAAGAGCTTGTTTGGCGATTTGCTTTCGGGTAAAAATACCAAGTTTCCAGGGGCTTGTTTTTTCAAATCATCCTCTTTGATTCCGCTACCAACAATGTAAAAAACGAGATCATCACGGTGACTTAATAATTTGGCAAGTTCAACGATAACTTCAGGTTGTTTAGGTTCATGCAAACGACCTAGGAATCCAATTGCAATTTGGTGTTTCTCTAATTTGTGTTTTTCTCTAAGGGCTGATTTAGTGTCTGCATTTTCAGAGAATTTTTCAGTATCTATTTTAATAGGAACAACAGCAATTTTGGATTCTTCTTCCTTGTATTTTTTTATTAAAACTTGTTTCCAGAAATCACTAATTACAATTCTTTGGTCGATATAATTTTGAAAAGGACGGGCCCCTTCAAACCAACCATTGTTATCAAATTCCTCAGCGTGCAACAAATCGAGCGTTTTAATTTCAGGATAGTGTTTTTTTAATTCAGGCAATAGTAAATAGGAAAGGGGATTACTCATATTCAACAGAATATCAGGCTTTTCTATTTGGATAATTTCCCATAAAGCCAATAGTTTAGGATAAGGAAATTCCGATAAATGGTCGAGGTTGTATTGACGACTGGCGTATTTTTCAAATTCTCCTGTTAGCGCATTGCCATTTAATTGGTCGGTAAATACCAAATCAATAATTTCATATCCTTGAGCGTGTAATGCTTTTACATAATCCAAAAGTACATTTTCAGCACCACCTATGTGCCAAAAGAAATGGGTTATTAGCACTCTTTTCTTTTGTTTTTCTATTGTAAACAGAGGATTTTTTTGGAGAGACAATTCAAAATTAGATTCAAAACCTGCCATGGCATGAGCCTTTGTTCTAATGTTTTGAGGGCGAAGTCTGTTGTTGAGAAAAGTATTTGGCGCAAAAATATACATTAGGAGTTCCATTAATTTAAAATTAGTGGGGTTCCTTCCGGTGAGTTTCTTAATTATTTTTCTAAAAACACGGTCAATAAAAGAGAATTTAGTGACATGTTTACGGTTTTTATTGTATCTTCTTTGCGAAAAAGGAATTCCAAACAACGCAGTCCAATTGTAACGCATCGCCATTAATATGGACATATTGCCTTCCTCTTCACTTCTTGTTACCAAAGAATTGATGTTTTGCCTGTAGTTAAAAACGGCTTTTTTGAGCGCTACACCATAGCGGCCTTTTCTGAGTGCTCTGTGCCAAAAATCCCAATCCTCATACATCTTAACTTGCTTACTAAGCATCAGTGTTTTTTGCCCCTTGAGTTCGTCCCATAATGATTTTTTCATCATAGAACAAACAGAAGAATAGTTGGTAAGAAACAATTGTTTAGCAGAAAAGTCAGGCACAATTATCTTTTGATTTCTAAATCCAAATTTTCTCAAACTAGGATAAACCCATGAACAATCGGGGTGAGATAGAAATACAAGATAAGACAATAAGATAAAGTCAGGTTCAATGGTATCATCACTGTCTAAACAAATTAAATACTCCCCTTTAGCTTGTTTAACCCCAATATTTCTGGTTCTAGAAAGCCACATGTTTTTAGGGTTTTCTATAATGTCTAAGTTGAGATTTTTATAGGTATTGGTTTTTTTTAAATCAGCAATTAATGAATTTGTATATGGGTCGGTAGAACAATCATTAATGATAATAACTTGAACTTTCGATAAATCAAAAGTTTGATTGTTGATAGAATCAAGGGTTTCATAAAGCCATTCTCCTGTATTAAAAACTGGGACAATAAAACTTACAAGGATATCTTTATTAGAACTAGACATGTTTTAATTCGTATTTTTTTGAAATGCGCGTTAGGTTTTTATTATAAAAGGGGTCGTTTTTAATTAATTTTTCCCATTTAGAAATAAAGTATTGTTTTTCGTACGACTGTTTTTTGAGTGAATTGGAATTAATAATCGGATTCCCTCTGGTTAAGCACTCGTAATGATACATTTTAACCCATGGTACATAGACATTAAACATTCCTTTGTTATAAAGTTTACAACACAATTCAACATCGTTACAGTCTATCGCTAAGTTTTCATCAAAACCACCCACTTCGTTAAACTTGTCTCTTTGAATCATCATGCAAGCGCCTGTTACTGCACTGTAATTGGTAAGGCAATTTGTATTGTTAAAATAACCCGAAGTATCCTTGTGAGCCCCCGAATAAATATGAGCCCCTGTATCGTCAAGAGATAAAACAATGCCTGCATGTTGTATTGTATTGTTTGGATACAATAATTTCGGACCAACCGCACCTACATTGTCCAATTGGGCTATTTTCACCAATTCCTCTATTAAGTTTTCACTAATTAATTCCGTGTCATTGTTTAGAAATAGTAAGAAATCTCCATTGCTATGTTCTACGGCTTTGTTATTGATTATTGAATAATTGAAAGGGATGTCCAAACGAAAACATCTGATTTGGTTCGGAAACTGGAATTCCCAATCGGCAACCGTAGTATGGAAACTTTTCTCAGTACTTCCATTGTCAATTATAATTATTTCAAAATTCCTGTAAGTGGATTTCTCAACAATAGATTGAATGCAAGCGTTTAATATATTGGCCTTGTTTTTAGAAGGTATAATAATAGAAACTAAAGGTTGATTGGTTTTAAAAACAGGCTCAAAACAACCCAAAGAAGCTTCGGATATTTTGGCATAAGCATTGGGATAAAATTCACTTAAGAAATGGTTCAATGAAATGTGATTTTTTTGAATTTTATCTGGCGTTAACAAATCTTCGTATCGGTGATACAGAATTTTAGATATGTGTGAAATGGCCTTAGAATACTTTGTGAAATAAAGGATTAAACCATAGAAATTATCAAAACTTTCAATAGGCGTCTTTTGGAATACAGCTTTAGAAACTAAAAACAATGACCCTATATAATTGCGTGAAAGTAATGTGTGCGGACTAAAATCGGGTTTGAAATAAGGGTTTACAGTCGTTTCTGACAATGGGTCTGCAATAAAATCATTGTCTGCATATATAAAATCAACCTTTTTATCGGCATTAATTTGGTTAACGATTTGGTACAAGCAGTCTGCCCTTAAGATACAAGCCAATTTGGTAAAAAGTACATAATCACAAATAATATCAGATTTGTCTTTATTGAAATTGGCTAAACTAGTGACACTGTATTTGAAATCATTTTTAGTGATTTTGTCGAGTGTGTACTGGATTTTTTCAGAAGGTTTGTCTAATATAAAAGTGACAAAATAGTGGCTATAAATCTGTTGTTCTATAGATTGCAAAAAGCGGTTGATGTATTTAAAATTCTCGCTATTTACAAACACAAACAACTGAATATGCGGTTGAATACCATAGTTAGTAATGTTCAAACTCATGGCCTCCAAATCACTTTCTCTTGGGAAATGTTTTTCTATGTATTGTTGGTAATTGACTTTTTCGTATCCTTTGCTCAAACCAATAAGCGTGTTTACTTTACCAAAAACAAGTTTGAATAATTGTTTAAAGAACTTAGCGATTAATAGAAGTCCTGGTTTGGAGAATAAAAACAAAAGTCGTTGTAAAAAACGGTATTTATTGCTTTTAAGATAGCTGTCGCTGGTTAATATTAGTTTGGTTTTGGTAAAAAATAAATAGAGTTTCCAATAAGTACTTCCTTCAATTTCTTTAATACGTTCTTCGTAATTCTTAACCGCAGAAAGCAAGGCATTGTATTCTGCTTCTTGCAAACTGTTTTTAGGAATGGTTGAATTATTTGTATTTGTTTTCTTCATTAATTAATTTTCAAAAAGTTGATGATAAATAGGACCAATTTCATTGATGTCTCCATAATGGGTAATGGTTCCATTGTTTACAAGTGCTGCTTTGCTACACATGTTTTGTGCTTCAGCAAAATTGTGCGAAACAAAAATAATCGTTGCGCCAGCCTCTTTAATGTCGGATACTTTCTTCAGACATTTGTGTTGAAACCCAATATCACCCACCGACAAAACCTCGTCTATCAACAAGATTTCGGGTTGCTTCATAATGGCAATACTGAAAGACAATCGGCTCATCATACCTGTGCTGTATCTTTTTACCTGCCAATGAATGGCGTCTCCAAGCTCAGAAAACTCAATGATTTCGGGCATCAATTGCTTGGTTTCATACTGCGTCATTCCCATGAGGGCGCAAGAAAGTTTTATGTTTTCAATGCCGCTCAATTCATGTTCCAATCCAACACCAAGACCAAGAAGGGGTGCTACTTTGCCATGAATGTTTATTTGTCCTTTTTCAGGTTCTATTATGCCTGACAAGGTGCGTAATAAGGTGCTTTTGCCAGAGCCATTTTTGCCCAATAAAGCAATACTTTCCCCTTTTTTAATGTCCAAATTGATGTTTTGAAGCACAAATTGTTTTTTCAAAAAACTGTATTTGCCAATGTTTAACACAAAATCCTTCAGAGAAATAAAACCATTCTCTTGGACATAAAAACAAATGTCTACCCCTTTGAGTTGTATAATAGATTCAGACTGTGTCATATATTGGAAATAAAGCCCTTTCTATATTTTTTAAATAAAGTGTAACCAAGTAAAAAGGTAAACAATGCAAGGAGAGTACACACCATTAAGTTGAAACTATTAGGGACAACAGAACGGTAGAAAATATCGTGGTACGACTCAATAAAGTAGTAAAATGGATTGAGTTTGAGTAAGTATCGGGTTGATTCGGGAAGCAAATCGGGAGTGTAAGCAATGGGAGTAAAGTAAAAAAACGCAGGAATAATGGTAGTCCACAACAACTGAATATCTCTGAAGAATACATTGAGTGTGCCTAGTGCCATTCCTATTCCCAAGATAAAAATAGCAGTGATTAATAACAAAGGAATAACGGCTAATAGGCTAAAGTTAAGTTGGTAGCCTAAAAAGAACATCAGTATAAAAAAGGGTACTAAAGTGAGTGCCAAATTAATGAGGGCAGCCACAATAGCTGATAAAGGGAAACTAAAAGGATGTAAATTGATTGACTTTAAGATTGAAGCATTGTCTATAAAAGAAGTTAATACTTGTAAGATAGATGCTGATATAAAGTTCCAAAACACTAGACCACTTAGGGCGTATAATCCAAAGTTTTCGATGTGGTTAATTTTGCTAAAAACCAACATGAGTATAAGCAGGAACAACAAAGGATTGAGCATACTCCAAAAAATTCCAAGGAATGAGTTCTTGTAACGAAGTTTTATCGTTTTTATAGCCAAACTAAGTACGGCGTTTCTGAAACCTTTATGAAACCTTAAATTACCCAAATAAAAAATTTTTGCAAAAATAAGGTTAATTTTTGGTTAAGCCATCATTAAATTACCCTTCAAAATTGTTGAAAATGGTTTTTTATACATGCAAAAGACACCGTATATTCGCTAATCAATTTTAACGGTTATGTCATCTCACGAAAAACTAAAGGAACTTATACAGCAGTCGTATCATTTTACAGGAACATCCATCGCTTTGGGAACAGCCAAGTTGGGCGACTCTGTTATTGAAAATGCCATTGTTAGTGTACCTTTGAAAACCCTTAACAGGCACGGATTAATTTCGGGTGCTACAGGAACAGGTAAAACAAAAACACTTCAAAACTTAGCGGAAAAATTATCATTGAATGGGGTCCCAACCTTGTTGATGGATATTAAAGGTGACTTAAGTGGTATTTCACAACCTGGACTTTTGAATGATAAAATCACAGAAAGACATCACAAAATTGGACTTCCATGGACACCTCAAGGATTTCCAGTTGAGTTTTTGTCAATTTCGGGAGAAAAAGGGGTTAAAATGCGCGCCACTATCTCGGAGTTTGGTCCAGTATTACTTTCCAAAATACTTGAGTTGAACGATACTCAAAGTGGTGTGGTTAGTTTGATTTTTAAATATTGCGACGACCGTTCATGGCCCTTATTGGATATTAAAGATTTCAGAAAAGTATGTCAGCATATCCAAACAGGAGAAGGTAAAGCTGAAATAGAAAAAGAATATGGTTTGGTAAGTAGCGCTAGTATTGGCGCCATTATGCGAAGTCTGATTGAAATAGAACAGCAAGGAGCAGATGTGTTCTTTGGTGAAAAAAGTTTTGATGTCACAGATTTAATGCGCACTGATGACAATGGTTATGGCTATTGTTCTGTATTGCGACTTACAGATATTCAAAGCAAACCCAAGCTGTTTTCTTCATTTATGTTGTGTTTGTTAGCTGAAATTTACCAAACTTTGCCAGAAATTGGGGATAAGGACAAGCCAAAATTGTGTATTTTTATAGATGAGGCTCACCTGATTTTCAAAGAAGCAACCAAAACATTGTTAAATCAGATAGAAACAATAGTCAAGTTGATTCGTAGTAAAGGCGTTGGTTTGTTTTTTATTACCCAAGATCCTACCGATGTGCCCGATCAAATATTGGGTCAATTGGGCTTGAAAATGCAACATGCTTTGAGAGCATTTACTGAAAAAGACAGAAAAGCAATTAAAACTATAGCCGAGAATTTTCCTCCGAGTGAGTTTTATAAAACATCGGAATTGTTGACGGCTTTAGGAATCGGAGAGGCTTTGATTACCGTATTGAACGAAAAAGGGATTCCGACGCCCTTGGTACATACTTATTTAACAGCGCCGTTGAGCCGAATGGACGTTATTACCGAAGCTGAAATGGAGGCAATAATTTCCAAATCAGAATTGGTAGAAGAATACAATGAAGTAATAGACAGACAAAGTGCCTATGAAATATTAAACAATAAATTGGCCACTGCTGAAACCATAGAAACCAAACCTGTTGAAGTGGTTCAAGAAAAAGCACCAAATAGAGTGCCCAAAGAAGAGCCATCAACGGCTGAAAAAGTACTTAATCATTCGGCCACAAAAATAATTTTAAGAGAAGTAACTCGAGGCTTGTTAGGTGTTTTAGGCTTAAGGTCGACCACGCGAAAAACGAGACGAAATTCTTCATGGTTTTAAAGAAAGGCTAATCAGTTTTAGATGATAAAGAAAATAAAAACGCTTTTATTCTTTTTGTTTTTGGGTTTAATGGCCTACTATTTTTACCCTATTATAAAAGCCAAATACTTTAGAAGTGAGGATGAAAAGGGAGGAGTAGACAAAGTTATTGAAAATTATGGTTTTCAAATTGAACAAGCTGCCAATACTTATCAAATTTCGGCCGATTACCTCAAAGCATTGTGTATGTTGGAAAGTTCAGGGACTAAAACAATAGTGCCAAGGTATGAAAAACATGTGTTTAAAAAGCTCAAAAAAGTTAGAGATGGCGATTTGGAAAATTACGAACATGTCACACAAACCATGTTGAAAGACGCCAATGATGAAGCGCTCAAAAACTTAGCAAGCAGTTGGGGGCCTTTTCAATTAATGGGTTACAAGTGTTTGTTGTTGGATATTAAAATTAAGGATATTCGTGGGGATGATGCAGTGTTATATGGCGTAAAATGGATTAACTTAGCGTACGGTGAACGCTTAAGAAAAGGACAATATAAAGACGCTTTTCATGTTCACAATGCAGGAAAACCCTTTCCAAAAGATGGTATTCCAAGAACTTACGATAAACAATACGTTTACAAGGGATTAAAATACATGGATGTTTTTAAGAAAAAGTCCCAAAATCAAGAATAGGGAATTGCTTGATTGAAAATTAGCCTTAAATTTGCGCCATGAAAATTGCGGTAGTCGGTGCAACGGGTTTGGTGGGAACCAAAATGTTAGAAATTTTAGCGGAAAGAAATTTTCCATTTACTGAATTAATTTTGGTGGCTTCAACCAAATCGGTGGGACAAAAGATTAACTTTCAGGATAAAGACTATGAGGTAGTGAGTATGGAAACGGCTATTTCACTAAAACCACAAATAGCATTGTTTTCGGCAGGTGGAAGCACTAGTTTGGAATGGGCTCCTAAGTTTGCCGAAGTAGGAACTACTGTTATAGACAATTCTTCTGCTTGGAGAATGGATGCCGACAAACCTTTGGTAGTGCCTGAGGTAAATGCAAATATTCTGAAAGCAACTGATAAAATCATTGCTAATCCTAATTGCAGTACTATACAAATGGTTGTAGTATTGAATCCATTACACCGTCAATATTCAATCAAAAGAGTGGTGGTAAGCACCTACCAAAGTGTTACAGGAACTGGAAAAAAAGCAGTCGATCAGTTGATGAATGAGCGAAATGGCATCAAAGGTGAAATGGCCTACCGTTATCCGATTGACTTAAATTTAATTCCACAAATAGATGTATTTTTGGACAACGGCTATACCAAAGAGGAAATGAAAATGGTGATGGAAACCAAAAAAATAATGGGTGATGCTTCAATCCAAGTAACAGCCACAGCGGTTAGAGTACCTGTTATGGGCGGTCACAGTGAAAGTGTAAACATCGAATTTAATTCACCATTTGAATTGTCGAAAGTGATAGATATTTTAGAAAATACAGAAGGGGTAGTGGTGCAAGACAATATCAGTTTGCAAGAATACCCTATGCCAATTAATGCGCATAACAAGGATGCTGTTTTTGTGGGTAGAATAAGAAAAGACGATACGCAAGCTAACACAATGAATGCTTGGATAGTTTCCGATAATTTGCGTAAAGGTGCTGCGACCAATGCTGTTCAGATTGCTGAGTATTTAGTTCAAAACCAATTGGTTTAGTCCCTACTATTCCACATTAGTGGATATTTGATTCCCTAACATTACTTGGATTGATGTAAGTTTGTGTTTATGAAAAACATCGTCATTATTGCAGGTGGAAAATCTCCTGAACATGAAGTTTCTATTGTTTCTGCACGCAATATTTATCAATATTTTGATAAACAGCAGTTCAATGTTGAAGTAGTTGGCATTTCAAAAAAAGGGGAGTGGTTCCATTTGAGCGAGCAATCCTTATTAAATACAACTGAAATTGGGGCGAGCGATAAACACTTAAAGCTTTGTTTTATGCCATTCGATCCATTGCCGTTGCGCTATCAAGACAATATTGAAAAAGGCTTGTCGGTTGATGTGTTTTTCCCAATTACACATGGGGTTTATGGTGAAGATGGTTTTTTACAAGGTTTGTTAGAATACACAAACAAGCCCTATGTTGGTCCCGGAGTTTTAGGCAGTGCCATCGGTATGGACAAAGATGTAAGCAAACAATTGTTACAACAAAATGGAATTTTGGTTACGCCTTGGCTTACTTATTTAAAAGGTGAAACCATCGATTATACTGCTTTAATAAATATGGGATTCCCTTTGTTTATTAAGCCTGCCAATATGGGAAGTGGTGTTGGGGTAGAGAAAGCTACTAACGAAGAAGAACTAAAAACCGCGATTCACAATGCCTTTGAATATGATGTAAAAATACTGATTGAAAAAGGGATAAAAGGAAGAGAGGTTGAAACCGCGGTAATGGGTAATTTTAATACCAAAGTAAGTGGGGTGGGTGAAATTATTGTTAATTCAGGGTTTTACACTTACGAAAATAAGTATGTAAATGAAGCTACTAAAGTGGTTATTCCTGCTGAAAATTTTTCAGAATCTGCAACAAAATTACTTCAATCGACTGCATTAAAAGCTTATAAAGTTTTGCAATTGGAAGGCTTGAGTAGAGTGGATTTCTTTTATGTTTCTGACACAGAGTTTTATTTAAACGAAGTCAATACACTTCCTGGTTTTACCAATATCAGCATGTATCCAAAATTATGGGAACAAGAAGGGGTTTCATATCCATCTTTATTGGCTGAATTGGTTTCTATAGCAGAGGAAAGATACACTATCAGACAAGGACTAAAACGTCTTTTGTAAGAGAGGATTAGATTCTTAAAATATAAAATCAAGAAGTTGATTCACAAAAAAACACGAACCTTGGTTCGTGTTTTTTTGTGTTTATAAAATCTTAAATTGAATTAATCTAAGATAGTTTGTTCTCTGTCTGGACCAACTGAAATAATATGAATAGGCAATGCTAATTCAGTTTCTAAGTATTGGATATAATCGAGAAAGTTTTGTGGCAAGTCTGACTTTTTTCTACAGATGGTTAAATCTTCTGACCAACCTTTAAAGCTTTTGTAGATAGGTTCAACCGTTTCGTTGCACAAATCGTATGGAATTTGATTGGTTTCAGTGCCATTCACTTTGTAGGCTACAGCCACTTTTACTTCGTCAAACTCACTTAACACGTCGCTTTTCATCATAATTAAACGATTAACGCCGCTCAGCATAATAGCATATTTTAAAGCAACCAAGTCGAGCCAACCACAACGGCGTGGTCTTCCAGTTGTTGCACCAAATTCGTTTCCTTTTTTTCTTAATAGTTCACCAGTTTCATCTAGTAATTCAGATGGAAAGGGACCGCTTCCTACACGAGTGCAATACGCTTTAAAAATACCGTAAACATCACCGATGTTTTGTGGGGCAATACCCAAACCGTTACAAACACCACCTGAGATGGTATTGCTAGAAGTCACAAAAGGATAACTACCAAAATCAATATCCAACATACTACCTTGGGCACCTTCGGCTAATATTTTATGAGTTGGTATTGCGGCATTGATAAAATACTCAGTATCCTCGAATTTAAATTCTTTTAGAAACTCACAAGCTTCAAAAAACTCTTGGTCGAGCGCATTGATATCAAAATCTTTGTAGCCCAAAAATTCAACAAGTGCGAGTTGTTCTTTTTTAATAGCCTCGTATTTTTGTTTGAAATCAGGGTGAAATAAATCGCCTAAACGAACCCCATTTCTACCAATTTTATCTCTATAAGTTGGTCCAATACCTCTGAGAGTAGAGCCAATTTTAGCGTCTCCTTTGGCATGTTCACTTGCGGCATCAAGTAAACGGTGAGTTGGAAGAATAACGTGAGCTTTTTTCGAAAACAATAAATTTTGTCTTACATCAGCACCAGCTTCAATCACTCTTTCAATTTCAGATTTAATTCTAACTGGGTCAACAACAACGCCATTTCCGATAACATTGGTGGTGTTTTCGTGAAAAATTCCAGAAGGAATGGTGTTTAAAACGTGAGTTTTTCCGTTAAACTTTAGAGAATGACCTGCATTAGGACCACCCTGAAAACGAGCAATAATTTGGTAATTAGGCGTTAAAAAATCAGCAATTTTACCTTTGCCCTCGTCTCCCCATTGAAGACCCAATACGACATCAATTTTATTCATCTTTTAAATTAATTTCTTTGTTGCAGTTTTTGCAACGGTTATCATCTATTAAAACTGGATTTGCATACAAGTGAAGGGAGTGGTGATTGACCTCAAAACTTAGTAATTCGCCCATTGTTTGGTTGATTTGTTGAATACGGGGATCGCAAAATTCAAGAACCTTGTTACATTGTAAGCAAATTAAATGGTCGTGTTGTCTGAAACCAAAACTCTGTTCGTACATGGCTAAATTTTTACCAAACTGGTGGCGCTTAACCAATCCGCTGTCTAGTAATAATTCCAATGTATTGTATACTGTAGCTCTGCTCACTCTGAATTTTTTATTTTTCATGTGAATGAACAAGGTGTCTACATCAAAATGTTCTTTATGAGAGTATATTTCATCAAGAATGGCGTAACGTTCAGGCGTTTTTCTTTGCTTGTTTTTTTCAAGATAAGCCGTAAATATTTTACGTACTTCAAGTTTGTTTTTCGCTATTTTGTCGTTCTGCGCGCCCATTTTTTGCAAATATACAAACTAATTAAGTTTTAAACTTCGGTTTTATCACAATCTTATACACTATTTTTTGTGTAAATTATCTTTAGAAAATGGAGGCAATTCCTATTAGTAGTATTAAGACTAACGAGATTCTTCTGAAGTGTTCTTGTGGTATTTTTCTCAATATTTTTTGCCCTATAAAAGTGCCTACAAAACCAATGACTAACAAAAATGGAAGGTATTTATAACTTGTATCGTTCATGTATCCGTTGAAAAAATAAACCACAGTCCTCGACAAGTCGACTCCAAAATCTATGGCAGCTGAAGTGGCTACATAAATGCTTTTTTCCAAGTTAAATGCCGTCATTGTTAGTCCTCTAATGGCACCTCCTGTTCCCAAAAAACCAGCAAAAAATCCTGACAAACTACCACCAATAAAAGTTTCTTTTCGTCCGGTTTTAAAAGCGAAATTGGGTCTTATTAGGAAGAATAAACTAAAGCCTACTAGGAATACCGAAAGGGCAATTTGTAGGTATTGACCTACTATAAATTTACTGAGATAGCCACCTACAATAACAAATGCTATAGAGGGAATCCCAATTTGTAAAAGTAATTTTTTGTCAAGCCCTTTTCTGAAAAGGTAAATTTTACTAAGGTTACTAGAAAGGTGAAATAAAGCTGTGAGCCCTAAAACGGTATGATAATCGAAATAAAAGTTAGCAAAAGGAACAAAATAAACCGAAGAACCGAATCCACCGATGGTTCCAATAATTTCTGCTATTAAAGCTAGCAGTAAAAAGATTAAATTTATTGCACCGATAGCTATTAGTAGTTATTAAGCATCATCGGCATAATGAGCATTAACACCTCTTCGTCTAATTCATTTTCGATAGGTACTAATAATCCTGCACGATTAGGGGTAGATAATTTTAATAAAACTTGGTCGTGGTCCAAATTAGTTAACAATTCAATTAAGAATTTAGAATTGAAACCAATTTCGATGTCTTCACCATCGTATTCACAAGTTCTTTTTTCATTCGCTTTGTTAGACATTTCTAAATCTTCAGCACTTGCAACTAATTCATGACCTGTAATTTTTACTCTGATTTGGTGCGTTGTTTTGTTAGAGAAATTAGCAACCCTTCTTACAGTGTCTAAGAATTCAATTCTGTTGATAGAAATGATGTTGTTGTTTTCTAAAGGAATAACTGCTTTATAGTCAGGGTATTTTTCATCAATTAAACGACAAGATAATTTCAAATTGTTTGAAGTGAAAAACACATTTGATTTGTTGAAATCAAGTTGAATTGGTGTCACATCGTTACTCAATGAAGATTTTAATAAGTTAAGCGCTTTTTTAGGTAAAATGAAAGAGTGTTCTAATCCTGGTTTTACATCGGTGCGGGTAACTTTAACCAAACGGTTGGCATCAGTTGCCACAAAACTAATATCATTTTGACCAATTTCTACAAATACACCTGTAAGGTTTAATCTTAAATCGTCATTTCCTGTTGCAAATACTGTTTTAACGATAGATCTTAACAATACGTTTGACGGCATTGAAAAAGAGTTGTCAGATTCAATATTAGGGATTTTAGGGAAGTCGATACCATTTTGTCCAGGTAAGTCAAATTTACCATTTGCAGTGTTAATAGCAATAGCGTAAGTATCTTCATTTACCGTCATTGTTATTGGTTGGTCAGGCAATGAACGTAAAGTGTCAATTAACAATTTGGCAGGAATAGCAACAGTCACATTCTCTTTTGATTCTACATTTAAGTTTGTAGACATTGAGGTTTCTAAGTCTGTTGTAGATATGGTTAAAACGCCGTCCTTTATATCGAATAACATGTGATCTAAAATTGGTAAAACAGGTTTAGATACTATGGCACCATTCACTTTTAAAAGGTGTTCTAATAATAAAGGGGCAGATATTAAAAATTTCATATTTGATTATAAGTAATGACTGCGAAAGTATAAAGACTTCATTTGTCTATATTCACATTATTACAACTTTTATTCACAATACCCTTTTTTTTTAATTAGGGTAATCAAAGATTTTTCCGGGGTTCAATATGCGGTGTGGGTCAAAGCTGTCCTTGATTAATTGCATTAATTCAATCTGCTTTTTTTGCATAACGATGTCTAAATAGCTTTTTTGAACCAATCCAATACCATGTTCTCCACTTATCGTTCCACCATATTTTTTACAGATTTCAAATATTTTTCTGATAATGTGTGGTAACTTGTTATTCCAAGTTTCATCGTCTAAATCAAGTTTTAAAATATTAATATGCAAATTGCCATCTCCGGCATGACCGTAACAAACCACTTCTATATTATTGGCTTGGCACAATTCCATGGTTTCTTGGTACAAATGGGGTAAAAAAGAACGCGTTACAACGGTGTCTTCTTCTTTGTATGCCGATATAGCTTTTACCGTTTCTCCTATTGACCTTCTGATTTTCCATAATTTTTCTGAACTGCTGCTATCGTCAGCCAGTATAACATCAATTGGGTTAAATGTTTCTAATACACCATAAATGGTTTCGCATTGCGATTGAATGCTTGGTAAATCGAAAGCATCTACTTCTATCAATAAATAGGCTTTTGCTTCTTTGGTGTCAAATGTCATTCCCAAGTGTTGTACTGAAATATTTACCCCTTTTTCGTCCATAAACTCAATAGCAGAGGGTTGAACTCCCGCTTTGAATATTGCAGGAACAGTAGAACATGCTTCAAATGCAGATGAAAAATAAGCAAGCATTAAGGCTCGGTAAGGAGGAAAAGGAATCAGTTTAAGCGTAATTTTTGTGACAATTCCAAGGGTTCCCTCGCTGCCAACAATCAGTTGCGTTAAGTTATATCCAGTTGAGTTTTTAAGCACATTTGCGCCCGTTTGAATAATTTCGCCAGTGGCTAACACCACTTCCAAATTTAAAATGTAATCTTTGGTTGTGCCATATTTTACGCATCGCGGTCCGCCGCTGCTGTGAGCTACATTGCCACCAATTGTGCAACTGCCTTTGCTTGCTGGGTCGGGTGGATAAAACAATCCTAATTTTTGAACTTCATTTTGCAATGTTTCATTTATAACGCCGGGTTCAACTATGGCTTGGTAGTTTGACGTGTCTATGGAAAGGATTTTATTAAGTCGACTTAAATTTAAAATAACACCATATTGAACAGGTAAACAACCGCCAGACAAACCCGTTCCTGCACCTCTACATGTTAATGGAATTCTGTGGAGGTGACAATAGGCTGCAATTTTTGAGACGTGTTCACTATTTTGTGGATAGATGACTAAGTCGGGCAAAAAACTGAGATTTTCGGTGTAATCGGAGCTGTTTTCGGTTCTTTGTTCTAATTGCTCATAAATACAATCATCAGGAGAAATACTTTTAAAGTAATCGATATGGTCTTGTTGAATTCTTTGGTAATTCATTGTTGTGAAAGTTGTTTTAATAAATAGAATAGACTTTAATATAGTCGACTATGAATTGGTTTGATTTGAAATTTGGGGGAAGGTAGGGTAAGTATTTGGCTTCAAAACAATTGTTAAGAATAACAACCATTTCTTCATCCATTAGTTTTTGTAATCTTTTGTTAAGTCTGATTTTGCAAACCAAGTGATGGTCAGTATAAAAGCTAATTTGGTGTTTTTCCCACAAGCAACCATAGATATGAAAATTGCTGTCAGTGTCATTGGGAAGTTTCACCTTATGCGCCATAAAATCGCGCGATTTTGTATTGGATTTACCCCAATGTAAGGACATGTATTGGTTGTGGATATGTTTGCCGTTTTTACGACCATACATTTCGAAAATATCAATTTCGGGTGGCCATTTATGAGCACCGGTTAACCAGAATGCGGGCCATGTTGCAGGACCTTTTGGGTTTTTTGAACGAATTTCAAAATAGCCATATTTCTGTTTAAACGAAATGTCGGTATTAACTAATCCAATGGCGTATGGAACATTAACCCATTGATTGTTATGAAAAATTTGTTTGGGTTTGTAGCTGCCATCCAAAATAAGATAGCCATCCTTGGTATGCACCGAGCTGTCGTCGTAATATTGGTGAAGATTTTCGGGATGCACTACACCCCAAGCTTGACCTAATCGCCATTTCTGACGGTTGATAGAATCAAATTGGTCTTCGAAAGTCAAAGTCCATTTAGAAAAATCAAGTTGAGGCTTTCGTTCCTTGCGGTAAAAGCTGTATTTTATTTTAAGGAGACGGTTTTTAACACTCCATTTTTTTTTGAAATACAGCGTTTTTACTGCCTTTTGGTTTTCAATATCGGATTGAGCAAAACTATTATGACATTGAGAACCAATCATTAAAACCAAAAACAAGACAAAATATCTTGTCATTAGGCTTTTATGGTTTCTTTGTAAACGTTAATTTAGCTGGAATTCCGCTGTATTCGGCATCAACGGTTAAAGTTGTTTCGTTAAGAACGATAATATCAGTAGTATCTTTGATATTAAAAGCACCTGCTAAACTCACATCCATATAAATTTTGTTTTTACCTGTTAACAATTCATAATTGTTTACCACTGAATCAGGGTCAGCTATGTCGCATTTACTGGTTTTATCGTAAATAACTAATCTGTTGTCTCTACGGAAAAAGTATTCGTTGTCTTTGTAGCAATCAGAGACTAAAAAAGTACCCCAAATATCACTGCCATTGGCAATTACAGAAGAAACTTTCCAAGTGTTTTGACTTAAAAGGTCTTGTTGAGAAACAACAGGTGGTGGAACTACGGGCGTCCCAATATCATCATCTTTACATGAATAAGTAAAAACAAGGGCTGCAAAGGCAAAATAAAAAATTGATTTTTTCATAATATTAATGCGAAAGTAGGATTTTATATTTTAATTTGCAACGTTTTTAAAATGGCGTGGTTTAAAGAATGGTTTGACAGTCCCTATTATCATTTACTCTATAAAAAAAGGGATGACAAGGAAGCGGTCGATTTTTTGACCCAATTGTTTAACACTTTAACCATAGCACCCTCTGCAAAATTATTAGATTTGGCATGTGGTAACGGCCGTCATTCTAGGACTATGGCTCTGTTGGGGTACAACACAGTAGGGGTAGATTTGAGTCCCAATAACATTCAAATAGCCAAGCAAATAAAGTCTGATTTAACCCAATTTTTTGTACACGATATGCGTCAAGTTTTTAAGAAAAATGAATTTGATGCGGTACTCAATTTATTTACAAGTTTTGGTTACTTTGTCGATAAAAATGACAATATCCAGACATTACACAGTGTTTATGAGAATTTAAAACCGGGTGCGATTTTCGTTCAAGACTTTTTGAATGCAGAAAGTGTAATAAAAAATTTAGTAGAAAAAGAAACGATAAACAGGGGTGATGTAGTGTTTGAAATAACCCGAACTATTATTGACCAACAGATTATTAAAAATATTTCATTTGAAGTAGGGCAGGAGACTTATGAATTTAGCGAAGAAGTAACATTATTTACTCTTTCCGATTTTGAGCAAATGTATCAAAAGGTTGGTTTTAAAATAAAGCATCTTTATGGCGATTATCAATTAAACAACTACAATCCAAGTAGTTCAGACCGTCTTATCTTAATATCCGAAAAAATATGATAGAATCAATTGACATAGCACTTTTTAAGTTTATAAACCAAACCCTTTCGAATGGTGTGTTTGATTTTTTGATGGTCAAGTTTTCCGATAAACTGTTTTGGATTCCATTTTATGTGTTAGTAATCTTTTTGTTGACCAAAGAATTCAAAAAAAAGTCACTTTTGATTTTACTAGCGGTTATCCTTTCGGCTTCGGCTTCTGATTTTATAAGTAGCAAGGTTATAAAACCGATGTTTGAGAGAACAAGACCTTGTCATGAGGTATCTCTGACTCCCAATGTTTTGGTAAATTGTGGAAACAATGGAAGTATGCCTTCATCACATGCCGCCAATCATTTTGCGGTTGCTGTTTTCTTTGTTTTATTATACGGATTTAAAAACCTTAAAAATACAGTTTTTTGGTTCACTTGGGCTTTTTTAATAGCATTTAGTAGGATTTACAATGGTGTTCATTATCCCTCCGATGTTATTGTAGGGGCATTATTAGGCGCATTAATTGGGTTTATATTTTACAAACTTTATATTTTTTCTTCACAACGACTTTCTTCAAAATCATGATTCCTCAACTTATTTTACTTTCAGGTCCTATTATTGGTATTTCTCTCAGTTATTATTTAAAGCTAAAGGCTAATAAATTTATAGGTAATACCATTTTATTCAGTGGTGCTTTTTTGTTTGGGATTGCTTTGTTTGGATTGTTACCCGAATTGTTTGACAATATTAAACAGGCTGGCATTTGGTTAGCGGTTGGATTTTTGTTTCAAATAGTACTCGAAAAGTTTACAGGAGGTATTGGACATGGACATATTCACAAAAATGAGATTCCCAAAAACATCTATGTATTGTTTGTAGGTTTGTTTTTGCATGCCTTTTTCGAAGGTTATTCTGCAGGTTTGAGTAATTACTTAAATACCAGTATTATAAGTGGGATGGTTGTGGGTATTTCTATTCATGAAATTCCGGCATCGTTTGCTTTATCGGTATTATTAGCATCAAAGTTTAGTAATAAAAAAGTATTGAATTTATTACTAATTAGTTACGCATTGGCAACATCGATAGGATTTACCTTAGGTTCCTATTTGCACGACGAAAACCTAATTAGTGAACACATGTCACAAGTTATTACGGCAATTATTGCAGGAACATTTTTACATATCAGCACAACCATTGTTTTTGAACATTCCCTTTGGAAAAAAGAAGGATTAAAAAGATGGTTAGTTATTTTAATGGCTTTGTGTATTTCTTATATCGCTTGTTCTATTGGCTAGTTAGCAACCAATCTGCCCCTAAAAGGGAAGAAAACAGTTGTACTGTAACTGAAAAAGTTGTCACAAAAAGTAATAATAAAGTTACCATTACCATCGTTGTCCACGTAAACATAATTGTCTTCGATAGTATAGCACACTTGGTTGAAAAGAGTGGCTCTTATTTTACAACCATTGGGTTGCCAGTAACTTGTAGAGTAGTTTTGTGTAATGTATTTACCAGTTTCAGGCTTTTGTTGAAAGGAAATGTAGATATCACTTCTTGAGCCACCAACATAAAAAGTGTAGCCACCATCTCCTCCTGAATAGGGGTGATATACTTTGCTGTATCTGTGTTCTTCAGAATTAATTATCAGTAAGTTGTCTTCAGGTTGACATGGTGTACTTATGGGTAAATTGGTAGTAGTAAAAGAAACTTCATCACCAAAAGTTAAATCAGAACCTGCTTTAGCATAAGTTCTAAGATAATAAGTGGTATTAGGTTTAAGTCCAGTTATATCAGTTTCAAAATCCTTACCAACTGTGTAATCTTCAAGAATGAGAGTGTTTGAACTCAGTCCGGGATTTGGGTTTTCGTCCCAACAAAATCCTAACTCAGTAACTGTTTTAGTGAATTCAACAACTAATTTACCAGATACTACGGCTCTTGATCTTGAAATATCTTTGGCCTCATAGGTTAGAAGAATAGGGAGTCTTTTGTCTTCTTTTTCACAAGCGCTGAATAAAAAAGGAATCGTTAATAACAAAAGAAAATACTTTGAAAATGGAATAGTAGACATAGAATTAAATTGAGATACAAAGAAACATATTTTATCTAATTATTCAAATGGGTAAAATTGAGTAGATAAATTTACATCAATTTCATTTTGTTGTTGATGAAAATTAGTTAACTTTCTTAAAAGTGTTATTCAATACTTTAATCACCACAATCAATGGAACAGTAATATAAACAATACTTCTATATATTTCAATGTTAAAATCTGTTGAAAGTATTAGCAAATCTTGGAAATAGAGTTCCATAAAAATTTGAATAACTTTAAATGCGATAGAAATAGAAATGACATACAAAATACTGTTTGTTCTTTGAAACATTTGATTTAAAAACAAGCAATAAATAACGCTACCAATATTGTATTGGGCTAAAAATCCGAATAACAAAGCGGTTAATAAATTTGCTTTAAAGAAACTGAGATATCTTAAAAGTCCCTTTAGAATCAACCCTTGGAAAATGATAACATAAATAAGGATTTGAATAATAGAATAAATACAAAACTTTACATCATCGTTTGATAATAAATAAAGGTTGTATTCGTAAAATGCATCGATAGAAAATGGTTTTTTTATATACGCAATTACTAAATTCTGAGCTATTAATACACCATCAACAAAAAAACTCAACAGAAAAAGAAATAGTAAATCTAGCTTTTTAAAACTAAAAGATTGCAACACACTTTTGAATGAATCAAATTCATTTTCTTGTCTTATATAAAGAGTTACAATTAAAGCAACAACAGTCAATCGGATTGCAATGTCAATTAAAAAAGCAGTTTCAATGTTTTCATCAGTGTAAAATTGAGTGGATAAATACGATAAAATAAGTAAAGCTAATCCTATGAAAAGGCCATAGTTTCGAATGGTTTTTTGTGTGCTTGTCATTGTTTCGATTTTTCTAATTCCTTGTATTTGATTTTTCCAAAATGCCTGCGGTCTAGTGGGAGTTTCATGAAAATTATTTTGATTTCAGTATTAAAAATCAATTGAATTTCTTTTTCTATGCCTCGTTTGTCTTCATTTATTTGAGTTTGAACATAAACAGTATTGTTGAGTAAAGTTGCCCGTTCCACCCCCTTGATTTTTTGCAATGATTTTTCAATTTCCAATAAATACTGATTGCCATGTTTTCTGTTTATATCCCCTGTTAAAAACAATTTATTTGTACTGTCGAAATAGCCAAAATCTCCAGTTCGGTGCCAAATTTGGCCTTTGTATTTTATTTTATTTTTTAGTTCTAAATCATTGTCATTGAGGTAGTTTTTAACGACATGTTCTCCTGATACAAAAATTTCACCTGCCTGATAAGAGGCAAATTCATTAATGCTTCCGTCGCCTAACTCACCAACAATACATTGACAGTTTTTGTCAATTTCGCCTGCATATAATCCCTTATTGTTTTTGTTTTCAACGATTTCATTTGCAGAACATTTAGCTATGGGTTCCGCTTCCGAAGAGCCATATAAAACGATGAAATATTGTGTAACTAAATGTTGGTTTATGGTTTCAACAAATGAAGGAAAAAAAGGGGCACCTCCACTGATAATTTGAAACAGGTTGATTTTATTTAAAGCTTCAGATTTGATTGTATTTGCCAACTGATTGATTAAATAGGGTGATGCTGAAAAATGTGTAATTTTTTCGCGAACTATTTCATCGTAAAGTAATCTAAAATCGGTTTTATCAAGTTTGGACATTTTGATACTTTTGCTGAGGTAAGAGCTGATTCCTAGTCCCAAATTAAGTAAAATTACAACAGGGAAATTACTGATCATTTTAGCATTTTCACAATCGATGATTTTTTCTTTTAGAGCGTCAAATTGTGCATTTAAAATTTGGTGTGTTCTAATAATGACTTTAGATTGCCCGCTACTGCCCGAACTAAAAGAAAGTATGGCTTCATCTTTCCAAGTAATTTCAATTTCTGACTTAGTATTTCGTGATGTTTGTGTTAGTGAGATTCTTTTGAGGCGTTGTAATGAGGGAATAAAAAGTCTGATGAAATTTACTTTTTTGCCACAAATAATGTATTGGCAATTAATTTGTTTTTGACAGGCAATAATGTCGCTTAGTTTGGTCCATTCTTCAACAAAAACTAAACAACAATTGAGTTTAAGTAATGCCAATAATGACGCATATAAATCAATACTAAGGGGATGTAACACCAATATTTTGTCACCCGATTTGATGCCATTGTTATGAAATTGAGCGCAAAATAAATTGACTTTTTCTGACAACTGATGAAACGTAACCGATTCATTGTCATATTGAAGTGCTGTTTTGTTAGGGAATAAAAGAGCAGTTTCAAAAAAACGTGAAGTCACATTATTGTTTTTCAATGTCCTTTTTTATGTTGTTTAAATTGCCGTCAAAAACATTTGAAACCACAAAGGAGGCGAATTTGAATTTAAGGTTTTCTATTGTAGATTGTTTATCTTTAAGGGTAAGCGTCAGGGTGAGCTTGCACTTTCCGTCAATGTCCTCATAGTTTTGTTCAGTCAACAAGTATTCAGAATAAATTGGGAAGTTTTTGCCATTGTAGATGCTTAAAACTCGTTTTTGATTAGGAATTAATTCCAATATTTCTTCATCCCATTGTATACCGCTTTCATCAGCTTCCTTAAAACACCTTCGGGTACACTTTTCTTTACCATCTTCGCCACTTAGTAAGGTAATGTGATTGACATAAACACTCCATTTTTTAGCATTATCAGAATTGCCCATGTATTTAAAAACACTCGAAACGGAGTCATCAATAACGATACTTCTGCTCACTTGTAATTCACCCTTTGAATTATAAGTTGTTGGAGAGAAAAAGTGAATAATTAGCCAAGCAATGACTGTAATTATAAGCAATGAATAAATGATTTTTTTTAAAATTGACATTGGTATAAAGCGTAAGTTTTTAAGGTTTTTCCATGGAATCTTTCTGACAATGATTTTGAATGATTGTCTTGATGCATAAAGGCATGTATAATAGTTTCTAAATGAAATTCTTGGGCTTTTTGTACAATATGTTCTGATATGTTACGCCCCAATCCTGCGTATTGTCTACCTGCTTTCCTTGCAATGGTTTTAACTACCAATCCTTTGCCGTCTGTGCTTTTGTAGCAGGAACTAAAGGCGCAAATTTGGTGATTAGTATCTGTAACAAAAGGAGATAAATTCAAATCAATTTGACTGATTTGCTTTTTAAATTGATGTTCGAAAATTTCATAAGGTATGGCGATAAAAAAGGGCGATGACTTAAACGCAGACATGGTTATGTCGTATATTTCTTGACATCTGTCTTTTAACTCGTTTTCATTGAAAAAGGTGATTTTAAACGTTGGATTTAATGAATGGTGTTCAGTTTCAAATTGTGATTGAAGATGTGTTTCATATTGTTCGGAAATAAACAAGCCGCAATAGCTCATTATTTCATTGTAATACAATGGATTACATAAGTCATTTTTGAAATAATAAGTCGAATTATTCAATGCCAAGCGGTATGGATTCCAAGTGTGACCATTGATTGGCCCAATTAAAGTGCCTTGTTTGAAATTTTGTTGACAATACTTGAGAGCGTGTTGTAAAATAGTAATCCCCGATTCTTTAGACAAGGCTTCAAAATGCCCAAAATAATACGTATCGCCAGTTGTAGTTCGGTACAGTGCAATTCTGGATTCTATTTGCTGATTGTTGAGAGCTACAAAACATGTCGTTAATGTATTTAAGAAAACAGTATTGTGTTGCTTGATGTAATCTTCGTCATTGTATAAATGAAATAGAATGGAATCAAATTCTTTTTTGTCATTTTCATTTTCAATATGTAGTTCTTTGATAAGCATTACAAAAGAATCATCATACATAAAATAACACTCAATGGAATACTAATATTGTCGAATCCTCTGGGACTTATGAGTTCAATAAAAGCAGTGAAAAATGCGGTAAAAAAGATGAAAAATACAGGTAATTGATAACCCATTAATACAAAAGTAAGATTGAGTAAAACAAAAGAAATGACAAAGGCCAAGTAACCACCTAAGCTTTTGGTTTCCAAATAGATTTTTATAGATTTAATAGGGAATTTTTTGCCAATGATAGCAGCACACAAGTCGCATATTGCCAAAGTTAGAACGGGCAGGTAGTAATAAAAAAGTTCATAATTGTATTGGTAGGAAATAAAAGAAACAGTAACGGCTAATGGGAATAAAATACTGCCATGGGTTTTTCTTTCCACCGCGTTGATAGAAGGGAGGAATTTGTAGCGTTTACAAATGAAAAGAAACACACCAAAAGTAGCGCAAATAAGGATAACCCAACTGAAATGGTCGAAGTAAAACGGGAAAAGTAATGCTAAGAATCCACTGGCAATATGACTCCATTTTCGGGTGATTTCGGCACTTATACCCAGTTTACGATAAGCTATTTCACCGATTATAAAAACGATTAGAAAATAGGAGGATAGTATTAATAAATTTACAAACGAGCTCAAGCTTCAAATTGGTTTAGGTGAAAGGATTTGTAAAAGAAACACAAGTCGGTACCCATAGTTTCTATTGTTCTAAATTGTTTATTTAGGGAATTTAAATCTCTATTAACAAGTAAGTTCCAGTAGGCGATTTTAGATTGATTTGCCATTGCTTTCTCCAAAAAGTGCGCTTGTTCTTGAAACAAATTTTCGTTCATGTATTCAAATATATTAGATAAATTGGCTAAATCAAATTTTTCTTTGTTAGTAATGTCTGTTAAAAAACCTTTTTTAAGAGTCAATTGATTGATGTTTTCTTTGATTTTTAAATAGTTTTCTTCTCTCAGATAATAGGGAAGGGCAACAGTGTAATTGCCTCGTAATTGGAAGTCGAGATAATAATTTTCGAATACTTGTGTTGAGCTCAAATGTTTTTCAGCGGCATTAAAAATAGTTTGTGAAACTGGTAATTTATTTTCTTTGAAAAATTGTGGGTCACGTCCCAATTTGCCCAATACTAATTTAGAAAAAAACACCTTGAATAAACTTTTCCAAAGCCAAGTATTCCATACCTTGTTGTAGAAATCCATTTGTTCTTCAGCTGTTTTTGTTGCAAAAAGTTGATTAATGGTCGTTTTACGGTGAATTATGGGAAGGATATACGAACGGAATATTCTAAAATAATTTTCAAATTTCCCTTGATAGATAAGCCCATTTTCTATAAGATGAATATTGTTTTGGAAGTAGTTTTGGCAGGCATTTGACAATTCTTTTTTTAAAAAATTAAAATGTTTTAAGCGTCTAGTAGAGTGAGTAATTCCAATAAATTCGAGCACATCGGGATATTCTAAAACCTTTATTGCAATTTGTTTGAGTTCGGTCAAAAAGAGTTGCGTTTCATTGATGTCAAAAGCCACTACAATTTCAGGATTTTGGGATAATAATGCCAAAGAGTTATCTCCCGATGCTGCAATACTCAATATTTTATCGCCAGATTTTGGGTTTAAGTTATCCATCAATAACTGTGTATCCTCCCAACCATTTGCATATCTAATAAATGAAAAGTCTACATTTTTACTCATATTGAAATAGTTTCTTTAGTTTAAATTAGAATGATTTCTCCGGTTAAGCCATTCATTTCTATCATTTGACCATCAGTGAGTAAATTCGTTATTTGACTGATGCCAACAATACATGGAATATTCATTTCGCGGCTAACGATGGCTGCATGACTCAATACACTTCCTCTTTGAACCAATATTCCTTTGACCAGTGGAAATACCGCTACCCACCCCGGATCGGTGGAAATAGTGACTAATATTTTGTCTTTTAAATTTTCTATATCGTCAGGAGAATGTACAATTTTTACTTCCCCCCGCACTATTCCTGGACAGCATCCTATTCCTTTCAAAACGTTAGAATTACTACTAATTTCAGTTCCAAATTCTTGATTGTAAACAATACCTGTCGTTTTAATTCTCGACTTTTGAACGGGCTCATTAAAGTAGTTGTCATACTCCTTTTTGCGAAGTGCAATGAGTGATTTTAAATCCAATTGGATACTTGTTCCTTTTATAAAATTAAAGATTTCCTCTTTGCTCAAATAAAAAATATCTCGTTCATGGTCTATCAAATGGTCTTGTTTAAACAAGACTCCAATTCGGGTAAAAATAAATCTAACTTCTGCAAATGCTCTCGTTCTGTCAAATCTTAAATTCTCTCTATCTGTAACGGTATTAATGGCATTTCTTTTTATGAAATTAAATAACAGTCTTTGAATAAAGCCCAATTTTAACCTTGCCGGATTGTGAGTCTGATTGTGCGTGTTCATTGCAGTTACACTCGAAAAAGTGTTTTTAATTATTTTGATAAACAACAATGGATTTTGAGCGTAAGTGATGGTTTCTAATTTCAACTCTGCAAAACAACGATTGCCCCATTTTTCAATGTATTCATTGATGTTTTTTGACAGTATTGAATCGGGATTGTTTTGTATCCATTTCCAAATAGTTTCTTCGCTTTGTTCAGCAAATAAATGAGTCCATTCAGTCTCCTTTTGAATCATTAAAGAGATTTTATTCTGCAAAATTGCAGGTTCTGTAGTAATAACTTTCCCTGTGTGAATAAGGTATTCATTGTTTGAACTCCCTTTGGCGTGTTTATCAATTAGTTTTTGAAAAACACCATAATATATCATTGCAAAGAAATCATTGACTAAGGGTGCTTTCCATTCTTTGGTTAATGTATTTTCAAATTGATAATAAGCATGCATACACTGAATGGCATCGGCTTGGGAAATACTCAAACTCTTGTGTTTTTTGATAGTTATATTAAATGTATTAACGAATTGCTGCTTCATTTTTGGCAATACAATTGCGTTTCTAATCATCATAATGGCCAGTTTTGCAACTCGCATTTTTTCAACAAAACTATTCGGCTTTTGGTAGTCTTTAAGTTCAAATTTTTCACTTACACCCATCATTTTTTCCATAAATCCTGCATTCAGACTATAGCCGGGTAGCAAGGAAAGTAACTTATACCAACTGTATAAATTGTAATAAACTCGTCCTCTCAACAAACCTAACATATTGTCGTAGGTATATAGATTATTTTGTATGTCTTTTTTGCTGATTCCCAATATACTACTCATTTGTTGGTAAACAGCCGAATAGACAGGACTAATAAATGAAAAAGTAAGCGGTAAGGTAATTCCGGGGTAAGATTCAATAATATTACTATTGTCCCAAATGAGGTAATCACTTTTTGGGGTTATTGTTGTTACAGGGCGCGATTGTAATAGATAAATGACATTGTCTTTGATACAGAATTCAATGTCTTGATGTTTTTTGAAATGGAGATGTAGTTGCTCGCCATTCTTCACCAATTCTTTGATTTGTTCACTGCTGAGTGACCATTTTTGACTTTCATTCTTATCAATGTCAATCACCAATAAATCGCCATCAACTCCATAAACGTATTTTTGTGTTTTTTGCGCAATTGTAGCACTGATTTTTTGGTTTTTAATCTCAAAAGTATCAGCCACAAGATGACCCGAAACTAAGCCTTCTCCCAATCCGTAAGTTGAATTTATTAAAACCGAATCTTGGTCGTTAGAAATAGGGTTCATGGTAAACATAACGCCAGAAACATCGGATTCAATACATACTTGAATGATGATTGAAATAGCAATTTCTTGATGTTTGACAGCGTCATAAGCTTTGATATGTTCCGCAAATACAGACAGCCAAACTTCTTTAATAGCTTCGGTTAATTGTTGTTTTTGAACATTAAGTTTGCTTTTAAACTGACCGGCAAAACTTTTATTGTCGGAATCCTCTGCATCGGTACTACTCCTAACAGCAAAACTCTGTGAAGGGGGAAGTGCATTTATTTTAGCATTAATCCATTCTGTTGGTATATCACATTGATTGATATTTTGAGGTGTTGATTCCAAACCGCCCAATAATTCAAGCAGTTCATTGTAACCTATAACAACAAAAGGAGGCACATTATATCCCAATGATTGGAGTATAAACAAGTACTTGGCTTTATTACCTACATTGATATTACTTATCATAAATTAAAAAATAAAGCAGAACCTAGGTTAAGATACATGCCAACTGCCCAAAGTCCAGAGATGATTTCAAAAATTTTGGCATTTTTTACCGTTTGGTTTTTTTGATAATACCATCCTTGAATGGCAGCGACTAAATAAATAAATCCAAATATAAGATAGTGTCCATAAGCCAATTGTGCATAGTAACTGGCCGCAATGCAAAGCATAAAGGTTATAAATAGAACACTTTGGAATAATAACATTGCTTTGTTAAAACCAAGTGAACGGCTGTATGAATTAGATTCTTCATTTTCCTTGACTTTAATTTTTCTACCTAGTTCTAGAGTCAAACCATTGAAAAACGAAACCGCAAAGAACCACATTAGTCCACCTAAATTTGCTTGTCCATCCATCCAATCAAAAGAACTAGCCAAAGTATCCACCAAAGGAATAATTAACATGTGAGAAGTAACATACCATATTTGATTTTTTTCAAGCCAATGTTTAATAAAAAACTCTTTAAACATGAGTGCCATATACAATAGGACAAATAAATAAAGATATAAGTGTTTAAATGCAAATATAAAATTAAAAGCGGTTAGACTTAACAAAACCACAATTCCTATTGTTTTTAATTCACTCAATTTTACCAAACCACGGGGAACAGGTAGGTGGGGTCTGTGTTGTGAATCAAACTCCTGATCTTTGAATTCGTCAGAAATTCTTAGCAATAAAAACAAGCAAAACGTATTGACAAAAGCAATGATTAATTGAGAATAATTAAGGTTTGAAGAGTCCAAACGGCAGATGTGAGAATAGGCCATTGCCGAAAAAGTGAAGGAAAAAATGAGAATACCATGAGCCACAAAAGGAAATCGTTCCTTTTGATATTGCCAAATTCGTTTGCTTAAAGATGTTGCCATAAATTATTGTGTTTTTTTTCTCCCAAACTTTTTATGTGCTTGAGAAAATTGACCAGAGGCAATGGCAGCAGCTATGGATATTTCTCCTGCTAGTGCAAGACCTGCTGCAATTTCAGCAAATTTTTGTGCTTTTCCGTTGCCGTAACAATCTATCATTTCCAAACATTCCCTTTGGGTAGGAAGTGAAGTACCTCCACCCACAGTTCCAACGATTAAATTAGGCAAAGTGACACTAACATAAACACCGCCAGAGGGTGTAAGTTCCATTCGTGTTATACCAACAGAGGCTTCACTGATACAAGCAATGTCTTGACCAGTGGCAATAAATAAAGCAGTGAGACCGTTGGCAACGTGACCTTGAGCGCCAATACTGCCACTTTGAATTACTCCTATGGTACTGCTTTGCCAGTATTGAACCATGTCTTCAGGTTTGCATCTTAGTATTTTTTCAACTACTTCTTTGGTTAAATGGACTTCGGCAGATACTTTTTTCCCTCTAACATGAATAAAAGAGACTGCTGCTGCTTTTTTGTCGCCACTGTAATTGCTTTCAACAAACCATATATTGGGTTTTGTAGGGGAATTATCAACCAACCATTTACACAAAACATCAGTACAAAAAGTCACCATATTTTGTCCAGCCGCATCGGCAGTATAGTATTCAATATTGATGATGAGTTGATTCCCTTCAATATTGAATTTTACATCCAATATTTTAGCGTGGCTGCTAGCTGTTGAGATAATGTCTTGAAATTTTTCAGAACTTTCTATAGCGAAAATCAGGAATTTTCCCATTTCGCCCATGTCATTAAATCGGAAAACAGGACTTCTTTGAACCCCCTCCAAAAAACAAATACTGGTAATGCCACCACACATTCTACTCGCTTTTGCACCTCTGTGGTAGGAGGCTATAAGAGCACCTTCAGTTGTGGCAAGTGGCACATAAAAATCACCTTGGGCAGCAGTTCCCAAAATATTCAAAGGGCCAATTATTCCCAAAGGAATTTGGGCAGTACCTATAAAGTTCTCACAATTACCATTCACAACAGAAGCATCTTCAATTACATTTTGATTAAAAATGTTGGGGTATGATCTGCCTGTTTTCTCAAGAAGAAAATCTTGTCTTTTTTTTAAGCCTTCATTTGTATTTCTTCCTTCTGTAGGAGGCGTTTCGGAACTTGGAAGTTGTTTTTTATTAGAAATTTCTTGTATAAATTTAACAATATCTACCCTTTTTTTTAATGCTTCAAGTGAGCGTTTGGTTATAATGTATCCTGAACTCATATTTCAAATGATGTAATGACAAATGTAAAGGAAAAAATGGAAAAAGAGGAAAGTTGAAATTTAAATATTTTTTTTAAATCAATTTGATTAAATTAATCATTAGCTTTGATTGCAAATAGAAAATTGAATTATAGTGAAACAGAGTTTCAATTTTGGTATATCCACATAAGAACAGGCTGAACAGTGTTTTTTAACATTGAATCTAAAAAGGTCATTTGATTGTTAGAAATAGCAGGACAACCCCAACCTTCAGGAGTGCCAAAAGGGTAGGTGCTTGAGTCGGAAACAGCCTCCCATGAGTGGAGTACTATGGTTCGCGCCATTGCATTGCTATTCGTTGATTCAAGTCCGTGGAGTAAGTATTTGACATTAATTCCCCAATTACTATAACCTCTTTTCCCAATTTTGTATTTCCCGATAGAAGAACAATGGCTTTCAAATTCATTGCTAAATTGAGGATTTGTTTTACTGAAATCTGCGCCCCACAATGAATCTCCGCATCCATGACTGACAGGGAACTGTTTGATGATTGAATTGGTTTTGAAATCCCATATTACAAACCGATTGTTTCCCGAGTGTTGACTCAAATCAAGCAAACAACAGAAATTGGTATCGAATTTATGTTCTTTGCAATAGGCTTTGGCCAACTTAGCTTTTGAAAAAAGTTTAGTGTTTAGGGGGACTTCATTCGTCTTATTATCCTTAACCTCAGAGTTGTTCAGCGACTTTGATTTAGGAATAGTTGTGTTTTGTTTATTCAGTTGAAAAGCCAATAACACCAGAATAGTGAGAGCAAGTAAGTAGACTTTTATTTTGTGACTTGACATCAAAAGTAAAGACGATTTTATTCATTAAACGCAATATAAACCTTATATATTGCAATAGATATTCAAAAAAAACAGCTTACTGAGATATTTATAGGAAGTATTTTTATTTTAAAATTTAAATCCAATTCCTCCACTAAAATTGATGTTACTGAATTTTTGTTCATAGTTGTAATATCTCACTTCAGTTGTTCTTGAGCTGTGACCAATTGAAATTACTCTTACATCTTGCCATTTTGCTTTGAAAGCACCGAAATCTAAGTTAATAAATAAACATATTTGTTTAGAAAGGTCAATTTTTGTGCTTGCACCTAATACATATGACAATGATACAGTATTTGCTTGTTCTTGAATTGTAGTTAATCTTTTAAATTCTTGATAATAAACCTCCATATACATATAAGGCAAAGTTGAAGATGAATAACCTAATAAAACATAAGGTTCAAATTTTATATTTTCTTTAATTTGGAATGAACCATTTAATCCGCCCATTAAACTACCTTGAATAAATGATGAAGATTCGATGTTAACAAAAGTAGTCCCAGTAGGATAATCTTTGCCTAAAAAATTTTCCATATCAAATTCGTATTCACTTATATTTTTGCCATTTGATTGACTTCGATACATTGATTTAAATCCAATGTTTTTATTGATCTTGTATCCAAAATTAAAATCAATAGTAATTCCAGATGTCGCATATCCTGACTCTATATTATTAAAATTGGTACTACCGAAACTTCCTGTAGGGAAATTTGTGCCAATATTTAATGAAGTGTATCCTTTTCTGTCAGAATTATTTAATTTTTCAGTTTGTTGTGATTTAAGAATCAAAGAATTACAAAATAATATTAGAAAAATATATAATTTATTATTAACCATTTTTTATTTCTTTTATAGCAAATTAAATTAAATTTCTAAATTTAACCAAATTAACATAAAAAGTATTAATCCAATTTAATGAATTCAAAAAAAAACAGCTTACTGAACGAGTAAGCTGTTTTGAATATGATATAGGGTTTAGCTATTAGCTAAATACGCCGTCGAGGATAATACCTGTGCTACCACTGTTGATACACATTACAGGAACTTTACCACTGTGGTTTACGATTTGTTGTGCGTAGCTACCTAGTAAAAATTCACTGAATCCTTTTTCTTGTTGCGTCATTATAATAATCAAATCTGCACCAATTTCGTCTGAATAATTTAATGTATCTTCTGCAAAACTATCAGGATATTTGTCATCATCCAAACCTCTTACAATGTAATTAGCATTGTTTTGAGATAAAATGTCTTGAGTTTGATTGATAACTGCAAAAATTTTGTTTTTGTATTCAGAATCCGTTGAGTTTTCATAGATAACATGGATGGTGCTATTGAATTTTTTAGCCACATGGATAGCCCATTTTAATTTCTGTCTACTTTCTCTTGACAAATCGATTGGCAATACAATTTTTTCGTAACCATTTTTACCAATTGGTTGGTCTTTGATAACGATAACAGGAACTTTAGCATAATTGATAACGCGGCTTGAATTACTTCCAATAATTTGTTGTAATCCACTTGCACCGTTTGTTCCCATCATGATACTGTCAAAGTTTTCTTCTTCGGCAATTTCATTAACAACTTTATACACTTTACCGTAAGCGATTCTTTTGTTTATTTTTACATTTGGGAAACTTTGTTGAGAATCAGCAATCACTTTGTCTAAACGAGAATTAATTGCTTCTTCAATTAATTTCATTTTTTCATCATTGCCAAATAATCCGAATAATCCGCCTTCGTCTTGTACATTTAGTAATGTAATTTCATTGCCATAAACTTCAGCAATTTTAAGGGCATGTCCTAAAGCATTGTTTGCTACATCAGAGAAATCTGTAGGGACTAAAATGTTGTTGTTGTTAGTTCTATTCATTTGAATGTTGTTGTGTTTGATTAAGCCATATTTGAGTAAACGTTTTGAACGTCATCATCTTCTTCTAAACGTTCCATTAGTTTTTCAACTTGTAATTTTTCTTCTTCGTTAAGTTTTACCACATTGGTTGGTATTCTTTGTAATTCAGCACTTACTATCGTTAAGCCTTTTGATTCTAAAGCTTTTTGCATGTTACCAAAGTTTTCAAATGAAGCTGTTAGTACCATTTCATTTTCTTCAATTTCAATGTCTTCTAATCCTGCATCTATAAGTTCTAATTCTAAATCTTCGGTATTAATTCCATCTGTATTGATAATAAACACACTTTTTCTGTCAAAAGCAAAATCCAAGCATCCTGATTTTCCTAATTCACCCCCGCCACGGTTTAAATGCATTCTGATGTTGGCAACGGTTCTTGTAGGATTGTCTGTTGCTGTTTCTATGATTAAACCAACACCTTTCATACACATAGCCTCATATACAACTTCCTCGTAATTACTTGTGTCTTTGCTCGAAGAACGTTTAATAGCTGCCTCAATTCTGTCTTTAGGCATGTTGGCACTTTTGGCATTTGCTATTACGGCTCTTAATTTAGAATTTGTATCTGGATCGGTTCCTCCTCCTTTAACAGCCATCGCTATTTCTTTCCCAAATTTGGTAAATGTTTTAGACATTTTGTCAAATCGGGCAAACATGGTATGTTTTCTCTTTTCAAATATTCTTCCCATAGGATATTAAATGCTTATTTTTTTAAAAAATTACGATGCAAAGTTAATGGATTTTAACTTAATCTTTTTCTATATCGTTCTTAATTATTTATTTATGTCAACCCTGCTGATTTGCATAGTAGGATGTTTTTCTTGTATCTTTTTCATTAATAAATCCAAGTGTTTGGTGTCTTCAACATAAACTGAAATAGTGCCCTCAAATGTACCTTCATTGCTTTCAATAGTGATTGATTTCATGTTTACCTCTAAGTTTTTACTTATAATATCTGATAAACTGCTAACCACCCCAACATCATCTATGCCTATGATTTTAATAATTGCCAAAAACTTGGTTTCTTGTTTAATTAAATTTTCTTTCCATTGTGCTTTTATTACTCTGTATCCATAGTTACTCATCAATGAAACCGCATTTGGACAATTGGTCCGGTGTATTTTAACACCTTCGCCTATGGTAATAAATCCAAAAATATCGTCCCCAGGAATTGGATTGCAACATTTGGATAATGTATAACTTAAATCGTTGTCTTCACCGACAATTATTTCATTCTTACTGCTTGTTGCATTTGGCTTTTCTTTAGTTTTACTCGTTTTAGTAAGTTTGTTTACGTTGGGTTTAAAGTTAAGAATACTTTCTATTTCTAACTTGTCTTGACTGATTAATCCCTTTTGTATGTTGTAATACAAATCAAGCGCACTTTGAATTTTGAAAAATTTGACAAGCTTTTGAACGTTGTCATCATTGAATGTTATTTTTTCTTTTGAAAAGCGTTTTTTTAAAATCTCTTTTCCTTCTTCAGCAGCAATTCGTTTGTGTTCTCTTAAATAGTTTCTAATTCGCGCAATGGCTTTTCCTGTTATTACAGAATTGAGCCACTCTTCTTTGGGGTGTTGTTTTTCTGAAGTTAATATTTCCACTTGGTCGCCATTGGTTAATACATGACTAATGGGAACAAGCTTATTGTTCAATTTAGCCCCAATACATTTATTACCAACTTCGGTATGTATTTCAAAAGCAAAATCAAGCGCTGTCGCACCAACAGGTAGTTTTTTCAAATCGCCTCCCGGTGTAAAAACAAATATTTCATCGTGAATCAACTGTAGTTTGAAATCATCTAAAAACTCGAGGGCATTGCTTGATGGATTTTCTAACACTTCTTTGATACGTGCCAACCAACCATCGACACCTTCCGATTTGCTTTGCGAAATGCCATCCATTGAATTTTTGTATTTCCAATGGGCAGCATATCCTTTTTCGGCAATTTCATCCATTCTTTTGGTTCTTATTTGCACCTCAACCCATCTGCCATCATTGGCCATAACGGTGGAGTGTAAACTCTCGTATCCATTGCTTTTGGGTGTAGTAATCCAATCCCTTGTTCTGAGTGGATTTGGTTTATACTGATCGGTCACCACAGAATAGGCTGTCCAACAGTCTGCTTTTTCCTTTTCAGGCTTTGAATCTATTATAATTCTAATGGCAAATAGGTCATACACTTGTTCAAAAGGAATACCTTGGTGATTCATTTTCTTTAGAATGCTATAGATACTTTTTGGTCGACCTTTTATTTCATACACCAAACCTGCTTCGTCTAATCTTTCTTTAAGTGGTTCGATGAATTTTTTGATATAACGGTCACGAGCGGCTTTTTTGGCATTTAGTTTTTGGCTAATTTCCTTATAAGCATCACGTTGTGTATATTTAATTGCTAAATCTTCCAATTCACTTTTTACATTATACAAACCTAAGCGGTGGGCAAGTGGGGCGTATAAAAAGAGAGTTTCACTTGAAATTTTCAATTGATTTTTACGACTCATACTTTCCAACGTTCTCATGTTGTGGAGTCGGTCGCAAAGTTTAACCAATATCACTCTAACATCGTCACTAAGTGTAAGGAGCATTTTTCTGAAATTTTCAGCTTGCATACTGTCTGTATGGTCAAATACTTCTTGAATCTTGGTCAATCCATCTACAATTTTGGCGATTTTGTCACCAAATTTTCTTTTGATGTCTAGCAACGTATAATTACTATCTTCCACAACATCGTGAATAAGGGCGCACACGATAGAAGTGGTTCCAAGTCCAATTTCACTGGCCGCAATTTTGGCAACAGCAATAGGGTGGTAGATGTATGGTTCGCCAGACTTTCTGCGCATATCCTTGTGTGCATCAAGTGCTAGGTCGAACGCCGAACGAATCAATTTTTTTTGTTCAGACGTTAAATCATGTCGAATAGAGCGAAGTAAAGATTTGTATTTTTTTAGAATTTCTTTACGTTCAATCTCATCTCTTTCTATCAAAGATATCTCGTTTTCTGCCATTTCGGATTTTTTACAAAATTAGTTGAATAGAATGAAAGTTAATTCACAGCTTGGATTAAAAAATGGACAAAAAAAAACTGCCCTTTTTGAGGGCAGTTTTTAAGATTATAAAACAGGATTTATTAAGCCATTAAATTTTTAGCTTCTTCCATCCAAGTATGCCAAGTCTCTAAGCTAGTCATGCTATCTTGAGTTTCTAATTCGGCAATTTTCTCGTCAGTTAATGCCACTAAGTCAGCATAAGAATGAATTCCTAAAGCGTTTAGGCGTTTTTCAAAAGCTGGCCCGATTCCAATAATTTTTTTCAAGTCTGATTTCTCAGTCTCATTACTTTCTGTGCTTGCTTCAACTTCTTTTGCTTTTTTAGTTGCTTTTGCTTCTTTTTTATCATTAGCATTGTCAAACATTGCTTTTAAGTCGTTGAAAGCATCTAACTCACCAAGCGTAGATTTGTCTGCAGCTTTGTTGATGTTTTTAACAATTTTAGCAGCTTTATCGCTTTTGTTTTTCTCTTCATCTTTGTTTTTCTCTTCAGATTTCCAAGTGTTGGTGTGAGATAAAATAATGCTTTTGTTTTCTTTGTTGAATTCAATAACCTCGAATACTAATACTTCAGAATCTTTGATTTTGCTTCCGTTCTCTTTTACAAGGTGACGTTTTGGTGCAAAACCTTCGATACCATATTGTAATTGTACATTAGCACCTTTGTCGTTCATTCCAACGATAGTACCTTCGTGTTTACTGTTAACAAAGAAGATAGTTTCGAAAGTATCCCAAGGATTTTCTTCTAATTGTTTGTGTCCTAGAGACAATCTTCTGTTTTCGCTATCTACTTCTAAAACAACTACATCAATAGATTCATCTTTTTTAATGAACTCTGAAGGATGTTTGATTTTTTTAGTCCAAGATAAATCAGAAACGTGAATTAAACCATCAACACCTTCTTCAAGTTCAACGAATAAACCATAAGAAGTTAAGTTTTTAACAACACCTTTGTGTTTGCTTCCAACTTTGTACTTTTCGATAATTGTTAACCAAGGATCTTGAGTTAATTGTTTAATACCTAAAGATAATTTATGTTCGTCTTTTTCTAAAGCGGTGATAACTGCTTCGATTTCATCACCAGTTTTTAAGAAATCGTGTGGACTTCTTAGGTGACTGCTCCAACTCATTTCAGAAACGTGAATTAAACCTTCAACACCTGGTTGAATTTCAACAAACGCACCGTAATCAGTTACAGTTACAACTTTTCCTTTTACTTTTTCACCTACTTTAAGTGAATCACCAAAACTATCCCAAGGGTGTTCTGATAATTGTTTCATACCTAAAGAAATACGTTTTTTACCTTCGTCAAATTCTAATACTACAACAGTAATTTTTTGATCTAAAGAAACCATTTCTTCTGGATTGCTGATACGTCCCCATGACATGTCTGTAATGTGAAGTAATCCATCAATACCACCTAAGTCAACGAATACACCAAATGGTGCGATGTTTTTAACAACACCTTCTAATACTTGACCTTTTTCTAATTTAGATAAGATATCAGATTTTTGAGCTTCAATATCATCTTCAATTAATGCTTTATGTGAAATAACAACGTTTTTGAATACATCGTTTACTTTTACAATTTTGAACTCCATGTCTTTACCAACATACTGATCATAATCTTTAATTGGTTTAACATCAATTTGAGAACCAGGTAAGAATGCATCTATACCCATTAAATCAACAACCAAACCACCTTTAGTTCTGGTTTTTACTAACCCTGTCAATACAGTACCTTCTTCCATTGCTTTAGTAATGAAATCCCAAGATTTCTCTAAAATAGCACGTTTTCTAGATAAGATTAATTGACCATTTGCATCTTCAACAGTTTCTAAATAAACTTCAACATTGTCGCCAACTTTTAAATCTGGCATGTCTCTGAATTCGTTTCTTTGGATAACACCGTCAGATTTAAAGCCTACGTTAATAACAACTTCTCTGTCGTTGAAAGCAACTACAGTACCTGCTACTAATTCGTTTTGTGTAAGACTTTTAAGAGAGTTTGTGTAAAGATCTTCCATCGCTTTACGTTCTGCAGAATTGTAGTTAGAAAATCCTGCGTTGTCCATACTCCAGTCAAAGTCTGAATTGGATGGGGTCGCATTGCTAGAATGCTTGGTTTTGGTTTGTTTTTCTGTGGCTGCATCAACCCCTGTTGATACGTTGCCATTGTTTAATTGTTCTTCTGTCAAATTTTGTTTCCTCCTTTGTGGGGCGGCAAAATTAGAAATAATTATTTTAATATCCTAAAATTTTTTAACGATAAAAAATACACTTAAAAATAAAAAGACAAATCCTACGATATGGTTCCATTTTAAAGGCTCCTTCAACACAAATATGGCAAACAAAACAAATACAATTATCGTTATTGCTTCTTGTGTGATTTTTAATTGATAACCACTCATCCCTTCTAATTTACCTATGCGATTAGCCGGTACCATAAATAGATATTCAACAAATGCGATTAACCAACTTATTAATATGACTTTCCATAACGCAGTATTGGTAAATTTTAAATGACCATACCACGCAATGGTCATAAATACATTTGAGATAACTAGTAAACCTATTGTTTTCATTCTTCTATAAATAAAAAAAGTTGAGCGGTTAAACTCAACTTTTTAAATATTATGATTTTTTAAAGTGTTATTTTTTAACAGCTTCTTTCACTTTTTCTAGTACCGTTTTTTGATCAACTGTAGCTTCTGAAGTTGGTAATTCAGCAATTGTAGAATCTTTTGCTTCGTTAGCTTTTATTGCTGCAGCTTCTAATCCTTTGGTGTAAATGTTAGTTAATTCTGTCCAAGAAGTTTTAACTGATTCTAAAGCTGTTTTTGAAGCCTCATCTAATTCTGTTTCGTTTACAGAAGCTAAAACGCCATTAAAACTCTCTGAATACCCAACCCAAGTGGCTGAGTCGTAAGATGTAGTTGAACCAATTACATTTTTAATTGAGTCAACCCATGAGGTAAGTTCTACAACTTTAGTTGCAGATTCAGTCACTTTTGGTGCGTTGTTGCAGGCAACAAATGCACTTGCAATAATTGAAAGAATAAAGATTTTTTTCATTTTTTATAAAAAGTACTGCAAAATTAGAGATAATTTATAATATTGCAATACCAATCTTTGAACCATTTTTTAAACTCTAATATTGAATATTTGAAAGGGGTAGGACCCCAAAAAGCTGAAGTTATTAAATCTGAACTTGGGCTTTTTACTTTTAAAGATGTTTTACAATATTACCCCACCCGATATGTCGATAAATCAAAAGTGTCTCTTATCAAAGAGTTTTCTGAAGAATCGCCCAATATCCAAATCAGAGGGATTTTGCTCGATTTCCAATTGCAAACGTCTAAAAATGGCAAACGCCTGAGCGCCGTTATTAAAGACAGTAGTGGTATAATGAATTTGGTGTGGTTTAAAAATTACCAATACGTTATCAAGAATCTAAAACTTCAACAAGTATATACCGTTTACGGAAAGGCAACTAATTTTAATGGAGCACTTAGTATTTCTCACCCTGAAATAAAATTATATACCCCCGAAGATGATAAACTTGGTCTGAAAATGGAACCCGTGTATCCGTTGACAGAAAAGTTGAAAAGCAGGTATGTCGATTCAAAATTAATCGGTAACATGGTGGTTCAAATTGTTACCAATCCTCAGTTTGTGTGGCCCGAATTTATTCCAGATACTATAACACATCCTATTAAATTAATATCGGCACAACAAGCCATCAAATGGATTCATTATCCAAGAACGGAACAAGAAGCTAATGATGCCATTCGCCGAATAAAGTTTGAGGAAATGTTTGTGTTGGCCATGCGTTCCGAAAAAAACAAAGCACTCAGAAAACAAACACAACAAGGGATAAAAATGCCCAAAGTTGGTGATAATTTCAATCAATTTTATAAAGAACACTTAACATTCGAACTTACAAACGCTCAAAAACGAGTAATTAAAGAAATCAAAGAGGACTTGGCACACGGCAGTCAAATGAATCGCCTACTTCAAGGGGATGTTGGAAGTGGTAAAACAATTGTTGCGCTCTTGTGTATGCTTTTGGCCAAAGACAATGGTCATCAATCCTGCTTAATGGCACCAACTGAGATTTTGGCTTTTCAGCATTATATTACTATTTCCGATTTATTGAAAGAATTGCCGGTCAATGTTCGCTTGTTAACCGGTTCAACAACTGCAAAAGATAGACGTGAAATTTTAGCCCAACTTAAGGAACAAAAAATTGACATACTAATAGGTACCCATGCATTGATTGAAGATGATGTGGCTTTTCATTCTATGGGATTGGCAATAATTGACGAACAACACCGTTTTGGGGTGGCTCAAAGAGCTAAACTTTGGAAAAAGTCAATCAATCCACACATATTAGTAATGACCGCAACGCCTATTCCACGAACATTGGCAATGACTGTTCATGGCGAATTGGATGTTTCTATTATTGATGAATTGCCGAAAGACAGAAAACCGATAAGAACCTTACACAAAGATGAAAGTTTGAGGTATGAGGTGATGTCTTTTGTGAAAACACAAATTGACAAAGGAAGACAAATATACATTGTGTATCCATTGATTGAAGAGTCGAGTAAACTGGATTTGAACGATTTAATGAACGGTTATGATGAGGTGAATTCCTATTTTCCTGTACCCAAATATCAAATAAGTTTGTTGCATGGCAAAATGAAACAAGATGTAAAGGAGTTGGAAATGAACCGATTTAAAAACGGTATTACCCAAATAATGGTTTCTACCACGGTGATAGAAGTGGGGGTCAATGTCCCAAATGCCTCAGTAATGATTATTGAAAACGCCAACCGATTTGGTTTGTCTCAATTGCACCAACTAAGAGGAAGAGTAGGAAGGGGGTCTGAACAAAGTTATTGTATTTTGATGACCAAGGATGAACTGAATTACCCTTCGAAAAAAAGAATAAATACCATGTGCAAAACCAATGATGGTTTTATTATATCACAGGTCGACCTTGAGTTGAGAGGCCCTGGCGATGTATTAGGGACCCGTCAAAGTGGTTTGCCCGACTTTAAATTATTAGATTTAGGTAAAGACACTGAAATTATAGACTTAGCTAAAAGGGCTGCAGCCTATTTACTTAAACTAGATTTTGATTTGAAAGACTCGAATCACAAACCATTGCTCCAGTATTTAATACAACATCAGTCGGACCATTTTTGGAGCCAGATAAGTTAATAGTTAATTGTTAATGGTTAATAGTTAATGGTTAATAGTTAATGGTTAATAGTTAATGGTTAATGGTTAATAGTTAATGGTTAATAGTTAATGGTTAATAGTTAATAGTTAATGGTTAATGGTTAATAGTTAATGGTTAATAGTTAATAGTTAATAGTTAATAGTTATTAGTTATTAGTGTTATTGTCACCCTGAGTTTCAGCCATAGGCTGATGTATCGAAGGGCGACAATAAAGTATTCGTTCACCATTCGCCCTCCTTCGGTACAACGGCTTTCAGCCACCACTCAGGAAGACAAATGGTTGTGGTTAATGGTGTATTGGTTAATAGTCCCGATAGCTATCGGGAAATGGCAAAACCCTCTACACATAATTAAAAAAAAAACCATCATCCTTCTCCTTTGGAGAAGGACAGGAGGATGAGGTAAAGAACTAGAGAGAACAATAAAAATCCAAAATCTACTTGTAATTTGTTTATTTAATACATCAAATAAATGTTCAATATTTGTTTTTAATGATTTTTTAGACCTAAAAATCATCATATTTTTTAAATAAATCATCGTTTTTTGGTTTTTTAGTTGGAAAAAAAACGTGTTTCACTAAAAATTTATATTGTTTCACTATAAATATAATTGGTTTCATGGGATTTAAATATTTGACTATTGGTTTGTTTCTATATTTGTGAAAATTAATTATACTTTTAAAATAATGAATTATCCAAACATTTTTAAATTTACTATTTTATGTTTTTTTACATTAATAAATTATTTAACAACCAATGCACAAGTTTTTATCAATGGAACTTATAATGTTGTTGGTGAAATTGGTGTTTTCGGTAATCTTCAACTAGGAGCCGATGCTCAACTGTTTTTTCAAAATGGTTCTACATTAAACATGTTTGGTATTTCTACAAATATTAATACTGGGGCTGAAATTTTTGCAAATACAAGTTCAACACAAACTGGAACTGGAAGGATTTTGTTTGTAGGTGCTGCTGCTCAAACAATAGATGGAGGTAATAGCTCTACCATAGGTGGAGCTCAACCTTCATTGATTAATGTGGCAATAAACAATACTAATAATGTAACTTTAATTAATACGAATACAAGAATTACATCTGGTTTAGATTTTATAAACGGTCATCTTATATTAGCAAATAATGGTTTGGAATTATCAAGTAGTGCTTCGGCTACCAATGCCAATGGAAGCAGACATGTGGTAACAAATGGCACAGGTTTTATGGCAAAAGAAGGTTTTTCAACTGCCTTTAGTTTCCCCGTTGGTAGAGCAGTTTCAGATTTTACTCCCGCTATTATAACTCCAACTTCATCGGATAACTTCTTCGTTCAAGTAAAAAATTATTCAGAATCAGCATCCGATGAGTTTGTCGCAACAGATGGTGTTGGAAGAACATGGAATATTTATTCTACTGCTGGTAATGGAGCTAATATTTCATTACAACATAACAGTGTTACAAACGGTTCTGTATTTGATCAGAATGACGCTTTTGTAACACAATATCAAGGATTAAGTAGTTTAAATCAAGGAGTATGGCAAGTGGGAACAGGTGCTAACGCTTCAAGTGCTTCAGGCACCGTTGCTGGTTCTACCATTAGAGACAGATCTTATTCAGCAACCCCTACAACACCTTCTGCAAATGGCGCTTTCTTTAGTAAATCAAGTAATATACTTACCCCTTTACCTATTACGCTTTTAGATTTTGCGGCTCAAAAACACATGGAGTCCCAATCTTTATTGACTTGGATTACGACCTCTGAATTAAATAGCTCACATTTTGACATAGAAACCAGTACCGATGGTGAATTGTGGAATAAAATTGGTGAACAAAAAGCACAAGGTACGAGTTTGCAAAGCGCCGAATATCAGTTTGTTCATACAAACCCGACATTAGGAATTAATTATTACAGACTAGTAATGGAAGACAGGGATGGTAGTTATGAAACTTCTCCAGTTAGAATGGTAGAATTTGGTAGTAAAAACAGTGTAATTTCAAATACAATGGTTCACCCCAATCCTACAAGTGGCAATGTGAACATACTTAATTCGAGATATGCATCACAGTATATACTTTCTGATATACATGGAAAACCGTTGCTATTTTTTAAAAATTTTGAAAAAAACAAGGAATTAAATTTTGATTTGAGTAATTATTCAAACGGTGTTTATTATTTAAAGGAAATACCTACAATTGGAGAACCGATAATAACTAAAATAATTTTAAACAAATAGTATAAAAATAGAAATTAAAATAAATACAAATCAAAATATTTACTTTTCCCTAAAAGATGAAGTCTATGTTTAAAAAAGTATTAAATAAATTAAAATATGAAAAATAAGTTTATTTTTAAGTTAAGTGATGTTTTATTAATGATTTTATTTTCATTTTTTAATTCAATGCATTCACAAACTATAAAAGGAAGATTTGATTTATTAAGAGGTTCAGAAATTAAATTAGAAGGATTTACTGGTCTGAAATCTTATCAAATTTCTACTTCAAAAATAGACAGCAATGGATATTTCTCTGTCAATTATACTAAAAAGGATTATGGAGTAGGCTATTTGATTTCAAGTGAAGAAAAACCTTTATTTATCATACTATCTGGTGAGGATGTGGAAGTAGTAGGCGAATCTTTGAGTTATTTTGAAACTATCCGAATATTGAAAGGTAAAGATAATCTGAGATTTGAACAATATTCTAAAGAATATTCCAAAAGAGAACAAGCTTTAAGTGCTTGGATTTATTTAGAAAAGATGTATAAAATGGATTCATTATTTTCTACACAAAAAACACCCGCAAAAGCCATTTTAAAAGAAAAAAGTCGTATAAAAAAAGAAGATGTTTCATTTTTAAATGCTTTGCCAAATGAAAGCTATTTAAAATGGTTTTTACCCATACGTAAGTTAGTAAGTTCTGTGTCGTTAGTGGCACAATATCGTACCGAGGAGATACCTTCAACAATTGCAGCTTTTCGGACTTTAGACTATTCAGATAATAGATTGTATAAAAGTGGTTTACTCAAAGATGCTATCGAAAGTCATTTTTGGTTGTTGGAAAATAGTGGAAAGTCCTTGGATTCTGTTTTTATGGAAATGCAATTGTCCATAGATGCTATGTTAAATGTTCTTGTAAAAGATGGGAAAATATTAAATGAAGTAAGCGTTTATTTGTTTGATTTATTGGAGCGTCATAGTTTATTTCAGGCCTCAGAATATTTAGCTATTAAACTACTAAATCAATCAAGTTGTACTATTAATAGTGATCTTACCAAACAACTCGAAACATACCGAGCAATGAAAAAAGGGAATATAGCACCAAACATTATATTCCCCCAAACTACCATTTATCCAAACAATGAGTTTAAGCCAAGTAAACTTAGCGACATTCAATCTCCATACACATTAGTGGTTTTTGGTGCAAGTTGGTGCCCAAAGTGTAAACAAGAAATTCCAGAAATCGCTAATAACTATTTCCATTGGAAAAGTATGGGTTTGGAAGTGCTTTTTGTTTCTCTAGATGAAAAGGAGAATGATTTTATTGGATTTGTATCTGAACTTCCGTTTGTAAGTGTTTGTGATTTTCAAAAATGGAAAAGTCAAATTGCACAAGATTACTATGTTTTTGGAACGCCAACCATGTATTTGTTAGACCAAAACCAAAAAATTATACTTAGACCTAATTCTATCAAACAAATGGAAGCTTGGGTAGATTGGTTTTTGGTAAAAGGAAATACATTGCCAAATAATTAAATGACATGATGAATTTTACCAGATTTTTTTAAGTATCACTTTTTAGTTTATCAAAATATAGAATATAAGATTCATCTTCAGAAATATAATAAATTACATTAATATGAAAAATAAAATATTTACACTATCAATTATGATGTTTTTTACAGTCCTTGTTTACGGGCAAAAAAGCATTAAAAAACAAATTAAAATTAATTTTAGAGAAGAGATTAAATGCCAAGAGTATCATGGTAAAATGGATGCTAGTAGCCTTAACGTAAAATCTAAAAAACTTAATTTATCGGCATTAAACCATCATGCTAAAGAAAGACTAGATAATTATGAAGAACAAGTATGGAATGCAGATATAGAAGGATGGGAAAACTCTTATAAATCTGAATTTACCTACAACGAAGATGGAAAGCTATTGGAAAATGTTAGTAAAGAATGGGACGATGTTTTTGAGGATTGGATTAATAGCACAAAAATGGAATATACTTATAATGAAAAAGGGGAAATTATTACTGAAATTAATTCAATTTGGGACAGTACAGACGAGGAATGGATTAATAATCAAAAATTTGAAAGTAACTACGATACAAATGGTAATAGAAAAACTTACACCATTTACAATTGGAACAATACTCTAAGTATTTGGAATAATAACCTTAAGGAAGAAGAAAAACATGATGAATTTGGAAATGATACATTATTAATTCTAATGGAATGGGAAGAAAACTCTAATTCATGGGTTAATTTCTTTAAAACTGAATTTTTAATTGATTCAAATAGTAGGAAAACTTCCTCAGTTGAAAGTTTGTGGGATAAAGTGACAAATAAATGGGAAAATGCATATAAATCAGATTATATTTATGATTCTAATGGGAACCTTTTAGAGAAAACAGTAAGCGAATGGGACAGTGATTTGATACTTTGGTTTTTTTCAGATAAACAAGAATACACCTATAATTTAAACCAAAAACCAGAAGAATTAACAGAAAGCATTTGGAATAGAGATTTGAATCAATGGGATTTATCTTTAAAATCCCAATATAAATTTGACTCAAATGGTAATCCCGTTGAGGAGAAATATAGTAAATGGAACGCAATAACAATTGAATGGGATTTTTCAACTAAATATGAACATTTATATGATTTAAATATTACAAAGGAAGAACTACTTATACCTTCATTAAGTGATTTTTTTCCAGATTACAGAGATTTTATTTTTAATAAACCGCTTGAAGTATTATCTTTTGATTACTTAGATTCTAAATGGAAAAGTTACAACAAAGTTAACTACTATTATACTGCGTTGGACGATTTATCTGTAAATCATGTAAATTCAATAGAGATAAAGGTATTTCCAAATCCCACATCAGGTGAAATTTATTTTAGATTTGAAAAAGAAATAAAAGAAGCCGTTTTTGATATGTTTGATATTAAGGGTAGAAAAGTGTTATCGAAAAAAATAATAAAAGATCAAAAAATGAATATTAGCGATTTCGATACTGGAATTTATTTTTACAACATAAAACTAGATGATAAAATTTTTAGTGGTAAAATAATCATAGAATAATTTAAATATTTAATTACTGATATACAATATATACCTCAAATCATGAATAAAAACAAATCAATCGGAATTCTGATTCTAATCGGAATAACATTTCAATCAATTATTACACAAGCCCAAGTAAAAGTTGGGAACAACCCTACTACACTAAATAGTTCAGCAGTGCTAGAACTAGAGAGTACTACCCAGGGTTTGTTGTTGCCACGAATGACTACAACACAGCGTAA
>JACCDH010189602.1_pt1 | contig 199279 bp, 186 predicted proteins | sample 7442481 | NCBI WGS metagenome assembly JACCDH01 (sample SAMN15323433, study PRJNA562643) | freshwater metagenome | isolation source: river surface water | place: USA:Blue River Watershed | collected 2017-08-15
ATCGGATAATCGAACATTAATTCTTGGTCAACAAGTAGCATTTGAAGTTAATGAAAGAGAAATAAAACTTCAATTTATATAAAATTGGCAAATCGACACATTGAAATTGACACATTAAAAAATGGCAGATCACAACGATTTAGGAAAAAAAGGTGAAGAAATCGCGGTAGATTTTTTACAGCAAAACGGCTATGAAATTTTAGAAACAAATTGGACGTTTCAAAAAGCAGAAGTTGATATTATTGCACTGAAAGGTAGCGTATTGGCGGTTGTGGAAGTAAAAACGCGTTCAAGTTTAGATTTCGGATTACCTCAGGATTTTGTTAAACCAAAAAAAATAAAATTGTTAGTGAAGGCCATTAATGAATATGTTATTAAAAAAGATTTAGATGTAACGGTTCGCTTTGATATTATTGCTATCCATGCTGCTAGTAATCCGTTTACCGTTGAACATTTGGAAGAAGCATTTTATTACTTCGATTAACTGTTTTTTTAAAACATTAAGTTATATTTATAACAAAAGTACTATATTTGCAAAAAATAAGTGATATGAAAACAGTAGCTTCAGTTGTTGAACAATACTTAAAAACAAAACCTTTTTTACTTAGCTCTTTGTCAGAAGGAATTATTAATTTAACTTCTTTAGCTAGGGTAATTATGCCTGCAATAGAAATTCATTTAGGGAAAGATATTAAACAAGGTGCTGTTGTGATGGCATTGAAACGCATTTCTGAAGAATTAGATTTTAGAATAAGCCATAAAGTTTCAAAAGTTTTACAAAATATAGGGGAAATAACTGTTCGTTCATCTTTAACAGATTATACCTTTATTACTTCAGATTCATTATTAGATAATCAGGCTAAACTTATTTCGGAAATCAACAAATTAAAAGACGTGTTTTATACTTCTTCACGAGGGGTTAATGAAACGAATATAGTAGTTAGTTCTTCTGTAAATGCATTAGTAGAGAATCTACTCAAGACAGAAAAAGTGCTAAATAAAAAGGAAAATTTAGCCTCAATAACGGTTAAACTTCCACAAGAAAATGTTTCAGTTCCGGGGGTGTATTATTATATATTTCAATCTTTAGCTTGGGAAGGGGTTATTATTAATGAGGTTATTTCTACAACTAATGAATTTACAATTATAGTAGATGAAAATCAAATAGACGTTGCCTTTAAAGTTATGAAGGATATAAAAAAATAAGCTAATCAATGATTAGCTTATTTTTTGTTATTCTGCGGGGTCATCCATAACCCAAGATTCCATAAATTTAGTTGTATAGTTTCCTGCAACATAATCAGGATGATCCATTAACTGTCTATGGAAAGGAATAGTAGTTTTGATTCCCTCTATATAGAATTCATCTAAAGCGCGTTTCATTTTGCTAATAGCTTCTTCTCTTGTTTGAGCAGTAGTAATCAATTTAGCAATCATTGAATCGTAATTAGGGGGTATAGTATAACCAGCATACACGTGTGTATCTAAACGAACACCATGTCCTCCTGGCGCATGTAATACAGTTATTTTACCTGGTGAAGGTCTAAAATCATTGTATGGATCTTCAGCATTAATACGGCATTCAATAGAGTGTAACTGCGGGTAATAATTTTTTCCTGAAATAGGTACACCTGCTGCTACTAATATTTGTTCACGAATTAAATCATAATCTACTACTTGTTCGGTAATAGGGTGTTCTACTTGAATACGGGTGTTCATTTCCATGAAGTAGAAATTTCTGTGTTTGTCTACCAAAAACTCAACTGTTCCAGCACCTTCATATTTAATATATTCTGCGGCTTTTACGGCTGCATTACCCATTTTTTCTCTTAATTCAGGAGTCATAAACGGGGAAGGTGTTTCTTCTGTTAATTTTTGGTGACGGCGTTGTACAGAACAATCTCTTTCTGAGAGGTGACAAGCTTTTCCAAAAGAATCCCCAACGACTTGAATTTCAATATGTCTTGGTTCTTCAATTAATTTTTCCATGTACATACCGTCGTTTCCGAAGGCAGCGCCTGCTTCTTGACGAGCACTTTCCCAAGCTTTCTCTAAGTCTTCGGGTTTCCATACCGCACGCATTCCTTTACCACCACCTCCAGCAGTAGCTTTTAGCATGACAGGATAACCAACTTCTTTAGCTAATTTTTGCGCTTCTTTAAAATCCGCAATAATTCCTTCAGAACCAGGAACACATGGCACGCCTGCTGCTTTCATGGTAGCTTTTGCCGTAGCTTTGTCTCCCATTTTATCAATCATTTCAGGAGAAGCTCCAATAAATTTGATGTTATGTTCTTGACAAATTTTAGAAAATTTTGCATTTTCAGATAAGAAACCATATCCAGGGTGAATAGCATCTGCGTTTGTGATTTCTGCCGCGGCAATAATATTTGCCATTTTAAGATAAGACAAGTTACTTGGTGCGGGTCCAATACAAACAGCTTCGTCAGCAAATTTAACGTGTAAACTTTCAGCATCAGCAGTTGAATATACAGCAACTGTTTTGATGCCCATTTCTCTACAAGTTCGTATCACTCGAAGTGCAATTTCACCTCTATTTGCTATTAATATTTTTTTAAACATGTTTTTTTAATTAGATAATTAGACAATGTGTCAATTAGACAATTATGAAGAAAAAAACTTCTAATTTCTAATTTCTAACTTATTAAGAAGGGTCAACTAAAAATAAAGGTTGATCAAATTCTACTGGTGAAGAATCGTCTACCAATACTTTTACGATTTTACCTGAAATTTCAGCTTCAATTTCGTTAAATAATTTCATAGCTTCTACTACACATACTACGTCTCCTTTAGAAATTGTACTTCCAACTTCTATAAAAGGCGCTTTGTCTGGTGCAGGTTTTCTGTATAATGTACCAATCATTGGCGATTTAATCACCACATATTTTGAATTGTCTTCTTCTGCTGGAGCTGCTGGAATTGCTGGAGCATTTACGGCAACAGGAGCTGGAGCAGCAACTTGTTGTACGGGTTGAGCAACAGGAACGTGTTGAACATAAGTTGATTCAGTTCCTTCTGAAGTGGTTTTAATGGTAATTTTAAAATCATCCATTTCCAATTTAACCTCTGTAGCACCTGATTTAGCTACGAATTTAATTAGGTTTTGAATTTCTCTGATATCCATAATGTTGAAATTTGTAGTTTAGTTTGTTTGTTATTTTTGTTTGTTATACGCCCATTTTAAATAGATAGCACCCCATGTAAATCCACCACCAAAAGCAGCAAAGATGATATTGTCTCCTTTTTTGAAAAGGTGTTCAAAATCACACAGTACTAAAGGAAGTGTAGCTGAAGTTGTATTACCATATTTTTCAATATTCACTAATACTTTTTCTTCTTCTAATCCCATTCTACTTGCCGTGGCATCGATAATTCGTCTATTAGCTTGATGTGCTACTAGCCAATTGATGTCGTCTTTTGACAAGTTATTTCGTTCCATGATTTTTTCACTCACATCTGCCATTCCAGAAACAGCATATTTAAATACCGTTTTACCATCTTGAAAAACATAGTGTTGTTTGTTATCTATTGTTGCTTGACTAGGAGGTAAGATAGAACCACCTGCTTCAATTTTTAAATATTCTCTTCCGATGCCGTCGCTTTTTAATAGTTCATCTTGAACCCCTAAGCCTTCATGATTTGGTTCTAATAAAACAGCACCTGCACCATCTCCAAAGATGATACAAGTTGCACGGTCGGTATAATCAATTATTGAAGACATTTTGTCGGCTCCAATTAATAATACTTTTTTATATTTTCCAGAGGCAATATAGGCCGAAGCATTTGATAGTCCATATAAAAAGCTAGAACAAGCGGCGTGTAGGTCAAACGCAAAAGCATTAACAGCTCCAATTTGAGTTGCTACATACACCCCTGTTGAAGCTACAGGCATATCAGGCGTTGCAGTTGCCATGATAATCAAGTCGATTTCTTTGGGATCTAATTGTGCTTTTTCTAATAAATTTTGAGCGGCTTTTATGGCAAGGTATGAAGTGCCTTTTCCTTCTTCTTTGAGTATTCTTCTTTCTTTAATGCCTGTTCTTGAAGTAATCCATTCGTCATTAGTGTCTACCATAGATTCTAATACTTGGTTAGACAAGACGAAGTCTGGGACATAAGAACCAATGGCTGTAATTGCGGCAGTAATTTTATTCATAAATAAATAATTTTCTTTGCAAGAATTCATTGCGAAAAGCGGTGGAAATTACAAAAAAATTTCCAAAACTAACCTATATTAGTAAAGATAATTGGCTATTAAATAAAAAAACTCTCACAGCGTGAGAGTTTCTCAATATTTTTCTATTACTTAAGCTACAGCTTCAGTTTTGTCAATTACTACTTGACCTCTATAATACATTTTACCTTCGTGCCAATAAGCTCTGTGGTATAAGTGTGCTTCACCTGTTACTGCACAAGTTGCAATTTGAGGAACTGACGCTTTGTAGTGTGTTCTTCTTTTATCTCTTCTCGTTTTCGACTGTCTACGTTTAGGATGTGCCATTTTATTCTATTTTTTATCCGTTAATAGTTTTTTTAAATTTTCCCATCTAGGGTCTATATCTTCAGTTTCTTTTATTTCTCTTTCTGTTGGAGCGTACTTTTCTAATTGTACTAATGCATCAGATTGTAGGGTTCCATCTTTAACACCTGGATGTGTTTTTTTTGTAGGAACAGATAATACAATCATTTCATACACATATTGTGCAATATTTACTTGAAATTCACCATGAGGCAAAATGATAAAACTTTCATTTTCGTCATTAAACTCATCACCAAATTTTACGATAAGATTTAATTTCCCTTTAATAGGTAAATCAAAATCTTCATTCGTTAAATCACAAGGAACATTTACTGTTCCTGCGTGTGAAAAATGAAGTTCAAGCATGGTGCTTTTCTTCTCTAACAGTAATTTTACTTTGATTTCAGAATGGTTAAATTCTTCAAAATCAAAATGCTTAAAGAACGTATCGTTTACTAGAAACTCAAACTGGTGTTTGCCTAATTTTAATCCAGAAAATTGAACTAAAAATTCTTTCATATTGTCCATAACAACAGCTTTTCCTTTTCTTTTAAGGTGTGCAAAGATACAAAAATATTGTAAATACAATACTTTTACATACTTTTTTTTAATTATTCTTTACTAGCGCTAATTTTTAATGGATTGTGCGTTAGTTCATTATATTCATTTCTATTATTAAAAATATCTATAGCGCTATAAACCGCTTCTCTAAATGAGCTTTCGTGTGCTATATTTTTACCAGCAATGTCAAAGCCTGTGCCATGGTCTGGGGACGTTCTAATTTTAGTAAGACCTCCTGTATAGTTAACTCCTTCGCCAAAAGATAGAGTTTTGAACGGTATTAATCCTTGATCGTGATACATGGCTACTACAGCGTCAAATTTTGCATGTTGGTTTGAGCCAAAAAAACTATCTGCAGCAAATGGACCAAAAACTTGAATGCCTTTTTTAAATAAACGTTCAAGCGTGGGTTTGATAATTTCACCATCTTCTTTACCAATAACGCCATTGTCGCCACAATGCGGATTAAGACCTAAAACGGCAATTTTTGGTTTATTGATTCTAAAATCTTTACGTAAAGTTTCGTTGATTGTATTGATTTTTTGTTCAAGCAATGCAGGTGTAATGTGTTTGTTCACTTCTTGTATAGGGACATGGTCTGTAACCAAACCTACTTTAATATCTTCATGAATCATAAACATTAAAGCATCGCCTTCTAATTGTTCGTTAAGGTAATCCGTATGTCCTGCAAATTTGTAATTCTCAGCTTGAATGTTGTATTTATTAATGGGCGCAGTTACGAGTACGTCAATTTTATTGTTTTTTAGTGCTTGTGTAGCCGCTTGAAACGATTTGATGGCATACATGCCTACAGCGTCATCAAGTGTGCCAAATTCTACATTTACCCCTTCACGCCATACGTTTAATACATTAATTTTACCAAGTACGAGTTGGTCTAATTTGTCAATTCCGTGTATATTAGCAGTAAGGTTAAATGTTTTTTTGAAAAAAGAAACAATTTTTGCATTGGCAAAAATAACAGGCGTACATACCTCTAGCATTCTAGAATCTTCAAAAGTTTTTAGAATTACTTCTGGTCCAATTCCGTTCATATCTCCAATAGAAACCCCAACAATGATATTTTCTGAATGTTTTACCATTTTTTCTTTTTATTTTTGATGCAAATTTATAAAATATTTACGTGATATGTTTACAGGAATCATAGAAACCTTAGGAATAATTGAAGAGATTACAAAAGAAGAAGGAAATATTCATTTAAAGGTTGCATCTAAACTAGCCCACGAAGTGAAGATAGATCAAAGTGTGGCGCACAATGGGGTGTGTTTGACTGTTGTGGGCTGTGATGAAAAAAGCCATGTGGTAACAGCCATACAAGAAACAATTGATAAAACAACTTTAGGGACATGGCAAGTAGGCGATGTAATTAATTTAGAACGCGCTATGAAACTTGGTGACCGACTTGACGGGCACCTTGTACAAGGACACGTAGATCAAACTGGAGTGTGCACTTCAATAGAAGAGGCTAATGGAAGTTGGGTATTTACTTTTGAGTATGATGCAAGTTTGATGAATATTACCATTGAAAAAGGCTCTATTACGGTAAACGGAACGAGTTTGACAGTTGTAAATTCAGAACGCAACCGCTTTAGAGTGGCAATTATTCCTTATACCTATGAACACACAAATTTTCATACTTTTAAAGTGGGTACAAAAGTAAATTTAGAGTTTGATGTTATTGGAAAATATGTAGCGCGGTTGACGGCTTTGGGAAATTAAAAAAGCCCTACATTGCTGTAAGGCTTGATTTTACTTGTGGTCCCACCTGGGCTCGAACCAGGGACCACCTGATTATGAGTCAGGTGCTCTAACCAACTGAGCTATAGGTTATACGGGGTGTTTTAAAAGCCTCTCACCGATTGTACAAACTATGTGCAAACCAAAACCTGGTTTAATATTCGTTTGTTGTACTTGATCCAAATGTATTACATTTTTCAAAACAAAAAAAGAGAAAAAAGAAAGTGCTACAAATTGAGGAAATGACTTACGAGAATGGAGTGAAGTATGAACGACTGAAGTAAAGAGCGCACTCTAAATTTGCTGAACTTTTTTCTGTTATGTAGGAACATGGCTGGTTTGGTTAAACACCCCCAAGCACCGCAGTAAAATATAATGCAATGGAATTTTATGAGGAGCGATGGTTGGTGTTGTGGCAATCGAACAAGCTACACTAGACCGAGAAAGCAATGTAGCTTTAGCGAAATGGAGTGAAGGGATAGTAGCGTGTAACGTCAAGGAAAATATTATAAACAGCCTTCAGGCGTTCCTTGATTTGAAGCAAACGAAGTGAGCTAACCTTGATAGCTGAGAGAAAGCGCAACCACCAAATTAACATAGAGCGAGAGACAACAATACTGCTGAATGCAGAGAAGCGAAATGAAGCTGTATGTTGGATTAAGTAGCTCTAACGAACGTAATGAGTGCGCGTGTGAAGATTGGGAGCGCAGAAAGCAAAAAAGGGCTGTTATTTTTCATAACTGCCCTTAGTTTTGATTTCAAGTGGTCTTTGGAACGGAGCTTGTTAAAGCGACTGGAAAAGCCCAACGTAACAAAGCAAACGATTGGAGTGAGACCGCTTGATTGCAGTTAATTATTTCATTTCAAATACCAATCCACCCATGCATCCATTTGTTTTACAGAATTAGGTCTTAAAATAATTTCTCTTTTATTGTCTAAAAGAAAAATGGTTGGAGTGGAAAAAACATAATAATCCTTTACAATTTTGCTATCCCACTTTTTATTATCAGAATAAGAAGGAAACGGGAATACTTTTGCATAATCCATAAACGATTTTTTATCTTCTTCTAATGCTACAAAAACTACCTCAACACCTTTTAACTTCCATTTATCATAAAGTTTAGCAATTTCTGGTAGTTCTTCATTACACTTTGGACACCAACTGGCACCAAAAACAACCACAGTATATTTTGATTTGATATCAGATAATTTTGCAAATGTGTAAGTGGGATTTACAAAGTTTGACTTATCAAAAAACATCTCTGGAGCAGTATTTCCCTTTTTCATTGCTCGATACGTTTCTAATTGATTGGCAAGGTCATTATTTATTGTGCAACTTCCTTCATTCAATACCTTTAGTGCTAAGTATTCCGAGGCTTGAAACAAACTGTGTTTTTCTAATAAATCAAACAAATAATCGGTTACTTCGTTAAATATTTTTTCATTAGTTGCTAATTTTGGCATCATAGCATCAATGGAAACTTTCATTTCTTCAAATACGTTATCCAATGATTTTCCACTGTTTTCTAACAACCAAAAATGGTTTTCAATAGCATCTTTAAATAAACCGCTTTTATATAATCTTGCATCGGTATAATCTAATTTGCGAAAAGCGTTTATGGTTTCAGGTATTTCCTCTGAACGATATTGTGCTATGGTAGAAACCGAACTCACTAATTTACGTGTAGGCAAAAACCATTTTACATAGCTATCGTTTGGTAATTGGTCTAAGAATAATTGGTCTTCATTAGTTATACGAAGTTTTTCTTCTTGTATGGCTTTTACAGGTGTTTTTTGGACTGAAAATAAAGAGTCTACTTTATATATTTTCTCTAAATAGACCCAAGCACTCAAAGCTTGTTCTCGCTTGGGATGTTCTTTTGCATATTGTTCAAAATACAAATTTTCCTGATCTTTTTTAACTTTAATGGTTTCTAGTTGGCTTAATGCTTGTCCAACAATTTCAATATCTTCACCACTTAAAATTACAAATAAAGGTTTGTTTTCTGATGATATTAGATATCCTATGCCATAATCTGATTTGGAGTATATTAGTGTAAAATTTCCTTTGTCATCGGTTTTTGTTGTTGATATTAAATATGATTTTAAACCTTCGAAACCTTCCAATCTTATAGTTTGATTTGACAGTTGAAAAAAATTACCTAATATTTTTTGAGAATAAATTGTAGAAACAAAAAACAAACAGAAAAATATACTTTTTATCATAAAACAACAACGCTTAATTTAATGCCTTTCTAATAAATTCAATAAATGTTTTCATGCTTTCCAAAGGGTCAACTGAAACGCTGAATATGCTATCAATATGTAATTTGTTAACTAAGCTAAAATTTAAATTCTTAAGGCTTTTATCTTCTTTAAATTTCTCTTCAATTTTTTTTAATTGTTTTTTTTCTAATAAGTCTACTAATATTTTTAACAACCCTTTATTCTCAATTTTAAGTATATTTTTGTTAAAACTAGTATCATTAATTATCTGTTTAAAATCCAAATATGTTTTTAAATTGTCTAGTAATAATGGGTTGGAAATATATAATATCAAATATTTATCTTCAATAATTAATTCATCAATATCTTTTTCGATAATATTTTTTTTAAGGTATTCCTCTACTTTAATATTGGTTTTGTCAAATCTTAATTGTGCTTCAAGTATTTTGTTTTTAAATTTTGTTTGTGTTAATTTTAAAGCACTTTGAAATTCTATTCTATTTATATTATCATACCCGCCATTAGATTCGATAATTGAATGTAATAGTATTAATTCTAATTCAGACTTTGGCAAACTCCCAAAGGGCAATTTAGACAACTCTTCTAAAATATTTTCAGCGAATTTTACTTTATTAATTTTCTCTACTAACGTTTTCATAATAGTTTTGAATTTTAATTTTTTATGCAACGTATTGAAAATCCAGAAACACGCCAAGTTGCTCCGACAGAGGCAGCTTGTGTATTGGGTCCAAAAAATAAAGCATTTGAGGATATACCGCTAACTGTACTGCTCCAATAATAACCTTGATTGCCACTGGCAACAATACCATTGTTACCATTTCGGTTTCCTGCTTTAGACAATTTTAATGGCGAAGCAAAAGCCCCTTGACCATCATTACTGCTCCAACTAACCCGCTCTGCTTCTAATTCTGTTAGTGTCGGCAATCGGTAACCGCTTGGACATGGGTTATTAACGCCATTTGCCCCTTGCCATAAATTTATATTTTGTGGACTGAGCCAATCGCTAGGTGAGGTTGGAGCAAGAATGAAGTTTCCATTTATTGGAACTTCGACGCTACTTAAAATTGTTGTTGTTGCTGAATTTCTACATTGATGTCCATCAGCTCTCCGTCCCCATTGGTATAAATCCCCATAAGCTAAATCATCAGTACTACTGGCAGCATTTTGACTTGCGCCAAGATTTCTATCCATCCAATTTTTTCCTGTTATAGGGTTGACTACATCAACTACTGCTGTTACTTGAGAATTACATAAAACAGTGCCTAAAGGATATGGATTTGATAATGTTGTAAAAGTATATGTAATTCCATAACCAGTACCTATAGAATTGGTCGCATAAGCTCTGTAGTAATAGGTAGTTGATGGCAATAAATTTGATAAAACACTTGTAAAATTTGAAGCACCATTCCCTTCATTAGTAATATTATTAGCAATAGTAGGATTTGGATTTACACTCCAACAAACTCCTTTTGTAGTAATGCTAAATCCTCCATCTGAAGTAATGGTACCACCACTACTTGGTGAAAGTGTAAAAATATTAGTTGCTAAAACTGTATTAACTACGGGTAATTGCGATGTCGATACACTCGGTGTAGCAATCCATGATGAACCATTCCATATCCAATTAAGAGTATCTCCAATATTAGTTCCATTTGGAAAATTAAAATTTGAGTTACCAGCGCTATTCGCATACAAAGCATAAGGAACACTTAGTAATTGTGTTGTTCCCATGGCTACATAACCGCTACCTGTGTTTATTTCAATACCTAAATAGTAGTTTCCATTTGCCCAATTAATAGTAGAAAAAGAGCCAGTTGTTGCTGTACCTTGACCAATAACCAAATTTACTTGCCCTAGGTCATCTGTAGGCACATAATGCGTTTCTGTGAAAATAGGGACACTGGTTTGCGAGTTCAACATGATGTTAAACTTGAAATATACATTTTGGTTAACTATTAAATTACCAGCGCTGTTTCTAACTGTTGCTTGGTAATTAAAGCCTTGAGGGGCTTGGGCAAAAATTATTATAGTTGCAATTAAAGCTAGTGTAGTGTATAGTTTTTTCATTATTTCTTAATAATTTTATACGTGTTCTTTTTATTAGATTCTTTGTTTTCAATTGTAATCAAGTACATACCTTGGGTATAACTTGATACATCTAATGGCATTTCTTTTTCTATAGTTCCAGCATATATTTGTTTTCCATTGATATCAGCAATCTGTATTGAAAATAAGTTATATTCTGGGTGTGACACATATAATGATTGTGAGGTTGGGTTGGGATATACCTTAATTTCTACATTTAAAGATACATCATCAATGCTCAATGCTTGTATATCCATTGCAGGATAATACCCATTTCCTAATTGATTCCCTCCTGCGGTCATTAATCCTACAACAGGTTCTCCTGTGGTCCAAGATACTTTAAGATTGGAATTGGTTTGAGTTTTTCCAGCAGTACCTATTACTTGCTTAGAAATGGATTGTGAGAAGCACGTGGTGCTTACTAACAAAATGAATATTAGTTGTTTCATTTTAAACAGTTTATAATACAAATATAATTATTTTAATCAGACAACCAAAATAGCATTCAAATAATCAAGGGGGGGTGTCTCCAGCTGAATTGTTTGAGTGGGGTTTTGGTTGGGAGGATGCTTCTAGTGTGGGTATATGATAATGAATTACTGAGTGAACTAGATTTTGTTACAATCTGCTATCCTGGTTCAAAAATTTATGCTCTTTTATTAAACGCTTTATGTATTGCTTCAACTTATTTATATGGATTATTTTATAGTTTACATTTCCTGAAAAAGGTCCTACAATATCGAAATGATACTTCTTATTAAAATACTCATCATTATCAATAACATAAATCATTTTAATACCATGTGACAAACATTTCTTTAGTTTAATATCATCTCTTTTTTTGACTTCTTCAAATGCTTTATTTGCCCATTCAACTCCTTTTCCCGCAAAATCAACTGGTTTAAAGTGCTGAGCACCTTGACATTCAATCGCAATTTCATATTCAGGAATATAGAAATCAAATGATTGTTTACCCAGCCATTTAAATTTTTTTTGTCTTTCATAAGCAACCTTATGCTCTTCTAAAATAAACGCAAGTTCCCTCTCCAATTTAGATTCATTGCATATGGGACATCCACTTTTTTTGGATAAATGATTGTTTGGACTCACTTCAAAGTCTCCATGAGTTATACACTTGAGTATAACATTTGTTTGGCCATTAATATATTCTACTTTACTATATTCAAATTTATCTCCAAATAACTCTTTTGACTTAAGTATGAAATTATCTTTACCCATTGATCTATCTGATGCCATTTGGTCAAAATTACACTTAGGACAACCATGCCCTTGTAAGTGTTGATTTGCTGGTTGTGGGAATACTCCATGAATTAGACATTCTATTTCTACTTTGTCTGTAGCATTAAAACATTTGCTATTTACATAGCTATACTTATCACCATGAACTATTACCGCGTTTTCTATAAAATATTCAGTATTGTATTTACTCAGTTTTGATTTAGTTATTTCTCTTCCACATTTTCTACATCCACATTTAAGCCTGATATGATTTTGAGGTATTTGAGAAAACTCACCATGTATTGGACAAATAATGGTAATCTTAGTGTAAGTATTCTTCCATTCTACTTTAGTGTAATCATATTTATCTTGATGGATTTGTTTAGCTTGTTCAAGAAATGTTTCTAATGTAGTTAATCGATACTTACCACGAAAATATTTTGCTGCACATTTTGGGCATCCATTCCCAGTCAAGTGACCTGTAGGTGCTTGATTAAATTCCCCATGTTCAGGACATATTATACAAACTTTAGTATGCGCACCTTTATATTCTACCTTCGAATAATCATACTTATTCCCATGCTTTTTCTTAGATTTTTCTGTAAAATCTGATGTACGGCTTAGAAGATTTTTCCTCATAACTATGAGTGAAATTGATTATTAAAGATTAAAAAACATTTTCTTAATAACATCACTGATTGCTTTCATTCAAAAGTTTATTAAGGCATCTTGTAGTAGCTATTCTAATATCATCTGCTTCCGTAGATCCTTGTCCTTCAGCTGAGCAAGAACAGACTAAAGTGTTGGTTTTTGCTGAAACAAACTGAATTGTAACTTCTATTGTATAACCACCCATTCCTGTATCTCTAGTTCCACTTTTACCAAAATTAACTATCAAGGTTTCATTTGCTAATTCGCTTTTGAGTTCAGGCAATCTAATGAAGCCTTCTTTCGATAAAAGACCAGTTATCTCATCACTTGGGTTTATAGTTTTACTAGATGAGTAATATTGTCCGTACATAGTAGTGCCATAACTAGATGTGAGACTATTTGTAGGGGTGATGTAAACATATTTATACGCTTTGATGTCTGCATTTTTAATGCTTGTGGCTGGAAGTAATGTCGTACAGCTATTGAATATAAGTGCTGAGATTAATGTGATAAATGGCATTAGTCGCTTTGGCATCATGAGCATAACATTATTTTTAAATTAATAGTCCAATACAAATTTAATAAAAAATTCTAAACTGTTGAATATTAGATGAAAAATAGGGGGATGTGCCCATCATGAAAATCAACACCAGGCGGTTTGGTGGGGAGGATGCTTCAAATCCACCCACATAGTAAACTAACCAAATTGGTTAGAAATTTTGGAAAACAATTTTTTTGGTTAAATGGCAAATTATTCATTAGTTTTACGAAAATGTAGTAATTAATCTATGGCAAAAAAACTAAATTCTACTGAGGTTTATGAGTTAATTATCAAAGTTCATAGTGATAAATATGACTTGTCTGAATTCGAGTATGTAAATCGTAGAACTAAATTTATTTTAAAATGTAAGCAACACGGTTCATGGTTTACTTCACTAGACCAAATTAATAGAGGACAAGGTTGTCCAGTTTGTGGTAAATCAAATGCAGCTAATAAAAGACGTGTGTCATATGAAGATTTCCTAAAACAGGCGAAACAAGTGCATGGAAATAAATACAATTATTGCAAAGAATACTTTACTAAGATAAGTGCAAAGACAAAAATTCATTGCTCAATCCACGGTGATTTTGAGCAGATGGCTGATGCTCACATACGTCAAGCTTCAGGTTGTCCAGAATGTGGATCAGTTAGCCAAAGTGAAAAAAGAAAGTTGAGCAAGGAAGATTTTATTTTAAAATCCAAAGTTGTGCATGGTGATAAGTACGATTATTCTGAAGTTGTTTATAAGAACAACAGAGAGAAAATAACAATAATTTGTCCTAATCATGGCAAATTCTATCCTGCACCAGGTAATTTTTTATCAGGAAGTGGGTGCCCAAAATGTTCTATAATTGAACAGCATGAAAATCAGAAGAAAAGCGTAGATGATTTCATAAATGACTCCATAAAAGTACATGGTGATAAGTATAACTATTCAAGAGTTAAATACAATGGTGGTAAAGCGTTTGTAGAAATAATATGTAAGAAACATGGCGTTTTTCATCAAACACCAAACAATCATCAAAGGGGTAATGGATGTCCATTTTGTAATTCTTCAAAAGGTGAGAATCAAATAAAATTAATACTTGATAATTTGGAGGTTAGATACTTTACCCAACATACTTTTGATGGTTTAGTTGATAAAAGAAAACTTAAGTGTGATTTTTATCTTCCAGACAATAATATGGTAATAGAGTACAACGGGAGGCAACATTATGAAGAAGTAAAATCTTGGGGTGGAGAAAGTAGTTTAAATGAAGTTAGGAGACGGGATGAATTAAAACGAATTTTTTTTAAAACAAATCAAATTAGATTACTTGAAATTCATTTCTCTGAGAAAGATTTGGAAAATTTGATAATCAGAAATCTTTAAATTGACTTAAATATTTTGCATGAGATAGCTATATTTATTATTTTATGTTACCAAGAACTGGTTTTTGTTTTAGAAGGGTGATTTAGGGGGTGATGTGAATAGGCCTTGTTACTCACACTCATGATTTATTTTTGGTTAAGTATTTCAATACCTAAAGAAACTTTTAGTCCTGTTATCTTAAATGCTTCCTCTTTGATTATCTTAGCAACATACTCTTGATTGCCATCCGTTGTTAGGATACTATCATGAATAGTATAAATTGGAAGTGTTGGATGTTCTAATGAGATTCTTTTACTGACATTCTGAATCATTATTTCGCTTTCTATCCTCTGTAAGATGTGAGATAAAGCCCTATGGTTCTTTCTTTTAATTGCAGCAAACATCTCATAGATCCCTTGAAATTTCCTCTTAAATTCCTTCTTAGTCCGGTTATTCATTCCTTGGATTGATCTATTGCTTGAAAAAAATACCTTGTAAGTGAGTTCTTTCATTTTCACTTTTTCAAAGGCTTGTTTTGGATACATAGCTTTAGATAACTCTTGATAGAAATTACCTGACTTAGCCATCCGTAAATATTGTTTAACTTCTTTATTATCAAGTTTTTGCAGGGTTTTTACTAACATAATGATAGTGTGTGTGTAGGTGTACTTATTATTATTAACTAGATATTGAAATAAGGATGGAAAATCATACAGATTAACACGTTGACCCTTTTTTTTGTTGGTATAAAAAGACGGATCAAAGAGAACAGAACTTAGAAGTGGTTGAGAGTTCTTGATATCAACATTAACTAATGTTTCACCATCATAAGTAATGAAATGCCTTAGCTCCTTCTTTATATTGGTTAGATTAGAATGAAATCGACCTACATTATCATCAACTGAATAATGATAGTCTTGTTTCGCTATCTTGTGGATAGCAAGTTTTGCACAATATTTTTTTGTCATCTTACTTGCCTTACCTTTTTTCACACCCCTTATGGGTCCTTTAGGTTCTGGAAATAGCTCTTCTACCTTTTCAAGAGCTCCTCTTTCATCTATTTGAAGCTTCTCGTTAAACCACTTTGTTAAATAGCTGTATTTGGTACTTAGTTTCTTCTTATCTGACTCATTTTTCCGAAACTCTTTAGCTCGATTTCTTCGAATAAGAGAATCATTTATTTCTACAAGTGCCACTTCACTATCATGGTTTATTCCATTTAAAATGTAACCTCTTGAATGAACACCAGGAATATATCTTTTGTCTCTGCGAATCACCCTGTGTTTAACAAGGTATTCTATGTACTCATTATAATTGTGAACCACTGTTTGCATCATACTCGAACTAAGGTTGATGTAACCATTATTGCTATCAACATCATTGAACTCCATCATATTAGTTAGAAGTTCAATGAAATAATAAAGATAATCTACCTTAAATCCTTTTTTAAAGGCTGGAGGATCCTTTATTAGAATACTATTTAAATCAATCTTACTAGGGACTTTCCAATACCAACAATCCATATGATGTAATTAAGTTTCTAACAAATTTAGTTATTTTTCAGATACTTATATCAGCTACATCAACACTGATCTTAAATATTAATCACTTCCTTATGCATAGCATCAAGTACTTGCTCTTCAAAAGAATCTAGGTAGATGTTAGTGATCTTGTTCCCATATTCATGTCCTAGAGCTTCTGCAATTAATTCATTAGAGTATCCCATACGCTTTGCAATGGTAGCAAAAGAATGCCTACTTGAATAGGTTGTTACAGGAGAGCATAGACCAACTTGCTCTGATAATCGCTTCAAATACTTATTGGTAGTCTTGATCCATTGATGGATTATTCTTTTTGACCTTACAGAATCTTCTTCAATATCATTAGCAAGGATAGGAAGCAGATAATCTCTGTCAGGTGAGCATAATGGATCTATTATTGAAAGAGCTTCAGGAAATAGCTTTACACTATAGTTCTTGTGGGTTTTTCTTCGCTTGTATTCTATCCTACCATCGATGATGTTTGAAGGCTTCAAATAGGCTAAATCAGTGAAAGAAATACCACGAAGATAGAAGCTCAACATGAAGTAATTTAAAGACCTCCAGCAGGCAGAATTCTTCTCCACATGAACTAGTAAGAGCTTTGCAATATCATCCTTTAAAATGGCTCTTTTTGCTGTCTTTTCACTTTTGATACTAACATCATGAAATGGATAAAAAGATCTGTCAACCACCTTCATCTTAATAGCCTTATTGTAGATAGCTCGAATGGATCTAAAATAGTTTGAAACACTATTGATTTTGAGCCCTGAGGTAGTTAAATGATGACTAAACTGATCTAAGAGCTTATAGTTCACCTCAGGGAATGCTACATCTTTACCACAATATGAAATCAACCTATTCACTGCTGTTTGATAAACCATTGCATTGCCTAACCTATTCGCTTCAATCATCTGCTGAATGATTCTATTTGAAAACACTTGAAATGTTTCAGGCACTTCATTTATTGGCTTCCCAGAGAGCATCGCTTTGAGCTTCTCAATAGAGAATTCATCATCTAAAGAGAGAACAGCCTGTTCGATTTTAAAGTAGTGTTTGGATAGTTTAATATTAAGCAACTTGGCGTTTGGGTGAACCTTACCTACTTGTCCTTTTTTCTCATCCCAGAAATGCTCTTCAAGAGCAACCCCCGAGTTAATGGTGTAGACCTTTTTATGATCAGTGATTCTAAAGATGATGTTGAATGTTCCATCAGATTTTGCTCTTCTAAGGTCTAAGAGCGTTTTAATGTTTGCCATAAAGAAGATTTTATGGTCTTGGTATGCCATTTTGTGCAAACTATGTGCAAACTTTTAAGCAGAAAAAAGCCCTACATTTCTGTAAGGCTTTGATTTTACTAGTGGTCCCACCTGGGCTCGAACCAGGGACCACCTGATTATGAGTCAGGTGCTCTAACCAACTGAGCTATAGGACCTCTATTGGAGGTGCAATATTACTGCTTATTTCTTTTTACTGCAAATTTTTTTTACTACTTCTGCTACATTTTACGTTAAAAGACTGCTATTCAGTAATTTCTTGACATAATTCTATTAATACACCGTTTGTGCTTTTTGGATGTAAAAAGGCGACTAATTTATTATCGGCACCTTTTTTAGGCGTTTCGTTTAAAATAATGAAACCTTCTTTTTGTAAGCGTTCTATTTCGGTGTAAATGTTTGCTACATCAAAAGCAATATGATGAATGCCTTCTCCTTTTTTTTCAATAAATTTTGCAATTGGGCTATCAGCATTTGTGGCTTCTAAAAGTTCAATTTTATTAGGGCCATTCATAAAAAAAGAAGTTTTTACACCTTCACTCGCTACTTCTTCTTCTTTGTAAGGGGGTTGCCCAAATAGTTTTTCGAAAAGCAAATTAGATGCTTCTAAATTTTTAACCGCTATACCTATATGTTCAATTTTTCTCATGAGGCTAATTTCCGTAAAATTATGAAATAAAAAAAAACAAAATTTCAAAAATCTAAAATCGTTAATCTTGAATCAAAAATCTTATTGTATTTTTGCCTCATGGAAACAAATAGACAAAAGAAAATAGGCACTTTACTACAAAAAGATTTAGTAGATATTTTGCAAGGCGAAGTGAGAAAAAACGCCCTTTCAAACTTACTTATTTCTGTTTCAAAAGTAAATGTAACATCAGATTTATCAATAGCAAAGGTATATTTAAGTATTTTTCCTTCCGATAAAGGAGCAGAATTGTTAACAGCGATTAAAACGAATGCGCCCTTAATTAAACATGATTTGGCACAGCGTGTAAGACAACAACTAAGACGCGTTCCAGAGTTAATTTTTTATTTGGACGACAGCTTAGATTATATCGAAAAGATTGATAATGCTTTAGCAGGGAATGAAAATCCTATAGAAAACCCCGACCTTTTAATCAAAAGAAAAAAATCATAATTTGAACTTCCCATTTTACATAGCAAAACGATATGCGGTTAGCCTAAGTAAAAGTACAGCTATTAACGTGATTACTGTAATAGCTTCATTGGGAATTATTGTAAGTGCCATGGCTTTGTTTGTGGTGCTTTCTGTTTTTAGTGGCTTAAGAGAATTTAGTTTGAGTTTTTCAAATGCCACAGATTCAGATTTAAAAATCGAGCCCCTTTCAGGTAAAAATTATTGCATTAGTCCGCAACAAATGCAACAGTTAAAGACTTATAAAGGCCTGGCTGCTTTTAGTGAGGTGGTAGAGGAACGCGCTTTATTTTTTTATAATGAAAAAGAACAAGTGGCTCAATTAAAAGGTGTAGATACGCAATTTAATAAAGTAAATGAGTTTCATAAATTTTTGTTTGCAGGTTCGTGGATAGAATCACAATCTAATGAGGTGGTCGTGGGTGCAGGAATAAGTAGGAGGTTAGCTTTAGGATTATTTGATTACAATCATAGATTAGAAGTTTTTGTACCAAAACCAGGAAAAGGGTTGATTGAAAATCCAGATGAAGCATTCAGTAAGGCAGGTTTAGTGGCCTCAGGGGTATTTCAAGTAAGTGAAGATGTGGACGATAAATATGTTTTTTGTGATGTAAATTTAGCTCGAGAATTACTCCGTTTTCAACCGAATCAAGTCACTTATTTAGAAATCAAAATAGCGCCTAATTATTCGGAGGCTGATGTTATTGCCCAACTTCAATCCATTTTTAACAATAAAGTTAAAGTAAAAAATAGAGCACAATTAAATGATGCGTTGTATAAAATGTTAAACACAGAAAATGTGGTGGTGTATTTAATTTTTACTTTAGTAATAATTATTGCCCTGTTTAATCTTATAGGCGCTTTAATTATGATGATTATTGAAAAGAAAAATAATTTAAGAACCCTTTATTTTTTGGGAACAGAACTTAAACATTTGAAAAAAATATTTTTATTTCAAGGCAATATCATAACTGTTTTAGGTGGATTCCTAGGTATGTTGTTAGGCATGGGCTTAGTAGCATTACAACAACATTTTGAATGGATTATGATTTCACCCTCTTTGCCTTATCCAGTAAAATTTGAATTAAAAAATTGTATTATTGTTATCCTTACTATTTTAGTTTTAGGGTTTTTAGCCTCTAAAATTGCAAGTAGTACGGTATCTAAAAAATTAGTAGAATGAGAAAATTAATACCTGTTGTACTAGGCGTACTTCTGTTTGGATGTAAATCACAACAAACTACTCAAGAGGATAAAAAATTAGCTAGGTATGAAATTGATTTGCTATTAAATTCTTGGCACAAAGCAGCTGCAGAGGCAAATTTTGACACGTATTTCAATGCTATGACAGATGATGCAATTTTTATTGGAACGGATGCGACAGAAAATTGGAACAAACCAGCATTTATCAAATTTGCAAAACCTTATTTTGATAAGGGTAAAGCTTGGAATTTCACAGCCTTAGAAAGACATGTCTATTTTTCTTCGGATATGAAAATGGCTTGGTTTGATGAACTATTAAATACACAAATGAAAATTTGTAGAGGAAGTGGTGTTTTAGTTGATCAAGGAAATGGTCAGTGGAAAGTAAAACACTATGTATTGTCTATGACTATTCCAAATGAAAATGTTGATGAAATAGTAAAAACAAAATCTATTTTAGAAGATAAAGAAATTGAAAAATTAAAAAAAGGGAAATAATCCCTTTTTTAGTTATAGATCGTTTTTTTTAAGTTTTTGAACATGTCAACGGTCATATTTTCAATGTCAAAATCATTTTTCCAACCCCAATCTTCTCTAGCAGCAGAATCGTCAATACTTGCAGGCCAGCTGTCAGCAATTTTTTGTCTAAAATCTGGTTCATATGTAATCTTGAAATCGGGATAATGTTTGCTAATTTCTTCCGCTATTTCTTTGGGTGTAAAACTCATCGCCGCTAAATTATAAGAAGAACGAATTTTTATAGCTGCTGAATCAGCTTGCATAATTTGAATCGTAGCTTTTATAGCATCGTCCATGTACATCATCGGCAACGCAGAATTTTCAGCTAAAAAACTTGTGAATTTTCCGTCCGTAATTGCTTTGTGATAAATATCAACTGCATAATCAGTTGTTCCGCCACCTGCTTCTGTACTCCAACTAATCAGGCCAGGATAGCGAATACTTCTAATGTCTACACCATATTGTTTGTGATAATACTCTGCCCAGCGTTCGCCTGTTTGTTTTGAAATTCCATACACTGTACTCGGCTCCATAATCGTATATTGCGGTGTATTATGTCGAGGTGTTGTGGGTCCAAAAACAGCGATACTTGACGGCCAAAATATTTTTTTAATTTTTCCTGCTTTCGCTAAATTGAGCACGTGAAACAAAGAATTCATATTTAAATCCCATGCAAATGCAGGGTTTTTTTCGGCTGTTGCAGAAAGTAAAGCAGCCATTAAATAGACATCGGTAATATGATATTTTTCTATTAAATGTTCAATTTGATTATAGTCTAACGCGTTTACTACTTCAAATATACCATTCTTAACCACGTCATTTTCTAGTTTTCTAATGTCTGAAGCAATTACGTTTTCTACCCCATAAGTACTTCTTAGTTTTGCAGTTAGCTCGGTGCCAATTTGACCACAAGCGCCTATAATCAATATTTTGGTTTGCATAGCCTTTGTTTTTCTAACACAAATATAAATAATTAGCAATAAATAAAGGAAATTTTGATACATATTTTTAAAATTCTCAACTAATGCTAGTGAAAATTATCAAAAACATATTTAACGTTATTTTCTGAAAAATATCCCGAACATTTGTAAATTTGCTTTTTATTATACAAAAATGAATCACACTATAAAAAGTAATCTATTTGTTTTAGCAACTCTTCTTTTTTTTGCTTGTAAGCAAGAAGATGAGAAGCAACTATTAGTCGAAATGGAACAAAAAAACGCATTGGTTTTTGCTCAGGTTAATAAAGCTTGGACACTTACTATACCAGTGGCTACTCCAACCGTTCAAATGGAATTGAATAAATGGAAAGAATGGCAAAGTTTTGAACAAGAACTAAAACAAAAGCCTCAAGCATCCATTAGTGCTTTTAAATTAAAAGTTCAAAATTTAGCAAAAAAATCAGATAGTTTGCATTTGTCTGTGCCCGCTTTGCTCAATAAACCTCAGGTAAGAAGTAGATTAGTAGCCATGCAAACAAAAATACAAGCATTAGATACCTATTTTTCTTTAGATGTACTTCCAAAAAAGAAAGTAGAAACCTTAATTCTTGCCATTAATAAAGAAATTGTTGCTTTTTACGCACAGTGTGAAGAAATTGTCATTAAAAATAACATTCCACTTGAACTAGGTGAAAAGGAAATGATTAATGCATTAGATACTACTAGAAATGCCAAGAATGTTAATTTTGATGAATTAGAAAAACAAGAAGTAAAAAACAAGAAGGACTAGGTATAGAGATACAAGTCTGTTTTATTACTTTTTTTCAAAACAAGTACTTTGAGTAAAACAACTATAATAAACACCTATGAACAGTTGCCAAAAATAGCGCAACTAGCAGCATCATTACCTAACAGAGGAAAGTTTAACGCGACAGGTTTAGTGGGTTCGTCACTTTCTTTTGTTATTCATGCCTTATTTAAAAAAACCGAACTTCCATTTTTAGTAATATGTAACGATAAAGAAGAAGCGGCCTATTATTTAAATGATTTAGAGCAATTAATCAATGATCAAGATGTCTTGTTTTATCCAGGTTCTTACCGAAGACCTTATCAAATTGAAGAAACAGATAATGCAAATGTATTGCTTCGTGCTGAGGTATTAAATCGTATTAACTCTCGAAAAAAACCGGCTATTATTGTTTCGTATGCCGAAGCGCTTTTTGAAAAAGTAGTTACGCGTAAAGAATTGGAAAGAAATACGTTAAAAGTTAATTTAAATGATAAACTAACAATTGATTTTATCAATGAAACCTTATTTGAATACAGCTTTAAACGTGTCGATTTTGTTACAGAGCCAGGTGAGTTTTCTGTAAGAGGTGGTATCATAGATGTTTTTTCTTTTTCAAATGATGTTCCGTATCGTATTGAGTTTTTTGGTGATGAGGTGGATAGTATTCGAACGTTTGATGTGGAAACCCAACTTTCCAAAGAAAAAGTCAGTAAAATAACCATTATTCCAAATGTGGAAAATAAACTTTTGGAAGAAAAAAGAGAAAGTTTTTTAGACTACATTAACGAAAAAACCGTTTTAATTTTACAAAATACAGGATTTATTGGTCAACAATTAAATCGTTTATTCGATAAAGCTTCAGAGGCTTTTTCAAAATTAAGTACGGATATTAACCATGCCACTCCCGAAGAATTATTTGTAAATGAAGCTGCTTTTTTAAAAAGAGCATTAGATTTTTCAGTCATTGAATTGGATAAAACACCGCTTTTTAAATCTGAAAAAACAATTGTATTTCATACACTTCCACAGCCTTCATTTAACAAGCAATTTGATTTGTTACTTCATAATTTGCATGATAATGAAGCAAATGGCATAAAAAACTATTTGTTTTGTTCAAATGACAATCAGGCCAAACGATTCAAAGAAATTTTTAATGATATTGATGAGGAAAATCATAATCACACCAACAGTAAATACCAAGCGGTTGTGTTTCCTTTGTACCAAGGTTTTATAGATGAAGAATTACAAATAGCATGTTATACAGATCATCAGATTTTTGAACGATACCATAAATTTTCTATCAAAAATGGGTATTCCAAAAAGCAAACGATTACACTTAAAGAATTAACTTCTTTATCTGTTGGAGATTATGTTACCCATATAGATCATGGTATAGGAAAATTTGGAGGATTACAAAAAATTCAAGTTGAAGGCAAAACCCAAGAAGCCATAAAATTAGTTTATGCAGATAATGATATTGTGTATGTTAGTATTCATTCGCTACATAAAATAGCAAAATATAATGGAAAAGACGGTGCGCCCCCTAAGATTTATAAATTAGGAAGTAATGCGTGGAAGGTTCTAAAACAAAAAACAAAGGCGAGAGTTAAACATATTGCGTTTAATTTGATTCAACTGTATGCAAAAAGACGTTTAGAAAGAGGATATGCTTTTGGCCCCGATACTTACATGCAAAAAGAACTAGAAAGTTCGTTTATTTATGAAGACACACCAGATCAAATAAAAGCTACAGCAGACGTTAAAATGGATATGGAAAACGACAGACCAATGGATAGATTGGTTTGTGGTGATGTGGGGTTTGGAAAAACAGAGGTAGCCGTAAGAGCAGCTTTTAAAGCGGTTGACAATGGAAAACAAGTAGCTATTTTAGTACCTACAACGATTTTGGCTTACCAGCACTACAGAACGTTTTCTGAACGATTAAAAAACATGCCCGTAACAATAAATTATTTGAATCGCTTTAAAACTGCTAAACAAAAATCGGAAACGATAAAAAACTTGGCAGAAGGAAAAGTGGATATTATCATTGGCACACATCAATTGGTAAATAAAGATATTAAGTTTAAAGACTTAGGATTGCTTATTATAGATGAGGAACAAAAGTTTGGCGTAAATGTAAAAGACAAATTGAAAACAATTGCGCCAAATGTAGATACCTTAACCTTAACGGCAACACCTATCCCTAGAACGTTGCAATTTTCATTAATGGCCGCTAGAGATTTATCGGTTATTACTACACCACCACCAAATAGGTATCCTGTAGAGACGCATGTAATTAGATTCAATGAAGAAGCAATACGTGATGCAGTTTCCTATGAAATAGAACGTGGCGGACAAGTGTTTTTTATTAATAACAGAATAGAAAACATTAAAGAAATAGCAGGAATGATACAGCGCTTAGTGCCTCATGCTAAAATAGGTATAGGGCACGGCCAAATGGAGGGTAAAAAACTAGAAGAACTTATGCTGGCATTTATGGAGGGCGAATTCGATGTATTAGTAGCTACTACGATTATTGAAAGCGGATTAGATGTGCCAAATGCCAACACGATTTTCATTAATAATGCTAACAATTTTGGCTTGTCAGATTTACACCAAATGCGAGGTCGTGTAGGACGAAGTAATAAAAAAGCGTTTTGTTATTTCATTACGCCACCGTATTCGATGATGACCGGTGAAGCGCAAAAACGCATTCAAGCACTAGAACAATTTAGTGAATTAGGTAGCGGTTTCAATATTGCCATGAAAGATTTAGAAATTCGAGGTGCAGGTGACTTATTAGGAGGCGAACAAAGTGGATTTATCAATGAAATCGGTTTTGATACGTACCAAAAAATCATGAATGAAGCCATTGAAGAACTAAAAGAAAATGAGTTTAAAGAGCTGTATCCAGAAGAAACAGATGTAGAAACTAAAGAATTTGTCAAAGAAATTCAAATTGATACTGATTTTGAATTGCTATTTCCAGATGAATACATCAATAACATTTCAGAGCGTTTAAATTTGTATAATGAATTGAGTACTATTAAAACCGACGTGGAATTACAGGCTTATGAACAGCGATTAATTGACCGTTTTGGAGCATTACCAAAACCTGCTTTAGCGCTCTTAAATAGTGTCCGAATTAAATGGAAGGCAGCTCAATTAGGTATAGATAAGCTTATTTTTAAACAAGGAAAAATGATTGGCTATTTTTTAGGTGACCAACAAAGCGATTTTTACCAAACACAACGTTTCATGACCGTACTAAAATTTGCACAACAAAACCCAATGCTTTGCAAAATCAAAGAAAAAGAAACTAAAAATGGTCTACGTTTACTCATCAGTTTCGAGAATGTAAAATCAGTAAGCAAAGCCTTGGAATTGATTACTAGTATTGCCTAATTTCTCTTTGAATAAATTGCTAAACCCATCAAAATCCTTTTTTTTATCAAAAAATAGCTTATTTTTACGCTTTGATATACTAAAATATAACTTTATAAGTTAGTACTAAAAACAGTAAAATTGAAAGTAATTCGTTTAAAATATATCTTTTTTGGCTTTGTATTCGTTTTATTTTTGGCTTGTTCTACCAAAAAAAATTCATTTGCAACTCGAAATTTCCAGGCATTAAACACAGAGTACAATGTGCTATACAATGGTGGTCTGGCGCTTGATAAAGGAATAGCGGAGGTCAACGCAAATTACAGTGATGATTTTTGGGAAATTCTTCCCATAGAACGCATGCAGCCAAAACCTGAAGAGTCAAAATCTGACGAAAACACAGCAAAATCTAAAAATCCAAATTTTGAACGCGCTGAGGACAAAGCAACTAAAGCCATTCAAAAACGTTCCATGAATATTGACGGGTATGAGCGAAATCCTCAAATTGATGAGGCTTACTTAATGCTAGGTAAAGCAAGATATTATGAATACAGATATTTGCCTGCTCTTGAAGCGTTTAATTATATTCTGTACAAATACCCAACAAGTAATAATGTGTATCAAGCTAAGGTTTGGCGTGAAAAAATAAATATCAAAATGGACAACGAGGTTTTAGCTATTAAAAACCTTAAAAAATCATTAAAAGATACCCGATTAAAAGGGAAAGATTTAGCAGATATTCAAGCAGTTTTAGCAGAAGGCTATATCAAAATAAATGCGTTAGATTCTGCTGTTACCTGTATTAAAGTAGCTAAAAAAGAAACTAAAATTAATGAAGAAAAAGCAAGATATGCCTTTATCTTAGGACAATTATATGAAAATTTACACTATAAAGATAGTGCTTTTGCTGCTTTTCAAGAAGTGATTGATTTAAAAAGAAAAGCACCAAAATCGTATACCATTTATGCACACATCAAACAAGCGGGTCAATTTGATGTTGAAAAAGGGGACACGTTAGCTTTTCATAAAAAATTTGATAAGTTTATTGAAGATATAGAAAATAAACCCCATTTAGATGTATTATACCATCAAAAAGGGAAATATTATGAGGCAAAGAAAAATGAAAAACAAGCCATCCTTTTTTACAAAAAGTCTAATAAAACCCAGCCTAAAAACACTTATTTAACGGCTTCAAACTATAGAAATATTGCCATAATATATTACAACAAGCAAAATTTTCATTCAGCCAAAAAATATTTTGATTCTACCTTAGTCTTTTTAAAACCCACGCACAGAGAATACAAGTCCCTCAATAAAAAAAGAAACACCTTAATTGATGTGGTTAAATACTTAGATATTTGTAATGCTGCTGATAGTATTGTTCAAATTTCTAAAATGTCTGATGCAGAAAAAACAAAATATTTTAAAACGTATATAACCCAGTTAAAGACAAAAGATTCTTTAAAAGCTAAAGCTGAGTTGGATAAACAAACGGCAGCAAAATTGGCGTTGGATACGAAGCAAAACGATTTTGCCTCTACTGATGATACAAAAAAACAGCCCCTGCAAGCACAACCTATTGCTGCGGTAAAAGGGGATGTGTTTCAAAGTACGTTTTATTATTACAATGCCGTTACAGTAGCACAGGGAAAAATTGAATTTCAAAAAAAATGGGGGGCGTTTGATTTAGTTGACAATTGGAAATGGGCAAAAAAAACAACAAGTTCAGATACACAAGATGTTTCTGACGTAGCAGATACTCCTGATAAGAGTGATGAGGATAAAGCATTGGATGCTAAAGAATCCAACCCACAATATACCACAGCATTTTATTTGGAAAAATTACCTAAAGATCAAAAAATAATTGACAGTTTGCAAATTGAAGCTAATGATGCGCGTTTTAAAGTAGGCGAATTATTTAAAGAAAGCTTAAAAGAGTCAGCGCTAGCTACATCAACATTTGAGACGCTTTTGCGTAATAATCCGCAAGCGAAATTGATTTTGCCAACGTATTATAATTTATACCAGTTGTATGCGGAAACAAATACTGAAAAAGCAACGTATTACAAAGAAAAAATTAGTTCAGAATTTCCAAATAGTAGATATGCGGCTATGTTAACGCATTCAAATGCCAAACAAACCGAAGTCGATGCTGATACCGAATTTAATTTGCTATATAAACAAGTCGAAGAAGGACAATTCAGGGAGGCCTATGTTGCTATTCAACCGTTACTTAAAAAATATGACGGCGATGAACTAAACGCAAAATTTGACATGCTAAATGCAAAAATTGAAGCTCGATTATTTGGTGTGGAAGCCTATAAAAAAGCACTTCAAAAAGTGGTTAAAGGGTATCCTAAAAATGAAGAAGCAAAACGAGCAGCCTCTATTTTAGCTTCTGAAATTCCACAGTTAGAAGCGTTTAATTTTGGCAAACACTCTCGCACTTATAATTTAGTGTTTGTTACGAGTTATCCAAACGAAGCAACACATAAACAGCTCTTACAAAAATTGAGTAAATTTGTAAATGACTCGGGTAACAAAGATTTATTTGTGTCAAATGACATTTATGATTTAGATAAAAATTGCATTGTTATTCATGGTTTTATTACAGACGATTTAGCTAAAGCAAGTTATGCCTATTTAAAACTTCAAAAAGAGTATAAAATTAAAGATGAAGCCTATGTAATTTCAAATGAAGATTACAAAGTGGTTCATGTGAAGAAAAATTTAGAAGCTTTAATTTTAAAAAAATAAACATGTTTGATAAGAATTCTAAGTCAGATTACGCCTTACTCGGACGAACAAATCGAATCGTAGAAAATACGATTATGCATGGGGATATTACCTGTGCGGCTGATTTTAGATTAGACGGAGAATTGACAGGAAATATTACGTGTGAAGGAAAAATAGTTTTAGGTCCAAAAAGTAAAGTAAAAGGCACAATTACTTGTAAAAATATTGATGTTGAAGGTTGTTTTGAAGGGAAGTTAGATGTTCAAGAGTTATTAGCTATTCGAAAGACAGCCTCTATAAAAGGAGATGTTTTTGCTAGTAAACTTGCCGTTGAGCCAGGTGCTGTTTTTGAAGCCAGCTGTGAGATGCGTAACTTGTGAAGCATCCAGCGAATCCAAAAAAAACAGTAAGTTATGAGTTACATGAGAAATTTATAATTTCGAATTCAACGAATCCAAAAGACATTGTTTATTGAGTTATATGCGTAACTTGTGAAGCATCCAACAAATCCCAAGAAAAATCTAAAGAAATGAATTCTAACGAAAAACACCCCAACAAATGGCTTATATTTCTTACGATTCCATCTCAAATGGGAGTTACAATTTTTCTATTTAAGTGGTTAGGCTCATTATTAGATGAAAAGTTTCATGTACATTTTTTAATGAAAACAAGTGTTGTCTTGGGAGTTTTCATTTCCTTATATTTAGTGAATGAACAGGTAAAAAAAATAAACAAATCATAGATAAATGAAGCTTTCAAAAGCCGTTTTTTCGTTAACATGTATGTTCGTTGTTCTATTGCTTTCCAGTTGGATAGGAAGTTATTGTTTTTTAAATCGGACTTCTTTTGTTCAAATGAGTCAAGTGTGTATGGGTAATTATGCGGTCAGTTTAGTTTATTTGTTTTTACACGCATATTTTTATAAAACTAAGCCCTATGCGTTTGGATTTATTGCTATGATTACCCTCACTATTAAGTTTGTACTAGCTTATGCTATTATAAGATTAGTTTCAAATAGCTTGCACGACCAGTTGTTTTTTAAGCCCATATACTTTATCGTTTTCGCTGTTTTTATGATTGTAGATGTAGTGTATTCGGCAATTTTGCTTAATAGCACTAAAAAATAGATTTTATTTTAAAAGTTTTCTTTGATTACGCTTTGTGATTTTAATTAAAATTGTAATTTTGCAAAAAATTTTAGAAACCTTAAAATTTAAGATCAATTAAGTTATGGTGATTTTTAAAAAACCAGTCCATTTTATAGTTGCATTAGTGTTCGCTTTGGCGCCATTTACAAACTTTGCAAATCCTTCAGAAGAAACTACTGCTCAGGGCGCTCATGAAGCTCACAAAACAGAAGGTGCTACTCACGAAAAAGGACATAAAGAAGGTCACTCAGAGCCTACAGATATTAAGTCTCAAATTAAAGCTTTCACCAAACACCACGTTTTAGATTCTCACGATTTTTATTTATGGTCTGATAATAAGGAAGGAAAACATTTTGGTTATATTCCCTTGCCGATTATTTTATGGGATAATGGTTTACAAGTATTTTCCTCTTCAAAATTTCATCATGGAGAAAGTGTTGCAGAATCGAATGGCAATTATTATGTATTGAATCATCATGATGGTAAAATATATAAAACAGATGCTAAAGGAACGTTAACTGAAGATGAAAAAACAGGCCATCCAACAAATGTTAGACCAATTGATTTTTCAATAACTAAAAGTGTAGTATTTATTATCATTACCGCTTTAATCATGTTTTTCTTGTTTTCTTCATTAGCAAAATCATACAAGAAAAATGGAGGTATTGCTAAAGGAGCTGGAAGAATATTTGAGCCATTGGTAGTTTTTGTTCGCGATGAAATTGCTATTCCTAATATTGGTGAAAAAAATCACAAGAAATATATGAGTTATTTGTTAACGATATTTTTCTTTATACTATTCCTAAATGTTTTTGGTTTAACACCGCTTGGAGTTAATGTTACTGGTAATTTAACCATAACGTTCTCGTTAGCCATTTTAACATTTTTAATTACAAATTTAACAGCTAATAAAAACTACTGGGGACATATTTTTTGGATGCCTGGTGTACCAAAATTAATGCGAATAGTTCTGGCTCCTATTGAATTATTAGGTGTAGTAATTAAACCGTTCTCATTAATGATACGTTTGTATGCAAATATTTTTGCAGGACACATTGTATTAATGAGTATTATCGGGTTGATGTTTATTTTTAAAAGTTGGTTAGGAAGTTCACTATCTTTCGGTTTAGCATTTGTACTGTCTTTACTTGAGATTTTAGTTGCCTTTTTACAAGCTTATATTTTCACGATGTTATCTGCTCTTTATTTTGGTTCTGCCAATGAAGAGCATCACCATGAAGGGGCCGAGCATCATTAAAAAATGTCCAGTGGACATTTTATGCGAGGAGCCAGCAGGTGCGCTGGCAAATAAGAAAGAATGTTTAATTTAATATATATATTATGACAGGTTTAAATTTTATTGGAGCAGGATTAATTGTTATCGGAGCAGGTTTAGGTATTGGTAAAATTGGTGGTTCAGCAATGGACGCAATTGCACGTCAACCAGAAGCTTCAGGAAAAATTCAAACAGCAATGTTGATTGCTGCTGCCTTAATTGAAGGTATTGGTTTCGCAGCACTATTTGCAGCGTAATTAAAAACTCAAAACAATAGTTGCAACGGTTGGTTGTAACTATTGTTTTAACATTAAAAAAAGTAAAAACACATATAATGGAAAAATTAATAAATCAGTTTGAGTTCGGATTGTTTTTTTGGCAAGTATTAATATTTGTTGGCTTAATTCTTTTATTGAGAAAATTTGCATGGAAACCAATTCTTGATGCAGTTAATGAAAGAGAAGAAGGAATAAAAGAAGCTATGCTTGCTGCTGAAAACGCAAGAAAAGAAATGATGGCTTTAAAATCTGATAATCAAAAATTATTAGATGAAGCGCGTTCAGAAAGAGATGCAATGATAAAAGAAGCGACGGCTATCAAAGATAAAATGATTGCTGATGCAAAAACTGAAGCACAAGCGCAAGGCGCTAAAATGATAGAGCAAGCTAAAGCAACAATCGAAAGTGAAAAAAATGCAGCGGTTGCCGAAATCAAAAATCAAGTTTCTTCGTTGTCGTTAGAAATTGCTGAAAAGTTATTAAAAGAAGAATTAACTAACAAAGATTCTCAAACTAAATTAGTGGAGAAATTGTTAGGAGACGTTAAATTAAATTAATCAATCGTTATGTCAAGAGCTGCGATTAGATACGCAAAAGCAATTTTAGATATCGCTATCGTTAACAAAACGGCAGAGGCTGTAAATAACGACATGAAAGCTATCATTGCTGCAACTGGTGAAAATGCTGAATTAAAAGATTTTTTTGCTAATCCTACTATCAAAGGAGAGGTGAAATTAAATGTAGTAAAAGAAGTATTTCCATCAGTTCAAAATGAAACAAATGGCTTGTTTCAATTACTTTTAGCTAATAAAAGATTTGAAATTTTACCAGCAGTGGCTTCACAATATTTGGCACAGTTTGATAAAGCAAACGGAATTGAAACAGCTGTAGTTACAACTGCATTTCCAATTACTGCTGAAATTGAAGCACAAGTTTTACACAAATTGAAAGAGTTCTCTAATGGAACGATTACCATTAAAAATGTTGTAGATTCGTCAATAATTGGTGGTTTTGTTCTTAGAATGGGAGATAAACAATATAATGCATCAGTTGCAAACAAATTACAACAATTAAAAAGAGAATTTAGTTATTAATTTACCATTACTAATTATATAAAAAATGGCAGAAATAAAACCAGCTGAAATTTCAGCTATATTAAAAAAACAGTTAGCTGATTTTCAATCAGGAGCTACATTAGAAGAAGTAGGTACAGTATTACAAGTAGGAGACGGTATTGCTCGTGTTTACGGATTGTCAAATGCACAATATGGTGAGTTAGTACAATTCGATAACGGATTAGAGGCTATCGTTCTTAATTTAGAAGAAGACAATGTTGGGGTAGTACTTTTAGGTCCATCAACTGGAATTAAAGAAGGTTCAACTGTTAAAAGAACAGGAAGAATTGCTTCTTTAAAAGTAGGTGAACAAATGGTAGGACGTGTAGTTGATACATTAGGAAATCCAATTGATGGTAAAGGTCCTATTGGTGGAGAATTATATGAAATGCCTTTAGAGCGTAAAGCACCTGGGGTTATTTTCCGTCAACCGGTAACAGAACCATTACAAACAGGTATTAAAGCTATTGACGCCATGATTCCTGTAGGACGTGGACAACGTGAATTAGTAATTGGTGACCGTCAAACAGGTAAATCATCAGTTTGTTTGGATACTATTCTTAATCAAAAAGAATTTTATGATGCTGGTGAACCAGTATTTTGTATATATGTTGCTATTGGACAAAAAGCGTCTACAGTAGCAGGTATTGCAAAAACATTAGAAGAAAAAGGCGCAATGGCTTATACCGTTATTGTTGCTGCAAACGCTTCTGATCCAGCTCCAATGCAAGTATATGCGCCTATGGCAGGAGCAGCTATTGGAGAATATTTCCGTGATTCAGGACGTCCTGCATTAATTATTTATGATGATTTATCTAAGCAAGCAGTTGCTTATCGTGAAGTATCGTTATTATTAAGAAGACCACCAGGTCGTGAGGCTTATCCTGGAGACGTATTTTACTTACACTCTCGTTTATTAGAAAGAGCTTGTAAAGTAATTAATGACGATGAAATTGCTAAGAACATGAACGATTTACCAGATTCTATCAAAGGAATGGAAAAAGGTGGAGTTTCATTAACGGCTTTACCAATAATGGAAACCCAAGCAGGGGACGTTTCGCCTTATATTCCAACAAATGTAATTTCGATTACTGACGGACAAATTTTCTTAGATGGGGATTTATTTAACTCTGGGGTTCGTCCTGCAATTAACGTAGGTATTTCGGTATCTCGTGTAGGAGGTAATGCTCAGATTAAATCAATGAAAAAAGTATCTGGTACGTTAAAATTAGACCAAGCACAATTCCGTGAGTTAGAAGCTTTCGCAAAATTTGGTTCAGATTTAGATGCAGTTACTTTAAATGTAATTGAAAAAGGAAAACGTAACGTGGAAATCTTAAAACAAGGTTTAAACGATCCGTTTGCAGTAGAAAATCAAGTGGCAATCATTTATGCTGGAACTAAAAATTTATTAAGAAATGTTCCTGTAAATAAAGTAAAAGAATTTGAAAAAGATTATTTACAATTCTTAAACTTAAAACATAAAGATACTTTAAGCGCTTTGAAAGCTGGTAAATTTGATGATGCTATCACAAATGTATTAGAAGAAGCAGCGAAAGAAGTTTCTGCAAAATATTAATTAATTAGGTATAAGGAAAAAGGTCTTGGGTATTTGGTAAGACGGATACCCAACACCATAAACCCAACACCCAATACCCAATAAAAATGGCAAACTTAAAAGAAATACGTAATAGAATTACATCTGTATCTTCAACGATGCAGATTACTTCTGCTATGAAAATGGTTTCTGCAGCAAAGCTTAAAAAAGCACAAGATGCTATTACAGCAATGCGTCCTTATTCTGAAAAATTAACAGAGTTAATTCAAAGTTTAAGTGCTTCTTTGGAAGGTGATGTCGCTGCAAAATATACGACTCAAAGAGAAGTTAAAAAAGTTTTAGTCGTTGCTATTACCTCTAATAGAGGGTTGTGTGGAGCACTTAATTCTAACGTAATTAAGCAAGCAAAACAACTTGCCGAACAATATGGACATGACAACGTAGGTATTTTTGCTATTGGTAAAAAAGCAAATGATAGTTTACATAAAACTAATTTTGTAGTGGCAAATAGAAGTGATATTTATGATGATTTAACTTTTGAAAATGCCGCGCATATTGCAGATTCTTTAACTCATTTATTTATAGATGGTGAATATGACAAGATTGAATTAGTGTACAATCAATTTAAGAATGCCGCAACACAATTAGTAGTTACAGAACAATTTTTACCCTTAGCGCCAATTCAAGGATCGGTAGCAACAAGCTCAGATTATATTTTTGAACCATCAAAAGGTGAAATCGTGATGGAGTTGATACCAAAATCATTGCGAACACAATTATACAAAGCAATTAGAGATTCTTTTGCTGCAGAGCATGGTGCTCGTATGACAGCTATGCACAAAGCGACTGATAATGCTACAGAATTAAGAGATCAGTTGAAGCTTACTTATAATAAAGCGCGTCAGGCTGCAATTACAGGAGAAATTCTAGAAATTGTAGGTGGTGCAGAGGCACTTAACAGCTAATTATTTTTAAATTTAGTTAATTATTATTCTTATAAAGTCCCGATAAATCGGGACTTTTTTTTAACTTTGAATGAAACAAAAATTAAGCATAATGAACGTTTTACAATGTAAATCTTTTGAAGAATTGGCATTTAATTACTCTGTAATCAAGCAATTGTATGACGCTGATTTTACCTATGAAAAATATTGTTTGTTACTTCCCGATATGATATCAAAAGGATACAGTCAAATTGCCCTTTATGATAAAGAAAAATTGATTGCAGTTTCGGGATATTGGATATGCACAAAATTATATACGGGTAAATATTTAGAAATAGATAATTTTATTGTAGACAATGCACATCAATCAAAAGGAATTGGAAAAAAATTAATTGCTGAAATTGAGAAAATAGCTCTGCAAAATAACGCTAAAGCAATTGTACTCGATGCATTCACAACTAATTTTAGTGCTCATAAATTTTATTTTAACCAAGGTTATGTACCTAAAGGGTTTCATTTTGTAAAATTTTTTGATAACTAATTCGTTCTCATTATAAAATAAACGAAAAGTCATGCGGATTATTATAGTACTATTTACGGGTCTAATTTTTTGTACTTCTTGTAAGCTACAGCAACCTGTCATTCAAAATAATCTATATGTCCAATCTATAACATATCAAAAATGGGTTTCTGGTGTTAGAAATGGCGGTAGTGGATATTTAGTAAATGTAATGTTTTCGCACCCTTTGCCAGACGACATTAATTTAAAGTCTATTCAGGTATTTGATAAAGAAGCACAATTAATAAAGTTAGATGATTTGCATTACCAAGCGAATTGTTACATTACCATGCATTCAGAAGGTGAAGCCATTGAAACCCCATCATCAATTACAAAATTAAAACCATTTCAAGCTCTCTTATTCTATTCTTTTAATGGACAAAATCAAATCAAAGTATATAATATAGTAAAAGAATTACCATTAAATCCATTTTCACTGCACAACTAAGCTAAAGTTTATTTATTTTTGTTAAAAATATCCCGATTTGACAGCCTATAAAAATTTATTTAAGCAAACATTAATATATGGTTTAGCTACTGTTTTGCCTCGTGTAATTAGTTTTTTACTCGTAGGTTTACATACTCAAATGATGCCAAAAATATCGTATGGTGAAATTACTATTTTATTGTCTTATATGATATTTTTAAATGTAATTTTATCTTATGGAATGGAAACTACATTCTTTAGATTTTATCATAAAAATGAAAATAAAGAAGATGTTATTAGTACGGCTTCGGTTTCTATATTTTGGAGTTCAATTTTATTTTTATGTGGTGCCTTATTGTTTCAAAAAACCATTTCAAATTATTTAGAAATAAATAAAGAATATGTTAATTATGCTATTTGGATTCTTGCGTTAGATGCTTTGGTAATCATTCCTTTTTCAAAATTAAGAGCAGAACAACGCCCTATTAAATATGCGACAATTAAAATTGCAAATGTGTGTATTAACATGCTCTTGAATATTTTTCTTTTGGCTATATTACCAAAATTAGCGATAGCTAATCCAGCAGGATTTTGGAGCAGTATTTATGTGCATGATTACCAAATAGGGTATGTGTTTTTAGCTAATTTAATGGCGAGTTTGTGTACTTTTTTGTTTTTTATACCAAATTATATTCAGTCTAATTGGTTATTTAAACCTACACTTTGGAAGCAAATGATGCGGTATGGTTGGCCTATATTATTTGCGGGCTTAGCTTTTGGTATAAACGAGCACTTTGACAAAATATTATTAAGTAAATTATTGCCAGAATCTATTGCTAAAGCAGAAGTGGGTGCGTATGCCGCTTGTTATAAAATAGGTTTGTTTATGGTGCTATTTAGAACGGCATACACGCTAGGAATAGAACCTTTTTTCTTCAGTCAAGCAGGAAACAGTAACGCACCTCAAACGTACGCTACTGTAACTAAGTATTTTGTAATCTTAGGTTCGTTAATTATGTTAGTAGTTATTGTTTTTGCAGATGTAATTAAATTCTTTTTAGTACGTCAACCCGAGTATTGGGAAGCTATGTCTATAGTTCCCTTAATAATAATAGCCAATTTCTTTTTGGGTATTTATACTAGTTTATCGGTTTGGTACAAATTAATTGATAAAACCATAATTGGCGCTTATATTTCAGTAGTGGGAGCAGGACTTACCTTACTTTTAAATTATCTTTTGATACCAACGATGAGTTACATGGGGTCGGCAATAGCTACAATTGTGGCGTATGGCTCTATGATGATGTTGTCTTATTTTTTAGGCAAAGAAAAATATCCAATTCCTTTTGAAATGAATAAAATAATGGCCTATTTAGGCGTGTCTATAACATTGGCATGTTTGTCTTTTTACATTGATATTTTTAGGAAAACATATATTTTTGGTATATTAGCCATCGTAGCTTTCTCGTATTACATTTATAAAAATGAGAAAGAAGTTATTTTAAAAACCTTTAAGCTAAAATAATGCAAATTAAAATTATCAATAACTCACAACACGAATTACCAAATTATGAAACTATTGCTTCTGCAGGAATGGATTTACGTGCTAATTTAATCGAATCAATTACCTTACATCCATTAGAACGAACATTAGTAAAAACGGGTCTTTTTATAGAACTTCCCTTAGGTTTTGAAGCGCAAGTTAGACCAAGAAGTGGTTTGGCAATCAAAAAAGGAATTACAGTACTTAATTCACCAGGAACAGTAGATGCAGATTACAGAGGCGAAATAGGTGTTATTTTAGTAAATTTATCAAATGAACCTTTTGTAATTGAAAACGGTGAACGTATTGCACAATTAGTAATTGCTAAACATGAAAGAGCAGAATGGCTAGAAGTTAACGAACTATCAGAGACATCTAGAGGTGCTGGCGGTTTTGGTAGTACGGGAGTGAAATAGAGCCCCCTAACCCCCAAAGGGGGAATGGACAAAATTGCATATATAGTTTATAAAAAATGTTGAATTCATAAAATCCTATTGACCCCTAATAGGAATTTGCCCCCTTTGGGGGTTAGGGGGCTTATATGAAAATAATAGTACCCATGGCAGGTCGTGGTTCACGTTTGAGACCACATACATTAACAGTTCCAAAACCATTAATTCCTATTGCAGGAAAACCAATAGTCCATAGATTAGTAGAAGATATTGCCAAAGTAATCCAACATAATATTGAGGAAATAGCTTTTATTATTCATAAAGATTTTGGTGTAAAAGTAGAGCAAGATTTAATTGCAATTGCTGAAAAATTAGGCGCAAAAGGAACAATTTATTACCAAAATGAAGCTTTAGGTACCGCACATGCAATTATGTGTGCCAAAGAATCTATGTCTGGACCAGTTGTAATTGCTTATGCAGACACACTTTTTAGAGCCGATTTTTCGTTAGATACTTCAGCAGATAGCGTTATTTGGGTTAAGCAAGTAGATGATCCAAGTGCGTTTGGTGTAGTGCAATTGAATGAAGCAAACGAAATTGTTGATTTTGTAGAAAAACCAAAAGAATTTATTTCAGATTTAGCTATCATTGGAATTTATTTCTTTAAATCGGGTGAAAAGCTTCGTGAAGAGTTACAGTTTTTATTAGACAATAACATTCAAAAAGGGGGTGAATATCAATTAACCGATGGCTTAGAGAATATGAAACAAAAGGGCATGAAATTTGTACCTGGAAAAGTAGATGAATGGATGGATTGCGGAAATAAAAATGTAACTGTAGAAACTAATTCTAGAATGTTACAGTTTATTGCTCAAGATGCTGAAGAAAATTTGATAGCAAACGATGCTCGAATTGTAAATTCAGAAATCATTCCACCTTGTTTTATTGGACAGGGCGTAAGCTTGATTAATGCTATTGTTGGGCCGAATGTTTCTTTAGGAGCACATTCTCATATAGAAAACAGCAAAATAAAAAATAGCTTGATACAAACACATTCACATATAAAAAATGCTAAATTAGAAAACGCCATGATTGGGAACCATGTTCATTTTGATGGCGAATTTACAAGTATTAGTTTAGGCGATTATAGCACATTAGAATAATATGATTCGATTTTTAATTTTTTACTTCATTACAACCATTTCATTTGCTCAAGTTAATCCTGAGGAGGCAGACTTGGCTATAAATGAATTGGAAAATAATTTCTATGAAGCACTAAAACAAAAAAGTATAGAAAACCATGACAAAGCCATTATTTCTCTAGAAAAATGTTTAGAGAAAGATCCTAAAAATGCGGAAGTTTATTATCAATTAGGAACCAATTTTTTGGCACAAAAAAAATATTTGGATGCCGAACAAAATTTTCAAAAAGCAATTGATATTACGCCTAATCAAAGATGGTACTGGAACGGCTTGTATGATGTGTACTACCAAACAAGAGCTTATGAAAAAGCCATTCCAATTGTAGAAAAATTAGTTGTTTTTGACATAAATATGAAAGAAGATTTGGCTTCACTCTACATGAATACAAATCAGTTTGAAAAAGCTAAAAAAGTAATTGACGATATAGAAAACACCACCAATTTGTCTAAAACAATGGAGTTGTATAAAATGCAAATTCAAGCGATGCAGCGTCAATCAAAACCACAAGTAGAAACGTTAGTACAAGCTATTGTTGACTTTCCTAAAGTGGAACAAAATTATTTAGATTTAATTTACGCCTATTCGGTTGCTAATCAAGAAGATAAAGCATTTGAAATTGCCAAAAAATTAGCTGTAGAATTACCCACATCTGATATGGCACATGTGAGTTTGGTAAAGTTTTTTATCGCTCAAAAAAACACAGAATTAGCTACAGAATCATTTAAAAGAGTGAGTAAAAGCGCTAAAATTGATAGTAAAATTAAGCATAGAGTATTAAATGAATTTTTAATTTTTGCCACTCAAAACACGAGCTTATATAACGAAATAGATCAAGTTCTAGTTTATTTTACGAATGATTCGGGATTAGACGTGTATAAAGAATTGGGTAAATTTTTTTATAAAAAAGAGCAATATCTTTTAGCTGAAAAATACCTAGAAAAAGCTCAATTAAATCCTGAAATGATGGATTTACTTTTAAATGTCTATGATTTCAATCAGTCTTTTGATAAAATGGCTAAGTCTGCCACACAATGGATTGATTTATATCCCACAAAAGCAAATCTTTATTATTATGCTGCCAAAGCAACTAATAAATTGAAAAAGTTTAAACAAGCGAAAGAATTTTTAGACTTAGGCATGGATTATGTAGTAGAAGATAAAAATTTAGAAGCAGGTTTTTATAAACAATATATGCTTGCTGTAGAAGGGTTATCAGACCAAAAATTAAAACAAGATTTTCAAAAAAAATTAGACCAAATCAACACGAAATAAATACATGCGACACATTTCAATTTATATACTAACCGCTTTTTTCTTGCTTTCTTGTAAGCCAAAACAGCTTGTTGTAGCAGAGCAAGCCGCTAAAGAAGATAACAAGTCTATAGAAGTCATTCAAAAACACTATGAAAATAAATTAGTTTTTGAAACAGCTTCAATTCGCACAAGTGCCTCGTATGAAGACGCTAAGCAATCGTTAAGCATTAACGCCGATTTAAGAATTAAGAAAGATGAAATCATTTGGATTAATTTGAAATTTTTAGGTTTTCCAGCAGCAAAAGCATTCATTACGCCAACACGTGTGAGTTATTATGAAAAAATAAACAATACTTATTTTGATGGTGATTATTCAACATTATCTAAATGGTTAGGCACGGATTTAGATTTTAAAAAAGTGCAAAATTTATTATTAGGCCGACCTATAGATAACCTTACTAAGGAAGTATTTCTTATGCAAATTGTAGATAATTTATTCCAACTAAAAAATAAGAATACAGCCCAAACTCAAAAAACATTTTCATTTGAGAGTGGTAATTTTTTATTAAAAAAACAAATGGTTAGTCAGCCAGTTAATCAAAGAAGTGTAACGGTTACTTATCCAGCCTACCAAAACATAGAGACCACTTTTTTACCAACAGGAATTCAAATTGAAGCTATCCAAAAAGATGCCGTTAAAATAGATTTAGAATATAAAAAAATTACCTTTAACGAAAATTTAACCTACCCATATGAAGTGCCAAATGGGTATAAACAAATAATAATTGATTAAATTCGCAAAAAAATAGTTTTTATAACAAATGTTTATAGTTGGTTTTTAAAAACAATAATTAGTAAAAAATGAAAAAAATATTTCCTATACTTTTTGTTTTATTGTTCTCTTTTATGTCTTATGCACAAGAAGATGAGCAACAAAAATTAGAAAAAAGAAAAGAACAATTACAACGTGAACTCGAAGAAAAAAGAGCACGTTACTTGGCTGAAAAAAAGAAGGAAAAAAATGTTTTGAAAGAAATTGCAAAGCAAGATGAGCAAATAAAAATTAGTGAAAAAATCATTAATACAATTTCTAAACAAACCCGTTTGTTAAGTGATGATATTTATTTGACACAATTAGAAATTAATAAGATGAATAAAGAGCTAGTGGTCATGAAAGAAGACTATGCTAAAATGATTGTGAAGTCCTATAAAAGTCGCTCAGATCAAAGTAAAATTATGTTTATTTTGTCTTCAAGTAGTTTTTTACAAGCCTACAAGCGTATTCAGTATATGAAACAATATGCAGGATACAGAAAAATGCAAGCCGAAGAGATAAAAATCAAACAACAAAAATTAGCCGGAGCCGTTGAACATTTGCAAGGAAAGAAAAAAGAGAAAGAAGTGGTTTTGGTAGAAAACACGAAAGCAAAACAAGAACACGAATTACTTAAAAAAGAGAAAGTACAAACGGCAAAACAAATTCAGAAAGGCAAAAAAGAGTTAGCCGTAGAAATTGAAAAAATTAAAAAAGAGTCTAAAGATATTGACCGAAAAATTAAAAAAATGATTGCCGACGCTATTGCGGCTGCTAATAAGCGAAATGCAGAAAAAGCAAAAGCGGCTGCGGCAGCCTCAGGAAAGACAACGACAACTACAACCACAAAACCTGTTGCCGTTTCTTCAACAAAAATTGATTTAACACCAGAAGGACAAATTGCTTCAGATAATTTTAAATCAAACAAAGGAAGATTACCTTGGCCAGTCGAAAAAGGTTTTATTTCGCTGGGTTATGGAGATCAGGCGCATCCTGTTCATAAGAATTTAACTATTCATAACAGTGGAATAGACATCACAACAGATGCAGGTGCCTCAGCAAGAGCTGTGTTTTCAGGAGAGGTTACAAACATTCAAGTGAGTCAAACAACAGGAACCTATACCGTTCTTGTTATTCATGGAGATTTTTTCACCGCTTACAGTAATTTAAGTTCTGTTTCGGTAAGTAAAGGTCAAAAAGTTAGCGCAAAACAGGCATTAGGTAAAATTAAAACAAATGCTTCTGGCGCCACAGTATTGAAATTTTTAGTAAACCAAAATACAACAACACTAAATCCAAAATCTTGGATTGCACCAAAATAAAAACTAAAAAAATAACGTATGGAATCAAGACAATTTACAGAAGAACAAATCAAAATTGAACAGGCAAATTTTATTGCTAAAGTGTACGGCTGGATGTCTGCGGCACTCGTACTTACAGGATTGACGGCATGGTATGTAGCTCAAACAGAAGAAATTATTTTAGCATTAATATCCAACAAAATTTTATTTTATGGCTTATTAATAGGCGAAGTTTTATTGGTAGGGTACATTTCAAAAGCATTGCCCACAATGAATGTAAATACAGCCAAAGCCTTATTTTTCTTATACGCTATAGCTAATGGCGTTACACTTTCTTTGGTTTTTGTAATTTTTACAGCAAGTTCTATTGCTTCTTCATTTTTTATCACAGCAGGAACTTTTGCCGTAATGAGTATTTATGGCTACTTCACTAAATCAGATTTAACCTCAATGGGAAAAATTTTGATGATGGCCTTAATCGGATTGATTATTGCTTCCATTGCAAATATTTTTATGGAAAGCAAAATGTTATATTGGATTGTTTCTTATGCAGGGGTTTTCATTTTTACAGGGTTAATCGCTTATGATACCCAAAAAATTAAAGAAATGAACATCATTGGCAACGAAGGAACAGACGAGGACACTAAAGAATCGTTAGTAGGGGCATTAACCCTTTACTTAGATTTCATTAATTTGTTTTTATTTATTTTACGAATTTTCGGGGATAGAAAATAAAATACAAGGCGAACTTCGGTTCGCTTTTTTTATTCTTTTTTAGGAATGACTAAAAATAAGTACTTTTGCCAAAAAATAACGAAATGGTCAAAATAGGCAACATCATTTTACCCGAAAATCCTTTACTACTTGCTCCTATGGAAGACGTGAGTGATCCACCTTTTCGTAGGTTGTGTAAAATGCACGGCGCCGACTTAATGTATTCTGAATTTATTTCTTCTGAAGGGTTAATTCGAGATGCCATGAAAAGTAAAATGAAACTCGATATTTTTGACTATGAACGACCAGTAGGCATTCAAATTTTTGGAGGTGATGAAGAAGCTATGGCATTATCTGCAAAAATTGTAGAAGCGGTTCAGCCTGATTTAGTAGATATTAATTTTGGATGTCCTGTAAAAAAAGTAGTGTGTAAAGGTGCAGGAGCAGGTGTCTTAAAGGATATTGATTTAATGGTGCGATTGACCAAAGCGGTTGTAAATTCGACACATTTACCTGTAACGGTAAAAACCCGTTTAGGTTGGGACGAAACCTCAATCAATATTGATGAAGTAGCCGAGAGACTACAAGATGTAGGTATTCAGGCACTCACTGTTCATGCTAGAACGAGAGCACAAATGTATAAAGGTCATTCCGATTGGACACATATTGCTCGAATAAAAAATAATCCACGTATTCACATTCCCATTTTTGGCAATGGAGACATTGATTCCCCAGAAAAAGCATTGGAATATAAAAATAAATTTGGTTTAGACGGCATGATGATTGGTCGTGCAGCTATTGGTTATCCTTGGATTTTTAATGAAATTAAACACTTTTTCCAAACAGGAGAACACTTAGCACCGCCAACTGTAGCAGACAGAGTGGAAGCAGCTAAAAATCATTTAATTTGGTCTATGGAGTGGAAAGGCGAGCGTGTAGGAATTGTAGAAATGCGCCGTCATTATACCAATTATTTTAAAGGAATACATGGCTTTAAAGAATACAAACAAAAATTAGTTACTACAGATGGCTACAATGAGTTGTTTGCCATTTTTGCACAAATAAATGAAGTGTATGCGAATTATGATACAGCTACAATTGGGCACTAAGATAATGTGATAATTTGAAAATGTGCCAATTTGAATTTTTTATATCTTGGCGTATCAATTTCAGTTTGTTTTTACATCAAATAATTTTCCGTAAATTCACAACGTAAAAATGATTACATGCAAAATTTATCCGAAATAAAAATACTTCATTTAGACACCAATCATCCGTTACTTTGGGAGCAGTTAGAGCAAGTTGGGTTTACAAATGAAGCCGATTATACTTCTACAAAAGCCGAAATTGAAGCTAAAATTCACAACTATCAGGGCGTTGTTATCCGTAGTAGATTTAAAATTGATCAAACGTTTTTAGATAAAGCCACCAATTTGCAATTTATTGCCCGTGTGGGAGCAGGTTTAGAAAGTATTGATTGCGAATATGCCCAACATAAAAACATTCAACTTATTGCTGCGCCAGAAGGCAATAGTAATGCCGTAGGCGAACATGCGCTAGGTTTGCTATTGAATTTATGTAACAAAATAAATCAAGCGGATAGAGAAGTAAGACAAGGCTTATGGAACAGAGAAGCAAATAGAGGTTTTGAGTTGGAGGGCAAAACCATTGGAATCATTGGTTACGGCAATATGGGAAAATCGTTTGCCAAAAAATTACGTGGTTTTGATGTAAAAGTGCTTTGTTATGATATTTTACCGAATCTTGGCGATGAACATGCTATACAAGTTTCTTTAAAAGAGCTGCAGGAAAAAGCTGATATCTTGAGTTTACACACGCCATGGACGCCCGAAACAAATAGAATGATAAATTCTGAATTTATTAATCAATTTAAAAAATCATTTTGGTTTATCAATACGGCAAGAGGTAAAAGTGTCGTAACAGCAGATTTAGTCAAAGCCTTACAGACAGGTAAAATTTTAGGTGCAGGACTTGATGTTTTAGAATATGAAAAGGGATCTTTTGAAACGTTGTTTGAGGGAGAAACCCCAGAACCGCTTACGTATTTAGTACAAGCTACTAATGTAATTTTAACCCCTCATATTGCAGGTTGGACACACGAAAGTCATATAAAATTAGCACAAACCATAGTAGATAAAATTATAGACAACTACAAATAAATGCAGAAAAGTTGTACGTTTTTTATTTTTATAAATAATTTTTCTATATTCGTAAAACAAACTAATAATTAATTAAACTATAATTAAAATGGATGCAAACAAAGTAGACATGTTCATGATGTCAAACACAAAGTATTTTGAAGGTCATAATTTACACGCAATCAGAGAGCGTTTATTAGCTCTTGACGATGATAAATGGCCAATGATTCAAATGGTTCAATATAAAGATCCTACAACAGCTTTATTAATCTCAATTTTTGCTGGAGCTTATGGTATTGATAGATTTTATATCGGCGACACAGGTATGGGTGTAGGTAAATTATTGACTTGTGGTGGATTAGGTATTTGGGCTATTGTTGATTGGTTTTTAATCCAAGGGGCTACAAAACAAAAAAACTTAGAGCGTTTTAATCAAGCAATGATGTACTAAAATTATTAAGTTTTTCTGAAAAGTAAAATTTAATAATTTGTCACTTCGACATCAGGAGAAGTCACATGATCAGCATTATGTGATTTCTCTATGGTCGAAATGACAAGTTTCTGACCTATTAAAATAATAATTAACATATATGAATAGAAACAAATTGTATATTTTTCTGTTAATTATTATAGGGTTAGGCTACGGATGGCTTATTTATTCAAATAACATACAAACAGCAAAACCCATGGGTTGCTTGTTTAAAAAAGTAACCACTTATCCGTGTCCTTCTTGTGGAACTACAAGAGCTGTGGCACAACTTTTTCAAGGAAATTTTTATCAAGCCTTAGTATTAAATCCATTTGGAATTATTATGGGTTTAGCTATGTTGGTAATTCCTATATGGATTGTTATCGATTTCAGTAAAAAATCATCTAGTTTCTTTGTTTTTTATAAGGCAACAGAGCGCTATATTTCAAAAAAACCAATGGCTGTTTTTTTAATACTAGTCGTGTTACTAAATTGGTATTGGAACATTAAAAAAAATCTTTAAGTATATGATTTCAAACACAACTTTTTATTACAGGCCAAATGAATCGGAACTGGAGCGAGCATCAAACAGTTATCTAATGTCTTTAGTCGCTGTTATTGGAGGATTGCCTTTGCCTATTTTAAATTTATTAGCCTCTATTTTTTTCTATTTGGGGAATAGAAAAAGTACACCATTTGTAAAATGGCATTGTACACAAAATCTTTTATCGCAATTTGGTTTATTTTTTTTAAATAGCACCGGTTTTTGGTGGACGGTTTCAATTGTTTTTGATGATGAAAAAGCTACAAATGGCTATTTTGGCTATATGATTGCGTTAATCCTTTTTAATATTGTAGAATTTGTTTCTACTATCATATTGGCTTCGAGAACAAGAAAAGGCATTCATGCACAATTGTTTTTTTTCAGTGATATTACTAATTTAATTATAAAAAAGGATGAAAATTATAAGTAAAGCACTAGTAGTTTATGGAAGTTTCTTTTTGTGTTGGTTTTTACTTGCACAATTAGACTATGTAGCCTTTTTTGAAATTGAAAAAAATAAAGTTTTTGCAGAAGATAAATTAGGAGACATCATTTGGAACGAAATGGAACGCAAAGAAGATGTTGTTTATGACGATAGTACTGTTCGTGTCTTAGATTCTTTACTAAAGCCTTTGTGTGAAGCAAATGCTATTGAAAGAGATAGTTTAAAAGTACACATTGTAAAAAATAGCCAAGTAAACGCTTTCGCTATGCCCGATAATCATTTAGTAGTATATACCGGATTGATTGAAGCGAGTAAGAATGAACAAGCATTATTAGGTGTTTTAGGTCATGAGATAGCACATATAGAAAAAAATCATGTCATGAAAAAACTATCTAAAGAAATTGGTTTTTCGGTATTGGTTTCTTTAGCTACGGGAGCAAATGGCAATCAAATAGCAAGCGTAATTAATACGCTTACTTCTTCAGCGTATGATAGAAGTTTAGAGCGAGAAGCAGACATGGAGAGCGTAAGATATATGTTAAAAGCATCAATTGACCCTCGTCCTTTTGCTGATTTTATGTATGATTTATCGTTAGACAATGAAATACATAAATATACTTATATTGTTACAACGCATCCAGAATCAGCTGACAGAGCAAAGTACATTCTCAATTATTTGAAAGGGAAAAAGATTAAATCAAAACCAATATTGACTAAAGAAGCATTTGAGAAATTTAAAAAAAATGTTTCAAACTAAAAAGTATATTTTATATTAAAAAAGGCTAATCAATTGATTAGCCTTTTTCTTTTCGTTCTAATTCTGCTTGAAATTCTTCCATAACAGGTTTTACGGTGCTTTCTGGTAAATCGGCAATTCGAATATACATTAAACCATCTACAGAGTTATTAAAAAGGGGATCTACATTAAATGCCACTACACGTGCATTTTGTTTGATGTATTTTTTAATCAGTACAGGTAATCGTAAACTCCCTGGTTCTACTTCGTCAATGATTTTATCAAATTTATTTAAATCGGCCTCCGTTTCATTGAATACAAAATCTTTGTCGGCATCTTTTAGTTTTACTTTAAATTCTTTCTTTGGATGCACATATTGTGCTACATAAGGATCATAATAATGTGACTTCATAAATTCAATCATCAGTGATTTTGAAAAATCAGAGAATTGATTACTAATACTTACGCCACCTATTAAATATTTATGTTCAGGATGTCTTAAAGTGGTATGTACAATTCCTTTCCATAATAAAAAGAGAGGCATTGGTTTTTGTTGGTACTCAGAAATAATGAAAGCTCTGCCCATTTCAATAGATTGACTCATCATGCCATGTAACTCAGGTTCAAAACGGAACAATTCATGTAGGTAAAAACCTTCTATACCGTGTTTTTTATAGATACCATTTCCAAGTCCCATTCTGTAAGCGCCAGCAATCATTTGAGCCTCGTCGTCCCATAAGAACATATGGTGGTAATATTGATCATATTTGTCCAAATCAATCGCTTCATTAGTGCCTTCACCCACTTCTCTAAAAGTAATTTCTCTAAGACGACCAATTTCATGAAGTATATTTGGAATTTTTTCAGCTGTAGTTAAAAAAACTTGGTAATTTTTACTTTGCAACAGCCTGAAATCACCTTCTTTTAAGGCATTTATTTCTTCAATAATTTCACTATGATTTGCTGGTTTTACAATTTGCTTAGGAGGCTTTGGTATAGAAAGCTTTGGCAATTGTAATTTACTCTCTTCCTCAAAAGCATGAGAAAGCATGTAGGTTTTTCTGCGTAAAAATTCACAAAAATCGGATATTTCAGTGTATTCAGCTTGTTCGGCAACCGAAATTGGTTTGCCAATACGCACTTTAATAGTTCTGTTTTTTTGAGTTAATAATTCGCTTGGCAATTTTGCTGTACGAAGGGTGTCATTTATTTTAGATAGTGTATAAAACAATTTGCTGTTTTGGGCATGAAAATAAATAGGCACAACAGGAACGTTTGCTTTTTTTATAATTTTAATTGCGCCTTCTTCCCAAGGTTTATCAACAATTAATTTGCCGTCTTTATACGTAGAGACTTCACCTGCAGGAAAAATTCCTAAGGGTTTTCCGTCGCTCAAATGCCTTAATGTTTCTTTGATGCCTACTACGCTAGATTTACTGTCTTTGTGATTTTCAAAAGGATTAACCGGCATAATATAAGGCTTCATAGGCGCTATGCGATGCAATAAGAAATTGGCAATGATTTTAAAATTAGGCTCGCGTTCTAGCATTAATTTTAAAAGCAAAATACCGTCTATTCCTCCTAAAGGATGATTTGAAACTGTGATATAAGGACCTTCTTTTGGTAAACGTTTTAAGTCTTCTTCAGGAATTTCGAATTTAATTTGAAATTCATCTAAAATAGCATTTAGAAATTCCAATTCACTCAAATGTTTGTGTTTGTCGTAGATTTTATTGAGTGTAGATATTTTTAGCACTTTCATAAGCAACCAGCCTGAAAACGTGCCTAAAAAACCATATTTATCCGTATTTATTACTTTGGCTACTTCTTTAGCAGTAACTAATCCCATTTGGTATAAATTTATACAAGAAACAAAGATACTAATTCTATTCAAATAGGAGGTGTTTTACTACATTAATCACAAATTATTCTCAAAAATGTATTATTTTTAACGCATCTGTATATTTTATTCAAAATGAGCTCTTTTTGAGGAAGCTATTTTAAATATAATTAGTAATTTTGAACATTTCCCAATAGTATGAAGATAATTTCTTATAATGTAAACGGTATCAGAGCTGCAATTGCAAAAGGTTTTTTAGAATGGTTACAGCACGCTAATCCTGATGTAATTTGTCTGCAAGAAATTAAAGCCACAGAAGATCAAATTCCTAAACTAGAAATAGAAGCGGCGGGCTATCCATATCAATATTATTATCCAGCACAGAAAAAAGGATATAGTGGTGTAGCTATTTTGTCTAAAATTCCTCCAAAAAATGTTGTTTTTGGTACAGGAATTGATCATATGGATTTTGAAGGAAGAAATGTGAGGGTTGATTTTGACGACTTGTCTGTAATGAGTTTGTATCTGCCTTCTGGTACGAATATTGATAGACTAGAGCATAAGTTTAAATACATGGATGACTTTCACGATTACATAGTAAAATTAAGAAACGAAGTTCCGAACTTAATAGTTTGTGGTGATTATAATATTTGTCACCAAGCCATTGACATTCATGATCCTATTAGAAATGCAAAGATTTCTGGATTTTTACCTGAAGAGCGTGCTTGGCTAGATCAATTTATTACTAGCGGTATGATTGATACATTTCGTCATTTAAATAAAGAACCCCATCAGTACAGTTGGTGGAGTTACAGAGCAAATGCACGTGTTAATAATAAAGGTTGGCGAATCGATTATTGTTTAGCAGCCGAACCATTAAAAGAGAGAATTAAGAGGGCTTTAATTTTACCTGAAGCAAAACATTCTGATCATTGTCCAGTTTTTGTAGAAATAGAGTAATAAACAACCAAATAGAAAAATAAACGTCTTATTAAATAAAAAGTATGATTAAGAAAATTGTATTAGTAGCTACTTTACTGTCACTTTCAACTTCTTGTGTGACTAAAAAAGTATATCAAGATTTAGAAAATAAATTTGCAGAACTTAAAAAAGAGCGCAACGCGTTAGCAGATGAAAATGAAGGATTGAAAAAGGATAAAAGCAATCTTCAATCTGATTTAGATAAAGTAAAAGCGGAAGCTGATAAATGTAAAACAGAACGTGATAAGTTAGCAGCAGATTATGCGGCTACCAAGAAAAATTTAGATAATTTGAAAGCCTCTTATGCTGCTTTAGAAAAAGATAGTAATGAAGCATTAGAAGTTAATATTAAGAAAAATAGAGAATTATTAGCTGAATTAGAAGCCAAACAAAAAGCATTAGCTTTTGAGCAAGAAAAATTCAACAAAATCAAAAAAGATTTTGAAACAAATGCACAACGATTAAAAGAATTAGAAGATTTAATTGCTGCAAAAGAAGCAGGAATGAAAAAATTAAAAGACGCCTTGTCTAAATCTTTAAAAGCGTTTGAAGGTAAAGGTTTAAGCGTAACTCAAAAAGATGGAAAAGTATATGTTTCAATGGAAAACAAATTGCTTTTCGAATCAGGAAGTTGGACAGTTGGTGCTGAAGGAAAAAAAGCCGTAGATTTAGTAAGTAAAGTATTAGCTGAAAACCCAGAAATTTCTGTTTTAATTGAAGGGCATACAGATAATGATAAAATTACAGGAACGATTGGTGGAGGTGTAGAAAACAATTGGGATTTATCAACAAAACGTGCGACAGCCATAGTTACTATTTTAACGGCTAATCCAAAAGTAAACAAATCTAATATTACGGCTGCAGGAAGAAGTGAATATGCACCATTAATGTCAAATGAAACATCAGAAGGTAAGGCAAAAAATAGACGAATAGAAATTATCTTAACACCTAAATTGGACGAAATTTCTAAATTGTTGAATGAATTATAACTTGTAAAGCTTGTCATTTCGACGGCGAATAAATCACATTATTATATTTTTTAAAAAAGTTCAAAGAATTTCTTTGGACTTTTTTCTTTATAATTAACTTTACTACTTTGTATCTTTGCTACTTAATATTTAAAAATGAACTACACAACACTGCCATATACCGAGCTGAATGTCAGTAAAATTTGTCTCGGTACCATGACTTTTGGTAACCAAAATACAGAAGCCGAAGCGCATTTTCAATTGGATTATGCCATTGAAAGAGGGATAAATTTCATTGATACAGCCGAAATGTATCCTATTGGAGGTAACGCACAAATATTTGGAAGTACCGAAAAATTTATTGGCACTTGGTTGGCAAAAAACAAACACAAACGCCAAGATTTAGTTATTGCAACAAAAATCGCAGGACCAAACAGAGGCTTGGATTACATTAGACAACCATTAGATTTTTCTAAGAAAAGCTTAACGGAAGCCGTTGAATTGAGTTTAAAAAATTTGCAAATTGACTGTATTGATTTGTACCAATTGCATTGGCCTGAGCGTATCATGAATATGTTTCAAAAAAGAGGTTTAGAAAAAATAGATATCCAATGGCAAGATAATATATGTGAGGTATTAACCGTATTTGATGCGTTAATAAAGCAAGGAAAAATTAAACACATCGGTATTTCTAATGAGAATCCGTGGGGCTTGATGAAGTTTTTAAATGAAAGTGAAAAACATGGATTGCCAAGAATTGCAACGATTCAAAATCCTTATTCGTTATTAAATCGGTTGTTTGAGGTGGGGCTTTCTGAAATTTGTATGCGTGAGCAAGTAGGTTTATTAGCGTATTCACCTTTAGGGTTTGGATTTTTATCGGGTAAATATTTAAATGGATTTCCAGAAGGTTCTAGGATGAAATTGTTTCCGCAGTTTACACGTTATACAAATGAAAATTGTTTTAAAGCCACTAAGTTATATCAAGAATTAGCGAACGATTTACAATTAACTTTAACCGAATTAGCTATTGCTTTTGTGCAGCATCAATCTTTTGTAACGTCAACGATAATTGGCGCAACTTCAATAGCTCAATTAGAAGAAAATTGTAATGCTTTTGAGGTAAGATTAACAGACGACGTACTAGCACAAATCGATAAAATACAAGAGCTAATCCCTAATCCGGCGCCTTAATAGTGTACAGTTTTCAGTCTCAGTTTTCAGTAAAATATTGCTAACTGAGACTGTCACTGCGACTATTTATAAGTTATCTATAAATTTATCTTTTGGATATTTAACTTTATAACTGATTCTAATTTTTTTCGTTTCATTAGAATTGAGTTTAAGTTCCCAAGTTAATACGCCAGTTTCTTTATTTTCATTTGCCCCAGAAAGTTCTTCAATTTCTACAGTAATGTCCTCGTCACTACTTAATGGATATTGATCTTTAAGCATTAAATTGATTGCATCTTTTTTATTGTTTCTTACCTTAATATCATAGGTAAACGTTTGTTCTTTATAAGCGGATAAAAATTTTGTACCCGATTTATCGGCTACTTTTTCTCGTTTAATACTAATTTTTTTATCTCTTCCCATACTCAAATTTAACAGCTCTTGTGTTTGGTTAGGATTGATAGTGGTTTTGCCAACATTCACTCCTTCAAAAATGATATTTGCCTCACCAGGTAATAAATTATATTTTCCATACTCATTCAATTCGGCGAGTAAAAAAGCTTCCTTGTCTAGTTTTGGCACGGCATAATACTTATAGGTTGCAGGCAAATTAAATTCTTTTAAGGCTACACTGTGCATTTTTCCATTGGATAAAATATCATAAGGAACATCAATATCAAATGATACGTTAAGCTCGTTTTCTTCAATAGAGGTGTAATCGTTCATGTTTTTTGTTGTTATAATAATTACTCCGTTAGCGCCTCTATTTCCGTAAACATTAGTGGCAGTAGCATCTTTTAAAACATTAACACTTTTGATATTATTTTGGTTAAGGTTTCTAAAATCTTCAGAAGTTGAAGTAATGCCATTAATTATGATTAATGGGTCTGTATCTCCATTAATTGAAGAAGCACCTCTGATATATCCATCAAATTTAGCTGATCCGGGAGTTCCACTTGATGATATCACCGTTAAACCTGGAGTCGTTCCTTGTAAAGAAGCTAAAACGGATGCGTTGGGTCTATCTTCAAATTCTTTATCTTTCCCATATCTCAAAAACCAAGCTTGTAAAAGTGGTGCATTGTTGTTTTGATTAGGGTTGCCATTGGATAAACTTAATTTTATTTTTTTCCAATCGATACCTGTATTCTGAGATACTTTAGCTTTATAAGACACAGCTATAGGTTCGGTTGCGTTTTCGGCTCTTAAGTCATAAAAAGGTTGCCAAGAGGCAGCATTCGTAATATAGGTTAGGTTTAGCGTTACAGAGCCTGCAATTTCATTCATGACTTGTAAAATGAGCTTGCCATTGGATACATTTTCCTCTTTTTCTTCGCTAATGGCAAGTTGTGCTTCAAGTTTTTCTATCTTATCTCCTAACGCAATTTCTTTCTCTGTTAATCCATTAATTGAATTGCTAATTTGAGTTCTTTTTGCGGTATAATAATCTACTAATTTCATTAATTCAGCAACTGCCATGCTCGAATTTTGGGTTCCAATTTGTTGGTTTTTATCTAATAATTCTATGGTTTTTGACAGCGCATTTTTTTCATTACTTACTTTTAATTTTGCATTTTTATAATAAGCAATACTGTCTCTTACTTTTTTTATCTGCGGATTGTTTTCATCTATTTCATACTCTGAAATGTAATTTTGAGTAAATTGAGAAGATAAAATAGTAACAGAACTAGGCGCGCCCACTTGTAACGTGTTTTCATTGAGTTGATTAGCTACATTTTTTACTACTATTTCGTGTGTGCCAACTGGAATTGTAACGGTAATAGTTTGTTTTAATTCTGCGCCACTATAAAATACGGTTGCCGATTTTGTTTTAGCTGTAGTAAAAATTGGTTTTTGTGCCCAAGATATTGTTGTAATCACAATCAAACAAAGAGAGATTATTTTTTTCATATTAGATAGTTATTTGTTTTTTAAAGGTTATAGTATCTATTATTTTTTAGGTAAAAAGGTGTAATTAGCCAAACAATTCACTTACCAAGTCTTCAATTTTGGCTACTAAACGCACATTAATTTTAAAATCTTTTGGTGCAATTTTATTATGTTTAGAAACAAAAATAGTTGAAAAACCTAGTTTTTCTGCTTCTTGTATGCGTTGTTCCACTCGGTTTACAGGTCTTATTTCCCCCGTTAAACCTACTTCTCCTGCAAAGCAAAAATCTTTGTCAATAGTAATGTCTTCATTAGATGACAATATAGCTGCCACCACAGCTAAGTCAATCGCAGGATCATCAACCGTAATGCCTCCTGTAATATTTAAAAACACATCTTTAGCACCTAATCTAAATCCGGCTCTTTTCTCTAATACGGCCAATATCATATTCAGCCTTTTTAAGTTGTAACCTGTAGTACTACGTTGAGGTGTGCCATAAACCGCCGAACTTACTAAGGCTTGAATTTCTATCATTAACGGACGCATGCCTTCTAAAGTTGTTGCAATTGCTGTGCCAGAAAGATAATTGTCTTTATTTGAAATGAGTATTTCTGATGGATTAGCAACTTCTCGTAAGCCATTGCCTTGCATTTCATAGATGCCTAATTCGGCGGTAGAGCCAAATCTGTTTTTTAAGGAACGAAGAATACGATATACGTGGTTGCGGTCACCTTCAAATTGCAATACGGTATCCACCATATGTTCTAAAATTTTTGGCCCTGCAATGGTGCCGTCTTTTGTGATATGACCTATTAAAATAACAGGCACATTCGTTTCTTTAGCAAATTTAATGAGTTCGGCAGTACATTCTCTAATTTGAGAAATACTTCCTGCAGAAGATTCAATATAGTCTGTTTGTAACGTTTGAATAGAATCAATAATTACCACTTCAGGTTCTATTTCTTCAATTTGTCTAAAAATATTTTGTGTTTTCGTTTCTGTTAAAATGAAGCAATTTTCACTTTGATGTGCCATTCTTTCGGCACGCATTTTTATTTGCTTTTGACTTTCTTCACCCGAAACATAAAGTGTTTTATAAGGTAATTTTAATGAAATTTGCAATAATAAAGTACTTTTTCCAATTCCTGGTTCGCCGCCTAATAAAGTTAAAGAACCAGGAACCAATCCGCCTCCTAGTACACGATTTAATTCTTGATCAGTGGTGTTCATTCGAATTTCTTCGTTGGCACTAATTTCATTTATGCGTAAAGGTTTAGGCGTTTTTTTCGATTCACTTGATTGTGAACGCCAGCTTTGTTTATCCTCCTTTTGAATGAGTTCTTCAACAATTGTATTCCACTGCTTACAAGACGTACATTGACCTAACCATTTGGAAAAGTTGGTACCGCAATTTTGACAATAAAAAGAGGTTTTAAGTTTAGCCATATTATTTGGATTGTTTTAGCGCGTCTGCACGTTCCAATAAGTAATTTTTTGTTAAGTGACCAATTTCTTGTTGTGAATAGCCTTTTTGATATTCTTTAATTGCTTTAGTAATATCACCTGTTTTTTCGTAAAACAAAGCTTTTTCATAGGTGCCTAACATGGTTTTTGGATATTGTTTATTAGCGTAATCAGAAAGTGCTTCTAATTCGGCATAGGCTTTGTTTTTTAAAATAGCTGCCTCAATAGCTTTAAAATCTGAAAGGCGCGGTTGTACTTGTAACCCAAATTTTTGCTCAATTGCTACATATTTATCAATCAAGTATTTTGCATATCCACCTTCTAGCGTGAGAATTTTATCATTGAATTCTGCTTTTGAAATGGGTTGATATCCTTCAAAAATAAAATATAAAGCGTTGGGAATAGCTTTAGCTACTAGCGAATAATGTGACGTATTGTTTAATACCTCATAGAGGTAATTTAGGTTTGGTTTTTTATTGTTTTTTACCATATCATCTACCTTTTTTGTGTTTTCTTGAATTTCTTCTAAATCACCTGTAGAAGTGGCGTGGTAATAAAAAATTCGTTTTGGCAAAGAAGTTAATCGGTCTGCAAGCCGATCTTCCATTTCAGGCGCCATTTCAGGAGAAATACTAATATAGGCATTAAAAATCGGTTCATCTTTGTACAAATAGCAATTTAAAAATCCTGCTGTGGTGTCGTGTCCCGCAATCATTCTAAAAGGAAGGGTACGGTATTTTTTTTCTAGAAATGGAATAAGTTCAGAGCCTATAAATTCGAAAAAGCTGGCTCCTGTTTTTGTTGGAAATCCATCATCATCATACGCACTATCATTAAAGCGTGTTTCGCCATAATTTTGATGGATAGCAACGATTATCATTTCAGGTAAATCGTCCCAATAGGCGCCGTATTTTAAAATTCCTGAAAAAGGATCTAGTAAATATTCTCCATCTAAAAGATAAAGAACGGGATATTTTTTGCCTACATTTTTTTCATATGATGTAGGAAGTAAAACACTAAAATTACGTTTTTCATTTAATTTTTTTGATTCAATAACTTCCTCTACTTTTTGACTGAATGCGAATAACGTAGTGAATGCAAAAACTAAGATGAGTTTAAGTTTCATTTTTTTGGGTTTAAAATAGATTAGCAAGTTACTACTTTATTTTTTTATTTAAAATAGGTAGTAATAAATAAGACGATAAACCTAAAAAAATGGTAAGTAACGTTTGTGAAGTCCATACTAGCCATCCAAAAGCCGTTCCTACGTCTTTTGAAATGCCATATAATGAGAAAATCATCGCGATAGCAAGGGGGTAAGCGCCTAGACCGCCATTAGTAAAACCTACGGCAATGCTACCAAATACAAATCCCATAACGACTACGTCAAAACTCATACTTGCTGTTTCTGGTAGCGCATAAATGGTTACATAAAACATCATTAAATAGGAAAACCAAATAAAAAATGAATGAAAAATATAGTTCCATTTGTCTTTCATTTTATAAATACTTTGCATGCCTTCTAAAAGACCTGAAAGTTTTTCTTTTAATTTGATAATTATTTTCCATTCGGCATAAATCCATAAAAAGATAAATCCGACAACCGCTAACACGCCTAATGCTATAAACAATAGAATTTTTTCAATAGAGATTTTTTCACAAATAAAAGCGTACAGTTTTTCAAATTGAAGAACAAATGCTAACCCAACAAATAGTAAGAATAGTAATAAATCAACAATTCTTTCGGCTACTATGGTTCCAAAACCTTTGTCAAAAGGCACGTTTTCATATTTTTTAAGTAGTGCAGCTCTGGAAATTTCTCCTGAACGTGGAATAGTTAAATTAACTAAGTAGGACACACAAACGGTTAAAAAATCATTTTTAAAATGCGTTTGATAACCTAAATGATTCAATGAAAATTTCCATCGATAAGCTCTTGACCAATAGCCAAAAAGAGAAATAAGAAGTGATAAATAGATGTATAAATAATCTGCCTTTTGAAAACAAATTTTTATTTTTTGTAATTCTTCAGGACTTAATGTATTATATTGATAGTAAATAATACCTAACCCTAGAAAGAGAGGAATAATTAAACTTAAAATTTTACGAATAGAGGCTTTCAAAATTACGTAAGCGAATTGTCTTTTTCGTTAGGAAAAACTAACCACGGTTTAAATGTTTTAGCCTCTTCAAAATCAAGTAACGCATAAGAGATAATAATAATAATATCTCCTCTGTGTACCTTTCTCGCAGCTGGACCATTAAGTGTAATTTCGCCAGAATTTCTTGGACCTTTAATGGCATATGTTTCTAATCGTTCGCCGTTATTTATGTTGACAATATGTACTTTCTCTCCTTCAATTATGTTAGAGGCTTCCATCAAAGCTTCGTCAATAGTAATGCTGCCAATATAATTTAAATCGGCACCAGTCACCGAAACACGGTGTATTTTAGATTTTACTACTTGTATTTGCATGTTGCAAAGTTAAATAAATGATTTAAAAAAATAATAGGTTTTTTAATAAAAAGGTAGATTGTCAATAAGTCGGATATTTTCAATAAATACAGCAATAAAGCCTCTATATTTTTGAGATGCTATTTTTTCATCAATTGACACTAAAGTTTGTTCGTTTGCAACGGTAAAATACTCTAATGTGAAATTTGGATTTGAATTGAAAATACTCTCCACCCATGTTATTGTTTCTTGAACAGTGTGAGTTTGAAAAAACTGTTTCGCTTCAGTTAGTGTTTGAAATATAATGGCTGCCTCTTTTCTTGCTTTTTCCGAAAGTCGTTCATTTCTTGAACTCATAGCTAAGCCATTAGGTTCTCTGTAAATGGGGCAACCAATAATGGTTACATTGAGGTGGTGCTTTTCAACTAATTTTTTTACGATTTGTAACTGTTGAAAATCTTTTTCGCCAAAATAAGCATTTTCAGGTAAAACAATTTCAAATAATTTTTTCACAATAGTGCCCACCCCATCAAAATGACCTGGTCGATGTTTGCCTTCCATCTGAAATTCTAATCCATCAAAATCATAGTGAAAAGATTGCATTTTACCTTCATAAATATCTTCAACCGATGGTGCGTAGACAATTATATTTGAAGAGATTTCGCCAACTAATTTCAAATCATTCTCTAATGTTCTCGGATAGTTATGTAAATCTTCGAGATTGTTAAATTGAGTTGGATTTACAAAAATACTAAGTACGGTAAAATCATTTTCAAGTAAAGATTTTTTAAGTAAAGATAAATGACCTTCGTGTAAAGCCCCCATTGTGGGTGCGAAACCAATTTTTCTTCCTTTTCGTAGAGATTCTAGAAAAGTTTGCAAAGCATTTTTTGTACTAAATAAGTGCATGTCAAGTCTAAATGAATTGCAAACTTACTATTATTCGTGCATAAGTCCATAAAAATTTGTAAATTTGCGAATTGAAAATACAAATACTAATATTTTTTAGTTATGACGGATAAGAGGATATTGTATGTGTCATCTGAAGTAGTGCCATATTTGGCTGAAAACGAGGTGTCTTTACAATCATATGAGTTGCCAAAAATTATTAATGAATTAGGCGGACAAATTAGAATTTTTATGCCTAGATATGGTAACATTAATGAAAGGAGACATCAATTGCATGAAGTAATTAGATTGTCAGGGATGAATCTTGTTGTAAACGATATGGATATGCCTTTAATTATTAAAGTAGCTTCCATTCCAAAAGAAAGAATTCAGGTCTATTTTATTGATAATGATGAGTATTTTAAAAGAAAAGCTACTTTTTCTGATGAAGAGGGATTGTTTTATACAGATAATGATGAACGTGCCATATTTTTTGCTAAAGGAGTTGTAGAAACAGTAAAAAAATTAAATTGGGTACCCGATGTGATTCATGTTCATGGCTGGATGGCTTCATTATTGCCTGTATATTTAAAACATTACTACAAAGACGAAGGAATTTTTGAAGACACAAAAATAATTTCTTCCATTTATAATCAGTCATTTGAAGGAATGTTAGATAAAGAACTAATTAAAAAATTAGCTTTTGACAACTTGCCAGAAGATGCAATTACTTTTTATGAAAAGCCAACTTATGAAAATTTGATGAAAGCCACAATTTTTCATTCGGATGCGGTATTAGTTGCATCCGAAGAATTGTCCTCAGATTTAACAAAATATATAGAAACATCAAAAAAACCTTTTTTACCTTTCGAGCCTAAAGAAAGTTTTAAAGAATCCTACGTTAATTTTATTAAAAACGAGGTGTTGTAGCATGACCAAATTTGCTTTAAAGTTTTATTAAAAAGGACACATTATTACATTTTATGATGAAAACATATTTTAAAATCTCATTTTTATTTTTAGCACTTTTTTTTATTTCTTGTGATAAAGATTTTAATACAGTTGGTTCAGATTTAATTGGAGACGAACATTTTATTCACGGTGTTGATACGGACGTAACTGTAAAAGCCTACACCGTGCCAACGGGAGAAGTACAAACAAATAATTTGCCTATTAACCCATTAGGGATATATGATAATGCAGTTTTTGGTAAAACAAAAGCGAATTTTGTTACTGAGTTGACATTAAACTCTACCAATCCTTCATTTGGTACCAACATAGAAATGGAAAATGTTGTTTTATATATTCCTTTTTTTAGTCAAGTAAAATCATCAGCCGCTGATGGATCAAAAACGTATGCATTAGATTCAATTTATGGTGCAACCCAATCAAACTTAGAAAATAAGAAAATGAAACTCAGTGTATTTGAAAATGGTTATTTTTTGAATACTACTGACCCTTCGGATAATTTCCAATCCTTACAAAAGTATTATTCTGATTTAGATGCTACAATTAATACTTGGAAAAAAGGCAATGACGGAAATGGAAATTCTGTAGCTAATGGCACTCGTTTGAATGACAGTCAAAATACCGCTGAAAACGATCAATTTTATTTTAATGATGATGAAATCATTGTTTACAAAAGAAAATTGATAAATGGTAACTATGTCTATGTAGATGCATCTGGAAATCAATTAGCAAATCAAAATGATCCTTCACTACGAGTAATTGACCAGCGTTTGGCACCTGGAATTTATTTAGAATTGAATAAAGCTTTTTTCAAAAAGAAGATTTTAGAAGCCAGTAGTGATAATTTATTTAACAATAATGCGTTCAGAAATTATTTTAGAGGCTTGTATTTTAAACTAGAAGAGATTAGTCCAGGGCAAGGAGGTGCATTAGCCCTGCTTAATTTTTCCAATGCAAAACTAGATATTTACTACAAGTCAATTTCATCGGGAGCTACTGAATCTACTTCAAAAATTGTAAATATTTCCATGGGAACAGCTTCTGGGGCAAATTGTGTTTCTCTTCAAGATAATACTTTTTCAACTATTTTTTCAACGGGTTTAAACGAACCTGGAAATAATTTAGCAGGAACTACTGTTGGTCAAAATCAAAAATTATACCTAAAAGGAGGAAATGGATCTGTAGCGTACATTGATCTTTTTGGAGATGCAGTTGATGCTAATGGAACGCCTTTAGAATTACTAGAGTATAGAGCCAATGAATGGTTAATAAACGATGCTTATTTAAATTTTTATGTTGATCAAGCAGCTTTAACTAGTTTATCTAAACGAGAAGAACCTTTACGATTATACTTATTTGATGCTACAAATAATAAACCATTAGTAGATTACACTTTAGATACTTCTACAGGTATTAGCCCTAAAAAGAGTAAAGTAATCCATGGAGGAATTATACAGGTAGATTCAAACGGAAAAGGGATTAATTATAAAATTAAATTAACCAATCATATCAATAATTTATTTAATAGTTCAAATGTGAATTTAAATAAAAATGTAAGATTAGGTTTGTGTGTTACGGAAACAATTGCGACCACTTCTAATTATTATTTTAAAAACGCTAAAAATATTAGAGGACAACAAATAGCATTTTTCCCAATTGCATCTATTTTTTCCCCATTAGGTACAATTCTTCATGGAACGAATGCTACTGATGCAGCTAAACGATTAAAATTAGTTATTAATTATACAAAACCAAATTAAGTATGTGTGGAATTGTAGGTTATATTGGCCATAGAGAAGCTTATCCAATCATTATAAAAGGATTAAAAAGACTTGAGTACAGAGGATATGATAGCGCAGGTGTGGTTTTGTATGATGGAGCAGGTTTAAAATTAGCTAAAACAAAAGGAAAAGTATCAGACTTAGAAATACGAGTTGCTAAAGAAATAACAACAAATGGGTCTATTGGTATGGGTCATACTCGTTGGGCTACACATGGTGTTCCAAATGATGTGAATTCTCATCCTCATTTATCAAATTCGGGAAATTTAGTGATTGTTCATAATGGAATTATTGAAAATTATGAGCCATTAAAAAAAGAATTAATTAAAAGAGGCTACACGTTTAAATCAGACACTGATACGGAAGTATTAGTAAATTTAATTGAAGAAGTTCAGAAAAAAGAGAAATTAAAACTTGGGAAAGCTGTACAAGTTGCTTTAAATCAAGTAGTAGGTGCTTATGCAATAGTTGTGTTTGATAAAAACAAGCCTGACGAATTAGTGGCAGCACGTCTAGGTTCACCTTTAGCAATTGGAATTGGAGAAGAAGAGTTTTTCATTGCGTCAGACGCATCACCTTTTATTGAATATACCTCAAATGCTATCTATTTAGAAGATGAAGAAATGGCAGTTATTCGCCTTCATAAACCAATGAAAGTGCGAAAAATAAAAGACGATTCATTAGTAGATCCATATATTCAAGAACTTCAAATGAATTTGGAGCAAATAGAAAAAGGTGGCTATGAGCATTTTATGCTAAAAGAAATTTATGAACAACCTAATGTAATTAAAGATACGTATAGAGGTAGATTGTTGGCAAACAAAGGCATTATTCAAATGTCGGGTATCGAAGACAATTTAGAAAAATTTTTAAATGCAAAACGGATACTAATTGTTGCTTGCGGTACTTCGTGGCATGCAGGATTAGTGGCTGAATATATTATAGAGGAATTTGCTAGAATACCTGTTGAGGTAGAATATGCTTCCGAATTTAGATACAGAAACCCAATTATTAATAAAGACGATATTGTAATTGCTATTTCTCAATCAGGAGAAACAGCAGACACGTTAGCTGCAATCAAATTAGCGAAAGAAAATGGCGCTTTTGTTTTTGGAGTTTGCAATGTTGTTGGGTCTTCTATTTCAAGAGAAACACATGCTGGAGCTTATACACATGCCGGACCAGAAATTGGCGTGGCATCTACTAAGGCGTTCACGACACAAATTACAATTTTGACACTTATTGCGTTGCGTTTAGCCAAAGCAAAAGGCACCATGAATCAAACAGATTATCAACGTTATTTGTTGGAATTGGAAATGATTCCTGAAAAAGTACAAGAAGCGTTGTTAACAAATGAAGCGTCAAAAGCTATTGCAGCGATTTATAAAAACGCTTCAAATTGTTTGTATTTAGGAAGAGGATATAATTTTCCAGTTGCCTTAGAGGGTGCTTTAAAACTAAAAGAAATATCGTATATCCACGCTGAAGGGTATCCTGCTGCAGAAATGAAGCACGGTCCTATAGCTTTAATAGATGAGCAAATGCCGGTAATAGTAATTGCGCCAAATAAAGGACATTACGATAAGGTTGTAAGTAATATACAAGAAATTAAATCTAGAAGTGGTAAAATTATCGCTGTTGTAACAAAAGGAGATACTCAGGTAAAAGAATTAGCAGATCACGTTATTGAAATTCCAGAAACTTCAGAAGCATTAACGCCTCTATTAACTACAATACCATTGCAATTATTATCCTACCATATTGCGGTATTAAGAGGGTGTAATGTGGACCAGCCTAGAAATTTAGCAAAATCCGTTACAGTAGAATAAAAAAATTAAAGCGAAATGAATCATTTCGCTTTTTTATTTGCAAAAAAATTCAAAAATAAATTGCAAAATTAATTCTAAAAAAACTATCTTTGCACCCGAAAAAACATCATTTTTTCAACTCTCAAATAGCTATTAAATAAATACATAAGCAATGTCTAAAGTTACAGGAAAAGTTGCACAAATTATTGGACCAGTAGTAGATGTAGTGTTTAACACTGCAAATGCAGAGCTTCCAAAAATTTATGATTCATTAGAAATTACTAAAAAAGACGGTACTAAATTAGTATTAGAAGTACAATCTCACATTGGTGAAGATACTGTTAGAACCATCTCAATGGACTCTACTGACGGTTTGTCAAGAGGTACAGAAGTTGTGGCTACAGGTGCTGCAATTCAAGTGCCAATTGGTAAAGAAGTATTCGGTCGTTTATTTAACGTAATTGGTGATGCAATTGACGGATTAGGAGATTTACCTAAAGAAGGTTCAAATGGTTTGCCAATTCATAGATCAGCGCCAAAATTTGAAGATTTATCAACTTCTACAGAAGTTTTATTCACAGGTATTAAAGTAATCGATTTGATTGAACCTTATGCAAAAGGAGGAAAAATTGGTTTATTTGGAGGTGCTGGAGTAGGTAAAACGGTATTGATTCAGGAGTTAATTAATAATATTGCAAAAGGTCACGGTGGACTATCAGTATTCGCAGGAGTAGGAGAAAGAACACGTGAAGGAAATGACTTACTTCGTGAGATGCTAGAGTCAGGAATTATCAAATATGGTGACGATTTCATGCATTCTATGGAAAATGGAGGATGGGATTTGTCTAAAGTTGATAAAGAAGGAATGAAAGAATCTAAAGCTACTTTCGTTTTTGGACAAATGAATGAACCACCTGGAGCACGTGCACGTGTAGCCTTATCAGGTTTAACTATCGCTGAATATTTCCGTGATGGTGCAGGAGATGGACAAGGTAAAGACGTACTTTTCTTTGTTGATAACATCTTCCGTTTTACACAAGCAGGATCTGAGGTATCTGCATTATTAGGTCGTATGCCTTCTGCGGTAGGTTACCAACCAACACTTGCAACAGAAATGGGTGCAATGCAAGAACGAATTACGTCAACTAAAACAGGTTCTATTACTTCTGTACAAGCTGTATATGTACCTGCCGATGACTTAACTGACCCTGCACCTGCAACAACGTTTGCTCACTTAGACGCAACAACAGTATTGTCTCGTAAAATTGCTGAATTAGGTATTTATCCTGCCGTAGATCCATTAGATTCTACTTCACGTATTTTAGCTCCAGAAATTTTAGGTGATGACCACTATAACTGTGCACAACGCGTAAAAGAAATTTTACAACGCTACAAACAATTACAAGATATCATTGCTATCTTAGGTATGGAAGAATTATCAGAAGAAGATAAATTAGTTGTATCACGTGCTCGTAGAGTACAACGTTTCTTATCACAACCTTTCCACGTAGCTGAACAGTTTACGGGTATTCCAGGAGTACTTGTTGATATTAAAGATACTATTAAAGGATTTAATATGATTATGGACGGTGAACTAGACCACTTACCTGAAGCAGCATTCAATCTTAAAGGAAGTATCCAAGATGCTATTGAAGCAGGAGAGAAAATGTTAGCAGAAGCTTAATTTAGTATTCAGTATTCAGTCACAGTATTCAGTTACTTGCTAATCACTAATTACTAATCACTAATCACTAAGAAATATGATTTTAGAAATAGTATCGCCAGAGGCAACGTTATTTAAAGGAGAAGTTACTTCAGTAGCTGTTCCCGGAGTTAATGGTGAGTTTCAAATGCTGAATAATCACGCACCAATTGTGTCAATTTTAACAAAAGGAAGTGTAAAAATTAATGCTTCTCAAATTTCAATTGATCCCGTGCATGAAGCTAAATTTACGAAAGTGAATCAGCAAAATTATTGGTTGCCTATTCAATCAGGAACCTTAGAAATGAAAGACAATAAAGTAATAGTATTAGCCGACTAATTCATTATTTTATTTCAAATATAAATCCCATAGTGTAAATCTCTGTGGGATTTTTTATTTTTGATGGCTAAACTTTATTTGCCGCTTTGTCATGAAACTTCCTAATTCACTTCAAGAAAAATTAAATTTAAGGGTCCAAAAACAGGCACTAAGAAGTCTTTCGCTTCATAGTGAAGAAATCGATTTTTCATCTAACGACTATTTGGGTTTTGCTAAAAATGAACAAATATTTGAAGCAACGCACAAATATCTAGTAGCTAATAACCTAAAAATAAACGGGGCAACTGGTTCCAGATTAATTTCAGGAAATCATAATTTATATGCTGTTACTGAAAAATATATTGCAGAGTTTCATCAATCAGAAGCAGCTTTGATTTTTAATTCGGGGTATGATGCTAATGTAGGGTTTTTTAGCGCTGTGCCGCAAAGAAATGATATTATTTTATATGATGAGTTGTGTCATGCTTCTATTCGTGATGGCATACAAATGAGTCATGCCAAATCGTATAAATTTCAGCATAACGATTATGAAGATTTGGAAAAAAAAATTAGTAAACTTCAAATCCAAAATGCCAAACAAGAAACAATTTATATCGTAACAGAATCCGTTTTTTCTATGGATGGTGATACGCCTAATATAGAAAAATTAGTCCAACTTTCAGAAAAATTTAAGGCACTCTTAGTTGTAGATGAAGCACATGCTTTAGGTGTGTTTGGAGAAAAAGGTGAAGGTGTAATACAATCGCAACAATTTCAAAATAAAGTATTTGCCAGAATTATCACGTTTGGTAAAGGTTTGGGTTGTCATGGCGCGGCTATTTTAGGAAATGCTGATTTAATAGAATATTTAGTTAATTTTGCTCGAAGTTTTATTTATACAACCGGACTTTCCCCTCATTCCGTTGCGACAATTTTAGTAGCGTATCAAAATTTAAATCAGTCTACTGAACTTCAAAAATTAAAAGAGAACATTAGTTTTTTCAATCAGCAAAAACAGTTTTTTGGAGTAAAGCCACTTTTTGTATATAGTAAATCAGCTATTCATTCGGCTATACTTCCCGGTAACCATAAAGTAAAAAAAATAGCTTCTCAATTACAAGAAAAAGGATTTGAGGTGAAACCTATTTTAGCACCAACCGTTCCAGAGGGTCAAGAACGATTGCGGTTTTGTTTGCATTCATACAATACTGAAAGAGAAATGCAAGAAGTTTTGTCAGCATTGAGTAAATTTGTGTTTGATTAACCTTTTTATCCATGTCAAAATTCCAACAAATCGCAACATATCAATATTCATCAGAGGCTTATTTAATTAAAGGCAAGTTGGAATCTGAAGGTATTGAAGTGTTTTTGCAAAATGAAAATACAATCAATACAGATCCATTATTGAGTAATGCTTTAGGCGGGGTAAAAGTAATTGTACATTCAGAAGACGTACTAAAATCAAGACAAATTTTAGATTTAATTCCAAAATACGCTGTTGATAATAAAGGTGAATTATTAGCTTGTCCTAACTGTGGTTCTCAACATGTCAATATGGTTACCTCTATTAAAGATGTTAAATCGTTTTTAGCGTTTGTATATGCTTTGTTTACTTTATCCATGCCCTTATTTACGAAACAAAGGTATAAGTGCGAAAGTTGTCATTTTGAATTTTAGTTTTAGAGTTACAGATAAAAAAATGTAATTATTTTTATGTACCTTATTAATTCTTTACGAACTTTGCGGTTAAATAAAAAAAATGAAAGTATTTATTACAGGAATAGGAACAGATGTTGGTAAAACAGTTGCTTCTGCCATAGTAGTTGAAGCATTAGAAGCAGATTATTGGAAGCCTATACAGGCAGGAGATTTACATTTTTCAGATTCTGATAAAATAAAATCCAAAATCTCAAATCCAAAATCTCAAATTTTAACAAATGCATATGCCCTAAATACTCCAGCAAGTCCACATTTAGCTGCAGAACGAGACGGAATTACTATTGATATTAAAAAAATTAAAGAACCAAAAACTACAAATCATTTGGTTATTGAAGGTGCAGGGGGGGTATTGGTTCCATTAAATGAAGAACATACAATTTTAGATTTAATTCAACCCACGTATAAAGTCATTATAGTTTCTCGTCATTATTTAGGAAGTATTAACCATACCTTATTGACTATAGAAGCTTTAAAGAGTAGAAATATTTCTGTAGCGGGTATTATTTTTTCGGGTGATGAACATGCAGCAACGGAGCAAATCATTTTATCAAAAACAGGTTGTACTATGATAGGTCGAATAGAGGAGGAACCTTATTTTGATAAAAATGTGGTAAAACAGTATGCCGATTTATTTAGAGATAAGTTATTGAAATTATAAATAAAACTAAAGCTAGGAGTTTAACACTTCCACTCTGCCACACAAATCCTTTCATGTGTTATTATAGTCTAATTTAACTATGTAACATTAGTTAGTAAAATATTTTATTTTTTAAAATTGATAATGATATTAAATTATATAAGCGTAGCCTTTATGATTTTTAAATAAAACCAAATAGATTCTACTTACAGGAAATATTTAAAATTTAATGTATAAAGTTAAATTTTGGTTTTTTACGGATTAACTTTTAACACACATTCATTACACATTATCAATAATTAAACCAAAAATTCACCATTTTATTAAAAAATAATATTTTAAAATGATATTTTTTTCTAAACTACAACAAGTTTTAAATTACCTAATAAATAGGGTGTTTAGCTATGTTAAAATATTGATTATATATAATTTTCAGTTTAGTTACTAAAAAATAATATTATTTAAATTCTTCATTATCAGTTATTTATAATTTTAACACATTTTAATGCGTATTGTATTTATGTAAATAAAATTGTACGTTTGATTTCATAAATATAATTTCATAAAAATATCAAATTAAGTGTAATCTTATCAATATAGTGTAAATTAATTTTAATAAATGCATTACTATTGTTAAAGATTAAGTTGATATAATAATTGATTTTTTATAGTTATGTTTTTTTTTAGATTTTTTGTCTTTAATATAAATAAAAATGAGTAAAATAGTTTTTTTGTTAATGTCTGCACTTATATGCTTGCTTTCTTGTAAATCTAATTATACAAGAATTGGAGATAAAAATGCTAATTATCTACCTTACTACTTAAAAGTTTACGAAGCTGATAGTTTATATATTGTTAAAGACTATAATCGTTCATATAAAATTTTAGATAATTTATTTAAGAAATATGAGCCTATTCAAATGAAAAATTATTATGAATTAACTTCATATTACAAATTGAAAATTATTTTGAATAAAAGAATAAAATGTAATGAATTTTCAAAATTGATAAGTAAGTATAACGTTACAGATACTACAATTAAAAATGATTCTTTATTAAACACTTATTATCAAAAAAAGAAAAAATACTTTGAGTTAAATTATAAGAATTTGAGAAATGAATTTACATCAAAATTGAATTTAAGTTTGCGAAATGAAATAAAACAAATGAATAGAGATGACCAATTATTTAGACAAAAAGGAGGTTATGATTATGATAAGCAAAGGAAAATAGACTCTATAAATTCAGAGAAAATGATTGTTATTTTTACTAAATATGGTTATCCAAATGAATATTTAATTGGAAATTCAATGACTGATGGGACTTTGGTAGAAATTGGAACTTTATTACTTCATACAAATAATAATGAAAGATTGAATTATTACATGCCAACCATATTGGATTATTTAATGAGGGGAATGGCTCCACCAATAGAATATGCTTATATGAAAGATCAATATTTGCTATATAATAAACAAAAACAATTTTATGGTTCATACAATATGTCTTTTGAAAAAATTGGGACTAATTTACAAGAGTTAAATTTTAGACGTAAATCCATAGGTTTACCTAATTATGGTTATGAAGATTGGCGTTTTAAATCACTATATCCAGAAGACTATGAGGAACAACAAGATTTTAAAAAAAAATTAGAAAGAGAGAGTAATCAATTAAATTAATAAATATGAGAAAATTACAAAAATTTAAAAAAAAGAATTAGCAAATCAATATTTAACACAATATTTAAATATTTAATATCGCATTGATTATCAATGATTTAGCATTATAACACATATTAATGCGTATTGTATTTAAACAAATTAAATTATAAGTTTGAAGAAAAAAAAATTAAGTTTTGTGTGTCAAGTATCAGAGATAAAATGAGTAGGATAGTTTTTTTAATAACTGCACTTATATGTTTACTTTCTTGTAAATCTAATTATACAAGAATTGGAGATAAAGATGCAAATTATATACCTTACTACTTAAAAGTTTACGAAGCTGACAGCCTATTTGAAAAGTATGAACCTGTAAACATGGATAACTATATAGAATACGGTATATATTTAAATTCAGCTTTAAAATCTAATCACATAAAAAAACTAAAAAGAAAAGTTAAAATAGGTTTAATTAAATATGGGGGAATTGTCCCACATCACAAATCTAGTTTTGAAATGTATCTAGACTTAATTAAAATTTTACAATTAAGTGAAAAAGACATACTAAGATACAAAAATAGATATTACAGAAAATTAAATCTAAATTTAAGAACTGATTTTATTACAAATTATAATAAAGACCAAGAAGCAAGAGTTAATGGTTCACTTAATAAAATGAAACAAATTGATTGTGAAAATAATTTTTTTTTAGATAGTGTATTTAAAAAAACAGGTTTTCCTAAAAAATCAATTATTGGTTCCAACGCTTATTATGATGCACCTGATAATGGAGTTATTTATTTACATATTTTTATAATTCATCAAGATGAATTATTCAGAGCTAGAATGTTACCAATTTTATATGATGGAATTAAAAAAGGTTTTTTTGAACCTGAAAATTATGCTATAGTTTATGATAGAGATTTGCTGTTGAAAAAGCAAAATCAATTGTACGGGAGTTATGAATGTAATGGTTCATGTGGTTTACCTAAAAATATTGATTCACTTCGAAGAGATATTGGTTTACCTCATTTAAAGTATTATCAATGGAAGCTTAACCAATTTTCAGATTAATAATAAACTCTTATAACATACAATTTTAGATTTAATTCAACCCACGTATAAAGTCATTGTAGTTTCTCGCCATTATTTAGGAAGTATTAACCATACCTTATTGACTATAGAAGCTTTAAAGAGTAGAAATATTTCTATAGCAGGCATTATTTTTTCGGGTGATGAACATGTAGCAACGGAACAAATCATTTTATCAAAAACAGGTTGTACTATGATAGGTCGAATAGAGGAGGAACCTTATTTTGATAAAAATGTGGTAAAACAGTATGCCGATTTATTTAGAGATAAGTTATTGAAATTATAAAATTCTTACTGTTTTTTAATCATTTTTCGAAGAAATTTTATTTCATCTTTTAATTGTTGAATTAACGTATTATTAGTTTCTTATTGTTTGTGATTACAACCATTTTCAAAAAAATCACATACTGACACATCTAGTATCTTAGCAATAGTAATAAGTTTTGTTATGCTTATTTTACAGTCATCTCTTTCCAGTCTTGCATAGCTAGGTTGAGAAATATTGAGTTGCTCGGCCATATTTTCTTGAGATAAACCACTACGCTGTCTAATTAATTTTATTTTTTGGCCTACTTTATTCAATAGACGAATAACAATTATATAAAAATTCTTATAAATTTACAAAACAGTAATTAAATTCTTGTTTTTTCACAAAAACCAGTGCACGGGTAAGTAGTAAAAAAAAGTAGAGTTGTAATGTTGTAAAAAATGTCTAATATTTAAAAATTAAGATTATGAAAGAAATTAGGTTATTTACATTGTTGGCTGTTTTAACATTTTCGCCGATTTTCGCAAATAGTTGGCGAGTACTTTCAAATACTTGTCAAAACAGAATAAATTTTTTGGGATTAGTTACCGTTTGGTCTGGTTCAATTACCTATGCTGAATATGATAATTTTGGTAATCCAACGGGTAACACAAGAATAGAAAAGTGTACAGAAGATGGTAATTGGGATTGGTTTTGGTAACATCTTTCTAACCAGGGGTTGATAAAACAACCCCTTAAATTTAATAATATGTATAAATATATTTTTGTATTATTCTCAACTCTTGTTTTTTCACAAAAAAGCACGTTAAAAATAGTTTCAAGCATAGACAATAAAGCGCTTGAAAAAGTATTAATATACAATGACAAAAATTTATTAGGCGAAACTAATGATAAAGGAGAAATTGTTATTGAATTAAATAGTAATAAAATAAAAATTGTAAAAGAAGATTTTGAAGATATAGAGTTAGAAAAGGATGATCTTATTAAAATGGATTGGATGGTTAAACTTAATCCAATAAAATTAATTGAAATAGATACTGTTGTTGTTTCAAAAACAAATGAAGAACCTTTATCTGTTCTAAAAAAAATTAATAGGTCAAGATTTAAACAAAATCATAAACAATTTAAATATTATCAATCTAAAATATTATTCAAAGGTTCAAATGTGCCTTTATTTTCTTTTAACAACATAATTTATTTGTCTGATGAATTAAAAGTAAATGATAAAAACAAAATTATTTATTTAGGAAAACGTAAAAATAGTAGTGAAAATGATTCTACTTTTGAATACTTTAATTTTTTAAATAAAGAATGCCAAATACCGATTCCGAGTTCTGTTTATTGCAGTCTAACAGATTATTCAATTTCACCAATTTTTGATGGTAGATTATATAATTATGTGTTAGAGAAAACAGAAGAATTCTATGTTCTAAAATTTTCACCAAAAAATAAAAACTCTGTTTTGTTATATGAAGGCTATTTTATTGTGGATAAGTTTGATTTTGGAATTATTGAATTGAGTATGAGTTTATTTGCAAGTAAGAAAAATGTTTTTAAAACAAACGCTTATAATTTACAGACAAAATTTACTTACCTTATTTCTGAAGATACATTTAAGTTTAAGTTTTTTAAAAATGAAAATGATTATTTTTTAGAAAGTAGTAGTAGAAAAATGGTTTGTACTCAAACAGAAGGAAATCACGTGGGAAAACAATTTATTTTTACCTTGAATAATGAAGAAACTGTTAATCACGAAGGATTAATTTTTAAAGATTTTGATTTTATAAACTATAAATTTAAATAATGAAAAAAATATTAATTTATACTCTTTCTTTTGTTTTGTTAATTAGTGTAGTTCAAACTTTTCGATTTAATTATACAGGTCGAAATGTTAGAGATTTTCAATTTTTTGATGTTTACAATAATAAAATTCTTTTAAAAAATGTCTTTAATAAAAGTGAAAATAAATTTATTGTATATATACTACCTCAATGTGAAAGTTGCATAGATAAAATAGATGAATTGTTAAAGTTAAATGGAAAAATAAAATCTCAAATTATCATAATCTCTGTTGGGCTCAAATATTTCGACTTCAAAAAATTTTACCAAACAAAATTAAAAAATAAAGAATTGATTTTTTTAGTTGATAAAAATAATATTTTTTATAGAGATTTTGGATTGGGCTTTAGAGAAGAATTTCCTACTGTAATTAAGTATAATTTAATTAGGAATGATTTTTTTAAACTATAACAAAATATATAGTTTTTTTTATTTCGTTTGTCTTTAATACCTTTGTGTTATGATAATTTATAATTATTAGTCACTAATTTAAATGACGCTTTCAGAAAAAGATACTATTTATAATTGGCATCCTTATACGCAACATCAATTATATTCTAATTTTCCTGCTATTGTAAAAGGAAAAGATGAGTTTTTATGGGACGAAAATGGCAAACAATACATAGACGCAATAGCCTCATGGTGGGTCAATCCTTTTGGGCATGCTAATCCTTTTCTTGCCCAAGCAATTTACACACAATTAACAACGTTAGAGCACGTATTATTTGGTGGCTTTACACATAATAAAGTGGTAGAACTTGCTGAAAAATTAGTCCAAATTTTACCCTCTAATCAAAAGAAATTTTTTTATTCTGATAATGGTTCCACAGCTGTGGAAGTAGCTATAAAAGCTTCGCTCCAATATTTTTATAATAAAGGAGTAAAAAAGAATACGATAGTTGCATTTGATGATGCTTTTCATGGTGATACATTCGGAGCTATGGCGGTGAGTGGTATAGGTTTATTTACGGAAGCTTTTCAAGACGCTTTGCTTCATGTAATTCGTATACCTGTTCCTGTAAAAGGAAAGGAAGAAGAATCTAAAAAGGCATTACAAAAAGCACTAGCAGAAAATGAAGTGGCTGCATTTGTTTTTGAACCTCTAGTTTTAGGGGCGGCAGGAATGGTAATGTATGAAGCATCAATTTTAGATGAATTAATACAAATTTGTAACACAAATAAAGTATTTACTATTGCAGACGAAGTAATGACAGGCTTTGGTAAAACAGGTAAACTATTTGCGTGTGATTATTTAACAACACAACCCGATATGATGTGTTTGTCAAAAGCATTAACGGGAGGGACTATTCCAATGGCAATCACTACTTTTTCACAAGAAATTTTTGATGGCTTTGTCAGTGAAAATACAAATCATGCTTTTTTTCATGGGCATACGTTTACAGCAAATCCCACAGGGTGTGCAGCGGCTTTGGCAAGTATTCATTTACTGCAACAACCAGAAACACAACAGCATATAAATAGGATACATGCCAATCATATAGCCTTTCAAAATCATATTCGTTCACATAAAAACGTTAGCGTTACTCGGGTAAAAGGAATTATTTTTGCTTTAGAAGTAAAAGTAGCAGAGAAACAAGCGTATTATGGTGCATTAAGAAATAAGTTGTATCAATTTTTTATTGATCAAGGGGTGATATTACGCCCAGTAGGCAATACCATTTATATTTTGCCGCCTTATTGTATTTCAGATGAGAGTTTACATACGATTTATCAATTAATTGAAAAAGCATTAAACGAAGTAGTATGTTAAAACAACCCGTTTATATTCATTCCTTGTCTTCCCTTTCCGCATTAGGTAGTGCTAAGGAAGAAGTTTGGAAAAATTATTTACATCCAAAAGCATTATTTAGCACTTTGAAAGCAAATGAAAAGGACTATTTGGTTTCAAAACTTTCAATTGAAGACAATGCGTACCTGACAAAAATTGCTTTAGAATCAAAATATAAACATATAGATAAAACTGTATTATTAGGATTAGCCGTTGCCCGAAAAGCAATTTCACAAATAGAAATAGAAATGCCAGAACTTGGCGTAAATTTTAGTTCTTCACGAGGTGCTACATCTTTATTTGAACAGTATTTTGAAGAATTTTATACGACTAAAAAAGTAACTACTTATACTTCACCTGCTACCACATTAGGTAATATTTCAAGTTGGATTGCGCATGATTTACAAACTCGAGGCCCAGAATTATCACATTCTATTACGTGCTCTTCAGGTTTACATAGTATTTTAAATGCTATTGCGTGGTTGCAAGCAGGTTTAGTTCATTCTTTTTTGGTAGGTGCCAGTGAAGCACCACTAACTCCGTTTACGTTAGCTCAGTTAGAAGCTTTAAAAGTTTATACACAGGAAAAAAATGATTTGCCTTGTAGAGCATTAGATTTTGATAAGACTAAGAATTCGATGGTTTTAGGCGAAGGGGCTGTAGCTATGGTATTGTCTCTAAAAGATTCAACTTATTTAGCAAAAATAGTGGGTATGGGCTATGCTACTGAAGTATTGTCTAGTGCTACATCAATTTCTTCTGAAGCCGAATGTTTTCAAAAGTCTATGAAAATGGCTATTGGCAATTTACCACTTGAATCTATTGATGTGATTATCATGCATGCGCCTGGAACTATTTTAGGAGATCAATCTGAGAGAGAAGCGATAGTAAAAGTATTTGGACAACAACAACCCTTACTTACGTCAAATAAATGGAAAGTTGGACACACTTTTGCCACTTCTGGGTTATTAAGTATAGAATTAGCAATTTTAATGCTTGAAAAGCAACAATTTATTTCTTCTCCTTTTTATCCACAGCAAATAAGTAAACCCTTGAAAAGAATTTTAGTAAATGCGGTTGGTTTTGGCGGAAATTCAGTAAGTATTTTGATAGAAAAATAAAAGCCTCAATTTCTTGAGGCTAATCTTTATACTAAATTCAGAACGTAATCTGGGAATAAGCCAATAAGCACAAGTAAAACTGTAGCTACTATCCCCACGATATAATATTCAGAATGGTTTGCTAATTCATTATCTTCTGATTCTTCTTTCATATACATAGCAATAATTACTTTGAAATAATAAAAAACAGCTATCATAGAGTTAACAATGGCGAATATAGCTAAGGCTAAATACCCATCTTGAATAATTTGTCCAAGAATAAATAATTTGCCAAAAAATCCTGCTAAAATTGGTATTCCAGCCATTGACAACGTAGCAATTGTCATAATAAAAGCCATTAAAGGCGATCTTTTTGCTAAGCCGTTAAAATTTTCAATTTTACAATTGTCTTCTTTTTTAGTAACAAATAAAACTACTGAAAATGCGGCTAACCCAGCAATTGCATACGACAGGGTATAAAATAGTAAATTGTTTTGTGCATGCTCAATGTTTAAAAGTGTCATAAGCATAAATCCAGTGTGAGAAATACCAGAATAAGCTAAAATTCGTTTTAATTTTTTTTGACGTAATGCCATTACATTACCGAAAAACATGGTTGCAATGGTAACTACCACAATTACTTCTTTGTACTCATCGTACATATAGGTATTTAATATTCCTACTAATTTAAAGAATGAGGCCATAGCTGTTACCTTAGCTAAGGTGCTCATTAATGCGGTTACTTGTGTAGGTGAGCCTTCATATACATCGGGAGCCCAAAAATGCATTGGGGTAGCCGCGACTTTAAATAACATGCCTATAGTTAATAAGATGACACCAATATAGAACCAATATTCCGTAGTAGCTGATATGGATGCCTCACGCAATGTTGGCACATCAAATGCACCCGTAGCGCCATACAACATGGCAATACCAAATAATAAAATACCTGAGGCAAATGATCCCATTAAGAAATATTTCATTCCAGCTTCATTACTTTTTATGTTTAAGCGATCACTTCCTGCTAACACATAAAGACCAATGGACAACACTTCAATTCCTAAAAAGAACATGGAAATGTTATTAAAGCTTACCATCGCTACAGCCCCTGAAAGCATAAATACTTTAATAGAGATAAAGTCTGATACTTTTGAACTTTTAGCATAGCTAGGCGCACTTAAAAGTACTAAAAGCGCAGTTAGTAATATAAATAAACTTGAAAATACATTAGCATATGAATCCATTACTATCATAGATTCATAACCTTGTATTTGGGGTAAGTTATGGGTAATAGTTAAACCAAACAACGCCATAAGCGAGACAATGGTTATAGGAATAATAACTTTTCTTAAGTTAATTATTTCTAATAATAAACAAAGTATCCCGATTCCTACTATAGCTATTAATGTACTCATTTCTAGTGATTCTTAGTTAATTTGGTTTAATATATTTAGTAAACTTGGTTTAATTAAATCAATTATAGGCTGTGGAAATAGACCAAAGAAAATGGTCGTACCAACAATAATTAATAAAACTAAACTTTCTGAAAAAGTAATTTCTTTAAATGTTTTTGTGCTTTCGCCCAGCATACTTTTTTGGAACATGCGCAACATATAAAAAGCACCTAAAATGATAGTAGTACCCGCTACAACTGCATACCAAACGTTTACTTTAAATAAACTATAAAGTAAATTAAATTCTCCAATAAAGTTAAAGGTTGTAGGCAAAGCAACAGAGGCTAATACAACAATCAAGAATAATGAAGCAAATTTGGTTGCTTGAGTTCGAATGCCTCCCATTTCAGTTATTGAATACGTTTGGTATCGGGAATAAATAATTTCTACACTATAGAATAAGGCCACAATTATTAATCCGTGTGAAAGCATTTGCAATACTGCCCCTTGGAACCCTTCATAGGTTAATGAATATAATCCAGCAGCAATTAATCCTACGTGTGATAATGATGAATAAGCTAAGAATTTCTTGCTGTTTTTTTGTTTTAATGTTAGGATAGCGCCATAAATTATGCCAGCAATACATATAGAAACAATAATAGGCACGTGTGCCTTTGCAGCACCATCAGACAATGGTAATTGCCATCTTAATACACTATATAATCCCATTTTAAGCATAATACCCGACAATAGCATGGTGCCAATTGCTGGCGCTTTGCTATACGTGTTTGCTTGCCATGTGTGGAAAGGTATAATAGGAATTTTAATGGCATAAGCCAAAAAGAAAGCTAAGAAAATATATGTTTTTTCAGTAGCTGTTAGCGATAAGGCATATAATTTATCAATTGCAAAACTTCCACATTTACTATACATATAGATAAATGCTACTAACATAAACAATGAGCCAGCAAACGTATAGATGAAAAATTTTAGAATCGCTTTTCTGCGTTCTTCCACGTCTCCATTACCCCATCTTAAGGCAATAAAATAAATTGGAATTAAAGCAATTTCCCAGAAAATATAATACACTAATCCATCTGCGGCTAAAAAAGTACCAGCCATGGCTGTGCCCATTACCAAAATTAATGCATAGATTGATTTTTCGTTTTCAAATTTTGTGATAAAACCTGCTCCAATAATTAGAGGTAATAAACCTGTTGTTAATAAAAGCATGGCTAACGCCAATCCATCAACATGCAAGGCAAAAGTAACTTCTGGCATACTTAACCACGGCAAGTCTACATTTAAGTTTTCACCTGCTAAAAAATTAGTTAAAGCTAAAATTGTCAAGGCAAAAGCACCTAGACTAAAAGCAAGTGCTACTTTTGAAGCCCATTTGTTTCCTGAAAAGTAAGTGAAAATAGCACCTACTAGTAAAACCATTAATACAATACTTATATTCATTACTTTTTATTGACGATTTAAAAATAAATAAAATAAAAATCCACAAATTCCTAGAATAAAAGCGAACAAATACACGCCAATATTCCCATTTTGAATTCTTTTCCCTTGAAGCGATAAGCCATAAGCAATATTAGCTGTTCCAAATACTAGCTTAGAAACAAAACGCTCTACATATTTTTTACAAAATGCAGATAAGGAATAAATTGGTTGTACAACAATAGCCATGTATAATTCATCTAAATAGAACTTATTTGCTAAAATTTTAGGTAAACCTTGTGCTTTTTCATCTGCTTCAGGAACTTGTTTTTTAGTGATATACATACTATAAGCAATCCCAATACCGATTAAAGCACCCGCTGTTGCGATACCCATTAGCATATAGGCGGTCCCATTTAAATGATGTGCTTCATGTACTTTGAATAAGGGAGCTAAATAATGACTTAACCAGTTGCTTCCTGGTAAATTAATAGCACCACCTAGTGTGGCTAAAACACCTAACACAATTAAAGGAATTGTTAGTAATGCTGGACTTTCATGTAAATGCTTTTTTTGTTCTTCCGTACCTCTAAATTCACCAAAGAAAGTTAAAAATAATAAGCGGAACATATAAAATGCCGTCATGATAGAAGTTATAGAGCCTACAATCCATAAAATGGTGTTTTGGTGAAATGCGGCCATTAAAATTTCATCTTTTGACCAGAAACCTGCAAAAGGAAATATCCCTGCAATGGCTAATGTTGATACTAACATAGTAGCATACGTAATTGGCATAGCTTTTCTTAATCCGCCCATGTTTCTCATATCTTGTTCCCCATGTAATGCGTGTATAACAGAACCAGAACCTAAGAATAAACATGCTTTAAAGAACGCATGTGTAATTACATGGAATACAGCTACTTCATAAGCACCTAAACCTAAGGCTAAAAACAGTAAGCCTAATTGTGATACTGTTGAATAAGCCAATACTTTTTTAATGTCATTTTGAACCAAACCAATGGCAGCGGCAACTATAGCTGTTATTGCACCAACGATAGCAATTACTGATTTTACATCTGGTGTTAATTCAAATAAGAAGTTCATTCTGGTAATCATAAAAATACCCGCTGTTACCATTGTAGCTGCGTGAATTAATGCCGATACAGGTGTTGGTCCAGCCATTGCGTCTGGTAACCAAGTGTATAAAGGCAATTGAGCCGATTTTCCTGTTGCACCAATGAATAAACAAAGCGCTGCAACTGACAATAGAGTAGGAGTAATTACATTAGTACCTAAAGCGGCTTTGATTTCCATAAAATCTAATGTATTTAAATAGAAACCTAATACAAAAATTCCAATTAAGAATCCTAAGTCTCCTATACGGTTCATAATGAATGCTTTTTTTGCCGCATCATTATAGTCTTGGTTTTTATACCAGAAACCGATAAGTAAATAAGAACATAAACCAACGCCTTCCCAACCAATAAACATGATTAATAAGTTGCTCCCCGCTACTAATACAATCATAAAGAAAACGAATAAGTTCAAATAAGAAAAGAACTTATGCATGTTTTCGTCTTCATGCATGTAGCTGATAGAGTATAGGTGTATTAATGATCCAATTCCTGTTACAAATAATAACCATAAAACAGATAATTGATCAAATAAAAAGTCGAAATTAACTTTAATTTTTCCTAATGTAAACCAATCTGCTAAATGAAATTTTGGAATTGTTTCACCAGCATTGATTTGAGAAAACAAACAAAGCGTACATAAAAATGATAGTACTACAGCTACTGTTCCAATACTTCCTGATAGGGTTTTACCTAGCTTTTTTCCGAAGAAAACGTTGATTAAAAAACCAACTAAAGGCGCAAATAATAAAAGTAAAATAGTTGTCTCCATTAGCTGATTATCCTTTTAAATTTTTTAAATTATCAATGTCAATATTTCCAATATTTCTAAAAATAGAAACTAGAATTGCTAGTCCTACAGCTACTTCTGCTGCAGCAACAGCCATTGTAAAAAACACAAATACTTGACCACTTGGATCTTGATGGTAAACCGAAAAAGCAACTAGTAGTAAGTTTACTGCATTCAACATAATTTCAATAGACATGAACATAATAATAGCATTACGTCTATATAATAAACCAAAGGCTCCAATACAAAATAGCAATGCAGCTAAAATGATGTAATTTTGAATGCCTATTTCTTGTAATACATTCATAGTTATATTTTTTCTTCTTTTTTAGAAATTAATACTGCACCAATCATAGAAACTAGAAGTAACACAGAAGCAAATTCAAATGGAACTTGATATTCGTTTAGCAATACTTTTCCCAATACTTTGATGGACTGAAAATCTTCACCTGTAGTTGTATAATCTAGCATTTCTGGTTGTGCAGATTTTAATGCCGCAATTAATACAACGCCAAGTACACAAGTCGAAATTAAAGCAGCAAATACAGTCCATTTAGGCTTAGAGGTTTCATCTTCTTTGTTTAAGTTCATTAACATTAGAGTAAATAGTAATAATACCATAATGGCACCTGCATATACAATAACATGAACAACAGCTAGAAATTGTGCATTAAATAACACATAATGTCCTGCTAAGGTGAAGAAACACACCACTAAATAAATAGCGCTATGAATGGCATTTTTACTGTAAACAGTCAGGAAAGCTGTTCCTAGTGTTATTGCCGATAATATATAGAAAACAATCTCTAACATAATTAATTAATAGTATTTGTTACTGTATTTTGAATAGCCATTTCTAGAGGCATGACTAATTTATCTTTGCCATAAATGAAATCTTCTCTGTCATAATCTGCTTTTACAATTTTCTTTGATTTTGTTAAATAGATAGCTTCTTTTGGGCAAGCCTCTTCACATAAACCGCAAAAAATACAACGCAACATGTTGATTTCATAAATTTCAGCATATTTTTCTTCTCTGTACAAGTGTTTTTCTTCAGGTTTGCGTTCTGCAGCCTTCATGGTTATAGCTTCTGCAGGGCAAGATAAAGCGCATAAACCACATGCTGTACATCTTTCTCTTCCTTCATCATCGCGCATCAACATATGTTGTCCTCTGTAAACCGGACTAAATGCACGAACTTCTTCAGGATATTTTATGGTTACTTTTCTTCTAAATAAATGTTTAATTGTGGTTAACAATCCTTTGATAATTGCCCACAAATACATTTTTTCAATAAAAGTCATTTCTTTGTTAGAAACTACTTTTTTTCTTCCCGATAATGATAGTTGTTCTACTGACATAATCCTTTATATTATTTAAATACAACCATTACAATTCCAGTAACAATAATGTTAATTACAGCTAATGGTATTAATATTTTCCATCCTAAATGCATTAATTGATCATATCTAAATCTTGGAATCGTCCATCTTACCCACATGTAGAAGAAGATGAAGAAACAAAGTTTAGCAAATAGAGATAAAAAGCCTAATAAAGCGGCCATATTTACTCCCCAATTTTCTGAAACCCAATCCATGCCAGGGAAGTGGTAACCTCCCAAGAACACAATGGCTAAAATGGTTGATGAAATGAACATATTAGCATATTCGGCAAATAAATAGAATCCCATTTTCATAGATGAATATTCAGTATGGTAGCCCCCAATTAATTCTGATTCACATTCTGCTAAATCAAAAGGCGTTCTATTTGTTTCTGCGAATGAACAGACTAAGAAAATGATAAATGCTACAGGTTGATATAGAATATTCCAACCATTTTGTGCTTGATATTCTGTAATTTCTTTAAGTGATAAAGAACCTGTCATCATTAATATAGCAATCATTGCTAATCCCATGGCTACTTCATACGAAATCATTTGAGAAGAAGCTCTAACGGCTGACATTAATGAATATTTGTTGTTTGATGCCCATGCACCAATCATGATTCCATACACACCTATTGATAGTACACCAAAAATATATAAAATTGAAACATCAATATCAGTTGCTTGTAAAAGAACGGTTCTGCCAAATACTTCGATTTTATCTCCCCATGGAATAACTGCACTTGTAATCAAAGCTGTACTCATGGCAATTCCTGGGCCTAATATGAATAAGAATCGGTTAGGTGTATTTGGAAAAAATTCTTCTTTTGAAAATAATTTAGCTCCATCAGCTAAAGGTTGTAATAATCCACCCCAGCCTGCTCTGTTTGGCCCCACTCTGTCTTGTAAAAACGCAGCTACCTTTCGTTCTGCCCACGTTGAATACATCGCCATTAACATCGTTAAAGCAAAAACAGTAACTATGATTACACTTTTTTCAATAATAAATGCGCTTTCCATTATTTATCTTCTTTTTTAAGTGGAACTCCAGTCATACTAATTTTTTTTCGGTCTTCTTCTCGACCAAATAAAATGTGACTTTCTGTATTAATTTCTACTTTATCTAGTTTTCTAGTGTAGTTGTTTTGATTAATTACAGAATCTTTTTCAAATTTTCTCGGACCTTCAATTACCCAATCAGTTACCTCTTTTTTGTCAAAACGACAGGTGTTGCAAATAAATTCTTCTACTTCACCATATTCATCTTTTCGACCAGTAACACGTTGTATCTCGTTTCCAAACATCCAAACAGTAGTTTTACCACAACATTTGTCGCAATCTCTGTGTGCGTTATAAGGTTTGTTAAACCAAACTCTTGATTTGAAACGGAATGTTTTGTCGGTTAAAGCCCCAACTGGACAAACATCAATCATATTACCCGAAAATTCATTGTCAATAGCCGCTGAAACACAGGTAGAAATTTGAGCATGATCGCCTCTATTTAATACACCATGTACACGTCCATCTGTAAGTTGGTCTGCAACCTGAACACAACGTTGGCATAAAATACAACGATTCATGTGTAGTTGAATTTTATCGCCTATATTTTCAGGTTCAAATGTTCTTTTTTCTTCTATAAAACGTGTTTGGGCTTTACCATGTTCAAAACTTAAGTCTTGTAAATGGCATTCACCTGCTTGGTCACATACCGGACAATCTAACGGGTGGTTAATCAATAAAAATTCGGTTACCGCTTTTCTAGCTTCGGTTACTCTTTCCGATTTTTTACTATTAACTTCCATACCATCCATACAGCCTGTAACACAAGAGGCAACAAGTTTTGGCATAGGTCTAGGGTCTGCTTCACTACCTTTGCTTACTTCTACAAGACAGCAACGACATTTTCCACCGCTTCCTTTTAATTTTGAATAATAACACATGGCTGGTGGAACTAAATCACCACCAATCATACGAGCAGCTTGCAGGATGGTTGTTCCTGGTTCTACTTCTACGCTTTGTCCGTCTATGGTTACTTTCATTTGTTTATACAGTTTGATTACTTACTAGGTGACGAACTTTTTCAAATGGTTCATGCACAAAGTGATCTCTATTTTTTATTTTTTCTGGGAATCGTATATGGTATTCAAATTCTTCTCTAAAATGGCGAATGGCTGCAGCAACTGGCCAAGATGCAGCATCACCTAAAGGACAAATAGTGTTGCCTTCAATTTTACTTTGAATGCTTAATAATAATTCGATATCTTCTTCACGACCGTGACCATTTTCGATACGATGTAATACTTTTTCTAACCAACCCGTACCTTCACGACATGGTGTACATTGTCCACAACTTTCATGGTGATAAAATCTTGAGAAATTCCAAGTGTTTCTTACAATACAAGTTGTATCATTATAAACGATAAATCCTCCAGAACCTAGCATTGAACCTGTAGCAAAACCACCATCAGATAACGATTCATAAGTCATTAATCGATCTGTTCCTGCGGCTGTTTTATAAATTAAATGTGCAGGTAAAATAGGAACCGAAGAACCTCCAGGAACTAAAGCCTTTAAAGGTCTGTCGTCAATCATACCGCCACAATATTCATCTGAATTAATGAATTCTTCAACAGATACGCCTAATTCAATTTCATACACACCTGGGTTTTTAATATGTCCCGAAGCAGAAATTAATTTAGTACCTGTAGAACGTTCAATACCTATTTTTGCATATTCAGCACCAGAATTTAATACAATCCATGGCACTGCGGCTATTGATTCTACATTATTTACTACTGTTGGATTAGCCCATAAACCACTAATTGCCGGAAATGGTGGTTTAATACGAGGATTTCCTCTTTTTCCTTCTAATGATTCAATTAAGGCTGTTTCTTCACCACAGATGTAAGCACCAGCTCCACAATGTACATGTAAATCTAAATCATATCCAGAACCTTGAATGTTTTTTCCTAACCATCCAGCGGCATATGCTTCTTTAATAGCTCTTTCTAAGGTTTTAAATACCCACATGTATTCTCCTCTAATATAAATGTAGGATAGGTTTGCACCTAAGGCATAACTTGCCGTTATCATACCCTCAATTAAAAGGTGTGGAATGTATTCCATTAAATAGCGGTCTTTGAATGTGCCTGGTTCAGACTCATCCGCATTACAAACTAAATGCCTTGGTTTACCAGATTTTTTATCGATAAAACTCCATTTCATTCCTACAGGAAATCCTGCTCCGCCTCGACCTCTTAATCCAGAAGTTTTTACTTCTTCAGTCACTTCATCAGGAGTCATTTTAAATGCTTTTTCCACTGAAGTATATCCTCCGTTTTGGCGATAGACTTCATAGGTTTTGATACCCGGAATAGTAATTTTTTCTAATAATATTTTTCTTCCCATGGTATTATTTATCGTGTAAGGTTATTTTACCAGCTTTACAATCTTCAATCAATTGGTCAAATTTTTCTTTAGATAATTTTTCGTGATAGAAATCACCTAATTGCAACATTGGAGCATATCCACAAGCGCCTAAGCATTCTACACCTACAAATTGAAATAACCCATCTTTAGAAATTTCACCTTCTTTAACGCCTAATTTTTCACAAGCGTAATCCATTAAATCTTCTACACCACGAGTAGCACAACAAGATGTTCTACAGAATTCGAACATATATTTTGCAACGGGTTTTGTATTAAACATGGTATAAAAAGTAACTACTTCATATACTTCAATAGGTTGAATTTCTAAAATTTCAGCCACCTTATTTTGTAATTCTGCACTTAACCAGTTGTCATGTGCATCCTGTACTTCATGTAAAACAGGAATTAAGGCCGATTTCTTTTTATCAGCAGGATAATGACTGATTAACTCATTAATTCGAGCCATTAATTCTGGCGTTATATTAATTAGTTGAGTTGCGTTTGATATTTCCATTTTTTTCTAATTTAGAAATTAGAATTTAGAAGTTTGAAAGCTATTCTGAATTCTAAACTCATAATTCATAATTATTTAAGCGTCTAATTCGCCAGCGATTACGTTTAAACTTGATAATATTGCAATTGCATCTGAAAGCATCGCTCCTTTTATCATTTCAGGATAGGCTTGGTAATAAATAAAGCAAGGTCTTCTGAAATGTAAACGATAAGGAGTTCTACTTCCATCGGTTATTAAATAGAATCCTAATTCTCCATTACCACCCTCTACTGGATGATACACTTCTGCAACTGGCACAGGAACTTCTCCCATAACAATTTTAAAGTGATAAATTAAGGCTTCCATATTGTTATATACATCTTCTTTTGGTGGAAGATAATAATCGGGTACATCTGCATGATAAGGACCTTCAGGTAATTTGTCTAAGGCTTGACGAATAATTTTTAAGGATTCCCAAACTTCAGCATTACGAACACAAAAACGATCATAGGTGTCACCTGATTTTCCCACAGGTACATCAAATTCAAAATCTTCATACGAACTGTAAGGTTGCGCTACACGCACATCATAATCTACACCAGCCGCTCTTAAATTTGGACCTGTAAAACCATAACTAATTGCTTTTTCAGCAGAAATAGGTCCTACATTTACGGTTCTGTCAATAAAAATTCTGTTTCTTGTAAATAGACTTTCAAATTCTTCCCATGCTTTAGGGAATTCTTCTAAGAATGTGTTTAATTTTTCAAATGCAGCGGGACTCCAATCTCTTTCAAAACCACCAATTCTACCCATGTTAGTAGTTAAGCGAGCACCACAAATTTCTTCGTAGATTTCGTAGATTTTTTCACGAAATTGGAATACATATAAGAAGCCTGTATACGCTCCAGTATCTACACCTAAAATTGAATTACAAATTAAATGATCTGCAATACGAGCTAATTCCATAACAATAACACGTAAATATTGTGCGCGTTTTGGAACTTCTATGTTAAGTAATTTTTCTAATGTCATCCACCAAGCCATGTTATTGATTGGTGACGAACAATAGTTCATACGATCGGTTAAGGGTGTAATTTGATAAAACGGACGATTTTCGGCAATTTTTTCAAAAGCTCTATGAATATAGCCAATTGTTGGCTCTGCATCAAGGATTCGTTCACCATCCATTAAAAGGATATTCTGAAAGATACCATGTGTAGCAGGGTGTGTTGGCCCAAGATTTAGAATAGCTAATTCACTTCCATCTTCATTATGACGCTCTTCTATATATTTGTAATAGCGATGATCTGCTGGTAATACTACTTTCCCCATTTCTTAAAAATTAAGCATTATTGATTGTTCTTCCGAAGAAACGGTCATCTTTATCTGTTCGTCCAGAATCTTCCATTGGAAATTCTTTTCGTAGCGGGAACGATATCATTTCGTCCATATTTAATATACGGCATAGATTTGGGTGCCCATCAAAATGAATTCCATAAAAATCATATGTTTCTCTTTCTTGCCAATCGGCCGAAAGGAATAAATTTGAAACAGTTTCAATATGTGGGTGTTCACCACTTAAAAAAGCTTTGATTCTAATTCTTTTGTTTTCAAACCAATTGTGCATGTGATAGACAACACAAAATTGTTCTTCGACAGGATTTTCAGGATAGTGTACTCCACAAACATCCGTTAAAAAATTAAAATTTAAAGAAGGTTCTTCTTTAAGATATCTCATTACTTCAACAATAGAAGGTGATTCCACTTCAAAAACGAACATATCATATTCAGTTCTAAAGTGTTTCACTTTTTCTCCAAAAGTGTCTTGTAATTTGTTTTGTATGTCTAATGATTCTAAAGCCATTATTACTCTATGTTATAGGAAGCTAGTAATTCTTTATATTCTTCAGAATTTCTTCTGCGTGTTGATTCGTTTTTAACTAATTCTTGAAGTTGCATTACTCCGTCAACAATTTGTTCGGGTCTTGGCGGGCATCCTGGCACATATACATCCACAGGTAATACTTTGTCAATTCCTTGTAATACAGAATACGTATCAAATATCCCTCCTGATGAAGCACAAGCGCCTACTGCAATAACCCATCTAGGCTCTGACATTTGTTCGTATACTTGTCGTAATATAGGTGCCATTTTTTTAGAAATAGTCCCCATTACTAATAACATGTCTGCTTGACGTGGAGAGAAACTTACGCGCTCTGAACCAAATCTTGCCAAATCATAATGTGAGGCCATAGTTGCCATAAATTCAATTCCACAACATGATGTAGCAAAAGGAAGAGGCCAAAGCGAATTAGCACGAGCTAAACCAATAACTTGGTCAAATCGTGTCGCAAAAAATCCTTCTCCCTGAAGTCCATCGGGAGCATCTGCCATTTTAACATTTTCTGATTTTTCCATTTTTTGCAAATATTTATTCCCAAACTAATGCTTTCTTCTTAATAACATAGAAGAAACCTATTAGCAATAAGATCATGAAAATTCCCATTTTTACTAATCCATCAACACCCATTTCTTTAAAATTAACGGCCCATGGATACATAAATATAACTTCTACGTCAAATAATACAAAAAGTATGGCTACTAAGAAGTATTTTACAGAGAAAGGTATACGTGCGTTACCTACGGATTCGATGCCGCATTCAAAACTTTTGTCTTTATTTTCGGAAGATCTTTTTGGTCCTAATAAATTGGAAATCAATATAGTTCCTCCAACAAATCCTACAGCAAGTAGTACCTGCATAAAGATGGGTATAAAATCGTGTTGTGAAGTTTGCATTTTTATGCCATTTTAAATGAGCCACAAAATTAATTTGTCTATATGTATTATCAAAATTTTAAACATAAATACGAAACATATTTTGGTAAAATATGATTATTTAAATTCAATCTAAATAATATTGGATAAAGGCATAAAAAAAACGCTCCGTTTAGGAGCGTTTTTCAGGTAATAAATTAATCGTTTATGATGACTACATTAGTTGCTACAATTCCTTTTCTACCTTCTTCTTCTTCGTAACTTACGCGGTCTCCCTCGTTTAAATTGTCTACTTTAATTCCTGTTACGTGTACAAAGATGTCTTTGCCTGTTTCTTCGTTAGTGATGAATCCAAAACCTTTAGATTCATTGAAGAATTTTACTGTTCCTGTTTGCATTATTATGCGTTTAAAATAATTAATAATGCCAAATATAGTCATTTAGAATTACTATCCAAGAAAATGTTGTAATTATTTTAAAATATTCAATTTAATATGCAATTCATAAAGTTGCTTTTCATCTATAAAAGACGGTGCATCAATCATAACATCTCTTCCTGAATTGTTCTTTGGGAATGCAATAAAATCTCTAATGGTTTCTTGGCCGCCAAGTATTGCTACTAATCTGTCTAAACCAAAAGCCAATCCGCCGTGTGGTGGAGCCCCATATTGAAAAGCATTCATTAAAAAGCCAAATTGATTTTCTGCTTCTTCTTTGGTAAAACCTAACAATTCAAACATTCTAGCTTGTAAATCTTTATCATGTATACGAATAGAACCCCCACCAATTTCATTGCCATTTAACACCATGTCATAGGCATTGGCTCTAATTTTTCCAGGCTCAGATTGAAGTAAATGCAAATCTTCAGGTTTTGGAGAAGTAAAGGGATGATGCATAGCATGATATCTTTGACTTTCTTCATCCCATTCTAACAATGGAAAATCTACAACCCATAAGGGAGCAAATTCATTAGGTTTTCTTAAACCTAATCGGTTGCCCAATTCCATGCGCAAGGCACTCAATTGTGTTCTTGTTTTGTCTGCTGGTCCTGATAAAACTAAAATTAAATCTCCTGGTTTGGCACCCGTTAGTTCTGCCCATTTTTTTAAGTCTTCTTGGTCATAAAATTTATCCACTGAAGATTTAAGCGAACCATCTAATTCATATTTACAATATACCATTCCACTTGCTCCAACTTGAGGGCGTTTTACCCAATCAATCAATGCATCAATTTCTTTTCTAGTAAAAGCGGCGCAATCTGGAACGGCAATGCCTACTACTAATTCCGCAGCATTAAACACACCAAAATCTTTATGTTGAGCCACGGTGTTTAATTCCCCGAATTTCATTCCAAAACGAATATCTGGTTTGTCATTACCATAGGTTTTCATGGCATAGTCATAAGTTATTCTTGGAAACGTAGCTACGTCAATTTCTTTTATTTCTTTAAGTAAGTGACGGGTAAGTCCTTCAAATGTGTTTAGTATATCCTCTTGTTCTACAAAAGCCATTTCACAATCAATTTGTGTAAATTCTGGCTGTCTGTCGGCTCTTAAGTCTTCATCGCGGAAACATTTCACAATTTGAAAATATTTATCCATTCCACCCACCGTTAACAATTGTTTGAAAGTTTGTGGCGATTGTGGCAAAGCATAAAATTGCCCTTCGTTCATTCTACTTGGCACTACAAAATCACGAGCGCCTTCAGGTGTAGATTTTATTAAATAAGGCGTTTCTACTTCACAAAAATCTAAATCAGAAAGGTATTTTCTTACCTCTATGGCTACTTTATGACGAAATAACAAACTGTTTTTTACAGGATTTCGTCTGATATCTAAGTAGCGGTATTTCATTCTAATGTCTTCACCACCATCTGTTTCATCTTCAATAGTAAAGGGTGGAAGTTGCGCTTCATTCAGAACAATTAATTCGGTAACAAGTATTTCTATATCTCCAGTTGGAATGTTTTTGTTTTTAGATTCACGTTCAATCACAGTTCCTTTTACTTGTATAACAAATTCTCTACCAAGTGTTTTTGCTTTTTCGAATACATCTTTCGCAGTTCTACTTTCGTCAAAAATTAATTGGGTAATTCCATAGCGATCTCTTAAATCAACCCAAATCATAAATCCTTTATCACGAGATTTTTGCACCCAACCGGCAACGGTAACTTCTTGATTGATGTGTGATGCATTTAATTCACCACAAGAATGACTTCTGTACATTTCTATTGTTTTTTTGCAAAAGTATAATATTTTTAATTTTTTGTGGTTGTATTAATTAATAATCTTAACAAGAATTTTTAATTTAGTATGCTAAAAAAAATTATTTTTACATTTTAAATAAAACTAAATCGACACAAATGAAAAACAAAATCACATTTTTTGGGACATTAGTGGTTACACTTTTCTCTCTTACTTCTTTTGCACAAGCAAAACTTACAATCAATATGTTAAATAAGCCCTCAGATACAATATATGTAAGAGGAAAAGGGTTTAACCAGATGATTGTTGCAGATAAAAAAGGAACTTTTAGTGCATCATTTGCTGTCACAGATGGATTTTATAAATTAGATACAGGCGAACAATATGCAGATTTATATTTAACAAATAAATCAAATTTAAAAGCAACATTAGACTATTCTAAATTTGATGAAACCTTAAAATTTGATGGAACAGATGCTGCAGAAAATAATTTTTTAGCAAAACAAACGCTAACACAAGAAGCGGATATGGAAGTGTTGTTTACCGCAACTGATGAAGCAGATTTAACTAAAAAAATTGAAAATTTTAGAAGTAATGTTATGAACAGATTAGCTTCTAATTTGAATGCAGATTTTGTTACTAAAGTTAAAGAGTCTACTGAAAAAAATATTAAAGGAATTACTGAATATATAAAAAGCTCTTTAGAGGTAAAGAAATTGAACGGTTCTGTTTCACCAACGTTTGCGTACGAAAATGTTGAGGGTAAAATTATTAAATTAGAAGATTTTAAAGGGAAATATGTTTATGTAGATGTTTGGGCAACATGGTGTGGTCCTTGTAGAGCTGAAATTCCACATTTGAAAAAAGTAGAAGAAGCTTTTCATGGAAAAAACATTGAATTTGTAAGTATTTCTGTTGATGTGCTTAAAGACAAAGAAAAATGGGAAAAATTTGTTGCTGAGAAACAATTAGGAGGTGTACAAGTTTTTGCAGATAAAGATTGGCGTTCCGATTTTGTAACAGGATATAAAATTCAAGGTATTCCAAGATTTATTTTAATCGGTCCTGATGGAAAAATTGTAAATGCAGATGCACCACGACCTTCCTCTCCAGAATTAACAAATTTATTGAATACTATAGTAAAATAATAGGACTGCCTTCGGGCAGTTTTTTTATTTACTAACAAATAAATTGATTAATGTTGATTATTTCTTTTTAATTTTGCACAACTTTAAAATTTATATACAATGAAAGTAGCTGTTGTAGGCGCCACAGGAATGGTGGGAGAAGTTATGTTACAAGTATTAGCAGAACGAAATTTTCCAGTAACAGAATTAATTCCTGTTGCTTCAGAAAAATCTGTTGGAAAAGAAATCACTTGGAAAGGGAATACATATAAAGTAGTAGGTTTAGCAACAGCCGTTGAGATGCAACCTCAAATTGCTTTGTTCTCTGCTGGGGGTGATACTTCAAAAGAATGGGCGCCAAAATTTGCAGCTGCTGGAACAACAGTGATTGATAATTCGTCAGCTTGGCGCATGGATGTTACAAAAAAACTAGTAGTTCCTGAAATCAATGCTTCTGTACTTACTAAAGAAGATAAAATTATTGCTAATCCTAATTGTTCTACTATTCAAATGGTAATGGCATTAGCGCCTTTGCATCAAAAATATGGCATAAAACGAATTGTTGTTTCTACGTATCAGTCTATTACAGGAACCGGAGTTAAAGCAGTTCAACAATTAGAGAATGAGTACAAAGGCATACAAGGCGATATGGCTTACAAGTATCCTATTCATAGAAACGCGATTCCACAATGTGATGTGTTTGAAGAAAATGGTTATACGAAAGAAGAAATGAAATTGGTTCGCGAAACACAAAAAATATTAGGTAACGAAGCGATACAAGTAACGGCAACATCGATTAGAATTCCTGTTGTAGGAGGACATAGTGAAGCCGTTAATGTAGAATTCACTAACGATTTTGATGTTAATGAGGTACGTAGTTTACTACATCATACACCAGGTGTTACGGTACAAGATAATTTGGACACTTATACTTATCCTATGCCAATATATGCTGAGGGTAAAGACGATGTATTTGTGGGAAGAATTCGAAGAGACGAAAGTCAGCCAAATACATTAAACATGTGGATAGTAGCCGATAATTTAAGAAAAGGAGCGGCCACAAACACGATTCAAATAGCAGAATATTTAGTAGCAAATAGTTTAGTATAATTAAATGAAATACAAGTATGTAAAGATTAATTTTTTAGTGCTGATAGTAATGGTATTTGCCATTTGCTATCAGTCTTTGCATATTTTTATAGATGAAACACATCATCAGAGCGAAGTAACACATACTAAAAATATAAAAGCATTCTCTTATAAAAAGCTATACAAAGAGAAAGAAGAATGTCCAGTCTGCGAATTTGAGTTTGCTGCATTTCTTTCTTCAGAAATTTTTTCATTTAAATTCATAAATTTTCAATCCAAATTCCATTTTATTGACAACTATATTTCTATAGTTAAAGAAAAGGAGTTTTTATTTTATTCTCATAGAGGCCCACCTTTAGTTTAAGTTTTTTGCCATTCTGAACTTGATTACTTCGTCAATTCGCAAGCTCGGGTCAGAATCGAATAAATAGTTTTGCCACTTATTACAAAGATTGACAAGGATTTTTAAAAATTCTTATTAATCCTAATAAGTCTGTGGCAAGTAATAGCAATTTGAACAAATTTAAACATATACATATGAATCGCCATTAACAAAAGTTTGTACTAACAAACACCAATGAAAAAAAAGCGATACCATATGACCTTATATAATAATAAATATTTACATATGAAAAAATATATTTTTCTCATCTTTATGATGAGTCAATCAGTTTTGACTTTTGCTCAAAATTCAGTTTTTGGGACACTAAAATCAGAAATCAATAAACCAATAATAAACGCAAAAATTACCGTTTACGAATCTAATAGTTATACATTTTCGAATAACGAAGGAGAGTTTTTACTAAAAAATATTCCTCTTGGCACATGCACTTTACTTATTGAAAAAGAAGGATTTATATTAAAATCTGAAACATTTCAAATGACAGTAAACGAGAATAAAAAAATTGAAATCATTTTACAGGCGCTTACTCATCAAATCGATGAAGTACTTGTTTCTACCGTTTTCAATAAAACACAAAAAGAGAATGTCATGAAAGTAGATCATTTGAGATTAAATAATCTGCAAAAACAAGGCGTAGTGAATCTTTCAGAGGCATTAACTAGTTCCCCTGGTGTTAATCAGTTATCAACAGGAAATTCTATTGGTAAGCCTATTATTCGAGGATTGAGTGGCAATAGGGTTTTGACTTATACGCAAGGTATTCGATTAGAAAATCAACAATTTGGAGAAGAACACGGGTTGGGATTAAACGCAAATGGTTTAGAGAGTGTAGAAATAATTAAAGGTCCAGCTTCTTTGTTGTATGGCTCTGATGCTATGGGAGGCGTGTTGTTTTTTAATCCAGAAAAGTACACTATGAGCGGAAAAACAAATGGAGAGTTTAATCAAATTTTTCATACCAATACGCTAGGTTCAAACACTTCATTTGGTATAAAATCTTCAAAAAATAAACTGAAATTCTTGTGGCAAAATAACTATACTACGCATGCCGATTATAAAATACCTAATGGCGAATCTGTAGTTAATACTCGATTTATTGAGAAAGATATTAAATTAGGCACGGCGTATGAAACATCAAAATATACTGCGGATTTACGCTACAATTACAATGATATAAATTTGGGATTACTTGAACATGAACATTTTGAATCTCAGGACATACACGAACATGAACATGGTCATGGTAGAACTCCATTATCACCTAGCCAAAAAATAGACAATCATATAGTAAGTTTAAACCAAAAAGTATTTTTTACTAAGTCACGTTTAGAATCAACAATCGGTTATGTTTATAATAATAGAAAAGAAATTGAAAGTGCAGATGAAGTAGCGCTAAACATGAAGTTAAAAACTTTTAATTATAATGTACGCTATTATTTGCCAACTTACAGTAAGTTTGAAACGATAATCGGAATACAAGGGTTGCATCAAAAAAACATGAATTATGGTATAGAGAGATTAATTCCAGATGCATTGATGGCTGATGTTGGAATTTTTGCAACAACTCAGGTTAATTTAACAAAAAATGTACTTCAGCTCGGTTTACGTTTCGATCAAAGAAAAATAAATGCTTCAACTTTTGGCGAGGAAGGCGAAGAGGGATTTTTTCCTACCGTAAATAGAAATTTTAAAAGTTTTAATGCAGCATTTGGCATAAAATCAAAATGGAATGAAGCAGTTGTATCAAGAATAAACGTAGCAACAGGTTTTAGAGCGCCAAATTTAGCCGAATTAACTTCAAATGGTGTGCATCATGGCAGTAACCGATATGAAATAGGTAATATTAATTTGAAAAACGAACAAAATGTACAGTTTGATGTCGCTATTGATTACACAAAAGAACATTTTGATTTTTTTGTTAATGGGTTTTATAATCATATTTCGAATTACATTTTTATTCAACCAACGGGTGCGGAAATTGATGGTAACATCGTTTACAACTATACACAAAACAATGCCGCTTTATTTGGTGGAGAAACGGGAATACATTTTCACCCACATCCTTTTGATTGGTTACACATTACAAGTAGTTATGAAATGGTAATTGGCCAACAAAGAGGTAATTTAGATTTGCCTTTACTTCCTGCTAATGTTTGGAAAAACAATTTTAAAGCTAGTTTTAATATTAATTCAACGTTCAAAAATGCATATGCATTTGTACAAGCTAATTATACATTGGCACAAAACAGAATCAGTAGCTTTGAAACGCCTACAGCTGATTATTTGCTACTCGGTTCGGGTATAGGAACCGATGTACATTGGAATAAACTTAATTTCAAACTGTTTGTAACGGGTACAAATCTTTTGAATAAAGAATATATAGCCCATTTGTCAAGATTAAAATCTGATGGAGTTTTCAATATGGGAAGAAATATTGTGCTTGGATTAAACTTTAATTTATAGATTTACTATATTTGTTACTCATTATTTAAAAAAAATAAAATGAAAAATATTATTTTACTCACAACACTATTAGTCTCATCAACAATGATAGCTCAACATTCTATTCAATATCCAAAAACAAAAAAAATAGCACATAAAGATGTTTATTTTTCTAATGAAATTGAAGATCCTTACCGCTGGTTAGAAGACGATAGAAGCGTTGAAACCGAAAATTGGGTAAAAGAGCAAAATAAGGTAACATTTAGTTATTTAGACCAAATTCCTTTTAGAAATCAACTTAAAGAGCGTATGCAAAAGCTGTGGAATTATGAAAAAATTTCAGCGCCCTTTAAAGAAGGAAAATATACTTATTTTTATAAAAATAACGGCTTACAAAACCAGTCTGTATTATATAGAAAAGATAATACAGGAAAAGAAGAAGTCTTTTTAGATCCAAACTCATTTTCAAAAGACGGTTCTACTTCTTTAGCGGGACTTAATTTTACCAATGATGGAAAACTAGTTGCTTATTCAATTTCAGAAGCAGGAAGTGATTGGCGAAAAGTAATTGTCATGAATGCTGAAACAAAGGAAATCATTGGCGATACATTAGTCGATATCAAATTTAGTGGTGTTTCCTGGTATAAAAATGAAGGGTTTTATTATTCGAGCTATGACAAACCAACGGGAAGTGAACTTTCTGCAAAAACAGACCAACACAAACTCTATTATCATAAATTAGGTACAAAACAGTCATTAGACAAAGTCGTTTTTGGTGCAGATTTTAGAAGACGTTATGTAGGAGGCTCAGTAACTGAAGATAATAGTTATTTAATAATTACGGCTGCAAATGCTACAAGCGGAAATGAATTATATGTAGTTAATTTAAACAAACCTACTTTTGTAATTCAAACGCTTATTGATTACATGAACTATGACTATGATGTAGTAGATAATAAAGGAAATTTATTTTTTATTAGTACAAATGAAGATGCACCTAATAAAAAGTTAATTGCTTTAGACGTAACGAATCCCGTTAAATCAAATTGGAAAACAATTATTCCAGAAACAAAGAATGTTTTATCTATTTCAACAGGAGGAGGTTATATTTTTGCACAATACATGAAAGATGCTTTGTCATTTGTTAAGCAATACAACTATGATGGTACTTTAGTAAGAGAAATTAAATTACCAGGAATTGGAACAGCTAGTGGTTTTGGGGGCAAAAAAGAAGCAAAAACACTGTATTTTTCTTTTACAAATTATGTAACACCTGGAACAACCTACGCATATAATGTTAGCAATGGGGAATCGACTATTTATCAAAAACCTAAAGTCGATTTTAATTCTGAATTATACACTTCTGAACAAGTATTTTATCCTTCAAAAGACGGTACAAAAATACCTATGATTATTACATACAAAAAAGGCCTCAAACTAGACGGCAATAATCCTACTATGTTATACGGTTATGGTGGTTTTAATATAAGTGTTACACCATCATTTAGTATTGCCAATGCGGTTTGGCTTGAAAATGGAGGTATATATGCTGTCGCAAATTTAAGAGGTGGAGGCGAGTATGGAAAAGAATGGCATGACGCTGGCATTCAACAAAAAAAACAAAATGTATTTGATGATTTTATTGCAGCTGCAGAATACTTAATTCAAAAACAATATACATCTTCAAACTTTTTAGCTATTTCCGGAAGATCAAACGGTGGGTTATTAGTTGGTGCCTGTATGACACAACGCCCCGATTTGTTTAAAGTTGCCTTACCAGGTGTTGGGGTATTAGACATGTTACGTTACCATACATTTACAGCAGGTGCGGGTTGGGCATATGATTATGGAACAGCAGAGCAAAGTCAAGAAATGTTTACCTATTTAAAAGGCTATTCACCTGTACATAATGTAAAAAACGGAGTTGCTTATCCAGCAACGTTAGTTACAACAGGCGATCATGATGATAGAGTAGTACCCGCACATAGTTTTAAATTTGCGGCTAATTTACAGGAAAAACAAGCGGGTTCCAATCCAGTATTAATTCGTATTGATGTAAATGCTGGTCATGGAGCGGGAAAATCTGTTAGTTCTACTATAGCAGAATTTGCAGACATGCAGGCTTTTACCTTATATAATATGGGAATAAAAAAGTTGTAAATAAATACGATTTTAAAACCTGTAAAGTCACTTTTACAGGTTTTTTTAATAACTTAATTTAGTAATTAAAATAAAACGTGCAATTTTAGCTTTTCTAGTATTGATGTAGCTGCTACCGCTATTGGGTTTATACTTTCTTGGATTAGGTAATATGGCAGCAATGCCTGCAGCTTGTACGCGAGTTAAACTTTTACAATCTTTTCCATACCAATGCTGACAAGCGGCTTCGGCTCCATAGACACCATCGCCCATTTCGATGCTGTTTAAATACACCTCCATGATGCGTTCTTTTCCCCAAATGATTTCAATAAGTACTGTAAAATAGGCTTCAAGCGCTTTTCTAAAATAACTTCTTCCTTGCCAAAGAAATACATTTTTTGCTGTTTGTTGCGAAATCGTACTTCCGCCCTTTAATCGTTTTCCTTTAAAATTACCCATAGCTGCTTTTTGCATCGCTTTAAAGTCAAATCCGCTATGGTGGCAAAAGTTACCATCTTCACTCGCAATTACTGCTTTTTGAAGGTTTTTAGAAATTGCTTCAATAGGCACCCAATTGTGTTTTGTTTCTATATCTTTCCCATCAAATGAATTTTCAAAATGCCTTATCACCATTAAGGGTGTAAAAGGAACGGGTATAAATTTATAGAGGATGACAAAAAATAAACTGATGATATTAAACCAAAGAATTGTTTTCCAAATCAATTTGAATATTCTTTTTTTCAGAGACACTTTCCCTTTTGTAGGTGTTGATTTTGTGTTTGATTTTGTAGCTGCCATTTATATTAAATCTGCTAATTCTTTACCAATTAAACTTCCTATTGCTACACCCATTCCGCCCATTCTAACACCACAATAAACATTGTTGCTAAGTTGTTTTACAATCGGTTTTTTTTGTAAACCTACTCCCATGGTGCCGCTCCAGCGATGCGCAATTTTAAAAGAGGTATCTGGCAAAATTACATTTTTTAAAACATCTTCCAAATGTTGCTGAATCAATTCGGTGGTGTCTAATGAGGTTGTTGTTTCACCATCAATATCTAAATTGCGTCCGCCACCTATTAAAATACGATTGTTTATATTTCTAAAATACGTATAGCCTTTATCGATATGAAACGTGCCTTTAATGTGTAAATTCTCAATAGGTTCAGTAATTAATACTTGCGCACGAGCAGGTACTACTTCATTATTTGTGAGTTCACGAGCAAATCCGTTAGTGGCAAAAAGTAATTTATGCGTAGTAAAGGAAAGGTCGTTTGTGACCACTTCAACGCTGTCATTTCCTTCGGTATAAGCGTTCACGGTTTGATTATTTAAGATAAGAATTCCATTTGCAATTGCTTTTTTAAGCAGCGCCTCCATCATATTTCCTGTATCGAGTTGCCCTTCAAACGCGTTAACTATAAAGGAGTCAAAACAATTTTTAAATTGAAAAGGGTTGTTTTGTACATGATAAACGGGTTCTTTAAACAAGGGTTTAACCAATTGGTTAATTTTTGGGATACTTTGCATACACGTTTCAAACGTACTTTCGTCTTTGGTTAAAAAAACTTCATTCCCACCATACGGTTTAAAGTCAATCGTTTTGTCGTCTAAGTTTTTTCGAAGCAATTGCAGTCCTTCGTATCTTTTTTGTATCAATTGAAACACTTCTTCTTCAGAATGTGTTTTTAAGTCGTCAAGAATCTCGGAAATACTCCCAAAACAAGCAAATCCAGCATTTTTTGTACTTGCACCTTGTGGCAAAGTGCCTTTTTCGAGCACTAAAATTTTGGCAGCAGGGTATTTTTCTCTCAGTCGCAAAGCAGTGTGTAGCCCTACAATGCCACTACCCACAACAGTAAAATTTACCTGAGTAAACCAATTTTTAAGTTCCCAATAACTGAGTTGCATTATTCACTTTTCAATTTGTTTTTTCTTGCTTTTATGGCTTTCATCACTAGTGGAAAGGTAGTAATGGCAATGAGTAGCAATACAATGGTTTCAATGTGTTGTTTGAGGTCAATATTAAATTTGGTTAAAAATAAATCATATAAAAAATGACCTGCAAAAACAAGAGAAAATGACCATAACAGAGAGCTAATTACATTGTACAGCATGAATTTGCTTTTTTTCATGTGCACAATACCCGCAATAATAGGAACAAACGTTCTTACTACAGGTAAAAAACGCGCAAATACAATGGCTTTGCCACCGTGTCTTTCAAAAAAAACTTGCGATTGCTCTAAGTATTTTTTCTTAAATAAAAGGCCATCTTTTTTAGTATACAAGCCTCTTCCGCTCGTAGCGCCAAACCAATAGCCAAATATATTTCCAATTGTAGCTGCTAGTGCAATAGCTAATGCCACAACCGTTACATCAGAATAGGTGTCAGGGATAAAGCGTAAGGGTGCAGCTAATTTTTCAGCATAAATACCAGATAAAAACAGTAAACTGTCTCCCGGTAAAAAGAAGCCAGCAAAGAGTCCTGTTTCTGCAAAAACGATAAATAGCACCATGTAAATGCCTATAGGTACACCGCTGTATTCAAGTGTAATGTAAAACTCAGGATTAAACAGTTGCGTCCATCTAAATTTTTGTTCCGCTTCTACGGCCTGAATAATAGAGTTGAAATTAAACCTCATGACGCTCTGGTTTGGTTTCCCATTTATCAATTACACTCGTAGCTAACGCATTTCCTAATACATTTGTCATGCTTCTTGCCATATCACAAAAGTGATCAATAGGTAAAATTAATGCAATTCCTTCCGGTGGAATACCAAACATAGCACAAGTTGCTACAATCACAATTAGTGAAGCTCTAGGCACGCCTGCAACACCTTTGCTTGTTAGCATTAAGATTAACAACATGGTTATTTGTTCGCCTAAATCAAGAGGCACATTGTACACTTGAGCTATAAAAATACTTGCAAAAGTCATGTACATCATGCTACCATCAAGGTTAAATGAATAACCTAAAGGCAAAATAAACGAAACAATTTTTGGCTGGCAACCAAAACGTTCTAACTCTTCTACCATTTTTGGAAATACCGCCTCGCTACTCGTGGTAGAAAACGCAATTAATAACGGACTTTTTATTCTTTGTAATAAGGTAAACAATCGTTTGCCAAGGATTAAATAACCTAGTAACAATAAAATAATCCACAAAATGAGAATGCCAACCAGAAATGCACCTAGGTATTTTGCATACAAGGTAAACACTTCAAAACCATGTTTTGCAATAGCACCAGCTACTGCTCCTAAAACACCTAAGGGTGCTGTCCACATAATATAAGTTACCATTTTGAGTACCACATGAGCTACAGCATCTAAAAGTTTAAGGATAGGCTTGGCTTCTTTTTTGCTAAATGCACCTAATGCAAGTCCAAACAATATGGAAAAAATAACAATTTGTAAAATTTCATTGTGTGCAAATGCTTCAAATAAACTCTTTGGAATAACATGATTAACAAATTCCTCTAAGGAAAATTCATGGGTTTTTTCAACCAATTCTTTAGCTCCTGACGTGTCTCTCAAATCAATATTTGTGCCTTTTCCTGGCTCAAAGAAATTAACTAAAAGCATACCTAACAATAGCGATATGGAAGAGGCAGATAAAAACCAAATCATCGCTTTACCTCCTACACGACCCACCATTTTCATATCGCCCATTTTAGCAATTCCCACAACCAAAGTAGAAAAAACCAGTGGCGCAATGATCATTTGTACCAAACGAATGAAAATTGTACCCAATAATTTAATGTTTTTTGAAAAAGATGGAATAGCATCAGGAAATTGATAATGGACAATGCCCCCAAGAACTACACCAATAAGTAGTGCTATAATGATGAGGAAGAAAAGCTTATTGTTTTTCATGTGTAAAATTTGATTTTAATAAAAGTACTATGTTGTGTAAATAAATTTATTTGTGTGTGAAAATACACATTTTTTTTTAAAAATGTACTACTTTTAGCATCGTATTTAAATTTTTTAAAAATGAAAAAATATATTTTACTCGTTATCAGTATGATTAGTATTACTACATCCGCACAAGAGATTTTAACGCCAGAAAAACTTTGGCAGTTAGGCAGAATTAATCCATTGGGAATGACCAAAGATGGCAAAAACATACTTTTTAAAGTAGGCATTCCAAGCATTCAAGAAAATAAAATTGTTTCTACTACGTATGCTATACCTGTAAACGGAGGCAAGGCGGTGCAAATTGTTTCTGCGGAAGGGTTAATACATGATAAAAATGTATCAAAAGACGGAACCAAAAAAATATTTGATAAAGCGGTAAAAGTGGAAAAATTATTAGGAACAGATTTGTATCCAGAATTAAGCAAAACTTCGGCTCAAATTTATACAGAATTAGATTATCGTCATTGGGACACCTACAATGATGGCACGCACAATCATGTGTTTTATAAAGATTTGGCATCGGGTAAAGAATTTGATATAATGCCTAACGAACCTTATGACGCGCCTCAAAAACCACATGGAGGAGATGAAGACTATACTTGGTCGCCAGATGGGTCAAAAATTATTTATGTATGTAAAAAATTAGCAGGAACGGCTTATGCAAAAAGCACAAATACCAATTTGTATGAATATGATTTAGCAACTGGTAAAACGGTAAATTTAACACCTACAAATAAAGGATACGATACACATCCTCTTTTTTCACCTCTGGGTGAATTATCTTGGTTGCAAATGAAACGCGATGGTTTTGAAGCGGATAAAAATGATATTATAGTAAGACACAATACGATTGATGTTAATTTAACCGAAAATTGGGACGGTACTGTTGATAGTTTTGTTTGGTCTAAAGATGGGTATGAAGTTTTTTTTGTAGCTCCTGTTAAGGGAACAAAACAACTTTTTAAAGTTGCATATATTGGTGTTTCAAATCATTCATATAAAGTTATTCAATTAACTGATGGCAATTTTGATGTGAATGGAATTATTGGTTTCAGTGAAAATTCGGTACTCATAACCCGCACAGATCACAACCATGCTGCAGAAATTTTTGCCTATGATTTAAAGAAAAAAGCATGGAATCAAATTACACATGTAAATGATGATGCCTATGCAAAAATAGGAATGTGTACATCAGAAAAAAGATGGGTAACCACAACTGACGGAAAGAAAATGTTAGTTTGGGTTATTTTACCGCCTAATTTTGATAAAACAAAAAAATATCCAACGCTTTTATATTGTCAAGGCGGGCCACAAAGTGCTTTAACTCAATCGTATTCATTCCGTTGGAATTTTCAATTAATGGCTTCGCAAGGGTATATTATAGTGGCGCCAAACCGAAGAGGAATGCCTGGGCATGGTGTAGCATGGAACGAACAAATTAGTGGAGATTGGGGAGGCCAAGTAATGGACGATTATTTAGCAGCCATTGATGATGTGGCTAAAGAACCGTATGTAGATGCAAATCGTTTAGGTGCTGTGGGAGCAAGTTACGGAGGATATTCTGTATTTTATTTAGCAGGTATACACAAAAACAGATTTAAAACGTTTATTTCGCATTGCGGTATTTACAATACAGAAAGTATGTATGGTACAACAGAGGAAGTCTTTTTTACAAATTGGGATGCTGGTGGCGCTTATTGGGAAAAAGAGAATAAAATTGCTCAAAAAACATACAACGAATTCAATCCTATTAAATTAGTAAATAATTGGAATACACCTATTTTAATTATTCAAGGGGGAAAAGATTACCGTGTACCAATTGGACAAGGACAAGAAGCGTTTCAAGCAGCACAATTAAAAGGAATTAAAAGCAAATTTTTATTATTTCCAGACGAAAACCACTGGGTGTTAAAACCACAAAATGCTTTAGTGTGGCAAGGCGAATTTTTTAAATGGTTGAAAGAGACGCTTTAAAAGTTTATGCAACATTTCGACATCATTATCATTGGCGGAGGTGCAGCCGGATTTTTTTCAGCTATTAATATAGTAGAAAAAAATCCGAAACTTCGTGTTGCCATTTTAGAACGTGGAAAAGAGTGCTTGTCAAAAGTGCGCATTTCTGGGGGTGGTCGATGCAATGTAACTCATGCCTGTTTTGTGCCAAATGATTTGGTAAAGTTTTATCCGCGAGGCGAAAAAGAATTAAAAGGACCTTTTCATCAATTTTGTTCGGGGGACACAATAGAATGGTTTGAAAAACATGGTGTTCAGTTAAAGATTGAAGAAGATGGACGCATGTTTCCTGTGACAGATTCGTCGCAAACCATCATAGATTGTTTTGAAAATGCGGTTCAAAAGTTAGGCATAAAAGTGTATACTTCTCAAAGTGTGCAGTCTTTGTTTAACGCGGGTGAAGTTTGGAAAATAGATACACAAAACAATTCGTATCAAGCTACAAAAATTGTTTTTGCAACGGGTAGTAATCCTAAAATTTGGGAACTGTTGCATAAATTAGGACATACTATTGTTTCGCCAGTTCCTTCACTTTTTACATTCAATATCAAAGATGCTCGAATAAAAGATTTAATGGGTGTTTCTGCTGAGGTTTCGGTAAAAGTAAAAAACAGCAAATTAGTCGCTTCTGGGCCCTTATTAATTACGCATTGGGGAATGAGTGGTCCTGCCATATTGAGACTTTCTGCTTGGGGAGCTCGAGAATTATTTGATACAAATTATCAATTTTCCATTCAAATTAATTGGCTAAAAGACCAAAATTTTGATGAGGTTTTGGCGATGCTTCACGAATTAAAAATAGAAAATGCCAAGAAAAATTGTGCTAAATTTTCTCCTTTTGCGTTGCCAAAACGACTTTGGGAAAGTATTTTAGGCGCAGCTACTATTTCTTTTGAAACGAAATGGGCCGATTTAACTAAAAAACAACTCAACAAATTAGCCGAAGAACTTACCGCAGCAACCTATCAAGTGAATGGCAAGAGTACGTTTAAAGACGAATTTGTAACTGCAGGTGGTATTGATTTAAAGGAAATCAACTTCAAAACCATGCAAAGTAAAATTTTACCAAACCTATATTTTGCAGGCGAAATACTAAATATTGATGCCATTACAGGCGGATTCAACTTTCAAAATGCTTGGACGGGAGGATTTATTGTGGCAGAATCAATTCTTTAATTAATTATTATTGAATTAAAATTCTTATAAAATTGTATTAATAAAAAATATTAAGTATTTTTGTAAATAAATTAATACAATATTTTGAAACAAATTTTAACCATTTTATTTTTATATACCCATTTAACAAGCGGACAAACTACAAGAAATTTTACGACTGAAGAGGGTTTGCCTAGTAATGAAGTATACAGCTCTTTTCAGGATAAAAATGGTTTAATCTGGTTCGCGACAGATAGAGGTATTTGTCATTATAACGGTTTAGAATTTAAAAAATACGAACCAAAAAATTTATTAACAGATATTACTGTGTTTGATTTTTTTCCTCAAGAAAACGGTCAAGTTTGGTGTAATACTTTCAATAATAAATTGTTTTATTTTGAAAATGGGGGTAATACTTTTACGCCATACAAGTATAATCATCTTATAATTAATTATATTAAAAAACATCAACTGATAAATTTTATAATAAAAAAAATTGCGGTTGATAAAACAGGAACGGTACACTTATCGAATGGCGAATTGTATTTTACTATTTCAAAAACAGGCAAGATAAAAGAAATTATCAATAAACATAAAGAAGTAAAAAAAGTCGTTTCGCTTAACAGTAAAGGAATATCAACTTTTAAAATTAATAAAGAGCAGGTGCTTAATTGTTTTTCTAGTAATAAAGGAAAATTTATTTTACCAAAGTTAAAAGGACGAATAAGGTCATTAAAGCAAATTAATAGTAAAACAATATTAGTTGTTACAGATAGTTTGGTAAACCTTGTTAATAGTGATAATAGAAAAGTAAATCTTGATTATGGAAAAAAGACACCTATGAGTGGAGGTAAATGGACAGAATCCACTTTTTGGATAGGTTATCGTAATGAGGGCGTTTATATTTATGATTTAAATTTTAAATTGTTGAATCATTATTTACCCAATATAACGGTCTCTAGCATCAATAAAGATTGTTTTGGAGGAATTTGGATAACAACTTTAGACTATGGGGTTTATTATATACAAGACAATATTGTAAAGATAAATAAAGCGTTATCAAGCGCAATAGAATCATTAGCATTAGATCAAAAAAACACTTTATTTGTTGGACTCTCAAATGGTGATATTTATAAAAAAACAAAAGGTAAAACGGTGCTATATTCTAAATCGATTGAAGGAAGAGGGGGTTGTGTTTCTTTTTTCCCACTTTTAAGAACCGTGATTTATTGTAATGGTAAAGAAATGTTTTTTGGGAAGAAAAAATTTTTAAAAGGAGATGGTGTTTTAAAAATTTCAGAAGACAATTTTAATACTATTAGTTATTGTAAGTATAATATATATTATATCTATAATGGGAAAAATATTATTTCAGACACATTAAATTTTCGAATACATGATATATCCTATGTAGATGAAAAATTGTTTTTTGGAAGTTCTACTGGATTAAAAATCATTAATAAAGGTAAATTGTTTAATAGAAAAGACATTTTGTTTAATTGCCGAATTGATGATATTGATTATAATAAAAAGACACAAACATTTTTTTTAGCTACCTTGGGTAAAGGGGTAGTTGTATATAATAAAAAACTAAATACTGTTTTTGCTATTGACAAAAATAAAGGGCTTTCCAATAATTTAGTAACAGAAGTATATATAGAGGATAAAAATACAATTTGGGCCTGTACAACTTATGGTTTAAATAGAATTAAGTTTTATTCTCCTACAAAATATTCTGTTGAATATTTAACTACTACAAACGGATTAATAAGCAATCAAATTAAAGATGTTGAAGTTACAAGAGATTCTATATTTATAGGTACTTCTAAGGGATTATGCTCTTTTTCTAAACATGATTATAATAAACTTTTAAAACACAAAAAATATTTTCTCAGAATTAAACAAATTGATGTTTTAGGCAAAAAAATAGCGTTTGAAAATGATCAATTAAATCTTAAATATTATCAAAATCAAATAGAGTTTTATGTAGATTTGGTTTCATTATCAAAAATAAATAAAATAACATATCAATATAAATTAATAGGTCTAGATAAGGATTGGAAAATATCAGGAGATGGAAAAATTAATTATTCTTTCATACCTTCAGGAGATTATGCCTTAAGAGTAAGAATAATTGATGATGGAAGGCTTAATTGCAAAGAAGAAATAGTTATTGACATTAACATAAGTGAGCCTTTTTGGAACGAAATATGGTTTAAGTTTTTGTTAGCTATAGCGATAAGTACAGTTTTTTATTTTTTCTTTAAAATAAGAGTACTGACTTACAATAAAGATATAGTAAGAGAACTTATAAGAATACTATTAAAAAAGTTAAATAAAGAACAAAATATATATTTTACATTTAAGGAACATGGAAACACTGTAAGAGTAAAAACATCAGATGTGCTTTATGTAAGATCGTCGGGTAATTACATTGATATAGTTACAGAAACTAAAACGCATGTTGTTAGAGCAAAAATTGGGGATTTCATTATGATGGTAAAAGATCCTTTAGAATTTTTAAGAATCCATAGATCATTTATTGTACGTATTGATAAAATTCAACAAAAAAGTAAAAAAGCAGTTTACATAAAAGAATATGAAATTCCTGTGGGAGAAACCTATTTAGATGAATTAGAAAAAATAATGTTCTAAACGATAAAAAAAACTCATAGTTAAGATAAAATTTTTATCCCAAATAAGTTTAATTTCGTCACTTTAGCTTTTTAGAAAAAAAGAACTATTCAGTGTTTAATCACTATTTTGATAGTATTTGGTCACAAATTAAAATTATCTGCTGCTTTTAAAAATCAAACAAATTAAATTTGCTTTAATAACTTTAAATCAAATTATTATGAAAAAATTAATTTACACAATTGTAGATAAAACAAACAAATTTCAAGTAAAATTATTGTTGCTTTTAATGGTGTTTTTCCAGTCTTTAACATGGGGTCAAAATGTTTATAACTTTACCTGTCACAATCAATTTCCATCTAACCCACCCATTACTATTAGTATACTTAACAATAGTTTTGAACTAACAAATGCTATTTCACTAACTGCAGGACCTATTACCCAAGAAGGCAATGGCCTTGAAACTTATCAAGTTTATAATTATAATTTATTAATTCCATATTATTCAAATAGTTTTGTAGGTACGATTAAAATTACTACAACATCTTTTGCTACATATAATATATCAAATCAATCAGGTTTAAGTACTACTCCTGCAATATTGGAAGTAAATTCTGTTCTTCAAGCAACAAATACATTTACATCATCAACAGGATTAACTTTAGGAGTTCATAATTTTAATACTAAATCAAAAATTCTTACTCCATTTTCAACTTATAATTGTTCTTCAAAATATTTTAGAATTAATGTAATTAAAGAACCAATACCTTCTATAAACTTAAATTTTCAAGGATTTTGTAAATTAGCTAATGGACAAAGTAATCAATATTCGGGTTCAATAGGATTCCGAGTTAATGGTACAGCTACAAATATAGGATCAAAATTATTTCTACAAGTTATAAATCCTGTAGGATCAATAAGCGATACGGCCTTATCTACAGTTGCCCCCTTTAATAATTCAACATTTTATGATGGAATTACTAATGGTACATATACAATAAAATTAGTTCATAAATTTACAAATACAAATGGAAGTATAGTAAATAGAATTGTTCCAGTAAATGAAATTGGATGGCAGAATTTTTCATTTGTTAAAACTTTTGCCATGTGTTCAAGTATAGGTCCGAAACCAGCTAAAGAAATAGCTAAATCTTCTACTCAAGAATTACCATTTAAAGATGAAAATGGTAATAATGTGAAAAAATTAATAGTATATCCTAATCCAACTTCAGGAATAGTTATTTTTGAACCAATTAATGAAGATGTTATTGTTAAACAAATCAATGTATATGATGCCACAAATTTACTTTTATTATCAAAACAAATTTATAATGTAGGAATCCAAACCATTGATTTATCGAAATTTAAAGAAGGTATATATATGCTGCAAATTGAAACAAACAAAGGTCTTGATATGAAAAAAATTATTAAGAGTAAATAGGTTATAAAATAAGTAAAGCGGCATATGCCGCTTTACTTATTTTAAGCATGAAATAAATTACCTGTTCAAAAACCATATACTCCAAGTTAATACACTTGCAAAAGAAACCCATGCCACATAAGGAAGTAACAAATAGCTGGCATTTTTATGTATAGGTTTGAATTTTAGATACGTTTCATAAATCATCAATAACAATAAAATTACTTCTAGAGCGGCTAAAAAAACGTTTTATAAGCCAAAAAATAAATAAGACCATAACGCATTAAGAGCCAATTGAATAACAAAAAATTTTAAGCCTTGTTTTACTTCTTTCTCTTTCGAATTAATTTCGTTCCAAATTAACCCTGCTGCAATGCCCATAAGAATATAAAGCGTAGTCCAAACGGGAGCAAAAATCCAATTTGGCGGATTGAAAGAAGGTTTTTGTAAGGTGGGATACCAAGTAGAAATAGAAGATTGCGTTACTTTTCCCGATAAAAATCCAATGACTAAACAAATGGTAACACAGTAAATAATTCGAAGGTATTTTTGCATTTTTCAACTATTTTAGTCAAAGATACAAAACTTCTGATTTCTAAAGTCTAACTTCTAATAATCCTTTTTTATATTTGCTAAAAATTACAAAGATGTTCACAGAACAAGATTTTATTCCGTCCAGCTTTTCACTTATCGATACTGCAACATTTTCATGGAGCGCTCCAAGTAATATTGCTTTGGTAAAGTATTGGGGTAAAAGAGAAAGCGGCGAGCAAATTCCAGCTAATCCTTCTATTAGTTTTACCTTAAACCATTGTAAAACAATCACTTCAGTTGAGGTAAAAAGAAAAGAAATGAATGAATCGTTTTCTTTTGATTTGCTATTTGAAGGTCAACCTAAAGAAGATTTCAAACCAAAAATTCAAAAATTTTTAGAACGAATAGAACGGTTCTGTCCTTATTTAAAAAATTTTCATTTAGTAATTGATACAAAAAATACTTTTCCTCACAGTTCAGGCATAGCGTCGTCTGCATCAGGAATGGCGGCATTAGCAATGAATATCATGAGTCTTGAAAAAGCGCTTGTTCCAGCTATTTCAGACGATTATTTTTATGCAAAAGCTTCTTTTTTAGCACGATTAGGTAGCGGTAGTGCGTGTAGAAGCATAAAAGGAGAGGTTGTAACTTGGGGCGAAAACCAAAGTATAAAAGCGAGTTCCGATTTGTTTGGTGTAGCATTTGAAGCCTTACATGAAAATTTCAAACACTACCAAGACACTATATTGCTTGTAGATAAGGGAGAAAAAGTGGTATCCAGCACACTTGGACATGATTTAATGCATGGGCATCCTTATGCCGAACGAAGATTTGAGCAAGCACACGACAACCTAGCGACATTGAGCACAATTTTAAAGAAAGGTGCAATTGAAGATTTTATTAAAATTGTTGAAAGTGAAGCATTGACATTACATGCCATGATGATGACATCGATGCCTTATTTTATATTAATGAAGCCTAATACGCTTGAAATTATTACTAAAATTTGGCAATTTAGAAATCAAACAGCGGTTCCTGTTTGTTTTACCCTTGATGCCGGTGCGAATGTACACGTTTTATATCCAAATAATGTAAAAGAAAAAGTTTTGCAATTTATTCAAGATGAATTAGTTGGCTATTGTCAAAATGGTCAGTATATTTGTGATGAAATTGGAAAAGGTGCCACTTGTTTAAAATAATTTGTATCTTTACACAAAACAACTGATTACTAAATACTGTAAACTGTAAACTAAAAAATGAAAGGACCACTTTTTTATTCTAAAATATTATTATTCGGAGAATATGGAATTATTCAAGATTCAAAAGGTCTTTCTATTCCCTATAATTTTTATAATGGTGCGTTAAAAACAGACGCTAATCCTTCTGAAGAAGCAAAAAAATCGAATAAGAGTTTAGAAAAATTTACGATTTATTTGCAGCAATTGCAAAATACAGAGCCTTCATTGGTTTCTTTCAATTTAGAAGCGTTGCAAAAAGATGTTAATGCCGGAATGTATTTTGATTCTAGTATTCCTCAAGGCTATGGAGTAGGAAGTAGTGGTGCTTTAGTAGCAGCCATTTATGATAAATATGCACATGATAAAATCACGGTTCTAGAAAATTTAACTCGAGAAAAATTACTGCAATTGAAATCTATTTTTGCTCAAATGGAATCTTTTTTCCACGGCAAAAGTTCAGGTTTAGATCCGTTAAATAGCTATTTAAGTTTGCCTATTTTAATTAATTCTAAAGATAATATTGAACCAACTGGTATTCCAAGTCAGTCTACAACAGGAAAAGGAGCTGTGTTTTTAATTGATTCTGGCATTATTGGCGAAACTGCGCCTATGGTAAATATTTTTATGGAAAACTTAAAAGACAAAGGTTTTCGAAATATGTTAAAGTCTCAGTTTATTAAGTATACCGATAAATGCGTGGAAAATTTTTTACATGGCGACATGAAAAATTTATTTCAAAACACGAAAGAATTGTCCAAAGTAGTATTAAATAACTTTAAACCCATGATTCCAGAACAATTTCATAAAGTTTGGCAACATGGAATTGACACAAATGATTACTATTTAAAATTATGTGGTTCTGGTGGCGGAGGCTATATTTTAGGCTTTACTGAAGACTTAGAGAAAGCAAAAGTCTCATTAGCAGCGTATAAATTAGAAGTGGTGTATCAATTTTAATTTTTGTTTAAAGTTTCCCAGTTTAATAGTTTACTTACTGTTAAATCAACTTGAAACTTGAACCCTGAAACAAAAGAGAAATGTTCAATCGCAAAACAAAAATAGTACTCACTAAAATCTTGAGTTTCTTCTCGGTAGTGCGTGGCTATAATATTTTTGTAATTGCTTCAGCACAATATTTAGCCGCAATTTTTATTTTGGCTCCAGAAAAAAGAGCACTTGACGTTTTGTTAGATTGGCGATTGTTTTTATTGGTACTGTCTTCCACTTTTGCTATTGCTGGGGGGTATATTATCAACAATTTTTATGATGCAAAAAAAGACATCATTAACCGGCCAAAAAAATCCTATTTAGACCGTTTGGTAAGTCAAAAAACCCAATTACAAGTTTATTTTACGCTTAATTTTATTTCGGCATTTTTGGCTTTTTTTGTGTCATGGCGCGCTGCATTTTTTTATTCCGTTTACATTTTTTTGCTTTGGTATTATTCACATAGGTTGAAAAAATACGTAGCAATAGGTAATCTTTCCGCTGCTCTTTTAGCGGTGCTTCCTTTTTTTGGAATTCTGTTGTATTTTAAAAATTTTTATCAGGTAATTTTTGTGCATGCCACCTTTTTGGTTCTTATTATTTTAATAAGGGAAATGATTAAAGATTTAGAAAATATATCAGGAGATTTAAGTAATGATTACCAAACATTACCAGTTATTTTTGGCGAAAGATTCACTAAAAGTTGTATCACATTTTTATTAGCTTTAACATTAGTTCCTGTTTATTTTTTAGTTACCATTTATGAGGTAGGTTACATGGACACATACTTTTATTGCAGCTATTTTTTCTTGCTTCTTTTCCTATGGAAATTATGGTATGCAAATCAAAAGACAGCTTACATAAAATTGCACATTCTATTAAAATTAATTCTCGTTGCAGGTGTAATTTGTATTATTCTAATTAAACCAGCTGTTCTTGAAAACGGACAAAAATTATTACTTAAAAAGTAATATAGTGCTGATAGAAATAGCTTTTTTGTCCAAATAAAAAAAGATTCTGATTTCTAAACTCTAAATTCTAATTTTAAACAAGTACTTTTACAAAAAAATAAAACCTATGAGAAAAGCATCTGGAGACAAAAGAAAAGGAAAAGTTTCGGAACCTAAAAAAACAGAAACGGCAAAATCTTTTTCTAAAGATAAAAAGCCTTTTCAAAAATTTACTAAAACCACAGATAAACCAAAAGCTACACCCAAAAAGGAATCTGACGAATTGCGTTTAAATAGATATATTGCAAATTCGGGAGTTTGTAGTAGAAGAGATGCAGATATTTATATTCAGAGTGGAAATGTAAAAGTAAATGGAGAAGTGATTACAGAAATGGGCTATAAAGTAAAGCTTACGGATGTTGTCAATTTCGATGGAGTAGTCATTACACCTGAAAAAAAAGAATATATTTTGTTGAATAAGCCTAAAAATTTTTCTACAGAAAAGAATGAATTAGGCGCAACAAATGTACTGAATTTAGTATATAGCGCAACAAAATCAAAGATTGAACCTGTGGGAAGAATGGATAAAACTACAACAGGATTGCTTCTTTTCACAAATGACACAGAAATGGTGAAAAAATTTACTTCGCCAAATCAACGTTCTTCCAAATTATATCAAGTATCATTAGATAAAAACTTGAAATATGAAGACTTAGAGAAAATCCAAAATGGAATTCATATAGAGGGTCATAAAGTATATGTAGAAGAAATTACCTATATCGAAAATCAGCCTAAAAGTGAGATTGGTGTAAAAATGAAAACAGCGAATGTGAAAATTGTACGTACTATTTTCGAACAATTAAAATATGATGTTATTAAATTAGATCGAGTAATGTTTGCTGGTTTGACCAAGAAAAATTTGCCGAGAGGAAATTGGAGGTTTCTAACAAATCAGGAAGTTATTAATTTGAAAAACAGCTAAAAACAATTGATATTAAAAAAATAGTACTATTTTTGATTTTAAATAAGTAAAAAAATGAAAAAGTTATTCTCTATAGTTGCCGTTTTGTTTATGTTCCTTTCTTGTCAGCAAGAAATAAAAACAAGTACACCTTCTTTTCAAGCAGAAAAGGATAATGTTTTTTGGAGAGCCAAAGAAGCAAAAGTTAAATATAATTCAGATGGTTCCATTACGATTAGTGCCTATTCATCTTATGAAATCGTAACGCTTAGGTTATCCTCTCCTGATCAAGGAACCTACACTTTAGGTACAAATTCAGATACCTATGCTACCTATACCTATACGTTGAATGGTGTAACAAAACATTATGAAACAGGAGAAAATATAGGAAATGGTCAAGTAATTATTAAACCAAGCACAGCTCCAGGAACATTTACAGGAACATTTAGGTTTAATGCTGAAGATGAAGACGGTGAAGTAATCAACTATAATAAAGGGGTCTTTTATCAAATACCAGTTTTTTAATAGATACTTGAAAATATATCATAACCACTTCATTTTGAAGTGGTTTTTTGTTTTTGTTAATAACTAAAATTGGCTCAAAAAAAGAAAAATTGTATTTTTGAGAACTTCCTTTTTTCAGGAAATTTTTTTTAATTATAATATCTTTTGACGCCTTATGTATTTAATTTTTGATACGGAAACTACGGGATTACCTAAAAGTTGGTCTGCACCTATTACAGATACTGATAATTGGCCACGTTGTGTACAGATTGCTTGGCAATTGCATGACGAAATGGGTAATTTAGTTGAACATCAAGATTATTTAATACGTCCTGAAGGGTTTAATATTCCATATGATGCCGAACAAGTGCATGGTATTTCTACAGATTTAGCAACTGCACAAGGTATTTTGTTGACCGAAATGCTTGAAAAATTTAATATTGCCTTGTCAAAAGCATCTTATGTAGTCGGGCAAAATGTTGCTTTTGATATTAATATTATGAGTTGTGAATTTCATAGAGCAGGACTACAAACCCCTTTATTGGGGATGAATGTTTTAGATACCTGTACTGAAACTACGGCAGAGCTATTGCGTTTACCAGGAGGACGAGGAGGAAAGTTTAAATTGCCTACATTAACAGAGTTACATGAATATCTTTTTGGCCAAAAATTTTCAGAAGCTCATAATGCTACTGCCGATGTTGAAGCAACAACTCGTTGTTTTTTAGAATTAGTAAAACGCGGTATTTTTTCCGAAAACGAGTTGCCAGTTGATGCAGATTATTATAGAAGATTTAAAGAACAAAATGCTTCAGTTATACAGCCTATAGGATTAAAACACATTAACTTAAAAGCGGCTTCTGAAGCTTTAAAACAAAAATTAAAAGAGCAATTACCAGAAGGAATTAAATTAAGTTCGGAAGAACGAATAGATTTAACAAATAGTTCTTTTGCTCATCTTCATAATCATTCTCAGTTTTCTGTTCTGCAATCAACAATTTCTATTCCTGCTTTAATAAATAATGCAGTAAAATATAAAATGCCCGCAGTTGCATTGACAGATATTGGCAATATGATGGGGGCTTTTCAGTTTGTAAGCGGCATTTTAGCGCATAACAAAACGGCTGAAGCAAAAAATAAAGAACTAGAGGCAGCAGGGGAAATGCCTTCAGAAGTTATTATGAAACCTATTATGGGTTGCGAATTTTTTGTATGTGAAAACCGGTTAGATAAGACCAAAAAAGATAATGGTTATCAAGTGGTCTTTTTGGCAAAAAATAAAAATGGGTATCATAATTTAGCAAAATTAGCATCCTATGCTTATACAGAAGGAATGTATTATGTGCCAAGAATTGATAAAGAACTTATCCAAAAATATAAAGATGATATAATTGTACTCACTGGGAGTTTGTATGGTGAGGTGCCTAATAAAATATTAAATGTGGGTGAAAATCAAGCTGAAGAAGCTTTGTTGTGGTGGAAAGAACAATTTGGAGAAGATTTGTATATAGAAATTATGCGTCATAATCAACAAGATGAAGATGCTGTAAATCAAACCTTAATACAATTTTCACAAAAACATGCTATTAAGTTAGTTGCAACTAATAACACCTTTTATATAGCTAAAGAAGATGCAAATGCACATGATATTTTATTGTGTGTAAAAGATGGCGAAAAACAAGCTACACCTATAGGTAGAGGTAGAGGCTATAGATACGGATTGCCTAATCAAGAATATTATTTCAAGTCGGCAGATGAAATGAAACAGCTATTTGCTGATTTACCAAGTGCTATTATTTCAATTCAAGAAATTATTGATAAAATAGAAGTTTATTCCTTGTCACGTGATGTGTTGCTTCCAAAATTTGATATTCCTGCTGAATTTCAAGTGGCAGAAGATTTAACAGATAAAGGTGTGCGTGGAGAGAATAGTTATTTAAGGCATTTAACCTATAAAGGAGCCGAACAACGTTATGGTGAAATTACAGAAGAAGTTAGAGAACGTTTAGATTTTGAATTATTAACCATAAGTAATTCGGGATACCCGGGTTATTTTTTAATTGTACAAGATTTTATTGCTGAAGCCCGAAAAATGGGTGTTTCTGTAGGTCCTGGACGTGGTTCTGCTGCGGGTTCGGCGGTGGCTTATTGTTTAGGAATTACAAATATTGACCCTATAAAATACGATTTGCTTTTTGAACGATTTTTAAATCCAGATAGGGTATCTATGCCAGATATTGATATTGATTTTGATGACGAAGGCAGAGGAAGAGTAATGGATTATGTTATTCAAAAATATGGGGCTAATCAGGTGGCGCAAATAATTACGTATGGTAAAATGGCAACAAAATCTGCTATTAGAGATACGGCAAGGGTGTTAGATTTGCCTCTTTTTGAAGCAGATAAATTAGCAAAATTAATTCCAGGCATGATGCCAGGTAAATGGAATTTAGCTCGTTTTTTAACTGAAAAAGAAGAAGAAGTAAAAAAAGTGCTTCGTAGCGAAGAATTTGATAGAGTCAAAGAACTAATTGGTATTGCTAATGAACGTAATTTGTCAGGAGAAACGATCCAACAAGCAAAAGTTATTGAAGGGTCTTTACGAAATACGGGTATTCACGCTTGTGGAGTAATCATTACACCAGATGATATTACAAACTTTGTACCGGTCACTACTGCAAAAGACTCCGATTTGTATGTAACTCAGTTTGATAATGCAGTTGCAGAAAGTGCAGGTCTGCTAAAAATGGATTTTTTGGGTTTAAAGACCCTAACATTAATAAAAGACACAGTCAAATTAGTAAAATATAAAAAAGGAATAGACTTAGACCCAGACAATTTTCCTATAGATGATAAAAAAACCTATGAATTATTCCAAAGAGGTGAAACAGTAGGTATATTTCAGTATGAGTCCCTAGGAATGCAAAAATATATGAAGGAATTAAAGCCTACAGTTTTTGCAGATTTAATTGCGATGAATGCATTATATCGTCCGGGACCTTTAGAATACATTCCAAGTTTTATCAAGCGTAAAAACGGTGAAGAGCCTATAGTGTATGATTTAGATGCCTGTGAAGAATATTTAGCAGAAACCTATGGCATTACCGTTTACCAAGAGCAAGTAATGCTTTTATCCCAAAAATTAGCAGATTTTTCGAAAGGTGATGCTGACGTTTTAAGAAAAGCAATGGGTAAAAAAATGCTAGATGTGCTTGAAAAAATGAAGTCTAAATTTATTGAAGGTGCTGTTAAAAAAGGACATCCAGAAGATAAATTAGAAAAAATTTGGAAAGACTGGACGGCTTTTGCTCAGTATGCATTTAATAAATCACATTCTACTTGTTATGCTTGGATTGCTTACCAAACGGCTTATTTAAAAGCCCATTATCCAGCAGAGTATATGGCAGCTGTGCTTTCAAATAACATGAATGATATCAAGCAAGTTTCTTTCTTTATGGAAGAATGTAAACGAATGGGATTAGAAGTATTAGGGCCAGATATAAATGAGTCATTTTATAAATTTACAGTAAATGATAACAACGCTATTCGTTTTGGAATGGGTGCAATTAAAGGTGTGGGAGAAGGAGCTGTACAAACCATAGTTGAGGGAAGAAAAGAATCAAAATACCGTTCTATTTTTGATTTAGCTAAACGAGTTGATTTACGTGCTGCTAATAAAAAAGCCTTTGAAAATTTAGCATTAGCGGGTGGTTTTGACTGTTTTCAAGGCACACATAGAGCACAATATTTTCATGCCGAAGGCGATGGGATTTCGTTTCTAGAAAAAGCCATGCGATATGGAGCCAAATACCAAGAAAACGAAAATTCATCCCAAGTAAGTCTTTTTGGAGAAGCTGCAGATGTGCAAATTCCAGAACCTGTCGTTCCGCCTTGTGAAGATTGGAATACAATGGAAAAATTAGCCAGAGAAAGAGAAGTTGTTGGTATATATATATCTGGTCATCCTTTAGATGATTACAAATTTGAAATGAAATATTTTTGTAATACAAGATTAGAAGCCTTCAAGTCATTAGAAAATTTAGTAGGTAAAAATTTGTCTTTTGGAGGAATTGTTAACGATGTACAACATTTGACAGCTAAAAACGGTAAAGGTTGGGCTAAATTTACAATAGATGGGTATGACGAGTCTCATGAGTTTAGAATATTTGATGAGGAATATTTAAAATTCCGACATTTTTTGGTTCAAAATACTTTTGTGTACATGAAAGTAGTAATAAAAGAAGGTTGGATAAACAGAGAAACAGGAAAAAAATCAGATCCAAAAATAGTATTTACCCACGCGCAATATTTACAGGATGTGTTGCGAGATTTTGCTAAAAAACTAACGATTCAACTCCCCATAGAAGAGTTAAAAGAACAATTATTACAGCAATTAAAAGATTTATTTCAAACACATCAAGGAGAATTTAATGTGAATTTTGAAATTCTTGAATTAGAAAAAGTAAAGCGCCAAATAGAACGAAAAGCTGAATTTGATGAAGAATTTATTTCAGATGAAGAAGAAAGTTCGGAGATTCTAGTTGTGGAAAGTCAATTGGAAGAAATTGAGGAAACGATTATAAAAAATAAACTAGAAATGCCCTCTAGAAAATTAAAAATTGCCATTTCAAGGCCTCTTTTAGAAGAATTAGAAAAAAAACAAATCAATTTTAAATTAAATTAAGTAGCACATAAAATTTAATGATGTGTAAATAATTAAAACAAATAGAACGTACAAGTTCAAAAAAAATAATTAGTTATATTTGCATCACTAATATTAAATAAACATTAAACTTTTAAACAAAAATATAAATGGCATTAGCAATTACAGATGCTACTTTTGAAGAAGTGGTATTACAATCAGACAAACCAGTAGTAGTAGATTTTTGGGCAGCTTGGTGTGGACCATGTAGAATGGTAGGACCAGTTATTGATGAAATAGCAACAGAATATGAAGGAAAAGCAGTTGTAGGAAAAGTAGATGTTGATGCAAATCAAGAATTTGCAGCAAAATATGGGGTAAGAAATATTCCTACCGTTTTAGTCTTCCAAAAGGGCGAAGTTGTTGGAAGACAAGTAGGCGTTGCTCCAAAAAAAACATACACTGATGCTATCGACGCTTTGTTGTAATAATTAAAAAAGTAAAAATGAAAGGTTCAACGAGAGTTGGGCTTTTTTATTTATCACCTTTTTCTATTTGCTCTTCACCACTTGTATAAAATAAAAAATCTTTGTTACCTTTGAAATTATGAATTTAGATACCCAAATTGAAAAAATAGCAAGTTTTAAGCATTTAGCGCTTTTAGCTAATCAAATAGTTGAAGGTTTTCTTTCGGGTATGCACAAGTCTCCTTTTCACGGTTTTTCGGCCGAATTTGCAGAGCATAAAATATACAACCAAGGAGAAAGTACAAGACATATTGATTGGAAATTATTTGCTAAAACAGACCGATTGTATACCAAACGATATGAAGAAGAAACAAATTTGCGTTGTCATTTAATAATAGATAACTCATCATCTATGCATTATCCGCAATTACAGGCACAACAAAATTTTTATGAAAATAAAATAGGTTTTTCTGTTTTAGCTTCTGCGGTTTTGATGAATTTATTAAAAAAACAACGAGATGCTGTGGGGTTAAGTGTTTATTCTGATGCATATGAATATTATGCACCCGAAAAAGGAAGTGAGCGCCACCATAGTATGTTGTTGAATCAGTTTGAAGCTATATTGACAAATTCTAAAACCATTAAACAAACGGACTCTATTTCTTTTTTACATCAAATTGCAGAAAATATTCACCGTCGTTCTATGGTTGTTCTTTTTACAGATATGTTTCAAAAAAATACGTCGAAAGAAGATCAAGATAAATTATTTAAAGCACTACAGCATTTAAAACACAATAAACATAAGGTTGTTTTGTTTCATGTGTATGATGAAAAAACTGAATTTCTTTTTGATTTTGACTCAACACCTAGAAAATTTATTGATACAGAAACGGGAGAAGAAATTAATTTGTTTGCAGAAAATGCAAAGGAAGCTTATGAAAAAGCCACGCATGAATATTTTTATACTATTCAACAAAATTGTACGGCTTATCAAATAAAATATGTTCCTGTTTCTGTAGGAGAAAATTTCGAAAAAATAATTACTACATATTTAGTTGAAAAACAGAAGTTTGGCTAATTTAGCATTGCTTTTTGGCGTTTTTTGGCAAAAAATGTTTGTAGATATAAAAAAGTGTTCTATATTTGCACTCGCATTAAAGCAAGGTTTGGTAGTTCAGTTGGTTAGAATACATGCCTGTCACGCATGGGGTCGCGGGTTCGAGTCCCGTCCAGACCGCTAAAATTTGGAAAGCATTCTGAGAAATCAGAATGCTTTTTTGCCCAAAAAAAGCAAATGTAATGCATTCGCCGAACACACATAATAATAAAAGTTCAGTAAGGCATTTAAAATAGTTGTGTTGTTTAGCCTAGAAATAGGCTCGGTTTAGTAGTTAGACCAATGAAAAGCTCTCCAGACTTGGTAGGGCTTTTTTGATTTTCTGCAATTATTTTTTTATTCACTTCGTTCCGTTATTTTCTCTATAAATAGCTGTTAAATATGTCGCTTTTTTCTTTACATATATATTAATTTATTGTCAAAATAAAAAAAAATTATAAAAAATGTTAATTTTTAAATTAATTTATTTATTTTTAGGCACTTATAAAGAAATAAATAATTTAATTTCCCTATTTATGAAAAAAAAATTACTTTTGATTATAGTGTTATTTAGTTTTTTTAGTAGTAATCTAACAGCACAGTGTTCAACGCCAGCAAATGTGTTTGTTTCATCAATTACAACTAATTCTGCCACTATTTCATGGACACAAGCAAATACATCATCAAGTTATAATATACTTTTAACTATGAATGGTACAGTTGCGGGTACATTTGCAACTCAAACAAGTCCTTATGTTTTAACTGGTTTGCCATGTGGAGTTACTTGCTCTATTCAAATTGTAACAGTTTGTGCTCCTAATGTAGTTAGCACACCAAGTACTTCGGTTACTTTTACTACTTTGGCCTGCCCTCCACAATTTGGACAACCTCAAAGCATGACAAATTGTGTGGTGAATGGTTTTGGTTGTTTTGATTTAGCTACTAATACGCCTATAATTTTGGCAAATCAGCCATCAAATCAATATACAGTAACTTATCATTCTTCACAAGCCGATGCAGTTTCAGGCGTTAATCCATTAGTAAGTCCACATTGTGTAAATCAAGGCACGTATACAGTTTATTCAAGAGTAACAGAGATTTCATCTGGAAATATGATGCAAGTTAGTGGTTTTACAATAAATGCTGTTGACTATCAAGTTATGCCAGCATTAAATCCTATGGTGCAATGTGATGATAATAACGACCAACAAGTAGTTTTTGATTTAACAACTTCACAAGCAGTAATTAATACAAATAATGTCTTAGTATATTATCCAACTTTAACTGCTGCACAAAACCAAGTAAATCCCTTAACACCAGCTACTAATTTTGTAGTTCCTGTTTCAGCATCAAATAGTACTATTTTTATTAGAGAAATTATTGCTAATGAATGTGATAAAATATATCCAAGAACAGTTTTCGCGCAATCCAATTGCAATTTAGCATCTTCATGTGCTAATGCAAATTTATTGTGTAATTCATTAGGAGTTCCTTTTTCTAATACGATAAGCGCAGCAAGTACTGGTTCAGCAGGATGTTTAGGATCAACACCAAATCCAACTTGGTTTTATTTGCCAATTAGTACTTCAGGAAATATTAATTTGATCATAACTCAAGGAAATAATGCACCAAATTATAATAATCTTGATGTTGATTATGTTATTTATGGCCCATTTACAAGTGGCACATCAAGTTGTAATTTAGTTAATACAACTAATATTGTTAGTTGTAGTTTTTCAGCTTCTCCAACGGAATATCCAATTATTCAAAATGCTCAAGCTGGAAAATATTATCTGATGATGGTTACGAATTTTTCTAACCAAAATGGTTTTATCACTATTAATAATTTATCTACTTCAACAGGTGTTATTAATTGCACAGGTTTTTCATTTAATGCCTTCTTAGATGTAAATAATAATGGAACTAAAGATTCTGGCGAGATTAATTTTCCATTAGGTAAATTTACTTACGAAAAGAATGATAATGGAATAGTTCACAATGTAATTGCACCAACAGGAATGTTTAGCATTTACGATAATGTACCAACTAATTCATATGATGTATCTTATGTTGTAAACCCATCCTATGCAGCGATGTATAACGTAAATCCTTCACAATTTTTAAATCTAACACCAACAGGAGCTGGAATGACAACTTATTATTTTCCTATTACTTCAGTTCAAAATTATAATGATATAGGTGTTGCAGTTGTACCATTTAATGCACCAAGACCTGGATTTAATTATATCAATAGAATAGTATATACAAATCTAGGAAATCAAACAATTGCCTCTGGAACAGTTACATTTACAAAACCAGCAGCAGTAGCTATTGTTTCTACAAATCCTGCAACAACTAGTACACCTACAGGATTCACCTATAACTTCACAAATTTATTACCTTTTGAAGTCCGAATAATTGATGTAATAATGGCTGTACCAACAATTCCTACAGTTAATGCTGGAGATTATTTAGTGAGTCAAGCCTCAATTGTTCCTACAACTGGAGATATAGTGCCTGAAAACAATAGTAATACTTTATCGCAAATGGTAATTAATGCTTACGATCCAAATGATAAAATGGAATCTAGAGGTCCGCAAATTCTACATTCTAGTTTTACCTCAAACGATTATTTATATTACACAATTCGTTTTGAAAATACAGGAAATGCAAGTGCAATTAATATTCGTGTAAACGACATATTAAATAGTAAATTAGATGAAACTACTTTAACAATGGTTAGTTCTAGCCACACTTATGAATTAGATAGAGTGGGTACTGAATTGAATTGGAAATTTAATAATATTCAATTACCAGTTTCAGTAGCTAATACTACTATTGGAAAAGGATACATAACATTCAAAATTAAACCTAAACCAGGATATGCAGTAGGGGATATTATTCCAAACGCTGCTTCAATATACTTTGATTACAATCCTGCAATCATAACTAATACATTCACAACGGAGTTTGTAGCTGCTTTATCGGCTGCATCATTTGAGAATGAAGAGTTTACTATTTATCCAAATCCAACAAATGGTATTTTTACTATTCAATCACAATCAAATGATTCAATTTCTGAAGTAAAATTATATGATTTGTTAGGCAATCAAATACTAGTTAAAAAGCCAACACTTTCTTCTGTGGAATTAGATTTAACATCTTATGCTGATGGCGTTTATATTGTTGAAGTCACATCTTCACAGGCTATAAAAATTATTAAGAAAGTTATTAAAAATTAATTTAAGCCCCGAGAGGGGCTTTTTTATTTTAATAAATTATAAATCAAATGATATGAAAATATAAATTTGTATTTTTGTTAAAATTTTAATCATTGAATCAACTTAACAATAGGTGCAAAATTCAATGATTAAAAAGGCGATACCATATGTTACCTCTAAAAAATAAAAATTTCAACATATGAATAAAAGATTTTTAGCTTTTTTTATTTTCGTTATGTTTCAATCCTGTCAGCTTTTTGATAAAAAAGTGCCTGATGAAAAACAACTTTTGAACCAAGAATTAAAAAAAATTGATTGGAAAAATGTAGATGAATGGCCCACTTTTGTTCAATGTGACTCGTTAGTAGACAAAGAATCACAAAAAATGTGTTTTTATAATTTGCTTTCTTCTCAATTACAAGAAAAATTACAAGATGATAGCATTGCAAAATTACTTCCTAATATAGATTCTATTCAGGTAAAAGTTACTATTTTTTCAGATGCAAAAGTTTCATTTGAACCTATTTTAATTGACTCACTTGTTATTAATAGACACCAATTAGATAGTGTTTTTCAATTGCGCTTAGCATCCTTTCCAGCGATTAAGCCTGCATTAAAAAGAGGGATGCCTGTTAAAACAGAATTACAATTACCTATTGTATTACATAAATAAACTTACTCTATATTTGTTTTTTTAAATGTTAAGACAAAATAACTTCCGATACAGACTGGAATTACCACATTAAAAAACCACATAAATGTTGAGATAAATAATACTACAACCTCACTTACATGTATTTTATCAAAAAACCATAATGCAACACTGCCTTTTACTACAAAATCTAAAAATTGAAACGAAGGCAAAGATGAAGCAATAAAATAAACCGCACTTATCGTTGCTAGTAAGGTAAAATAATCTGCAGTTACTCCAAAAAGTATAAATAATAAATAATATTGATGCATGAGTAATACATATCTTCCTATAGCTAGAAGAATATTTTTAGTATGCATTTTTTTTGGCAATTCATTAATTTTTTGAATTAAAACAGAAACCGAATAGTTTTTAATTGTAACATTTTTAATAAAGAATAGAAAAACAATACTCAAAAATATAATAAATAAAAGTATCATTGCCCACTTATAAAATCCCAAATAAATTAAACTTAGTAGCCCAAAAGTAATGGCTAAGAGCATCTGAATGCCGTTGCAAATTAAATTTAAAAAGATAATTTTTTTGGTATTTAGTTTGTTATAATACATTGCCTTTCCTGCATATTCTCCTATTCCGTTAGGTGTAAATAGTCCAGCTGTAAGAGCAGCAAGCACTTGTTTGCTCGCCTCGCCAATAGTAATAGACCTAACGAAAGAGGTTAAATTTTGCCATTTTAAAATTTCTAAAAAACGGTTTCCAAAACTAAAAAGAAAGAGAATAACCAACCAAAAAACAGACAATCGAGCGCGCAAAATAGAATGAAATTGTGTCCAATTCATTTGCTCATCTTCGCTCAGTTTGCTATAAATAAAATAAAAGGATAAACAAACTATGGTTAGTTTGATAAAAAATGTGAGATATTGTTTAGCTTTGTGTGGAATCAAAATCATTTTGCAAAGAAACAAAACTTTTAACGGGAAACCTTAAACTAGAAACTATAAAATTGGCAAACGAGCGAATCATATTAGGGATTGATCCTGGAACCACCATAATGGGTTTTGGTTTGATTAAGGTCGTCAATAAAAAAATGGAATTTTTACAATTGAACGAATTGATTTTATCTAAATACGATAATCATTATCAAAAGTTAAGAGTCATTTTTGAACGAACAATTGAATTAATTGACACCCACCATCCAGACGAAATTGCTATTGAAGCACCTTTCTTTGGTAAAAATGTACAATCGATGTTAAAATTAGGACGTGCGCAAGGTGTAGCGATGGCAGCGGGACTTTCCAGAGATATTCCGATTACCGAATACGAACCTAAAAAAATAAAAATGGCAATTACAGGTAATGGAAATGCGAGTAAAGAACAGGTGGCTAAAATGTTACAACAATTGCTAGGCTTGAAAGAATTGCCAAAAAACCTTGACTCAACTGATGGTTTAGCGGCGGCTGTTTGTCATTTTTTTAATTCGGGAAGAGTGGAAATAGGAAAAAGTTATTCGGGTTGGGATGCTTTTGTGAAACAAAATGAAAGTAGAATTAAAAAATAGTTTTCAGTTTCAGTTTTCAGCTTCAGTGCTGCAAACTGCGACTGCGACTGAATACTAATAAAATGTCAGGAATATACATCCACATCCCTTTCTGTAAACAAGCTTGTCATTACTGTGATTTTCATTTTTCGACTTCATTAAAGAAGAAAGATGAAATGGTTCAATCTTTGGCTAAAGAAATTCAATTACGAAGTAAACCCATCACCGAACCAATCGAGTCCATTTATTTTGGTGGAGGAACGCCAAGCGTGTTGACAATTGAAGATATACGATTTTTAATTGACGCTGTATATCAAAATTATAATGTAATAGTTAACCCAGAAATCACGTTAGAAGCTAATCCTGATGATTTAAATATTGAGACAATTTGTAACTTAGCCAATTCGCCTGTGAATCGATTGTCTATTGGAATTCAATCATTTTTTGAAGAGGATTTAAAGTTGATGAATCGGGCGCACAATGCAGAAGAAGCAAAGAAATGTCTTGAAATCGCGACGCAACATTTCGATAATATTTCCATTGATTTGATTTATGGAATTCCCAATATGTCCAATGAAAAATGGTTGGAAAACATTCAAACTGCCTTATCTTTTGGGATACCGCATATTTCGAGTTATGCTTTAACAGTAGAACCCAAAACAGCTTTACATACGTTTATTCAAAAAGGAATTATTCCACAACCAGATGATGAAGTGGCTGTAGCGCATTTTCAAATTTTGGTTGATAAACTTTCAGAAAACGCATTCATACATTATGAGTTATCTAATTTTGGAAAAGAACATTATTTTTCCAAAAACAATTCGAGTTATTGGTTGGGAAAAAAATATATTGGAATTGGTCCGTCAGCACACAGTTATGATGGACAAAATAGAGGTTGGAATGTGTCAAATAATGCATTGTACATCAAATCGATTCAAGAAAATAAATTACCAATTGAAATGGAAAAATTAACCAAAACCGATCGTTATAACGAATACATTATGACAGGTTTACGAACTATTTGGGGCGTTTCATTGGAGCGAGTTGCGCGAGAATTTGGCGAACGTTATTTACTTTATTTGTTAGATCAATCTAAAAAATATATACTATCTGAGCATTTAGTGCTAACAGGGGACAAATTAACAACCACAAAAAAAGGAAAATTTTTGAGTGATGGAATTGCGAGTGATTTGTTTTTGTTAAATTTGGAATGATTATAAACCACTAAGGGCACAAAGAAGGGACAACGCTTTGAGAACTTAGTGAAAAAACCTTTCGCTCTTTGCGGTTAAAAAAAATATGAAAGCAAAAATTAATAACATACAAATCGATTTATCAATACCCATTGATATTTCTATTCCATTGACTAACAATGATCAAAATCCGCTTGCTTGGTACCAAAACGCACCCGAAATTGAACCGGTAACCATGAGTGATTGGATAGGGAAAGTTTCGGAAGGAAAATCATCAACCAATTTCAATAACATTTTCTTCAACCCGCATGCACATGGAACGCACACGGAGTGTTTAGGGCATATTACCCGCGATTTTTATTCCATTAATCAATGTTTAAAACAATTTTTCTTTACAGCTCAATTGATTTCGGTTGAACCAAAAAGCGTTGGCGAAGATTTAATCATTACCAAAGAACAAATTGAAAATGCTTTGGGTACAACTAAACCAGAAGCTATTATTATCAGAACGTTGCCAAATTCAGAACATAAAAAACACCTGAATTATTCGAATACTAATCCGCCTTATTTAGAAGAAGCGGCTGCTATTTTCATTAGAGAAATTGGCATTCAACATTTATTAATTGATTTACCAAGTGTTGATAAAGAACGGGATGAAGGAAAATTATTGGCACATAAAGCGTTTTGGAATGTGAAAGACGTGAATCAAATTAATGATGATGCTCGTTTTAATTGCACAATTACCGAAATGATTTATGTAGACGAAAAAGTAAAGGACGGAAGTTATATTTTGAATTTACAATTCGCTTCGTTTGAAAATGATGCTAGTCCGAGTAAACCGATTTTGTATAAAATTGAAAAGTAATTACCAAAATGAACATTCAGCAATTATATGAGTTCTGTTTGAGCAAAAAAGGCGTCACCGAACATTTTCCGTTTGATGAAGATACATTAGTATTTAAAGTAGGTGGAAAAATGTTTTGTTTAACCTCATTATCTGATTGGGAAAAAGGAAAGCCAAGTCTAAATTTAAAATGCGATCCAGAACGCGCTTTGGTACTTCGAGCGGAATATGAAGCCATTGCACCAGGTTATCACATGAGTAAAGCACATTGGAATACGATTCGATTTCATGAAGATGTTTCCGATAAAATGATGTGCGAATTGATAAATCATTCTTACGAGCTTGTTTTTAAAAGTTTAACGAAAAAAATTCAAGCTGAAATTTCATAGTCTTACTTCGAGTAATTTTGATTTTTTTCGAAATTATATCGAGAAGTAGAAAATTAGGCATTACTTTTGTGATTGAATTTCTGCAAGGTTTTTAAAACCTCATTGAGTAAAAATAAATGTTGAATATTCAATCTTGAATAAAGAATTTTGAAATAAATTATGATAGATAACTTAAAAAAAATATTAAACGAAGATCAAGATCCAAAAGCGATTGAAAAAATCACTTCAAAATTGGAGAATCTTTTGATGTCAAACGAGGAAGTAGGGTATATTGCGGTGCAGAAAAAACCAGCTGTAACCATTCTTCCAGATAGCATAGTAGTGACTAATAAACGCATCATCTTGTGTAAGCCTAAAAATTTAGGATTATCAATGGAATTCATTGATTACGATTGGGATGATATTGCAGGCTCATTTGTGAAAGAGGGCATTTTAGGTGCCGATTTTACCTTTACGACTCATTCAGATTTAACACATACAGTTGATTATTTACCAAAAAATCAAGCCCGAAAATTGTATACGTATGCGAAAGAGCAGCTAGATATTTTAAAAAATGGACCTAAGTTAGCTGAAACAAAAACAGCAGACGAAAATAATGTAGAAGAAGTAGTTGCGGAAGAAGTTGCGGAAGAAGTTACACATTTAGCAGAAATTATATCTGCAACAAGTTTGGTTCAAGATGCAGAAGTTGAAGTGCCAATTACAAACGGTGAAAGACCTTTAACGGAATTATCAAAAGAGGAATTGTTTGAAAAATTACAGAATTACAAAAAGCTTTTGGATAATGGGTTAATCTTGCAAGGCGAATACGACCGATTAAAAAATGAAATAATACCTTATTTATAATAAAAAAAACCACTCATATGAGTGGTTTTTTGTTGTGGTACCTCCAGGAATCGAACCAGGGACACATGGATTTTCAGTCCATTGCTCTACCAACTGAGCTAAGGTACCCGTTGCATTTAGCGAGTGCAAATATAGAATCATTTTTATTATTTCCAAAATAAAAAAATAAAAAAATCTATTTTGTACCTTTGTGCCTTTAATTCTTTAGTATGCTATTAACCGTTGATGTTGGAAATACCTTTGTTAAAGTTGCTGTCTTTGAAGAAGTTGAGTTGGTTGATAAATTTGTTTTTGAGCTAAAAAAGGCAAAATATAATTTTGAAACTATTTTCACTACTTATCCTCAGGCATTAAAATTAGTCTATGCTTCGGTAGCTACCGTTGAACCAGCATTGCTTACATGGCTTCAAGAACGAGTAGAAATCTACTCTTTGTCTCATCAGAGTTCTTTTCCTTTTGTGAATGCCTACCAAACGCCTGAAACTTTAGGTATAGATAGGATGGTGCTTGCTGCAGGTGCAGTATTGAAATTTCCACAAAAAACATGTTTGATAATAGACGCAGGTACATGTATTACCTATGATTTGGTCACCTCAAATGGGGTTTATGAAGGAGGAGCTATTTCTCCAGGTATTGTGTTAAGATATTTGTCTTTACATGATCATACGGCAAAGTTACCCCTTTTACAAATCACATATTTTCAAAATGAAGTAGGAAAAACAACAAATGAGTCTATACATGTAGGTGTAGTTCATGGCGTTTTAAATGAAATTGATGGTTTTATTTCAAAATATTCTGTTAATTATCAGGATTTAACAGTAATTTTAACAGGAGGAGATGCTAATTTTTTGGCTAATCGATTAAAAAGCACCATATTTGCCGATGAAAATTTTTTATTAAAAAGTTTACATAGTTTACACATATATAGTTTAAAGAAATGATTAAAAAAATTGTATTAGGCATTTTTATTCTTTTGAGTAGCCAACTTTTTTCGCAAGAAAATACAGCCTCTCCTTATTCATATTATGGCATAGGTAATGCTAAATTTAAAGGAACTAATGATATTATTGCTATGGGGGGGTTATCAGTTTATGCAGATAGCATCAATGTCAATGTTTTGAATCCCGCATCTTATGCAAATCAAATGTTGACGAGTATAAAAACAGGAGGAACTTCAACGTTTTACAGGTTAAAGTCATCAACAGCATCTGAAAAAGCACAAAAAACAGGGTTCGATTATTTAGTTATTGGCATCCCATACAGTTCTAAACTTGGATTTGTAGCTGGTCTTTTACCGCATTCAGTTGTTGGTTACAGATTAGTAAATAATAAATTTTCAACTAATGGCACCGCTACTAGTAATTCTGGCTCCGGAGGAATAAACAGAGTGTTTTTTGGTACTGGGTACCAATTAACTAAGAAAATTAGTTTAGGTTTTGATGTGAATTACATGTTTGGTTCTATAGATTCAAAATCAATTCTGTTAATTCAAGATGCTCAGTATGCTACAAAAGAATTGAATAATTCAAATCTATCAGGAATGGCATATAATTTTGGATTGTCTTATCAAACCAAATTATTTAAAGATTATAAATTATTTACAAGTTTGATTTATACCCCTAAGTCAAACTTAAAATCCACAAATTTCAGAAGTATAGGTATTATAAATTATACAGTAAGTGGTAGTGAAATCCCAGTTGATACTCCAATTGAAGTTACAATTCCTCAGTCTAATTTAAGATTACCTTCAAAATATAGTTTTGGAATAGGTTTAGGAAACAGAAAATGGTTTTTAGGTGCTGATTATATGAGAACAGAGCCAAATGCGCAGTTAAATAGAGCAGAAAATTATTCAAATGTATCTTACACAAGTGCTTCAAAATTGGCCGTTGGAGGTTTTTATATTCCTAAATACGATTCGTTTCAAAATTATTTTCAACGAATCACATACAAAGCAGGGTTTAGATATGAGAACACAGGTTTAATAATTAACAATACAGCTGTAAAAGATAAAGCATTGAGCGTTGGATTAGCCTTTCCAATTAACGGAACATTTTCGAATATTAGTGTAGGTTCAGAATTTGGTAGCAGAGGAACAACTGCTAACGGATTGATTAAAGAGAATTATTTTACAATTAATGTTGGCTTAATGTTTAGTGATAAGTGGTTTAGAAAGAATTTGTATAATTAATTATAAATATCATTGCTATTAACATTAAATTAGTGTAAAGTGGCTATACAGGGTTAAATCTATAGTTCTATTTTTTCATTTCCAGCACTCCGAAAATTGGCATGATTCATAGAGCCTTTAATTGTTAAAATTTATAACAGATGAAAATGCAGGTTGTTCGTTTTTTTGGTTTTTTATTCCTTGTTGCAATGATTGGATGCGAAAGTAATTTAAAAGACGTACAAAATATCTATAAAACTGCTTTTGTGGCAACAGGTGAGGCAGATTCTATACATCTTAAATATACAGATTCAGGTCAAGTAAAATCTACCTTACAAAGCTTGAAAATGTTAGATTATTCTACTGCAAAAAACCCATTTGTTGAATTCCCAAAAGGCATTTTAGTTACGCTTTATGATGCTAATCATCGCACAACAACCGTAAAGGCCGATAAAGCAATTTCCTATAAAAAAACACAAGTAATTGATTTAATTGGTAATGTTAAAATCGTTACCCATGACGGAAAAATTTTAGAAACAAATCAATTGTATTTTGATCAAAAAAATGAATGGTTTTTTACTGAAGAACCTTTTAAGTTTAATGATGGTCAGGGCGGTTTCTTGGAAGGCGTAGGGATTGATTTTAGCAAAGATTTTAAAGTATTCAATATGCAAAATAATGTGGGACAAGTAAATAATCTTGATTAATTAAAAAATAAAAAATATGAAATGGTTAACGTATTCACAGTATCTATATTTGCTAGCAGGATGTACTTTTTTTGTTAGTGTTATATATAAATTCATCACAAATCAAGATTTTGGTTTGCAAGCTATAATTGCTGCAGCTTTTATTATCATGTTCTTTGTGAGAAGAAAATTTGTAAAAAGATTAGAAAAACATCAAAAAAATCAATAAAAAATACACGTTTCTATTTTATTATTTAATAGATAGTTGTATTTTCGCCCTCTGAATAAAAAATAATCAATATAAAAATGGCAATTTTATCTAAAATTAGACAGCGTTCTATTTTGCTAATCCTAATTATTGCGTTAGCATTATTTTCATTTGTACTCGCAGATGTAATTAAAAGTGGTGGATTTAGCGGAAATTCTAATCAGGTAGGTTCTATCAATGGAACAGATTTGGATTATCAAGAATTTATGCAAAAAGTAAGTAATGTTGAAAAACAACAACAAGGAATCAGCACTACACAAGCTATTAATTCGGTTTGGGAACAAGAAGTTAGAAAAGTAGTATTGAATGAACAATATGATAAAATAGGTCTTGTTTTAGGAAAAGATCAAATTATGGGTGTAATTAAAAATCATCCACAATATTCTCAAACACCACAGTTTTTAAATGCAGCTGGTAAATTTGACGAAAAAAAGTTTGAAGAATATATCAAATCATTACAAAATTCTCAAGATCCTACAATTTGGTCTCAATGGTTAGCTTTTGAAAAGGATATTCAAGAATATGCCAAAGAACAAATGTATACTACTTTAATCAAATCTAGTGTGTACACTACTAAAGTTGAAGGTAAAGTAAAATATGAAAGAGAAAACAATAAAGTAGATTTTGATTATGTTTCTGTAGCTTATTCAACGGTAAGTGATGATCAAGTAAAAGTTTCTGATGAAGAAATTATTTCTTACATGAATAAAAATCCAAAAAAATACAAATCAGATCCAACAAGAGCTCTTGAATTTGTAGTTGTAGACAACAAACCTTCAAAAGAAGATGAAGCGGCTATGAAATCTAAAATTGAAGGATTAGCAAAAGGAGGAATTGTTTATAATAACAAAACAGGTAAGACTGATACGATTCCAGGTTTTGCTTCAGCTAAAAATATTGCAGAATTTGTAAATTCAAACTCAGATTTAAAATTTGACTCAACGTTTGTAGCTAAAAAAGATTTATCTCCAGAGTTTTCAAAACAATTATTTTCATTAGTACCAGGTCAAGTTTTTGGGCCATATATTGAGGGAGGATACTATAAGTTATCTCGTTTAGTAGGTAGAAAACCAAATTCAAGCGCAAAAGTTAGTCATATTTTAGTTGCTTATAAAGGCGCTATGCAAGCAGCTCCAACAATTAAGTTAACTAAAGAGCAAGCAAAAGCAAAAGCAGAAGTTTTATTAGCTCAAGCGATTGCTGCACCTGCAAACTTTGCTATGTTAGCGATGACAAACTCAGATGACCAAGGTTCTAAACAAAATGGTGGAGTTTATGATAATGTAGTGCCAGGACAAATGGTTAAACCTTTTGATGCCTATTTGTTTAGTAGCCCAATTGGAAAAGTAGGAGTGGTTGAAACAGATTTTGGTTTCCACGTAATGCGTGTTGATGCGCGATATGATGCCATTTCATTAGGAACTGTGGCATTAAAAATTCAACCTTCAGAAAAAACAGAAAATGCAAATTACGACAAAGCAAATAAATTAGAATCAGATGCTAATGCACAAGGTATGGAAAAAGCAGCAAAAGCTTCTGGTCTTACAGTAGCTCCAGTTACTAGTGTAAAAGCATATGATGAAAATATCAACGGATTAGGTATTCAAAGGGGTATTGTTACTTGGGCGTTTAATAACGAAACAGAAGAAGGTGCTATTAAAAGATTTGATATTCCTCAAGTTGGATTTGCTATTGTTCGTTTAAAATCTAAAAATGATACTGGCTTATTGCCTTTAGATGTTGCAAAACAATCTGTTGAACCATTAATCAAAAATGAGAAAAAAGCGGAAATCATCAGAAAGAAAATGACTGGCGCTACATTAGAAGCGGTATCAAAATCTTCTGGTTCTTCTATATTGCCAGCGGTTGCTTTGTCATTAGCAAATCCTGTGGTTCCAAATTTAGGTTTTGAACCTAAAGTAATAGGAACTGCTCTTGGATTAGCGTCAAATAAAACCTCAAAATTAATTGATGGAAATATGGGTGTGTATATGGTAAGAACAAAAACTATAGTAAAAGCACCAGTTGTGAAAGATTACAAATCTCAAATAGATCAATTAAATCAGCAAACTAAAGGCGGAGCTTCTTATAGAGTTATTCAAGCCTTAAGAGATAAAGCAGAAATTAAAGATAATAGAGGAAGATTATAAAATCTTTTTATATATAATTAAAAGGACTGAGTTTTTATTCAGTCCTTTTTTTATTTTTGTAACATAATAAAGTTGTAATGAAAAAGTTTTTGATAGTAGGCCTAGGTAATATTGGCGCTGAATATGTTAATACAAGACATAATATTGGTTTTAAGATATTGGATTATTTTGTAAAGAAAGAAAATCTTTCGTTTGAAACGGTAAAGCTAGGAGAGCGTGCTGAATATAAAATAAAAGGACGCACTCTTATTTTTATAAAACCAAATACCTATATGAATTTGAGTGGCAAAGCAGTGCAATATTGGCTTGAAAAAGAAAACATCAATAAAGAACAATTATTAGTTATAACGGATGATTTGAATCTACCTTTTGGTAGCATAAGAATCAAAGCAAAAGGCTCAGATGGCGGACATAACGGGTTAAAAAACATACAATTATTGTTAAATACAAGTGAATATCCAAGGTTTAGATTTGGAATTAGTGACACGTTTAAAAAAGGACAACAAGTAGATTATGTGTTAGGCGATTGGAATGAGGAAGAAAAGGAAAAATTAAAGGAACGTTTAGATGTTGCTACAGAAATAATAAAATCTTTTGCCTTAGCAGGAATGAATAATACAATGAATCAATTTAATGGAAAATAAAAAAGCCCCTATTTAATAGGGGCTTTTTATATTTTGAAAAAGAATTACTTACTCAATAATAATTTTCTTAACTTCTTTTCTTTCACCATCTTTCACTGTCACAAGATAAATACCTGTATCAACATTTGCTAATTGAATAGTTTGATTAAACAATGAACTATTATTGAAAGACTTCCTGTAAACTTCTCTACCTCTAATATCATGTACGCTAATTTCAATAGCATTTGAAGATTGAGAAGTAAAGTTTACTGTAAAGTTACCATTGTTTGGATTTGGATAAATTGTGAGTTTTGAATTATTGTCAAAAGAGATAGAATTTAATAAAAGTTCTGATGTAAATGTTCCTGAAAAAACACCTCTTCCATAGGTAGAGGCATATACTTTGTTATCATTTCTTAAATCTAAATCAGTTACCTTTACATTACTCATTCCATTGTAAGATTGGTTCCAAGTAGGGCTACTACTTGTAAAATTATTTGTAAACCAAACTCCTAATTCTGTACCAATAATAACTTCTGTAGTTGAAAGTGGATTTTTTAATATACATTTAACAGGCAAATCTGGTAAATTTCCTTCTTTGTTTTGCCAAGTATTTCCTCCATCATTTGAATACCATATACTGACTACATTATAATTGTGCATTGTTACAAAAAGTTCATTCTCATTACTACCTAATTCTATATCTGAAATACTACCCACAAAATTATAACCTGTAATTTCAGACCAAACAGGTGAAGTGTTTGCATTAGTTACTTTTAATAATCTACCCGTTCTAGTGCCTACAAACAATGTTGTAGAAGAAGTTGTATATCTTGAAACTGTTAATGCTGTTGGTATATTATTCAAAAGTGTATTCGTTAATAATGTTTTTTGTACTGTACCCGATTTTAAATTTGAATACCTTCTAATTTGATATGTCGTCCCTGTAGAATAGTCTGCGTAAAGTATATCTAAACTTGAGTCTAAAGCCATTGGGCATATAAATGCACCATTTGATGTGCTTTCAGAATTAATTGATCTAGAAGAATTAGTAGCATAATTGAAAAAATTAATAGATTGATTATACACATAATTTGTTATTCTGTATCTATCTGAACCTGTTGTTTGTTGATCTATAAAAACATACGCGCCGTCCCCACCTTGTACTTGTGTGCTTGAGTCTGGTCCCAAAGAAGCGTTTAAAATTTGTTGTGTACCATTGTCTTGCGCTCCTGCAATAAAATTATCTCCTGTCCAACCAGTTGTTGGGGCTACCGCAACGGTATAAAACTGTGTTATATTCAGTCCTGAATTTGCAGGGAAAATGGTATTTCCAGCATCTGTTGAATAATATACGCCACCATCATTTCCAAAAAGCAATAAATTTGAATCGGTATTATGAGCAAATGCCATCCCGTGCTGATCAGCGTGAATTAATGATACATTTAATGTGGCTAAATTATTATTATTTGACCACTTAGAAATTTGGGTCCACGAAGTTCCACCATTTGTTGATTTAAATAGATCAATTCCTCCAGCATATAGCACTTCATCATTATTTGGATCAACATCTATTAATAAGTCATAAAATGCTTGGCCTCTAGTAAAATCATTGGCAGGTATCCCTGTATCCGCATCAACAGGCAAGGTCATAGCGCTAAAATTAGTAAAAGCATTTGAAGTTTTTACCATTGCTACACCTCCTGAAATTGCGGCTAAAGCATAAATCTTATTGCCATTTGTTCTAGAAACTGTAATTTGTGTTCTTCTTCCAGCGGTTATTTCATGTTTTTTAACAAAGGTACTGCCTCCATCAGTTGAAAGTAAAATAGTACCACCTCCATCTGCAAACGCATAACTATTAGTTGTTGATACCCATATTGTCCCATTAGATCCAAATTCTATATCCATTGGACAATATTTATTTCCATTAACTGTTAATGGTAAATTTAACTCTGACCAAGTAAGTCCCCCGTTTGTAGACTTAAATAAACCATAGTCTGTTCCTGTCAAATAAGTTGTTTGATTTGCTGAAGAATAATATCCATCTCCAACAGCTGCATAAATTTCCGAAGTTCCATTAACATTTCTAACTTTAACATCATTAATTATGTTTCTTCCTGGTACAATTACTCCGGCTAAACCTGTCGAAGGCGGATTTAATGTAACGTTTACATTACCATTAAGTAAGGCTGCTTCTAATATATCTCCAGTAGATCTTGATACCATTACAGATGGTATATTTATTGTGCCGTTAGTGTCCGTTCCACCAATTGCAATGGGTTCGCCAGCAGTGTTATTCATTATTATAACTGCAATTGCTCCAGCATCTTGAGCCAATTGTATTTTCTCTAAAAAAGTACAATTTCCTCTTCTAACTAAAGCAATTTTACCTGAAATTGCAGCAGTATTTACTAAACTACCACAACCTAAACTTGATGGGGTAGAAGCAGCATCGGCAACTAATACTATGTTGGATGTAATTGAATTTGTGATTGGTAATCCAAATGCAGAATTTACAGTACAAGGATAATTAGCCGATATAGAAGTAGGTGAATTTACTGTAATATTTGCAACTGCCTGATAAATAGAATTGGACGGATTGTCTCCTAATACTTTGGTCCAAGATAAACCTGCATTAGAGGATTTCCAAAGGCCACTACTTAAAAAGTCTCCTGCTGTATAGGATTCACCAGTTCCTAGATAAAAAATAGAAGTGTTATTTGGGTCATAGGTTAAACTAGTAACAGCTAGATTATCAGGAATATTTACTCTTACCCATGGATTTGAAGAAGTAATGTCATCATTTCGCCACAAACCACCACTAACACCTCCAGCAAATACTCTTTTCTTTGTGGGGTCAGTTGGATCAAACATAACGGCTCTAACTCTACCACCAACATTATTTGGTCCTCTTTCAATCCATGGGTTATCAGATGCATCACCAGGTGTCCTTCCAGTTGCTAATAATTCTTTTCGCTTTTGTTCTAGTTCACGTTTAATTTTAATTAAATTTTCTGGATGCGGACGACCAGTTTCTGGATTCATTGTAAGTTCATATTCACTTTCAAAATATTTATTTGGTGGAATGCCTAATGCTTTTCTTTCTTTTTTTGAAAGTTCTTTAGTAAGCTTAAATGGACTATTCTCTAGATAACAGGCATGGAGTTTACGACGATTTTCTACATCATTTACTTTTCTTTCAAACGTAACTTCACGAAACTTTATTTGTTTTCGCGAAGCAATAGTTTTTTTTATTTTTTTATTTTTTAAAGATTTTTTTTCGTTTAAATTATTGTTGCTTTTATTGGTTGGTATAGTGTATAATGATTCATCATTTTTTGCGCAATTCAATGCAATTAATACCAAGCCTAGAAGAATATTTTTTTTAAATCTCATATTTAATTCAAAGTATAGTTACAAGTAAAAAAGATAAAAGTGCATTTTTTTCAATTTATTAATGTTTATCACTTAAATTTTATTTGCACTTATAATTTTATACATTTCAATTGCTTTTCCATCGGTTAATAACGAAACAAACTGACAAATAGTTAACAATTGTAAATAAACACTTGCTTGTGCGGTTTTGTATTTTTCTTGTACTAAATTTAACACCAACATGTCAAAATTAGTTGCTTGATTATTTAAACTATTTAGATAAGCTGTAATAAATGTATCTAAAAGTGTGTGTATTACTTTATAACCAATAATTTCTTTCTCAATGACTTCTTTGGATTGGTAAATATTTTTAACACTAAGATTAATAATATCTGAAATTTGAGCTTTGTATTGACTTTTATCCATTAAAGAAACATAGAACTCACCTTTTAAAATTGCTTTCTCGTTTTCTAAAAAAATTGAAACAGCATCATTAATTAAACTTCCAATTGCTAATGCTCGTAAGTAACTAATTCTATCTTCCTTAGTTTTAAGCTCATTGAATTTTTTAGAATCTATTGATTTTTGAACTAATTTTATTAGATACTCTAAGGCAAAATCTTCTTCAATCAAGCCTAATTTGATTCCATCTTCAAAATCAATAATGGTATAACAAATATCGTCAGCTGCTTCTACTAAATAAGCTAAAGGATGTCTTACATAACCTATATCTGGTAATTTTTTATTAGGAAGTAATCCTAATTCTTGCGCTACTTCTTTAAAAAATGTAACATCTTGCTGGAAAAAGCCATATTTTTTATCACAGATAGCTTTCGTAGGTTTTTTAGGCAAACTTTCTTTTGGATACTTCATAAAAGTTCCTAATGTAGCATAGGAGAGTCGTAAAGCGCCTTCAACACCTTCTCTACTTGAAGTTAGAATGGAAAATCCATTTGCATTACCTTCAAAATCAACCAAATCTTGCCATTCTTTAGTTGTAACGTGTGCTTGATATTTTTGCCCGTTACCTGTTGCAAAATATTCTCCTATGGCTTTTTCTCCTGAATGTCCAAAGGGAGGATTTCCAATATCATGAGCTAAACAGGCAGCGGCAACTATGGCTCCAAAATCATTTAATTGGTAGCCATGCACCTCTTTTAAATGAGGATATTTCTCAATGATTTTTTTTCCTACTAACCTTCCTATAGACCTTCCTACGACAGAAACTTCCAAACTATGCGTTAAGCGTGTGTGAACAAAATCGGTCTTTGATAAAGGAATAACTTGGGTTTTATCTTGTAAAATTCTAAATTCTGAAGAAAAAATAATGCGATCATAATCTACTTCAAAACCCAATCTGGTATCGTCTTGTTCTTTTCTAAGTCTTTTACTAGTATCACCCTGTCTTTTTAGCGATAATAATTGTTCCCAATGCATCATAGGAAATAAATTTAAGTAGTTACTTTTACGAAGATACGTAAAAGGATGAAGGTAAAAAATTCATAAAAAAACGATTTTATCCTCCATTCATTTATTCTTTCTTATTTGCTTTAAAAAAAATAGTTGATTTTTTTGGATATTGCTCGTAACTTTTATCACTAGGGTTTTCAATAATGGTCTTAATATTTATTTCATCACCCAGACTAAAATTAGCACTCGCATTCTTATAATCCAATAAATAAGGGCCGCAGAAAAAATTCCCCGCTGCATCTTGTTCCATAATTCCGGTGTAAACACCTTTTTTTTCTTTTGACATAATTTAATACTTTGAATAAAAAAACAGTTTCCCTCAGAAAACTGCTCTTTTATGATTTATTTTATTTTACTTATTATTTATGACCCACACATTTCACAATCCTCTGGGCCTGCGTTTTTAGAACGTTCAATCATGGCTCTAAATTCTTCTGCTGTCATTTCTTCTGGTTCAACCGCTACAGCCGTTGGTTCGGCTTTTTGTTGTTGAGTTACCGTAAATTGAATAGCATTCACTGCTGATTTAGTACGTAAATAATACATTCCTGTTTTTAACCCCGATTTCCAGGCATAGAAATGCATCGAATTTAACTTAGAAATTGTAGCGCCTTCCATAAACAAATTCAAAGATTGAGATTGATCAATGAAATACCCTCTTTGACGAGACATATCAATAATATCTCTCATACTCATTTCCCAAACTGTTTTGTATAAATCTTTAATGTGTTGTGGAATAGAAGTTATATTTTGAATAGAACCGTTGTTTCGCATGATTTCTTGTTTCAAATCTTCATTCCAAATGCCTAATTGAACAAGGTCTTGTAATAAATGTTTATTAACAATAATGAATTCGCCTGACAACACACGTCTTGTATATAAATTTGAAGTATAGGGTTCAAATGCTTCGTTGTTTCCTAAAATTTGAGAAGTAGAAGCCGTTGGCATAGGTGCCAATAATAAAGAATTGCGCACACCATGTTTCATTACTTCTTTTCGTAATGAAGTCCAATCCCATTTTCCTGATAAATCTTCATCTTTTAATCCCCAAAGATTATATTGGAACTCTCCTTTAGAAATTGGAGACCCTTTAAATGTTGAATACGGCCCTTCTTCTTTTGCAAGTTCCATAGAAGCTGTAACAGCTGCAAAATATATGGTTTCAAATATATCTTGATTTAATTGTTTTGCCTCGTCACTGGTAAAAGGCATACGCAATAAAATAAAAGCATCTGCTAAACCTTGCACACCAAGTCCTACAGGTCTATGACGCATATTAGAATTTTTTGCCTCTTCTACCGGGTAATAATTTCTATCAATTACACGATTTAAATTGCGCGTAATTCTTTTTGTTACATCATATAAATGTTGGTGATTAAATGCTCCGTTTTCTACAAACATTGGTAACGAAATAGAAGCTAGGTTACACACCGCTACTTCATCTTCAGAAGTGTATTCTAAAATTTCTGTACACAAGTTTGACGAACGAATAGTTCCCAAATTTTTCTGATTAGATTTTCTATTTGCCGAATCTTTGTATAACATGTATGGTGTACCTGTTTCGATTTGAGATTCAAGAATTTTTTCCCAAAGTTCACGAGCTTTTATAGTCTTTCTGCCTTTTCCTGCAGCTTCATATGATTCATATAATTTATCAAATTCTTCTCCATAGACATCATATAAACCAGGGCACTCATTAGGACACATTAAAGTCCAATTTCCATCTGCCTCAACACGTTTCATGAATAAATCAGAAATCCACATTGCGTAGAATAAATCACGTGCACGCATTTCTTCTTTTCCATGATTTTTTTTCAAATCAAGAAAATCGAAAATATCTGCATGCCAAGGTTCTACATAAATTGCAAAACTGCCTTTTCTTTTTCCACCCCCTTGATCTACATAGCGAGCCGTATCATTAAATACGCGAAGCATCGGTACAATACCATTTGACGTACCATTTGTTCCTGCAATATAAGAACCCGTAGCACGAACATTATGTATAGACAAACCTATTCCACCCGCAGATTGAGAAATTTTTGCGGTTTGTTTTAACGTGTCATAAATACCTTCAATACTATCATCTTTCATGGTTAATAAGAAACATGACGACATTTGAGGTTTTGGCGTTCCGGCATTAAAAAGCGTAGGCGTTGCATGTGTAAAATATTTTTTAGACATGAGCTCATACGTTTCAATAGCCGCATCAATATCATTTAAATGAATACCAACAGAAACACGCATTAACATATGTTGTGGTCTTTCTACAATTTTTCCATTTATTTTTAATAAATAGGAACGTTCTAAAGTTTTAAAACCAAAATAATCATAATTAAAATCTCGATTATAGATGATTGTTGAGTCTAATTTTTCAGCATTTGCTATAATGACTTCATACACATCATCTGCTAATAATGGTGATTTTTTACCTGTTCTGGGGTTTACATAATGGTATAAATCTACCATTGTTTCTGAGAACGATTTTTTAGTATTTTTATGCAAATTAGACACTGCAATTCGAGCGGCTAATTGTGCATAATCTGGATGTGTTACCGTCATTGAAGCGGCGGTTTCAGCAGCCAAATTATCAAGTTCAGATGTAGTAACTCCGTCATATAAACCTTCAATTACTCGCATAGCCACCTTAACAGGGTCTACAAGTTCATTTAGCTCATAACATAAAATTCGTACTCTATCGGTAATTTTATCAAATGAAACCGGTTCTTTTCGTCCATCTCTCTTTACTACAAACATAACTTATTCTTTTATTTTTATTTAATATAGTTTCTTTTTTTGATAGTGATTAAAAATCAGCATCAAAACTAAATTTATTTTCGTCAGACTCATTCGTCATGACACCTGCTTTTTGATATTCACCTACTCTTTTTTCAAAGAAGTTCGTTTTTCCTTCTAACGAAATCATATCCATAAAATCAAATGGATTTGTAACATTATATACTTTTTTACATTGTAATTCTACCAATAATCTGTCTGTTACGAATTCTAAATATTGTGTCATTAATTTAGCGTTCATACCTATTAAACTTACAGGCAAACTCTCTGTAATAAACTCACGTTCTATATCAAGTGCATTTGTAATAATCTCTGTAATTCGTTCTTTTGAAACTTTATTTACCAAATGATTATTATGTAAATGAACAGCAAAATCGCAATGCATTCCTTCATCTCTAGAAATTAATTCGTTAGAAAACGTTAATCCAGGCATCAATCCGCGTTTTTTTAACCAATAAATCGAACAGAACGCACCTGAAAAGAAAATGCCTTCTACGGCTGCAAACGCAATCAAACGTTCTGCAAAATTTGGAGAATCAACCCATTTTAAAGCCCATTCTGCTTTTTTAGCGATGGCTGGGAAATTCTCAATAGCTTTAAATAATATATTTTTTTCTTTTTCGTCTTTAACATACGTGTCAATTAATAACGAATAGGTTTCTGAATGAATATTTTCCATCATTAATTGAAACCCATAGAAAAATTTTGCTTCTGAATATTGCACTTCACTTACAAAATTTTCAGCTAAGTTTTCATTTACAATACCGTCTGAAGCTGCAAAAAACGCTAAAATATGTTTGATAAAATAACGCTCATCGTCATTTAATTTTGTACTCCAATCTGTAATATCTTGATGTAAATCAATTTCTTCTGCTGTCCAAAAACAAGCTTCCTGTTTTTTATACCAACTCCAAATATCGTGGTGTTTAATAGGAAAAATAACAAATCTATCTTTGTTTTCCTGCAAAATGGGTTCAACTACTGACATAACGGTTTGATTTTTATTATTTTAATTGTATTTTTCATTCTTTTAATTGGGGTTTACAAAGTTTGTCAATTATCCTGAAAAACAAAAGACAAACTTATTCACAATCGGGCAAAGTTTTTAACAAAATGGGAAAAACCCACTTTTTAAAATCTCAAATATATGTGTTTGATTTTCAGTGTTTTATATTTTAAGTTAAAGACGCAAAAAACGTTCAAATCAATTGAAAAATCAACTCATTTGAACGTTTTTTAGATGTATTTTTTAGGAATTTATTTTTTTAATTCTTCGGCAACTTTTTCTAATTCGTCATACCATTGTTGGCCAAATTTTCTTACTAAGGCTTCTTTCACAAATTTATAAATAGGCACTTGTAATTCTTTACCTAACGAACACGCATCAGAACAAATATGCCATTTATGGTAATTAACAGCAGCAAAATCGGTGTATTCTTTTACACGTACAGGATATAAATGGCACGAAACAGGTTTTTTCCACTCAACCAATCCTTCATTGTAAGCTTGTTCTATACCACATAAAGCCGTTTTGCCATCAAAAATAACATATGCACAATCTTTTCCATCAATAAGCGTAGTTTCAAACTCGCCGTCTTCACCTATTACAAATGCTCCTTGCTCTTCAATAGCTTGTATGCCTTCTGGTCTTAAAAAAGGTTTTACTTTTGGATAGATACGCGTTAGTATTTCTGTTTCATCTTGAGTAAGTGGCGCACCAGCATCGCCATCTACACAACATGCACCTTGGCAAGCAGCAAGATTACAAACAAAATCATTTTCTAGTATTTCTTCAGATACAATTGTTTTATGTAATTGAAACATTTGGTAAAAATTAGGTTGCAAATGTACTTAAAAAGTTTGAAGTGCATTCCTAATTATTGCGATTGAAAAGGAATACTTATCTTTGCAAAAAAACACAATGTTTGATTGGAAAGAAATTTTTACGATAAGTATGATTTTGTTTGCGGTAATTGATATCGTGGGAAGTATTCCTATTATTGTTGACTTACGCAGTAAAATGGGACACATTCAATCGGAGAAAGCAACTCTAGTAGCGGCTATTATCATGATCGCTTTTTTATTTGTAGGTGAGGAAATATTAAAGTTAATAGGTATAGATGCAAATTCATTTGCTGTAGCGGGTTCGTTTGTCTTGTTCTTTTTAGCTCTCGAAATGATTTTGGGCATTCGTTTATACAAAGAAGATAATCCGAGTACGGCATCTATTGTTCCAATTGCTTTTCCTTTAATTGCAGGTGCAGGAACGATGACTACTTTATTATCTTTACGTGCCGCATATGAAAAAATTAACATTATTGTTGCCATTCTAATTAATGTATTAGTGGTCTATGCTGTTTTAAAATCTTCTGGTAAAATAGAACGCTTGTTAGGCAACAACGGATTGGGAATTATTAGAAAAATATTTGGTGTTATTTTATTGGCCATTGCTGTAAAATTATTTGCTGCAAATGTAAAAGGCTTATTTGTTTAATTTTATATCTCTATAAAAATGAAAATCTTTTCATATATCATTAGTATTTTAGCTTGTGTAACAATTGCTATAAATGTTATGAAAGTTGACATAAACCATCCTTTAGAAGGCGAAAGCACAGTTGCCTTAATAGGAATTGTAGCAGCCTTGTGCGCTATCATTATTGTAATCTTATACCGATTAGCTAAAAAAGTTGACGAAAAAACGAAATAGTTTGAATGATTAATTTTATAAAACTCTTTTAATCATTTTATCTTTTGGCAGCACGATTTGATAATAAGTTTTATCTCCAAAAAGTTGTTTGGTAAACGCAGCGTATAAATAATCTATAACTTCGGTTTTATGTTTAGCAAGCTTAAATGAAAATCCATTTTGTGTTACATAGTCTTGAAACTGTTTAAAGTACAATGGATTTTCATAAATTTCTTTTTTCAAAGTAGGTTGCGTAAACTTTTTAAAATATAGTCTTTTTGCATCTACTTTTTCAAAAGCAAAATAATTGATAAAATCGGTTTGAAGTAACAACGCCAGTCCTTCCTCATCATGTGAAGCAGATAATGGCACAAAAAAATCAGGGATAATGCCCCCGCCGCCATAGACAATTCGTCCTTTTTTAGTTTTGTAGCGTAAACTATCTACCACTTTTATACTGTCTTTTTGATACAATTCGCCCGAAGCAAATCGTTTTTCAAATTCATTAAAATAATTTTTATCCGAATAAGGTTTCTGAATACTTCTTCCGGAAGGCGTATAATACCTCGCTACAGTTAATCGAACTGCTGAGCCGTCATCAAGTTTCATTTCTTTTTGCACTAATCCTTTGCCAAATGTTCGTCTACCTATAATACTTCCTCTATCATTATCTTGAATAGCGCCTGCAAAAATTTCACTGGCAGAAGCCGAATTTTCATCTACTAAAACTGAAATTTTCCCCGATTCAAAAATTCCTTTTTCGGTAGCTAAAGAGAGTTCTTCGTGCTTAGCTCTATTTTTGGTTTTGACAATTAATTCGTCTTTTTTCAGAAATTCATCTGCCATGGCTACTGCCATTTCTAAATAACCTCCTCCATTACCCCTTAAATCTACTATAACTTCGGTCATACCTTGTTGCTTTAAATGTACTAATGCTTGATGAAATTCGGAATACGTGGTTTCAGCAAAACGATTTACCTTGATATAGCCTTTTTTAGGTTGAAGCATAAGCGCAATTTCTACACTTTTTACAGGTATTTTTGCGCGAGAAATAGTTACATTAAATTTTCGTTTTTCAGCTTTTCGATACACGAGTAAATTTACTTTTGTATCCATTTCACCTTTTAATATGGTGAATAATTGTTCTTTAGTCAGTTTTTTGTTAAACAACTGTTTGTTATTTGCTACTAAAATTCGGTCGCCCGCTTGAATACCGGCTCTGTATGAAGGACCGTTTAGTATAGGCTGAAGCACCGTTAGCGTATCTTTGTACATATAGAAATTAATTCCTATACCCACAAAATTTCCTTCCATACTTTCTGTAACTTGCGCTAACTGACTTTTAGGTATATATACCGAGTGTGGATCTAATTTTTCTAAAATACCATTAACTGTTAAATCAACAATAGAATCTGTATTGACTTCATCTACATATTCTCGATCAATTAAATCGAGTAATCTATTTATTTTATGTTTTCCTTTTGAAGCGTTAAATAAACTATCTATTTGTAAACCGTTTGACTTTCTACCTAGTATATAACCTAAGGCGAAAAGTAGCGCAAAAAGGATAGGTAAATAGATTTTTGAATTAGGTTTACTCATCTAAGTTATTGATAAGTGTGACTTCTATTCCTGCTTTTATTAAAAAATCAACACCTGAAGTATCTTTATATTCTTCTAAATACACCACGCGCTTAATGCCAGACTGATGAATTAATTTACTACAATCTTTACAAGGGGAAAGTGTAATATATAATGTAGCATCTTCACAGGATTGTGTAGAACGAGCCACTTTTGAGATGGCATTCGCCTCGGCATGCAAAACATACCATTTTGTAAGATGTGCTTCGTCTTCACAGCAGTTTTCAAACCCGCTTGGGGTACCATTGAAACCGTCTGAGATAATCATTTTATCTTTTACTATAATAGCGCCCACTTGTTTTCTTTCACAATAAGAAAGTTTACCCCATTCTTTTGCTATTCGTAAATAGGCCTTATCGTATTTTTCTTTTTTTTCTGCTTTCACGTTAAATTAGTTTTTAACTGTACCAAATTTCATTTTCAATTAGCATAGGTACAACAGCTCCTATAATAAATGATGCAATTATTAATCCCCATTCTCGTTTAGAAAACTTAAATACAGCTTGTGCTACATAAGCCAAAATTAAACCTATCATCACAACAATGAGTTGGGCGACTTCTATACCTAGCGCAAATTCCATAAGTGGAAGTACTTTTTCACCGGGTGTGCCTATCATGATGGTTTTAAAATAATTTGAAAAACCTAATCCATGAATGAGCCCAAAAAACAACGTTACACCAGCTACAAAAGTAACACTTTCTTTTTTAGTAGTTTTGCCAGCCGTAAATAAAGCAAATAAAGCCGTAATCAATATGGTAACCGGTATTAGAAATTCTACCAAAGAAGCTTTTACAGATACTACATTATATACCGATAAAACCAACGCAAGAGTATGTCCTACGGTAAAAATACTTACTAAAAAAAGGATACGCTTCCAGTCTTTGAATGCATACGGACTAATTAATGCTAATAAAAATAATACATGGTCATAGCCTTTGATGTCAAGTACATGATTAATACCCATGTTTAAATAAATGAAGAATGCATCCATATTGTAAAATTTAGTGCACTCAAACTTACTATTTTTTTTGAAAATAAAAAATGGCTTACCCTTTTATTTTGTCATAAATGCTTCCGCTTTTTCTACCATGTGTTTTACACCAGCAAAAAAAGGAACACGCTGGTGCAGTTCTGTAGGTTGAATTTCCATAATGCGTCCAAAACCATCTGAAGCTTTTCCGCCTGCTTGTTCCGCAAGAAATGACATAGGATTGCACTCATATAACAAGCGCAATTTTCCTTTTGGTGCTTTTGAACTTGTAGGATAAATGTAAATACCACCTTTAATCATGTTTCGGTGAAAATCGGACACCAAGCTTCCTATATACCTTGACGTATAGGGACGGTCTTCTTCTTCTAACTGGCAATATTTAATGTAATCTTTTACCCCTTGTGGAAAATGAATATAATTGCCTTCATTCACCGAATAAATAGATCCTTTTTCTGGAAATTTCATATTAGGATGTGAGAGATAAAACGTACCAATAGCGGGATTGAGTGTAAAACCATTTACGCCATGCCCTGTTGTATAAACCAGCATAGTTGATGTGCCGTAAATAACATACCCTGCCGCTACCTGATTGATTCCAGGTTGTAAAAAATCTTCCAGCGTTACAGGGGTTCCAATAGGTGTAACCCGTCTGAAAACAGAAAAAATAGTTCCTACAGATACATTAACATCTATGTTTGACGAACCATCTAACGGGTCCATTAAAACTACATATTTATTATTATGGCTATTATCGCTTCCTGCAACGGTAATAAAATCATCGTTTTCTTCTGAGGCAATACCACAAACAATTTCCCTGTTAATTAAGGTTTGAATAAACACTTCATTAGCATACACGTCTAATTTTTGTTGGTCTTCCCCTTGAATATTTTGATCTCCTGCTGCGCCTACAATATCAACCAAACCCGCTTTGTTAACTTTGTAGTTTACCACTTTTGCTGCGAGTCTGATGGAGTTAATTATTCGAGACAATTCACCAGAAGAATATTGAAATGCTGTTTGATTCTCTATGATAAATTCACCTAGAGTTGTGTTTTTTTCTGTCATTACGAAAACGTTTGCGTTGATATTTTATGCAAATATCGTTAAATTTGTTTTATTATAAAATTAATTTCAAAAGTTGTTATTAGTTGTTTATTTTTGCAAGAGTATTCTATTGAAAACACTAATTTTAGCCCCGATTGAAATGGAAATCCTTTTTGTTTTTTTTAGAAACAAAAAGATTGTAATGTAAAGCGGGAAATAGCTCTAAAAAATGAAAATAAGAAAAGGAATAGTTGCTGATATGTCAGCCGTGTTGCATTTAATAAAAGAATTGGCTACTTTTGAAAAAGAGCCTGATGCCGTTGTGCTAACTGTTGACGATTTAGTAAGAGATGGTTTTTCAGAAACGCCTGCTTTTTACACATTTGTAGCGGAAGAAGCGGGAGAAATTATAGGTATGGCCTTATATTATTACAGGTATTCTACTTGGAAAGGTCGTACACTCCATTTAGAAGATTTAATTGTAACCCAAGCTAAACGAGGTACAGGAGCAGGAAAAGCATTATATGAGGCTGTGATAAAAGAAGGCTACAACCAACAAGTGCGCAGAATTGAATGGGCTGTTTTAGACTGGAACCAACATGCTATTGATTTTTATAAAAAAAGTGGTGCAAAGGTTTTAGATGATTGGCGGGTAGTACAAATGGATGAGAACGGCATTCAAAAATTTATCAATAAAACAATGATTTAAGTATAATTATCTACCTATGAAACTATTCAAATTTGGTGGTGCATCTGTAAAAGACGCTGCGGGAATTAAAAATGTAATTAAAGTACTGGAAACAGTAGGACATGAAGATGTTTTGCTGGTTGTTTCTGCAATGGGTAAAACCACGAATGCGTTAGAAATTGTCGTAAAAAATTATTTTGAAAAATCGAAAGAGTTAAAATCATCTTTACAAGATTGTAAAAAATACCATATAGAAATCATTTTGGATTTATATGGCGACGAAAAACACCCTCATTTTCAAGAAACCTATTCGGCAGTAAACAAACATTTTGAAGATTTAAGCTATTTTTTAACTTCGAACAAATCGCCCAACTATAATTTTGTGTATGACCAAATTGTAAGTTACGGTGAAATCATTTCTACTACTTTAATAAGTTGTTATTTTAATCATAGTGGATTAAGTAATCAATGGCTAGACGTTAGGAATTTTATCAAAACAGATGCGACGTACAGAGATGCCCTTGTTGACTGGGAAGCAACACAAAAAAACATTAGTAAAATCAATAAAAAGAAAACGCTTTTCATTACACAAGGGTTTTTAGGTGCAGATGAAAATAATTTCACTACCACACTAGGTCGTGAAGGTTCAGATTATACAGCCGCTATTTTTGCTTATTGTTTAGGTGCAGAAAGCGTTACGATATGGAAAGATGTACCTGGTGTTTTGAACGCTGATCCAAGGTATTTTGAAAACGCCATATTACTTAACAAAATATCCTATAAAGAAGCAATTGAATTAGCTTTTTATGGCGCGAGTGTAATTCATCCAAAAACATTACAGCCCTTACAGAAAAAAGAAATTCCGCTATTTGTAAAATCATTTATTAACCCTACGTTACCAGGAACAAAAGTGAGTAAAGGTGTGAATTTAGAACCACGAACTTCTTGTTTTATTGTGAAAAAAAATCAAATATTATTATCCCTTTCTTCTATTGATTTTTCATTTATTATGGAAGAACACATAAGTGAAATTTTCCGTTTATTGCATCAGTATAAAATAAAAGTGAGCTTAATACAAAACACAGCCATCAGTTTTTCTATTTGTGTGGAAGATAAATTCAATAAATTTCAAGAATTGAAAGCTATATTGTCAAAACAATTTAAAGTAGCATATAACGAAAATGTATCTTTATACACGATTCGACATTTTGACAAGGCTGCAGCCGAAATGGTAGAAAAAAACAAACATATTTTAGTAAAACAAATCAGTCGAGAAACATTACAATTAGTAACAGAATAAAAAAAAGTCCGAAAATTTTCGGACTTTTTTATTATTATTTGGCTTTTTGGGAAGCTTCTATATTTCGTTCAATGGTATGGCCAGGTCTTGACCATTTTGGTTTTTCGCCTAATGCTTGAAACTTAGAATCTTCTGCTTCAACCGTTTGTGGTTGCATGAGTTTGATAAATGGTTTTTGTGGTTGAAGTCCTAACAGTTCAAACATTTTCATGTCTTCATTCACGTCGGGATTTGGAGTTGTAAGCAATTTATCTCCTGCAAAGATTGAATTCGCTCCCGCAAAAAAACAAAGCGCTTGTCCTTCTCTACTCATTTCTGTTCTTCCTGCTGAAAGTCTCACTTGTGTTTCGGGCATTACAATTCTTGTTGTTGCCACCATCCGAATCATATCCCAAATTTCAACTGGTTTTTGTTCTTCAAGCGGTGTGCCTTCAACAGCAACTAAAGCATTAATCGGCACTGATTCTGGTTGGGGATTTAAAGTAGCTAAAGCCACTAACATACCTGCTCTGTCCTCTATGCTTTCGCCCATTCCAATAATTCCACCACTACATACAGTGACATTTGTTTTCCTAACATTATCAATTGTTTGTAAACGATCTTCAAAACCTCTAGTAGAAATTACTTCTTTGTAATACTCTTCAGAAGTATCTAAATTATGATTGTAGGCATACAACCCTGCTTCTGCTAACCGTTGCGCTTGATTTTCGGTTAACATACCCAGTGTGCAACACACTTCCATGTCAAGTTTATTGATTGTGCGCACCATTTCTAGCACTTGGTCAAACTCAGGCCCATCTTTTACATTGCGCCATGCGGCTCCCATACACACTCTTGAAGAACCCGATGATTTAGCTCTTAAAGCTTGTGCTTTTACTTGATTTACAGACATTAAATCATTACCTTCTAAATCTGTATGATATCTTGCAGCTTGCGGACAATACCCGCAGTCTTCTGGACATCCTCCGGTTTTTATTGATAATAAAGTAGAAACTTGAACTACATTTGGATCATGATTCTCTCTATGAATAGTAGCCGCTTCATATAATAATTCCATTAATGGCTTATTATAAATAGCCATTATTTCTTCTTTGGTCCAGTTATGTTTAGTAATACTCATATCATTTTATTTTTAATTTACTAATGTAGGCTAATGCATCTATTTTGTCTTGGTGTAATTGATTTTTCAAAATTTCTAAAGATTCAAATTTTTGTTCGTCTCTTAACTTTTTCAACATATGTACTTTTATTGAAGCATCATAAATTGTTTGTTCAAAATTAAAAATATGCACTTCAATTGACAAATTTTGTCCATCAATAGTTGGTCTTGTACCAATATTCATCATGCCATAATATGCTTTATTTTCAATATAAACAGCAACTACATACACACCAATTTTTGGTATTAATTTGTACGTTTCCGTGAGGTGTATATTAGCTGTTGGAAACCCAATAGTTCTCCCCAGTTGATTTCCTTTTAGCACTTTTCCAGACAACATGTAAGGGTACCCCAAATATTTATTAGCTAACTCAATCTCTCCTTCTTGTAAAGCCATTCTAATTTTTGTTGAACTTATTGCTATAGCATTTATTTGTTGGGCAGAAATTTCTTCCACTTCAAAGCCAAATTTAGCACCAAATGCTTTCAAATCATTAAAATCAGCAGCTCTATTTTTGCCAAATTTATGATCATATCCAATAATTATTTTGGCCACATTAAATCGATCTACTAATACTTGTTTTACAAATTCTTCAGGTGTCATTTCTGAAAAAGTATGATCAAATGGATGAATAATAAAATTATCTATTCCTATTTTTGAAAATAATTTTTGTTTTTCAACAATCGTATTTAACAATTTTAACGTTGACGTTTCTGAAATGATAGCTCGTGGATGCGGAAAAAAGGTAAGTACAAGGCTTTCTAAATTTTCTTTTTTTGAATTATCAATTAAATGCGCAAGAATAGCTTGATGTCCTTTATGTACACCATCAAAAGTACCTAAGGTAACAATTGTTTTTTTCTGAGTTTTAAACTCACTTATATTTGAAAATACTTTCAAGGATTGAATTTTACTGCAAAAGTAAACTTAAAAATTAGGAATAAAAAAAGTATTTTATGAAATCGCTACCAACTGATATGTTTGTATACATGCATCAATAAAGATTGGAGATACAATAATGACTTAAAAAAATAAATATTAATTTTTTATAAAATAAAAAATACATTTCATTTTCTACATTTTTTTAGGAAAAATAATTTTTTATTCTATATTTGCTAAATACAAATCAAATTTTATCATAAAAATGAAAAAAAATCTACTATTAGTTATTTTTTCTTTCTTCTTGACTTTAATTTCTAATGCACAAACAGAAAAAGCTTGGCAAAAAGTAGAGAAAGATCGAGTAATTTCGTTGAATCAAAATGTAACAAGAGCTACATTTCCAGAGAATTTCTTGCTTTATCAACTCGATTTAGCATCAATAAAAAATGTTTTATTTCAAGCACAAGATCGATTTGTGCCTAATGCAAAATCTGTACTAATTTCATTGCCCACTTCAAATGGGAATTTTGAGAATTTCCAAATGTTAGAAGCGTCTAATTTTGATGCTGAATTACAAGCACAATTTTCTGAAATAAGAGCTTATGTAGGTAAAAGTTTAACTGATCCAAAATCAATATTAAGATTAAGTATTAGTCCATCAGGCATACAGACTATGATTATAAGACCTAACGGATTGACTGAATTTATGGAGCCTTATTCTGCAGATAATAGTGTATATGCTGTATTCGCTGCCAAAAATAGAAAAGGGAAATTACCATTTACATGTTCTACGCAGGATCAATTAGTTACTACAACATTATTAAATAAAGCTAAAACTTCGGGTAGTACAAATAGATCAAGTGCACAACAATTATTGAATTTTAGATTGGCTTTATCTTGTACTGCAGAGTACGCGAATCATTTTGGAGCAACAAGTGCATCCCAAGTATCATTGGTACTAGGCGCCTTTAACGCTACAATGTCTCGTGTAAATGGTGTTTTTGAAAAAGATTTTTGTATAAAAATGACTATTGTAGCTCAAACTAACAATGTTATTTTTTACAATGCATCAACAGACCCATATTCCAATGCAAATATTGGTGCAAACGGAGCGTGGAATGCTGAACTTCAAAACACTCTATCAATTTTAGTTGGTGAAGCAAATTATGATATTGGTCACTTATTCGGAAAAACTGGAGGAGGAGGAAATGCTGGCTGTATTGGTTGTGTTTGTGTGGATAATCAAAAGGGTAGTGGATATACTTCTCCAGCAGATGGAATTCCTTCTGGTGATACTTTTGACATTGATTATGTTGCGCACGAAATGGGACATCAATTTGGTGCAAATCATACTTTTTCAAATAGTGTTGAAGGAAGTGGTGTCAATGTTGAAGTGGGTTCTGGTTCAACTATTATGGGATATGCCGGGATTACAAATCAAAATGTTCAAAATAATTCAGACGCCTATTTTCATTATGCAAGTATTTTTCAAGTGCAAAATAATATGGAAGGAAAAACTTGCCCTACAAGAACTAACATTACTAATGTAGCACCAGTTGTTAATGCAGGACTTAATTATACCATTCCTAAAAGCACTCCTTTTATTTTAACCGGTACAGCTACAGATGCCAATACAGCAAATGTATTATCTTATTGCTGGGAACAGATTGACAATGCTACTTCAGCAGTTACTGGCGCTAATAGCGTTGCATCTGAAACAAAAACTATTGGTCCAAATTGGAGATCTTACCCGCCAGTTTCAACAGGGACTAGATATTGTCCGCCCCTGCCAAGAGTAGTTAATAATTTTTCTACTACTGATGGAACAGGGTCGCCAATAATAACTGTTGAAGCATTAAGTTCGGTAGCTAGAACATTAACTTTTGCATTAACAGCAAGAGATAATGTAGCTGGCATGGGACAAACAAATACAGATACAATGGTTGTTACCGTTAATGGTACGGCCGGACCTTTTTTAGTTAGCTCACCAAATACAGCAGTAAACTGGCAAGTAGGAACTAATCAAAATGTTACTTGGGATATTGCGGGAACTACTGCAAACGGCGTCAATTGTGCAAATGTAGATATCTTTTTATCAACAGATGGGGGGTTTACTTATCCTGTTTTACTAGCTTCTGGTGTTCCAAATGATGGTTCTGAAACAATTACAATACCAAATAATATAGGTACTCAAAATAGAATTATGGTTAAGGGAGCCAATCATATTTTTTATGACATTTCAAATACAAACTTTACAATTTCTGCTCCATCATCTTCTTTTTCTATTGCCTATTCAGGTGTAGTTGGTGGTCAAACAAAGAGTGTGTGTCAAGGAAGTACTATTTCTTTTCCAATTCAATATACAGCTTTAGGTGGTTTTTCTGGATCAACAACATTTACGGCGTCTGGAGCACCTACAAACACAACAGTAACTTTTTCTCCAGCTTCAGTAAGTTCTAATGGTACAGTAACTGTAAATGTTTCTGCAGCTAATAATGCAGCTGTAGGTAATTATACATTAGTTGTAACTGGAATTTCTGGTTCAATAACACGTACTGTAAATTTATACATAACAGTTGTTAATGGAAATTTTGTAACTCAAACACTTATTTCACCTGCAAACTTAGCAAATGGTTTAGGAACTTCTGTAGTGTTGAGTTGGAATGCAAATAGTGCTGCAAGTTCTTATGAAGTGCAAGTTGCGAGTAATTCAAATTTCAGCACGATTGTAGCAAGTGGAACGGTAACAGGAACGAGTACAGTTGTTAGTGGTTTAAATTTAGTTGCAACCTATTGGTGGCGAGTTTTGCCAAAAAATAGCGGTTGCTCTGGAACATATAGTGCTGTGAACCAATTTACAACTGGAGAATCAAATTGTAACTTCAATTATTCAAATAATAATGTATTAACCATACCAGATGGTGCTGGAGCAAATACAGCAGGTACAACAGTATCTAAAACAATTAGCGTTCCTGGTTCAGTTACAGGATTTTTAAACGATGTAAATGTTAATATTGACTTTACACATACTTATATAGAAGATTTAGTTATCGATCTTCAACATCCAGATGGAACTTCAGTAAGACTTTGGGATAGAAATTGTAATAATGAGTTTTCATCTGTAAGTTTTACATTCTCTGACGGAAATCCTTCAATACCAAATAGTAATTGTACCGCTTCATCTGGCACATTTTCACCATCCACTCCGTTAAGTGCATTAAACGGTAAAACTGCACCTGGAACATGGACTCTGAGAGCAACAGATTGGTATAATGGGGATACAGGTTCAATAGGGAATTGGTCTATTAATTTGTGTATGTCACAAATTCCACTTTCAAATGAGAGTTTTGGTCTTGAAAATTTTTCAATTTATCCAAACCCAAATACTGGTAATTTTACAGTTAACTTCACATCACAATCTTCTAATGCAATTGAAATACTAGTTCATGATATTAGAGGTAGAGAAGTGTATATGAAGTCATATAACAATAGTCCATTATTTAATCAAATGATAGAATTGACAAATGTTGAATCTGGTATTTATCTCGTAACGGTTAAAGATGGAGAAAGAAAAGAAGTTAAGAAAATTATAATTGAATAAGACTTATTCTAAGTTTTTAAATAAAAAACCCTGTATTTTCAGGGTTTTTTTGTATTTACTTTTGTATTTATACAACAGGAAATTTGGTTTGAGATACTCATATATTAAGTTTTAGGATTTTCAAATGATTTTGATAAAAAAATGCCAAACTTTAGTTTGGCATTTTCTAATTCAATAAAATCTAAAAATTAATATCGAAAGGCATAATAGCTTGTACGCCTTTTCGTTTTTTCATCTTTCTAATATTATCAATTAGTAGGTAGTTTTCTTCACCTAATTCTTCTTTAAGTATTGCTTCTTTGGATTGATATAGCTTTGCACCCGCTAAGCTTTCTAAGAATTCATTGAAATTCTTTTCATACTCAGGATAATTTTCTACTCTATATGAGTTGCTTTTACCCAAAGTGGCTGCATGTTTAATAGCTGCTTCTAAATTTCCTATTTTGTCAACTAAACCTAATTTTAAAGCATCTGAACCTGTCCACACTCTTCCTTGGCCAATAGCATCAACTTGGGCAAATGTCATTTTTCTACCTGTTGCCACTCTAGTTACAAATGTTTTATAAATAGTTTCAATTCCTTCTAAAGCAAATGTTTTGTAATTATCAGAAATAGGTTCAAAAGGAGAATATCCATTTGCATTTTTGTGTGTGCTAACTTGTTCGGCGTTAATTCCCATTTTAGTGGCAAATTCACTCATGTTTGGCAACATGCCAAAGACGCCTATAGAGCCCGTTATGGTTGTTGGTTCAGCAAAAATAGCATTTGCACCACACGCAATGTAATACCCTCCCGAAGCTGCTAAATTACCCATTGAAACGACTACGGGCTTTACTTTTTTAGTTAATTCAATTTCTCTCCATATCAATTCTGAAGTTAAAGCGCTTCCTCCTGGACTATCTACACGTAACACAATAGCTTTCACATCTTTGTCTTCTCTTGCTTCTTTTAACGAACGATTGATGGAACCTTCTCCTATGTAATCTACATCACCCTCACCACTATTGATTTCACCTTGTGCATAAATCACAGCAACAATATCATCTTTTGTAAGGTCGTCAACATTTATTGCGTTTTTGGAAGCATAATCTGTGATGGAAACTTTTTCATAATCATCTTTTGCTAACACTTTTAATTTTTGTTTTAAAAAAGCGTGGTATTCATCTTCATAGGCTACTTTATCAACTAATTTTTGTTCTAATGCCATTTGAGGAGTCCTAGCGCTCAAATTGTCTGCAATAGTATTAAGTTGGGCAACCGTTATGTTTCTGCTTTTTGCAATATCTTCAGCAATAGTTTTCCAAATGGAATTCAAAAGAACAGTAAGTTGTTCTCTATTTTCTGGGCTCATTTCTTGTGCTAAAAAGGGCTCAACCGCACTTTTAAATTTACCATGGCGAATAATCTCCATTTTTAAGCCCGTTTTGTCTTGAAAATTTTTAAAGAATAACACTTCCGTTCCTAATCCTTTTAAATCAACTTCTCCGGCTGGATTTACAAATACTTCATTAGCAACAGAATTAATATAATATTCTTTTTGAGTGAAATAATTTGCATACGCGTAAACAAACTTTCCAGATTTTTTAAAATCTTCCAATTGATCTCTTAGCTCTTTACTTTGAGCTAAACCAAGTAGAGATTGGTTGTTTAGAATTGAAATCCCTTTAATATTATTGTCTGTTTTGGCGTTTTTTATCGCGTTAAGTACTTCTATAAAACCAATTTTTTCTTTTCCGGCTAAGATAGTTTGTAAGGGGCTTTCATTTTTGTATTGACCCGCATAATCAAATACAATTTTTGATAAATCTATCTCGATGACAGAATTATAGTTAATTTTTATTTCATCTTCACTACTCCCAAAAGCAGCGCCAATACCAATTAAAATGAAAAAACTAAGCACACAGAATAAAAAAATTCCCACTACAGTTGCAAATACATTTTTTATAAAATTCATTTTTAGTATATTTTTATTACTTATAGGTAGTAAAAAGTGTTAAAAAGTTACATGTTCATAACTATTTATTTTTTCATCAAAATCTAACTAAAAATGTTTGTTATTTTGCAATATTGATAAAAAGTCATTTTATATAAGTAACAAAGTGAATTTACAGCAACCAATATACCTTTCTTTAGGCACAAATATGGGGGATAAACTTAAAAATCTCCAAACGTGTGTGGACTTGCTGCATCAAAAAGTAGCGACAGTTATTGAGGTTTCTTCGGTTTACGAAACACCTTCATGGGGGTTTGAAGGGGCTAATTTTTATAATTGTATAGTAGTAGTTCATTCGTCAAAATCACCACAAAAAATTTTAACCAAAATTCTAAAGATTGAAAAAGAATTAGGTAGAATTCGTCAAGACGCACCGGGTTATACCTCAAGAGTTATAGATATAGATATTATTTCATATGGGTCGGAAGTTATTAATATGCCTCAGTTACAACTTCCGCATCCTCAAATGCATCGTCGAAACTTTGTTTTACATCCTTTGCAAGAAATCGCACCTACCTGGATACATCCTGAAAAACAAATAGGCATCGACACGTTGTTGTTTGACTGTGATGATGCTTCCGAGATAAATAAAACAGCAACATTGATAAGTCCGTTACAAAGAATAGTTTGGGAAGATTTAAAATATATAGCAATTGAAGGAAATATTGGCGCTGGAAAAACAACATTGGCAGGAAAAATAGCTGAAGATTATAATGCTAAATTGGTCTTGGAGCGTTTTGCAGATAATCCATTTTTGCCTAAGTTTTACAAAGATCAGAATCGTTATGCCTTTCCATTAGAGATGTCTTTTTTAGCCGATAGATACCAACAATTAACAGATGATTTGGCGCAATTTGATTTGTTTAAAGATTTTGTATTAGCGGATTATCATATTTTTAAATCGTTGATTTTTGCTAAAGTTACCCTGCAAGAAGACGAATTTAGGTTATATAAAACCATGTTTGATATCATTTATAAAGAAATGCCAAAGCCTGATTTGTATGTATATTTATATCAAAATACCGATAGACTTTTGACAAATATTAAAAAAAGAGGTAGAAGTTATGAGCAAGAAATACCTGCAGCATATTTAGAAAAAATTAATCATGGTTATTTGGATTATATCAAAACACAAACCGATTTAAATGTTTTAATCTTAGACGTTTCCGATTTAGATTTTGTAAAAAATCAAGAAGATTATGTGTTTTTGTTGAATGAGATTAACAACAAAATTACATTAGCACGCGGATAAAACTAATGCTATTCAATGCTGATTTAACGGATTTTTTGCCCAAACTTATCATGCTGAAAGCGTCTCTTTTCAATTAATTAAACCCGAATTTCTCCAATCATAACAAATTCATAGCGTTCTTTGCGAAAAAACTTTGTGTTTAAATGATAAGATTTCTATTGAAGCTTTTGAAACAAATCCCAAATCACAATTCCTGCGCTTACAGAAATATTCAATGAATGCTTGCTTCCTAATTGTGGAATTTCAATTACACCATCCGATAAATTAATAGCTTCTTGAGAAACGCCTTTTACTTCATTGCCAAAAATTAAAGCATATTTGGTTTCGGCGTCGGGCATAAATTCATTTAACATAACCGCATTTTCGGTTTGTTCTATTGACCAAATGTGCACGTTTTCTGCTTTCAATTTTTCAATTACGCTCAGTATGTCTTTCGCATATTCCCAAACAACTGTTTCTGTTGCGCCAAGTGCCGTTTTGTGAATTTCTTTGTTGGGCGGAGTAGCCGTTATTCCACATAAATAGATTTTTTCAATTAAAAAAGCATCAGAAGTTCTAAAAACAGATCCAATATTGTGCAAACTTCTAATATCGTCTAAAATCACTATGATAGGTGTTTTTTGTGCGGCTTTAAATTCGGATAGACTTTTACGTTCTAATTCTGCGTTGGCTAATTTTCTCATGGTACAAAGGTAAAATTTATTTACCAATGTGTCAATAAGCCAATTTACCACTACCTCATTGCCAGATTAGTCTTTGTGTTAAATTTGATAGCGTATAGTGGTGTTATTTTCATTTTGAAGTTGCACTTGAAAAACGTATCTTCGCCTTATATAAAATAAAATATTGTGGCAAAAAAAGCAGCTTCTGAATTAAAAGAAAAGACATCAAAAGAAACCCCTTTGATGAAACAATACAATGAAATCAAGGCAAAATATCCTGATGCATGTTTGTTATTTAGAGTAGGGGATTTCTATGAAACATTTGGTTCAGATGCCATTAGAGCTTCTCAGATTTTAGGAATAACATTAACTAAGCGAGGAAACGGAAGTGAAAGCGAAACTGCTTTAGCGGGTTTTCCTCACCATTCTTTAAACACGTATTTGCCGAAACTAGTTAAAGCGGGACTTCGAGTGGCTATTTGTGACCAATTAGAAGATCCAAAGATGACAAAGACGATCGTTAAACGTGGCGTGACAGAGTTGGTTACACCAGGAGTTGCGATGAATGACGATATTTTACAGGCCAAAACAAATAATTTCTTAGCTTCTATCCATTTTGGTAAGAAAAGTATAGGTATTGCTTTTTTAGATGTTTCTACGGGAGAATTTTTAACCGCACAAGGGTCAGAGGAGTATATTGATAAATTATTACAAAATTTTAGACCAAGTGAAATATTGGTCACAAAAAATCACAAAACGACTTTTAAAGCCGCATTTGGAGAAGATTTCCATGCTTTTTATTTAGAAGATTGGATTTACAAAGAAGATTATGCTTTTGAAATACTTACCAAGCATTTTCAAACGAATTCTTTGAAAGGGTTTGGTATTGAAGAAGTTATGGAAGGTGTAGTTGCTTCGGGGGCTATTTTATATTATTTGTCTGAAACGCAGCATAACAAAATACAACACATAACCACTATTCAGCGTATCGCAGAAGATGCTTATGTGTGGATGGATAAGTTTACTATTCGCAATTTAGAATTATACCACAGTACAAATCCAAATGCAGTTACCTTACTTGATGTAATTGATAAAACATTATCCCCAATGGGGTCACGTTTACTAAAAAGGTGGTTGGCTTTGCCTTTAAAAGATCTTGTCAAAATTAAGGCCAGAAATGAAGTAGTAGCGTATTTAAAAGCAAATCAAGAAGAGTTGCAATTTATACAATATCAAATTAAGCAAATTTCCGATTTAGAACGATTAATTTCTAAAGTAGCCACAGGGAAAATTTCGCCTCGAGAGGTACTTTATTTGCGCGATTCATTACAAGCTATTTTGCCAATTAAAGAAAAGGCATTAAGTGCAAAAAATGAAGCGTTAAAAATTATTGGTGATGGCTTACATGCTTGTGAATTATTGCGTGAAAAGATTGACACTACTCTACAAGAAGATGCTCCGGTTGCGATTAATAAAGGAAACGCCATAGCAATAGGTGTACATCCCGAATTAGATGAATTACGGGCTATTTCCACAACAGGAAAAGGATATTTAGAAGATTTAGAACGAAGAGAAAGCGAACAAACGGGCATACCGTCATTAAAAATATCGTTTAATAATGTTTTTGGCTATTATATTGAAGTGCGTAATACACACAAAGATAAAGTGCCTGACAATTGGATAAGAAAGCAAACATTAGTAAATGCAGAGCGCTATATAACAGAAGAATTAAAAGAATATGAATCTAAAATATTAGGAGCAGAAGAGAAAATACAACAATTAGAGAATTTACTTTTTGAGCAATTGGTGAGTTGGATGGCTACCTATATTAAGCCTGTTCAGCTAAATGCTAATTTAATTGCGCAGCTCGATTGTTTACAGTCTTTTACTCAAATGGCTATTGAAAATAATTACGTGCAGCCAGAATTAGATGATTCACATGATTTACTCATTAAAGAAGGGCGTCATCCTGTAATTGAAAAACAGTTACCACTAGGAGTACCTTATATTTCTAATGATGTTGTTTTAGATAGAGAAACCCAGCAAATCATTATGATTACAGGACCTAATATGTCGGGTAAATCAGCTATTTTAAGACAGACTGCTCTTATTGTTTTGTTAGCTCAAATGGGAAGTTTTGTACCTGCTGAGTCACTAAAGCTAGGGCTTGTAGATAAAATATTTACTCGAGTAGGAGCAAGTGATAACATTTCTATGGGTGAATCTACATTTATGGTAGAAATGAACGAAACAGCCTCTATATTAAATAACATTTCAGATAGAAGTTTGGTGCTTTTAGATGAAATTGGAAGAGGAACGTCTACTTATGATGGTATTTCAATTGCTTGGGCTATTTCAGAATATTTACATGAACATCCAAGTAAACCAAAAACATTATTTGCTACGCATTATCATGAATTAAATGAGATGGAAGCTATTTTTGATCGTATCCAAAACTACAATGTGTCTGTCAAAGAATTAAAAGACAATGTGCTGTTTATTCGAAAACTTGTAAAAGGAGGAAGCGCACATAGTTTTGGTATTCATGTAGCAAAAATGGCAGGAATGCCCCAAACAGTAATACAAAAGGCCCAAAAATTATTAAAAAAATTAGAAAAAAATCATTCTGCAGAAGAATTGTCTGGAAATTTAGTAGGTCAAGAAGAAATGCAGTTAAGCTTTTTTCATTTAGATGATCCTTTGTTAGAAGAAATTAAAGAAGAATTACTTACATTAGACATTAACACGCTTACCCCAGTTGAAGCATTAATGAAGTTAAATGAATTGAAACGTATGGTTTCAAAAAAATAATATTTTATTAAAATAGTGTAAGTCAAAACATTAAAAAAAAAGTTTCTTTTTTTTTCTGAAAGTACTTGCAAAGAAAAAAATATGTGCTATATTTGCACTCGCAATACCGCTTAAGTATTGCACGTTCTAATTAAAACGCAATGCGAAAATAGCTCAGTTGGTAGAGCGCAACCTTGCCAAGGTTGAGGTCGCGGGTTCGAACCCCGTTTTTCGCTCAACACTACCAAATTAAGATATATTAGCTCGAGTGGTGGAATTGGTAGACACGCTGGACTTAAAATCCAGTGAGCAGTAATGTTCGTGCGGGTTCAAGTCCCGCCTTGAGTACAAAAAGCTTCAAACTATGTTTGGAGCTTTTTTTGTTAAAATTATTTCTATGTATTTTGTATATATACTTTATTCTGCAAAATTAGATAATTACTATGTTGGTACTACCGATGATGTTGAAAGACGTCTTTTTGAACATAATTCAAAAAAGTATTCAGACTCATTTACTAGCAAAGGAATTCCATGGGAATTAAAGTTATCGTATTCATGTGATTTGAGTACAACGGCATATAAGTTAGAAAAATTTATAAAAAGGATGAAGTCCAAGAAATTTATTCATTCCATAATTGAAGATGTTGCAATTTTAGATGTTATTTGTAAAAATAAATTATAAGATAGAGGGTTCAACTCCGAAGCTTCGGAGCCGCCTTGAGTACAAAAAGCTTCAAACTATGTTTGGAGCTTTTTTTGTTTATAACTTAACTTAAATTATAGATTTTTAATTTGGAAGTCATTTTTTTTTGAATGTTATTTGATGTTTGATTTTTGGAATTTTCAAACGAATGGGAACCTACGTAATTAGTAAAAGACTTAACGGAATGTATAAATATGAATTTACTTCAAGAAAAGGTAAAACGATTTATACAAGTAATGATTTTGAATTACGTTTTGAATGTGAGGCCGAAATAGAGGCTATCAAAGAAAATGTAGAAGAATTAATTTTTCTTCGGTTTAAATCTCCCAAAGGAAAATATTATTTCAAAATTATACTTAACAAAAAAGAGGTAGCCAAAAGCCGATTGTATACAACACAATTATTGATGCAAAAGGGGATTGATGAAATTTTGCGTTCGGCAATATTTTCAGAAATATTAGATTTTTCTTCATCCGATACTATTTTTCCTCCGGCAGAAACTATTTTTGGTTAAAACGATAGGACATAAAACAAAAAAATCCCGACTTAGTCGGGATTTTTTTGCTACTACTAATTAATCATAATATTCTTCTTCCGGTGAGCTTACAGAAACAGTATCTACTGCGATATCTCCTCCATTTGTATTGTTTTCATTTTTTGTATAGCTCTCTTCTTTATTATTTTTAATTTTATTAATAAATGAACTTAAATCATAATTATTCTTAACTATATATATATTGATTTGTCTATAATTTGCAACTTCTAATACAACTTTATTATCATTGCTACTATAAACAGCTGCATAATTGTTATTTATAAAGCCTTTTTTAGTTAATTTATAATTACTTAATTTTGATTCAATTATTTTACAAATTGATTCGGATTTGTCATAAGCTTTATTATTTAAGCTTATTGAGTAAGTAAAGTAATCAGGTTTGTTGTTTGTAATTATGTTACTGTATGAATTATAATCATATTCTACTAGGTTTTGCCCAGATACTCCAAAGGAATAGCTGAAATTAGCATCAATTTTTTTATTTGAAATTAAATAAAAAATAGTATTGTAATAATCAAAATCACTAGATGTTTTTCCGAATTTATTTGCAATAGCACTAAATCCTAAATTTAAATTTAAATTTTCTGGATTTTTAAAATTTAGTATTGAAGTAAGGTTATTTGTATTGATATAATCAGATGTTACAGAGCAATAAGATAGAGATTTAATTCTACCTTTAGTATTTATTGTTAACATTGTATCATATGAAACTTCTTCAAACTGTGGGTTTACCACATATTTTCCCTCTTCATCTATTAGTCCAAAAGTTTCTCCCGATTTCACGATCGCTTTACTATTATTGAATGAAAGGGCTAAATCAAATTGCGGATTTATTACAAATTTTCCCTCTTCATCTATATAACCATAAGAGTCTCCGCTTTTGACGGGTGTTGTTTTGTTTTCACCAAAAATTGTAGCACTTTCAAACTGAGCGTTTATTATTATTTTTCCTTCTGAATCACACCAACCATATTTATTATCTTGTCTAATTAAATATTTGTTGTTATCAATATCCATTTGTTCAAACTGGGGATTTATAATATATTTCCCATCTTCATCAATAATTCCTGCTTTGTTGTTTAAGTAAACTACTGCTTTATCATTAATAAATTCAGTAGCATTTTCAAATTGGTAATTAATTGTTATTTTACCATTTTTATCTATATAGCCCCATTTCCCGTTTTTATCTTTAACAGCACATTTCCCATTACTAAATTTACCAACTTCATAAAATTGAGCATTTATTGTTTTTTTTCCTTCCTTGTCTACAAAACCCCATTTTGCACTTATGCTATCGGAAACAGAAAACGCAGCTAAACCTTCACTAAATGTTTGGACGCTTTCTACATCGTTTAAAACAAATAATGATTCTCCGTCTTTATTTATTGCTGTTGGTGCACCGTTTTCTTTTACGACAAAAGCTATACCTTCGTTGAAAATAGTAGCCTCTTTATAAGCAGCGTTAATTTTAAATTTCCCATTTTCCTCAATATAACCATATTTACCTTCATTACCAGTAGTTTTTATAAGAGCTAAACCATCATTAAAAGTAGAAGCATAAGCAAATTGTGGGTTAATTATGATTTTTCCATTAAGATCGAAATATCCGTATAAATCTTTTTGTCTATAAGGAATTAAACTTATTAAATTATTGTTACTCTTAAAATAACTACATGATGCAATTGACAGTAACACTAATAGAACTAATAAAATTTTTTTCATGTTTATTGTGATTTAAATTTTAACAAATATATACTTTTTTTTATTAATGAGTAAATGTGTAAGTATAGCCAAAAAAAAATCCCGACTTAGTCGGGATTTATTTCTTTTCGAAAAGAAGTATGTAATTATTTTTTTACTTCTTCTTTAGCTGGAGCAGCAGCTGTAGTATCAGCAGCAGCAGCAGTAGTGTCAACAGCAGTAGTGTCTGCAACAACAGCAGTAGTATCTACAGCAGTAGTGTCAGCAGCTGGAGTTTCGTCAGCTTTTTTGTTACAAGAAACTAATACAGCAGCAACGAATGCTAAGCTTAAAACAACTTTTTTCATCTTACTAAATTATAAAGGTTAATTATTAATTCGGAGCAAAGATATAAATTTTTTAATACGACAGCTATTTTTTTCCATCTTTTTTTATTTTTTTTTACATCATGCCCCATTTTTTTTTGCACTTAATCGATTTCGTTAAGTTATTTCTTTGCTTTTTTACTTGCTGGATAAATGATTTTCAGTTCGTTGATTAAATTTTTTGCCCCAGCAAATTTATCTATAATAAATAAAACATAACGCGCATCTACCATAATGTTTCTGCAAATTTCTGGACTATAATAAATATCACTCATGGTGCCTTCCCATACACGGTCAAAATTTAAACCTATTAAGTTACCATTTGCATCTAAAGCTGGACTACCAGAATTTCCCCCTGTAGTATGATTTGTAGCAATAAATGCTACAGGCATTTTACTATTTTCTGCATAAGGACCAAAATCTTTTGTGTTGTATAAATCAATTAGTTTTTGTGGCACATCAAATTCATAATCACCTGGCACATACTTTTCTATTACACCATCTAAATACGTAACAGGTGTGTATTCTACTGCGTCAGATGGTTTGTAGCCTTTTACTTTTCCGTAGGTTACACGTAATGTAGAATTGGCATCAGGAAAAATTCGAGCAGATTTTGGACTTAATTCCATAATTGCTTTCATATAGGTGCGTTGTAATGCGATGTTTTTCAAATTTAATTCATCATACTTTGGAGCCACATTCTTGTTGTATGCGTCTGCCATGTTTTTTACTAATTGATAACCTGCATCTTGATTTAGTTTTGCAAGTACACTTGAAGCATCCCCATTTAATAATTCTTTAATCCCTTGATAAGAAGTTAATTTTGAATTTTTATAAATAGATGTGGTAGTTGCTATCGCATCGATGTTCTTGATTGATTCTGGTAAAAATTGTTGTGGTGATTTTTTGGCATAAATAGCAATAAGTTTTTCAAAAACTTTTTCATCAACAGTAGCATTGAAGTCGCCATATAAACTTTCAAAGCCTTTTACTAAGTTGTTTTTTCGGTCATTAAACGCTTGCTCACCTTTAGTGGTATACACTTGTTCTAATTGATATAAACGGTAACCAAAAGCTAGTAATTCGGTATTTCGCATAACTATTTCAGTGAAATAATCTCTAGCAATCGCATACTCTTTAATAGCTGTATAATTTTGCTTAAATTCGTTTAAAACATTTCCATATTCAGCTTGCTTGCCTGCTTTTTCAACTTTAAGTAAAAAATCTTTTTCAAAATTTTGTTTGAATTGTACCGCATTCGATTTTTTTAAACCTTTTGTTTCGCCAATCCATTTTTTCCAATAGTTAGCAATAGAAGCGTATTTAGAAGCATACTGAATTTTAATAGCTTGATCTTTACGCATAAAGCCATCTTGTACTTTTAGGGCAATGTCACGCACTTCAATTTTAGCTGGGTTTAAGTCGTTTACGATTTGTTCCACCGCATACGAAGGTAAGTATTCTTGTGTTTTACCTGGATAACCCATTACCATTGTAAAGTCACCTTCTTTTATTCCTTTGGCAGAAATTGGGAAAAAGTGTTTTGGTGTATAAGGAACATTGTCTTTTGAATAGTCTGCAGGTCTATTGTTTTTATCGGCATATACTCTAAATAGCGAAAAATCGCCTGTATGACGAGGCCATACCCAGTTGTCTGTATCTGATCCAAATTTACCTATAGAACTTGGTGGTGCACCCACTAAACGAATGTCTTTAAAGTTTTCAACAACGAAAAGTAAATATTGATTGCCATCATAGAAGGAACGTACTAAAATATCTTGCCAAGTTTCTTTGGGATAAGACTTCGTAAGAGCTGCAATATTTTCTTGAATTTTCTTTTGCTTATCTGCTTCAGTAGGCAATGAGGTTACACCGTCAAATATTTTTGTCGTTACATCGTCAATTTTAACTACAAAAGTTACTACAACGCCAGGATTAGGGAGTTCTTCTTCCATTTTATATGCCCAAAATCCATCGGCTAGATAATCATGTTCTACCGTTGAGTGATTTTGTATGTTATCATAACCACAGTGGTGATTTGTAAGTAACAACCCTTTTGAAGAAATTACTTCTGCTGTACACCCTCCATTAAACTGAGGAACGGCATCTTTTAATGACGAGCTGTTAATTGAATAAATTTGGTCGGCTGAAAGTTTCCCTCCTAAGGTTTTAATTTCATTTTCATTCATTCCTTTTAATAAGGAAGGAATCCACATACCGCCTTGCTGTGCATTGATTTGTGAAATAAATAAGATTACTAATAGACGTACTAATTTCATATGTATAAATTTTAGTTTTTACTAATTTGATTGCTAATTTTTTCGGTTGCGCCTGCATTCATTTGCACAAAAGTACGACAAATGTGTCCTTTTTCTAATCGCTCGTCTTCATTTTGAAGTAATTCATCAATTATTTCTTTTAATTGATTTTGATTTTTTATAGAAATACAACCTCCTAAGTTTACTAATGCTGTTGCTTCTGCAAAATGAGAATAATTAGGGCCAATTATAATAGGAATGCCAAAAGTGGCAGGCTCTAAAATATTATGAACACCTGGGTTTCCAAAGCCACCGCCTACATATGCAATATCGGCATAACTATAAATTTTAGTGAGAATACCGATAGTGTCAATGATGAAAACTTGAAAATCCTCTACTTTGTCTTGCTGAACTTGTTTTAGTAGCTCCTCTTTTTCAGAAAACAAAATTGTTTTTTTTCTTATTTGTGATTTGAGATTTTTAATTTGATCCGCTTTTATGTTGTGAGGCGCAATTACAAATTTTATATTTTCAGCACTTGTATTGATATAGTTAAGTAACATTTCTTCATCTTTTGGCCATGAACTTCCAATGACAATTGTTTTTGAGTTAGCAGTGCAAAATTCATCCATCAAATCAAGCGAATTATCTCTTTCTAAGATGTTCATTACTCTATCAAAACGGGTATCTCCTGAAATCATTACATTTTGATACCCTAAACGTTGAATTAATGTTTTAGAACTTTCATTTTGTACAAAAAAATAACTAAAAGCCTCTAATGCTTTTCTATAAAAACCACCATACCATTTAAAAAAAGCTTGATTTTTTCTGAAAATACCTGAAACTAAAAATGTTTTAATTTGTAATTGTTTAAGCTCATTAAGGTAATTGGGCCAAAATTCATATTTTATGAAAAAAACCAAATCGGGATGAACGGCTTTGATAAAATTATGCGCATTACGTTTTGTATCTAAAGGTAAATAAACGGTTACATCAGCAATAGTATTACTTTTTTTAACTTCATAGCCCGAAGGCGAAAAAAAACTGACTACTATTTTATGAGAGGGATATTTTTTTTTAATGGCTTCCATGATAGGTAAACCCTGTTCAAATTCGCCTAAAGAAGCCGCATGAAACCAAATTGTTTTGTCTGAATTAGTTATTGCTTCTTGTAATTGATGAAAAACAACTTTTCGACCTTCCACAAAAAGTTTTATTTTCGGGTTAAAAAGCGCTATCAACCTAAGAAATTGAGCGGTAAAACGTACTACTAATTGGTATATAATTAACATGTTGGCAATAATCTATTTGCGAAAATACAGTTTCTTTATGAAAATTCATTGCCAACTTATCAATTATTAGTTATTTTTGTTCTGTTTAAAAGTAAAATCAATATAAAATTTTTAAATGCACCACTTTATAATCGTATTTTTAAATGAGAAAACTACAAATGGTTGACTTAAAAAGTCAATATGATAAAATTAAAGATGAAGTTAATGCTTCTATTCAAGAAGTTTTAGATACTACTACTTATATTAATGGTCCATTAGTACATCAATTTCAGGCTGATTTAGAAAGCTATTTAGGTGTAAAGCACGTTATTCCTTGTGCAAACGGAACAGATGCTTTGCAAATTGCAATGATGGGACTAGGTTTGCAACCAGGAGATGAAGTAATCACTGCCGATTTTACATTTGCAGCAACGGTTGAAGTGATAGCCCTTTTACAATTAACACCTGTTTTAGTGGATGTAGACATGAATAATATGAATATTTCACTTGAAGGTATTCGTAAAGCTATTACACCAAAAACGAAAGCTATTGTACCCGTACATTTATTTGGACGTGTAGCTAATATGGATGCGATTATGGAAATTGCTAACGAGTATAATTTATTTGTTATTGAAGATAATGCTCAAGCCATTGGCGCTACTCATACTTCAAAAGACGGTTCTAAAAAGAAAGTAGGTACTATAGGACATGTGGGAGCAACATCATTTTTTCCGTCTAAAAATTTAGGGTGTTATGGCGATGGAGGTGCGATTTTTACAAATGATGATGCGTTGGCTCATACCATTAGAGGTATTGTAAACCATGGCATGTATGTGCGTTATCATCATGATGTAGTGGGCGTAAATTCGCGTTTAGATAGTATTCAGGCTGGTGTTTTGAAAGCGAAACTACCGCATTTAGATACGTATAATAAAGCACGTCAAGATGCAGCAAGAAAATATTCATTAGCCTTAGGTTTAAATGCTAATATTTGGGTTCCAACAATTTGTGAAGCATGTGATTGTCATGTTTTTCATCAATATGTAATTCGAATTTTAAATGGAAAACGCGATGGGTTGTTAGACCATTTACAAGCAAAAGGAATTCCATGTGCCATTTATTATCCCATTCCGTTACACAGTCAAAAAGCATATGCAGCTACGCGTTACAAAGAAGAAGATTTTCCTGTAACTAATCAATTGGTTAAAGAAGCAATTGCATTGCCAATGCACACAGAACTCGATGATGAGCAAATAAAATTTATTACGGACGCTATTTTAGAATACGTTAACTAGTTTTCAGCCTCAGTTTTCAGTCTCAGAACTGTTAACTGTGACTGCGACTGATAACTAATTATATATGAGAGTACTTGTTACAGGAGGATTAGGTTTTATAGGCTCTCACACTGTTGTGGAGTTGCAAAACGAGGGTTTTGAAGTGGTTATTATTGACAATTTATCTAATTCAACAATGGATGTTTTAGGTGGAATTGAACGCATAACGGGTAAAAAACCGCTGTTTGAACAAATTGATCTCCGTGATAAATTAGCCGTTCAACATTTCTTTTCAAATCATCAGGACATTTCAGGAGTGATTCATTTTGCGGCTTCAAAAGCTGTGGGCGAGAGTGTTGAAAAGCCATTGTTATATTATGAAAATAATATTAGTTCATTAGTATACTTATTACAAGAATTACAAAATTTTTCTGAAATAGCTTTTATTTTTAGTTCGTCATGTACGGTTTATGGTCAAGCCGAAAAAATGCCAATTACCGAAGACGCTCCTATTCAAGTAGCCATGTCGCCTTATGGTAATACGAAACAAATAGGAGAAGAAATAATTTTGGATGTCGCAAAAGCGAGTAATTTTAAGTCTATTTTATTGCGTTATTTTAATCCAATTGGCGCACATCCATCTGCAGAAATCGGTGAATTACCGTTAGGTGTTCCACAAAATTTGGTTCCCTTTATTACACAAACAGCAAATGGATTAAGAGACACGTTAGCTGTTTTTGGAAATGATTATCCTACGTCAGATGGAACGGCAATAAGAGATTATATTCATGTAGTTGATTTAGCAAAAGCGCATGTAGTGGCACTAAAACGACTGTTGTATAACAAAAATTTAGAAAAAGTAGAGACGTTTAATTTAGGTACAGGAAAAGGGAGTTCGGTTTTAGAAGTTATAACCGCTTTTGAGAAAACTACGGGACAAAAATTGAATTATCAAATTGAAGGTCGAAGAGCAGGTGACATTGTTGAAGCCTATGCTGATACTCAAAAAGCTAATAAAGTATTAGGATGGAAAACGCGTTTAACTCTTGAAGATGCCTTACGAGATGCTTGGCGTTGGGAGAAAAAAATAAAAAACACGAATTGATTATATATAAAAAGGCTATCCTATAGATAGCCTTTTATATTTACTTTTTAGCGGATTCTTTTAATTTATCAGCTGCTGCTTCAAGTTTATCAGCGCCTTTTTTCATAGCATCTGCTGCTTTAACTTTTGTAGAATCAACTGCTTTTTCTGCTTTTAATTTTGCACTATCTACCGCTTGTTCTACTTCTGCACCTACAGCGTCTGATGCATCTATTACTTTGTCTTTAGTTTCCTCTTTACAAGAAACTAATAGGACAGCTACTACAACTGCACTTAAAATTGCTTTCTTCATGTTGTTTTTGTTTTAATTACTATTTGGGTTTTTACTAAAAAAACAATTACAAATTAAGTGCCAAAGTTTCTATGTTAAGCAGAAATTGTTTCTATTTCTTTGTTAATTTTATTTACTAATCCTACTAGTACTTTACCTGGTCCTACTTCAGTGAAACTTGTAGCGCCATCACTAATCATTTGATTAACAGATTGAGTCCATTTAACTGCACCCGTTAGTTGTGAAATCAAATTACTTTTAATTTCAGCAGGATTTGAAACAGCACTAGCGGTAACGTTTTGATACACAGGGCAAGTTGGATTAGAAAAAGTTGTTGCTTCAATGGCAGCGGCTAGTGCTGAACTTGCTGGTTCCATCATTGGCGAATGAAATCCACCACCTACAGGTAATATAAGTGCGCGTTTTGCACCTGCTTCTTTCATTTTTTCGCAAGCTAATTCTACTGCTTTATATTCGCCCGAAATTACTAATTGACCTGGACAGTTATAATTAGCAGCCACTACAATACCATCAATTGAAGCACAAATATCTTCTACGATTTTATCTTCTAAATTTAAAACAGCGGCCATTGTAGAAGGCTTTATCTCGCAAGCTTTTTGCATAGCTAAGGCTCTTTGAGAAACTAATTTTAAACCATCTTCAAAAGATAAAGCCCCATTGACAACTAATGCAGAAAATTCACCTAATGAATGTCCTGCTACCATTTCTGGTTTTACTTCTAAAACTTTAGCTAAAATTACCGAATGTAAAAATACCGCTGGTTGCGTTACTTTGGTTTCTTTTAATTCTTCAGCGCTACCTTCAAACATGATGTCTGTAATTCTGAATCCTAAAATGTCATTAGCCTTTTCAAAAAGTTCTTTAGCTAAAGGAGAGTTTTCATATAATTCTTTACCCATGCCTGTAAATTGTGCGCCTTGACCAGGGAATATGTATGCCTTCATAAATTTTGTTTAAAGTTTAAATTTTTTCTAAAATACAAAAATAGTGTTTTATTGTAAATTCAGTATTATTTGTTTAGCCAATTCCCTAATACGTTTCTCAATAAAGGAAGTAAAATAAATACCATTAAAGGCACTAATATTCCAGTTAAAAGAAGTGTTTTTAGAGGTAATGGTAGTTGTTTAATATAATCTCCAATAAAAAAAGTTACCAAAGTAATAGTGGGGTAAATAGCTAACCATACCATTATTGCAAATTTTCATTTAGGTGGTTGTTTCATTATTATTTTCTATAAATTGTTTGGTTTTTAACACAGCATTTTCAACTAATTCCTGATTGTTAATTTCAGTTAATTCTTCTTTGTCTTTCCAATTAATTGTAAACGTTAGTTCTGTTTCGTTTTCAGAAATATATTTACAATCATTATCAACATAGCCCTCCATAGTTGGATGTTCTAATAAAAGGAATCGAACTTTGTAAGGGATAAATGTAATTTTTTCTTTTAAAATTGTACTGTTTTCTGCACTTGTTACGGTCATTTGACGTAAAACAAAATCAGGATTTTTTTCAAAAATATTGACATTACTTACGCCAGGAACAAAATTTTCAGGATGTTCTATTTTTAGAAGCAACTGCTTCCACACTTTTTCAAGTGATACATTAACAATTGTTGAGTAATATACCATTTTATACTATTATTGCTCCATTGGGATTTCCATGATTAAAAATTTCGAATCAGTAGTAGCTTTGACTTCAATTTCATTTGTTTCCCAAATTCCTATAGCATCTCTTTTTTCTAGTTTTTCTCCATTTATTTCAATTTCACCTTCAATATTCATGATGTAAAAGCCGTTTCCTTCTTTTTTTAATGCTAATTTACTTGCGTAACTTTTGTCAAAATCACTCAAATAAAACCAAGCATCTTGATGAATCCAAACGCCCTCATCTTCTGGATTTGGAGATAAAATTTGTGCAAAATTATTTTTTTGTTCGGTTTTGTCTAAAGTTATTTGTTGGTATCGAGGCGTTACATTATGGTATTTTGGAAATAACCAAATTTGAAACAATTTTGTATGTTGATCATGGTTTGGATTGAATTCACTGTGTTGAATTCCCGTACCCGCACTCATTACCTGAATGTCTCCACTTTTTATAGTAGAAGCATTTCCCATACTATCTTTGTGAGCCAAATCGCCTTCTAGGGGAATAGTAATAATTTCCATATTATCATGCGGATGGGTTCCAAAACCCATGCCAGCGGCTATCGTATCATCATTTAATACACGTAACATTCCAAATTGAATTTTCTCTGGATTGTACCAACTGGCAAAACTAAAACTATGGTATGCGTTTAACCAACCATGATTAGCATGACCTCTTTCGTTTGCTTTATGTATGATATATTTCATTTACAATGATATTTTTATTTATTTACAACTATTATAGAAGCATTACTTTTGGCACGTTCTACAATTTTTTCTATATCTGTTTCAAAATGGTCATATGTAAGCGCCACACCCATTCTTCTGTAAGGACGAGATGTAGGTTTTCCAAAAATTCTAAAATCTGATTTTGGCTGACTAGCTAATGCTTCAATTCCGGTATAAGACGGATTTGTTGAATTTTCTTGAGCTAATATAACTGCACTTGCGCCTTGTCTTTCCAATGTAATTTCTGCAAGAGGTAAACTTAATATTGCGCGTAAATGCAACTCAAATTCATTGAAGTTCTGAGTTCCGGCTAAAGTAACCATACCTGTATCGTGAGGTCTAGGAGACAATTCGGAGAAGTATACCCCTTCATTTGTTAAGAAGAATTCTACACCAAATATTCCAGCGCCCCCTAATGCTTGTGTCACTTTTTCTGCCATGTATTGTGCTTCCGCTAAATCTTTTTCAGAAACACGAGCAGGTTGCCAACTTTCTTGATAGTCGCCACGCTCTTGCCTGTGTCCAATTGGTGCGCAAAATAGGGTAGGTAAACTGTTGTTTTGAGTAACGGTTAGTAAAGTAATTTCTGAATGGAAGTTTACAAAAGCTTCTACAATTACTTCTACAATATCACCACGAGAACCTTCAACTGCATAATTCCACGCTTTTTCAATATCTTCTTCTTTTTTAATAGTAGATTGTCCTTTTCCAGAAGAGCTCATTAATGGTTTTACTACACATGGAATACCTACTTCAGTAACTGCTTTTTCTAATTCTTCTTTGCTAGTTGCGTAACGATAGGTTGCGGTTCTAAGTCCTAAATCTTTTGCAGCTAAATCACGAATAGCTTTTCTATTCATTGTAAAATTAGCGGCTTTTGCAGAAGGCACAACCTTTATACCTTGTTTTTCATAGTCATAAAAACGTTCAGTTCTAATGGCTTCAATTTCTGGCACAATAAAATCGGGTTTGTGTTTAGCAACTATAGCATCTAATGCCTCGCCGTCTAACATATTAATTACTTCAAATGCATCAGCAACTTGCATAGCCGGTGCATTTTCATAACTATCTACTGCAATACAATATTGACCTATGCGTTGTGCGGCAATTACAAATTCTTTTCCTAATTCTCCAGCACCTAAAAGGAGTATTTTTTTCTTCATACGATTTTAATTAAAAACCCCGAGTTTCCTCAGGGCATAAATTTTATTGCAATGCTTCTTTAATTCTTTTGATGGCTTCTTTTAGCTGGTCTTCACTAGTTGCATAAGATAATCGAATGCAATTAGGATTTCCAAAAGCATCTCCTGTAACTGTAGCTACATTTGCCTCTGCAAGTAAATACATGGCAAAGTCATTTGCATCTTTTAGGAGTTGACCTCTTAGTGTTTTTCCAAAATAATCGGAAACATCTGGGAAGAAATAAAAAGCGCCTTCTGGCATGTTTAATTTAAATCCTGGTATTTCAGAAAGCAATTCATAGACTAATTTTCTTCTATTTTTAAAGGCATCGACCATGTAGTTTATAGCCGAAGGATTTGCTTCAACAGCAGCTTTAGTAGCACGTTGCGCAATTGAACTCGCAGCACTAGTTACTTGCCCTTGCATTTTTGTGCAAGCTTTAGCTATAAATTCTGGCGCCCCCATATATCCAATTCTCCATCCTGTCATAGCAAACGCTTTTGCTACACCATTTACTGTAATTGTGTTGTTTTCCATGCCAGGAATAGAACCTATAGAACAATAATTGCCCGTATAATTGATGTGTTCGTAAATTTCGTCCGAAACAATATAAATTTGAGGATATTTTTTTAAGACTTCAACTAATGCTGTTAATTCTTCTTTGCTGTAAATAGACCCTGATGGATTACAAGGAGAACTAAACCACATCATTTTTGTTTTTGGTGTAATAGCTGTTTCTAATTGTGCCGGGGTAATTTTAAAATTTGTATCAACCGAAGTTGGAACTTCTACAGGTACTCCTCCAGACAATTTTACAATTTCATAATAAGAAACCCAATAAGGAGCAGGTAAAATAACTTCATCACCTTCATTAAGCATGACTTGTGCAATGTTATAAAGAGATTGTTTTGCACCTGTTGAAACTACAATTTGATTTGGCGTGTAGTGTAAATTATTGTCACGTTTAAATTTTACGGAAATAGCTTCTTTCAAATCTACGTATCCATCAACTGGTGGATAAGCAGAGAAATTATCGTCAATGGCTTGTTTTGCGGCGGCTTTAATAAAATCAGGCGTATTAAAATCAGGTTCACCCAAGCTTAGACTAATAATATCTTTTCCTTGTGCTTTTAGTTCTCTTGCTAAAGCTGCCATGGCTAGCGTTTGTGAAACGGCTAGATTGTTAATTCTGTCAGATAAAATCTTGTTCATTGTTTGGTATTCGTAGTTAAAATATATAGTTGTCTTGTTAAGAAGCAAGTTGTGGTTTTTGTCCTAATTCTTTTAAATGCTTGAAATGAGATAAAATTGCTGCTCTAGTAGATTTAAATTCATAGTAAGGCAAATTACATTCTTTGGCAGTTTGCTTTACAATTTCTCCAATTTTACCATAGTGAATGTGACTAATGTTTGGAAAAATATGATGCTCAATTTGATGATTTAATCCGCCCGTGTACCAATTAATTAACCAATTTTTAGGTGCAAAATTTGCTGTAGTGAACAATTGATGAACAGCCCAAGTGTTTTCCATTTCACCAATTTCATTCGGTTCAGGGTTTGTTGTGTCTTCAACAACATGTGCCAATTGAAATACCACACTTAATATAAGTCCAGCAGTATAATGCATAACTACAAAGCCTAACACAACTTTCCACCAAGTGATGCCTAATGTTATAGGAATTGCAATCCAAATAGAAAAATAAATTACTTTAGTTATGATTAGTGTCGTCCATCGAATAGAAGGGCTTTTGAATTCACCATAAGACAATTGTCTTTTTAGATAGCGTTTCATTTGAAGAAAATCAGTTGTGATTGCCCAGTTAAATGTTAATAAGCCATATAAAAAAACAGAATAATAATGTTGAAATTTATGGAAGCGATGCCATTTTGATTTTTTACTAAATCGTAAAACGCGCCCTGCTTCTAAATCTTCATCATGACCTAAAATATTTGTATAAGTATGGTGTAATACATTGTGTTGTACTTGCCAATTATACACATTACCTGCTAAAATATAGATACTTCCCCCCATGATTTTATTGAGCCAATTCTTTTCGGAATACGCACCATGGTTGCCGTCATGCATTACATTCATTCCTACTCCCGCCATACCAATGCCAATAACAATATTAAGTAAAATGTATGTCCAAAAAGGTATCTCCAGCGCTAATAAAAAGAAGTAAGGAGCTAGAAATATTGAAAACATGATGATTGTTTTCAAGTGTAATTTCCAGTTGCCTGTTTTTTTAAGATTATTTTCTTTAAAGTATTCGTTTACACGTTTATTTAATGTTCTAAAAAATTGCGTTTTGTCAATTTTTGCAAATACAGGAGTTTGACTTGCCATATGATTTATTTTTGTTTCAAATGTACTAATATTTATCTAAAAAAATAAGTATAAATTGTTAGTAATATAAAAACTGTATTTTTGCATAAAATTTTAATACTTTGGAACAGATTTTTACTTACTTTCCTGATTTAACAGATATACAGAAAGAACAATTTACTAAGTTACATGCTTTGTACACAGATTGGAACGCTAAAATAAATGTGATATCAAGAAAAGATATTGAAGAACTTTATACGAGACATGTTTTACATTCTTTAGGGATTGCAAAAGTAATGTCATTTGAGTCCGGGGCAAAAGTAATGGATGTTGGTACAGGTGGAGGATTTCCTGGGATACCATTAGCTATTTTATTTCCTGAAACTTCTTTTTATTTAATTGATGTTATTGGAAAAAAAATAAAAGTTGTGAATGAAGTAGCAGCAGGTTTAGGACTAAAAAATGTAAAGGCAGAACAAAAAAGAGCTAATTTGGTCACCGAAAAATTTGATTTCATTGTGAGTAGAGCGGTAACAAATATGCCAGATTTTGTAAGTTGGGTAACCGGAAAACTAAAACAGGAACAAAATCATACGTTAGCTAATGGTGTATTATACTTAAAAGGGGGTGATTTAGCTGAAGAATTAAAGGATTTTCCAAAAGCAACACAATACAATTTATCGGATTTCTTTAAAGATGCGTTTTTTGAAACGAAGAAAGTAGTGCATTTGCCTTTAAAATAAAAAAAGCCCACATATGTGGGCTTTTTAATGTTTCTTATTTTAAAAATGGATATCTGTAATCCGTAGGTGTTACAAATGTTTCTTTTATCGTTCTTGGTGAAACCCAGCGTAATAAGTTTTGTGCAGAACCCGCTTTGTCATTTGTTCCGGATGCTCTTGCACCACCAAAAGGTTGATTGCCTACTACAGCACCTGTTGGTTTATCGTTAATGTAAAAATTACCCGCACTATTTTCTAATGCTTTTGCAGCTTCTTCAATAGCGTATCTATCTTCACTAAATACAGCTCCTGTAAGAGCATATTCAGAAGTTTCATCAATTAATTGTAAAGTGTTTTTCCAATCCTTGTCTTCATAAATATAAATCGTTAAAACAGGTCCAAATAACTCAGTTTCCATCGTTTTATATTTTGGATTAGTTGTTAAGATAATAGTTGGTTCAACAAAATAGCCAACAGATTTATCATACCCACCACCATAAATAATTTCTGCATCAGCATCTTGTTTTGCTTGTTCTATATAAGAAGCTAATTTGTCAAAAGAACCTTCGTGAATAACAGCCGTAAAGAAATTACTCATGTCTTCTGGTGATCCCATTTTAATAGTTGGAATTTCTTTATCAAATTCAGCTTTTATGGCTGGCCACAAACTTTTTGGAAAATAAGCTCTTGAGGCAGCACTACATTTTTGTCCTTGAAATTCAAAAGCTCCTCGAATGGCATTTGCTGCAACTTGTTTAGGGTTTGCACTTGGATGCGCAATTATAAAATCTTTTCCTCCAGTTTCACCTACAATTCTTGGATACGTTTTATAGTTGTGAATGTTACTGCCAATTTTTGACCAAATTTCTTTAAACACAAACGTTGAACCTGTGTAATGAATTCCAGCAAAGTCTGGGCTAGCTAAAACAGTGTCAGTAATCATTACTGGATCGCCAAATACTACATTAATTACCCCATTTGGTAAGCCAGCTTCTTTAAAAATATCAATTATCACTTTAGCTGAAAACACTTGACTATCACTTGGTTTCCATACTACAGTATTTCCCATCATGGCAGCACTTGCAGGTAAATTTGCTGCAATAGCTGTAAAGTTGAAAGGGGTAACTGCATATACAAAACCTTCAAGTGGTCGGTATTCTACTTTGTTCCAAAACTGAGAATCTGAAGTAGGCTGGTCTTTATAAATTTGTGTCATGAATTCTACATTGAAACGTAGAAAATCTATCAATTCACAGGCAGCATCTATTTCTGCTTGATGAATAGTTTTAGATTGGGCAATCATTGTAGCCGCATTAATTTTTGCGCGATAAGGTCCAGCGATTAATTCGGCTGCTTTTAAAAAAATGGCAGCTCTATGTTCCCAAGCTAAGTTTGCCCAAGCTGTTCTTGCTTCTAAAGCGCTAGCGATAGCTAGTTCAATATGTTGTTTTTCTGCAAGATGATAGGTTCCTACAACATGCTTGTGATGATGAGGAGCGGACATAGTTCTAGTATTTCCTGTTTTTATTTCTTGATTTCCAATGTATAAAGGTACCTCAATAGATGAATTCCATAATTCTTTGTAAGCGACTAATACTTGTTCTCTTTCTATTGTACCAGGAGCATAACTTTTTACTGGTTCATTAATGGCTTTCGGAACGTTAAAAAATCCTTTAGGCATGGTGTATGTTTTTAGTTAATTTAAATTATCAAAAATGAAACCCTGCTTTTTGCAAAAAGGGTTAAAGTTGATGTAAAATTACAAAGGATTTTCTGAATAATTGATAAAAAAAGAAAGAAAACTCGTTTGAATTAATTTATGGCAAATGGTGCACATAATTTGAATGCAGGAATAAGTACTTGAAAGGTTTTTGTTGTATTTAAATTTATCATTTTATAAAATCCTTTCATAGCGCCAATAGGAGAAGCTAATAAACAGCCTGAAGAATAGCTGTGTTTTTCGCCCGGTTTAATTACAGGTTTTTTTCCAATAACTCCTTCGCCATCTACAAATTCAGTATAATTTAATGAATCAAAAATTTCCCAATGTCTTGAATTTAATTGTACCAAATCTTTACTCTGGTTTTCTATGGTAACCAGATAACTAAAGGCATAATGCAATTTATAGTTTTTAAAGTAGGTGCCTTCAAAACCAGTTGCAACAGATATTTTTATGCCATTTGTTATTTGTGTAACCATCCTATTTTTTTATTTAGGTCAAAGTTACTAAAAAAAGAGAACAAATTGTTAATTTTTTATGTCGATACTATTTCCATTACCAATTCCAATAATTTGGTCATATCTATCGGCGGGACCTTTGTAATAAACTAATATCATATAATTATTTTCAGTTTGAAAAAAGTTGCCATCAATAGCATTTTTTTCGTCAATATTACCTTTATCGTTTACAAGTATATATTGATAGTTTGTAAAGCCTTGTTTAATAAGTAATGCTTTTTCATAACGTTTTGTTTCGCTATTATATTCCATTTTATTTTCAGGTAAAAGCGCATAATTATTAAACATACCATTTATATAAATTGAATTTTCTAAAGGATTATTATCCGAAAGTAATGAGAAATAAACCCAACAGTAATCGGATTCAATTTGTGGATCCATGACATTAAAGTTAGTGACTAAAAAATTGCCATTTATATCTGGAAAATAGGTGTAAACTTTGTTTTTTCTAGCTTCATTAGTATACAAATGGGTATTATAAATATCTCCAGTTGTTACTCTAAATACAGAATTTGAGGCCCCTCTAATGTTTTTATTTTCAAAGTTTAAATATTCATTACCTCCCCAAAATTGAGTTTCTTTATTATAGCGATAAATGAGTTGTGTTCCAATGGTGTATTGTGGTTTAATATTGTAGATAGCGTTATTATATTTTCCATTTTGAAAAATAGCAACTTTAATATTTCGTTCAGGATTTTGTAAAATTTTATTTTGGTAATCAATAACAAATTCCACATTTTGTTTCTGTTGAATGGTTTCTAAATCTCTTGATCTTCTGATGGTAATTCCAGTTGTTATTGTTTCTTCATAAATGGAAAATTTTCTTGAAAAAACTAAATTTCCTTCAGCATCAAAAACCTTTACCATGTAGTTTCCTGTTTTAATGATTTGGTTAAATTTATTTGGAAAACTTATGGTGTAATGAGAATATAGTTGTAAACAATTTAATGAATTAAGATACGTTTGAATACGCTGATTGTCAAGTCCAGATAAGTATTCATTTTTTAGCAAAATACTAGGTGTCCAATCGTAGTTAAAATGTTCTATTGTATAATAGTAATCTGCTTCATTGCCATACAAATCGTCGAACTGCAATTCAAATGCGTCTCCTAATCTAAAAAATGGAATCGTATTTGTGTTATTTTGAACAAAGGTTACCGTTTTTATGTGATAAGGCGGTAGAGTTTCTGTTTCTTGTGCATTGATACATAAATGCATTATAATAAAGAAAATTAGTATTTTATTCTTCATAAAAGCGTGTAATTTTTATAAAGGTAAGAAAAACTAATTTATTTAGTAACAATTGGAATAATTTCTCCCTTTGCTAAACAATATCGTTCTACTAAGTCGGGTGCTAAAACTTTTGTATAATCAACTTCATCTACTTTAAAACCAATGCTTCTCAATTTATTAAAGTAATCTCTACCATAAATGCGCACATGATCATATTGCCCAAAAATTTTGGCCCGTTCTTTTGGATTGGTAATGCTATCGTCAGCAAAAGTGGTCTCTCTTGATAAATCTTGAGGTATTTGAAAAATACCTGTTCCACCGGGTTTTAAAACACGATATAATTCTAGCATTGCTTTAGTATCGTTTGGAATGTGTTCTAATACATGGTTACAGAAAATAATATCATATTGATTATCTTCAAAAGGTAAATTACAAATATCTGCTTTTACATCAGCTAAGGGTGAAAACAAATCGGTAGTTGTGTAATCTAAATTTGCTTGTTTTTTGAAACGTTTGTAAAACTCTTGTTCGGGAGCGAAGTGCAATACTTTTATTTTTTTAGTAGAGTTGAAAAAATTAGTTTCATTTTTTAAATACAACCATAACAAGCGATGTCTTTCTAGCGAAAGTGTGCTAGGTGACAATACGTTATTTCGCTGTGTACCATAACCATAAGGCAAAAACATACGAAAACTTTTTCCATCAATTGGATCGGTAAATCGATCTCCTTTCAACAAAAAAGCTATAATTGGGCGTACAATAATACTTACTCGAATCAAAAGCGGACGAGGAATGGTGTTTAATATAAATTTGAATATTTTTTTCATGGTAAAACAAATGGTTTTTCTCTTAATCCCTCTTCTTCATTGCTTGTAATTCCTAACGCTTCATAGATATAGGCAAAGGTTGAGAGCAATTCTGGTTTGCCATTCATAATGGCTACATTATGTTCAAAATGTGCACTTGGTTTATTATCTGCTGTAGTAATTGTCCAGCCGTCTTTGTGTTGTTTGATATTTCTGGTGCCCATATTAATCATCGGTTCGATAGCTATTACCATGCCGTTTACGAGTTTTTTTCCTCTTCCTCGTTTACCATAATTTGGAACTTCTGGATCTTCATGCATTTTTCTTCCTAAACCGTGACCACATAATTCTCTTACAACACCATATCCATGGCTTTCGCAATAGTTTTGTATGGCATAGCCAATGTCCTCTACACGATTTCCAACTTTGGTTTCTCTGATTCCAATATATAATGATTCTTTTGTAACTTGTAATAATTTTTTTGTTTCTGTTGCCACTTCACCCACTTCAAAGGTGTAGGCATGATCGCCATAAAAACCATTTTTTAGTGCGCCACAATCTACAGATATAATGTCTCCATCTTGAAGTGGTGTGTCATTTGGAATACCATGTACAACTTGTGTATTTGGGCTCATACAAAGTGAATTAGGGAAGCCATACATGCCTAAGAACGCTGGCTCTGCTCCGTGATCTCGAATAAAAGCTTCTGCCAATTTATCAAGGTGTAAAGATGTAACTCCAGGCTTAATTTCTTTGGCAAGCATTCCTAATGTTTTAGAAACGATTAATGCGCTTTCACGCAATAATTCAATTTCTTCGGCAGTTTTAATTATAATCATCTTTGTTGAAATTGTGCCAACAAAAGTAAAAAATTAATCTGGATTTGCTAGAGTTTTGAATAATTCTGCGTGTGATTGTAAAAATCTGTTTTCTATAGAAATTTTATTTAACTGTGCACTTACTAAGTTATTTTCTCTCGTATTGATTAAAAATAATGAGCTTTCGCCCGCATTAAACAACTTTTCTTCTGCATCAAGTAGAGCGGCATTAGCAGCAACGAGTTCTGATATGATATTTTTTTGTTTGACAACCGTATTTATTTCATTTTGTTGTGCATTTACTTTATTTGTAAGTTGAATTTTAGCTAGCGATAATTCGAATTCTTGTGCTTGTATTTTTTGTTTAGCTAGTTTCAGCGCCCCTCTTTCTTTTCTTAAAAAAATAGGAAAATAGGCGTTTACTCCAATTTTATTATCCTGAAATCTATAATTTGAAAAATAAGCAGGTTCTGAAATATACGAATATCCTACATCTAATTTAGGCAAAAGCATATTTGCTTTCAATTTTTTATCAATATTAAGCATCTCAATTTTTGTTTCAAGAGCATTTATTTTTGGATGATTATCTAACGAAAATGTTGAGAGTTGTAAATCATTAGTATTTAAAATACTGCTTATCGATTCTTGTAAACTTATATCAGGAACAAGTTGATCGTCTAATTCTAAAGGTAAATTGTCAATTGTCCATAGAAAGTTTGCTAATTCTAATTTTGATTTTAGTAATTTAAATCGAGATTCTTCAAGATTTAATTCTCTATTTTTTAAGGTAATTCCTGCTTCTACACTATCAATAGCTGGTTTATCACCTTGTTCAATTAATTTTTGAACTCCATTTAAACGAATAGTTGCATTTTTCACATAATTTTCATATAATTTTACTTCGTCATAGTTTTTTTTCCAGTTAAAATAAGCCAACGAAGCCTCATACAATACTTCGATAGCTTGTATTTTTTGTTCGGCTTGACTTAATTTTATTTGTGATTTAGCTTTTCTCAAATCGGCCATTCTTTGATTAATTACTAAGCCTTGTAATATTGGTATAGTTATTCCTACAGATGTTAAACCTGTATTTGGTAAGGTTTGTTCAGGGTTTAAGTATAGACCTTCATTGTTTTCAAACGCTGCTTTTAATTCGATTCCATACCAAGTTGGAATTTTAAATCCACCATTAAAAACAGAATAATAAGAATTTCCTTTGAAATCTTTTGAATTAAAATCAGCCTCAAATTTAGGGTCAAAGGCACCTCTAGCTTGGAGTAAATTAGCTTGTGCTTGACTGATTTCTAGATTTGCTATTTTCACTAAAGGGTGAAATTTTTTAACAAACCCTAAGTACTCGTCGTAGGTAAATACAGTATTCTGTCCAAACGAATAATTGAACGTGAAAAAACAAATAAAAACAGACAGAATTATAGTATTACTTTTTATCTTTAGTTGCATTTTTTTCACTTTTAGATTCATAATAATTAGGCGGAAATCCGTTAAGTGTTCGCCATATTTCATACCAAATAGGCACATTGTTTAATAAAGCTAAGGTTTGTGCTCCAGAACCTATACTTAATTGTTCGGGCCATGTTTTGTCTTCTGGATCAGGTGCAATTAACACTCTATATTTGCCATTATCACTAATGTAATTTTCTATAGCTACTATTTTTCCTCCAAAAGTTCCATATGACATACCTGGCCATCCAGAAAAAACTATTGTAGGCCATCCGTCAAACCAAACTCTTACTTTTTCTCCTTTTTTGATTAAGGGAAAATCCATTGGTGAAATATAAGTTTCTACTGCTATGTCATATTTTGTCGGCATGATACTTACTATGGCTGTTCCTTCCTTGATGTTTTCACCAATTCCTGACTGTATAGCCCTATTAATATATCCATCTTGTGGCGCTGTAATATAATACATGCCATTTCTAATTTTATAATTAGTATACTGATTTTGAAGTTTATTTACTTGTGCTTCGGTATCAAATTGATTACTCAATGCAGTAAATTGATCGCTTTCTGCTTTTGATTTTTTTTCTGCATACTCTGCATTTATTCTATTTAGTTCAACTTTAGCGTTTATCATTTCATTTTTACTTGCAAGTAGTTTATTTTCTTGCGTAATGATTTTTGCATCAACTTCTTGTAATTTCAAACGTTTTTCTTCTACATCTGTTAATGGTTTAAGCCCATCTTTATTCAGTTCAACAGCACGATTATATTGTGTTTTAGCTATTCTTATTTGCGTTTTCACTGCTTCTAAGTCCATGCTATCACTTTTTATTTTTAAATGGGCTTGTTTAAGTTTATTTAGCGCTTGCTCAAGTTTTAATTTACGTTCATTATTTATTGCAGTAATTTGATTTGTTAATGTTGATACTTTACCACTATAGGAAGAAACTGATCGTTTTTTTGCATCCATTTGCGCTTTTGTGTTTTCAACTAAATTTGGATCTAAGTAGTCTTCTTTAATTTCAGAGATAAAAACTATTGTGTCCCCTTTTTTTACAAATTCTCCTTCTTGTACATACCATTTTTGGATTCGACCAGAAATTAAAGATTGAATAGTTTGCGGGCGCTGATTTGGTTTTAAAGTAGTTACAGCACCTTGACCTGCAATATTTTGAGTCCAAGGAAGAAATAGAAACAATACACTAAAAATTAAAAATCCAATTAAAATTTTATTCAGTACTTTATAATGTGGCCTATTTTTTAAATCCTGAATTGTTTTAAATTGATTTAATTTTTTGTTTTCTGTATTTGTATAGTCTGATAAATTTAGCATAGTTACTTGTGTTTAATTTCTTTTAATAAAATACCATTTTCAATAACAAATTCTCGATTTGTTTTTTTAGTCCAATAGTTATTTTTAGACGATACTATTAGTGTCCAATTATTAGTAGGACTAGTAAGATATTCAATCACTTCTTTTGCAGTATTTTCATCCATTTTGTTCGTTGGGTTTTCTAAAAATAAAATCTTAGGTTTACTGATTATGCATCTTGCTAAAATAATTTTTTGAATATAGGACGAAGATAATTTTTTCCCTTCAGATGAAATTAATGTATCTAAACCTTCTGGTAGAGTTTTTATAAATGTAAGGAGTTGTAAGTTTTGTAATACTTCTTTAAGTTCATTTTGATTTACGTCTTTTCCAAAAGTGATATTTTCATATATAGTTCCTTCAAATAATGATTCATTTTGTGTCATTGAAGCAATATGTGTTCGATACTCATTAATATCTAATTTATTAAATGTGTCATCGTTTATATACAAATGCCCTGAAGTAGGGGTAATAAAACCAGCTAATAATCGTAATAGTGTAGTTTTTCCTGCTCCATTATCCCCAGAGATTAATATTTTTTCACCCTGATTAATTTTTAAATTAATTTTATTTAATATAAAATCATTACTATCTGGATATTTAAAGCTTACTTCGTCAGCTTCAAGTAAGATTGACTGTATTTCTGTTTTATTTCGCTTCGATTGAGATGCTTTTTCAATCTCTAAGTCTGTCACTGTACCAATTTTTTCGATTGATGTTAAAACATCATAAAAAGTTTCTAATCCAAGAATTATTTTTTCAACGGAATTAATTACTAATAATATTATGATTTCTGCTGCAACAAATTGCCCTATATTCATTTGTTGATTAATTACCAGAAAACCTCCAATGAGCAATAAACTTGCGGTTATTAATATTTTAAATATAATTAATTGTGAAAATTGTCTTCTTAGCACTGTGAAATGACTTTCTCTGTATTTTAGATATTCTTGAACTAATGTATCGTTTTTTTGTAAGCCAAAAGTAAATTGATTGTCTTTTTTAAATGTCGCATTATTTCGAGCTAATTCTTGTAGCCATGTAGCTACTTTGTATTTATATTTTGATTCATTTAAACTAGTTTGTAAACCCTTTGTGTATGAAAATTTAAATATAACATAGAGTAATATAAATAGCATTAATCCAAATACAATAAAGAATGTATGGTATAATGAAAGTAACAAAAGACCAAATAAAATTTGAAGTAATGCTGCTGAAAAATCTATTAGAAGTTTTGAAATTCCTTTTTGTAAGGTAAGCGTATCGAAAAATTTATTTGCTAGTTCAGGAGGATATTGTTTATAAAATGCTTCAAATTTTATTTTTGGAATTCTATAGGCAAATTCAAATGATGATCGAACAAATATTTTTTGTTGAAGATTTTCTGTAATACGCAATTGCATCAAAGAAAGAACACCTACAAAAGCTACACCAATAACGACTAAAAAAACTAAAAGTATCCAAGAAACGCTTATTCTTCCTGCTTGAATAAAATTAATAATTGCCTGAATTCCTAGAGGTAGTGATAAGCTTATTAATCCTGAAAAAATTGCATAGAAAATAATTTGAATGATATCTTTTCTATCTAATTTGAGTATGTTGTATAATCTTGTTAATGGATTCATGTTGATGCTTTTAATGAGTTAAAAACTAGGTTCGTGTAAAATGTTGAAGGGGTTACTATATCGTTACAATCTGTTAAAGAGTCTAAATGTTCTTTTAAAAAGTGTTGATGCAAAGATCCTTCAATTACTGTTGAAATTAAACTTTTAGCAAAAGGATAGTTAGGGTTAATATCTTCAACCATTTTACAAATTCTGTTGATAATGCGTTTGTAAATTAAAAAATAAACTTCTTTATTTTCTTCATTTATTGCTTTAGTATGCAAACTTTTTGTAAACTCTTCAATAATTATTTTGTTTAAAATTGCTTCGTTAATGTGTTCTGTGTAAGAGTCATCTTCTATTTTTTCAGTTACAATTTCAATTGCTTTTTTTAATTTTTCTTCTTTGTTATCCATGTTTTGTGTTGCAAAAACAAGACGATATTCGATCCAACTCCAATACCATGAAGATAAATATACGATTAATTTATATTTATTTTCAAAATAGCGATAAATTGAACTCTCATTTGAACCAATCCGTTCACCAAGTTTTTTAAATGTAAATTCTTCAAATCCAATTTCATTTATTAACAAGATGCTTTCTTGAATAATTTTTTTTCCAAGTATTGAAGATTCTGGATCTTTAACATATATTATAGGATTTACTCTTATGTATAAAGAAGCTAATAGTTTATCCATACTTAATATAATTTTATGCAAATATAATAGTAAAACTATTAAAAATGAAATTTTAACTTTTATTTATAAAATGTCATTCATTAAAGTAAACCCTAAATTTGTTTGAGTAGTAAAAAAAGAAAAGGTAAAAATAGATGCTCCTGAAAATAGATTTTGCTGCTTACTTTTTTAATTCTAATTTTTCGGCAAAATAATCACAAAAATCATTCATTGTTGCGGTCATTTTGTCATCGCCTGTTGCCCGTTGAAAGGTGTCTGTCATGGCTACTAATGTTTGATGAAAAAAAAGTTTCATTTCATCCACAGGCATGTCTTTTGTCCATAAATCGATACGAAGCGTTTCTTTGGCTTTAGCATCCCAAATAGACAGTAATATTGTTTTAGCTTCCTCTTGTTCTACTCCACCATCAAGGGCTGTCCAAGTTAGAGTTTCGGGAATATGATTTTCGTCTAAGTTTATATTTATTTTAATTTCGGATGATTTGCTCATTTTCTATATGTATTTAGTTTTTAGGAACTATTGATAGTTAATAGGTATTATTTTTTTGGTTTGTATTTTGAATTATTGAAAATTTCAATAGGTTCTGTTTTTAATAATTGATCTATCGTAACATTATTGTTTTCCATATAACTCCTTACAATTTGCCAGCCTATCCATTGTCCAACTCGTCCTGGCGATTCCCGATCGATTTCTTCATAAAATTTAGTAAAAGGAGCCTCTTCTATAAAGCGTTGGTAATTCTTAATATTGTTGTCATACAATAATTTTTTTTCGATAAGATAACTCCACATCTGAGCCTCATTTTCTTCACACCATTTGTATTGCAGCGGTGTATAACCTATCTTTTCATAGTCTTTATATTCAGGAATTAAAAGGTCTTTTAAATACTGTAATTTACCAAAATAAATCATTTCGCTTATCAACGTTTTATCTTGTGATGGAAGTATTTTTCTGAAGGCAAAATTAGTTACTAGATCAGGTAAAATTTGATTAGGCTCTAAATTTTGTCTTTGATAATCGGCAAAAACATCATAAAAGTTATGAGATTTTCCTAAATAGGTATCTAACGAAATGAATATGAAATCATTTGTATACAAAGATTTTTTATCTAAAATTACTTCATTTACAAGTGTAATTACCCGAGGTGTTTTTTCTTCTGGAAAATAATATTTAACACGACTTACAAGCATTTCAATTTGATCTTCTAGTGCGGAAATATTTGCGAATTTTTTTTCAACTTCTTTGTTTAAAGCTATAAAATACTTGTCTTTTAATTTATTGGTCCATGTGGTGTCTGGAAATTGACTTGGAAATAAAAATGGATATTCTTTTTTTAACGATTCTAATGTTTTAGGTGTAGCATGAGCATACATGTTATCAAATCGTTCTATGTCTAAATTTACTGTTTTTTTTATAGAAACAGCTTCTTCTTTGGCGTCGTCTTTTTTACAACCAACAAGCACTATTACACTTAACAAGCAAAGAATAAATTTTTTCATTTTTATATTTTTAGTAATTTTATCAAAAAAATCAGCACAAATATATAACTTAAATATTTAAAAAATAGTGTATAAAATGCCAAAAACTTTTACAACGACACAACTTGAACAAATCAATACACATATTGTAACTTGGTTAAAAAATTATGCTACTAACGCAAAAGTTAATGGCTTTGTAGTGGGTATTTCTGGGGGTATTGATAGTGCTTTAACTTCTACATTGTGCGCGCAAACAGGGTTGACGACATTGTGCGTAGAAATGCCTATACATCAGGAGGAAAGTCATGTAAATAGAGCAAATGAACACATTGATCAATTAAAAAAGAGGTTTCCTAATGTAAAGAATACAAGGGTAGATGTAACACCCATTTTTGAGTCTTTTAAAGCAGAAGTGCCACATACGACTAACGAGCCTTTATTACACTTAACTCTTGCAAATACAAGAGCTAGATTGCGCATGACTACATTGTATTACATAGCAGGAATAGAAGGTTGTTTAGTAGCAGGAACGGGTAATAAAGTGGAAGATTTTGGTGTAGGTTTTTTTACAAAATATGGAGATGGTGGTGTAGATATAAGTCCGATTGCGGATTTGCTTAAAAGTGAAGTTAGACAACTTGCTGCTTATTTAGACGTTCCTAAAAGTATATTAGATGCCAAACCTACAGATGGGTTGTTTGGAGATGACCGAAGCGACGAAGATCAATTAGGTGCAACATATGATGAATTAGAATGGGCAATGCAAGTTTTAGAGGATAATGCAATTAGCTCTCAATTTAGTGAAAGAGAAAAAAATGTAATTGAAATTTATAAACGATTGAATTTGAATAATCAACACAAAATGCAACCTATTCCTGTTTGTTTAATTCCTAAATTTTATAAAGAAATTTAAAAGTAATGTTTTTATTTTTTTTTTATTAAATTTGTAACTGTATTTCCCCTTTTACAATAATTTAATTAGTAAAAAAAATGATTTCTATTTGTTTAGCAGATAATTCCCCGGTGGTTCATCATGGAATTAAGTCTTATTTTGTCCCAAGCACAGAAGTAAGTATAAACACTCAAGTTAAAAATTATAGCGACTTAAAAAAAGCGCTTTCTAAAGGTAAAATAGATATTGTACTTTTAGATGTAGAACTTAATGGTTTAAACAGTATCATTACGCTAAAAAGTTTAGTAAATGAGTACGCAAATGTTAAGTTCATTATTTTCACTCACGTTGCAGAATCTCTTTATGCACCACCAGCAATTAAATTTGGTGTAAAAGGATATGTGTCTAAAAATATTGAACTTCCAGAATTAGAAAAAGCTATTTTGAAAGTAGCTGGAGGAGCTTCTGTTTACAGTGAAGAAGTGAAAGCAGCTATTGCTTTTATCAAAAAAACTAAAAAAGAGGATAGGTTATTTAAGAAATTATCTTCTCGAGAAATTGAAGTGCTTAAATATTTTAATGACGGAAAGAAAAATAAAGAGGTAGCAAAAATCTTAAATCTAGATGAAAAAACAATAAGTACGTATAAATTAAGATTGTTGCAAAAATTAAATGTAACTAACTTGGTTGATTTATTAAAAAAAGCTAAAGATTTAGCTATTATATAATATGTTAAAATCGTGCTAAAACACGACCCAAGTTTTTTGCAATCAATTTGGTAAGACCTAGATAATCCTTAATATTCGTTAATAATTCGGAATTATCTTCACTACTATTTGAGGATACTGATTTTTTAGTATCCTCAATTATTTTATGTACTAAAAACCATCGTAAGGTTAATAAGGTTTCATTTACATACTGCGCAATATTTTCTTCTTTTGGTTTTACAACAATTTGCTTGGTTTCCCATTTGTGTAAAGCATCACGTTCTTCAAGCATTAATATATCGGTAATTTTCTCTGCAATTTCTCCTTGTACTTGTGATAAATATTTTTCTATTTCGAAAAGCTCATTTTGATTATGATACTGAATTAAATCATCATAAATGGTTTTGAAAATAGGATTTGTTAATTCTACTTCATCAATTTGCAAAGACAAATAAATTTTTTCGGAAACCTTACGTGTGTTTATTTCTTTTATTTCTTCCAATTCACCCTTGTCATTTTCTTGCATGAAAGATTCTTCAAAGTCAACTACCTGATTGCCATATAATAACAAAATTTCTATGATTTTTTGTTCTAATTCATATTGAATGTCAATTTTTGAAGGAACTAATTCATCATTATTTTTCAAGACTTCAAATGCTTTTTTTTCTGCAGTAAACTTTTTAGAAGCTTCGGCTAGTTCTTTTTTGCCAATTTGAGCTAGAGTATTGTAAAGTACTTCTTCTGAAATGTCCATTATTCTTGAGCATTCCTGAATGTATATTTCACGCTTTATTCTATCAGCAATTTTAGAGATACTATTGACCATATCCCTAATCATTTCCGCTTTTTTAATAGGGTCGTTATTGGCTTCTTTAATTAATAAAGAGGCTTTAAATTGAATAAAATCTTTTGCATTATCTTGAAGATAGGTTTTTAATTCTTCAAAAGAATGTGATTTTGCAAAACTGTCAGGGTCTTCGCCATCAGGAAATGTACACACCTTAACGTTCATACCAGCTTCTAGTATGAGGTCAATACCTCTTAACGAAGCTCGTAATCCAGCTGCATCTCCATCAAATAAAACCGTCATGTTAGAGGTCAGTCTACTTACTAGTCTTATTTGATCTGGGGTTAAGGCAGTTCCTGAAGAAGCTACTACGTTTTCAATGCCACTTTGATTAAACTGAATCACATCGGTATAACCTTCTACTAAATAGCAATTGTCTAGTTTTGCAATGGCTTGTTTAGCATGATAAATACCATATAAAACTTTACTTTTATGGTAAATTTCGCTTTCAGGGGAATTAAGGTATTTGGCTGCTTTTTTATCATTTGTTAATATACGTCCCCCAAATCCAAGCACTCTGCCGCTCATGCTTTGTATAGGAAACATTACTCTGCCTTTAAAACGGTCAAAACTTTTTTCTTCTTCGGGTTTTACAATAGTTAGCCCTGTTTTCTCTAAAAATTCTAGTTGATACCCTTTACCAAGTGCTTCTTTAGTTAAGGCATCCCAAGAGTCAGGCGAATAACCTAATTGAAATTTTTCAATAGTTGCCGTTGTAAAGCCTCGTTCTTTAAAGTAGGAAAGCCCAATAGCTTGGCCTTCGTCTGTATTAAGTAAGGTTTTGTGAAAATAATCTCGCGCAAATTCAGAAACCAAATACATGCTTTCTTTTTCGTTTGCTTTTTCTTTATCTTCATCTGTTTCTACCGTTTCTTCTATTTCAATATTGTATTTGTTAGCTAAATATCGAATGGCTTCAGGGTAAGTAAAATGTTCGTGTTCCATTAAAAAAGTAACTGCATTTCCACCTTTACCAGAAGAAAAATCTTTCCAAATTTGCTTCACCGGCGATACCATAAAAGAAGGAGATTTTTCATTTACAAACGGACTTAGCCCTTTTAAATTAGAGCCGGCGCGTTTCAATTGAACAAAATCGCCAATAACTTCCTCTACACGAGCAAGGTCAAATACTTTTTCTATGGTTTCTTTAGATATCAAATTAACTGTTTAGGAGTGGCAAGTTACAAAGTTTTTGAATATTATACCTACAAGCTTTTAAAAACCTTATAGGAAAACAAAAAAAGTATCCCATTGCTGAAATACTTTTTAATGTACTATAAGCTAACTCAGGTTTAATTCCAATCAAAACGAATACCCATTGAAATATTATTTTGTTTGATTGCATTATCGGCAAAAACAGGATTTAAATCATATTTTACATACAGTGAAGTTTGTTTGTAGCCAATGTAACTACTCACGCCATATACAAAATCATTAACATTAAAATCGCCTTTTGTTTTTTCGGATACTTCATTTCCGTCAATTTCATAACATATTTTTTGTTTTGTTTTCAAGTTAAATCCAGCAAATCCTCCTATTCCTAAACGAAGTCCTTTGTGCGAATGAAATATTTTTTTGTCATTAACAGTGTTTGTTTTAGAAAAATCAAATTCAAAATGCATAGGAAAAACTAAGTTTACATTTCTTAATTTACTCATTTTTAAATCACTATTGAAGTTTACTAATCCAGTTGACTGACCATTTGTGGCAAAAATTCTGTTTTGCGTTGGGTTTAATTCATTATACATTATTGAAAAACCATATTTAAAATGAGCCAAATTACTTTGGTTAGATAAACGGGTATTCCATGTATAGCCCCATTCGTAAAAATTTGAACGTAAAAAATAAAAATCAGAATGTGCTAAGTTTCCGTCCGATAAAACGTTGTTTGCTCCAAAAGCAAATACCGTTTGACCAGTTGTACGCTTTTCACTGGTTTTTTTGATGTTTGCATTTGCAACTGCTCTTTTTTTAAAAAAATCTTTAACAACATCAGTAGAATCGCTTATTGTGTAACTCACTTTATAATACTTGCCTTTAATTTCAATACTATCCTCTTTTACTGTATATGAGTTTTTTTCAGAAACTTCATTGTTCACTAACTCTCTTAGCTTAGCTTCTTCCGCGGCTACTTTAGTTTCAATATTTGAAGCGCGTTCTGCAGCGAATTTTGCTTTTATTTCCGCCCCTTTTTCTTTTGTAATTTTACCTTCATTTATTTGCTTGTCAATAGCCTCAACTTCTTCTTTCAAAGCTTTTTTTTCCTCTGTTTTAATAGTTGTAATGTTTTGTGCAATTTCTTTGGCACGTGTTTCAAATGTTTTCGTCTTTTCTTGAGCAATTAATTTTCCAGCTACTGAAATAATTGCAATACTGATGTAAAGAATAATTTTCTTCATTTTGTGTCAATTTAGGTTAATTTTATTCGTAATTTCTATTTGCAAACGCAGATTTTACTTCTTTAAATTTTTGTAATGCTTTTTCTTTAAACGTTTGATTTAATTCATTTTCTACACTAGAAAGCAGTTCGTTAACATTCACTTTTACGGCAGGTTTGAATGTATTTGTTGTTGTTGACATTGTTTTTCTACCTTCAACTTCAGCTAATAAACGTTCTGGGGTAATGTAGCTATAGCTTTTTTGTTCTGTTGTTGAGATCGAACTAATTTCGTTGGTTTGTTCTAGGTTATTGTTTACCAATTGAGGCAAATTATTTTTACTTTCAGTCTTATTTTGGCTACTAGTTGAAAAATTATTTATTGCCTCATTTGTTCTAAAAGTACTCGTTGCTAATTTGGTAGTCGATGTATTTATTTTGCTCTCAATTCCATTTTTTTTGGTAAGGTTTTGTTCATTTTTTTGAACAATAGAAGTTTTGCTTTGTTGCTGAAACGGCTTTTCATTTGTGTTTTGGTTGTAAAAAAAATACCCTACTGAACTAAAAAGAAGTAAAGAAGCCGCAATAGGTAGCCAATATTTCTTTTTAGTTGTTTTATTATTTTCGCTAACAGCTAACATAGCATCTAATCTATCCCATGAAAATTCAGACGGAGTTATGGTTCTGTTTTGAATGGATTTTTTTAGCTGTTTTTCAAAATTATTTAGTGCCATTTTGTACGTTTTTATAATTTTTCAGTGCTTCTTGAAGCATTTTTCTAGCATGTGCTAATTGTGATTTTGATGTTCCTTCGGCAATTTGAAGCATTTTAGCTATTTCTTGATGTTTTAAACCTTCTATTACATAGAGATTAAAAACCATTTTATACCCGGTGGGTAAATTATCTATCAGCTCTTGTATTATTTCTATTGAAAATACTTCTCCATCATATTCTTCTTCTTCGGTTGTTTTCCAATCTTCTAGTTCTATATGACTAAATGTGTTTTTTTTACTTCTCAAAAAATCAATACACTCATTAATCATAATTCGTTTAATCCAGCCTTCAAAACTGCCTTTATGTTCAAATTTTTTCAAATTTGTAAATACTTTCATAAACGCGGTAAGCATAACATCTTCGGCATGATGAATATCTTTGATATATTGCCTGCAAACGCTTAACATTTTTGAAGCATATTTTGTGTACAATTGATGTTGTGCTTGCCTATTATTAGCTATTGCAAGTGAAATCAGTTGTGCTTCTTCATAATGTAAAGCAATTACTTTCATTTAAAAATTTTACGCTTTATTATATAGACGGAAGAAACAAAAAAAGGTTGTATGGGTTTTGTTTTTTTAGTGTCATTGTATAGTGATATTGTAATGTACTATATTTTTCTTTCAATCACATAATTCACCATCAAAATAAGACTTTCTTTATAAGTGCTTTCAGGGAAGTCTTCTATGAGTTTTAATGCTTCTTGTTGAAATTGTATCATCTTTTGTTCTGCATAGTGTAGTCCGCCATGTTGTTTTACAAAATCAATAACTTCTTTTACCCTTTTTTTATCTTTATTGTGGTTTTTTATGGAATTAATGAGCCATGATTTTTCTTTTGAGCTACAATTGTTTAAGGTGTATATTAAAGGTAAGGTCATTTTTTGTTCTTTAATATCAATACCGGTAGGTTTGCCAATAGCATCATCAGTGTAATCAAATAAATCGTCTTTAATTTGAAATGCCATACCGATGAGTTCGCCAAATTTTCGCATTTTTTCTATTACTATTTTGTCTTCTGGAGCTACAGCACAAGCACCAAGTGAACAACAAGCAGCTATTAAAGTGGCTGTTTTTTGACGAATAATTTCGTAATAAATGGTTTCAGTAATATCAAGTCTTCGGGCTTTTTCTATTTGGAGTAATTCACCTTCACTCATTTCTCTTACCGCAACAGAAATGATTTTTAATAAATCAAAATCATTATTATCAATTGAAAGCAATAATCCTTTTGATAGTAGATAATCACCAACTAATACGGCAATTTTATTTTTCCATAGCGCATTAATAGAAAAAAAGCCTCTTCTTTTGTTGCTATCATCTACTACATCATCATGAACTAATGTTGCAGTATGAATTAACTCAATTACAGAAGCTCCTCTGTACGTTCTGTCGTTAACTGTGCCGCCAGAAACCATTTTTGCAGTTAAAAACACAAACATAGGACGCATTTGCTTCCCTTTTCTATTTACAATATAATGTGTAATTCGATTAAGTAAAGCTACTTTTGAGGACATGGCTAGATGGAATTTTTTTTCAAAAAGTTCCATCTCAAAAGCTATAGGTTCCTTTATTTTTTCTGTGATTTTCATTAGGTCAAATATACTACACATTCAAGGATTAGAAAAATATTTTTTCTACATTAAACCTTTTTCTTATATTTGAATCTAATATTCTGAAAACTAAATTTTTAATTATGAAAAAAATAGTAAAATTTTTAACACCAATTTTTGTTTTGGTAGCTTTTTTTGGATGTGAGAAAGACAATGTAACGTCTACAGATTCATTAACTTCTGACGATGCGTTGGTAAGTGCCAAAATTGACATGGCTAGTGATGATGTATCAAACATTGTCGATCAATTATTTGACAATATTAATGGTAGTACTATTGCTTATAGAGGTGTAAACAATGATAATTCTGTATTTTCAAATTGTGCTACAATTACAAGAGTACCCGCTTTTGGAACAGCAATTACACCAGGAACACAAGTTACAAAAACGATTGATTTTGGCACAACAGGTTGTCAATTGAACAATGGTAATATAGTAAAAGGAAAAATTATTATTAGTTTTGTTTTTCAACCAACTGCAGTGTCACATACCGTGACGTATACGTTTGATAATTTTTATCATAACAATATTAAGTTTGTTGGCACAAAAACATTTACTCGTACCATGACTGCGGCAACAGCCACTACGGCTCCACATCCTCTTGTAACGATGTTAATTGATATGACGATTACGATGCCAAATGGGGATGTTTATACTCGCGTAGGAACAAGAACTAGAGAAATGATTGAAGGGTTTGATACACCGCAGGTTTTTGCAGATAATATATATAAAATCACAGGTAACTGGAATACAACACATCCTAATGGTTCTGTACAAACAGCTACTATTACAACTCCATTAAGAGCTAGAATGAGTTGTTTAGC